>WNGB01000130.1_pt1 | contig 193114 bp, 178 predicted proteins | sample 5400681 | NCBI WGS metagenome assembly WNGB01 (sample SAMN13153367, study PRJNA577476) | soil metagenome | isolation source: 115 cm soil or saprolite under grassland replicate 2 | place: USA:California | collected 2016-06-15 | reverse complement strand
GCAGGCTGCATGCACATGACATACCCGATTCTGCGGCCGGGACGAGGGAGAAGAACGACCGCAGCCCAGATCATCACGTACATCACGCCTAGAACCGAGGACGCTCATAGCCGTGTCGTGAATTAACCAGCAGGATCGGGATTAGCTGACGCCGGTCGCGCGGACAGGCAGGCTTGAGCTGGCGCGTCGCCTGCCGTTACCGATGGCCTACCCCCCGTTGCTGCTGCGTGCGCGTGTGTCAGTCTCGTGTACTGATCTTGGGGCTCCGCAGGCGGCTCGCCTTTCCCGTTGTCTGGAGTGAGCCGTTGCAGGAGGCGGGCAGGGCCGATGAGAGTGATGCATGAGCGGGTCGCCGGGATCGATGTCCACAAGGACATGATCAAGGTCGGGGTCCACGTGCCGGGACACCGGGCGTGGACGCGCAAGAGTGAGGTGCTGGGGTACCGGACGTTCTTCGGGGTGCTGCTGACGATGGCGGCCGAGCTGCGCAAGCGGGCGTCACCCACGTGATGGAGGCCAGCGGGGTGTACACCGAGCCGGTGTATTACGCGCTGGGCGGGCAGGGCTTCGAGCAGGTCGCGGTGATCAACCCGGCGCATGCCAGGGCGCTGAAGGGGCACAAGACGCGAAAGACTGCCTGCGGCTGGCGGAGTTGTTCGAGTGCGGGCTGCTGCGAGGCAGCCACCTCCCGGCGCAGGATCTGAAGGACCTGCGGGACCTGACCCGGTACCGGGCCAAGACCGTGCAGGCCCGGTCGCCCGCCTGGCCGTCAGCGCCGCACTGGCGCCGAAACCCAAGGCGCCCTCCGGGCACCTGACGCCAAACCCGGCAGGCTTGCCGGCTCACGTACAGCCATCCCGGAGGCAACTCGTTCTCGTCACCGGATCCTGAAGATGCGATCCAGGACCTTCCCGGCAGCGTCCCGGCGAGCCTTCTTCTTCGACCAGACCGCCGGCCATACGACAACCATGATGACCGCCAGCGCCACCAGCGCGACCAGGGCAACGACTGCCAGAACCCCCGTCGAGCCTGCCAGTACGGGAACGGCTAGCACAACTGAGCCGCTGGTCGCACGGGCAGAGAACCGTGCGACCAGCCCCGGCCCCAGGCCCTCTCCGGGTGACCTCATCACCGGACTGGCCCCCCTCGCTACTTGCTGAGCGAGTCAAGGACTGGCTCGTACCCGTCCAGGTGCAGCGTGTAATCGCACATCTGCCGGAGCATCTCCACAGCAGCCAGCTCCGCTGGCTGCCCACCAGGGTCCGCGATCGCCCAGCCGGCAAACCAGTTCGACGCCGGGGATCCCGGGAGAGACTTGAAGCCCTCGGTGTCCACTACCTCGGTCATCGAGCGCGGCGTTTTCAGCCAGACCCCGGCCTGTGACGGCGGATCATCCGCCGTGGCCAGGCCGAGACTTTGAGTCAGGAATCCCGCCAGCGCCTCGGGCAAGGCCAGCGCCCTGACAAACCGGTCATGCAAGACCGGGAGGGTCATCGCCGGCGCAGGATCACCATTCGCGTCCCGTAGCTCGATGTCGAGCACCAGCTCGGCGTATCGCGTATCACGCCCGTACGCTGACATCCCGACCTCGGGCAGCAGCAGGAGCGCCGACGCCACGGGCGCCTCGTCCTCGTTCTCACTGGCCAGGGCAGCCTCCATATTGATCCGCCCGTGACCGCCCCAGGGCCTCCACCGAGCGTCCTTGCCGATGTCACCGAGCCGCGATATCAGCTCCATGACCTCCTGCTGGACCAGCAAGCTCATGAAGCGCCCCCGCAGCTCAGTCGTCGGCGGGGCAGGGCCGAGAGGCTCACAGGCCACCAGGATCCCGACCCGCATCGAAGGCGGCCTGTCCTGCGGCTGCCGCCGCGTGTAACCGGGATGCGACATGCCCACGTGGTCAATGCGCATCAGGCCTGCAACATCAAAGCCATTGGTGGTGTGGCGCCAGCAACTGGTCACCGCCGGCTCAGGCTCCGGTGCTCCCCGGCGGTTCTTAACTTCCTCCCCTTCGCGGAGCCCGAATCCCCATACACCGCCGCCGTAGTCCTTGCCGACGAAGCGGCGAGCCCTAACGATCGGTATGCGGTGGTACGCCACGAACCCCTGCGCGCCCACCAGGTAAGACGGTGACTTCCCCTGCTTACGGACCTGATAGGCGTTCTCATACGCCTTATCGACCTTGCGCAACCCGACGACGGCCCCATCAGGGTCGTACAGCAACGCCACAGCGGCAGGCTCACCGAGAGCCAGGAACGCCGCATGATTGAGCGACAGCAACCCTCTTGCCTGCAAGGTGAACACGGGATCACCCCGCGACCCCCCGCGCGGGAACTCAACAAAGTTCGGCATCAGCCCGGTCATCGCCCTTCGCTAGCATCCACCTGCAGCGGATGCAACACCATCCCTCAGAAGCAGCACATCTAGAGTATATATCTAGAGTGCATCATTAGAGTGTACTTCTTAGGCTGCCGAAAGAGTAGGCCTGATAAGGACAGCAGAGCCCGAGTCGGACGCAACAGGCCGGGAGCTGCGCCCGGCCAGCGACAGGCCGGCCTCTAAAGCCCCGGCGGGATCACAACGGCCAGCGTCGTATGCGCGGTACTAGGTCGAACCGTACCGTCAGCACCAGCCACGTCCCGGCGCCCACCGCGAGCGCGGGAACGGCCGGGGTTTCCCTCTCTCTGGTGCGCCCAACGGACGCCGTCTGTGCCCGCCGCGCCGGCAGCCAGGAACCGGCGACCTGCGACATCCCCTCGCCGCCTCGGATGTCTGACCCGGCAGTTAGCCTGCCTTCCGGTCCCCCTGACAGGCTGGTGGTAGGAATGCCTCTGCGTGATCACTGCCTCACGCGACACAATCCCCCGCAGACACCCATGTCCGTGACTGATCAACCCGGCCATGACAGCCTTGCGTCATGAGCCCACCCACGGCCGTTGACTTGTTCTGCGGCGCGGGCGGCGCATCGCTCGGCCTGGTTGACGAAGGCTACGATCTGCGGCTCGCCGCCGATATCAGCCCCGCATGCGGTCTCACCCACACCGCGAACCTGCCAGGTGAGTTCCTCGTTGACGACCTCCGCGAAGTTGACGCCGACAAGGTCCTGGCCACGGCTGGCGTAGCGCCAGGCGAGCTGGACCTTCTCTTTGCCGGGCCGCCATGTCAGGGTTTCTCGATCATAGGCGCGCGCGTCATATGGGACGAGCGCAACAATCTTTTCCGCGAGATCCTCAAGATCGCGCAAGACGTGAAGCCGCGATGCATACTCATCGAGAATGTCCCCGGCCTTGTCAACCTTGCCAAAGGCGCTTATCTTCAGGCCATCCTCGCGGGTCTGCATGACACAGGGTATGAAGCGGCTTGTGCGGAACTCCTGGCCGCGCAGTACGGCGCGCCGCAAATGCGATGGAGACTGGTTATCATCGCCTGGCGCCGCGATCTCGGCATGCCCGCCGGGTACGGCTTCCCGCAACCCACCGTCGGCAGCCAGGCAATCGGCGACCTCCGGCCGAACGTCACCATAACGCCCGGCCAGCTAGCAGGATTCGTCACGACCAGAGCGGCGATTGCTGACCTGCCGGCGGTCGCATCAGGCGAGCAGGTGACCATCTACACCGGGCCGCCCGCATCGGCCTACCAGCAAGCCATGCGCCACGGCCTAGGCAACGAACTGTTCAACCACTACGCCGCCAGGCTGTCAGCGGCAAACGTCGCCAGGCTGGCCAGGCTGGCACCCGGCCAGGACTGGAGAGACCTGCCGAATGAAATGCTGCCAGCCGGCATGCAACGCGCGCTGCGCAAAGACCACACCAGGCGCTACCGGCGGATGACATGGGAAGGAATCCCCCGGGCAGTCATTACCCGTTTCCGCGACCCCAAGTCCGGCGAGTACACGCATCCAGACCAAGACCGCACTATCTCGATCAGGGAAGCCGCTCGCCTGCAAGGCTTCCCCGACCGATTCATCTTCCACGGTGACCGCTCCAGCCAGTATGACCAGGTCGGCAACGCCGTGCCCGTGCAGCTCGCCCAGGCCATCGCCCGAGAGGTCCGGCACTGCCTCGATGGCCGCCCCGGCGGGCGCCTCAATGACCCGTTCCGGCGCCGGCCTGTCCCGTTCATCGGCACGCACGGGCAGCTCACCAGCCAGAACTAAAACGTCCCCATAACTGAACTCGTGATCAGAAGGATCCGGCCCTACCTTGAGCCCTCCCCAGCCCCCACGTGCCAGGCAAACCCGCGATGAATCGTCACGCCCGCATATATCAGAATGGTTCGGCCACCGCGTATTCCCCGGAGTCGCAGTCTCCGCTAACGCCTTAGACGATCAGTCCTCGGAACGATGCCCGTTCCTGTCCCACACCCTGAATGAGCCCACCGCGTGCCGTAAATCCGTGAACTCGCGTGGCGTCTGCACGATCAGCGCGTCCAGTAACGGCCCGCGCCAGGACTGGCTCGTGTGCCCCTACCGCGCGCTAGACGACGACCTGCTAACAGGGGTCATCCAGCGTCTGTACTCCCTGCCGGCGGTCACGCCCGTCATGATCAGGCCCGCACGCGCGCTCAGCGACCCGGCAGCACGCGCGGAAACGCTCCGCGCAGCGCAACCTAATGATCCGAGACGTGTCTTTATCTACTTTCAGGATTTCCTCGGCGGCGAAATAGGCCTATCGGGAACCCCGGCCTCACCCGAGATCTCCTTTGACATCACGGTCGTTGAACTGCTGGCAGCAGAGCCTGACCTGATACAGCTTGGCAAATACGGCATCATCGAGCTACAGACGACCGACACCCACGGAAGCTACATGCACGCCGTCGCGGCACTCAGGAATGCCCTGGACCTGCACGGAGAACAGTTCCCTCAGAATCTCGCGCAGAACCCCGAATGGGCAGGCCGCAGGATGGAGGGACCGAACATATCGAACGTGTTCAAGCGGACGTTTTACCAGATAGCCTTCAAGTTCCAGGTCACCAAGCGCGACACGTCGGCAGGATGCGTGCTCGCACTCCCGCAGCCAGTGTGGGACTCCTGGCAGCCGTTCCTCGGAGCACCCGAGCTACACGAACAGCCAGACGGCACATGGCGACTGCTAGATGACGACGAAGCACATCCCACCGACTGGATCTACGTCTTTGACGTCGACTATGTGCCTGCCCCGCACGGACGGCCGGCGCCGCTCGCCGTCCGCCTGGTCATCGGCACGGACGCCGCAACCTTGAGCCGGGCCGCCTTCGACATCGCACCCGCCAGGGCAGTCGAGTACGCAAGCGGCACGGACGCAGTCGTATCCGCCATAGTCCGCCGACTGGGATCCTTCATCCCAGGCATAGGCGTTCGCTATTAGCCCTTACCCGCATTCCGGTAACCGTGCGGCGCCAGGTCAAACCGCGCTGTCAGTACCAGCCATGTCCCGGCGCCTACGGCGAGCGCGGGAACGGCCGGGTTTCCCGGCGCCGCCAGTTCCGCTGTCAGCGGCACGGCGGCTGCCGCGATGATCCGCACGGCCAGCCAGCCTGGCCGGCCGTGCCGCAGCCGGGCCCATGCCCGCCGCCACGCCGGGACCGGCGGCCCGGCCGGGGCCAGGCGGCCGGCGCTGGCGCGTTCTCGCTGGCCGGCCCGCCAGCGCTTACGCTCGCGCCGCCATGTGGACGGCTGCTCCAGCCGGGCGGGCAATTCCCGACCCGAGTCCGGCCACGGGTACGCCGCCCCGCCCGACCGGGGGAACTGCCCGTCCCGGCCGGCTTCCCCGCGGCCGAGCATCACGACTAGCAGGTCGGCGATCTTCGCCAGGGTCGCCTCGTCGGTGACGTACGGCGGAAGGCCCTGCGTCGCCCTTGACGCCGCGACCCTAGTAGTACTTTGTTAGGTTCCGGCGAGGGCGGCGGCGAGGCGATCGAGGGTGACGGGCTGGCAGCACAGGGGGCGGGCGCCGAGGATGAGGACCAGGACGATCTGCAGTTCGTGCAGGACCTGGTAGAGGGTCATCCCGGCGCACGGGCTTTTGGGTCGGTCCTGATCATGGTGCAGAAGGCCTGGGCAAGGGCGGCCAGGGTGACGTGGCGGTGCCAGCCGGTGAACGAGCGGCCTTCGAAGTGGCCCAGCCCCAGGCCGGTTTTCAGCTCACGGTAGTCGTGCTCGACCCGCCAGCGGATCTTGGCCAGGCGGACGAGCTCGGCGATGGGGGTGTCTTCAGCCAGGGTGGACAGCCAGTAGTCGGTGGGCTCGTCGGCTTCGGGGGGCCATTCGGCCAGCAGCCGGCATTCTGGCAGGCTGCCGTCGGCTGCGCGGGGGACGTCGCGGTTGGCGGGGCGGACACGGATCGCCAGGAACCAGCTGGTCATCGCGGCGGCGGGGTTGCCTTTGGTGGCCCTGGTGCCCTGCCGCCAGGTCACGGGCCGGATCTGGTCCGCGTGGGCGATCGCGAGCTGGCGCAGGTTCGCCGGCGGCTGCGGGTAGGCAGGCCCGGGCGGCCGGCCGGGCCCGCCGCGCGGTGCGGGCGGGACCGGCCGGGCATCGCCCGGATAGGCGCTGGTGGTGCCCTTGACCGCGACCACGTACCGCCAGCCGCGGGTGTCCAGCTCCAGCCGGAAGGCGGTGTTGTCCCCATAGCCCGCATCGGCCACCACCACCGGCCGCCCGCCGGCGGCGGCGGTGACCTGGTCCAGCACGCCCCATCCGCCCGGCCCGGTCATCTCATCGATCATCTCCAGCGCCAGCCGCCACTTCTCGGTATGCCGCACCTGATCGGGGATGCCAGCCCGCTCGCGGCGGCGCCGGGCACGGGCCGCCGCCACCGGGTCGGCCAGCGCGGCGTCGTCCCAGCTTTCCGGGCAGAACAGCCGCCAGTCCGCAGCGCACGAGGCACCCTCATTCACCAGGTGCACGCTCACCCCGATCTGGCAGTTCGCGACCTTGCCCAGCGTCCCGGAGTACTGCCGGGCCACGCACGGCGACGCCGTCCCGTCCTTAGGGAACCCGGTGTCGTCCACCACCAGCGCCTCCACCGGCTGGCGGGCCGCGAACCACCGCGCGATGTTCCACCGCACCGCCACATAATCCCAGGTCGAGGAGGTGATGAACTGCTGCAGCCGCTGATGGTCCACGCCCAGCCGTTCCGCCATCGGCTGCATCGACTTGCGCCGCCCATCGGTGAGCAGCCCGCGCACATACAGCTCCCCGGCCGCCCTCTGGTCACTGCGCGCCAGCCCGCCGAGCATGCCGGCAGTGAACTCCAGAAGCCGGGGCCGGACATTCGCGATCTGCTCAGGGGTCATCCCGGCACGAGAGTATGAGGAACCGCGTAACTGCGGAAGACAGGTTTCCATACTTAACAAAGTACTACTAGGAGCGTGCAGCTCCGCGCGCCGCGCCTCATCGGGGATCGCGCCCGGCGGCTGCCGGCCAGCGCGGCCAGCCGACCGGCCCCGTCGCCTACGTGCCGGGGCGGCATCGCCCCGGTCAACGGTCACCGCCGCGAGCAGCTCCCCGCGCCGCACCCCCGAGCGCAGCGCGTCATAGGCCGCCGTGACCGCCGCCGCCCGCGTGTCGCCGCCGTTGTCCGGATGCACCGCGCGCAGCCGCAGCCGGTACGCCCGGCGCACGTCCTCATCAGTGAGATCCGGGCTACGGGGCAGCCCTAGCACCGCGAACGCATCCGCCCCGCTGCGTCCGCGTCGCCGGCTTCGTCGGCGCGCTCCAGCATGTCCGTCACGACGCGTCCCCCGCCGGCCCGCCCGGCAGCGGAACCTCCGGCCCCGCCCGCCGCCCGGCCTCCCCGTCCCCATCGCCGTCGCTGTCAATGGCCGGCAGCGCCAGCGGCGCAGCAGACGGCACCGACTCCGGCTCTCCCGGCTGCCCGGGCGCCATCAGCGGCAGAGGTGATCGCCGGTAGGGCGCTACCTGCACGTAGGTGCACGCCGCACCGTGGATCCACGCCGCCTGGCCGGCCCGGAAATTCCGCACCCGGTCAGGGTCCACCACCCGGGCGTGCTGGATCCGCCCGGTCCCCTCGTCGCCGTACCGGCCGCCGCTGATGATCTTCCGGCCGGTCTCGATCACCCGCCGGGTGCCCGCCAGCCGGCACAGCGCGTCCGGGGACGGGCACCGCATCATCACCACCCCGCCCGCCGCCGTGGCCGCCAGCCGTGTCCGCTCGGCCTCGCCCGGCGCTAGGCCCTCCCAGGACTGCGCCGCGACCTGCACCGCCAGCCCCAAAGAGTGGCACCGCTCGGTCAGCTCATGCACCGGCACCCGGCGCGCCACCGCCGAGAACTCATCCAAGGCCAGCAGGCACGCCCGCCGCGACCGGCCGTCCCAGGTGGCCGCCGCTTCCGCGACCAGTTCGGTCAGCGCCCATGCCTGCGCCTCCCCGACCGCCGTGGACGCCGTGCCCTCCACGATGCAGTACAAGACATCGAAATCGGTCACCGCCGCCGCACCGTCAAACGCCGGGCCCAGCCGCGCGAACAGCGCCCGGTACCGCAGCCGCACATCTCCTGCGTGCCTGGCCGCCGCCTAGATTTCGCCGGCGTCCGCGACGCCCGCGCCCGCGTGCGCGGACGCGAGCCACCCGCCATCCAGGCGGGCCAGGAAGTCCGCCGAGTCACGCGGTGGCCCGCCGGGCGCGGCCACCGCCAGCCCGACGACGGAGGCCAGCACGTCGGCGTAATACGCCGCCGCGCCCTCGGCCGCGACCGGCACCAGGTCAACCAGCACCTCCGCCAGCCGGGCCAGGGGCAGCGCCCACAAGTTCAGCGCCACCTCATCGGGCCACACCGCGACCCGGGCCGCGCCCACGTCGGCCAGGACCTGCCGGGCGCGCTTGGCGCTGTCACGCGAGTCGAAGCCGCCTTGGCGTCGATCACGACCAGCCACGGCCGCGCCTCGGGGCCGCGCCCGGAACCGCGCCGAGGCCGCCGCCCAGAAACCGGCCTGCAGCCGGATTAGCGCCGTCGTCTTGCCCGCGCCGGTCGTGCCCACGATCAGCATGTGCGACCGCAGCGCCCCATACGGCAGTTCCAGCACCGGGCGGGCCGGTGCCCGACCGTCCGGATCACCGCGCCGAGCTGCGGGTTACCGCGCCGCGACAGCAGCGGCACACCGCCCGGAGCGCGCACCCTTTGCGCCGCCGTGCGCACCGAACGGCGCCACTGCCGTTCATTGAACGCGGCCGGCGCGACCGGCGACCAGCCCGCCGCGCCCGAGGCCATCAGCGCGATCTGCGCCCGCCACAACAACGCGCCGGCCAGCAGCCCGGCCGGGATCGTCGCCGGGGCGATCACCACCGCCGCCCGCGCCCAGTCCCCGGCACGCAGCGCCCGCCACGAACTCACCCACGCGTGCACCGGTGACCACGCCGCCGCCAGCCACGTCCCATCTGCCGGTCCGGGATACGCATCCTGCTGGGGCTGCAAGACACTCCCGGCGCGCCGGTCAAGGCCAGCGAGACCTTGCTGCTGGCGCAGGCCGGCCTGTCTGCCCGGCCGGTACGCGACGTGCTGGCCGAGGCGGGGATGCTCGACGACGACCGCGTCCCCGCCATCGAGGCATGGTTCACCCGCGCCATCACTGGCTTGCCCGACCCGATGGCCAGCGAGTTGCGGGCCTGGTTTGAGGTGATGCTGCGCGGCAGCACCCAGCCACCGCGCTCGCGGCCCCGCCGGCCCCGCACCGTCGAGGCCAAGCTGCGCTGGGCGCTGCCCGCGCTGCGGGCGTGGGCTGCCGCTGGCCACATCTCGCTGCGGGAGATCACCCGCGAGCAGGTGCTCGCCGCGCTGCCGCCCTCGGGCACCGCCCGGTCCACCACCGGGCAGGGCCTGCGCTCGGTCTTCACGATTCTCAAAGCGCACCGGGTGATCTTCGCCAACCCGGCCGCCCGGATCCCCCACCGGCAGGCCAGAAACCCGCGAACCGCTGCCGACCAGCCTGGCCCCACTGCGCGACGCCCTGCACAGCAGCGATGTCACCCGGGCGGCGATCGCCGCGATCGCCGCGTTCTGCGCTCCCACTGCCTCCCAGATGGCCCGGCTGCTGCTCACCGACGTCCGCGATGGGCGGCTGCACCTGCCCGCCCGCACCGTGCCGCTGGCCGCCCCAGCCCAGCAGCGGCTGGCCGCCTACCTCGACTACCGGGCACTGACCTGGCCGGACACCGCCAACCCGCACCTGTTCGTCCACTACCGCACCGCCACCCGCACCGGGCCGGTCCAGGCCGACTGGGTCACCACCCGGCTGGGCATGTCCGCCCAGGCCATCCGCGAAGACCGCATCCTCGATGAAGCCCACGCCACCGGCGGCGACATCCGGCGGCTGTGCGACCTGTTCGGCCTGTCGGTCTCCGGCGCCGAGCGCTACACCGCCACTGTCGACCACCCCGCCATCGCCGGGCTCACCGAGCCAGCGCCGGACTGACCATCCAGGCGTCACCGGACATCACCACCCGCACGCCTGAGCACGGCCTGGGCCGTGCCACTACCCGGCACCGCGCTTGCAACTATTACACAAGTTCGTGTAATAGTTGTTCTCATGACGGCAGTGCCAGAAACAACGTGCGCCCCGGGCCAGCCAGAGCTGGCCAGCCGCGCGCTGATCGACCGCTCACAGGCCGCGCGGCTGGAAGGCGTCTTCAAGATGCTGGCCAACGACACCCGGCTGCGGCTGCTGCACGCGCTGGTCCGCGCCGAACAGCTTTGCGTCAGCGACCTGGCCGGGCAGGTCGGGCTGCGCCCGCAGGCGGTGTCCAACCAGCTGCAGCGGCTGGTGGACCGGGGCATGGTGGCGGCGCGGCGGGATGGCAACCGGATCTGGTACCGGGTGACCGACCCGTGCGTCGTCCAGCTGCTGGACCTGGCCTGGTGCCTGACCGAGACCACCCCCGCCCCGCCGGGGGCGGACCGGTGACCAGCCAGACGGCCCCCGCCGGGGACGGCCTGATGCGTGACCGCTACCGGGTGGCCAGCGGCTGCCTCGACTGCGCCGGTGACCTCGCCGGGGCACTCGGCAGCCTGCCCGGCGCACGGCAGGTGCAGGTGCTCGGCGCCGCCGGGGTGGTCGTGATCGGCCACGACGGCGGCGTCACTCCCGGGCTGGTCGCCCGGCAAGCCGCCCAGCTCGGCCTGGAGCTGTCCCCGGCCGGTCAGCCCACGCGCCCGGCCAGCCCGGCCCGCTGGTGGCGCTCCCCCCGGGTGCTGCTGCTGGCCGCCGCCGAATTGCTGCTGGACGCCGGGCTGGCCGCCGATCACCTCGCCCACCAGCACACGGTCGCGACCGGCCTGTATCTGGCCACCGTGGCAGCAGGCGGGATCTTCCCGGTCCGCTCCGCCTGGCAGGTCCTGAAACGCCGGCGGCTGTCCATCGGCACCCTGCTGGTCGCCGGCACCACCGGCGCGCTGGCACTGGGAGTGTTCGCCGAGGCGGCCATGCTGGTGGTGGTGTTCTCCGCCGGCGGGCTGATGGAGGACTACGTCGCCGATAAGGCCCGCAGCTCGATCCGCGCCTTGATGTCGCTGGCCCCGCCGGTCGCCGCCCGCCTCCAGGCAGACGGCACCACCGTCCCGGTCCCAGTCCAAGACCTGGAACCCGGCGAGCGGGTGCTGGTGCGCCCCGGCGAGCGGCTGCCCACCGACGGTCAGGTCACCGCCGGGTTCTCGTGGGTCGACCAGAGCCCGGTCACCGGCGAGTCCATCCCAGCCGAGGCCACGCCGGGCTCGGAAGTGTTCGGCGGCACCCTCAACGGGCCCGGGACGCTGACCGTCCAGGTCGCCAAGCCCTACCAGGAGACGGTGCTGGCCCGCGTCATCGACCAGGTCGAGCAGGCCCAGGCCCGCCGCGGCACCGCGCAGCGGTTCGCCGATAAGTTCGGCGCCATCTACACCCCCATCATGTTCACCCTCGCCGCCCTGGTCGCGATCGCCGGCCCGGCGGCCGGGCTCAGCATGCGGGAGGCGGTCTACCGGGGCCTGGTGATCCTGGTGGTGTCCTGCTCGTGCGCGCTGGTGATCTCGGTGCCCACCGCAGTGATCGCCGCGATCTCCCGCGGCGCCCGCGACGGCATCCTCATCAAAGGCGGCATCCACCTGGAAACCCTCGCCAAGGTGCGCACCGTCGCGTTCGACAAGACCGGCACCCTCACCGCCGGAAAGCCCGTTCTCACCGACCTGATCCCCCTCAACAACCAGCGGCCGGAAACCGTGCTGGGCCTGGCCGCCGCAGTCGAGGCCGCCAGCGAGCACCCGCTCGCCGCTGCTATCGTGGCTGCCGCCACCGAACGCGGCATCATCGTCACCCCAGCCGAAGACACGCGGGCCACACCAGGTATAGGGGTGCGCGGGACGGCCGGCGGGCACGAGGTATCTGTTGGCCGCCCACCCGATCCGGGCGGGCTGCCGGGCCAGGCCGGCCAGCAACTGGCCTCGCTCCTGAACGACGGCAAGACCGTGGTGCTGGTCACCGTGGACAGCCACCCCGCCGGGCTGCTCGGCATCGCCGACCAGCTCAAGTCCGAGGCCACCGAAACCGTGACCGCCCTGGAAAGGCTCGGCATCCACCGGGTCGTCATGCTCACCGGCGACAACCCCGCCACCGCCGCCGCCATCGCGACGGCGGCAGGAATCGGCGACTGGCGCGCGGGCCTGCTGCCCGAGGACAAGACCACCGCCGTCGCCGGCCTGCGCAGCAAGGCCGGGCCGGTGGCCATGGTCGGCGACGGGATCAACGACGCCCCCGCCCTGGCCACCGCCGACGTGGGCATCGCCATGGGCGCCGCGGGCACCGACGTCGCCTTGGAGACCGCCGACATCGCCTTGATGGCCGACCAGCTCGGCAAGCTCCCCGCCGCGATCACCCTGGCCCGCAGGGCGGCCCGCGTCATCCGGCAGAACATCACCCTGTCGCTGGCGACCATCGCCGCCCTCGACACCGCTGCTCTCACCGGGCACCTGTCCCTGGCCGCCGGGCTCCTGCTCAACGAGGGCAGCGCGGTGCTGATCATCGCCAATGGGCTGCGGCTCCTGCGCTGCCCGGCACGCCACCCAGCCGTCCAGCCGCACACCAGCCTGCAGCCAGACCGGCCCGAAACCGAGCCCGCCAGGGCCTGAGCCCCAAGGCCTGAACTCACCCACCGCGGCACGCCGCCGGGCGCGCGCGGGCATCCGTTCCCCGCCGAGTTGGCGGAAAAGCGGTCCGGGGCAGGTCAGGTGCTGCCGCAGGCCAGCAAGCACGATGGGCACATGACCACCGCCAGACGCCCCGGGCTGCGGTCGGTGCTCGCCAACGCCAGCTACCGGCGCCTGTTCACCGCCCAGACCATCTCGCGCTGGGGCGACACCGTGAACACCGTCGCCCTGGTCGTGCTGGTGTTCCGCCTGACTGGCTCCGGCCTGGGGGTCAGCGGCGCGGTCATCGCCGAAATCCTGCCGGTGCTGCTGCTCGCCCCCATCGCCGGTGCGATGGCAGACCGGCTGCCCCGGGTGCGGATCATGGTGGCCGCGGACCTGTGGCGCACCGCCCTGGCCGGGGTGCTGCCGCTGGCCGACCAGCACCTGGCGGCGGTCTACGCGATCGCGTTCGGACTGTCGGCAGGGGCAGTGTTCTTCAACCCCGCCTCCGCGTCGGTCCTGCCCGCCATCGTGGCCGAGCAAGAACTGGTAGCTGCCAACAGCGGCCTGTGGTCGGCCGCCGTCGTCTCCCAGATCGCGCTCGCGCCGCTCGGCGGGGCGCTGGTCGCCGCCTGGGGCGTGGCCCCCGCGTTCTGGCTCAACGCCGCCAGCTTCGCCATCTCCGCGGCCATCCTCGCCCGGCTCCGGCCGGCCCGCCCCCAGCCGCCCGCGGCCACCGGCTCGTGGACCCGGCGGATCCGCGACGGCGCCCGGCTGCTGGTCGCCGACCGGCTGCTGCGGCTGCTCGCGGTCGTCCAGTTGCTGGCCGCCCTGTCTGCCGGTGCCACCAGCGCCCTGCTGGTCATCTTGGCCGAACGCCATCTGCGCACCGGACCCGGAGGGTTCGGGCTGCTGCTCGGTGCGATCGGCGCCGGCGCCGCGCTTGGCCCGCTGCTGCTGGCCCGGCTGACCAGCAACCCCCGCCGCCCAGCGCTGGTGTTCGGGCCCTACCTGCTGCGCGGCCTGGTCGACCTCACCCTCGCCACCACCCGCAACCTGCCGGTCGCCATGGCCGCCCTCGGCCTTTACGGCGTGGGCACCTCCACCGGCATGGTCACCTATAACTCGCTGCTGCAAGCCGAGGTCCCCGGCCAAAACCGGGGGCGGGTGTTCGCCGGCTACGACATGATCTGGCAAACCGGGCGGCTGGCCTCCCTCGGGCTCGGCGGCCTGGCCGCCGACGCCCTCGGCATCCAGGCCGTCTACTTGCTCGGTGGTGTGTTGCTCCTCCTTGCCGGCTCCATCGGCCTGACCGGGCTGCGGACCATCAAAGGCTTCCGCTCCGGTTCGGGAACCCAAGGATCGAAGTAGGCTCATCTGGCACTCACCGCCCCGGGTTCCCGCCCGAGGATCCTTCAGAATTCGCGAACCCACCGGAAATATCCATCATGCCCCGGCCGGGGCAAAGCGTCACAGTCCCCTCACAACCACCGCACAACGGCCAGTCCCGGCCCTCACCGGCCGTGAGGCCAGTGTGAAAGGCCACCGGTCCGCGTTCGCGCCGCCTGCCTGCGCAGAGACCCTCGGGGTCTCTGCTCCGCCGTTCCTGACCTCCCGCCCCCCATCTAGGGGCGCCCGGGGACGGGAGGTCAGGAACGGCTCCGCGAAAAACAGCACAGGCAGGCGACGCGAACGCAAAAGTCAAGGTCAAGAGCGAAGGTCAAGGTCAAGGCCAACATCGACGCTCTACGCGGCCCGAATCAGGTTACGGCCCAGCGCTGCTAGCGGCGTTCGCTCACGAATACGCCCCAGCGCGGCCGAGACTCTACGAGGCCCTCATTTACTAGTAGCTGTACCGCCCGGCGCGCCGTCGTGCGGGAGATGCTGTACGTCTCCGCGAGCCGGTCCAGGCTCGGTACTTGCTCTCCGGGCAGAAGCTCACCATTGGTGATCTTCTCGCGCAGGTCCGCCGCAACGCGCAAGTAGGGCGGAACTAGCTCTCGTGGCACAAGATCAACGTACCCACCAGCTCGCTGACCTGCGTCTGTGTTAGCTTGTACTACACTGTGCTAGGTTAGGTGAGGACCGCCGGACAGTAACTCCAGGAGGTACAACATATGTGCTCGCCGACTGGCCCTGCCGCGCCAGCACCAGCCACCAGCCCACCCGTGAGCACGGGCAGCCTAGCAGGGATCTTTGCGCCCGATATGCCAGAACCAGCCCTGTACCCGGTGACTGCCCAGGGACACATGACGGCCAGGGATGCGAGCAGTGCCGCGGAGAAGCTGGCCGTCCTTTGCCGGGATTTCCCGGATTTCCGCATCTGGCGGGAGATCACCGGTGACCGAACCCGCTACATCGCGCGCAGCCTGCGTCTCGGCATTAACCCGCACACGGTCGTCACCGACGACTTAGGCGAGCTGATCGACGCGCTCCGCGATTCCCGCGTTGCTCATCCAACCGCCTCCCAGCGGCAATGACTGCACCGCCGCTCCAGGCAGACGACATGGCCGCGTCGCCGCCTGATGATGAGGCCACCTGCCGACAGGCTGCGAAGCGACTACGGGAGAAATACCCTCGCTGGGTGGTGATATGGGTCGGTCGCACCGCGTGCTATCACGCATATCCGCTTGCCAGTTCGCGTGCCGGGGCCCGCCTGACCGACACCACTCCTGTTGGGCTCGCCGACAAGATAGAGCAGGCAGAACGCGCTGGAGCGAGCCGGCGAGCCAGGCCACAGCAAGCGCCAGGCACTACTACTAGCCGGCCCTAAGCAGCCCGACCGTTCTAATGGTCTCCGGGTCGGTGATGACCCAGGGGCTTCGGAATGGGGGACGCGACCGCATGACCTACAGGATGGCACTCCCGAGACCAGATAGCCGGTGGAGGCCAGAACTTGCATGGGCTGGCTCTTGTTGCCACCGGGGCGGCGATTTTACCCATCTCCGGCGCGGCGGGCCCCCGCGGGGGCGGCCCTCGGGCACATCGTGGGCAGGCAGGTGCCTGCCCGTTCGCCGCGAAGGCTAGCCGGCCCCGCCCCCCGCCACGCCGCAGGACACCGGGCGAAAATAGCCGCCCCTCCACACTGCCCGTAACGCGTCAGGCAAGGCAGTTCAGCCTGCGTATCGTGACCAGGCAAAACAACAACGCAGAAAAGATCATGAGGAAATTTGATGGTACATATAGACATGACCTTCAGGTGTGGTTGAACGTCACATTCAGCAGGTTGCGGGGCGGGAGGCGGACGCTTACCGGCCAGGAGCGGGATGATGGCAGGCATGGCGGACTCGCGGAAGAGATGGGACACCGACACTCGCTTCGCTGGCGTGGCGGATGCCGTCGCCTTCGCGCCGGCTATTGAGGAGCTTGCTGCGCTGGCCCGCCGCCCCGGCTGGGTCGCCGAAGAGCCCGGAGTCCACCTGGTACCGCATCTGGAGGGCGGCGGCGATTCCGGGCTGCGGGTGCTTCACTGCGGCACCGGGATGACGGCGCGCTGGAGGTTGCCGCCGAGCACAGCCCTGGTGACAGCCGCCGCGACATCCGGCGGCGGGCATGGACGCTGACCGGGACCATTGCCGAGCCTGCAGCGAGCGTGCGCGAGCGTCGCGACGGCGAGACCGTCGTCTTCGAGGTTGTCACCGGCATCCCCGACGGCTCCGGCCCGTTCGCCAGCCACGGTCACGCTCTGCGGATCAGGGTCCGCCCGCCGACAGTCCCATCGCCGGCTCATCCGCGATCTGCACGATAGGGCCGGAGACTTCCAGCCGCCCGCAGCCGCGCCTGGCCGTGACCTGCCTGGCCGGCTGTTCGATGCTGGCACGGCAGTGCGACCGCCGATGAGTTCTCGCCGACCGCGGAGTCTTGTTGGTCAGCAGGGACGCACAACGACCAGCCAACGGCCGGCGGGCCGGGAAATGTCGTATCCCCGTGGTGTAGTCGAGGTATCAAGCTGTCGAGGAGGCCCACGATGCGGCCAGCGATGAACCACTTCAGCATCAGCGCCGTCCGGGCAGACGCCCTGTTCGTCTCGACGTTGCAGCAATCCGAGGTACCCAGCGCCACGCAGGTCCGGGAGGCCATTGCGGGAGCCGTCCGGCGGTTTGGCGGCCGAGGCTGCGCCGAACGCGTCGCGCAGGAGTTCGGCGATCATCCGGACATCGCGGCCGCGCGGATGCGCTGGGCGCGCCAGGTCACGGGCGAGGCGTTCGGCGGCGCCAGCTTGCAGGCGCGGCGCTCCGGTCAGCACCTTGTGGCCGGTCGCGCCGCATAACCCGGGCTGACAGCGGCTGCCGCCGGCCGCAGCGGGCAAGGGTTGGCCCCTGGCAATGCCGTGATCGGGGGCCGGCCCGGACCTTAACCGGGACTCGGCGCCGTCCAGCGACTCACGCCTCAGTCGGCGTGGCAGGTCGACTACGGGGGCGCGACAGCTGGTTGATCGCCATGAATTGCTCGATCATGGCATTGACCTGCTCTGGGACTTCGAGCTGGATGAAATGACCAGCCCCGACTGTCTGGCCGATGATGATCGCCGAGCAGGCGCTGCGCAGGTCAGCCGGCTCGTTGGTGGGAACGGCCGAGCCAATCGACAGCACCGCACCTTGACCTTGCCAAGCGCGCTGGCGCCGTCGAACTCGCCCATGGCCCGCATCATCGCGGCGGCGACCCGCGGTGAGACCGCGGGCATTCCCCGGATGGATGCCCAAGCAGTTCGCGAACGGGAAGTCCTACGAGAGCTGCCTCGCCTACCTGATGCCGGGCGGCGGCTCGATCCAGAAGGTCCAGTGGAACGACGGGCCCGCCAAGGAGAACCAGGTCACCGCGTACTTCGAGAAGCCCGTCGTGTGGGCGGGCGGCTGAGCGCGGACACCACGGGGTAGCGGACACCACGGGGTAGCGGACACCACGGGGTAGCGGACACCACGGGGTAGCGGCGCGATGTCCCTGCGCGCAGGGACATCGCGCCCGGCCGTCAGGACCGCGCGCCCGGAGATCCCCCGGGCCGGCGGCTAGCCCATGGACCTGGCGCCGTCCAGGGACTCGCGGATGATGTCGGCATGACCTGCGTGCTGCGCGGTCTCGGCGATCACGTGCAGCAGTACCCGGCGGGCCGACCAGCGCGCTCCCTGCTCGAACCACGGGGCGTCGGGCAGCGAGTTGGTGACGTCCAGGTCGGGCAGCTTCGCCACCAGCTCATCGGTCCTGCGCGCGACCTTCTCGTACTCCTCGAGCAGCCCGGACAGCGTCTCGCCCGGCTGCATGCGGAAGGCATCCATCCAGGCGCCCATGCTGGCCTCGTCCGGGCGTCCCATCGCCGAGGGCCCGTCCAGGATGAAGCTGATCCACTGCCGCTCGGTGAGCGCGACATGCTTGATCAGGCCGCCCAGGCACAACTGGCTCGCCGTGGTCCGCTGCGCGGCCTGCTCGTCGGTCAGGTCGCGGACGGTGTGCCGCAAGAAGTAGCGGTGCCTGGCCAGCGACTGCAGCAAGTCGGCGCGCTCGCCGGCCACTTCTCCCATGTCCATGGCCTGCCCTTCTCGGGGTCCCGCCCAGAACAGTAGGGCACGGGACTGACAGCCGCCTCGCATCGGCCGCCCATCCGGCGATGCTGTGGACCGGCTGGCCGGTGCCGGGCGGAGGCGCGCGGTGATCCGCTAGGCCTGCGGCTGGCTGATGTTGACCAGCCACGGGATGCCGAACCCGTCGACGCACATGCCGAACTCGTCGCCCCAGACCTGCTTCTGCAGCGGCATCGTCGTCGTCCCGCTGGCGGACAGCTTCTCCCAGTAGCCGCGCAGGGCGGCGGCGTCATCGCCGCTGAGGCTCACCGAGCACCCGGCGATCGGGTGGTATTCCATCTCGCTGGTGATGTCGGCGCCCATGATCGTGTAGCCGGCGTCGGTCTCGAGCATTCCGTGCATGATCCGGTCGGCGTCGGGCGAGTCCTTGGCGCCGAGCTCAGCGAACGTGTTGAGACTGAGGTTGCCACCGAACACGCTCGTGTAGAACTCCATCGCCTGACGAGCGTTGCCGTTGAAACTGAGGTACGGATTCAGCTGGGAGGCCATCGTTTTCTCCTGCAACCTTGAGCGGCGGATGTGGGCCCGCGCGGGGCCGCTGAGACTCATCCGACGCTACCAGCCCGGCCCCGGCAGCGCCCGGGTGCCGGACACGCTCATCCGATGCCGGACGCTCGGCCCCGGGCGGGCCATGCGACGGCGTAGCCGTCAGGCTCCGGCGTCCGCGAGCTCGGCAATGACGGCGGCATGGCACGGCTCCGGCGCGCACCAGCAGCCGAGCCTGCGCCCGCGCAGTTCCGGGAGCAGCGCCAGCAGGTCAGCGCGCCCCAGCAGATACTCGCGGTACATGGCGACCACCTCCTCGCGGCTGCCGTCGCGGCCGGGGCGGAAGGGGCTCGCCAGCGGGGAGGCCGGCAGGTGCCAGCCGCCGCGGTGCATCGCCCTGCCCACGTAGATCACGTCGGCGAAGCCAGGGTCGTCACGATGGCCCTTGAGGTTGACCACGGTGGTAGCACTCACGCTGTCGTTCCTTAGGTCAGCCGGGGTTCAGGCGAAGCCGGCGCCGGTCGGGGTCCGACCGGCATGCCGCTTGCAGAGCGCTGAGATCGTCGTATGGGTATAGAACCCGGCCGGTGAGCTGGTCGGCGTCGAGTTCCGTCGCCGAGGTCACGTCGGCGGCGACCGGGAGAATGCCGCTGCCGCCGTCTCCAGCCGCGTGCCGCAAGGCGGCCAGATCCTGGCTCGGCCGGGCGATCCCGGCGACCGCCGCGCCCTGCCGGGCGAGGCCGATGGCGATACCCCGGCCGATCCCGCGGCTGGCCCCGGTGATGACAGCGACCTGGCCGGCCAGCGGAGACGAGGTCATAGCGCCATGATCTCCCGGCGGACCGAGGTAGGCGAGGCCGCGATCACCGGCATGTCAGCAATCCCCTCCCGGGTTAGATCACCGCGGTCAGTCCGCCGTCGACGGCGATCACCTGCCCGTTGACGAAGTCCGATGCCGGTGCCGCCAGCCATACCATCGTGCCGGCCATGTCCTCGGCCCGCGCCCAGCGGCGCGCCGGGGTCCGTCCGCGCACCCAGGCGTCGAACTCGGGGTCGTCAGCCAGCACGCGGGTGAGCTCGGTGACCACGTAGCCCGGGGCGAGCCCGTTGGCGGTGACGCCGCTGCCCGCCCACTCGGCGCACATGGCGCGGGTCAGCATCACCAGGCCACCCTTGGATGCCGCGTATCCCGCGGTGCCCGGCCTGGCCAGCCAGCTCTGCACCGAGCAGACATTGACGATCTTTCCGTAACCACGGCCGACCATGCCGCGCGCTGCCGCACGCCCCACGATGAAGGCGCTGGTCAGATTCGTGTCCAGCAGGCGCCGCCAGTCCGCGACCTGCACGTCGAGCAGCGGCTCCCGGTGCTGCACGCCGGCGTTGTTGACCAGGATGTCCAGCGGCCCCGCTGCCGCCTCGGCGGCGCGCACGCCGGCCTCCACCGCGGCCGGATCAGTGACATCGAAGGCAACGGCATGCACGCTGGCTCCGGTCCTGCCCGCCAGTTCGTCCCGTGCCTGCTCCAGGGTGCCCGGGTCGCGGCCGTTGAGCACGACCTCGGCCCCCGCCCCGGCCAGCCCCGCTGCCAGCGCGGCGCCGATGCCCCGGCTCGAGCCGGTCACCAGCGCACGGCGGCCGGACAGATCGAACAGCGAATGAGTCACTGGCCTGGCTCCTGGCCCGGGCTGGCTGACGGCGGGCCGGCTATGAGGACATGCAGGGTGCGGGGGCCGTGCACGCCTTCGACGCGGACAAGCTCGATGTCGCTGGTCGCGGACGGGCCGGAGATCAGCGTATGCGGGCGGGCGGGATCGAGGCGGGTCATGGCGTCGGGCAGGTCGGCCGCGATCTGGTCGTGCCGGACGATCACCAGGTGGAAGTCAGGCACCAGGGTCAGCGCCCGGCGGCCCTGGCCGGGGCCGTGGTCGAGGATGATCGTGCCCGTCTCGGCGATGGCGACCGCGCAGCCGGTGAGCACGCCCGCCATCGCGTCGAGGTCGCGGGCCGGCAGCGGGCATGGGTCGTCGCCGGCGAGCACCACATCCGGGCGGTCCGCGGCGGCCCGGGCCAGCCAGTCCAGCGGCAGCCCGGCCGGGACGACGAAGGTGCCCGCCGTCAGCGCCGCCGCGACCGCGGCGGGGACGCCGGCCGCCGGGACGCGCTCGACCACGGCGCGGTAGTCCGCGGCGCGCTCGGCGAACAGTGCCACCACATCGTGATCATCCGGGTCGTGGTGCGCGCGCAGGTAGTCACGGGCCAGGGCGGCGTACTCGGCTTCGACGGCCGCGTTCTGCGCACGGTCGCCCGCGCCGGCCGCCGGACCGGGATCGCGCCCGGTGGCGGCGCGGATCCGGCGCAGGATCAGGTCCCGCGAGCTGAGCGGCGGCAGGCCGGCCGGGATGTGCCGGCCGCCGGCAGTGCCATGCTGACCGGCCCCCGGGCGGGCGCCGGGCGAGGCGGCGGTCACCTGCCGTCTCCGTGCGTCCTGGCCCACCAGGCGCGGAACGACTCGGGCGGCGGCGCAGGCGCGTCCCTGGTCGCCGTCCAGCCGCTGAGCGGCGGCGGCAGCCGCCGGATCCGCCCTGACCTGCCCAGCAGCACCCGGCTCGCGGACGCGGCGCGCTGCGCCAGGCCAAGCCTGCGGCCAGATCGCAGTATCCAGGCTGCCTGGCGCATGACCATCCGTTCCCCATTGAAGGCTTGTGCTCTTTTTTCCTCGACGACCCCGGCGCGCAGGTGCACCAGCGCTTCCGGGATGTTGATGGCGACCGGGCACACGTCGTAGCACGCGCCGCAGAGCGTGGAGGCGAACGGCAGCGAGGCGTCGGCCGCCGAGGTGACCCCGCGCAGCTGTGGCGTGATGATCGCGCCGATCGGGCCCGGGTAGGGCGAGCCGTACGCGTGGCCGCCGACCCGCTCGTAGACCGGGCACACGTTGAGGCAGGCCGAGCAGCGGATGCAGCGCAGGGCCTGGCGGCCGACCGGGTCGGCGAGCGCATTCGTGCGCCCGTTGTCGAGCAGCACCAGGTGGAATTCGCGCGGGCCGTCGCCGGGGTGCACGCCGGACCAGGCCGAGGTGTACGGGTTCATCCGCTCGGCCGTGGACGAGCGGGGCAGCAGCGCGAGGAAGATCTCCAGGTCACGCCAGGACGGCAGCACCTTCTCGATGCCGACGACGGAGATCAGCGTCTCCGGCAGCGTGACGCACATCCGGCCGTTGCCCTCGGACTCGACCACCACCAGGGTGCCGGTCTCGGCGATGGCGAAGTTGGCGCCGGAGATGCCGACCCTGGCCGACAGGAACGCGCGGCGCAGGTGGGCGCGGGCGGCGGCGGCGAGCTCGGCCGGCTGATCGGTGAGGTCCCTGGGCGCATCGGCCATTCCGGCCAGGAAGATGTCCCTGATCTCGGCCCGGTTGCGGTGAATAGCCGGGACCAGGATGTGGCTGGGCCGGTCATGGCCGAGCTGGACGATGAGCTCGGCCAGGTCGGTCTCCAGCGCGGTGATCCGGTCCGCCGCCAGCGCCTCGTTCAGCCCGGTTTCCTGGGTGGTCATCGACTTGACCTTGACGACGCTGTCGGCTCCGGCCGCGCGGACCAGCGAGGCGACGATGGTATTGGCCTCGGCCGCGTCCTGGGCCCAGTGCACCTGTCCGCCGGCGTCGGTGACCCGCTGCTCCAGCTTGGTCAGGTACGTGTCCAGGTGGGCCAGCGTGTGGTCCTTGATCGCCTTGGCCGCGGCCCTGAGCTGCTGCCAGTCGGCCAGCTCGGCGACGGCAGCGGCCCGCTTGACCCGGATGGTCGTGGTCGCGTGGGCAAGGTTGCGGCGCAGCTGGGCGTTGCCGAGGGCGGCGTCGGCGGCTTCAGGGAAGGCGGGCATGCCGATGTAAGTGGGCATGCTGGCGGCGCTGTCGCCAGCGGCGCGGCCGGTCACCGGGTACTCGCCAGGATCTCGGCCAGGTGCCTGGTGGTGACGGCGGCCCGCTGCCTGGTGAGCGCGCCGCCGATGTGCATCAGGCATGAGTTGTCGGCGGCGCAGAGCACCTGCGCCCCGCTGCCGCGCACCGCGGCGACCTTGTCGGCGCACATCGCCGCCGAGGTACCGGCGTTCTTGATCGCGAACGTGCCGCCGAATCCGCAGCATTCCTCCGCGCCCGGCAGGTCGACGAGGTCAAGCCCGCCAACCGCGCGCAGCAGCCGGGCCGGCGCGTCGCCGACCCGGAGCATGCGCAGGGAATGGCAGCTGGGGTGATAGGCAACCCGGTACGGGAACCAGGCGCCGACATCGACGACGTTCAGCACGTTCACCAGCAGGCCGGACAGCTCGTGCACGCGCGGCGCGATCTCGCCGACGGCCCGTGCCAGGCCCGGGTCGCGCGCCTGGGCCGCGACCACGGGGTGATACTCGCGGACCATCGCGGCGCAGGACGCCGACGGGGTCACGATCGCGTCGAAGCCGCCGAACGCGCGGGCGAAGCCGCGCACCATCGGCACGGTCTCGCGGCGGTAGCCGGTGTTGAAGTGCATCTGGCCGCAGCAGGCCTGAGCGCGGGGGAAGGCAACCTGGTGGCCGAGCCGTTCCAGCAGGGCAGTGACCGCCTTGCCGGTGTCGGGGAACAGGGTGTCGGTCAGGCAGGTAATGAAGAGCGCGATCCGCATGGGCGCTCCCTGCTGTGCTGTCCGTCAGCGCCTTCCGTCAGCGCCTGCCGCCGGCCTGTATCGTTTCATCATCCTAGTGGGCGGCCTGCGGGCGCTGCGGGCTGCCCGCTGCCGGGCCGCTGGCAGTCGCGGCCGGCCACCGGCAGACCGCAGGCAGCGCGCGGGCGGCGGCCGGCTGCCCGGGCGAGAGAGGAGCGCCCATGCCCGGACCGCAGGCGGAGTTCGACGGCCTCGCGGCGCTGGTCACCGGCGGCGCGTCGGGGATCGGCCTGGCCACCGCGCGGATGCTCGCCGCGCGCGGAGCGCGGGTGGCAATCCTTGACCGGCACATCCCCTGGGCCGGCGCCGGCCGCGTCAGCAACGACGACGGCGGGCTGCATCCCCTCGTCGCTGACGTCACCGACGACCAGGCGGTACGCGCGGCGGTGCAGGCCGCGGCCGGCCTGCTCGGCGGGATCGACATCCTGGTGAACAACGCGGGCATCGGGGCGGCCGGCACCGTCGAGGACAACGACGACGACGAATGGCGCCGCATCCTTGACGTGAACGTACTCGGCGTGGTCCGGGTAAGCCGCGCGGCGCTGCCGGAACTCCGCCGGGCGGTGGCACGCCATGGCCAGGCGGTGATCGTCAATACCTGCTCGATCGTGGCGACGGCCGGCTTGCCGCAGCGCGCGCTCTACTCGGCCAGCAAGGGCGCGATCTACTCGCTGACCCTGGCGATGGCCGCCGACCACGTGCGCGAGCACATCAGGGTCGCCTGCGTGACCCCGGGCACGGCCGACACGCCCTGGGTGGCGCGGCTGCTCGATGCCGCGCCGGATCCCGAGGCGGAGCGGGCCGCGCTGGCCGCGCGCCAGCCGACCGGGCGGCTTGTCACGGCCGACGAGGTGGCCGCGGCGATCGCCTACCTGGCAAGCCCGCTGGCCGGCGGGACGACCGGCGTGGCGCTGGCCGTCGATGGCGGCATGTCCGGCCTGCGGGTACGGCCGCCCGGGCAGCCCACGTAGCCGCCCGCCGGGCGTAGGTGCGGGTCCGCGAGCAGGGAGGCAGCCGGTGACGAAGATCGTGGGCTTCGAGACGCATGACATCCGCTTCCCGACGTCGGCGAACCTGGACGGCTCGGACGCGATGAACCCGGCCCCCGACTACTCGGCTGCCTACCTGGTGGTGCGGACCGACGGCCCGGACGGCCTGGCCGGGCATGCGCACGTGTTCACGATCGGCCGCGGGAACGACATTCAGCTCGGCGCCGTCCGCGCGCTCGAGCCTTTCCTGGCCGGCCGGGACGTCGAGGAGGTGCTCGGCGACCTCGGCGGGCTCTCCCGCGAGCTGGTCGGCGACAGCCAGCTCCGCTGGCTCGGGCCCGAGCGGGGCGTGGTGCACATGGCGATCGGCGCCGTGCTGAACGCCTGCTGGGACCTGGCCGCCCGGCGCGCGGGCAAGCCGCTCTGGCGGCTGCTCGCCGACCTGTCCCCGGCACAGATCGCCGGCCTGGTCGACTTCCGCTATCTCTCCGACGCCCTCACCCGGGACGAGGCCCTTGAGATGCTGGAGCGCGGCGCGTCGTCGCAGTTCCGGCCGGAGTCGGTGGCCGAGTTCGCCTTCCCGTCCGGGCCCGCCTGGCGGCCTGGCGGCCGGCCCGCGTGACCAGGCCGGCGCCGGTCAGGATGCCCGGTGACGGCAGGCACGCCAGGTCAGGCCGGCCGGCCTGAGCACGTGCATCGGCAGCACCGGGTGCGCCGCCTTCTCGCTGGGCGCGTCGGAGATCACCAGGTCCGGGCCGGAGCCTGTCGCGTCACCGTACGCGCGCGTCACCCGCGTGTAGACGCCGGTCCGCGTGCTAGCAAGGTAGGTGGCCCCGGTCGTGACCCAGGCCAGCGAGCCCGGCGCGATCGCCAGGCCGGCGAAGTTCGCTCCGGCCTTCAGCCGCAGGACGGCGTGCGCAGGCTGGTCCTGGTCCGGCGAGAAGTACAGCACGGTGAGCCCGGGATTGAGGTAAGCCGTCCTGGTGCCGTCGGTGACCACGAAGTCTGTCCCGTGCACGGCCCGCAGGGCGGCGGGCAGCGCGGCAGGCTGGCCGGTGCTCAGGCTGAGCGCGTGCAGCGTGGTCTGCGCTCCCGGCTGATCAGATTCGGGCCAGACGAGCAGGTTCCGGTCGAAGAACGGCGGCTGGGCATGGCCGCGGCGGACGACGCTGACCTTGCCTGTCGCCAGGTTGGCCAGCATCACCTCGACCTCGCCGCCCGGCCCGTAGCCCTGCGCCCAGGCGGCGTGGTTTCCGCTGACCGCCGGGGCATGCCAGGGGCTCGGCCACGGGGCGCCATGGCGGCCGCGCCGCGAATGGCCGAGCCTGCGCAGCCGTCCGGTAGCCGAGTCCCAGGCGTAGACCGTGAAGTTATCCAGGCTCCGCAGCGAGTGAGTCTCCGCCCAGACCAGCCAGCGCCCGCCGGAGGCCCCGTCGGCCTGGTCGACGGCCGGGTCCGGGAAGGCCCTGATGCGCCGCAAGTGCCCGGCGGCGACGTTCATCGCCGCGACGCCGGAGAACCCCGGCGTCCAGGCGGACACGTACGCCGTCCTGCCGTCCGCCGACGCACCGAGCGGGACGACCTCGCCCTGCAGCGAGCCCGGCACCGGCCGCCGCAAGGCCGCCCGCAGGCTGGCGTCCGGCGGCGCGGCGCAGAACCGCTGCCAGCTCACCCGGCCCGCGCGCAAGGGCTGCGTTCCCGGCCCGCCGGGTGACCCGGGAGCCCGGCCGCCTGGCCCGGTAGCCGACCCGGAAGCCGACGGTAAGGCCGGTCCGGCAGCGGGGCCGGCCGCTGCGGGCGCGCCAGCCCGGGTCCCGCCGCACCCGGCCGACGCCGCGGCCAGCAGGCCAAGCGCGAGCGCTGCCGCAAGGCCGCCGGGCCGGCGCCTACCAGTCGTAGCCACGGGCGCCGAGAATGTACACGATCGTCCTTGACGACATGGCGGAGTAGGCCGGGACCGCCGCGCTCCAGCCAATGCTCGGGGCACCATGCACCGAGTCCTCATACACCGTTATGGCACCGGACTTCCGGTATCCCCTGATGTCGAACCAGTGGGCGATTTCCTGATTTGCCGGGTGCCCGACCAGATGCGGGCCGCCGGGAACTTCATAGGCATTTCCGGCCAGTGGTGCGCCGCCATGCCGGTTAATATCGGTTACCAGGTCATTTTCATAGGTACGGACCTGTTTGCTGGTCGGGGACCACGGCAGGGCGACGGCGACGTAGACGTTCCGGTGCTGCTCCGCGTTCAGCACATGGGGTACCGGGTAGCCGTGCGCATTCGACCAGTCGGTCCCGCCGCGGGTGGTCTTGAGCTTGCGCGCGGCCGCCTTCTGGCTCACCTTCGTGCCGACCTGGCGCAGCATCTCCGAGACGGTGGCAGGGCCGCAGAAGTAGTTCCTGACCTGCGGTTGCTGGGTGGCCCGCAGGCTTCGCGCGGCAGGCAGCCCGCGGCGGCAGGCACGGCTCACGCACTTGCCGTCCGGGCTCGCATGGCTGCCCCTGTTCCGCAAGAACGACCTGGCCATGGCCTGTTTGGCGGCATTGGCCCGGATCATGGCCGCGGTCATCGCAGGGGCCGGAAGGCCGCGCTTGATGTGCGCCAGGCGCGAGTTGGCCACCCGCGGCGCCGGCCGCAGGGCGGCAATGCCAATGGCGCCCGGCACGGCCGCGCTCCCCCGCGGCCCGGCCGGCCCGCCCGGCCGGGCGGGCGCGCCCTGGCCGGCGGGCCCGATCGTTCCCGCCCTCGCGGCCGTACCGGCTAGCGCGCCCGGCCCGGAAAGCGCCAGCCACCCGGCCGGCCCGAGCAGCACGGTGATCACGGCCAGCCGGGCTGCGCACAGCCGAGACGACATGGATCCTCCATTCACTAAGCGAACTGCGCCCGAAGCGAACTGCGCCCGCGAGCGCCCTGCCCCGGTAATATCTGATTTATTACTAGGATCTTTCGTAATCGGGTGGAACCCGGATACGCAGAATCAGGCTATGACAGAAGCTGCCGGGCGTCGATATAAATCGGCCAGGAAAAGGCCGGATGCGCCGGCCACGTCCTTACGCGCGTACACCGATTCCCGCCTGCCAAAGGCATTCCGCGGCCCCCGCCCGTCTAAAGGTTTCCTGATCGCGGGAAGATCCGGGGAGCGCGGGCGCCCGGATCTGCCGTGATCACGAATGGGCAGCCCGCGGCGCACGGTGCGGTCCCGCTGCCTTCCGGAGGCGCCCGGCCGGGCTGGTCGTCGGCACCGGCTGGTACGAAGGACGGCATGGCAGCTGATCAGGACGACGACGATGCGGGCCTGCGCGAGGAGGCCGAGGGCCGCCTGCGGGCGCTGGCCGGGCCGGATGCGCGCCTCCGGGATGACCAGTGGACAGCGATCCGGGCGCTGGTCACCGGCCGGCGCCGCGCCCTGGTGGTGCAGCGCACCGGCTGGGGCAAGTCGGCCGTCTACTTCACCGCCACCGCCTTGCTGCGCTCCCGCGGCGCCGGCCCGGCGGTCATCGTCTCCCCGCTGCTCGCACTGATGCGGAACCAGATCGAGGCCGCCGGCCGGGCCGGCATCCACGCCCGCACGGTGAACTCGGCGAACATCGACGAATGGGACCAGGTCTACGCGGAGGTCGCCGCCGGCGCCGTTGACGTGCTCCTGGTCAGCCCGGAGCGGCTGAACAACCCGGGCTTCCGTGACCGGGTGCTGCCCAAGCTGATCGCCGCGGCCGGGATGCTGGTCGTCGACGAGGCACACTGCATCTCCGACTGGGGCCACGACTTCCGGCCCGACTACCGGCGGCTCCGCACTCTGCTCGAAGAGCTGCCGCCCGGCGTCCCGGTGCTGGCCACGACCGCGACGGCGAACGCCAGGGTGACCCGCGACGTCGCCGAGCAGCTCGAGGCGGGCAGTGCGCACGGAACTCTCGTTCTCCGTGGCTGCCTTGACCGCCGCAGCCTGCACCTGGCCGTCGTGCGGCTGCCCGCCGCCCAGCAGCGGCTCGCCTGGCTGGCCGAGCACCTGGATGAGCTGCCCGGCTCCGGCATCGTCTACACGCTGACGGTGGCTGCCGCCCATGAGTGCGCGGGTTACCTGCGCGAACGCGGCCACCAGGTCGCTTCCTACACCGGAAAGGACGATCACGCGCAGCGGCAGGCGGCGGAGGCCGCGCTGCTCGGCAACCAGCTCAAGGCGCTGGTCGCCACCAGCGCGCTGGGCATGGGCTTCGACAAGCCCGACCTCGGCTTCGTCGTGCACCTCGGCGCGCCGCAGTCGCCGATCGCGTACTACCAGCAGATCGGCCGGGCCGGCCGCGGGGTCAGCCGCGCCGACGTGATTCTGCTGCCCGGCCGCGAGGACGCGGACATCTGGGCGTACTTCGCGTCGCTCGCGTTCCCGCCCGAGCGGGTCGTCCGGCTCACCCTGCAGGTGCTGGCCGAGGCAGCCAGGCCGGTCTCCACCAGCGCGCTGGAAACCAGGGTGGACCTGAGCCGCGGCCGGCTGGAGATGATGCTCAAGGTGCTGGACGTGGACGGCGCGGTCCGCCGGGTGACCGGCGGCTGGGAGGCAACCGGGCGGCCGTGGTCCTACGACCGCGGCCGGTACGACCGGGTGTCGGCCGAGCGCGCCAGGGAGCAGCAGGCGATGCTCGGCTACCTCACCGCCACCACGTGCCGGATGGAGTACCTGCGCCGCGAGCTCGATGACCCGGCGGCCGCGCCGTGCGGGCGCTGCGACAACTGCACGGGCCGGCCGTGGAGCGACGCTGTCTCCGCGGCGGGCACCGCGGCGGCCCGCGATCTGCTGCTGCGTCCCGGTACCACGATCACGCCGCGGAAGATGTGGCCGGCCGGGATGAAGGAACTGGGCATCGACGTGTCCGGCAAGATCCCCGCCGGGCTGTCAGCGGAGCCAGGCCGCGCGCTCGGCAGGCTGACCGACCTCGGCTGGGGGCCCCGGCTGCGGTCCCTGCTGGCCTGCGACGCGCCCGATGCCCGGGTTCCTGACGAGTTCGTGGCGGCCATCGTCAAGGTCCTGGCCGGGTGGGACTGGGCGCGGCGGCCGGCCGGGGTGATCACGCTGCCATCACGGACAAAACCGCATTTGATACGCAGTCTCGGGGAGCGGATCGCCGAGCTGGGACGGCTGCCGTACGCGGGGGCTCTGGAGTACGCCGGCGCGGCGGCGGTCAGGGATCCGGCCCGGCTGGCTCGCGGCTCCCCGGAGCCCGGCCAGCAGAACAGCGCCCACCGGCTGGAGGCTCTCTGGCATTCGCTGGCCATACCGGAGCAGACCGCCGTGGCGGTCGCCGGGCTTGGCGGCCCGGTCCTGCTGATCGACGACCGGCTCGAGACCGGCTGGACCATGACGGTCGCCGCCCGGCTGCTCCGCGACGCCGGGGCTCCGGCCGTGCTGCCGCTGGTGCTGGCGGTCACGGCCGGCTGACGGCCGCAACACGACCTCGCCCGCGTGATCAATTGTCAGGGAGTCATCGGGATTTCCCAGGAAGTCCCTGCCTGCGGGGACTAACGTTAAGGGGGCCCACGGCGCCGCAGGCCGCGTTCCAGCCGCGCGGCGGACGGGTTAGCGCGGCGCACAGCGCGAGGGATGTCATGGGTACGGACCGGCCGATCTTCATTCTTGGTTGTCCTCGTTCGGGGACCACCCTCTTGCAGCTCATGCTGCACGCCCATCCCCGGATCGCTATCCCGGCCGAGACGAGATTCCTGCTGACGTGCTACAGCTCTCGCAATGACTTCGGTGATCTGCGCCAGGAATCGAGCCGGCGCGCCCTGGCCAGCTCGATCACCGGGCAGCGGCGGACGCTGTTCTACGAGCTTGGGCTCGACCCGCAGGAGATCACCGAGGAGATCGTCACCGGGCCGCCCACCCTTGGCTCGGCCCTGGGCACGGTGTTCCGCGCCTACGCCAGCCGATTCGGCAAACCCCGCTGGGGTGATAAGCGTCCCAGCTACTACCCGTACATCCCGGAGCTGCTCCGGCTGTTCCCCGACGCTCAGATCGTGCACCTGATCAGGGACGGCCGGGCCTGCGTAGCGTCGCTGACGGAAATGCCGTGGTTCGAGCAGGACATTTACGCGGCCATCTCCACCTGGATCGAGGCGATCGACTGCGGTCGCCGGGCCGCCCGCCGACTGCCCGCCGACGCGTATTACGAGCTGCGGTACGAGCGGCTGGCCGCCGACCCGCCGGAGCAGCTCGCCGCGCTGTGCGAATTCCTCGGCGAGGAGTACGACCCGGCCATGGCCGAGCCGCAAAAGATCGCCGACCTGGCCATCCCGAAGCGGAAGACCTGGCATGCCGACACCCGCAAACAGGTCACCCCCGCTGTGTCCAGACCATGGCAGGAGCGGCTGAAGCCATGGGAGATCGCGCTCTGCGAGACCGTCATGGGCCGGCGGCTGCGCGCCCTGGGATACGAGCTGACCGGAGCGCCACGACCCCCCGCCGTGCATCTGGCCCGATTTGCCCGCGTCGATGCCCTCCGCCGAGGCGCCGCGTACAAACGCAGGATCCGGGACCGGCTGCTACGCATCGCCGAACCCGGGCCGGTGGATTGCCGGCTCTGAGCCGGCCCACATCCAGGATCCCGGGGATTTTCTCCGCCCGCGCGCTGAGAAATCCCCGGGATCCTGGCGACGTCCGGCGGGCTACCGGGCGCTGGCCGGCTCCGACACCGGGGCCGCCGGCCGGGCCGCGGCTGCCGCCCCGCCGTCCTCCCCGATGCCGTACTGCGCGTACAGGCGGCGCAGCGGCCGCGGCGACCACCAGTTCGCCCGGCCGAGCAGCCGCATCGTGGCCGGCACCAGCAGGATCCGCACGATCGTCGCGTCCACGATCAGGGCAACGATCATGCCCACGCCCATCAGCTTGATGAACGATATGCCCGAGGCGGAGAACGCGCCGATCACGATCACCAGCAGCAGCGCCGCGCTGGTGATGATCCCGCCGGTCCGCTGCAGCCCGCTGGCCACCGCCGCGGTGTTGTCGGCCGTGACGTCATACCGCTCGCGGACCCTGGACAGCAGGAACACCTCGTAGTCCATCGACAGCCCGAAGATGATCGCCAGCATCAGGATCGGCGTCGTCGGGTCGATCGTGCCGGTCGGCGAGAACCGCAGCAGCCCGGACAGGTGCCCGTCCTGGAAGATCCATACGATGATCCCGAACGTGGCCAGCAGCGACAGCGCGTTCGCCGCGATCGCCTTGACCGGCAGCACCACCGACCCGAAGGCCAGGAACAGCAGCACGAACGTGGCCAGCACGACCACCAGCGCCATCCATGGCAGCACCGAGCCGAGGCTGGACAGCTCGTCGGCGAGTTCGGCCGTGGCGCCGCCCACGTAGACCCGCGCGCCAGCGGGCGGCGCGATCTCCCGCACCTGCGCGACGATGGCCCTGGCCTGCGACGTCATGGGACCAGGGGAATAACGCAGGTCCACCCGCGCGATCTCGCCGCGCACCCCGGTCAGCTGCCCGCCGGTCACGCCGGGGATGCGGTCCAGGCGGCTGACGTACGCGGCAAGCTCAGCGCCGCGGCCAGCCGCGGAGACCGGGCCGGGGAACTGGACGACCGCCTCGATCGGGCTGGTGACGTTGCCGGGGAAGTCCCGGTTCAGCGCCTCGGTGACCAGCCGCGGAGCGGCGGCGGCCGGCAGCACCCTGGCGTCGGTGCCGCCCCAGCTGATATGCAGGAACGGCGAGCCGACGGCAGCGAGGCCGGCCACGATCACGACCACGTAGACAACCGGGCGGCGCATGACGCTGCGGGCCAGCCGGTACCAGGCGCCGCTGGTCTCGTCGGCAGGGACGGCACCGGGCAGCAGCGCGGCGCCGGGCTGCCGGGCCGCACCTGCCCTGCGCCGCCGCCGCACGCGCAGCGCGTTCACCCTCGGGCCGAGGACGGCGAGCAGCGCGGGCATGACCGTGAGGGCGGCCACCATGTCGACGATCACCGTGGCCACCCCGCCGTATCCCATCGAGCGCAGGAACGTCATCGGGAAGAGCATCAGGCTGGCCAGCGCCACCGCGACCGTGATGCCGGACACCGCCACCGTCCGGCCTGCCGTGGCCACCGTCCGCGCGACGGCGTCCTCGACCGCCGCTGTCCGGCCGAGTTCCTCGCGGAACCGGCTGACCATGAACAATCCGTAATCAATCGCGAGGCCCAGGCCGAGGATCGTGGTGATGTTCACCGAGTAGATCGACACCGCGGTGAGCAGCGTCAGCAGCCGCAGCGCGGTGAACGAGCCGAGAATGGCGATGCCGCCGATGGCAAGCGGCAGGCTGGCGGCGGCCAGCCCGCCGAAGATCACCATGAGCAGGACGAGCAGCAGCGGCATCGAGAGCCCCTCGGCCCGGCCGATGTCGGAGGTGACCTCCTTGTTGATGGCTCCCTCGGACGGGATCAGGCCGCCGGCGTGCTCGGTGAGGCCGGGCACGGCGAGGCTGCCCTTGATGGCGTCGAAGCTCTTGATCCTGGCGGCGTCGCTGCCCCCGGTCAGCTGGAGCACCGCGTAGGTCTCCCGGCCGCTCGCGCTGACGAACTGCCGGGATCCGGTGGACCAGAAGGTCGCGACCGACTCGACCCTGCTGCGCGGCAGCGCGGCCAGGGTGCTGGTGACAGCCGCGCGGTAGGCGGGATCGGTCACGGTCAGGCGCGCGCTCTTGTACAGCACGACGACATCGGAGGTGTCCCGGCCGAAGGCCGCCGAGGCCAGGTCGCTGGCGTGCTGGCTCTGGCTGTCCGGAGCGTTGAAGCCGCCGGCGGTCTGCAGCGACCCGAAGACGCCGGTGCCCCAGACCCCGGCGAAGGCCACGACGATCAGCGTCAGGACGAGGACAAGCCGCCTGCGGCGGTAGATGATCCGTCCCCAGCTCTCGAACATTGGGTGCCTCCGCAGCTAGGTTGTTCACGATCTTCACTGTAGTGAACGCCGTATACTGTGACTAGCGTTTAACCTCGCATACACTGTTAACGGATGTCAAGTCCGTTCACCAGCCTGGGCCGCCACGCAGGCGGCGCCCCGGACGGGGTAGACAGTCAGTGCAATGGCCGCCGGGCAGCCAGGCCGGCTGGCGGCCTGGCGTCGGAGGAGGAGGGGAGGCCGAGATGGTGCAGACCATGAACCGGCGAGACCGCGTTCGCGCTGCCACTACGCAGGAGATCAAGCAGACTGCCCGCCGGCTTCTTGTCCAGCAGGGCACCGAGGCGGTGTCCTTGCGCGCCATCGCCCGCGAGATGGGCATGACCGCGCCCGCGCTCTACCGCTACTTCGACAGCCATGAGGAGCTGATCAGGAACGTTGTCGGCGACATCTTCACCGAGCTGGCGGGCTCCATCTGGGCGGCCATCCAGGCGGCAGCCGCGGATGGCGGCACGATGGCAGACAAGCTGATCGCCGCCTGCCGGGAATTCCGCCGGTGGGCGATGGCGCAGCACGCCGAGTTCGGCCTGATCTTCGGAACTCCGCTGGCCGGCGTGGACATCGAGCACGACGACTTCACCGCCGAGTGCGGCCGCAGGTTCGGCGGCACGTTCCTGGCGCTGTACCTGGAGCTCTGGCAGGCCGCGCCCTTCCCCGTTCCCGACGCCGGGGACATCGACCCGCTTCTGCGCCTGCAGCTTGAGCATTACCGCGAGGTGCTCGGGCAGGACCTGCCGCTCGCGGCGGAACTGCCGGTCGGCGCCATGCTGACTTTCCTCCGTTGCTGGGTACGGCTCTACGGGGCGGTGAGCCTGGAGGTCTTCGGGCATATGCGGTTCGCCCTTGATGACGCCGCGCCGATGTTCGAGCTGACGCTGGGTGAACTGGCCGGGCTGGTGGGCCTCGAGTATCCGCCGCGGCGCTAATGTCATAGCCAGCACGGCCACCGTCGCGCGAGCGCTCGCAGCCGGACGGCCGGGCCAGATCAGTGCGGGCAGCGGCGGCCGGTCAGTCCGGGTTCACGACGGCGGGCGGGACGTACTCCCGTACCGGCACGTCGCAGCGGACCCGGCAGTCCTGCCGCCACAGCTCGACCGGGATCAAGGTCCCGATCATGTCGCGGGTGAGCAGGTAGTACAGGTCCGCGCGGTCCCGCACCGGCCTGCCTGCCAGCCCGATGATGATGTCGCCGGGCCGCAGGTCGCAGGTCAGGTCGGCGGAAACGCGGGTGATGACGGGCGCGTGCCTGAGCTGGCCGTCGACGTTCTCGATCCGGCTGGCGATGGCCACCCCCAGCGCGCCGCGGCGGACGTCGCCGTACTGCAGGATCTGCCGGACTACCCAGTCGACGGTCTCGCCGGGAACGGCGAAGCCGATGCTCACCGCGCGGGAGTCGACGCAGGTGTTCACGCCGAGCACCAGCCCGGCCGCGTCGATCAGCGGGCCGCCGCTGTTCCCCGGGTTGATGGCGGCATCGGTCTGGATGGCCCGCTCCAGCGGGCGGCCGCGCTTGGTGGGTATCGTGCGGGCCAGGCCGGAGACGATCCCGATGCTGACCGACTCCGTGTAGTCGCCCAGCGGACTGCCCATGGCAAGGCAGATCTCGCCGAGTACCGGCGGGTGCGTCCGCACCTGCAGCGGGGCAGGCAGCGGGCCTTCCGCGCGGACGACGGCCAGGTCGGTCAGCGGGTCCGCGCCGACCAGCGCGGCCGGTCCCACCAGCCCGGTGGCGAACTGTATCTGCAGGTCCCCGTGGCTGTCGTCGACGACGTGGTGGTTGGTGACGACGTTCCCCGCGCCATCGATCAGGAAGCCGGATCCGGTGGACACGCCCGTTGACCTCTCGCCGCGGATCGTCGTGACCGCGGGGCGGCAGCGCGCCGTGATCTCGATGATGTCCAGGCTGAACTGCTCGAGCGCCGTCCGGCGCGGTCCAGTCACATCATCACCGAGTCGTCGCTCACCTCGGCATACAGGGTCTTGCCGCCGAACCTGGCCTGGAGCTGGTGATCGAAATGGTCGGCGATGGTCGTCGCCGCGTCCAGGCTCGCCCGGACGATCTCCACGGTCAGCTGCTCGCCGTAGAGCTCAAGCGAGAAGAGCACCTCGTTGGCCGGCGTGTGCACGACCCGGCCCACGGTGATGTTCAGGTTGATGTCGTTGAGATCCTCCAGCAGCGCCGGCGTCCGCGGGATGTCGATGACCATCGGGGCGAACAGCCGCACCGACGGCGGATCCTCGATGCCCCGGACGAAGCACATCGTGCTGCCGTAGCGGATCCGGATGTCCCCGTCGGGGTCGCGGTTGACCTGGTCGACCTCGAGGATCTGGGCCACCGCCCAGCCGAGCCATTCGGTCAGGCTCGTCGGCGGCTGGTCCGCCTCGGCGCCGGAATCCGACGGCTGCCAGTCCGGGGTCACGATCGGGTTGTCTTCCGCTGTCGTCTCCGACGGCACCGGCGTGGGGAAGTCCTCCGACTCGCCGAATGCGGTGAAGATCGCCGCGACGGTCTCGCGTAATGCGCTGGAGTTGCGGCACGACCGCAGGTAGTACAGCTGGGAGGCGGCCGAGACCGCGGGCGCCCTGGCCTTGCCGAGGCCGCGCGCCTGCAGTTCGGCGACGACAAGCTCGCGTGATTCGTCGTCGGTTTCGAGCCAGGCTTTGATCAGCGTCGGCCAGGCATCGCGGACAAAATCCTGCTCAGGCCGGGCGCCGTAGCGCTCCCGCAGGGCCTGATCGACCGGCGGCCTCAGGCGCAGGCCACTGCCGAGCTGGCGCAGCAGCCCGGGCGGGAGGTTGTCCCAGGAGAAACGATATCGCGGCATGCCTCGGTCCCCCATGCTCGTACGGCTGTCCTGACTTTACGCGGCGTCCCTGCGCCTGCGGCGCCGCGCCCGGCTGCCCGCACCCCGCGCTCGGTTGCCCGCGCCCCGCGGCCCCGCGCTCGACGCCCGGCTGCCCTGCACTCGGCTGCCCGGCACCCGGCACCCGTGCCTGCCAGCCTCTTGCCATGAGATCGTGGTGCTGCGGCTCCCGAAACCCTCCGTAGTAATAGGGCGATCATGAAGAGCGGCTGTCTGATTCGCCCGTTCCGGTATCGTCCTGACCGGCCAGGCGCCGGTAGGCGGGAGTGAGCAGGGCCACGAGATCCTGGCCGCGGACCGGGATGTCCGGCGGCTCGAACGTGCGCAACAGCAGGTCAGGCGCGGCGGCAGGGACAGCGGGCAGGGAGCGCAGCCTGGCCTGCGTCATCCCCGGCGACCAGAAATCCGGCAGGCACTCGGCTAGCGGGCGGTCGGTGACGTCGAGCACCGGCCGCGGCGCGGCCGACTCGGCCGGCTCGGCCGCCCGCAGCCGCCGCAGCGCGGCGAGCAGGTCGTCCCTGCCCCGCCCGCGCCAGGCCAGCACGCCGAACGGGTCGGCGTCGAAGGCCTCCGCCAGCACGTAGCAGACCGCGGCCAGGTGCTTGCACGGCACTTCCCAGTCCGGGCAGGAGCAGGACATCTCCATGTCGTGCTGGCTGCGCGGGAACAGCGGCGTGCCGCAGTCGGCGAACACCTCCTCGATCTCGGCCGGCATCTCCCCGGCCAGCAGCCTGGCGCGGAACAGCGCCTGGCCGGCCAGCGCCTGCTCGACCCGCCGCCACTGCGGCGTGGTCAGCGGCAGCACCTGGATCCGGACCTGGTACGGCTTCGCCCGCGACCCCTGGACCCTGGCGGTCACGTACCCGGGCGAGATATCGAGGCTGAGCACCTGGCCGGAGCGTGCGTAGTTGCGGCCCCTGGCGAGCCTGCCCGTCATGCCGAACGACTCGAGCACGCCGATGAACCGCCGTGACCACCAGTGCTCGCCGATCGCCCCGCGCTTGCTGCGCGCCTTGATGCCGCCGACTGCGCGGCGCGGCCGCGACGGCGGCGGCCAGTCCCGCCAGTCGCTCACTCCGACACCGCCTCCGGTGCCAGCGCGATGACCTTGCGCAGTTCGGCGACGGACAGCTCGGTCAGCCAGCTTTCGCCGGTGCCGACGATCCGCTCGGCCAGCGCCTTCTTCTCCTCGATCATGGCATCGATCCGCTCCTCCACCGTGCCTACGCAGACGAACTTGCGTACCTGGACGTCCTTACGCTGGCCGATCCGGAATGCCCGGTCGGTGGCCTGATCCTCCACCGCGGGATTCCACCAGCGGTCGATATGGATGACGTGATTGGCGGCGGTGAGATTCAGCCCGGTGCCGCCCGCCTTGAGGGACAAGATGAATACGGAAGGATCCGTTTCCTGCTGAAATCGGGAAACCATCGCATCGCGCTGCCTTTTCGGCGTGCCGCCATGCAGGTAAAGGACCGGGCAGCCGAGCCGCCCGGCCAGGTAGGGCTGGAGCATCCGGCCGAATTCGGCGTACTGGGTGAAGCAGAGCGCCTTCTCGCCGCCGCCGATTACCTCGTCGCAGATTTCCTCCAGCCGGGCGAGCTTGCCGGAGCGGCCGTCCAGCCGGGAGCCGTCGCCGAGCAGGTGTGCGGGATGATTGCACGCCTGCTTGAGCTTCGCCATCGTGGCCAGCACGAGACCGCGCCGCTCGATGCCGTCGGGCGCTGCCTCGATCTTGGCGAGCATGTCCGTCACGGTGGCCTGGTAGAGCGACGCCTGCTCCGGCGTGAGGTTGCACCAGATCTTCATCTCCAGCTTGTCCGGCAGGTCGGAGATGATCGCCTTGTCGGTCTTCAGGCGGCGCAGGATGAACGGCCCGGTGATCCGCTTCAGCCGGGCGGTCGCCTCGGCGTCGCCGCTGCGCTCGATCGGGACCGCGTACCTGGTGCGGAATTGCTGTGCCGGGCCGAGCAGGCCGGGGCTGGTGAATTCCATGATCGACCACAGCTCGGCGAGGCGGTTCTCCACCGGGGTGCCGGTCAGCGCGATCCTGGATCCGGCGGGCAGGCTGCGCACCGCCTGGGCCTGCCGGGTGGCGGAGTTCTTGATGTTCTGCGCCTCGTCGCAGACCACCCGGCGCCACGGGATCTGGCTGAGTGCGTCCCGGTCCCTGGTGGCAACGCCGTAGGTGGTGATCACGAGGTCGGCGGCGGTGAGGGCTTCGGCGAGTTCCGGCCCGGTCAGCCGGTCAGTCCCGTGGTGCACGTGCACCCGCAGGTCCGGGGTGAACCGCTCCGCCTCCCGCTCCCAGTTCCCGACCAGCGACATCGGGCAGATCAGCAAGGTCGGCGCGGATGCCTTGGCGGGCGCGGGCACTCCCGCGGGCGCGGCGGGCGACGAGTCGCGCTCGTGCGCCATCAGCCCGAGCAGTTCCACGGTTTTCCCCAAGCCCATCGAATCCGCGAGGATTCCGCCTAGTCCGAGGTTGCCGAGGAAGGACATCCAGGCGAGGCCGCGTTCCTGGTAGGGACGCAGCTCGCCGCGGAATGAGGCTGGCGTGCTGGCCGGGGCCAGCCGCTGGTCGGCGTGGCCGGACAGCAGGTCGCCCAGCCATCCGTCGGCATCGACGCCGACCACGGGCAGATCGTGCTCTGTCTCGTCCAGGCCGCGCAGCCCGGCCAGCATGGCGTCCGCGGCGGACATGGTTCCGGCCCGGTCCCGCTGCAGGAACTTCAGTGCCGCCTGCAGGTGCCGGTCGTCGAGCTCGACCCACTGGCCGCGGAGCCGCACCAGCGGGACCTTGAGCCTGGCGAGCTCGGCCAGGTCGTCGGCGTCCAGCTCCTGGTCACCCAGGGCCAGGTCGTAGCGGAAGTCGACAAGATCGGCCATGCTGAACGCGGGCTGCGCCGCACCGCTGGCGCTGGCGGCCTGCCTCGACCTTGTAGTGATCTTGAGGCCGAGCCGTGCCTTGCGTACCCAGTCCGGCAGCAGCACGCCGAAGCCGGCACCGGACAGCAGCGGAGCGGTCTGGCGGAGGAAGCGGAACGCGCCCCCGGTGTCCAGCGCGACGCTGGCCGGTGCCGCGTGGCGCAGCTCATCGTCAAGCTCGGGGAACAGCCGGGATGCGCGGCCGAGCCCGGCGAGCAGCTCTTCCTCCGGGTGCCGGATCCCGGCCGCTGCCCAGCCGCCCGCGCTCGCGCCGGACCAGACATCGGGCGCGGGCAGCAGCAGGCTCGGGTCGTTGGTCGACTGAAGGGCGAGTTCGACCGTCCAAGGCGGTTCCGCGCCGCTCCCGGCAGATTCCGTGCCCGTCCCGGCAGGTTCCGTGCCGCTCCCGGCAGATTCCGTGCCCGTCCCGGCAGGTTCCGTGCCGCTCCCGGCCGACTCCCCGGCGCTCGTCGCGCCCGTTCCGGGCGCCGGCGGCTCGACCAGCCGGAAGCAGGTGCGGACCGGACCAACCGGAACCTGCGCCGCGACGTGCCATGCCGCGAGCTCGGCTTCGAGTGCCACCGCCTCGGCTTCGTCCTGCGGGGTAGCGACGGTGACTAGCGGGTTGACGCTGGTCAGCGCGGCAGTCCAGCGTTCGGCGACCGGGATCCGGGCCGGGCGCCGGCCGCGCCGGGCGGGCAGCAGGGTGAAGCCGGGCTGACGGCAGAGGCTGGCCCGCGCGGCGGCATCCGTCAGCACGTCGAGGATTGCCATCAGCACTCGCGCCGACGGCTCTCCGGCGGCCGTCGTGGCGCGGCAGAGGGGCGGCATCGCGACCGCGAGCTCACGTGCCCGCTGCGCGTCGGCGCCGGACAGCACCGGTCGCCACTTGGCGGCGTACCTGCCCTCCCCCTCACCTGCCACGCCAGCGTCACCATCGCCATCGCTGCCAGCGCCGCTGGCGCTGATGCCGCCGGCGCCGATGCCGCCGGCGCCGATGCTGAAGTCGCGGGTGCCGACGGGCTCGCTGCCGCCGATGGTGAGCGCGGGCAGGACTCGCCCGCGGGCCGCAAGATCCCCGGCCAGCCGCGCCACCGCCGCAAGGTAGTGCACGGAGCCACCCTGGACCGCCTGGCTGCCACGGCGTTGCGATTCGCCAAGCACGCCGAGCAGGTCAAGCGCGGCGGCTGGCTCGAAGGTCAGCGCGGGCACCCGCCAGGCGCGCAGAGCGCTGCGGCGGGTTCCCGCCGGGGGCTGGTTCTCCGGCGCCCTGATCAGGTCAGGCGAGGCGAGCGGACCGTCCGCCGTGGCAGCCAGCCACAGGGTCAGCTCATCGTCGACGGCCTTGACCACCAGGTCGGCGGCTGGCCCGGCATGTTCCGCGACGGCCTCGGCGACCGCGTCCGCGGTGGCCGCGAACGGGTGCGCCCGCGGGGCGCGCGATGGCCGGCCCGGCCTTGACGGCGCCGTCGCCGGGCCATCAGCGTCCTCGGCCCACAGGAAAAGCGCGCCGTACGCCCAGACCCCGTGGATTGCCAGCATGATCAACGCTCCAGGACCGGCCCGACTGATCTCTGCACGCTAGCAACGCCCACTGACGGTCGCGGCGCAACAGGCCGGACGGCGGCAGCTGGCAATGGGGGACGGACGCTCGCGCTGGCGGCCGGGGTTCCCGGCCATGGCGCTGCCGTCACGCTACGAACGGCGGCGCTCCCGAGTCGGTGGTCATCGTGCGGCCCGCGGCCGCCCAGCCCTGCATCCCGTCATCGACGTTGAGAGCCCGCCAGCCAGCGCCGGTGAGAGCCTGCGTGGCACGCGCCGACCGCACGCCGGACCGGCAGATCACGTAGATCGCGGCAGTCCTGGGGATCTCCTCGGCGCGGGCGCCGAGCTGGCCGAGCGGGATGTGCCGGGCGCCCGGTACGTGACCGGCCTCCCATTCGTCTGGCTCGCGCACGTCCAGCAGGAACGCGTCGTCCGGTACGTCGGCCGCCGGCACCCCAGGAACCGCATCGCGGATGCTCATTAGCTGCTCCCCTCATCGCCAGGGCGGGCATGCCCGGGGCGGCCCGCCGCCTGGCCGGTTCACGACCCAGCCCCGGATTCGCGTGGCCGGGACCGCGCTGCCGCTGTCGCCGCAGCAGGGTCGCAGTCATGCTATGGGGGGCACGCGGCAGCTACGCCGCGTGCCACGGTATCGGGATGGCCGGCCGGGCGGGCGGCGTGGCGGCATCGGCCGGGCGCTGCTGGATGCCGCCATTGACCGGGCCGTGGCCAGTGGCGTGCGGCACCTGATTCTCTGCACCCGCACCGACATGCACGCGGCACAGCAGATGTACGAGAAAGCCGGATTTTGCCGCCTGCCTGCCAGGGACTGGCAGCCCTCGCCAGACATGCAGCTGCTCGCCTACGGCCTGGTGCTGGACGGACGGCAATAGGCAGCTGGTCAGGAATCAGCGCCGGGCCCGTCCCCGCCGTTGGCCAGGCTGTCGCTGACGTCGCTGCCAGTCGCCACCCGGCCGGGCGCCACGCCATCGGGCCGCGTACCGCTGGCTGCGGCTACGTCCTGGCGGGGATCGACGGCGATCTTCCTGAGGTGCTTGGTCATCGAGCGAAAGAGGAAATAAAGGATAACGCCCATGCCGGCCACGACAAGGAACCCGAGTACCCCAGGCGCAGCCTCGCTCGCCGCCGAGACTGCCGCGAAGTGCATCACAGCCTCACTCTCTCCCTGATCCCGGTGAACAGGTCGTCCTCCGGCTTCCTAGTATCCACCAGTGATCTGGCGAGGTGATAATCCTCGGTCGGCCAGGCAGCTTGCTGCGCCTCAATCGGGCAGGCAAACCAGGAGCTCTGCGGGTCAATCTGGGTGGCGTGGGCGATCAGCGCCTGATCCCTGATCTCGAAGTAGTCCCCGCAGGGAACCCTGGTCGTGATCTCCCATTCCCGCCTGCCGCCGTCATCCTCATCGATCCAGTTCAGGCTGTCGGTGAAGGGCGACTCCAGTCCTCGCCGCAGCATCTCCTCGTGCAGCGCGGCGAACCTGGCCCGGTGGAAGCTGACGAAGTAGTACAGCTTGAGCGGCTGCCACGGCTCTCCGCAGCCCGCATACCGGTCGGGATCCGCCGCTGCCTCGAACGCCTCCACCGACACCTGGTGCGTCTTCACGTGATCCGGGTGCGGGTACCCGCCGGACTCGTCGTAGGTCAGCATCACGTGCGGGCGGAATTCCCTGACCGCCTGAACCAGCGGCGCCGCCGCAACTTCCAGCGGCTGCAGCGCAAAGCAGCCGTCAGGCAGCGGGGGCAGCGGATCTCCCTCGGGCAGGCCTGAGTCGATGAAACCGAGGAATCGCTGCCGCACGCCAAGGATCTCCCTGGCCCGGTCCATCTCAGTCCGCCGGACCCGGGCGAGGTCGGACCGGATCTCCGGCCGCTCCATCGCCTTGTTCAGGATGTCGCCCCGCTCGCCGCCGGTGAGCGTACAGACCAGGACATCGACGTTCTCGCGCGCATAACGCGCCATTGTCGCGGCGCCCTTGCTCGACTCGTCGTCCGGATGCGCGTGCACCGCCATCAGCCGGAGCGGTTCAGCGCACGCATCCCCCGGCTCTTCGGCCACTGCGAACTCCTGACGAGCGGCGTTGCCAGCTGGATCAGTGGTCACGGCAGACAAGAATGGTCCCCTCGGTGCCTTGGTGATGTACAAGACCGGCTCGGCGCGGAATCACTGTGATCACCGGCGCCTGCCTGGCACCGCCCGCGCGGGCGAAGCCAAGAAGTCATTGTGCAGCACAACAAGCCGGCCGCGCGCCTGCATTCCCCGGGCCGGGCGGCCCGGGGAATGCGACTGGGCCGGTATGACCGTGATTGCCCGCGAAGCCTTTGCGCCGGCCTCAGCGCGGTAGTCCCGGCAGGGCCGCCTGCCGCACATAGCTGCCGGCCACCACTCGCTGATGCAGGCAGTGAAAAGCTCGAATGCCCGCTGTGGTGATGCTGGCACGGTCACGGTCTTCCGCACTGGCTCGATCGATGTTGGCTGGTCAGTCATCGGACGGCATCTTCTGCCCGCTGATGGGGGCCGGAGTATCCGCCGGGATGCCTGGCGGATGCACCACGTCCTGTACAGCGCCGTGAATCGTCCCTTACGCTCTCTTACCGACCCCGTGTCCATCCTGCACAATTGCTGGATCGCAATGAAAAGCCTGCAGCATCAGCGCTCCAAGATCATTATCGCTTGGACCTGCGATTTGTTGGTGTGTGTAGGCTCGAAGGATTACCCCCAAGGGCCCTGCCAGGGCCCGGCGGACGTACCGTCCGCACCGCATGCGAGGAGTACCCGTGACCGAGACGCGCAATGACACCGTCACCTGGCTGACCCAGGAGGCGTATGACCGGCTCAAGTCAGAGCTGGACCACCTGTCCGGGCCCGGCCGTATCGAGATCGCCAAGAAGATCGAGGCGGCCAGGGACGAGGGGGACCTGCGCGAGAACGGCGGTTACCACGCGGCGAAGGAGGAGCAGGGCAAGCAGGAGGCCCGCATCCACCAGTTGCAGCACATCCTGGACAACTCGCGCGTCGGGGAGCCGCCGCGCACCGATGGCGTGGTCGGTCCTGGCATGACGGTGACGATCCGGTTCCAGGGCGACGAGGACGAGGTGACGTTCCTGCTCGCGTCCCGCGAGGAGAGCGGCGCGCCGATCGACGTGTACTCGCCGCGGTCGCCGCTCGGCAGCGCGATCTCGGGCAAGAAGGTCGGCGAGACGGCCACCTACACCCTCCCGAACGGCCGCGCCGCTTCCGTCGAAATCCTCGAGGCGGTCCCGTACGGCGGAATCTGACTGGCCGGGCAGCACCCGGCCGGCAGCACCCCGGACCAGCCGGCGCCGCCGACCGGGCAGCACCCGGCCGGCAGCACCCCGGACCAGCCGGCGCGGCTGGCCGGGACACGCCCGGGCCGGCAGCGTCGCCGCCCCTGGCGTCAGTGCACGAGTTCCGGCGAGGCGTCGGCTGCTGCGCCTTCGCCCGGGGCATCGGCCTTGCCGCGCAGCGGGATCTCCTTGATGAACACGGCCACCACGAACGCGGCCACCATCGCCGGGATAGACCAGATGAAGACGCCGTCGATGGCATGCGCGATCGCGAAGAACACATCATGACGCACCGCAGGAGGCAGCCCGGCCACGGCCGCCGGGTTGAGCTGGCCGCCGGACGCATGAATCTGCGTGCCGGGCAGCTGCGCGGACAGCGCGTCGGTCAGCCGCCTGGCGAAGATCGCGCCGAACACCGAGACCCCGATGGAGCCGCCGATCTGCTGGAAGAACAACCGTGAACTGCTGGCCACGCCGATGTCCTTCAGCTCGACGCTGTTCTGCGCCATCAGCGAGGTGGTCTGCATGAGCAGGCCCATGCCGAGCCCGAGCACCACGAAGAACAGCCCGGAGGTCACCCGGGTGGTCGCCACGCCGAGCATCGACAGCAGGAACATGCCGACGCCCATCCCGACCGAGCCGGCCACCGGCAGCATCTTGTAGCGGCCGGTCCGGCTGGTGATCTGCCCGGCGATGATCGAGGTCACCATCACGCCGACCATCATCGGCGTCAGCAGCAGGCCGCTGACCGTCGCTGACGCGCCCTGCACGGTCTGCTGGTACAGCGGCAGGAAGGTGAACGCGCCGAACATCGCCAGGCCGACCAGGAAGCTCAGCCCGGCCACGAGCGAGAAATTCCGGTTGCGGAACAGGCGCAGCGGCAGCATCGGCTCGGTTGCCCTGGCCTCGACCAGCAGGAACGCCACCGTGGCGGCCACCGCGACAGCGCCAAGGCCGATGATCCGCCCGGATCCCCAGGCATACTGCGTGCCGCCCCAGGTGGACACGAGCACGATCGCCGTCGCCGCTACGGCGAGCAGCGCCGCGCCCAGGTAGTCGATCTTGTGCTCGGTCCTGTGCAGCGGCAGCTTGAGGACCCTGGCCAGGTAGACGAGAGTGAGCTCCTCAGCCGCTATGTGGGCATCGTCGTGGAGGGCGACGAGGTGTTTCGGATGCTGCACCAGAACCAGGCCGCGGTGAACAGCCTCGCGAGTGCCAAGAACCGGGGCGCGCTGTACCGCGAGCGGCTGGGCGCGCTCATCGAACTGCTGACCGGGCCCGGCGCCCCGCTCAGCGACCGGCTCCGCGCGGCCATGGCGCTCGGTGGCGTCAGCGTCGGCTGGATGTTCCGCCGACCAGGTGCCGGACCGGGCCGAGCTATGCGCCGCCGTGCTCGGTATCGCCCAGGACATCGCCGGGGGCGGCTGACGCCGCAAGCGACATGCTCGGTGCGTGATCCGGCCGGCTGACGCCTTTGGCCCGCGGCGTGCATGGCATTCTGCTGTCGCTATGCAGGCGCGATATGCCGCCGGGATGTGCTGCGGCGCGGACCAGCGGCAGCACGCGGTAGTGCACGGGCGTGTCCAGCGCGATCACGGTGGACGCCCGCAGCACCCCGGCCACGTCGACGATCGCGTCGATGACCCGCTGCAGGTCGGCGTTGGTCCTGGCAACGACCCGGCACAGCATGTCGCTCGCGCCCGTGATCGTGTGCACCTCCAGCACCTCGGCGATCGACGCCAGGCCCTCGGCCACCTGGTCGTGGCCGCCTGCCTGGCGGATTTCCAGCGTGACGAACGCGGTGACCCCGTGGCCGAGCGCGGCCGGATCCACATCGGGGCCGTAACCCGTGATCACGCCGCGCGCCTGCAGCCGGTCCAGCCGCGCCTGGACGGTCCCTCGGGCAACGCCCAGCCGGCGTGACCCCTCGAGGACGCCGACCCTCGGCTCGGCGGCGAGCAGCCCGATCAGGCGGGCGTCGAGTTCGTCGATCATCATCAGCTCCCTGGGACAGATGCACAATATTAACGCTCAGTTCGCGCAACTTGCTATACAAAATGCCTAGTCCGAAGCGTAGGCCTTGCACATCTTGCCTCTGCTGACCGATGCTGCGAGCATCACGCCGACACTTCCGCGGGGAGCGTGCACGATGACAGCCACGCACGACAGTGACCTGACCGCCCACCTTGGCGAATTCCCGGTCAGCGGCATGGACGCCGTCGTCTTCGCGGTAGGCAACGCGCGGCAGGCGGCATATTTCTACTCGGCGGCGTTCGGCATGCGGTGCGTCGCGTACCGCGGCCCGGAGACGGGCTGCCGGGATGAGTCGGCTTACGTGCTGGAGTCCGGCCAGGTGCGGTTCGTGTTCCGCGCGGCGCTACGCACCGGAACGGCGCTGGCCAGGCACGTGGCGGCGCACGGCGACGGGGTCATCGACCTCGCCATCGGCGTGCCGTCGGCGGAGGCGGCCTACGATCACGCCGTCGCCCGCGGCGCCCGCGGGCTGGCCGAGCCGGGAATCGTCGAGGACGCCAGCGGCAAGGTCGTGCTGGCCTCGATCGCAGCCTACGGCGACACCAGGCACACCCTGGTCGAGCGGGCCAGCTACTCCGGTCCCTACCTGCCGGGCTATGTGGCGGCGGAGCCGCTGATCACGCCGCCTGAACGGCCCTTCTTCACGGAGATCGACCACTGCGTCGGCAATGTCGAGCTCGGCAAGATGGACGAATGGGTGGGCTTCTACCAGCGCGTCATGGGATTCACGAACATGAAGGAATTCGTCGGCGACGACATTGCCACCGAATACTCCGCGCTGATGAGCAAGGTCGTCGCGGACGGCAGCCGCAAGGTCAAGTTCCCGATCAACGAGCCGGCGGCCGGCCAGCGGAAATCGCAGATCGACGAGTACCTGGAGTTCTACGGCGGACCCGGAGTCCAGCACATCGCATTGTGCACCGAGGACATCGTGTCCAGTGTCCGGGCCATGCGGGCGGCCGGCGTCCGGTTCCTCGGCACGCCAGACAGCTACTACGACACGCTGGGCCAGTGGGTCGGCGAGACCCGGGTTCCGCTGGGCGACTTGCGCGAGCTGCGGATCCTCGCCGACCGGGATGAGGACGGGTACCTGCTGCAGATTTTCACCCAGCCAGTCCAGGACCGGCCGACCGTATTCTTCGAGCTGATCGAACGGCACGGCTCGCAGGGGTTCGGCAAAGGCAACTTCAAGGCGCTCTTCGAGGCGATTGAGCGGGAGCAGGCGCGCCGCGGGAACCTCTGACAGCGCATTGCCCGACCGTAGCGCCGCGGCATTCCGTCAGCCCGCCCATGCCCATTGCCGGATGCGTGATCGCCTTGCCGGATGCCGGCGATCAGCCGAAGATCAGCGTGTAGCCGGCCTTGCGCAGCTGGCCGATCACCCCGTCGCAGTGCCCCGGCCCCCGGGTCTCCACCTGCAGCTGGACCTCCACCTCGTCCACCCGGAGGTGCGGGGTGAACCGGGCGTGCACCACGTCGAGGACGTTGGCGCCGAGACCGGCCAGCTCGGCGAGCAGGGTGGCGAGCGCGCCAGGGCGGTCCGGCAGCCGGCAGCGGAACGTCAGGTAGCGCCCGGCCGCCGACAGGCCGTGCCGCAGCACCTTGGCCAGCAGCAGCGGGTCGATATTGCCGCCGGACAGCACGACCGCCACCGGCGGCTCGGCCGAGCGGGAGTCATCGAGGAGCGCGGCGACGCCGACCGCGCCTGCCGGTTCCACCAGCTGCTTGGCCCGCTCCAGGCAGAACAGCAGCGCCCGGGACATGGCCTCCTCCGAGACGGTGACGACCTGTGCGCCGAGCCCGGCCAGGATGCCCAGTGTCAGGTCTCCCGGCCTGGCGACGGCGATGCCGTCCGCCATCGTCGGCGCCGGGTCCACCGGCACCGGATGGCCGGCTGCGAGCGATGCGGGGAACGGCGCCACCGCCTCGGCCTGCACCCCGACCACCCGGATCGACGGATCGGAGCCGCGGGCCGCGATCGCGATCCCGGCGGCCAGCCCGCCGCCGCCGACCGGGACCACGATCGTGCGCACACCCCGGCACTGGGCCACGATCTCCAGGCCGACCGTGCCCTGGCCGGCTACGACATCCGGGTGCTCGAACGGGTGGATGAAGACCGCTCCCTGCTCACCGGCCAGTTCCGTGGCGCAGGCAAGCGCATCTTCCACCTGGGTGCCGTGCAGCACGACCTCCGCCCCGTATGACCTGGTTGCGGCGATCTTGGGCAGCGGGGCGCCTTCCGGCATGACCACCGTCGCCTTGGTGCCCAGCAGGGCGGCGGCGAACGCCACGCCCTGGGCGTGGTTGCCCGCACTGGCGGCGACCACCCCGCGGCTGCGCTCGTCGGCGGTGAGGCGGGAAATCCGGACGTAGGCTCCCCTGGCCTTGAACGACCCGGTGCGCTGCAGGTTCTCGCATTTGAGGAAGACGGGACCGCCGATGCGGTCGGACAGCGCCCACGAGTGCAGCATCGGCGTCACCGAGATGTCCTCGCGGAGAATCTCCCTGGCCGCGATCACGTCGTCAAAGCCAACCTGCCCGGACGTCATCGTCATGCCTGCAGTCTTGCACCGGGCGGTCAGGTACCGGGATCAGTCGCCAGACCAGTAGCGGTCGGCAGCGAAGATCAGCGCCGCGGCGCCGACCAGGCCGGCGCCCTGGCCGAGCTCGGCGGGCACCACCCGGACCTGCTTGGTGAATTCCATCCCGGTGTGCGCGCGCAGCGCTTCCTGCAGCGGGTCGAAGAGCAGCGCGCCCGCCTGCGATAGCCCGCCCCCGACCGAGACCACCTCAAGGTCGCACAGGTACATCGCGGATGCGATGGCGATGCCGAGCGCCTTGCCCGCGCGCCGCATGGCGGCCACGCCGACCGGGTGGCCGGCCGCGCCGTCGGCAGCCAGCTCCTTCGCCGTGGCATCGGCCTGCCCCGGCCGCCAGCCCTGCCGCTGCGCCCATCTCACCAGGGCAGGCCCGCGCGCGATCGCCTCCAGGCAGCCGACGCCGCCGCAGACGCACGGCGGCCCGTCGTCCGGGTAGACCACCACATGGCCGATGTGCCCGGCGTTGCCGGACGTGCCCTCGATCAGCCTGCCGTCAAGGACCAGGCCGCCGCCCACGCCGGTGGACACGACCATGCCGAGCATGTTGCTCGTGCCCCGGCCCGCGCCGCGCCAGTGCTCGCCCGCCGCCATGCAGATCGCGTCGTTGTGCACCCGGACGGGCAGGCTGGGGAAACGCTCCGCGAGCCTGCCACGCAGCGGGAAGGACCGCCACGCGGGGATGTTCAGCGGGGAGACCAGGCCGGATGGCCACTCCATCGGGCCGCCGCAGCCGCAGCCCACGCCGGCCAGGTCCGCCGGGCCGCCGCTCATCTTCGCGCTGCGCAGTGCCCGGCTGATCAGCGCGTCCAGGGTGCGCCACAGCTGCCCGGCGTCCAGGTCGCGGCGGGTGGGGGTCTGCTCCCAGGCGATCAGCCGCCCCCCAGGCTCGGCCACCCCGGCGGCCAGCTTCGTGCCGCCGATGTCGACCGCGAGGGCCGGTCGGGCATTGTCCACGGCCAGCCTCCCAAGATGCGCGTCGCCCCAACATGCACATAGTGTCGAACGGTGGACCCGAAGAGCGAATCCCAGTCAGTAGCCGCCCAGCCCGGCCGTGCGGCCCGGTCAGCCCAGCCGCCGGCCTCGACGCTGGCGCAGCTGCGAGCCAGCGAGCATAAGTTCGTCACCGTTAAGCAAGAGATACGGCAGAACCTACTAGCCCGGCTGCGCGCGGGCGAGGATGCTTTCCCCGGAATCATCGGATTCGGCCAGACCGTGCTGCCCCAGCTGGAGCGCTCGCTGCTGGCCGGGCACGACGTGATCCTGCTCGGCGAGCGCGGCCAGGGCAAGACGCGCCTGATCAGGACGCTCACCGGGCTGCTCGATGACTGGACGCCGACGATCGCCGGCTGCGAGATCAATGACCACCCGTACGCCCCGGTGTGTGCCCGGTGCCGGCGGCTCGCCGCCGCCGAGGGCGATGACCTGCAGATCACCTGGCGGCACCGCAGCGACCGGTACGGCGAGAAGCTCGCCACGCCGGACACCAGCGTCGGTGACCTGATCGGCGACATCGACCCGGTCAAGGTGGCGGAAGGCCGCACGCTCGGCGACCCGGAAACCATCCATTTCGGGCTGGTGCCGCGGACGAACAGGGGCGTGTTCTGCCTCAACGAGCTGCCTGACCTGGCCGAGCGGATCCAGGTGGCGCTGCTCAACGTGCTGGAGGAACGCGACATCGGGGTCCGCGGGTATGCGCTCAGGCTGCCGCTCGACCTGGTGCTGGTGGCGAGCGCCAACCCCGAGGACTACACCAACAGAGGGCGGATCATCACCCCGCTGAAGGACCGGTTCGGCGCCGAGATCCGTACGCACTACCCGGTCTCGCTGGCAGCCGAGCTTGCCCTGATCCGGCAGGAATCACGGCTCGCGTGGGAGGACGAGCAGCCCGGCGCGGTGCTGCCCGGGCATCTCGTTCAGGTGATTGCGCGGTTTACCCGGCTGGTGCGCGCCTCGCCGGCAGTGGACGCCCGCTCCGGCGTCTCCGCGCGGTTCGCTATCGCCGCCGCCGAGGCGGTCGCCGCGTCGGCGGTGCGGCGCGCCGCCATCACCGGCGAGGCGCAGCCGGTGACCAGGATCTGCGACCTGCCCGCGATCGTGAGCACGCTCCGCGGCAAGGTCGAGTTCGAGGTCAGCGAGGAAGGCAGGGAGCAGGAGGTACTTGAGCACCTGCTGCGCCGGGCCATCGCCGAGACCTTCCGCGCGACGCTCGGCAGCGCCGACCTGGCCGGCGTGCTGGCCAAGTTCGAGGAGGGCGGCAGCGTGGAGTCGGGCGAGCTGACGCCCGCGCCCGACCTGCTGCGCAGGATCGGCGAGGTCCAGGGGCTGGCGAAGATCATGGACAGGCTCGGCATGGACGGCGGCGAGTCACTCGGGGAGGCCGCCGCCGCGATCGAGTTCACGCTGGAGGGCCTGTACCTGATGCGGCGGCTGTCCAAGGACACCATCGACGGCGGCGCCGTCTACCGGACCTAGCCGTCCGCCGGACCCGGATAGCCAGGGAGCCAGGGAACGTGGGAGCCAGGGAGCAGCCGTGAGCGGTTACCGGTACGGCCAGTATCACGACGGGCCAGACCCGCTCGAGCCGCCCTATGACGTGCGCGGCGCCGTCGACGCGCTGGGCGAATCCGTGCTCGACGGGTCGGATCCGGCCAGCGCGCTGCGCGACCTGATGCGGCGCGGCCTCTCCGGGCACCAGGGCCTCGACGACCTGCTCCGCCGGGTCCGCGAGCGGCAGCGCGAGATCCGCGACCGCGGCCGCCTGGACGGCATCCTGGAGCAGGCACGCGCACTGCTCGACACGGCGATCGGCCAGGAGCGCGCCGAGCTGTTCCCCGACCCCAGCGACGACGCCAGGCTGCGCGAGGACGAGCTCGACGCGCTGCCATCCGATACCGCGCAGGCGATCCGCGAGCTGGCCGACTACGAGTGGCGCTCGGCCATGGCCAGGGAGACGTTCGAGAAGCTGAAGGACCTGCTCCGCCGGGAGGTGCTCGACAGCCAGTTCCGCGGCATGAAGCAGACCCTGCAGGAGCCGGATCCCGAAGCCTTGCAGCGGGTCAAGGACATGATGGCCGCGCTCAACGAGATGCTGGACGCCGATGCCCAGGGCACCCACACCCAGCAGGACTTCGACGACTTCATGGCGGAGTTCGGAGAGATGTTCCCCGAGCACCCGCGGAATCTCGAGCAGCTCGTCGACTCCCTGGTCCGCCGGATGTCGGCGGCGCAGCGGCTGCTCAGCTCGCTCACCGAGTCGCAGCGCCAGGAACTGTCCGGGCTGATGTCGCAGACCCTGGAGGACGCCGGGCTGGCGGCCGAGATGGCCCGGCTGGCAGATGCCCTGCGGTCCCGCCGGCCGGACATGGACCTCGACGGGTGGCCTGGCGACCAGATGAGCGGCCAGGAGCCGCTCGGCCTCGGCGACGCGACCACGGCGCTCGCCGAGCTCGCTGACCTGGCCGAGCTCGAGGACGCGCTGCGGCAGAACTACCCCGGCGCCCGGCTTGACGACATCGACGAGGACGCGGTCAGGCGAGCGCTCGGCCGGCAGGCGGTCGACGATATGGAGGCCCTCCGCCAGATCGAGCGGGAGCTGGAGCGGCAGGGATACCTGGAGCGGTCCGACGGCAAGCTCGAGCTCACGCCGAAGGCGGTCCGGCGCCTCGGTGAGACCGCGCTGCGGCGCGTTTTCGCCGATCTGCCCGAGGGCGGGCACGGAGATCACGACCAGCATGACGCCGGGCAGGCCGGGGAGGTCACCGGCAGCACCCGCCCGTGGCACTTCGGCGACGAGCAGGCGATCGACACGGCGGCAACGGTACGCAACGCGCTGCTGCGCGGCGGGGTGACCACCCCCGGCGGGATGACGGACCCCGGCGGGTCATCCGCGGGGGTGCTGGATGCGCCGGCCGGCGCGCGCCCGGCCGGCCGGGGTGGCGGGCGGGCCGCCGGGCCCGGCGGCCCGCGGGTTCGGCTGTCGGTCCGCGATTTCGAGGTCGGCGAGACCGAGCGGCGGGCGGCCGCTGCCGTCTGCCTGCTGGTCGACTTGTCCTACTCGATGGCGCTGCGCGGCACCTGGAGCGCGGCCAAGCAGACCGCACTCGCGCTGCACGCCCTGGTCCGCACCAGGTACCCGCAGGACTCGATCCAGGTCATCGGGTTCTCGAACTACGCTCGCGAGCTGCGCGAGACCGATCTCGCCGGGCTGGGCTGGGACATGGTCCAGGGCACCAACCTGCATCACGCGCTGGTGCTCGCCGGGCGCTACCTCGACCGGCGGCCGGAGCACAACCCCGTGGTGCTGATCGTGACCGACGGCGAGCCGACCGCGCACCTGCGCAGGGACGGGCAGTCCTGGTTCGACTGGCCGCCATCGCCGGAGACCATCGAGCTCACGCTGGCCGAGGTCGACAAGATGACCAGGCGGCGGGCCACGCTGAACGTCTTCATGCTCGCCGAGGACGAGCGGCTGACCGCGTTCGTCGACGAGGTGGCCAGGCGCAACGGCGGGCGCGTGCTGCGGGCGATGGCCGACAGCCTCGGCGAGTACGTGGTCAGGGACTTCCTCCGCACGCGCAGCGCTGGAATGCGTGGCCGATGAGCGGGCTGGCCTAGCCTGCTGGCTGACGTAGCTGCTCGCTGGCCTGGCCGGCGCTGGCCTGGCTAATGTCATGAAACGGTAAGCGCTTTGCCAAGTTCTGTCCTGATGACTGGGATGGCTCCGGCCAGCCTCCGCCGGCTAGTAACGTCCGTGAATCAGCTGATACGCGACTGGCCAGGCCGACGGGCCACGGTGGCCGACGAACCTCCCGGAGGAACTGTGTCGCAATACAACGGACAGGCGGGCTCCCAGCGCACGACTGCCTGGATAGTGGTGGCCTTCGGGGTCATCGCGTGCGTCATCGGGGTGATCTTCATCGCGACGAACCACGATCTGCGTGCTACCGCGTCGTTCATCGTGGGCGTCGTCGCCATTGCGGCGGGGTGGTTCTTGCTCAGAAAGAAGCCAAGTACCGGATAACTAACTAGCGGGCGCCGGGACCGGCGGCCGGATCGCCGCCGCGAACCGTGCCTGACGTGGAAAGCCCCAGCAACGGCAGGCACCGGACAGTTCCCGGCAGGTCCGCGCCTGCGGCCGGCTGGAATGGCCCTAGGATCGGGCCATGTCGTTCACTGACCGGCTCGTTCTGTGGCTGCATATCGGCTTCGCGATCTTCGCGCTCGGTCCGGTCACCGTGGCGATCTTGTCGACGCCCAGGTACATCAGGGCCCGCAACCGGACGGTGGTCGGCTACCTGCTCAGGACCACCAGGATCTACTCGGTGCTGTCGCTGGGCGTGCTGGTCTTCGGCCTGGTCCTGGCTCAGCTCAAGAAGGACTTCTCGCATCCGTGGCTGACCGTCTCCATAACCTTGTTCGTGGTCGCGCTGGTGCTGCTCGTGCTGATCATGCGGGACCAGCGCAAGGCGATCTCGGCGCTTGATCTCGCCGCGGCGGCCGAGGCGCCGGCCGCCGGGACTCCCCCGGCCGCGGCGCAGGTCGTGCCGGTGTCCGCCGAGCAGCAGGCCGGCGACGCCGAGGCGGCCACGGACGCGGAGCCAGTCCCGGCGAACCAGCCGGGCAGCCCTGGCTCGCCCGCGCTGCAGGTCGCCACCGTCGAGCGTGGCCGGATCGCCACCATGAGCGGCGTGGTCACGCTGATCTACCTGGTGATCCTCATCCTGATGGTCTGGAACACCTAGCCAGCCAGGCTCAGCCGAGTGCTGAGCGGAGGTCCTCCAGCAGGTCGTCGCAGCTCTCGATGCCGACGGAGAGCCGGACCAGGTCAGCGGGAACCTCAAGCGCCGAGCCGGTCACCGACGCGTGCGTCATCCGCCCGGGGTGCTCGATCAGCGACTCCACCCCGCCCAGCGACTCGCCGAGCGTGAACAGCCGGGTCCGGCCGCAGACCGCCACCGCCGCGTCCTCCCCGCCGCGCAGCCGCATCGACACGATCCCGCCGAACCCGCGCATCTGCTTGGCCGCCGTCTCATGACCGGGGTGAGCGGGAAGCCCCGGGTACAGCACCTTCGCGACCGCCGGGTGGCCGGCCAGCATGTCGGCGATCCTGGCCGCGTTCTGGCAGTGCCGGTCCATCCGGACGCCCAGGGTCCTGATCCCGCGCAGGGTCAGCCAGGCGTCGAACGGCCCGCCGGCCGAGCCGGTCGCGTTCTGCACGAAGGCGAGCCGTTCGCCAAGCCCAGCGTCGGCCACCACCAGCGCGCCGCCCACGACGTCCGAGTGCCCGCCGATGTACTTGGTGGTCGAGTGCACGACGACGTCGGCGCCCAGCGCCAGCGGCTGCTGCAGGTATGGCGACGCGAAGGTGCTGTCCACGACCAGCATGGCGCCCTCGGCGTGCGCGATCTCGGCGATCGCGGTGATGTCGGCGATGGACAGCAGCGGGTTGGTCGGCGTCTCCACCCAGACGACCCGGGCGGATTTCTCCCGCAGCGCACTTTTAACGGAGGCTGCGTCGGAAACCGGGACGGGCTGGTAACTGACGCCCCAGGACTGCAGAACCTTGTCGAACAGCCGGTAGGTGCCGCCGTACGCGTCGTGCGGGATGATCACGTGATCCCCCGGCCTGGTGACGGTGCGCAGCAGGCAGTCCCCGGCAGCCATGCCGGACGCGAACGCCAGCGCGCGAGTCCCGCCCTCCAGCGCGGCCAGGCACTCCTCCAGGGCGCCCCTGGTCGGGTTGGCCGTCCGCGAGTACTCGTAGCCCTCGACCCAGCGGGCCGGCCCCTCGCCGCCGCCGGCGCCGAGGCCGCCGCCGCGCAGCCCGCCGACGCCGTCCTGCTTGTAGGTGGACACCTGGTAAATCGGGGGTACCACCGCCCCGGTCACCGGGTCGGGCTGCTGCCCGGCATGGATCGCGAGGGTCTCGAAACCGTCCGTGTGCTGCCTCTGCATTGCGCCGCCACTCTGCGTCGTTAGATGTCCTGGCCCGGGTAACATCCCCGGGCCACGTCATGTTCCTGGCCCGCGGGCTGCGGTGCCAGGAAGCCGCCCGGCTCGCGGGCTGCGCGATCACCGGGCCGCGTCGTAGCCCAGCCCGGCACCGCCGGTGCCCAGAGCCGGTGATCAGGCAACCCTAGTCCAGTGCCGCAGCGATCCCGCCGGTGTTCCGCGGTTCAGCCGCGGCCCGGCCGCCGGGGCCGGGCGGCCGGAACGTCCGGACATCCGGCCGGCTGGTTCCGTCAGCCGGGGCCGGCCGACAGGAACGTGAGGACGTCCTGCCGGGTGATCATTCCCGCTGGCTTGCCGTCCACCAGGACGATGGCCGCGCCCGCCTTCTCCATGGCGATCACCGCGGAGCTGACCGGCTCGCCGGAGCCAACCATCGGCAGCGGGGCCGACATGTGCTCGCCGAGCGGGTCCTGCGGCCTGGCCCGGCCGGACAGCAGCGCGTCGAGCAGGTCCCGCTCGACGATCGAGCCGACCACCTCCGCCGCCATCACGGGCGGCTCCTGCTTCATGACCGGAAGCTGCGAGACGTTGTACTCGCGCAGCGTCTCGATCGCCACCCGGACCGTCTCATCCGGGTGCGCATGGACGAACTCGGGCAGGCCGCTGCGCTTCCCGGCCAGCACGTCCTCGATTCGCGGCTCCGCGGTCTCGGAGGCCAGGAAGCCGTAGTCGGCCATCCACTCGTCGTTGAAGATCTTCGACAGGTAACCGCGGCCCCCGTCGGGCAGCAGCACCACGATCACGTCGTCCGGCGCCGCCGTCGGCGCCACGCGCAGCGCGGCGACCACGGCCAGCCCGCACGAGCCGCCGGTGAGCAAGGCCTCCTCGCGGGCCAGCCGGCGCGTCATCTGGAACGACTCGGCATCGCTGACCGCGATGACCTGGTCGCAGATGGTCTTGTCGTAGGTCTTCGGCCAGATATCCTCGCCGACGCCCTCGACCAGGTACGGGCGGCCGGATCCGCCGGAATAGACCGATCCCTCCGGGTCGGCGCCGATTACCCGCACCCGCCCGTCGGACACGTCCTTCAGGTACCGGCCGGCGCCCGATATCGTGCCGCCGGTGCCGATGCCGGCCACGAAGTGCGTGATCTTGCCTTCGGTCTGGGCCCAGATCTCCGGGCCGGTGGAGTGATAGTGCGAAGCGGGGTTCTCCGGATTGGCGTACTGGTCGGGCTTCCACCCGCCGGGGGTCTCGGCGGCCAGCCGGTCCGACACCGAGTAGTACGAGTCCGGGTGCTCCGGCGAGACGGTAGTGGGGCACACCACGACCTCGGCCCCGTAGGCGCGCAGCACGCTGATCTTGTCCTGGCCGACCTTGTCCGGGCAGACGAAGAGGCACTTGTAGCCCTTCTCCGCGGCGACGATCGCCAGCCCGATGCCGGTGTTGCCGGAGGTCGGCTCGATGATCGTGCCGCCCGGCCGGAGCGCGCCGGATGCCTCGGCCGCCGTGACCATGCGCAGCGCGATCCGGTCCTTCACCGAGCCGCCCGGGTTGAAGTACTCGACCTTGGCCAGCACGTCGGGAGCCTTGCCCCCGCTGCCCAGCACGCGCGTGACCTTACGCAGCCTGACCAGCGGCGTGTTCCCCGTCAGCTCGATCAGGGAATCGTGAACCTGCACGTGGGACCCCCTTGCTATCCGTGCAGACGACGTTATCCCAGTGCGCCGGACAACCTGAGGCGGGCGAATGCCTTGAGCCGACTGGTCCGCCTGCTATCCGCACGGGGAGTGCGAGGTAATCTGCTGGTAACTACCAGCTCCGAGGGAGTCGTCATGCCTGAGGCAGTCGTCGTCGCTACCGCCCGCTCTCCCATCGGCAGGGCTTTCAAGGGCTCGATGACCGGCATCCGCCCGGATGACCTGACCGTGGCCATGATCCAAGCCGCGCTGGCCAAGGTCCCGCAGCTCGACCCGGCCGACCTCGACGACCTGATGCTCGGCTGCGGCCTGCCCGGCGGCGAGCAGGGCTACAACATGGCCCGTGTCGTCGCGGTGATGCTCGGCTTTGACCGCCTGCCGGGAACGACGGTCACCAGGTACTGCTCCTCCTCCCTGCAGACCACCCGGATGGCCTTCCACGCGATCAAGGCCGGCGAGGGCGACGCTTTCATTTCCGCTGGCGTGGAGTGCGTGAGCCGGTTCGCCAACGGCAGCAGCGACAGCTGGCCGGACACCAAGAACCCGGTGTTCACCGGCGCCGAGCAGCGGACCGCCGAGGAAGCCAAGGGCGGCGGGGACGTCTGGCACGACCCGCGGCAGGACGGGGCGGTCCCCGATGTCTACCTGGCGATGGGCCATACCGCGGAGAACGTTGCCAAGCTGCGCGGCATTACCCGCGCCGAGCAGGATGAGTTCGGCGTACGGTCACAGAACCTGGCCGAGAAGGCGCTGGCCGGCGGGTTCTGGCAGCGCGACATCACCCCGGTGACGATGCCGGACGGCTCGGTCGTGGCGGCGGACGACGGGCCGCGGGCCGGGACCACGCTGGAGAAGGTGGCGGCGCTGAAGCCGGTGTTCCGGCCGGACGGCACCGTGACGGCCGGCAACTGCTGCCCGCTCAACGACGGTGCCGCAGCGGTGGTCGTTATGAGCGACCGCAAGGCCGCCGAGCTTGGCATCACGCCGCTGGCCAGGATCGTCTCCACCGGCGTGACCGCGCTATCGCCGGAGATCATGGGCCTGGGCCCGGTGGAGGCTTCCCGGCGCGCCCTCGCCAGGGCCGGCATGAGCATCGAGGACATCGACCTGGTCGAGATCAACGAGGCGTTCGCCGCCCAGGTCATCCCGTCCTACCGGGACATCGGCATCGACCTCGACAAGCTCAACGTCAACGGCGGCGCGATCGCGGTCGGCCATCCGTTCGGCATGACCGGCGCGCGGATCACCTCGACGATCATCAACAGCCTGCAGTTCCACGACAAGACCTTCGGGCTGGAGACCATGTGCGTTGGCGGCGGCCAGGGCATGGCGATGATCTTGGAGCGGCTCTCCTAACCGCCCGCCATATCACCATGCTGCCGCTGGCCAGCGGCCCGGACGCCCGCGCCGGCGGGCCGTCCGGGCTGGTTCGGGATCGCTTCCGGGCCGGGGGGCCCAGGGAACTTGGCGGGTAAATCGGAAAGCTGGCCGTGGGGGGTTGTCAGACGCCCGGGCGTGGTGCAGTGTCGGCAGCAAGAGGTTCTCGGCCGTGGAGGTGCCACTTGTCCCTGACCCACTCTCCGGAGATGCACAGGAATTTGATCGCCCGCATCCCGATCGTCACAGGACGAGATCTCCGTGAGTGGTTCAGAAGGCTCGAATCGGGCCCATCCTTCCTGCGCTGCGACGAGCGCGCGTACTGGCTGGCCGACGAGCACGGCCTGACGCATGGCTACGCGAGCGCCATCGTGCACGAGTACGCACTGCAGCGCCAGAGCCGGCTCAGCAGCGCCTGACGTGGATCTGGACGCTGCTCGCAAATTCCTGCGCGTCCATCACCGGGCGGTGCTTGCTACCTCCCGTGCCGACGGGCGGCCTCAGCTCTCGCCGGTGACGGCCACGGTGGACGACGATGGCCGGGCGCTGATCAGCACCCGGGAGACTGCGGTCAAGACGCGGAATCTGAGGCGCGATCCCCGCGCATCGCTGTGCGTGCTGAACGATGGTTTCTTCGGCGACTGGATCCAGGCGGAGGGGACGGCGGAGATCATCCCGCTGCCCGAGGCCATGGAGATCCTGGTCAGCTATTACCGGAGCGTCTCGGGCGAGCACCCGGACTGGGCCGACTACCGCGCGGCCATGGAACGCGACCGCCGGGTGATCGTGCGCATTACCCTCACCCGTGCCGGGCCCGACACCAGCGGCTGACGTTTCCTGCCCGTTCCCGGCCGCCAGCCCGGCGGGCGGCCGGCCTGAGCACGGCCGGGCGGCACCGGCGAGGAGGGGAGGACCGTTCCGGCCGAAGCCTCGTTAACGATTACTTAACAGATCCTTTCTGCCCATTGTCTAGTGAAACTAGATGGCCTACGGTGTGCCAATCCACGATGGACTCGGTGGCGGAAGGGGCCATTGATACGCGAGCGACAGCGTCCCTGACTTTGACTGAAGCACCGGTCAGCATAACGGGATCAGGAAAGCGCGTCCTGGCCCGCGATCTCAATCCCGGGCAGCAGCCATTGATCAATAATGGCCGAGCGACATCGTGGCGGCGACGCCAGGCCTGGGATGCTGCGTACCCCCGGTCGGAGTCGAACCGACACTGGGGACCCTTTTAGGGGGCCGGCCTCTTCCTTTGGGCTACGGGGGCTTCATGAGGATACCCCGAACGGTTCTGATAAACGCCCGGGCGGCGGATTATTATGGGCTAGATTCATGGCCAATATCACCTATTTAATTCCTTTCTCCGGGATCGTCGATACCGTACGTAACCATTGAACTACAAGAATCTACGCTCCGTGAGCGAACCGCCGGCAACGGTCGCAATCGTTTACAGGCCGGCCTGCTGCCTGGAACGCCGGAACACACCGTCCAGCATGTCGTCCGTAACGCGGCCGGTAAAGGTGTTCTGCTGGCTCGGGTGGTAGCAGCCGATGAGTAACACCTCACCGCTCCCGCCGCTGGATGCCACCCTGGCCTCAGCGCCGTGCCCGAACGCGGGCCGCGGCCTGGGCAGCAGGAAGCCCGCCTTGCCCAGCTGCGGCCAGATGGCCTGCCAGGCGAAATGGCCGAGGCACACGACAACGCGGACCGAGGAGCGGACGTGCGCCAGCTCAGCAGCGAGCCAGGGCGCGCAGGCGTCCCGCTCGGCGACCGACGGCTTGTTCGCCGGCGGGGCGCAGCGGACGGCGGCGACCATCCGCGCCCCCAGCAGGCGCTGGCCGTCCCCGGCGGCGACGCTGGCCGGCTTCGCGGCCAGTCCGCAGCGCCACAGCGAAGCGAACAGGACGTCTCCGCTGCGGTCCCCGGTGAAGATCCGCCCGGTGCGGTTCCCGCCGTGGGCTGCCGGTGCCAGCCCGACGATGAGCACGGCCGGCTGGTCGGCGCCCCAGCCGGGAATCGGCCGCCCCCAGTAGCGCTCGGCCGCGAACGAGCGGCGCTTGCCCACCGCCACCTGCTCCCGCCACTCGACCAGCCGCGGGCAGGCACGGCAGACCGACTGCCTGGCCGTCAGCTCGGCGAGCGATCCCGCGCTCGCGGCGAGGGCCCGGACGGCGGCCGGGCTGCCGGCCGCCGGCGTCGCCGGCGTCGCCGGGTCACCTGGCCAGCCGGTCCCCGGCGGCACCGGGCTCAGGCTGCCAGCGGCCGCCCGGTCACCGGGCATGGCCATCCACCAGGGACCAGGCGATCCCGTCCAGGATGTCATGCTCGCTGGCCACCACCTCGGCGAAGCCGAGCCGCGTCATTATCCGGTCGAGCACGAGTGCCCCTGCGCCGATCACGTCCACCCGGCCAGGATGCATGACGGGGATCTGGGCGCGCTGCGCGCGGGTCTGGCCGAGCAGCATCCGCGCGACGGCGTGCACCTCCGCGGCCGCGATCCTGGCGTGATGAATCCGGCCCGGGTCATAGGCAGGCAGGTCAAGCGCGATGCCGGCCACGGTGGTGACCGAGCCGGCCAGGCCGACCAGCGTACGGGCACGTTGCGCCGGCACGGTGGCCACGGCCCGGCCGATCGCCGCGTCGATGTCCGCGGTCGCCGCGGCGATCTCCGCATCCGCCGGCGGGTCCGAGCGCAGGTGCCGCTCGGTCATCCGGACGCAGCCGATGTCAACAGATGCTGCCGCGAGGCCGACGGCTTGATCGCCGCCGAGCACGAACTCGGTCGATCCGCCGCCGATGTCGACAACGAGGTAGGGCGGCGCGAGCTGCGGCCCCGGCGGCTGGCCCCGGCCCGGCGGCTGCCCGAGCTCGGCGGTCGCGCCGGTGAACGACAGGGATGCCTCCTGGTCACCGGTCAGTACCTCGGGCGGCACGCCGAGGATCCGGGTCACCCCGCTGACGAACTCGGCGGAGTTCGCGGCATCCCGGATGGCGCTGGTTGCCACCATCCGGACGGCGCTGACCGACGCGTCCCTGACGATGCCCGCGTACTCCTCGAGCACGCCAAACGTCCGGGCCAGCGCATCGGGGCCCAGGCGGCCCGTGCTGTCCACTCCCTGGCCAAGCCGGACGATCTCCATCCGGCGGACCAGGTCGGCCAGCGTTGCCTCGCCCGGGCTGGCGTCGGCGACCAGCAGGCGAAGCGAGTTGGTACCACAGTCGATCGCCGCGACGCGGACGGCACCGGCCGCCCCGGAGCCGGCTCGCCTTCCGCGGCAGGGATCGTCACTCATCGGCCTGCCGGGAGCCTGCGGCCGGGGAGCCCGCGACCGGGGAGGGGCCGCCTGCTGCGGGCGGACCCGCCGGGGCGGGGATTGTCACGCAGGGGCCAGCCGCCCACCACGTCCCGGCGGCCTGGATCGCCTCGCGGCCCAGCGCGTTCGTCCCGCTGCAGGCGAGCTCGTGCGCGGCGAGCGCGTGCAGGCACTTCACCCGGTCCGGCATCCCCCCGGCGCTCGGAGTGCCCGGCGGCAGCGGCTGGATGCCCGCGCCGATAGCGGCGGCATCCCGGCGGGTGACGTAGTGCTGGCTGGCGGCCTGCTGCCGCCGGCGCAGCGCGGGGTCCTCGGCCAGCCGCCGCGTCATCTCCCGCATCAGCCCCGAAGCCTCCAGCCTGCTCATCGCCGCGGTGGCGCGCGGGCAGGTGAGGTAGTACAGGGTCGGGAAGGGCGTGCCGTCCGGCAGCCGGGGAGCGGTCTGAATGACATCCGGCAGCCCGCACCGGCACCGGTGGGCGACCGAGAACACGCCGCGCGGCTGCCGTCCGAGCTGGACGGCGACCACCGCGGCGTCGGCCGTTTCCGCCGCCGCGGTCATTTGCCGGACACCTGGTTCGCCGCGCGGACCGAGTGCCACAGGCGCTCATACCACGGTGCCAGCGGGGCCTGGGCCCCGGCGGCGCCCAGGCCGGCGAAATGCCTGCCGGGGATGACGACGTAGCAGGTCTGGCTCGGCAGGCACATGTGCAGCTGATCCCGCGCCTGCTGCGCGACATAATTCGGGTCGGTCAGCTTCGCGTGCTCCGCCTGGAGCCGGTGCACCCGTATCTCCAGAGTCTGCCGCTGAGCTTCCAGCTGGTCGATCTGCCGCCGCTGGCCGATGTACTCCCGCACCGGATAGGCGAGGCTCAGCGCGATCGCGCAGATCACCACGGCGAGAACGGCAGCCCGGCTGGTGAACCTGGCCCGTTCCGGCGTTGGGCGGGTGCCAGCGGGAGCGGTCATCTGCCGCCGGCCGCCGAGCGCGGGAAGGCCGCCCGTCCGGCATAGGCCGCGGCGTCGTCGAGCAGCTCCTCGATGCGGAGCAGCTGGTTGTACTTGGCCACCCGCTCGAACCTGGCCGGCGCGCCGGTCTTGATCTGGCCGCAGTTGGTGGCCACCGCGAGATCGGCGATCGTGGTGTCGTCCGTCTCGCCGGACCGGTGACTGATCACGCAGCTGAACTTGTTGCGGTGCGCGAGCGCGACCGCGTTCAGCGTCTCGGTCACCGTGCCGATCTGGTTGAGCTTGACCAGCAGCGAATTCGCTGCCTGCGCATCGATGCCGCGGCGCAGCCGGTCCGGGTTGGTCACGAAGATGTCGTCACCGACCACCTGCACACGGTCGCCCAGGGCCGCGGTCAGATCCTGCCAGCCAGGCCAGTCCTCCTCAGCCAGCGGATCCTCCAGTGAGACCAGCGGGTACTGGTCGAGCCAGCCAGCGTAGATCTCGGTCATCTCGGCCGCGCTCTTCTGGCTGCCCTCGAACTTGTACGCCCCGTCGGCGTAGAACTCGGAGGCGGCGGCATCGATCCCGAGCGCGACATCCGGCCCCGGCGCGAAGCCGGCCTTCCCGATCGCCTCCATGATCAGGTCCAGCGCGGCCCTGTTGTGCGCGAGGTCGGGGGCGAAGCCGCCCTCGTCGCCGACGCCGGTCGCCAGCTGGTGCTCCTTGAGCACGGATTTCAGCGCGTGGTAGGTCTCCGCTCCCCAGCGCAGCGCTTCGGCGAAGGTGCCCGCCCCGACGGGAAGGATCATGAATTCCTGGACGTCGACGTTGTTGTCCGCGTGCGCGCCGCCGTTGAGTATGTTCATCATCGGCACCGGGAGCAGGTGCGCGTTCGGGCCGCCCAGGTAGCGGAACAGCGGCAGGTGGGCGGACTGGGCGGCCGCCTTGGCCACCGCGATGCTGACCCCGACGATCGCGTTGGCGCCGAGCCGCGACTTGTCCGGCGTGCGGTCGAGGTCGATCAGCGCCTGGTCCACCAGGCGCTGGTCGTCGGCGTCGTAGCCGAGCAGTTCCGGCTGGATCTCGTCGATTACGGCGCCAACCGCGTTCATCACGCCCTTGCCGCCGTAATCACCGCCGCCATCCCTCAGCTCAACTGCCTCGAAGGCGCCGGTGGACGCCCCGCTCGGCACCGCCGCCCGGGCGACCGTGGCGTCATCAAGCACTACCTCGACCTCGATGGTCGGGTTGCCGCGCGAATCCAGGATCTGCCTGGCGTAGATGGCTTCGATAGAGCCCACGTTGGAAACTCCCGACGGGTGCTGTTCGGACATGTCCGCATCGGAGCCTAGTCGAGCGCGCCAGGCCAGCGCAGCGGCCACGCCGTAGCGCCGCCGCCGGCCACCAGGCAACGCCACCCGCGTGCCAACGATGATCACGTCATACATCGCAGCCTCCTCGCTCGCAGACTTCGCCGGCCACGAAGGCGCGAGATCGCCGCCAGAAACCGCTAGACCGAAGTTACGTCGCCTTGTCCATGCCGTGGGCGGGAAGGCGGCCGGCCCTTTTCCTGGTATCAGCTTCGCCATGGCAGGGCCGTCATCGGTTCCCCAGCGGCTCCTGGCCGGTCATGGGGGAATGGGTCGTCAACCGCGCGCCCTGGGCGTGGAGTTGATGGCTGATATGGTCTGATCCCCGGCCTGTGGGCCGGTGCCTGCCGATGACCTTGATGAAGTTGTGCATGATCGTGGCGCCGTGTTCCGTGAGGATCGACTCCGGGTGGAACTGCACTCCCTCGATCGGGTGCGTGACATGACGCAACGCCATGGGGATCCGCTCGCGGGTGCGGGCGGTGACGGTGAGGCAGGCGGGCAGCGAGTCCTCTTCGACCATCAGCGAGTGATAGCGGGCCGCCTCGAACCGTTGCGGCAGGCCAGTGAAGATGCCCTGGCTGTCATGGACGATCACGGAGGTCTGGCCGTGGACAGGCCGCGGGGCGCGGATGATCCTGGCCCCGAATGCGGCGGCGATTACCTGATGGCCCAGGCAGATGCCCAGCAGCGGTGTCGTGCCGCCGCAGGCGCGGACCACCTCCGTGCTGATGCCGGCATCAGCCGGTGCGCACGGCCCTGGGGAGATCACGACACCCGCCGGGCGGAATGCGGCGACTTGCTCCGCCGGTACCTCATCGTTACGCACGACCTCGACCAGGCAGCCGTTGATGAGCAGCATGTGCGCAAGGTTGTAGGTGAATGAGTCATAGTTGTCGATCAGGATGATCGCGGGCTTCACCGGGCCGCCGCTGCTGCTCATCGTCGCCGCGGGCCAGCCAGGCGCGTGCCCGGCTGGCGCGGTGTGGCCGTCGCTGGCCGACCGCTCGGCGAGGCGGGCTGCAATGCGCCGCGTCACCGGGCCAGCCACTGAGGTCACGCGACGGCCGGCGATTGACTTTACGGGCAGCACGCCGCAGGCGGCGCTGGTGACGAACACCTCGCTGGCCGCCGCGAGCTGAGCCCGTGTCATCGGCGCGACATCGACCGTTACGCCCTGGAGATGAGCGATGCGCAGTGCGGCTGCCCGGGTCACGCCCGGCAGGATCCGTCCATCTGACGGCGGTGTCCGCAGGGTGCCTGCCACGACGGCGAAGATGTTCGCCCGGTCGGTCTCCAGGACGGCCCCGTCCCTGTCCTGGATGAGAAGCTGCTCGTCTGCGCCGAGCATCTTCTGCCGGGCGATCTCCGCGACCAGGCGCCTGTCCAGCCATTTGTGCGGGCCCAGGCCGCGGGCTATGACCGCTGGCTGTAGCCCCACCGCTACTGGCCGGTCATCCAGTGGCACCACCGCAACGTCCGCCTGAAGCGGGCCGCCGACAGGTCTGGCCGTGATGCGCAGCCGGCCGGACGGGTGCCTGGCCAGGCATGCCGCCAAGTCGTCATGCAGGGAGGACGGCAGGTGCTTGCCAAACAATTTCCTGGCGCTGGCTTCCAGGCGCGTGAGGTGACTGGCCAGATCACGGGTGGTGCCTGCGGTGACCAGCAGTGAAGTGAAGACACCAGACGCTGGCCGTGGCCGCATGCCCGATCGGACGGCATTGACGCGGGATGGGGCCTCGTCCGCGTGGCTGCCGGCTTCGCTGCTCAGCTGGGCGCCTACCGCGCGGATCAGCGGGCCAGCCTTGAGCAGGCATTCCCGGTACTCCTCGTCGTCCAGGGAATCCGCGACGATCCCTCCGCCGGCACCCAGCCAGACGCGGTCAGCACAGAACTCGAAAGTCCGGATGGCAACGTTCAGCTCGAGTCCCGCGACAGGGCTGCGATACCCCGCAGCGCCGGTGTAGATCTCCCTTGGGGTCGCCTCCAGCTCATGGATGATCTCCAATGCTCGTACCTTTGGCGCGCCGGTCACGGACCCGGGCGGGAAGGCCGCGCTGACGAGAGCGCCGTCGCCGGACCCCGGATTGAGTGTCCCGCGCACGTCCGACGCCAGATGCCAGACCCCCGGGTGGGCCTCAGCGTGCAGCAGCCGCGGGACTTTCACGCTGCCGGCCACGCACGCCCGGCTCAGATCGTTTCTCATCAGATCGACGATCATCACGTTCTCGGCCCGGTCCTTGGCCGAAGACTCCAGCTCGCGGCGCTGCGCGGCGGCCCGGTGTCCGGCCGCCGACCGGCGATGCGTGCCTTTGATGGGCCTGGAGAGCACCGTTCGCCCCGTTCGGCACAGGAATAGCTCTGGCGAAAAGCTCGCCATGGCACCGTGAGGCAGCCGCAGGAACGCTGCGAAGGGCGGGCGCAGCCGCGTCACTCCCCGGCAGAACAGGTCGACAGGATCGCCGTGAAATCCGGCCTCCAGCCGCAGGCAGATGTTCGCCTGAAAAATGTCACCCGCCCAGATGAGGCCGATGGCGCGCCTGACCGCTTCCCTGTGCTCAGCCGCTGACGGAACCGGCACGAAGTCACCGCAGCTGTAACCGCGGGACCGCGCGCCGGGTGACCGCGATCGCCGGGACAATTCGCCAAACCGGTGCTCAAGGGCCTCTTCGCGGCCCGCTGTCCACAGCGCCTCGAAGAACCATCGGCCAGATCCACCATCGCGGCGCAGCACGTGATCGTAGTAGCCGAACCACCAGGCCGGAAGCCGGCGCGGATCGCCCGGTGCCGGGGGAACATCAAGCAAGCCGTCAGCGGCTCCATAGCCGAGGTAACCCATCCAGCCGCCGCCGAAGGCGGCATCGGTCGTCCCGCTGGCTGGTTCAGGGACGGGCGGGCCGCAGGCCAGGTCCTCCGAGGTGCGGACCGCCGCCGGAAACGGCGAATCCAGCACCTCACCCAGAGAATCGGGCGGGCTGCGCACCAGCACGGGCTCCGAGCTGATCACCGCCCCGCCGCCCGCCCAGGCACCCACGAGCGCGACGGGATGCACGTCATCTCTCACCAGCCGCAGGACATCGACCGGCTGGAGATCCCAGCTCAGAGCACGGCGCACGAGATGGTGCGCTGGATGCGACCGCACTGATCACCTCCGGCGCGGCGTCGCGGGGTGATGCTGGTCAGCAGCGCTATCCCGCACCCGGCTTCGCGCAGCCGTCCGGCCGTCCCGGCCGCAGCCGGCACCGATTGCCGGGGACCCGGTCAGCACCCCGTCAATGTCGATCAAATCGCCACAATCCCTTGCATGGAACGACGGTAACCACACCCATGCTGGCGGCACTCAGGAACTGTCCGGCCCACGGACATCGCTGACAGCCGACGCGGCACGCCAATGCCGCGGAAGCGTGCCTCAGGGCCACTATCAGCGTGGCGTGGGAGGCGATCCATGGCGCGGCTGTAGAGTGTGCCCGCTCCGAGCGCCGAACAGCGGCCATAAGCGAGCCTGCGGGGCTGCCGCGGCAGCTGGGTGCGCACGCTCATGTGACACGGACTGACGAGCAGCTGTAGCTCGACCGTCCTGGTGTGTGCGGCTATCAGGGTTGCCGGTGCCGGTGCTCTCGCGCCTGGTCAGGCGCCGAGGAAGTAGTCGTTGATGTATTTCTCCCCCTCGTCGCAGAAGAACGTGACGACGTGCCGCAAGCCCGAGTGCCGCGCTCGCAGCTCGCGGGCGGCGGCCAGGTGCGCGCCGGAACTGGGGCCTACGAACATGCCGGCCCGCCGACCACGGCGTCCGGGACCACGCCGGGGGTCGACTATCAGGCGCGAAAATCGGCGTTAGCCCGGAGCAGCTCTTGAGCCGCGATTTCACAAACCCATAGCGCGGGCCTGACCGCTAATCGGCTTGCCGCATGGCGGGCGGCTATTGATCGGCTGCGGCGATCGCCGTGCGGCCGGCAATCCAGTTTTCTCGCGCGGATCGTGGCGAGCGGCGCCGGCCAGGCCCTGCTATTCGGGGGCTGCGCGGCCAGCGGCTTAAGCGGGTGAGTTCAGCGCCGCGCGATCATTGTCTGACGGGCTGGTCGTTGGCCGGCTGCGACGAAGAACGCCGGTGGTCTGGGTTTTGTCAGGAGTTGGCCGCGGGGACGGGATCCTGGGCAGGGGCCGGTTCCGGAGAGTGCTGGCCCTTGGCGCGGGCGCTCTGGCCGCCGAGCGCGATGACCGCCCTGGCAGTGACCAGATGGTAGAGGACCAGGAGCTGGGTGAGGGCGAGCGCCCCGGAGCGGTGCAGATCGGAGCCGATGGTGAATTCGCCGAGCCGCTGCTGGCGCAGGTGGCTCGCGAAGTGCATCCGGTCCCAGATCGTCTCCTCAAGCTCGACGGCCCGCCCGGCGGAGATGGTTCCCGGAATGCGGAGTTCCTGCTCGCCCGGACGTTCGATCAAGGCCAGGTCATCGGCCGCTTTGTCGCCGGCCACTCCGGACAGGTCGGGAGGGGGGAGCGAGTCTCGCAGGAAGAGGTGCGCGTCAAGCTGATCCGGGTCCTGCGAGCGGCCCGGCATGAACGACACGACCATGTCGGCGTAGTGCCGCTGCGGGCGGATGAACGCCTCGGAGTCGGGCTCGCGACGGTCGAGCTCGCTGAGCACCTGGCCGGTTGAGTATCCGCGGCGGGAGCAGTCGCGGGCCACCTTCCAGCGCCGGCGAAGCTCCTCGGGCGGGTTCAGGTAGACGCGGACGTCGAACATCTCGCGTAGCTCGGGCGTGTGGTTGACGAGCAGTCCCTCGGCCACCACGAAGCGCGCGGGTGTCATGTACACCGGGGGCCCGAACGTGCCGCCGGCGTGCTGGTAGACGGGCTTGAGTATGGCCTCGTTCTGCAGCAGGTGCCTGATGTCCTGGGTCAGCACGTCAACGTAGTTGCAGTCAGGGTCGAGCGGGGTGATCCCTTTCTCGGCGCGCTGGCGCCGGTCATAGCGGTGGTAGTCGTCGGCGCAGAAATGGGTAACCTTGTCCTCCCCGAGCACGCGGACCACGCCCCGGGTGATCGTCGTCTTTCCGGAGCCGGAATCGCCCCCGATGCTGAGCATTATCGGCCGGGGCATCAGGTGCCCCGTTCTGGCCGGCTCGCGACGAACGACACGACCTGGCCCTGGCGCACCGGGTCGTAGCCGTTGATCTTGATGTGCGCGCCCGGGTTCGCCTGCCGGCAGGCACTGAGCTCGGCCAGCACGGCAGCGGGGTCATCGGTGTCGAACAGCGGAAGCTTCCACATCGCCCAGTAGTGATCGTAAGGGTCGGGCGCGCTGCTGAACTCGATGCCGACCACCAGGCGCCGGCCGAGAATCGAGCCGATCTGCTGCCCGAGCTGCTCCGCGGACAGCTCGGGCAGGTAGGAGAAGGTCTCGTGCCTCATGCCGGCCTCACATCCGGTGTGTCGACGGCCTCGAAATCAAACCTGATCTCCCGCCACGTGTCGAGCGCGGCGGCCAGCTCCGGAGACTGCCGGGCTGCCTGCTTGAGGATTCCCGGTCCCTCGGCGGCGAGGTCGCGCCCCTCGTTGCGCGCCAGCACGCACGCCTCGAGCGCGACCCGGTTGGCGGTCGCGCCGGCCCGGCTGCCCTGCGGATGGCCGGCCGAGCCGCCGCCGAACTGCAGGACCGAGTCGTCGCCGAAGATCTCGACCAGGGCGGGCATGTGCCAGACGTGGATCCCGCCGGACGCGGCCGGCAGCACCGCGGGCAGCGACGCCCACTCCTGGTCGAAGTAGATGCCCCGGCTGCGGTCAGCGGGCACGAAGTCCTCGCGGAGCAGGTCAACCACGCCGATGGTGGCCTCCCGGTCGCCCTCCAGCTTGCCGACCACGGTTCCGGTGTGCAGGTGGTCGCCGCCGGCCAGGCGCAGCCATTTGGCGAGCACCCGGAAGTGGATGCCATGGTCCTTCTGCCGGTCGACGACGGCGTGCAGGGCGCGGTGGACATGCAGCAGCATTCCGTTGCGCCGGCACCACTTCGACAGCGTGGTGTGCGCCGAGAATCCGCCGACGAGGTAGTCGTGCATGATGACGGGCGAGCCGAGCTGCCTGGCGAACTCGGCCCGCTCCAGCATTTGCTCGCAGTCGGCGGCGGTGACGTTAAGGTAGTGGCCCTTGCGCTCGCCGGTCTCCTGCTCAGCCTTGCGCACGGCCTCCATCACGAACTCGAACCGGTCGCCCCAGCGCATGAACGGCTGGGAGGTGATGTTCTCATCGTCCTTGGTGAAGTCGAGGCCGCCGCGCAGCAGCTCGAAGCAGGCGCGCCCGTAGTTCCGGGCCGACAGGCCGAGCTTGGGCTTCAGCGTGGCGCCGAGCAACGGGCGGCCGTACTTGTTCAGCTTGTCGCGCTCGACCTGGATCCCGTTCGGCGGGCCCTGGAAAGTCTTGACGTAAGCGACCGGGATCCGCAGATCCTCCAGCCGCAGCGCCCGGATCGCCTTGAAGCCGAACACGTTCCCGGTGATCGACGCCATCATGCTGGTCACCGACCCCTCCTCGAACAGCTCGAGAGGGTAGGCGATGTAGGCCAGGTACTGGTTCTCCCGGCCGGGCACCGGCTCCAGGCCGTAGACGCGCGCCTGGTAACGCTCAAGCGTCGTCAGCCGGTCCGTCCAGACCGTGGTCCAGGTGGCGGTCGAGGATTCGGCCGCCACCGCAGCCGCGGCCTCCTGCGGCGCCACATCCGGCTGCGGGATCAGCCGGAACGCGGCGAGGACATCGGTCTCGCGCGGCTGGTAGCCGGGGGTCCAGTAAATCTCCCGGTACTCGCGAACTCCTGCTTCGAACACAGCGCGAGCGTACCGAGATCCAGGCATCAGGAAAAGAACCAGTCTGGTAATACTTCATAGGTAATCCTCTATGACTTGGCGGGCCTGTTCCGAGCGGAGAAACTCGCCGAACGCGCGGACGGCTGGGCGCTGCGGCCCGGACGGCGGGAACAGGACGTGCCACGGGCGGGTGAGCGGCGTGCCCGGAACGCCGATCTCGACCAGCTGCCCGTCCCGCAGCTCGCGGGCGACGGCGAATCGCGAGATCAAGGTGACGCCCAGGCCGACCGCCAGGCCCTGCTTGATCGCGCCGTTCGACCCGAGCGTCAGCAGCTCCGGTGAGCCGAGATCAAGGTCGCTGAGCAGGCGCTCGGTGGCCAGCCGGGTACCCGACCCCTCCTCGCGCAGCAGCCACGGGGTCCTGGCCAGGTCGACCGGAATCTCCCTGCCCACGACCAGGAGCTCGTTCCCGAGAAACGGGTAGCCGACCAGGCTCCGGCCCGGCGGCCGGCCGCCGATCCCGATGTCAGCGCGCCTCGACTCCAGCCGCTCGAACGCCGTGGCGCGGTTGCCGACCTCGAGCAGGATGCTGATCCCGGGATGCAGCTGCCGGTAGGCCCGGATCAGCGGTGGCACCAGGTACTCGCCGGCCGTGTTCACCGCGATCAGGCGGATTTTCGAGCTCTCCGGGTGAGCCGCCTCCTGGGCCGCGTTTCTGCCCTGCTCGAGCAGGCCGAGCACCTGGGCCGCGTAGGGGGCGAATGCCTCGCCTGACTCGGTCAGCCTTACGCCGCGGCCATGCCGTTCGAACAGTGCCGTCCCCAGCTCGCGGGCGAGTGAGGCGACCGCGGCCGACACGGACGGCTGGCTGACCAGCAGCTTGCCGGCCGCCGCGTGGACGCTGCCGGTGCTCTTCACCGCCAGGAAAGCGCGGATCTGGGTGAGGGTGATCGCCATCGGGCTCCTCCGCTGGCAGCATGGGCGGCCGCGCTGGGCTCGCGTCCAGCCCGAAGCCATAGACACATGCCTATCATTATGTCTCCACTGGCCAGTCGCAGACGCGAGCGCAGACGGCCTCGGCACAGATGTCAGCCACCGCCTGGCCTCGGACATCCGGCAAGAGGCCGGGCTGGCTTGGCAGGTAACAAGGTGCGCCTGCTGTTTGCGGTTTGCCCGCGTCGCCTGGCGAGCATCGGGTCGTGGGCGGACTGCGGCGCGGCTGCTCATGGCTCGGGGCGTCAGCAGGGGAGGAAAGCGAACGTGATGTGAGCGTGAGGATCGGTTCCACCGTGAGCGAGCTGCAGCATCCCGATCCCGTGCGCCTGCACGGCCACCTCGGCCAGCGCGGTCAGGGCGGTATCTCGCCGTGCGGGCTCCTCCAGCCAGATCCTGGCCAGCTCGTAACGGCTGCGCAGGGCCCACGACAGCGCGCCGAGCCGCTCATGTACCGCAACGGCGCGGTCAAGGTGAGCGGCGGCTTCGGCGCTGCGGCCGAGCGCCGCGGCGAGCATGCCGAGGTGATGCTCGACCGCGCCCCTGAAGGTCACCAGGGCACCGGACACCACGGCGTGATCGGCGTAGGGCAGCAGCGCTTCGTACAGGAGCTGGGCCAGGGGCCTGGCGCCGAACGCGGCGGCAAGCTCCGCGCCGAATCAGCCGCCGCGCCTCGGCGAGCCGGCCGGCCAGCAGCGCGAGCGCCGCCCTGCGCACCATGGCCGCATAGCTGAGCCGCGGCTGCCCGGATAGCCCGGCCAGCCGCAGGAACTCCTCGAGCTCGGCGCGGAACGCCGGGTCAGCCAGCTCCAGCAGGTCCGTCGCGGCCAGCAGGCGTGCCTCGATCACGAGCTCCGGGTCGGTGCCGTCGCCCTCCGCCAGCTCGATCACCTCCGCGGCGAGACCGCGACGATCCGCAGCCGTCCCCGGCCGCCAGATCGCGTTGTGCTGAGCCACCAGGCAGGCGGCGACCAGCCGAGGATCACCGGCCTGCCGTGCCGCGGCCACCGCGTCGGCGGCCAGTTCCCGCGCCCGCGGCAGGTCACGACCGTGCCACGCGAGCACCCTGGCCAGGCTCGCCATGACCTGCGACCGCAGCGGGTCAGCGGCCACGGCGGCCGGGCCGGGCCCTGACGACTCGGCGCCGAGCGCGGTGAGCGCCTCGGACAGCAGCGCTACCAGCTCATCGGGCGGCCACCAGACCCGGCGGCCGACCGCGTGCAGTCCGAGCGCCGCGCGAACAGGTCATGCGCGAACCGGTAGCCGCCCGGCGGGTCGTCCACGAGCACGCGGGCGCGGACGGCATCACCGAGCGCCGAGGCGACCGTAGCGGCAGGCTCGTCCGTCGCCCGCGCGACGAGGCTCGCCGAGAACCGCTGGCCGGCCACGGCTGCCGCGCTGACGGCCGCCCTGCACTGTTCGGGGAGACCGGCGAACCGCTGATCGAGCGCCTGCCGGACGCCGGGCGGCACGCCGCCTTCGCCGCTGCTCAGCAGCCACGACACCTGCTGCACGAAAAACGGGTTACCGCCGGTGCGGCGGTGCACCTCGGCGCCGAGGCTGGCTGCCCGCTGCTCTCCCGCCGCCCGCGCGACCAGCCGGGTCACGGCGTCGGCCGGCAGCCCGCCGAGGGGCAGCACCGTGTTCCTTGCCGCCAGCGCGGCAACGGCCCCGCCCGGCACCGGGCCGACGTCACGGTAGGCGCCGATCACGGCGGCCGATCCAGCGGGCAGCCGGCGGGCGAGGAAGTCGAGCAGCAGCAGCGACGGCTCGTCCGCCCACTGCAGGTCGTCCAGCAGCACCACCAGCGGCTGAATCCGCGACTCGGCGAGCAGCAGCGAGGACACCTCGTCGAACAGCTGGAACCGGGCGGACTCCGGCGCCTCGTCCGCGGCGGCTGGCGCCGGGCCGGTAGCCGGCAGCGCATCCAGGCCGAGCGCCCTGGTGACCTGCGTCCACAGCCAGTAGCCCGGCGCGCCCTCGCCGGGCCAGCCCCAGCCCCAGCCGACCCTGGCCCCGCGGCTCTCCGCGTATCGCGCTGCCTCGGCCAGCATGGTGGTCTTGCCGATGCCCGCCTCGCCGGCCAGCAGCAGCACCTGGCCGCGCCCGGCGACGGCATCATCCACGCTGCGCTGCAGCTGGGCAACGACATCGTCCCTGCCGATGGGTCCCGCGCCCGCTGCGGCGGTGCGCTGACCGCGGCCGGCTGGCCGGGCGGCTTTCCTGGTCGCCACCGTCCAACGTTAAGCGACGTGCGGCCCGCGCGGGTCGCCCACGAGGTGATGGATCTCGAGATCGCGCACCTCCGAAGGTATGCGATCACGCGATCCAGCACCTTGGAATCATCCCCGGCCAGCAATCAGCCGGGCCTAGGGCCAGCAATCGCCCCGGGCAAGATTCGCCAGAACCGGCAGCGTTTGCCTGCCCGGGAAATATTTAACCGTTCTGGAAATATTTGCCTGTTTCCGGCAAGCAAGAGCGGGCGGGCCCGGGCCGGGGTCAGCCCGGGCCGGGGTCAGCCCGGGCCGCCGGCACCGGGGTCAGCCTGGCTGGCACGGGTTTCTGCCTCCCAGGCGAGCACCCGGTCGCGGTAGGCACGGGCGGCCGAGCGGAGTTCGAGCTCGGGGTCGAGCCCGGCGGCGCGAGCCCGCGCCACCAGCGCGAAGAGCTCGACGCCGATCTCGCTGACCGCCGCGCCGGACAGCTCGGCCAGCTCGTCCGGCACGCCGGCCCGTTCCGCCCGGCGCCGGAGCTGCGCGGCCAGCGACAGCGCGGGCTGGCCGAGTGGCACGCCGTCGAACGCCGACCCCGGCGATCCGCCGCCCGCCGCCTCGCGCTCGGCGGCCTTGATCGCGTCCCAGTTCTGGGTGACCTCGTCCGCGCCGGAGACGGTCACGTCGCCGAACACGTGCGGGTGCCGGCGCACCAGCTTGGCGACGATGCCATCGGCCACGTCGTCGATCGTGTAGCCGGTGCCGTCGGTGCGCTCGGCCGCGACCCTGGCGTGGAACGCCACCTGGAGCAGGACGTCGCCGAGTTCCTCCCGCAGCGCCGCCTGGTCTCCGCTCTCCAGCGCGTCCAGCGCTTCGTAGCTCTCCTCCAGCAGGTACGGGGCGAGCGTGGCGTGCGTCTGCTTCGCGTCCCAGGGACAGTCGGTACGCAGCCGGTCCATCACGGCAATCAGCCACAGCAGGCCAGCGCCTGGCTGTCCCGGACTGGCCGGTACCGGTCTGGCCGGTACCGGTCTGGCCGGTGCCGGGCCGGGCCGTGCCGGGCCGGGCTGCGCCGCCTCGCCGCCGCCCGCGTCGCGCACCGGCACCCTCAGCAGGCCGGCTTCAGCTGCGGCGTCGCGGACGGCGAGGCGGCAGGCTTCGGCGTGGGCCCGGTTGCCGACAGCACGGCAGGCGCCGGGATGATCGAGTACTGGGCGTAGTCGAGCCTGCCGTACTGCGGGTTGATCCTGATGTCGAGATCCTTCGCGGCCTGGCACTCGGCCTTGCCGAACTGGGCGCCGAGCGCCTGCAGGCCGGTGCTCGACTTCGGCAGCGTCCCACCGTCCAGCCGGTTGACCAGCTCCGTCTGGATGGCCTGGTACCTGGCCAGCGTCGGCAGCAGGTCCGGCGGCAGGCCGTTCGCCACGGCCAGCTTGGCGAGGTTCACCGCGCCGCCCGGCGACGCCTGTGCCTGCGACGTGATCTGCGCGAGCGCGTGCTGGGTCTGCGCGGGGGTGACCCGGATCCCCTGGGCGGCGGCAAGCTCGTCGCGCACCCGGAACCTGACCAGCCAGCCGAGCACCTGCTGCGGCATCTGCGATACCGGGTACTGCAGGGTGATCTTGCCCTTGTACCGCTGGTAGCCCTGGTTCAGGTTGGAGACCTCGGCGGCCAGCGTCGACGCGGAGATGCGCTGGCTGCTCATCACCGCGGCGGCGCCCATCTTGACCGGCCCGCACGCGGTCAGCACGGCGCCCGCCGCGACCGCGGCAGCCACCATCTTCATCGAGGCGCGGTGCACGAGCAGTCCTTCCTCAAGCCCTCAAGCATCTGTCAAGCGTCCGGAGCGGCGGGATCGAGCCCGCCGAAGACGGCCTCGACCAGCTCCTCGCACCAGGCGAGCAGTTCCTGATCGCGGATCGGCCGGGCGCCGAGCTGGGTGACCTGGCCGGACCGGCCGCCCGCGGCAGCCCGCCCCGGCCCGGCGCCAGGCTGCTCCCTCGGCACCGGTACGAGCATCGTACGCACCCCCGGTTTGAGCACGGTCTTCGGGTACAGCCGCTGCACCCGCACCTCGCGCGACTCCGGCAGCTGGACCGGCGCGAACCTGACGTGGTTGCCCTGCTGGGTAATGTCGGCAAGCCCCACGTGCCGGGCCCGGGACCGCAGCCGCGCCACCGCGAGCAGGCTGAGCACCGCCTCCGGCGGCGGGCCGAACCGGTCGGTGAGCTCGGCTCGGACCGCGGCCAGGTCGTCGGCGGAGTCGATCGCGGCGATCCGGGTGTAGGCCTCAAGCCGCAGCCGCTCGCCGGGCACGTACTCGTGCGGGATGTGCGCGTTGACCGGCAGCTCGACCCGCACCTCGGGCCGCTCGGCCGGGCCGTCGCCGCGCAGCTCGCTGACCGCCTCGCCGATCATCCGCACGTACAGGTCGAAGCCGACGCCGGCGATGTGCCCGGACTGCTCGCCGCCGAGCAGGTTGCCGGCGCCGCGGATCTCCAGGTCTTTGAGCGCCACGTACATGCCCGCGCCCATCTCGGTGTGCTGGGCCACGGTGGCCAGCCGCTCGTGCGCGGTCTCGCTGAGCGGCTTCTCCGGCGGGTAGAGGAAGTACGAGTAGCCGCGCTCCCGGCCGCGGCCCACCCGGCCCCGGAGCTGGTGCAGCTGGGACAGCCCGTAGGCGTCGGCCCGGTCCACCAGCAGGGTGTTCGCGTTCGGGATGTCCAGGCCGGACTCCACGATGGTGGTCGACACCAGCACGTCGTAGGCCTTGTCCCAGAAGTCCACCATGATCTTCTCGAGCCGGTGCTCGTTCATCTGGCCGTGCGCGACCGCGATCCTGGCCTCCGGGACCAGCTCGCCGACCCGGGCGGCCACCTTGTTGATCGACGCGACCCGGTTGTGCACGAAGAAGACCTGGCCGTCCCTGAGCAGCTCGCGCCGGATCGCGGCCGCGATCTGCCTTTCCTCGTACGGCCCGACGAAGGTCAGCACCGGGTGCCGCTCCTCCGGCGGGGTCAAGATGGTGGACATCTCCCTGATGCCGGCCACGCCCATCTCCAGCGTCCGCGGGATCGGCGTCGCCGACATGGACAGCACGTCCACCTCGGTGCGCAGCCGCTTGAGGTACTCCTTGTGCTCGACGCCGAAGCGCTGCTCCTCGTCGATGATCACGAGCCCGAGCCGGGAGAACCTGGTCTCCGGCGACAGCAGCCGGTGCGTGCCGATCACCACGTCGACGGTCCCGTCCGCCATGCCGCTGATCGTTTCGGCCACCTCGGCGTCGCCCTGGAACCGCGACAGCGGCCTGACCTTCACCGGGAATGGGGCGTATCGCTCGCCGAACGTCGCCATGTGCTGCTGGACTAGCAGCGTGGTCGGCACGAGCACGGCCACCTGCTTGCCGTCCTGCACCGCCTTGAACGCCGCCCTGACCGCGATCTCGGTCTTGCCGTAGCCGACGTCGCCGCAGATCAGCCGGTCCATCGGCAACGGCCGCTCCATGTCGCGCTTGATCTCGTCGATGGCCGCGAGCTGGTCCGGGGTCTCCACGTACGGGAAGGCGTCCTCGAGCTCGCGCTGCCACGGCGTGTCCGGGCCGAACGCGTGCCCGGGCGACGCGGTGCGCGCCGAGTACAGCCGGATCAGCTCGGCCGCGATCTCCCTGACCGCCTTGCGGGCCCGGCCCTTCGTCTTCGCCCAGTCGGCGCCGCCCAGCCGGTGCAGGCTCGGCGCCTCGCCGCCGACGTACCTGGTGACCTCGTCCAGCTGGTCGGTGGGCAGGTACAGCCGGTCCGGCGGCTGCCCGCGCTTGCCCGGCGCGTACTCGATGACCAGGTACTCCCTGGTCGCGCCCTGCACCGTCCGGCTGGTCATCTCCAGGTACCTGCCGACGCCGTGCTGCTCGTGCACGATGTAGTCGCCCGATGTCAGCTGCAGCGGGTCGATCCCGCCGCGGCGCCTGCTCGGCATCCGCTGGCCGTCCCTGGTGCCCGCGCGCTGGCCGGCCAGGTCGCTCTCGGACAGCACGGCGAGCCGCACCGACGGCCAGCTGAACCCGTGCTCCAGCATCCCGGTGGTCACCTGCGCGATGCCGGGCTCGGGCGGCTCGCTGAGATCACCGGCGCGGGTGCCGAGCCCCTCGCCGCGCAGCAGCTCGGCCAGCCGCTGGGCCGGCCCGTGGCCCTCGGTGACCAGGACGACCCGCCAGCCCCCGGCTAGCCACTGGCGCACGTCGGCGAGCACGCGCGCGGTATCGCCTCGGTAGGCCTCGGCGGGCCTCGCTTCGATGAGGAACGAGTGGCGGCTGGTTTCATCATCCGCGTCGGCAGCATCGAGACCGGGGCCTGGGTCGGCCGTTGGCCCCGTTCTGCCGCTGTTTTCTGACTGGAACGGGGCAATGGTCCACCAGGGCAGCCCGAGAGCCGCCGCCGCGGCGCGCACCCGCGTTATCGGCTGGAACACGGCGGCACCGAGGTCGATCGGGATCTCGGCGCCGGCGGCCGCGTTCACCCAGGATGCCTCCAGGAATTCCTGGCTGGTGCGGACCAGGTCGGCTGCCCTGGCCCGGATCCGCTCGGGGTCGCAGGCCAGCACGCAGCCGCCGGCCGGGACGTAGTCGAGCAGCAGGTCCATCCGGTCGGCCAGCACCGGCGCGAACGCCTCCATGCCCTCCACCGTGATGCCGTCGGCAAGCTTGCCGAGCACCTCGGACAGGCCGGGGTGCTCGGCCTCCAGTTCCTTGGCGCGCTCCCGGACGGCCGGGGTCAGCAGCAGCTCGCGGCACGGCGGCGCCCACAGGCCGTCGGCGGCGGTCTGCAGGCTGCGCTGGTCGGCGACCCTGAAGAACCGCACGTCCTCGATCGTGTCGCCCCAGAACTCGATCCGGACCGGGTGCTCCTCGGTGGGCGGGAAGACGTCGAGGATGCCGCCGCGGACGGCCAGGTCGCCACGGTTGGCCACGAGGTCGGTCCTGGCGTAGCCGATGTCGACCAGCCGCACGACGATCTCGTCCAGGTCCGCCTCCTGGCCGGCCTGCAGCCGCACCGGCTCAAGCTCGCCGAGCCCGCCGACGATCGGCTGGAGCAGCCCGCGGACCGGGGTGGTGACGATGGTCAGCGGGCCGGACCGGGGGTCGCCGCCGCCGTCAGGACGGGCGAGCCTGCGGAGCACGGCGATCCGCTGCCCGGACGTGTCGGCGCGGGGCGAGAGGCGCTCGTGCGGCAGCGTCTCCCAGGGCGGGAAGTAGGCGGCGCTGGCGGCGGGCAGCAGTGAGTTCAGGGCGGCCGTCAGGTCCTCGGCCTCCCGGGCGGTGGCGGTGACGGCCAGCACGAACCGGCCGGCCGCCGGCAGCTGAGCGGCGGTTCCGCCGTCCTGGCCGGCGCCGCGCTGGCCCGGCCCGTCCTGGCCCGGGCCGCGCTGGCCCGGCCCGTCCTGGCCCGGGCCGTCCTGGCCCGGTTCGGCCCGGCCGGCCTGGGCCCGGCCGGCGAGCGCGGCGGCGAGGAACGGGCGGAGCGCGGGCGGGCCGATGAAGTCAGCGCCCGCGGTGGCCGACAGGGCGGGATGGCTGGTCTCGCCGTCGGCTAGTTCGAGCGCGTGCCGGAGCTGCGGGTCAGCAGCGATGACTGCGAGAAGGCCGGAGAGGCTCATTGCGTCCTTGTATAGGCAGCACGAAGTGCCCGTGTCCGGCGGGAGGCGGGCCCCAAGTGGCCCCTCGGGACCGCCAGAAGCCAGGACACGGGACGTCTCCTAGTGTACGGGAATCGCCGTTAACCGAGGCCTGCCCGAACGGCTGCCCACGGCTCGCCGGGCAACCAGGAGACAATATCAGCCACTGAGCGTTTTCAGCGGGCTACGATACGGCCTTGTGGCGACGGTGAGCGGGCCACCCGATGACGGCATCGCCGAGAGCCGTGCATGGATGTGCCGTCGGCAGGCCCCGGCGCTGGTCGTCCATCGGGCGGAATGCTGTCCCGGGCTCTCGGCGACCCGACCGCGCCGCCGATCGTACCGGATTACAGCAGGGACACGGCTGTCCTGCACCGCGCTAACCTCGCCTTCCGTGTACTCTCTGGTGGCTGGCGGCTCCGAGTGGCTCTGGTCGTCGGCCAGCTGCGCCGCGCGGCGGGCGTGCGGCACTGCGGGCACGCAGGCATGAACCGGACACCGCCGGGCTGGCGCGATGGAGCGGGCGCCATGGAGCGGGCGCCGTGCCGGACGGAGGATGACGTGACTGCTGAGGCGCATGCCGACGCCGCTGCCGACAGCACCGGGTGGCCGTCATGGACACTCGACGAGCGGCAGCTCGCGGACCTGGAGCTGCTGCTGTCGGGAGCGTTCGCGCCGCTGACCGGGTTCATGGGAGCGGCCGACGTTGCCGCGGTCGCTGAGCACGCCACATTGGCCGACGGCACGCCGTGGGCCTTCCCCGTCACGCTCGAGGTACCCGAGGACGCGATAGCGCCGGACGCCAGCCACGTCATGCTGCACGATCCCGAGGGCACGCCGCTGGCCGTGCTCAAGGTGGCCAGCCGGAGCCTGTCCGGTGCCGGTGCGGCTGACGGTGGCCGGCCGATGGTTCTGCTGGGCGGCGAGGTAGCCGGTCACCGGCCGCCGGAGCACGGGCCGTTCCGGCGGCTGCAGCGCAGCCCGGCTGAGGTAAGGGCCGAGTTCGGCGGCGAGCCCGTGCTGGCGTTCGCCAGCCGCGGGCCGCTGAACTGCCGTCAGATCGGGCAGCTGCGCCACCTGGCCGGGCAGCTCAAGGCCAGGATCTTGCTGCTGCCGCTGATAGCAGGCCCGGCCGAGGTGGTGAGCACGCCGGAGGCGCTGATCCGGGTGGTGCTCGCGGCCGCCGCCAGCCTGCCGCCCCGTACCCTCGTCGTGCCGGTCCCGCTGGCGGCGCGCGACAGCGAGGCCGGGCATGAGCTGGCGGCCCGTGCCGTGGTCGCCGCGGCCTACGGCGCGACGCACCTGTTCTCCGACGGCGCGGCCCCCGGGGTGTCCGGCAACGGGGCCGGGCGCGCGAACGGTCACTCCAGCGGCTCAGGGGCTCAGCGGCAGACGGCCATCCTGGCCATCCCGGCCGTCTCGGCGGGCGACTGGGCCTACGACCCGCTGGCCGACGTGTGGCGGCCGCTCGCGCTGATCGAGCCAGGCACCGAGCGGGCCGAGCTTGCTCCGGACGAGCTTGGCGACCTGCTGGACGCCGGCGCGGAGGTGCCTTCGTGGTTCGTGCCGCCGGCCGTGGCCAGGGAGCTGAGCCACGCCCGGCCGCCGCGTAGCCAGCGGGGCTTCGTGCTGTTCCTGACCGGCCTGTCTGGCTCGGGCAAGTCCACGATCGCCAGGGATCTCCGCGACGCGCTGGCCGAACGGGGTGACCGCCGGGTGTCGCTGCTGGACGGCGACCTGGTGCGGCGGCTGCTGTCCGCGGGCCTGACGTTCTCCCGCGCCGACCGTGACCTGAACATCGCGCGGATCGGCTACGTAGCCGCCGAGATCGCCCGCCATGGCGGCATCGCCATCTGCGCGCCGATCGCCCCCTATGCCGCCGCGCGGGCGAAGGTACGCGAGATGGTCAGCGAGACCGGCGATTTCCTGCTGATCCACGTCGCGACGCCGGTCGAAGTCTGCGAGGCACGGGACAGAAAAGGCCTGTACGCCAAGGCGCGGGCCGGCCTCATCGACCATTTCACCGGGGTATCCGACCCCTACGAGGAACCCGCCGACGCCGACCTGGTGATCGACACTTCGACGATGGACCGCGCGGGGGCTACTGCCGCGGTGCTCGGGTTGCTCACCTCCGGCGGCTGGCTGTCCAGCACACAGCCGTAGCGCGCCGGGCTTGGCCGGGCGGGTTCAGTCGTCCTCGGTCCGCGTGCCCTCGTCGAGCCGGCTGCGGAACTGGCGGAGCCGGAACACCAGCGCTCCGGACATCGCGTCGCGCTGCCGGGAGAGCACGACAAAGCTCACGATGCCGCTGACCACCAGCGCGAGACCAACCAGCAGGAACCTGCGCGCGCCGGCCAGGTACAGCACGCCGAGCGCGGCGAAGAACAGCAGGATCCGCGCGGAGGTGTAGGCAAGGGTGGCACGCATATCACCGTTCAGCCTAGCCGCTGCGCACCGGCTCGGCTTCGCCGGCATCGTCGTCCCTGGCGGTGCTATCACCGCTGGCTCGCGCGGCGTGTCCGCCTCTGGGCTATCGCGGCTGCCCTGTCCCCCAGGCACCGTCCCATGCCCGGCTCATCGTGGCGGACTGAGAATGTCAGCCAGCAGGGCGGGATCGATGTTCCCTCCGGACAGCACCGCGACCCGCACCCGAGCGGCGGGCAGTTCGCGGGCACGGAACAGGCATGCGGCGACCGCGACCGCGCCGCCGGGCTCGGCGACAAGGCGCGCCTCCAGCGCCAGCCGGCGCACTGCCGTACGGATCTCGTCCTCCGAGACAGTCACGACGTCGTCCACGTAGCGGAGCATGTGCTGCAAGGGAAGCTCGCCCACTTGCTCGACCCGGAGCGCATCGGCCATGGTGCGCTGCGTTTTCGCGGACGGCCACGCGACCCGCTGCCGCTGGCGGAGCGAGTCGCGGGCGTCGGCGGCGAGCTCCGGCTCCACGCCGATGATCATGGCGGCCGGGATGAGCGACTTGACCGCTGCGGCGATGCCCGAGATCAGGCCGCCGCCGCTAATCGGGCAGAGAACCAGGTCCGCGTCGGGGCGGTCGGACGCGATCTCCAGCCCGACTGTGCCCTGCCCCGCGATCACCATGCGGTCGTCGAACGGCGGAATGACCGTGTAGCCGTAGCGGGCGACGAGCTCGCTGGTCACCGCGACCCGGGCGGACAGGCCCGCATCCGAGATGACCACCTCCGCGCCGAACGCCCGCGTGGCGGCGATCTTGACTTCCGGCGCGTTGGCAGGGATCACGACCGTCGCGGGAACTCCCAGCAGCGCGGCGGCGCAGGCGACCGCCTGAGCGTGGTTCCCGCTGGAATGGGCCACGACGCCACGGCTGCGAGCCTCAGCGGGCAGCGCGGAGATCGCAGTGTAGGCGCCGCGCAGCTTGAACGATCCCGTCGGCTGGAGAGATTCCGGCTTGAGCAGCAGCAGCGGCTCGATCCGGGGAAAGGGCACGAGGGAGGTCCGCAGCGCCACGCCGTCGAGGCTGGCCGCGGCGGCCCGGATCTCATCGATCGACACCAGTTCCGGCACCTGCCACACCCTACGGCTCCGCTCGTCCCCCGGCCCGTGCCGACCCGGCCCGTGCCGACCCCGGCTGAACCCCCTGATCCGGGCCGACCCCGGCCCGTACCACCCGGGCCCTGTTCCCGGCTGACCCCGGCCGGGCCGACCTGGGCCGACTACCCCGGCTGAACCCCTGATCCGGGCCGACCCCGGCCCGTACCACCCGGGCCCTGTTCCCGGCTGACCCCGGCCGGGCCGACCTGGGCCGACTACCCCGGCTGAACCCCCTGATCCGGGCCGACCCCGGCCCGTACCACCCGGGCCCTGTTCCCGGCTGACCCCGGCCGGGCCGACCTGGGCCCACTACCCCAGCTGACCCCGCCGGGCCCATGCGGGGCCTGCTACCCGGCTGAACCCCGCCGGGCCCCGCAAGGCGCCCGGGAACTGGCTGGATGCCACGTCCATCGCGTCAGGTGGTGTTGAACGTCACATTCAACAACATTCTGGCAGCCGGCGTCGCTAGTTCGGCTGCCGCTGCGCCGGATCCGGGCCTCAGCCGGGCCGCTAAGCCCGGCCCTGTGCCCGAAACGAGATTTTCTCAGACCAGATTTTCCGGAAACTAGGGATAAAACCGATGTTTGTCGCAACACTTAGGACAAGCTGTATCGGTTACCGGGAGGGGCAGGCAAATGGACGGCAACAGTGAGCGGTTGCTCACTCCAGGGGAGGTCGCTGCACTCTTCCGGGTAGACCCGAAGACGGTCACCCGCTGGGCGGCATCAGGGCGTATCAGCAGCATCAGGACACCCGGCGGGCACAGAAGGTTCCGCGAGTCAGAGGTCAGGGCCTTGCTCGGCGGCGATGCCAGGCCGACGGCGGATGGCCGCTCAGTCGTGTGAAGGAAAGGCCCGCACCCCCGCTAAGGGCCCGTCCCGAGCGAGTGCGCGGGTCGGCTGACCCCGGCGGCGCCGGCCGTCATCTCACCCGGGCCCGTTGCCGTCCCCGGAGCCGTGGCCGCGTCCAGGATGTCCGTGCCGCGCAAGAAAGTCGAGGAATTCCCGTCGCAGCGGTTCGTCCCCCTCCTGCCACTGACGGCGGCGCTCCTCCGCCTCCTCCTGCGTCACCGCACGGGCAGCGAGCCGGGCATAGTCCACGTCGCTGGGCCCGATCTCGACGTAGGCGTCGCTCATCAGCTGGCCGTCGTCGCTGACGGCGGATTCGGGCACCATCAGATTGCCGTTTGGTAGCCGTATCACGAACATCGCCACACACCCTAGATGCCGTAACGCACGTTGAAGTAAAGCATTACGTTCAGCGCTGCCCTCGTGTCGCCTCCCAGCATGTCCACGAGGGCAGGCCGTTGCCTCGATGCGATCGCCGCGAACGCGTCGGCGAAGAACTCCCGGCGGCCCAGGATTCCGTGCTGCCGATGAAAGTCGCTGACCATATGGGGCGCGCACTGCTCGTACAGCGCACGGAACTCAGCAGAGTCCGACTGCCAGTGCTCGTCCGATCCGTCGATGTCATCAAGGGCATGCCCGATCTCGTGACACATGACATCCGGGCTCGGGGACGGCCGCGAGCCGACGATGATCTTGCGCTCGCCATAGGCGCCGGCGCACGCATCCCAGGTAGCCCGGCCTGTAGGCAACGGTACGCCGCTCAGCCTGGACATGTCATCAAGATCGGGAACACCGCCAGCGCCTACATAGATCGCATCGAGGCCGGCCGCCAGCTTCTCCTTGATCAGCTGCGGTAGGTCAGCGAGGCGGTCGATGGCACGGACCACCTCGGGCGGCGGCACCACATCCTCGGCCCACTCCCGGCAGACCACCTCTTCGAGCCTGCCGCAGTGCCGGCGGCCCGCGACCGTCCGGTTGGACTGTGCCACCTCGTACCATGGCCGCCGCGCCACGGTCTCGCGAGCGGCCTTCCGCTGCTGCGTCACCGGGATCGCTTTCTCAACGGCGGCCGGCTGCGAGCGGATGGCCGCTCTGGCCACCCCCCACCGGCGCGGTGCCGTGCGGCCGGCTGCTCTCCCTTCGCGGACCTGGCCAGCCACCGGGCTGCCGGTTCGCCCGGCGGGATCGGGGGTGGTGCGTGCCGGGCCGACCCTGCGGTGGCTCGCCGGGGCATGACCAGTCAGGCCGGCTGACCCGCTCGACCCGGCTGACCCGCTCGACCCGGCTGACCCGCTCGACCCGGCTGGCCGGGCGTGGCCGGGTGATCCGGCTTTCCCGGTCGACCCGGCCTGGCCTGGCGGGCCGGTGAACCCGGCCGGCCCCGCTGCCCCGGGCGGGCCCGCGGGCCCGGATGGCCTGACCGGCCTGGGTGCCGAGCCGGTCCGCGCGGCCGCGCGAGTGCCAGTTGCCAGGCGCCGACGGTACGCGCGGCGGATCCGATCGAATAACCGCAGCCGCATGTCCTGCACTCCCTGGATCGTGTCAGGCCGACAGGCTATGCCGGATCAGCTCAATCGTCATATTCCGTCACCGAACGTTAGGTATTACGGCCAGTGCGGACAGGCCAGGATGACTAGTCCGGTTTACCAACGAGTGGCCCACGGCAGGGGCTAGGCTGCGGCCATGTTGCCACTTGGCGTGCTATTTGTCCTGTTCGCGGTGGGGGTCTGGGCATACTGCTTGATCGATGCCATCATGACGCCACAGGACGAGCTTCGCAGCCTCACCACGATCAGCTGGGCACTTTTGATCACCGTGCTGCCGGTCATCGGCGCGATCGCGTGGCTACTGGCGGGACGGCCCGACCGGCGCTGGCGGACGCCGATGATGCCACCGCACCTGGCCGGGATGCCCCGGCTCGGACCGCAGGAGGCGATCAGGCGGCATCCGGCCGGGCGGGCAATGGAACCAGGCGCTGACGGGCAGCCAGAGCCCTGGGACTGCCCGGCTGCCGACGGTCTCCGGCCGGTCGGGCCGGACGACGACCCGGAGTTCCTGCGTGAGCTTGAGCGCCGGTTTCGCGACGGGCCCAAGCACGACGACGATCTCTAATCCGGCAGCGCACAGCGGCCTGCGCAAGCCCGCCCGGCAATGGCCGGGACTCCCCGGCGAGCCTGCAGCAAGGCAGCCGGCGGCTCAGCCCACGTGCGCGTAGGAATGCAGCCCGGTCACCCATAGGTTGATGCCGACCAGGTTGAACATCAGGCAGCCGAACCCGGCGAGCTGGATGTAGGCGGCCTTGCGGCCGCGCCAGCCCGCCGTGGCCCTGGCGTGCAGGAATCCGGCATATACCACCCAGGTGATGAAGGACCAGGTCTCCTTCGGATCCCAGCCCCAGTACCGGCCCCAGGCATGGCCCGCCCAGATCGCGCCGGCCATCACGCCGAAGGTCCAGACCGGGAAGGCGAACAGGATCGCCCGGTAGGAAAGCCGGTCGAGGATGAGCGGCCGGGGAAGGTGAGCCATGATTCCGGCCGTCCTGGAGTCCTGGCCGGCCGCCACGCGGCGCTCGTTCCGGTCAGCGGCCAGGTACATCACGGTCGTCACGGCGCCGACAAGGAACAAGCCGGCCGCGACGATCATCGCCGTCACGTGAATGGCGATCCAGTAGGACTGCAGGGCCGGCACCAGCGAGCCGGCCGGCGTGTAGATCACCGTCACGGCCAGGCCGAGCGCGAAGACTACCGGGATCAGCACGAACAGCCCGATGTAATGCGCCTGGTAGCGGATTACGGCGGCAACCAGCACGATCACGGCCATGCAGGTAATCGCCGTCATGAACTCATACATGTTGCCCCACGGAACCCGGTCTTCGGAGATGCCGCGGAGCGAGATTCCGGCTATATGCATGACTAGCCCGGCAATGGTCAGCGCGAACGCCGAGCGCACCCACCACCCCGGCCGGCTGACGGCCGGCCCGGCAGGAGCCGTGGCAGGCCTGTTCCCTTCCGGGCCATCCGGCAGACGGCGTGCGGGACCTGAACCCGGGCCGGCCGCCCGCTGACCTGCCACGGCGGCCACCGCGCCGACGGGGGCGTACTCCGGGGCCTTGGCGGCGGCGGGCGCGGCGATGCGCTGCCGCCCGAAGGCAAAGTCGCATGCATAGGCCAGCATGGCGATCGCGTAGACGACGATCGTGAGCACGAGGAGCTGCTCGCTGAGCTGGGCCAATCCAAGGTTTATGTGCATCGCAGCCTCACTCGCCCTCGGCGTGATCGCGGAATGCTTCGTTGTCAGTGCGGGCGGAAACAAGATCCGCGAGCGGGGTTCCGCCGTGGCGGTCCATGATCTCGGCGGACAGCTCAGCGAACTCGGTCTCGAAGCCACCTGCCGCGTCAGACCTGGCCAGGCCCCCGACGTTCACCACGGTGCCGCCGCCCGCCTCCTGCACGCGTACGAACACCCGGCGCCGCCGGACGGCGAAGGACAGCAGCAGCCCCGCGATCGCGACGATCCCGGAGATCAGGGCAGGCAATTGCCCTGGATCGTAGGTGATGGCCAGGCTCGCCCACTGCCGGTAGCCGGTAAAGGTCAGCGTCCCGGCATTGCCGGGCAGCCGCATCGACTGGCCGGGGGCGAGCGGCCGCGGCGCGATCGGCAGCCGCCGCAGGTGCGCGGTATCGAGCTGGAACACCGACTGCGACTGGCCGGTGTCGAGGCCGAGGTTGCCGGCATAGGAGACCAGGCTCACCCGGGGCACCAGGGCTGCCGGGAAGGCCGATTGCAGGCGGCCGTTGACATCGACGGCGGTGGGCAGGAAAACGCCGGCGAAGCCGAGCTGGTCCGGCTCCGCATCGGGCACCTTGATGACGCCCTCAGAGGTGAATCCGCCCTGGTCGACCGGGATGAAGGGCACCGGGTTGTCGAAGACCACCCGGCCGGCCCCGTCGGTAATCCGGAAGACCGGGGCATACCCGTGGCCGATCAGGAACACCTGAACGCCGTCCACGTTCAGCGGGTGGTTGACGCGGATGACGCTTCGCCGCATCGGCGCGCCCGGCCTGGCCGAATAACGGATGGCGGCACTGAACGAGGATGGCTGGCCGCGGAGCGAGCCTGAGCTGACGTAGCGTGCCGTGAAGTTGTCCAGCGCGATCGAGAACGGCTGCAGGTCCGAGGGAGAAACCAGGCGACCCGGCCGGAATTGATCGAGAGCAGTCACGGTGTTCGCGAACGACTGCCCTGAGACGAGCAGCCGGTCGGCCTTGTAGCCGAAGATCCCGCCGATGCCGACGGAGCCGAGCAGGGCGAGCAGCGCGATGTGGAACAGGAGGTTGCCGACCTCGCGCAGGTAGCCCTTCTCGGCGGCTACCCAGCCGTCACCCGTGCGCAGCCGGAACCGCTTGGCCGAGAGCAGCCCGGCGGCGGAGTCCAGGGTCTCAGCCGGAGCGCGGGCGGTCTGGTAGCTGACCGTCAGCGGAAGCCGGGAAAGATTACTGGGGGCACGCGGCGGCAGCTGGCGGGCTGAGCCTGCCAGGCGGAACGCGCGCGGCAGCACGCAGCCAGCCAGCGACAGGAAGAGCAGCAGGTAGATCGCCGCGAACCAGGGCGCGGCGAAGACGCTGAACAGGGACAGCCTGGCCAGGATCGGGGCCAGCGCGGGATGCGCGGCGTAGTACTGCGACACCGCCGCCGGGTCGATGCCCTCCTGCGGGATCACCGATCCGGGCACGCTCGCCACGGCGAGCAGGAAGAGCAGCACGAGCGCGGTGCGCATCGAGGTCAGCTGCCGCCATCCCCACCGCAACCAGCCCGCCACCGTGCGCCGAGCGCCGGGCGGGGAAGCCGGCAGGACGCTGCTGCCATCGCCGGCAGCGGCGGTGCCGCCGGCACCCAAACCGTCGCCCGGCACGCCGTCCTCCGGCACGCCGTCCTCCGGCACGCCGTCCTCCGGCACGCCGTGGTCCGGGACGCCATCGACAGGAAGGGCGGCACCGGGCACGCCAGCGACAGAGACACCACCGCCGGGCACACCGCCGCCAGGCACACCGCCGCCAGGCACACCGCCGCCGGGAAGGGCGTCGCCGGGCACGGTTTCGGGCCGGCCGGAACCGGATGGTGCGCGCAGCCTGGTCATCGGCTCACCGTCCACGGGCACGCTGTCATGCGGTCTCCGCGGACACTTCGGTGATCAGCTTGCTCAGCGCCGAGTAACTCACCTGACCGACGATCCGCGCGGCAACCCGCCCCGTCCGGCCGATCACCAGCGTGGTGGGGATCCCGGCCGGCGGGACCGTGCTCTGGAAGGCGAGCGCTATCTCGTCACCCGGGTCGTTCAGGCTCGGGTAGCTGATCTGGAAATTCCGCTGGAAAGCGGCGGCGGCTGACGGGCTGTCCCTGATATCGACCCCGAGGAAGCGTACGCCACCCGAGTGGGCGCCGCGGGACCGGAAATGCCTGGCGAGCGCCGCAAGGGCCGGTGCCTCCTGGCGGCACGGACCGCACCATGAGCCCCAGAAGTTCAGCACCACGACGTCACCGCGGTAGGCGGCGAGAGCCAGTTTCCGGCCGGTCAGCGTCGTGCCCTTGACGTCCGGCGAGACCGGGCCCGAGCCGTTCGGGTAGACCGTCGTCTGATAGCTGCCCGCGACGAAGCTCTTGCCGTTGCTAGCCGCCGTGCTCTGCCCGATCGCGCCGCCGGCGCAGCCGGTGACGGCCAGCGCGGTCGCTGCGGCGAGCGCGGCTCCGGCGGCTAGGCGAGCGCGAACCGCATGAGTCGCGCGACGCGGAGAACACGGCGGGCGGAACACAGGGTGATCTCCTACAGGCAGTAGTATCGCGCCCCATTGTGCCGGACAACTCACGCGAGCAGCACACGGGGCCGGCGTTTCCGCACCGCGGCGAGCGGTATCCGGAGGCGCGCCGGGAGAGCAGAAGCGCCGCGGGTCCGCCCGCCCGCAGTCGAGCACAGTCAAAGGCCAGCTACGCACAAGCCCGGCGGGGCGAGGCGGCAAGGACAGGACCCGGGCAGACCTCGCTATGCGGGCCCGGCCGGCTCCGCATACGCCACGCCAGTCACCTGCCGTCCTGACCGGCCAGGCCGGAAAGGGCGCAGGCGGCAAGGATCAGGCCCCGGCAGTACCTCTGGACACCGGCCCGGCCGGCTCCGCATACGCCACGCCGCTCACCCGCCCATCCTGATAGGTCAGGCTGGTAACGCTCGCGAGCGCGCACTGCCGCCTGGCCGGATGGTGCCAGAGCCTGCGGCCCTCGGCCGCCCGCCGGGTCACCCAGATGGGCAGCTGATGGCTGACGCAGACGGCCTCGTGACCGCGGGCCATGCGGGCAGCATCGCCGATCACGTCGAGCATCCTGGCCACGACTGCCCGGTACGGCTCGCCCCACGAGGGGCGCAGCGGATTCCACAGGTAACGCCAGTTCCCGGGATGGCTGAGCGCGCCGTCGCCCACGCCGAAGGTCATTCCCTGGAAATGATTCCAGGGCTCGATGAGCCGGTCGTCGATGACCGGCGTCAGCCCGAACTCCGCCGCTATCGGCTCCGCTGTCTCCCTTGCCCGCTCCAGCGGCGAGGTCATCAGCACGGTCACGTCCCGGCCGGCCAGGAAGTCGGCGGCGGCCTTGGCCATCAGCCGGCCATCCTCCGACAGGTGGTACCCGGGGATGCGCCCGTACAGGATGCCGCGCGGATTGGCGACCTCTCCATGGCGCACGAGGTGGACAATGGTGCGGTCAGCCGGCTGGCGGATCTCGGTCATAGCGAGCACAGCCTACCGGGAAGGCTCGTTATACCGGTTCGATCACCAACTGACAGCGAACGGCCGGTTTCGGCCCCTCGGCCAGCGAGCAGCGGGCCGGCTAGCCTGAGGCCAGCATGTGGTTGCGCCTAGGGTTCCGCGCCTTGCCCGCCCCGCAGGCCACAATCAGGGCAAGGCGGGCTGGACCGAGCGGCGCCAGGAACCTGCCGCGCGGCTGCGCTGGGCCGTCGGCTGGCGAACACCTCACGGGACAGAAACCTCGAGGGCTCTGCTAGCCGTGCCCGCCATGGGCCAGACCCGGCAGGAGCCGCCGCGTGAGCCCGACCGCGATTGCCCTGATCCTCGTTGCCGCCGTCGCGCACGCCAGCTGGAACCTGTTCAGCAAGCAGGCGTCGGTGACCGGCGCGGTCTCCTTCATCTGGCTGATGTCCGCCGCCGCCGCGGTGCTCTACGCACCGGTGATCGCCGTGGACGTCATCATTGAGCAGCCCCGCCTGACCGGGCTCTGCTGGGTGTTCCTGGCGGGAACTGGCGTCCTGCAGGGCGGCTACTTCCTCTTCCTGCAGACCGGCTACCGGCTGGGCGACCTGTCGCTCGTCTACCCGATCGGGCGCGGCACCGGTGCCCTACTCGCCGCGCTGGCCGGCATCGCCATCCTCGGCGAGCGGCCGGGGACGGTGACCATCGCCGGGATCGCATTCATCGTGGCGGGCATCATCGTCATCGGGATTCCGGCCCGGCCCGCGCCCGCCAGCCCCGCCGGGCCAGCCATCCCGCCGGGCCCCGCTGCCACGCCCGGCCCCGTCACGTCTGCCCCCGCCGCTGCGCCCAGCTCCGCGGTCACGCCCGGCGCTGCCGCCTCGCCCGGCCTCGCCTCGCCCGGCGCTGCCGCCTCGCCCGGCGCTGCCGCCTCGCCCGGCGCTGCCGCCTCGCCCGGCGCTGCCGCCTCGCCCGGCGCTGCTGCTGCGGGCGGCGCTGCTGCTGCGGGCGGCGCTGCTGCTGCGGGCGGCGCTGCTGCTGCGGGCGGCGCTGCTGCTGCGGGCGGGGGTTCCGGCGTCATCACGGCCGGGATGGCGCCGCGGCCTCCTGCCGCGGTCAGAGCCACTGTGTTCGCCCTGCTGACCGGCGCGTTCATCGCCTCCTACTCGCTGTGGGACAAGTACGCGGTCGGCACGCTGCGCACGCCGCCGCTGCTGCAGGGGTACGCCGCCTTCCCGATCATGGCGCTGGCGTTCGCCCCGCAGGTACACCGGGCCAGGGACCAGACGGCCCGGGTGTGGCGGGCTTACCGGCCGCAGGTCCTCGGTGCCGCCGTGCTCGGGCCGCTCGCCTACATCCTGGTGCTGATCGCGCTGAGCTTCACCGCCGTCAGCGCGGTCGCGCCCGCCCGGGAGGTGAGCGTCCTGTTCGGGGTGCTGCTCGGCCGCAGGCTGCTGGGCGAGGGCGGCCTGGCCCGCCGGCTGATGGCCGCAGCCGCGATCGTGACCGGCATCGTGGCCATCGCCATCGGCTGAGCCAGCGATCCGATAGCAGTTACGTTTTCCCACGCTATGACGTGCAAGGACGTAACTGCTATTGGTACAGGAGCCGGGAGCCGCCGACCTGTGGTCGATGGCGCGGGTCAGGCGCCCGGCGCGGCGGATCAGCTCCATCACCTTAGCCGGCATCAACACGGTAGTAACGGCACTGACCGGTGGCTTTAGCCCAGTGCCACGGCGGCGGCGCGGGCCGCGGCGGGCAGCGCGGCCGCCACCCGGCTGACCGCGGCATCGTCGTGCGCCGCCGACAGGAACCACGCCTCGTAAGGCGACGGCGGCAGGTAGACACCCCGGTCGAGCATGGCGTGGAAGAACGCAGCGTACGCGGTCGCCGACTGGGCGCGTGCCTCGCCGAAATCGCGCACCGGAGTGTCAAGCCCGAGGAAGACGGAGAACAGGCTGCCGGCCTCCTGCAGGCGGAACTGCACTCCCTCGGCGGCCAGCGCGTCGGACGCAAGCTTCGCCACCGCCGCCGCTGCCTCATCCACCCGGGCGTAGACCTCATCTGTGCAGGCCCGCAGCGTGGCCAGGCCGGCGGCGGTGGCCAGCGGGTTGCCGGACAGCGTGCCCGCCTGGTACACCGGCCCGGCCGGGGCCATCCTGTCCATGATTTCCGCCCGGCCGCCGAAGGCGGCGGTGGGCAGCCCGCCGCCCATCACCTTGCCGAATGTCATCAGGTCGGCGTCGGTGCCCTCGCGCCCATACCAGCCGGACCGGGTGACCCGGAAGCCGGTGAGCACCTCATCCATGATCAGCAGGGCCCCGTGCTCGCGGCAGAGCAGCGCGAGCAGCTCGTTGAAGCCCGCCGCGGGCGGCACCACGCCCATGTTCGCCGGGCACGCCTCGGTGATCACGCAGGCGATCTGGCCGCCGTTCTCGGCGAACGCCTGCCGGACGGCCTCGGCGTCGTTGTAGGGCAGCACCAGGGTGTCGGCGGCCACCGCCCCGGTCACGCCGGGCGAGTCCGGCAGCCCGAACGTGGCCACCCCGGATCCGGCCGCGGCCAGCAGCGCGTCGACGTGCCCGTGATAGCAGCCGGCGAACTTCACCACCAGCCGGCGCCCGGTGAACCCGCGGGCCAGCCGCAGCGCCGACATGGTGGCCTCGGTACCGGAGCTGACCAGCCGGACCTTCTCCACCGGGGCGCGCGCGACCAGTTCCTCGGCCAGCTCGACCTCGCCGGGCGTGACAGTGCCGAACGACGTCCCCCGGCGCAGCGCGTCCGCGGTGGCGTCGATGACCGCCGGGTGCGCGTGCCCGAGGATCATCGGCCCCCAGGAGCAGACCAGGTCGACATACTCACGGCCATCCACGTCGGTCAGGTAGGCGCCGCGGCCTGACGCCATGAGCACGGGGATGCCGCCGACCGCCCCGAACGCCCGCACGGGCGAGTTCACCCCGCCCGGCGTGACGGCGCACGCGCGGGCGAACAGCTCACCGGACCGCCGCCCCCCGCTCACCGGGCAGCTCCCTCGCACGCGTCGGCGAGGAACTCCAGCAGGCGGAGCCCGTCGGGCAGCGGATGGGAGTCCGGGCCGCGCAGCCACCGCGCGACGCCATCGGTGCCGTAGCGGGACGGCGGCGCGAGCACGTAGCTGTCCCTGCAGTGCCAGCGCAGGCCGCTCACCTGCGTCACGGTCTCCGGCTCGCAGTCCAGGTGACAGGACCACCATTCATGCTCGTCGGCCGGGGTGCCGCGGGTCAGCACGAAGAACAGGGCCCGATCCCCCGCGCTCACCGCGACCGGGCCGGGGCGCACGCCAGCCTGCGCCATCAGCCGCAGCGCGGCCGCGCCCACGGCGGCCGGGACATCGAGCACATCGAACACCCGGCCGGTCGGCAGGATGATGTTCGCCTCCGGCCTGGCCGGCCACAGGCTCCATACCGTGGCCGGGTCGGTGGTCGCCTCCACCTGCCAGGCGGGCGACATCGGATGAGCACCAGGCGCCGGGCAGCCCATCCGGTCACATGAGCAGGCGCGGCCCGCGTCCGCGCCGCGGTGCGGCCGGCCGGGCGGGTGCGCTCCCGCGCACACCGGCCAGCCCATCGCCGCATAGCTGGCGGCCGCGGCCGCCATCCGCTCCCCGGCCCTGCGGCGACCCCTGCGCCGCACGGTCTCCACCATCAAATTGTCACTCCCGCCCGGCCCGTATGCACATCCTGCCGATCATGTCCGGCAATCCCGGAGACGCTGGTCCGCGCCCGCCCGGTGTCCCGGCAACCATGAGGAACGGAGGCTGCCAGGTAATTGTTGCATTCTGCTTGATGCACCGCGGGTTAAGCCAGGCGCCGTGCGGCTTCGGCCGCCCAGTACGTGAGGATGATGCTCGCGCCGGCCCGCCGGATGGCGGTCAGCGTTTCCATGATGACCCGGTCCCGGTCCAGCCAGCCCTCTGCCGCCGCTGCCTCGACCATCGCGTACTCGCCGCTGACCTGGTACGCGGCGACCGGCAGCCGGACGGTCGCGGCGAGCATGGCGATGATGTCCAGGTAGGCGAGCGCGGGCTTGACCATCACGATGTCAGCGCCCTCGTCGATGTCGAGCAGCACCTCCCGCATCGCCTCCCCGGCATCCCCGTGAGCCTGCTGGTAAGACGCCCGGTCACCGAACTGCGGTGCGCATTCCGCCGCCTCGCGGAATGGCCCGTAAAAGGCTGATGCGTACTTCGCCGAATAGGCGCAGATCGCGACGTCATCGAAGGCGGCCTCGTCCAGCGCCGCCCTGATCGCGCCGACCTGGCCGTCCATCATGCCGCTCGGCGCCACCATGGCCGCGCCCGCCGCCGCCTGCGCGACCGCGATCGAGGCGTAGCGCTCCAGGGTGGCGTCGTTGTCCACCTCGCCGGCCGCCGTCAGCATCCCGCAGTGACCGTGATCGGTGTACTCGTCCAGGCACAGGTCGGCCATCAGCACGGTGGAGTCGCCGACCTCGGCGGCGAGATCGCCCAGGGCCAGCTGGACGATCCCGGCCGGGTCATCGGCGGCCGACCCGCGGGCGTCCTTGACCGCCGGGATGCCAAACAGGATCAGCCCGCCGACCCCGGCGTCCACCGCCTCGACCGCAGCCTTGCGCAAGCTGTCCCTGGTGTGCTGCACCACGCCGGGCATCGAGGTGACCGGCTGCGGCTCGCTGATCCCCTCCTTGACGAACAACGGCAGCACCAGGTCGGCGGGCCGCGGGCTGACCGGCGCCACCAGGCGGCGGATCGCCGCACTGCGGCGGAGCCTGCGCGGGCGGGCTACGGGGTATCCAGCGCTCATCGCGCGCTCCTCATCTGGCGTTCCTCATCCGGCCTGGTCACCTGATCCGGCCCGGTCACCTCATTCGGCGGCGGGCTCCGCGGCGGCGCTCGCTGGGCTTGCGGACGATCTCCCCGGCCGCCACCGCGGTGTCGCGCAGCCCGGCGCCGTACTCCGCCAGCGCGTCGACGAGCGCGGTGACGGACGGCTTGGGCGCCATCACGTCCACCCGGAGCCCGAACTCGGCGGCGGTCTTGGCGGTCTGCGGCCCGATCACCGCGATCACAGTGACCGCGTGCGGCTTCCCGGCGATCCCGATCAGGTTCCGCACGGTGGACGAGGAGGTGAACAGGACCGCGTCGAAGCCGCCACCCTTGATGGCCTCCCGGATCGGCGCGGGCGGCGGCGCCGCCCGGACAGTCCGGTAGGCGGTGACGTCCTCGGCCTCCCAGCCGAGGTCGGTGAGCCTGGCGACCAGGTTCTCGGTGGCGATGTCTGCCCTGGGCAGCAGCACGCGGTTGATCGGGTCGAGCACGTCGTCGTAGGCCGGCCACACGTTGGCCAGCCCCTCCCCCGACTGTTCCCCGTCCGGGACCAGGTCGGGCATGATGCCGAAGTCGCGCAGCGCCGCCGCTGTCTGCTCGCCGACGGCTGCCACCTTGACCCCGGCGAACGCGCGCGCGTCCAGCCCGTATTCCTCGAACTTCTCCCGCACCGCCCGGACCGCGTTGACCGACGTGAACGCGATCCACTGGTACCGGCCGGTGACCAGGCCCTTGACCGCGCGCTCCATCTGCTGCGGCGTCCTCGGCGGCTCGACCGCGATGGTCGGCACCTGCTCAGGCACCGCGCCGTGCGCGCGCAGCCGGTCGGACACCGCTTCTGCCTGCTCTTTCGTCCTCGGCACCAGGATCCGCCAGCCGAACAGGGGCTTTGTCTCGAACCAGGACAGGGCCTGCTGGGCGGCGATACCCTCGCCGACGACGGCGATCGCCGGGCCGCCGGCGGTGAGCGGGCTGATCCCGGCGGCCTTCAGGTCAGCGGACACCGACCCGAGGGTGGTCACGACGGTCTGCTGGTCGGTGGTGGTGCCGTTCCAGGTGATGGCGAACGGGGTGCCCTCCCGCCAGCCGGCCGCCACCAGCATCTTGGCGAGATCGGCGAAGCCTGCCTCAGCGCCGAGGATCACCAGGCTGCCCGGGCCCGCTGAGAGCCTGCTGACATCGGCGGCATGAACGATCCGCACGTCGCCGCTGCCGTCGGAGGTCAGCGGTATCCCGGCATAGGCGGGCACGGCCGTCGCCGCTGGCAGGCCGGGGACGATCTCGACCGGCACCCGTGCCTTGGCGCAGGCCGTGGCGTCGGTGGCCGCACGGCAGAACAGGAACGGATCCCCGCTGTACAGCCGGATCGCCAGCTGACCAGCCTTGGCCGCCTTCACCAGCAGCCGCGGGTCATCGTCGAGGGCCGCGGAGTCGGTGACGGTGGCCTCCGGCGGCAGCAGGTGCCGGATCCGGCCGGCGATCTCCGGGCTGGCCACCACCAGGTCAGCCTGGCCGAGCAGGGCGGCGGCGCGCAGCGTCAGCAGCCCTTCGTCACCCGGGCCCGCGCCGACGAAGGCCACCCGGCCCGCGGCCGGCTTCGGCGCCGCGCGGCCTGCTGGCTTGACTGTCTCGGGTATGGGGTTCACTTGTCATCGTCCCCGCTGCTGATGTGTCCATCGGACACGGCCATGTACCGTCCCGCGCCGCGGCGCAGCAGCTCGGCGGCCACCTCGCGGCCGAGGCTGCTCGCCTCGGCCGCTGGGCCGGCCGCGCTGGCCCGCAGCACCGTTCCCCCGTTTGCTGCCACGACGACCGCGTGCAGCCGCAAGGTCTCCGCTCCGGCAGCATACGCGCCGACCGGCGCGCTGCAGCCGGCCTGCAGCGCGGCGAGCACGCTGCGTTCCGCGGTGGTCGCCGCATTGCTCACCGGGTCATCCGCGCAGGCCAGCAGGCTGATGAGATCCGGCCGACCGGTGCTGCACTCCACCGCGAGCGCGCCCTGCCCGGCCGCGGGGAGCATCTCGTCGGGCTCGAAGACCTGGGTGACCGCGTCCAGGCGGCCGATCCTGGCCAGGCCCGCATAGGCAAGCACCACGGCGGCCACCTCGCCGGACTCGACCGCGCGCAGCCGGGTGCCCGCGTTGCCCCGCACCGGGACCGGCCGCAGGTCCGGCCGCAGTAGCAGCAGCTGGGCCGCCCGGCGCGGCGAGCCGGTGCCGATCCGCGCCGCTGAGGGCAGGTCGGCGAGCTTCGCGCCATCCCGCGCGGCCAGCGCATCCCGCGGGTCGTCCCGCTGCGTGACCGCGGCGAGCGTGATGCCCTCGGCCGGGCTGGCCGGCAGGTCCTTCAGCGAGTGCACGGCGAAATCGATCTCGCCGTGCAGCAGGCACGCCCGCAGGCCGCTGACGAACACGCCGGTGCCGCCGATCTGGGCCAGGTCTGCCCGGCTCACGTCGCCGAACGTGGTGATCCCGACGAGCTCGACCTGGCGTCCCGTCCGCTCGGTGACCAGGCTGGCCACCCGCTGGGACTGGGCCAGCGCCATCGGGCTCTTGCGGGTGCCTAGCCGCAGCGGCGCGCTGGTCATGGCGCCTCCTGATTACCCGGCCAGGGCGCCAGCCCCGGATCCGCCTGGACCACGGCCTGCACCGCATCCGGATCGAGGTCGAAGAGCACCCGCAGCGCCGCCTCGTACGAGTCGGCGCCGGGCGAGCCGGCCAGTTCCTTGACCCGGACGGTGGGAGCGTGCAGCAGCTTGTCAGCGACCCGGCGCATCGACTGGGCGATCTCCCCGTGCGCCCGGGCGTCCAGGCCGTCGAGCCGGCCCGCCAGCCGGGCGAGCTCGGCGGCCACCACCCCGTCGGCCTTGGCCCGCAGCGCCACCACGGTCGGGGCCACCCTAGCCGCCCGGTCCGCCGAGGCCTGCGCCGCGAACTCCTCGGCCACGATCCGCCAGACCGCCGCCACGTGCTCGTCGTGCGCCGCCGGCGCCAGCCCGGCCGGCCCAGCGTCCCGCAGCTCTTCCAGGCCCAGCACGCTCACCCCGGGAAGCCGGCCGGCGCCGGGATCGACGTCCCGCGGCAGCGCGAGGTCCAGCAGGACAAGCGGCTGCCCGCCCGGGCGAGCAGCCAGCGCGTCCCGGACGGATTCCGCCGCGATCACGAACCCGGGCGCGCCGGTGCAGGACACGACGAGATCGGCGGCGGCGATCTCGGCCGGCAGCCGGGAGAGGTCAGCGGCGGTTCCTGACACCGTTGCCGCCAGCCGCCGCGCATGCTCCCAGCTACGGTTCGCGACGACGATCCCGGCAGCGCCCAGTCGTGCCGCTGTCGCCACCGCGAGCGAGCTCATCGACCCCGCACCGACCACGAGCACGCTCAGCCCCGCCAGCGGGCCCTGGCCGGCCGCCGCGGAGGAGGAAGCGGCGGAGCCGGTGGCCGGCGCGGAGGAAGGAGCGATGGCAGCGGAGGAAGTGGCGGCGGAGCCGGCAGCGGGCGCGGACGGCGCGGGCGCGGACGGCGCGGGCGCGGACGGCGCGGATGGCGCGGCGATCAGGCGCCCGGCGGCCACCGCGAGCCCCACGCTCACCAGGCTTGCCCCCGCGCGGCCGATCCCGGTTTCCGCGTGCGCCCGCTTGCCGGCCCGCAGGGCATAAGTGCCCAGGTCGGAAAGCGCGCGGCCGAGGGTGCCGTGCGCCCTGGCGACGTGCAGCGCCTGGCGCACCTGGCCGAGTATCTGGCTCTCGCCGATCACCATCGAGTCGAGCCCGCAGGCGACCGCCAGCAGGTGCTGCGCGGCACGGTCCTCGTAGTGCACGTACAGGTGCGGGGTGAGCGCGGCGGGCGCGATGCCGGAGTGCCTGGCCAGCAGTTCGCAGATCGCCGCGACGCCGCCGTGGAACTTGTCGACCTCCGTGTAGATCTCGGTGCGGTTGCAGGTGCTGATCACGAACGCCCCGGCGACGTTGTCCGCATGGAAGACGTCGCGCAGCAGCTTGCCGAGCGCGTCCCCGGTCACCAGGGTGCGCTCCAGCGTCGCGAGCGGTGCGCTCTTGTGGCTGAGGCCCACCACGAGCACGCTCATGTCGCTATCGCCTGCGCTTCCGGCTGGGTGCTGCCGTCTATGGCCACTGCTCCACCCGCGGTGCGGACGGGCCCGAGCCCGCCTAGCCGCCGGGCCTGATGCGCTGCCCAGTCGGGGTCGGTATCGGCGGCTACCCGGACCACGGCACGACGCTGCGCGTGGAACGCGAGAATCTGCAACTCGATTGACAGGTCGACCTTACGCACATCGACCCCGGAAGGCACGCCTAGCACGACGGGCGCGAAGTTGAGGATGCTCGTGACCCCGGCCGCGACCAGCCGGTCGCAGACGTCCTGCGCGGAGCCGGCCGGCGTGGCGATCACGCCGATGGAAACCTGGTGCCTGGTCACGACCGACTCGATCGCGTCCGCACTGCAGACGACGTGACCCGCGATCACGCTGCCGACCACGGCCGGGTCGCAGTCGAGCAGGGCGGCGACGCGGAACCCGCGGGTTGCGAAGCCCCCGTAGTTGGCGAGGGCCCGGCCGAGGTTCCCGGCGCCGACGATCACGACCGGCCAGTCCTGAGTCAGTCCGAGTTCCCTGGCTACCTGGTAAACGAGGTACTCGACGTCATAGCCGACTCCGCGGGTGCCATAGGAGCCCAGGTGCGAGAGATCCTTGCGGAGCTTGGCTGAGTTGACCCCGGCCGCCGAGGCGAGTTCCTCACTCGACACGGTGGCGATGCCGCGGTCGGCGAGCGCGTACAACGTCCGCAGGTATACCGGGAGGCGGGCAACTGTCGCCTCCGGTATGCCCTGGCTGCCGTTGTCAGATGCAGGACGGCGGGACATTCGCCGGCACTCCTGGAGGATAGGCAAGGCGTGCACGCGGGCCCAGGCGAAGCCCGGCGTGGCAGCATTTCACTCTCACGCTACGCCCTTGTGAACGTTTGCACAAAGTCGGCATGACTTGTCGCCGGGGAACGCCTAGCCGCGGAGCGCGGCCCGCAGCCTGTCCTCGCTGACCCGCCAGAAATCGTGCTGCACGCCGTCAATCAGCGTCACCGGGATCTGCTCGCCGTACGCCAGCAGGTCATCCTGCGACTGAGTGATGTCGCGTTCCTCCCACGTCACGCCTTGCTCGCTGGCGACGCGGGCGATGATCGCCCGGGCGTCGTCGCACAGATGACAGCCCGGCCGGGAGAGCAGGGTGATGATCCGCGGCCTGGCCGGCACCGATCCGCCCGTCACGGCAGCCGCTGCGATCCGTGGCCCAGGCTGGCCGTCCCGCCGCCCGTCACGGCAGCCGATGCGATCCGTGGCCCAGGCGGGCCGTCCCGCCGCCAGGCCCGGCCGCTCGACGGCCCGGTCCGGCAGCGCTCCGCGGCGCGCCCGCGCCATGCGTCCCGCTCGCGCCATGCGTCCCGCCCGGCCCGGCCATGCCAGGCCCGGCAGCGCCCGGCCGGGCCGCGCTCGGCTGGCCGCCCGGTGCGGCACCGCCCGGTGCCGCCGGCGGCGCACCGCCGGGCGGCCCGCTCAGCAGGTCGGCGGCGGAGCGGCGCGGCGAGACCTTGGCCCGCTGCAACCCGAGTTCGATCACGTTTGTCGCCAGCACGTACGGCCGCCTGTCCACCTCGAACTTCGCGATGTAGGGCTGGCGCCTGTGCTCCTCGTAGGCCTCCCTGTCCCGGTAGACCTCATAGAGGATCCGCTGCATCGGCGCCGAGGGCACCGCGTGCACGATATAGACGAGCGTGTCGGGCTCGCGGGTGCTGACCAACTCGACGACCTCTGCCGTCAGGTCGTCGAAGGCGTCCACGCGATCTTCCAGCAGCGTGTAGATGGCGATCTGGCCGAAGAGCCGTGACCATGCCGCATGGTCGTCGGCTGACGGAAGGCCGGGCTGACCAGGAACGACCGCTGACGCCCCGGGAAGAAGCCCGGGCGGCATCCCCGGCGTCCCCGGGGGCGCTGCCACCGGGCCAGGCGGCATTCCCACCGGGCTGAGCGGCGCTCCTGCCTGGCCGGGCGGGACGCCAGCCGTTCCGGGAGGCAACGTCGGGCCGGGCGGCGAGCCGCCGGGCGCCGCGTGGTCGTAGTCGCCGCCGGCCGGCGCTGGCCCGTAGCCGTCCGGATCATAACGGTCGCCCTCGTAACGGCCGCCGGGATCGCCGTAGCCGTCGCCGGGACCGCGATAGCCGGCCTCCGGCCCGCCATACCCGCCGTCAGCATCGGCGTAATGGTCGTCAGGACCGCCGTACCCGTCGTCGGCGCGGACGTACCGGTCATCGCCACCGCGGCCGTCATCAGGCCCGCCGTAACCCCTATCGTCGGCGTACTGGCGATAGCCGCCCTGCTCGTATCCGGTGTCGTCGCCGTAGGCCTGATCGCCGGCATACCGCTGGTAGCTGCCGTTGGCCGCGTACCGGCCGCGGCCGCCCGCGCCGGTGAGCGGGTCATAGTCGCCAGTCTCGTCACCGGCCCACGAGCGGTGGCCGCCCCAGCCATCCTCGTCCTCGGCGCCTTGCTGATGCACGACATCGAGCCGGATGCGCCGCACTACGGACACGGCGAGCCACGTCAGCACGACGGCGAGAACGCACAGCCCGGGGAACGCGCTCGCCACCGCGCCCCCGCCCGCCTTGGTGCCGCCCGCCAGCCCGGCTAGTCCCGGCACGGCCAGCGCAAGGGCGGCGGAGCCGGCCGCGGCCACCGCCGGGAGAGTAGCCCGCCAGGCGGGGTCATGCCGGGCACGGCCTGCCGTGACGCTGATCGCGATCAGCGCGACAATCGCGGTGAACGGCGCGAGCACGTAGATCAGCAGCGAATTCGAGATCGGCTGGTAGTACGCCGACGCTGCCGGGAACGTCTTGCTGAACGCCGCCGAGCCGAGCGGGTCGGTGGCCAGGATCACCGTGCTCACGACGCCGAGCGCCGAGACCGCGAGCCGGGCGGCGAACCGCATCGGCAGGCCGCGCGCCGCCACCTCGGCGAGGCCAAGCGACAGGCCGAGCGTGGCGATCACCTGTGCGCCCAGTTGCACCGCGCGGAATGTCGTCTGGCTGAAGCCGGCGGCGAAGCCTTCCGTCTGCGCGGCGAGCGCCACCGCCAGCCCGAACATCGCGCATGTCCAGGCGATGAGATCGGTACGAGGCATCCGGGCACACCGGATGGCCAGCGCGATGGTGCCCGCAAGGGCGATCACCAGGCCGGCGGCTGCCGCCAGCAGCGAGATAGACATTGCTGCCTATGGTGCACGACAGCGAGCGATGATGCGAATGTGATGGGACCACCAGCACGGCTGGCCCGGCGGCGGCGTGACCAGCAATCATGCCAGAACAGCCCCGACATGCGCCGGCGTGCCCAGCGGCCGGGACGGCTCGCGGCGAGCTGCCCTGGGTAGGCTCGATGCACATGAGGCAGCTGCTGGGTCGGCGCAACGCCACGGGCATGTCACCGGACAACGACCCGGGTAGCAGGCCAAAGCTCGGCCTGAGCCTGAGCCGCGGCCGGTCTGGCCGCAAGAGCCAGGCGGCGCTGGCCGGCGAGGCGTCTGCCGCCGCAGCCGAGGTCGAGCAGCCGCCGGCTCCGCCGGACCCGACGGCGGCGGCCTTCTTCGACGTGGACAACACGCTCATGCGGGGCGCGTCGATCTACCACTTCGCCCGCGGCCTGGCGGCCCGCAAGATGTTCGGCCCGCGCGACTTGGTGCGGCTTACCTGGGGGCAGCTGTCGTTCCGGGTGCGCGGCGCGGAGAACTCCGGCCACATCGACGCGGCCCGGCAGGCGGCGCTCACGTTCGTGGCCGGTCACCGGGTGGACGATATCGTCACCCTGGGCGAGGAGATCTACGACGACACCATGGCCGCCCGGATCTGGGCAGGCTCCCGGGAGCTGACCCGCCGCCACCTGGCGGCCGGGCAGCGGGTCTGGCTGGTCACCGCGACGCCCGTCGAGCTCGCCAACATCCTGGCCCGCAGGCTCGGCCTGACCGGCGCGCTCGGCACCGTGGCGGAGAGCGTGCAGGGCGTTTATACCGGCCGCCTGGTCGGCTCGCTGCTGCACGGCGAGGCAAAAGCGGAGGCGATCCGCGCTCTCGCCGTCCGCGAGGGCCTTGACCTCTCGCGCTGCACGGCCTACAGCGACTCAGCCAATGACCTGCCGATGCTGTTGCTCGTCGGCCATCCCCACGTCGTCAATCCGGACGCTGAGCTCCGCGACGAGGCACGGCGGAACGGCTGGCCGGTGCACGACTTCCGGTCGGGCCGGCGGGCCACGATGATCGCCCTGCCGGTCGCCGCCGGGGCAGGCGCCATCGCAGGCGGGCTTGCGGCTGGTTTCGCGGTGCGCCGCCGGCGGGCCGCTCACTAGCTGAATGCCGGGCCACGCTCCAGAACGAGCCGATCGAGCTTTTGCTGAATGGTGTCGCGCACTTTGCCGCCAAGATCGGCAACGGCCGCCGGATCAGTCTGCCCGTCCGACGCGAAGTCGCCGGCCGGCACCGGCGGGCAGAATTCGATAAGCCAGTTGGATGGCAGCGGGATGACGCCGACCGGGCCGAGCCACGGAAATAGGGGCGTCACCGGGAAATACGGGAGCCGCAGTATTCGGGCGAACGCTTCGGCATTACCGATCATTGGATAGATCTCCTCCGCGCCGACGATCGCGCACGGGATGATCGGCACGCCGGCCTGTATCGCGGTTGCCGCGAACCCGCCCCGGCCAAAACGCTGCAGGTGGTAGCGCTCGCTGAACGGCTTCCCGATTCCCTTGAAGCCCTCAGGAAAGACGCCGACGAGCTCGCCTGCCGCGAGCAGCCGGTCCGCCTCGGCCGGGCAGGCCCTGGTGTGCCCGCTCTTCCTGGCCAGGGTGGCCAGACCAGGGACCGCATAAACCAGGTCGGCACCGAGCAGGCGCAGGTTCCGGTGGCTCGGGTGCTCGTCGAACAATCCCGTGTGCAGCATGATCGCATCGAACGGCAGGACGCCCGAGTGATTGGCCACGACGAGCGCCGGCCCTGACGCTGGCACGTGCTCAAGCCCGCGCATGCGGACCCGGAACCACTGCCGGTAAACCGTCCTGGACAGGGGCATCACCACCGAGGCATGGAAGTCGGGATCGAAGCCAGACTCGTCTACCTCGTAGTCGCCCGCGGCCCGGCGGCGGACGAACTCCGCGACTTCAGCAACTCGCTGCCGCCATCCGGCCAGATGACCGGCCTGAGGCTGGCTCATCATGCCTCCCCCTGCGGCACCGCCGTGGATACCTACGGCGCTGCCGCAGCCGCGGGGCCTGCCTGGCGGCCGGGCAGCGCACGCCTACTTCTTGTTCCTGCGCTGGACCCTGGTCTTCCGCAGCAACTTGCGGTGCTTCTTCTTGGCCATTCGCTTGCGGCGCTTCTTGATGACTGAGCCCATGAAACCACCCTCACTCGATGTCTTGGCTGCCGGGCATGCCTGCTCTGCACGCCCCACGCCGGGCGGCTTGCACGCTTCGACGTAACAGCGTACTCCGGTCGCGAACCCGGCAACTCATCCCGGCTAGCTGGCCGGCCCGGAAGGCGGGTGTTCACGGAACATCTGGGGTTCCTGGCGCCCGGATCTGCCGCGATCATGGAAGCCGGCGCACCGCCGGGGACACCAGGCTGGACCGCCGGGGCACATGCTGGCGGAACACGCCGCCCGGGCAGCTAGGTCGTGCCGACGAAGGCGTCCCGCAGGTACTGATTGACGGCCTGCTCAGGAACGCGGAATGAGCGGCCGACCCTGATCGCCTCAAGCTCACCCGAATGCACAAGGCGGTAGACGGTCATCTTCGACACGCGCATGATCGTCGCGACCTCGGCCACGGTCAGGAACCTGACGTCACTTAGGGGAGTTGCGTCTGCTGCCATGCTGAGCCCTCTTCCGGCGAAGCTGCGTGCGCCGAGCCGGATCGGCGCACCAGTCACGTCCGTCTCCAGCGTAAGTCCTGTGCGGAAAAGGGCAACCCCGGGCGAGGATCTCATATTACCCAGATCTGTTGCCGTTCGGCCGTGATCGCAGCGACGGCACAGCGGCCGGACTGATCGCGGCCCCGCCTATTCGGCTATGCCCATGCGGCCAATCCGTGCGGCGGAATGGCGGTACCGCCGTTCCGGGCAGCCGACCACCCGCCTAAAACCTGCGGACAAGCGCGGCTAAGAAAGGGGTCCGGCCAGCACAAAACCACACCCCGGCCGGGCTAAGCACGGCGGGCCGCCGAGGTTAAACACGCCGTCCAGCCAGCGTTAAGCATGCCGCCTGGCGGACTCTAAACGCGCTGCCTGGCCGGCTCTAAGCACAGCGGTTAGCCCGCGCCAAGCTCACGGCCGCGTTCACTGGCGGCCTCTATCGCGGCAAGGAACGCCGCCCGCACCGAGTGCTTCTCCAGTTCGCGGATGGCGTTAATCGTGGTCCCGCCGGGCGATGTCACCGCTTCCCGCAGGATCACCGGGTGCTCGCCGGACTCCCGCAGCATCGTCGCCGCGCCATACACGGCCTGGGTCACCATCTCCAGCGCGCTTGCGCGCGCCATGCCGAGCAGGATGCCGGCGTCGACCATCGCCTCCACCAGGTAGTACACATACGCGGGCCCGCTCCCGGACAGTGCCGTCGCGGCGTCCTGCAGGGACTCGGGTATCCGCAGCACCTTGCCGACCGGGCGCAGCAGATCCTCGGCCCGGCGCAGGTGCTCCTCGCCCGCGTGCGTGCCCGCCGAGATCACGCTCATGGCCTCGTCCACCAGCACCGGGGTGTTCGACATCACCCGCACCACCGGCACGGTCCCCGGCAGGCGGCGCTCGATGAACGACGTGGTGATGCCGGCCGCCACCGAGATCACCAGGCGGCCGTCCGGTATGGCCGGCCCGATCTCGTCCAGCAGCACCGCCATGTCCTGGGGCTTCACGGTGATGATGAGCGTGTCGGCGCGGCCGGCCACCTCGGCGGCGCTGAGCACCTCGATCCCGTAGGCCTTGCGCAGCTCGCTGACCCGCTCCGGCCGGCGGGCAGCGGCGATGACACCGGCCTGCGGCACGCCCGCCCGGAGCATCCCCGACAGCAGCGCCTCGCCCATCTTCCCGGCCCCGAGCACTCCGATCACGCCGAGGAGCCTACCGTGACCGGCCGGCCAGGCCGTCCTGCCCGGGCCGGCGCCGCCCGGCCGGGCCGCCCGGGCTCACCCGGTCGACACCAGCGAGCGCAGGAAGAACGCCAGGTTGGCCGGCCGCTCGGCGAGGCGGCGGACCAGGTATCCGTACCAGTCATTGCCGTAGGGCACGTACACGCGCATCCGGGCCCCGCTGCTGGCCAGCCGCAACTGCTCGGCGGGCCGGATGCCGTACAGCATCTGGTATTCGAAGCTGCCGGGCTCCCGGCCCGCCGTGGCCGCCCGCACGCCGGCGATCTTGATCAGCCGCGGGTCGTGCGTCGCCAGCATCGGGTAGCCCTCCCCGGTCAGCAGGATCCGCAGGCAGCGGGCATACGAGCGGTCCACGTCGGCCCGCGGGATGAACGCCACCGTGTCCGGGGCGCGGTAGGCGCCCTTGCACAGCCTGACCCGCGAGCCGGCCACCGCCAGGTCCGCGCAGTCGTCCGCGGTGCGCCGCAGGTAGCTCTGCAGTACGCAGCCGAGGTCGGGGAAGTCCTGCCGAAGCTGGGCCAGGATGCGCAGCGTCGGCTCGACCGCGGTGTGCTCCTCCATGTCCAGGGTGACGGTGGTGCCGGCGTCCCCGGCGGCGGCGCAGACCCGGGCGATGTTCTCCGCCGCGGTCTTCTCGCCGTGCTCGGCCAGGCCGAGCCCCACCGCGGTGGGCTTGACCGACACCTCGGCCCGGCCGCCGCGGGCCAGTCCCGCCGAGCCCAGCCGGGCCAGCAGCCGGATGTACTCGTCAGCGACGGCTGCCGCCTGCTCGCGACTGGCCGTGTCCTCGCCCAGGTAGTCGAGCGTGACCAGCAGCCCGTCAGCCAGCAGCCTGCGGGTTACCCGCAGCGCGTCGTCCGCGGTGTCGCCAGCCACGAACCTGGTGACCACGTCGCGCGTGTACGGGGCCGTGGTGACGATCTGGCGGACCCGGTGACTGGCCGACGCGGCCAGGAGCATGCGGCGCAGCACGGCGGACGACCTCCAGGCGACGGGCGCTTCCTTGCCCGGGCCAGGTTACTCGCGGGCCCGCTGCAGGCCGTGGCGCGGTCGCCGCAGCGTGACCTTGACATTGGCGCCGGCGTCCGGCGGCACGATGACCTCCTGGGCCGCGTCGACCCCGGCCGCGGTCAGCTGGGCGCCGACCGGGACCGTCCGCTTGATCAGCGCGAGCGCGATCGGGCCCAGCTCGTAGTGCCTGGCCGCCGAGCCGACGAACCCGACCCGGGCGCCGGCCAGCTCCACCGGGTCGCCGTGGCCGGGCAGCGCGTCGGCGCTGCCGTCCAGGTGCAGGAACACCAGCCGGCGCGGCGGATGGCCCAGGTTGTGCACCCGGGCGACGGTCTCCTGACCGCGGTAGCAGCCCTTGTTCAGGTGCACGGCGGTCTCGATCCAGCCCACCTCGTGCGGGATCGTCCGGTGGTCGGTGTCCAGCCCGAGCCGCGGCCGCCGTGCCGCGATCCGCAGCGCCTCGTGCGCCCACATGCCGGCCAGCGCCGCCCCGGCCGACTGCAGTTCAGCGGCCACGGTGGCGAGCTGCGGCCGGGGCACGACAAGATCCATTTGGAACGAGGTTGCCATGGCAACCGCCGCCCCGGCTGGCCGGTCGAGCCCGGCGCCAGGGCCCATCAGCGTCAGCACCGCGTAGTCGGCGGTAACGTCGGCCGACTCGACCCGGAGCATGAACCGCATCGACTCGAGGAACTCGATCAGCGGCCCGGCCGTCCCCGGCTCGACGTGCGCCCACACCGCCGTGCCGTCGTCGGTCAGCGTCAGCTGATGCTCGACGTGCCCGTTCGGGCTGAGGATGAGCGCCTCGGCGGTGTCGCCGGCGGCCAGCTTGTCCAGGTTCTGCGTGGTGAGGCTGTGCAGCCAGGACAGCCGGTCCGGGCCGGTGATCCGGACGACGCCGCGGTGCGAGCGGTCGACCAGCCCGGCGGCGCCGGCCAGCGCCCGCTGCTCGCCGTGCGGATCTCCGTAGTGCGCCGCCACCCCGTTGTCTGGATCATCGGCCGGAACGGCGCCTGGGGCGGTCAGCAGCGGGCTCTTCATGACGCCAAGCGTATGCGGCCGGCCATCGAGGTCTCGTTACCCCTCAAGGTCTTCCCGGCAGTCCGCGCACCGGCCGAACACCGTCAGGTGCCCGACATCCGTCTCGAATCCGAACTCGGTGTCCAGCGCGGTGACCAGGCTGCCGACGGCGGCTGGATCCACCTGGATGACCTTCTCGCAGTCCCGGCAGACCAGGTGCACGTGCGTGGCCTCTGCCGCCAGGTGGTACCGGGGCGCGCCGTGGCTGAGATGGGTGTGCGTGACGAGGCCGACCTGCTCGAGCACCTCGAGGGTCCGGTAGACGGTCGACACGTTGACGCCGCGGGCCGTCTGGTGGATGTCGGCGAAGATTTCCTCGGGGGTGGCGTGCTCCAGCTTGGTGACGGCCTCGAGGACGAGCTGGCGCTGCGGCGTGACCCGGTAGCCGCTGGCCCGCAGCGTGTCGTCCCACGTCTGTGACATGAGCCAAGTCTAGGAGGCTGCGGGCGGCGGAATAAGCCGCTTGCCACCTGGTTGGGGCGTGCCGTAGCGTTCCAGCTAACGCGGGAAAGGAGGTGGTCCAACAGAATGCATAGATGTCGGACTCGTGAGGTGGCTGTCAGCTAGCCGCCGTCCCGCCGACGCTCGCCGTAGCGCAAGCTACGGGGCGCGGTTTCACCGGCTTGACGCAGCGTGGCGCCGGGAGGCGCCAGATGAACGGTGTGCCAGTGGGCGCCAGGGAAGCACTGGTGCCGAGAGGCGCATTGGCTGCGTGCCGCACAGGCGGCGGCCGGCGAATACACGGCAGACACCGGACCCCCGGGCTGACCGGCCTTGTCCAGCCGGTCCCCGTGGCGGGTACTACCTCCGGCCCGCGGAGTGCAACGTTCGTTGCGGCGTACCATGCCTGATGGCACGGTGCGGCTCCCGGCCTGGTACCCCGCTGCGGGAGGCGCCCGGGGGCTCTTACTGTCCCAGGGCTCTCTGATGTCCGGGCTCTGATGTCCGGACTCTGGTGTCTCCGGGCTCTCTGATGTCCGGGCTCTGGTGTCTCCGGGCTCTCTTCGGCTGTCCTTCTGGCGCTGGCGTTGTCAGGACGCGCCGGCTTGCCCGGGAACAGGCAGCGGCCTGCGGCTGGCGCCCTCACTGCCCTACGATGTTGTGCCTGGCATGACCCTGGCCCGACACGATGCCGCCCCGGGCCAGATGCCCGGTCAGGTGGCTAATTGTCTGTTTCTCTGGGGGGCGATCTCATCGCTATTGGGGCGATAACTGAGCATTTACGCCATGTTTCGGCGGTCGCCGATAGCGGCGGGGTAATGTCTTCGCCAAGTGCCCTCGTCGTGCGTCTGAGCCGAATGGCTCCCCTACCCGGAGGGCACTTCAGCTTTCGACGTCATCCGGGCAATCCAGTCCAGAAGGGACATCAGTGAAAAAGTTCTACCGAGTTACCGGAACAATGGTCGCGGGACTGACGCTCGCCGCGTCAGCCGCGGCCTTCAGCGCACCCTACGCGGCCGCCCAGCCGACAGCGCACCAGGCCGCCGCCAAGCCCGTGACCGGCACGCCGGTGGCCGGCAAGCCTCAGCCGCACCCGATGATCCCCGCGCCGATGTCGGCCGGCGTCGCGGCCGCGAGCAATAGCATCGCGGGCATCACGAAGTTGACCTCCCAGAACTGGGCCGGTTACGCGGTCACCCGAGGAAGGTTCAGGAGGATCCGGGCGACGTTCTATGTCCCGATCATGAACTGCAAGAACAGCCCCACGAACACGTTCTCCTCGCACTGGGTCGGCCTGGACGGCTTCAGCAGCAAAACGGTTGAGCAGGACGGCATCGAGGCGGACTGCATCGGCGGTAAGGAGCAAGTCTTCGCCTGGCGCGAGGTCTTCCCCCACCCGGAGCAGCCGTTCAGGACCCTGCGGATCCGCCCCGGTGACTCGATCACCGCGACGACCACGTTCAGGCACGGCAAGTTCAGGATGAAGGTCAAGGACAACACGACCGGCCATTCCCGCACCGCAATCCAGCGCTGCGCGGGCGCCACCTGCCGCCGCAACTCCGCCGAGGTCATCAGCGAGGCGCCGACCGTGAACGGCAGCCAGTCCTCGCTCGCCCCCTACGGCGCGCAGGCCTACTCCAGCATCTCGATCCGCAACGCCAGGGGCAAGAACGGCGGGATCAGGTCCAGCCACTGGCGGGCGTTCCGGATCTTCCAGGTCGGCGTCAGCTCGCACAGCCTGATCGCTGCACCGACTGCCCTGCACGGTCCGTCGTTCGCGGTCTACTGGCTCGGTTTTAACTGAGCTAGCTGACCCGTTCTGGCCGGGCCGCCTAGCGAATCAGCGGCCGGGGTCATGGCATGCCATGACCCCGGCCCTTCGCATGCGCGGGATGCGTCCTGCCCGTGGCCATGGTCCGCCCAGGCCAGGGCGCACGGACCCCGGATGGGTTGTCCCGTCACCGACGGCTCCTCGTCGGCCCTGGCCGCCACCGAGGCTCCTCGTCAGCGGCAGGCCTATCCCCCGTCCCCGGTCCGCTTCAGCTGAGCGGACAGGTGCGCCTGCAGTGGCTGGCCGACGGCCGCCATGTCGTAGGCGTAGCCAAGGTCGGCCCCGATCAGGCCGTACAGGCGGCGGCCGGCGGTGACTTCCTTCGCCGACGAGGTGCGGACGACGGCGTCCGTGGCCATCTCGACCTTCGTTCCGCTGACCTCGCCGAGGTAGACCTCGGCGAAGCCGGTCGGGTGCGCGAGCAGGACCTCCACCTGGTTGTCCGGCTGCGGGCGCCAGAAACCAGTCTCCATGGCCAGCGGACGGCCGACGTTTCCCTCGTCGTCCAGCAGCCAGGTGCGGCTCGAATAGATGAGGTACGGCTTCCCGTTGTGGCTGAACGAGATTTCCTGGCCGAACCGGAAGCTCTCGATGGTCGGATAGCCGCCAACGCCCGCGCCCTCCCAGCGGCCGAGTAGGAAAAGCAGCGGACCGAGGCTGGCGTGCGGCTCATTCTCCATGCACGCAAGGGTAGGACGGCTGCGGCCTAAGGATCCTGGCCGGGCGAACTAAGGCCGGCCAGCCGCACGGCCAGGAACACGCACAACGCCGCGGCCGCGGCAAATGCCGCCACCAGCAGGATCCAGCTGATCTCGCCCGGCATATCGGGAAGTCTAGGCGAGACCGGGACGGTGGTCCCGCTGCCACGCCGGACCGGTCGGCGTCCCCGTTCCGCCGCTACCGGGTTAGGGTTCGGGCATGCCTTCTCATTCTCTCGTGGTCAAGATCACCGCGGGCAAGGATGACCCCGAGCGCTGTAATCAGGCATTCACCGTCGCCGCCACGGCGGTCGCGGCCGGGCTGGACGTGTCGCTCTGGCTCACCGGCGAGGCCGCCTGGCTCGCGCTGCCCGGCCGGGCCGGGGACATCGTGCTCCCGTACGCCGCCCCGCTCGGGGATCTGCTCGCCAGCATCCTCGCGGCCGGGACCGTCACGCTGTGCACCCAGTGCGCGTCCCGCCGGGAGATCACCGAAGACGACGTCATCGCGGGGGTGCGCATCGCGGGGGCCTCCACGTTCCTCGCGGAGATCGTCGCCGACGGCGCGCAGGCGCTGGTCTACTAGCCAGCGACTGCGGCGAGCCGCTCCTCGCGCAGCTGCCTGGCCCATTCCTCGTCCGCGCTGTCCAGCGGCTCGAGCGGCCCGGCCGCCCAGCTCAGCAGGAGATCGGCGAGCCCGGGGTTACGCGCGAGCGCGGGTCCGTGCAGGTAGGTGCCGAGCACTCGGCCGGCGTACGCGCCCTCGGTGCCGTCGCCGTTGCCGACGCCGAGGGTAACCCTCGCCAGCGGGCGGACGCCCGGCCCGAGCCTGGTGACGCCCTGGTGATTCTCGAACCCGGTCAGCCGGGGCACGCCGAGCCCGGGATCGACGTCCGCGATGATCTCACCGACCCCGCGGCGCTCCCCTCGCCCGCTGCTGATGTTGATGATGCCAAGACCCGCGACCGGCTCGCCCTCCACCCCGCCGAACTCCGTGCCGACCAGCTGGTAGCCGGCGCAGACCGCGAAGATCACCGCGCCGCGGCTGGCCACCGCGGCCAGTCCGCCATCGTCGCGCAGCCGCCGCGCCGCCAGGATCTGCGGCAGGTCCTCGCCGCCGCCGAGCAGGTAGATGTCGCCCTGCCGGGGAATGGCCTCATCGGCGTTGACCTCGACGGACTCGACCTCGATACCCCTGAGCCTGGCCCGCCGCTTGAGCACGAGCAGGTTACCCCTGTCCCCGTAGGTGCTGAGCAGGTCGGGGTACACCCAGACGAGCCGGAGCCGGCCCGGTCCCCGCCTGCCCGTGCCAGCCCGCCCGAGACCAGGTCGCACCGTCACCAGCCCATCTCCTTCACCTCTTCCGGCCCTCAGCTGTCCCGGCCCTTCACCTCTTCCGGCCCTCAGCTGTCCCGGCCCACCACTGCCCGGATCTGCTGGAACGCCGTGTAGTTGGCAACCACGTTCAGGTCGCCGGGCGGCACCTTGTCCACCACGTCGTCGATGCCGTCGGCCAGCTCGAAGGCCACCTGATCAGCTTCCAGCCGCACCGCAAGGTCGAGCCGCCGCTGGCCGGTGACGAACACCGGGCGGCCGCGCAGCAGCCGGTAATCCACGTCCCACAGCCATGAGGTGTCCCGGCCATCCGGCACCTGCGCGTTGACCGACAGCATGACCGGCGACGAGCCGGGCTCAAGGACGTCGAATGCCTCCAGCCAGCCAGCCGGGTTCTTGGCCAGCAGCAGCCGGACCCGCCGTCCGCGCCGGTCGACCTGCGTATAACGCCCGGCCACCGAGCTCACCTCGCGGAGCCTGGGCAGCGCCTGCGCCACTTTCGCGCCGAAGAAGTCGGCCACGGCCAGCGCCATCACCGCGTTGGAGCGGTTGGCCCGGCCGGGCAGCGCGAGCGACAGCTCGCTGACCCGCCCGCTGGCATCGATGACCGTGGAGTCCTCGAGTACCCACCGGGCCGACGGCCGGCGGAAGGAGCACTCGCCGCACCGCCAGCCGAGCTCGTCCCTGCGCAGGTGCGAACCGCACTCGGGGCAGCACCAGGAGTCCTCGTGCCAGCGCTGGCCGGCCGCGACCCAGGTGACCCGCGGCGCCGCGGATGCCGCCCAGGCGATCAGCGGATCGTCCGCGTTGGCGATCACCCGGCAGTTCGGCGCGGCGGCGAGCGCTTCCCGCCATCGTCTCGCCACCATCCAGATCTCGGCCGCCCGGTCCATCTGGTCCCTGCTCAGGTTCAGCAGCGCGACCACCCGCGCACTCGTCGCGGCCAGCACCGCCGGCATGTACTTCTCGTCCACCTCGAGCACAGCGAACGGCGCTCCCCTGGCCTGGCCGAGCGCGGACGTCAGGCCCGCTTCCATGTTCGCGCCGAAGGCGTTGGAGGCGACCTCCTGGCCAAGCGCGCCGAGCGCCGCCGTGATCAGCCGCGTCGTGGTGGTCTTGCCGTTGGTGCCGGTCACCAGCACCACCTGGCGGTCCACGGCCAGCAGCCTGAGCAGGTCGGGCTCCACCCGCAGGCTCAGCACACCGCCGATGACGGAGCCGTCACCGCGGCCGGTCAGCCGGGAAACTCGTCCTGCCGCGCCGCCGATGGTCGTGGCCAGGCGCGCCCGCAGCGGAAGCTTCCCCATGGCCGCCGATGCTATCCGGCAGCGGCACCGGACTGATAGGCCGCCAGCGCCGTTCCCTGGATGTCGGGGCCGGCGATGAACCGGCGCGGCCAGGACAGCACGGTCTCCAGCCAGCCGGATATCCCCATCTCCCCGGCCGCCTGGCGCAGCTGGCCGCGGTGGCTGACGCCGATCACGACACTCGCCAGGTCCTCGGCGAAGCCGCGCTGGTCATCCTCGCCGAGCAGGGTGTTCCATGCTGGCAGCCGGTTGCGCGGCAGCTCCATCGAGAGCGGATGCCTGCGCAGGCCGCGCACTCGCTGGCCGATGTTGATGTCCGGCCGGTCGGCCACCCCGGCCAGGGCGAAGTCGAGGCGGGGCGCTGGCGCGAACACGTCAGGCGGGTCGCTGTTGAGCGGGTAGACCCGGTCGATCTCGTGCAGCCAGCGCAGCTGGGGGATGACCCAGTCCTGGCCGGCCCGGGTCCCGGCCCCCTTGCCGCCGCCAAGCATCCGCTGCGCGGTGACCGCAACGGCCGCCGCCAGAAGCTCCGGGTCGTAGCTGGCCCGCACGGTCAGGGCACGGCCGGCCAGCACCCGGTCAATGACGGTCGCGAGCAGGCATTCGCGCAGCCGCTGGCCGAGTTCCGCCCACCGCTGGCGCAGCACCGCCGGGACGAGCGGCAGCGGGCGGTTGGTGAGGTAGGCAAGCACGAGTGCCTCGGTCCAGACTCGCAGCCAGGCATCATCCGGCTGGCTGGCGAGCAAGTCGGCCGCGCGGAGCTCGAGCAGCGTGCAGGCGCGCCCGGTGACGCACACCGGGCCGCACGCCGCGCATCGCCGGCCACTGAGCGGAGGGGCTGCGAGGGCCGCACCGTCGGCCCGCTCCCGGTGCTCACCGGAGGGCACCCGGATCCGCAGCGGCCGGTCCATGCCGTCGGCGAACACCGCGGCCACCCCCGGCTCCATGGACACCACCTGCCGGGACTGGTCGCCGTCCAGGTTCATGGCCGCGCCGACCAGCTGCCGGTCATCGAGGGCGGGCAGCCGGTGCAGGATCTTCAGCGCCGTGTTCTTCACCACGTCGGGGACCAGTTTGGCCGGGATTTGCTCGGCCACGACGATCCCGACGCCGTACGCCCGGATCTCCGCGAGCATGCTGGCGAACAGCTCGACCGCGTGCGCGCCCGCGCCTTCCCTGCTGGCGCGCAGCAGGCGGTGCGCCTCCTCGATCACGATGACGTGCCGCAGCCCGCCGCCAGGCACGGCAGCCCCCGCGCCCTCGCCGTCCTCACCGCCGCCGTCCTCACCGCCGCCGTCCTCGCCGCCGGGGACCTCGCGGCCGGGGGCCTCGCGGCGGGCCAGCAGCCGCAGGTACTCGACGATCCTGATGATCAGGGTGCCGATCAGGAATGCCTTGTCCTCGTCGTTGGCCACGTCCTCGATCGCGAGCACCACGTTGCGGCTGAGCAGCTCGCCGATGTCTGCCGGATGCCCGCCCTCGAAGAACCTTCCGGCCGAGCCGGTCCGCAGCGAACGCAGCCGGACGTCGACGAAACCGCGGACGTCGGCCTGCAGCTCCCGGCCGTAGCCGACATCGTCGATCACCTCGAGCGCGGCTTGCTGCAGCTGCGCCAGCGTCGGGATGACCGGACCGGCCGCCGCCCCCGGCACGCCAGCGCCGGTGATCACGTCCCAGCCGCACGCACGGTAGACCCGCTGCAGGGCCTGCGACATGATCTGCGGAAATGGCTCGTCGGCGGCGAAGGCCGCCAGGAAGAGCGCCCGCACCATGTCGATGTGCGCCTGCACCGGGTAGCCGGGCTCCGGGGCCAGCGGATTCACCGACATCGGGATGGCGCCGGGATCCGACGGGTTGATCACCGTTACCTGGCCGGACCCGGCAATCCGCCCCGCCATCGCGGCGTACTCGGACTTGACCGGCTCGATCGCCAGCCACGGGATTCCCGCCCGGGTGAGCTGCTCCAGCATGTGCCGGACCGTCTGTGACTTGCCGGCGCCGGTCGCGCCCGCCACGAAGGCGTGCCGGTTCAGCGTGCCGAGCGGCACCAGGAACCTGCCCACCGGCCGGTCCTGGCCATCCAGGATCTCGCCGAGATCGACGCCTGCGGCCGCCGGCGTCTCGCTGGTCACGTCGAAGTAGCCAGGGTCGAGCAGCCGGACGCCGGGCACCTCGCCGCGGGGCAGCCCGGTGAGCGCCGCCAGCACGCCTGCCGTCGCCGCGAACGGGACCTGGGCGCCGTCCCTTTCGTCCGCCAGCTTGACGACGAGCGCGTCGGCGAGCTCATGGACCCCTTCCCCGCTGCGCAGCCGGTACGGATGGCAGCCCAGGCCGACCGAGCCGACGAGCACCGGGGCGAGCAGGCTGAGCTCTTGCTCACTGGCCGCCCCGGCAAGGACCCGCACGTTCCATAGCCCTGCCTCGCGGAAGGCGTCAAGCTCGGCAAGCCGGCGCTCGGAACGCTCGACATCCAGCCGGGCCCGCTCCTCTTCGTAGCGGCGGAGCACGTTGAGCTGGGTGCGCAGCTCGGCGATCTCCGCGTCGATCAGGTCCGTCGGCTCGGCCACCACCAGCCACCCGAACGGCCTGGCCATCAAGGAGGTCAGCGTCGACTCGAACAGCGGGACGTGACCATCGCCCGCGTCCGCTCGCTGGCTGCCCCGCTGTCCTTGCTCGTGCTGTGCCTGGCCGCGGCTGCTGCCGCGCTGGTCGTGGCCTCCGGCCAGCGGCGGGGCCTGCCGGGCCGGGCACGCCGCCCAGACCAGCTGGTCAAGGTCGGCCAGCCAGTCGTCGGCCATGGGCATGCCCCGCCCGCCCGCCGGGAACAGCAGCTCCGCCGTCGCCCTGCCGTCGGCCCGGCCCGCGATGCCGTGGTGCCGGCCAGCGGAGCCGGCCGGAGCCGCCGCGGGCAGCGGTCCGGCGTTGGTGATCAGCTCAAGCGGAGCCCCGCCGCCGCGAGACAGCCAGCCAGCGATGAACGGCCGCCGGTGCGTCGCGGCGTTGAGCGCGGCGGGAAGTATCTCGACGTAGTCCTGTTCCGCTGAGCCGCGCCCATTGCCGCCCGGTGTGATCGCCAGTACCCGGTACCACGGCCCGGCCGTGCCGCCCCCGATTCCCGAGGTTCCGCTCACCTTGTGTGCATACCAGTCCTGCGCCGCCGGTGCCACCCGCTTGCCCCGTGTGGAGCATCGGCCGCGCCCCGGGCATGCCGGATGTGCGCTTTGATAGGCGTAGAGCACTACCGATGTGCACATCCATCGGGCGCTGCTTGAGCGCCGGCTGTCCGGCGGCTACGTCAGCGGCGGTAGGTGCGCCAGTCCAGGCGCTCGGGGGGCGGGCCGACGTTAGGCGGCGGCTCCTCGTCGGGTACCCGCCATGGGGATGGCGCCTGGTCCGGAGGCGGGCCGAGGTTGGGCGGCGGCTCCGCCTCGGTCACCGGCCACGGGGAGCGCGCCTGGTCCGGGCGAGGCAGGCCGCCCGGCGGCGGCCACTGAAGCCGGCCCGGCCGGGCACCACGCCCCGGTACGGCACCTGGCCCTGGCCCGGCGGCACCGCCGCCCCGGGCGCCATCACCGCCGGCCGCAGCGGCGCCCTGCGCTGCCCAGTCCCGGACCGGTACCGCGAGTTCCGGCGCCAGCCGCGCCTCTTCCAGGCCCGCCAGCGTCGCGGTCGGCAGCGTCATGATGCCCGGGTTCGCGTCGGCGAGCACCACGCGCTGGCCATCCCGCCCGGTGCAGGCCACGATCATGGCGCTCGGCGGCAGCTGCTGCAGCTCGTGCGCCTCTACCAGGAACTCACGGCAGCGCTGGGCTGTCCTGGCCAGCGACTCGTTCCCGCCGACTGCCCGGGACGTGCTGAGGCCCCAGGCAGTGCTCTCGTTGATGCCCTCGGTGAGCGAGCGCGAGTCGGAGGCACTGTGCGAGTAGCTCGAGTCACGGCTCACCGACCCGGTGAACTGCCCGAACGGCGCGAACGCGTCCTGGCGGCTGCGGCCGCGGCCGCGACTGCGCCCCTCGGTATGGCTCGTCGACACCGAGTCGGCAACGGAATCGGACGTCCCGACGGTGCTGGTATAGGAGTCACCCCCGGTATCGGTCACCGACGTGCCGACCGTGTCCGTCAGCTGGGTGAGCACGAACCGGTGCTCGGTGCCGATCTGCTCGCTGGCCGTCTTGGCATCGTCGGCATTGCCGAGCCGCATGAAGGCGACAGCTGCGTTCCCCCGGCCGAGCCGCTCCTTCACGTGCGCGGGAATCGAGCGGTACGCGATCACCAGCCCGGTCCCGGAGATCTCGCAGGCGTCGCACAGCCCGTCCAGCACCTCGCCGGCCAGCTTCTCCGCGCCGAGCACGCAGAGGGTGTGCTGCCAGCGCCTGCCTGCCGGCGCGACGGGCGCCTGGCGCAGCAGCTGCGTCATGGCGGCCGTCAGGTAGGTGCCGAGCACCTTGTTGCCGAACGCGCCAGCCCGCCGGTCCAGCCACGCGACCCTGAGCCTGCTGGCCGGCAGGCTGACCGGCGCCGACGCCAGCTTCTCCAGCTTGCGGAGCCTGGACTCGAGCGCCCATGCGCGATCGATCACGACCCGGTCCGCCGCGCCGCGGCCGTACAGCGCAGTGATCTTCGTGAGCTGGTCCTCGCTGAGCAGCCCGGCACGCAGGTCCGCCCGCGGATCACCGACCTGGGCCAGCGCCCGCAGCGCGGCCGTGACCTGGGCGATGCTGGCTCCGTCGCCGAGCACCTCGAGCACGCGGTCCACGATCGCGTTGTCGTGCGACGGATCGGCCGCGACACCAGGCTGGCCGCCCACGCTGACCGTGCTGGCCAGCAGTTCGGCGAACGCGTCACGATCCAGGCCGGCGCCGAGGTCGAGCCTGGGCAGATCCCGCGGCAGGACCCATACCAGCGGTGCGATCCCGGCCCGGCCGGCCACCGCGAGCAGGTCTTGCGCCACGCCGCCCTCGGTGAGGTCGAGCACGGTGACCTCGCCGCCGGAGGCGAGTCGCGGGGCGCCGATCATGGTCAGCATCGCCGACCAGCCGGCCAGGGTCCCGCCCGCCACGTCAACCCGGTTCAGGTCAGCCGGCAGGGCGACCGCGTACCAGTGCAGCTGGCGGTCGAACGCGGCGCGGCGCGCCTGCCAGTCCCTGAACATCCGCGCGTGCGCTTCCTGCCAGGCCGACAGCCTGCGCTGCTGTGCGGCCTGGATCACCCCGACCCGCTGGCGCTCCGTCTCGATGCGGGCGGACAGTGCACGCTGGCTGGCCCAGAGCGCGTGCGCGAGGCGGAGCGCCGCGGCCAGGCAGATGGCTGCGCCGAGCCCGGTCAGCGCCGCGTTCAGCGCGCCGGCCCGCCACAGCGCCACCGCCGCGGCGGCCGCTGCGGCAGACCCGCCGCAGGCGGCCTTCAGCGGCCGGTTCAGCCGGTTCTCCTCGCGGCGCTGGGCGGCGATCCAGCCAGGGTTGACCTGCTCTGCCTCAGGCGGAACCGGCCGTCTCGGCTGCGGGCCCGGATCGGGATTCAGCAGCGCGTACTGCCAGCCGAGGTAGACCCGGTCGGCGCGGACTCGCGCGCCGCCAGGGACAGGCCGGCCGGGCCGCTCGTCTTCCCCGGCCACTGCCCACGGCGGCCTCGTCATGCTGGCGCCACGGCCACCGCCGGCCGGCCCGGGCGGCGTCACCCGGGCCTGCCGGGAATGCGGGCGGGCACGGCCTGGCACCGGGGCAGCAGCCGCCGCTCCGGGCCCTTCACGAGCAGCGCGAATCCGCCGGGCCGAAGGTGCAGGAAGGTGTCAGGCGTCATCATCGGACTGCCACTTTTGGGGAACGGATAGTCCCCGCCCGGTCCCTGCGGAGAGGCGGCGATTCCGGCCGCCGGCGCCCCGGCTGCCGCCGGGACGGGCATCCGCTCGGCCCAGGCCGGCACGGCACGGCCAGCGTGCGGGATGCCGCTATTGGCCGCCGCGGGCGGGGCCGCGCCCGGCACTTGATCAGGGGCAGGCGACAGGGCGGCACCCTGCGCCGCGGCCGGGACGGGTACCGCGGCCGGGACGGGCACAGCCGGCCCGCCGCCCGCCGCGAGCTGGCCAGGCGGCCCGGCGGCGTCACCGGCCTTCCTCGCGGCCAGGCGGGGCCCGGCCAGGGCGGCGGCCAGCTGCCCGGCAGCGACCGGGTCGGCCAGCCGGTGGATGGCGGCGACATTGACGTCAGCGGCGAGGCTGGCCGCGGCCGGCTCCGACGTGGTGCTGAGCAGGACGGTCATTCCCGCGCGCTCGCCGCGTGCGATCAGCTCGGCCAGCGCCGCGTGGTCCAGCACCTCGCAGCCGTTGAACCAGGCAACGCCGTCTCCGTTCACCGGGATGCCGCGCAGCTCGGCGAACACGGACATCGCGTCGAAGGCGACCAGCCCCGCGATCATGCTCGCGCACCGGCCATGCGTGCTGTGGTCAAGGGTGAACAGGCCAACTGCCCGCTCGCGTAGCACCCGGCCCAGGCTGATGCACTCGCTGCCCGGGCAGAGCCAGCGGCCTGGCGCCGAGGCTCGCAACGCCGTCAGCTGCGCGGCCATGGCCGGCAGCGCCGCCGGATCGGCCTCGACGAGACCCGCCGACGCGGCGAGCCGGTCGGCGAGCCCGCGCCGGTGCGGGTGATAGCCGGGCAGCCGACTGATCCGTTCCCGCAGCGCCGCCGGGCTCAGCAGCCGCACCACGTCATCGAGCACCGGCTGGCGCGGGTCACCGGGCACGGCCGCCAGCACGGCGAACACGTCGCCCAGGTAGACCGCGCAGGTACGCCGTCGCTGGCCCGTGCTCTCCGACCAGTCGATCATGCCGAGCACGAGCGATGCCGCACGGACCGGATCGCCGCCGCGCAGCGGCTCGTAGCACAGCTGGCCCGCCTGGCCGAACTGGTAGAACGGCGCGCTGGCGGCTCCGCACACGGCGGCCAGCGATCCGGCCAGCCACCGGCTGCCGGTCAGGTCCACGGCGATGACCGGCTTACGCCGCCTGATCGCCGCGTGCACCAGCTGGAAGCCGGTCTCAGCCGGGCCGGATCCGTCCGGCCCGGATCCGTCCGGCCCATGTCCGGCCAGGCCCGTCGCGGCGGCCCCGGCGGCCAGCACGCCGCCCTCGGCCTCCCGCCAGGAAACCGCTGCCTGGCCGCCGCCGGCCTGGTCGATTCCCAGGCACCCGCCAGCCCTGGTGACAACGCCGCCAGACCGGACCGTCGCCACCGTGTAGTGCCGCCGCACCGCCACGATCAGCCCGGGGCGCGCGGGCCCGGCCGGCCGGCCGGCGGCGCGCAGCCGGCTCAGCCACCCGGCCGCGACCACCTCGGCCGCTGCCAGGATGAGCGCGAGCGGCAGCTGCCTGGGCAGCCAATGGCCGAGCCCGGCGAACGCCGTGCCCAGGTGCAGCAGCCGGCCTGGCTGGGCGGGAACGCCGCCGAGGTACGCCGTGATCTGCCGGGGCCCGGCGATGAAGCCCGCCAGGGCAGCTCCCGGGCCGATCGCGAGCGCCCAGATCAGCCCGGCGCCGCAGGGAACGGCCAGCCAGAGCGGCCGCCATCGGCTGATCTTGCCGACACCGTATAAAGCGGCCGCCAGCATGATCGTGAGCTGCGCGAGCAGCACGTGCGCGACCAGGACGGCCACGGCTGAGGCCGCGGCGATCTCACCGCGCCGGGGAGCGTCCCCCGGGCTCAGGTAGCGGGCGCGCCGCGGCGCGCGCTCCGCCGCGGTGGCTGCGGAGGCAGGCATTTCGGTCAAGGTTCCCAGTCCTGCACGGCGTATGTCCAGGCACCCGGGAAACTGCCCGCGGTTCCGTCCGACTGACTGACCGGAGACTCGACGTCGTGCGGCCTTCGGCGGCTGCCGAGGAACGGACCGGGCCGGACTGTCCCTGGCGTGATCGTGGCCGGACTCCCGCGCAACCGCGGGGAGCCCGGCCACGATCGCCGTCGCTAGCCAGCCGGCCGCCTCAGACGGGGACCTCGAGCTCGGTCACCTGGCCGATGGCGGCGGAGACGGCGCGCTCGGCGCGCACCCCGCCGGGGGCGAGCACCCGGAGCGTCCAGGTGCCCGGGGCGGCGAAGAACCGGAAGCCGCCGTCCTCGCCGAGCGGCACCTCGGCGACGAAGTCACCGCCGGAGTTCAGCAGGCGGGCGTAGCCAGTCGCCACCGCGGACCCGTTCTGCGTCACCCGGCCCTGCACGATCGCCTGGCTGCCGGCGGCGCCGGGCGGCACGGATGCCCCGCCGCTGGGCGCGCCGCATCCGTCATTGCTCACTTGCCGTCTCCTACCTCGATCGGAACCCCGACGAGCGAGCCGTACTCCGTCCACGACCCGTCGTAGTTCTTCACGTTCGGCTGGCCGAGCAGCTCATGCAGCACGAACCAGGTGTGCGCCGAGCGCTCACCGATCCTGCAGTAGGCGATGGTGTCCCGGCCGAAGTCCAGGCCTGCCTCGTCGCCGTAGAGCGTGCGCAGCGCGTCATCGGACTTGAACGTGCCGTCTTCCTCGGCGGCCTTCGACCAGGGGACGTTCTTGGCGGTGGGGATGTGACCACCGCGCTGGGCCTGCTCCTGCGGCAAGTGGGCAGGAGCGAGCAGCCGGCCGGCGAACTCGTCCGGCGACCGGACGTCCACCAGGTTGCGCTTCCCGATCGCCGACACGACCTCATCACGGAACGCACGGATGGCGGAGTCCTGTTCGGATGCCCGGTAGGAGGTGGCCGGCCGCTGCGGGACGTCGGTCACGATCTCGCGCGAGTCTAGTTCCCACCTCTTGCGCCCGCCGTCGAGAAGCTTGACATTCTGGTGTCCGTACAGCTTGAAGTACCAGTACGCATAGGCCGCGAACCAGTTGTTGTTCCCGCCGTAAAGGACCACGGTGTCGTCGTTCGAGATGCCGCGAGCTGAGAGCAGCGCCTCGAAGCCGGCCTTGTCCACGAAGTCGCGGCGCACCGGATCCTGCAGGTCCGTCTTCCAGTCGATCTTGACTGCGTCACGGATGTGACCCTTGTCGTAGGCGCTGGTGTCCTCGTCAACTTCGACGATCACCACGCCGTCGTCACCGTGATGGGCCTCCACCCAGTCGGCGTCCACGAGGACGTCGGAACGGCTCATATGGGAACCTCCTTGTCAGATTCGGCCGGTAGCAGGACCTGATGGCCCGGCCAGATCCGGCGGATAAGCAGATACATCTCACAGCCCAGGCAGAGGCCGAAGACTCCGTTGAGGAACGCGGCGACGAGGCCGATCGCGGCGGCCGCCATGCCCAGGGCGGTCACCCCGGTCCCGTAACCGATAACTCCGATAACGCTAATCAGCAGCCCGATGGCTTGCGCGAACCGGGGCGGCATCTCGGCTTCCAGCTCCGCCGGCGGCCCGAGGCGCGGCCTGGCCAGCCATCGGTAGAGCAGCCCGTACGGTGATCTCCCCATGCCGAGGAAGGCTCCGGCAGCGAAGACGAGCGCTTGCGCGGCCAGCAGCCAGACGCTGCTGGTGATAAGGACGATCACGAAGACGACGAGGGTAATCAGTGCACCAAAACGCGGGCCTCTCGGATCGATGTCCATCTGCGGCGTCCCTTCAGCGGTGCTGACCCTGGATCCCGGGATCCCCGGTTGGTGATACCCACCCGCGCACGCTCTGCTCGGCGGTTTCCTGACCGGCCTTCGCGCAGCTTCCGCTACGGCACGGCGGAAACGGTGGCTACCAGCGCCCCGGCGGACACTGCGCTGTCGCGATACGGCAGAAATCTACTGCGCGCCGCCTGGTCAGCGCCGGGTTCACGACAATTACCTGTATTTCCGACCTGGTGACCGGATAATCCATGTCAGGTCACCTCGCCCAGCGCCGCGATCAGGTCAGCCTTGCGCGGCTGCCCGCTCGCACGGAGCGCGATCCGGCCGTCCGGGCCTAGTACGAAGACGGTCGGCGTGCGGCGCACATCAAGCCGGCGGACAAGTTCGAGGTGGGATTCCGCGTCTATCTCCACGTGCGCTACCCCGGTGGTCATTCCTGCTACCTCGGCCAGGAGCTGCCTGGTGGCGCGGCACGGAGCGCAGAATGCGGACGAGAACTGGACGAGCGTGGCGCGCGTGCCGAGCGGCTGGCCAAGGTCAGCCCAGCTGATGTACGGCGCGGTGCCGGCCGGCGTGGCAGCGCCCGGGCCTGCCAAGACATCGGCGGCGGCTGCCACCGTGCCAGCTGACCGCGGGCTGCCCAGCCCGGTGGCGGCCTGGTCAGCGCTGGCAACGGTCCTGGCTGCGGCCCGCGCAGCCGCGCTGGCCGCAACCGGCCGGAACCGCCCGTTGCGCCGGCGCAAGCCGAGCCCGCCGAAGGTCGCAATGGCGAGCGCCGCCACGCACACGATCAGCCCTGCCGTCACGCCGTATAGAGCGCCGGCATGTCTCCAGACATTCCCTGAGTCACGTGGCAGGCACCGTTACCAGCACGTGCCCGCCCGAGGTGATCTCGAAGCTCCTCAGCTGCGAAGCCGGGAGCGATATCGAAGCGGGATAGCCAGGCTCCGGGCCACCGGGCACCGTCCAGCTGCCGGCCTGCCACCGCTGCCCGCTGGCATTCACTGCCCAGACCTCGCAGGAAGTCCCGTCCTTGATCCCGGCAACCCAGACGTCCATCCTGGTGCCCCACGACTTGGCGGTATAGCTGACGATGGCGCTGACGTGCGTCCGCGGGTTGGTCGCGGTCACCACCTCCGCAACGGCCTCCTGGTGGCCGGCGATCGGGTGCACGCTCGGGGCAATGATCCGGGCGCCTGCCGCCCCGCCCGCCAGCGCGATGACAACCGCGGCCGCGGCCGCGGCGAGGGTGCGCCACCTGCGGACCGCCCGTCGCTCGGCCACTCGCCTGATGAGCGAGTTCAGCATCTCGGCGGGAGGCTCCTCCAGGTCCTTGACCTCCGCGCTGTGCAGGATCAGCCGCTCGGCGTCGCTGGCGGGCACCCGGCCGAGCAGGGCAGGCAGCCCCGCCAGCCCGGCCAGCTCCTCCCGGCAGTCCGGGCACGTGCCCAGGTGAATATCGACCAGCGTGCGCTCGGCGGGGTCGATCGCGCCGACCACGTAGATGCCGAGCGCCTGACGGATGTCACGGCAGGCTGGGCCGGTCATGGCGCAAGCCCCCGTTCCTCTAGTGCCAACTTCAGCGCCCGGAGCGCGTAGAACGTCCGGGACTTGACCGTGCCGGCCGGTATGCCGAGCGCCACGGCCGCTTCCGCGACGGAGTGGCCCCGGTAGTAGGTCTCCAGCAGGACACCGCGGTGCTCGGGCCGCAGCGCCTTCAGCGCATCGGCCACCGCCCACGACTCCAGGGCCCGGTCGGCCTCGTCCGGGGCGGGGATCAGCCCCAGGGCCGCCTCTCCGACCTCGTGCGGCCGCGCCCGCCTGGCCCGGTATGCGTCCACTGCCAGGTTCCGCGCCACCGCGAAGAGCCATGGCCGGGCCGGCCGCTCGGCGATGGCGTCCGGGTGCAGCCAGGCCCGCAGCAGCGTTTCCTGCACTATGTCCTCCGCGCGCTGCCGGTCGCCGCTCGTCAGGTGCAGCGCGTATCGCAATAGCGGGCCAGCGTGCTCAGCGTAAAGCGTTCGTACCAATGCTTCGTCGGACACCGGTTGCGATCCCCGGCGACCCGCGCTGTTCCGGCCAGCCACACTTACTGGAACGTCTGGCCTGCCCCGACGGTTCACGGTTCCGCCCCGGCCGTGCTACTCATTCGCTTTGTCCCTGGCGCTTTCGCGGCGGGCTGCACCGCGCCCGGAGGTTCTGCCCCGGGCGGCGGGGAAGTCGGCGCTAGCCACCCGCGAATGGCGGCAGCACCTCTATCACGGCCGCGTCGTCCAGGATGACCGCCTCCGGAGCCCGGATTCCGACGGGAGCACCATTGACGAGGAAGGACGAGCGTGCGAGCACGGCGCGGAACCGGGCGTCCTGACCCGCCTTCGCGCCAGCGGCCGCCAGCGCTTCGGCAAGGGTCTCCGCGGCGATCGTCTCTTCCGAGGTCCCCGCCGCTTCCTTCGCCGCAGCCCAGTAACGGAGCGTCACGATGGCCATGTCAGCTATCCTCACCTATAGCGAGTCCGGGCAGTGCCGCCCTGGCCCTCGCGGGTGCCGGTGGGCAGCTTGCCGCGGACGGTACCGCGGACCGGAGGTGGCAGCGGTTGAGCGACGTGCTCCTGCTCACTGATGCCGCGGAGAAGCCTGCCGGCATCCTGCCCTCCCTGAGCTTGCTGGCTCACTCGGTCCGGCTCGCGCCCGCCGAGGCCGTCGCCTTGGCCGGCAGCCAGTCAGCCGACGTCGTGCTGATCGACTCACGACGCGATCTTATGCACGCCAAGAGCCTGCTCCGGCTGCTCCGCGGCACCGGCCTCGAGCTGCCGGTGCTCGTGGTCGTCGCCGAAGGCGGCTGGGCCGCCGTCACCGCCGACTGGGGCGCCGACGACGTGATCCTGCACACGGCGGGTCCCGGCGAGGTGGAGGCGAGGCTGCGGCTCGCCATCGGGCGCCGCAGCGCTGCCGGGCCGGCCGAGGCCGGCGAGATCCGCTCTGGCGACCTGGTCATCGATGAGGCTAGCTACTCGGTCCGGCTGCGCGGCCGGGTGCTCGACCTGACCTTCAAGGAGTTCGAGCTGCTGAAGTTCCTCGCCCAGCATCCGGCCCGGGTGTTCACCAGGTCGCAGCTGCTGCAGGAGGTGTGGGGCTATGACTACTTCGGCGGCACCCGGACGGTGGACGTGCATGTCCGCAGGCTGCGGGCCAAGCTCAGCGCCGAGTACGAGGTGCTGATCGGCACCGTCCGCAACGTCGGTTACCGTTTTGTCCCGGCCCCGGGCAAGGCCGAAGGGCGCAGGAAACCAAGCGGTACAGCTGATCAGTCGGCCGACGGCGAGGAACAACGGGCCACGGGCGCCGGGCGGCCGGCATTCACGGCAGCGGCCCGCCGGCCAGGGACCGCCGGGCGAGCGCCGCCGACGGCAAGCGAAGGGAGGCTAGTCCCCTAGATGCCAGGAGGTGACGCCTACGACCCCGGATGCCAGGCACCGGGTGCCCAGCCAGCAGTACCCGTCGGGGCCGGCGCCGCCAACCCCGGGGCTGGCGCGTCCCCGGCCGGCCTGCCCGGCTTGGTGGCGAGCGCGGGACCGGCGGAGCTCAGCGTCCGCGGGCGCCTCTCGGAGCCCGACGCCGCCGCCGTGCTCGCGCTGGTCCGCGCGGCCACCGAGGAGGACGGCGTCGGGCCGCTCTCCGAGCACGTCATGTTGCACCTCAGGTATGGCGGTGACCCCCGGGCGCGCAATATCTTGCTCGGCAGCCGCGGCGAGCTGGCCGGCTACGCGCACCTGGATCCGACCGACCCGGTCGAGGGCCCGAGCGGCGAATTGGTGATCCATCCCGTGCATCGCGGGAAGGGCCTCGGGCTGCGGCTCGCCCGGGCCCTGGTAGCCGCCGCCGGCCAGCAGCCGTTGCGCCTCTGGGCGCACGGCGACCTGCCGGCCGCTACCCGGCTCGCGTCCGCGGCCGGATTCGAGCGGGTCAGGGCGCTATGGCAGATGCGGCGCTCCCTGCAAGCCAGGCTCGACCGGCCGAAAGTCCCTGACGGCATCACGATCCGGACCTTCGCCGTGGGCAGGGACGAGGATCCATGGCTGGCGGTGAATCATGCCGCGTTCGCCCGGCACCCGGAGCAGGGTGCCTGGACCCGCGCGGACCTGGATCTGCGCGAACGGGAACCGTGGTTCGACCCGGACGGCTTCTTCCTGGCCGAGCGCGACCGGAAGGTCGTCGGGTTCCACTGGACCAAGGTTCACGGCCGCAGCACCGGGCAGCCGCCGCGCGAGGACGCGCGGCCGGCCAGTCGGGACGCGGGGCCGGGGAGCAGCGCAGTGCCGCCGACGGACGGGCCAGCCAAGGAGCCGCTGGCTGTCTCCGATGCCGGGCAGGCTGTCTCCGGGGCCGGGCAGGCCGGCCACGGCCATGAGCCGATCGGCGAGGTCTACGTTGTCGGGGTCGATCCCGCCGAGCGGGGCAGCGGCCTCGGCCGCGCGCTGACCGTGATCGGCCTGCGTTACCTGCGCTCGCTCGGCCTGTTCCAGGTAATGCTCTATGTCGACGAGACCAACACCGCGGCCATCCGGCTGTATGAGTCGCTTGGGTTCACCCACTGGGACACCGATGTCATGTTCGCCAACCGGGCGGGCCAGGCAGCGCACGGCACAGCTGACAGGGACACGGCAGGCTGATCGAGATCGGCCGTCATGCGCCGGGCCACGGGTCAGCCGACGGCCGGGAGCACAGCCCCTGCCGGGCGCACACCGCCGCCGCGTAGCGGATCCGGGCGGACCGGGAGGCGCCCGGCGATGGGCAGCAGGCCGAGTACCTCGTCGAGCTCGTCATCGGTCAGCGGCCGGTCGCTCGCCGCGACGGCACTGAGTACCTCCGCGTACAACTCGATCTCATCGAGTGCCACCCTGTCGTGGACGCGTAGGTCAACGTAGTCTCGCACCGCGTCCACCTCCCTGGCTGAGTGGTCACGCGGGAACCTGAGTATCAGGTTAGGGCCAGCTCCCCTGCCCACGCATGACCCATCAGGATCATTTTTGGGCCACCTTCGGGTAGTGCCGAACCCGGCCCGCCCGGGTGAGTAGCGCCCGGTTACGCCCTGATGATGAGTCAGCCGAGCCGCCGTGCTGCCGCCTGGCGATTCCGGCCTGCCACGGAATCCGCTCCGCGCAGCCGCGCAGAGCTGTTTCAGGCGCCGGGGAAATCACGCCACGACGCAGCGCGGTGCCGCGCAGCCTGGCCGACGTAATGAGCGGGGGTATCGGCGAATACCGCCCGATCCGCGTCAGATAGCTCACGCACGACCCGGCCAGGGACCCCGGCGAAAAGAACCCCGGCCGGAACCGTGGTGCCCGGCAGGACCACAGTGCCAGCGGCGACCAGCGCACCAGCCCCCACTCGCGCGCGGCCGAGCACGGTGGCGCCGATACCTATCAGCGCGCCCGTCTCCACCTGCGCGCCATGGACGGTGGCCCGGTGGCCCAGGCTGACCCGCTCAGCGAGCAGCACTGGCTCGCCGTCATCGGCGTGCAGGCAGCAATGATCCTGGACGTTGGATTCCGGGCCGACCACGATCTCGCCAGCGTCGGCTCGGAGCACAGCCCCGTACCACACGCTGGCGTAGCGGCCGAGGGTCACCCGGCCCACCACGACCGCGCCGGGAGCGATCCAGGCCGTCGGGTGAACGGCTGGGCCAGTCCCGTCCAGGGCGCCGATCAGGCTCACGGGCTGACCCTCCTCCGGCCGCCGGACGCCGCTCGCGGGCGCTGGCCGCTCATCGGCGGCACTGCGCCGCTGGCCGCCGCCGCACCATGCTCCCATGCGGCAACGCGGCGCGTGCTGCCGCGGGTGTTCGCTCTGTAAATTGGACAAAACAGGATACTCGGCCGTTTCGGTTGCGCCCGTGGGTGCATCGGGACAAGAGTCATGCCCGTTATCCCCAAGCCAGACACCGCGCGGCCCGCGCCCCGGCATACTTAGTCGCAGCGGGCCGGCCCAGCCGACAAGAATCCCCGCAGACCCAGCCCGCGCCACCGCCTGTGACATGACCGGCCCAGTCGGCCGCATGTGGGTCTGCCTGACCCCACGACGGGTGACACTATGACCGACCAGACTGATCTCCTTTCCGATCTGGGCCAGGAAGACACGTTCGAGAAGGAAATGCGGGGCTACAGTCGCCGTCAGGTCGACGAGTTCGTGGCCCGCTCGCGCAGCCAGGCCAGGGACCTCGAGGAGCAGCTGTCCCGGTCTCTTGACGAGATCGAGAGGCTCAGGCTCGAGCTCTCCTCGGCCCGCCAGGCCGCTGGTGGTAAGCCGGCCTACGAGGAAATCAGCGAGCGGATGGGGCAGATCCTGAAGCTTGCCGATGACGAGGCCAAGGCGCAGAAGAACCGCGCTCAGGAAGAAATTGCCAAGATCCGCAACGAGGCAAAGCAGGAAACAGAGAAGTTCAAGGCGGAGGCGAGGGAGCAGTCTGATCGCATGCTCAGCGCCGCGCAGGAGCAGGCCGAGCATGCCATTGCGTCAGCCAGGACGGAGGCCGAGAAGACGCGCAGTTCCGCGCGCAGCGAGGCCGAGCGCTCTATCGGCGAGGCGCACAAGCAAGCAGAGAATGCCGTGGGCACCGCCAAGGCGCAGGCGAAGCAGGTTCTGGACGAGGCGACCGCGCGCGCAACCGCAATCCATGACGGTGCCGAGCGCCGCCTTAACCTGCTGACGTCCCGGCATACCGAGGCGATCAGGCGGCTTACCGAGATCCGTGACGTCGTGACGACGCTGGTGGCCGGCGAGGCTGCCCGCGGCTCGATGGAAGAGGAAGTCGCAAAGTCGGTAGCCAACGCCATCGCGGCGGGCAACCCGGGGAACGCCGGCATGGCCGAGGGCCGGCATGCGCCGGCCGCCGCTGCCGCCGGGCCAGCGCCCCGGGGCCGCGGTCCCATCGCTGCGGAGCAGGCGAAGGGGCCGGCCACGGCGGCCACGGTCAAGACCCCCGCCGAGCACGACAGCCGCGGCCCGGCACAGGCCCAGCCCGCTTCCGCCGCTCGCGCCGGTACCGCGCATCGCGCAGAGCGCGATGTCCCGTCCGGCGGGGCCAGCCAGCCAGGCACCGCAGACCGCCGGGCCCCCGACGCGTAAGCAGGGCCCCGACGCGTAACCAGCCAAGCGGATCCGGCGGCCACGGCCGCCGGGTCCGCTCCGGTTCCCGGGCGGCCACGACGGATTCCTCGGCGGCGAATACGGCAGGACGGGCGATCCGGACGCCTTCGCCACCACCCTGCGCAAGGTCCTCACCGACTGATGGCCGCCCTCTCGTCGGGCGCTCGCCTGCGTCCTTGCTCGATCGTCGCGAATCGCCGTCGGCGAAGGGCAGGACACCGCGAAGTGCGCGAGCGGGGCTGGCGCGGGACTAGTCAGGAAGGGCATCAAGCCGCCGGAGAATGACGCCCTCGCGCAGCGCCCACGGGCAGACCTCGAGTTTAGGCAGGCTGAAGAGATCCATCGCGGCGTCGGCGACGATCGCTCCGGCCGCTAGCTGGGGGGCCCGGCCCCTGGACACGCCGGCCAGCTGCGCCCGGTCTGCTGCGCTCGTCCTGCTGAGCCGTTCGGCAAGCTGGGTGACGTCCGAATGATGCAGGATGCGCTTCACATAGGGCCCGTCGCTTGACGGCGCGGCGCCGCTGATCCTGGCGAGCTGCCGGAATGTCTTGGAGGTCGCCACGGCATGGTTCGGACGGCCGTGCCGCATGACCGTGCCGGCGGTCGCGGCGATCTCCGCCCGCACGTGCTTGCGCAGCCGCCGGACTTCGTCAGCCGTCGGCGGGTCCCCGGCCAGCCAGTCCCTGGTCAGCCGGCCCGCGCCAAGTGGCAGGGAGACAGCTACGTCAGGCTCCTCGTCCACGCCCGAGGCAATCTCCAGCGACCCGCCGCCGATATCCAGCATGTGCAGCCGGCCCGAGGACCAGCCGAACCAGCGCCGCGCGGCCAGGAAGGTCAGCCGGGACTCATCCTGTCCGGTCAGCACCCGGATGTGGACCTTCGTCTCGGCCTGGATCTGGGCCAGGATCTCGTCACCGTTGACGGCGTCCCGCACGGCCGAGGTCGCGAACGCGAGTAGCTGGTGCACGCCCTTGTCCTCGGCTTCGCGCAAAGCCTCGTCGACGAAGGCGCGCAACTGGACCGCGCAATCCCTGGACAGCCGGTTGCCGCTGTCCAGGTGATCGCCGAGTCGCAGCTCGGCCTTGTGAGAATACGCGGGGACAGGCCGGGCGCCCTGATAGGCGTCCACGACGAGCAGGTGGACCGTGTTCGATCCAACGTCCAAGACACCCAGTCGCATAGATGCACGCTACTTTCCCTGGGGCGTATCAGGCACCCGCTGAGTGCCCGGCAACCGGGGAATGACACCTGAGCGCCGTCGCGTTGCGAAATTGTTAGGCCTCAGTACCGTCAAGGTCCTCGATCCGTGCCTGGGACGGCGGCCGGCGCGCCGAGATGACCTCGGCAGCGGCCTGCGCCTCGTGCATGACCCGAAGGATGTTGCCGCTGGCGAGCTGACCGCAGTCCGCCTCGCTCCAGCCGCGATCCAGCAGCTCGGCGATGAGGGCAGGATAGCAGGAGACGTCCCGCAGTCCATCCGGCAGCTGGTCGGTGCCGTCGTAGTCGCCGCCAATCCCGACGTGGTCGATGCCGGCTACCTCGCGGACATGATCGACATGGTCGGCCACCTGGGAAAGTGTCGCCACGGGCCGGGGATGGCCGGCCTCCCACTCCGGGAGCAGCTGCTTCCTGGTGGCCATATCCTCGTGATCGAGGTCGCGCCGCCGCAGCTCGGCGGTGAACTCGAGGTCCCAGTCCCGGCAGAGCCGGGAGACGAATGCGGGGACGAATGTCACCATGCACACGCCGCCGTTGCCCGGCAGCCGGGCCAGCATGTCATCGGGCACGTTGCGCGGATGGTCGCAGAGCGCGCGCGCCGAGGAATGGGAGAAGATGACCGGTGCCTGCGCGGCATCGAACGCGTCGCGCATCGTCCCAGGCGACACATGGGACAGGTCCACGAGCATGCCGAGCCGCTGCATCTCGCTGACGACCTCGCGGCCGAAGGCGGTCAGGCCGCCCGCGGCCGGCTCGTCGGTCGCCGAGTCCGCCCAGGGCACGTTCCGGTTGTGGGTCAGGGTCAGATAGCGGACCCCGATTGCGTGCAGGGCCCGCAGCACGCCGAGCGAGCAGGCGATGGAGTGCCCGCCCTCCGCGCCCAGCAGCGAGGCCACCTTTCCCGTGGCCAGGATCCATTCGACATCGGCGGCGGTCAGCGCGATTTCAAGTGCGGCCGGATAACGGCGGATCATTTCCCTGACGAGGTCGATCTGCTCCATCGTCGCGATGACCGCCGCCTCGCCCGCCAGCTCGGCCGGCACGTAGACCGACCAGAACTGGGCGCCGACGCCGCCGCTCGCCAGCCGGGGCAGATCGGTATGGATGCCCGTCACCGGAACGGCGAGATCGACCGGGTCCTTGCTGCGTCCTGCTATCTCACGCAGCGCCCAGGCGAGGTCGTTGTGGCCATCCATGATCGGGAAGCGGCGGAGCAGGTCACGAGCCGCGGTCGGGCTGGTGGTCATCTGGCCAGCCTACGGAGCCAGCGTCGGTGCGAGCCGGATTTAGCTCGCCAATGCGACGGACAATGAAGGCACGCTCGGCCATAGTGGGCTCAAGCTCCAGGGCGGCCCGGTAGGCCTCAGCGGCCTGCTCGCCGCGTCCCACCGGCTGCGGTCCTGGTCAGCCAGCAGCACCAGGCCGCCTGCCGAGTCGGTCCTGGCCGCCCGCCTGGCGTCGGTCAGCATGAACAGCGCCAGCAGGCAGCTGACCTCAGGCTCGCCAGGCAGCAGCCCGGCGAGGCCGCGTGCGAGGCGGATGGCGGCATCGCAGAGTTCGCCGCGGACCAGCGCGGGACCGGCGCTCGCCTTGTGCCCCTCGGTGAACACGAGATACACGACGCGCAGCACGGCGCCGACCCGGTCCGCCATGTCCTCCGCGGCGGGCCTCCGCAGCCGGATGCCCGCGTCGCGGATCTTGCCCTTCGCCCGCGCCAGCCGCTTGGCCATGGTCGCCTCCGGGAGGAGGAACGCGGCGGCGATCTCGGCTGTGCTCAGCCCGCACACGCACCGCAGCGTCAGCGCCACCTGCGCGGCCGGGGAAAGCGCCGGATGGCAGCACATGAAGATCAGCTCAAGTTCGTCGTCAACGCCAGCCGCTGCGGCCTGGCCCGCCGGGTCCGGCTTGCCTGCCCGGGCGGCAGCCGCGGCCTGGCTGGCCGCGGCCTGGCTGGCCACCGCCTGGCTGGCCACCGCCTGGCTGGCCGCGGCTCGCCAGAAGGGCGGGCGTCAGCGGGCGGCGGTCAGCGGGCCGGCGTCAGCGGGCGGTCAGTGGATGGCGGTCAGCAGGCCGCGCGGTCACGGGCCGGTGGCTCCCGCAGCAGCAAGCCTGACGTGCGGAACAGGAACTCGCCGTAGCTGTCGGGCGCGCGGTCGTGGTCATTGCCGTACCGGTCGGGTGCCAGGAACAGGGCGAGCATCCTGCGCTGCGCGTCGTTGCACTCGGACACCACGGCGGCGATCCGGCGCGCGATCCTGCTGGCGAACCCCCTCGCGGGCGGCCCTTGGCTCTGGTACGTGATGTGCCTCATGAGACAAGCCTGGCCGACTTGCCGGCGCCCGAACAGTGGCAGTAATGCCATAGTAACGTGACATCCTGCCAGTTTCCCTCCATCATGGATACATGATGAGGAACGTGGCCGTCGTGGTGCTCGACGGGGTCTCGCCGTTCGAGCTCGGGGTGCTGTGCGAGGTCTTCGGCTCCGACCGCAGCAAGGACGGGCTGCCGCGCTATGACTTCGCCGTCGTGGCCGACCAGCCGGGCCCGTTGCGCGCGGAGTCCGGATTCACCCTGCACACGCCGTACGCCCTGGACCGGCTGGCGGAGGCCGACCTGATCGCCGTGCCCGCGATATCCGGCGATATCACCCGCGGCAGGCTGGATGAGCTTCCCAGGCCGCTGCTCGCGGCGCTGCGCGCCGGCGCCGACCGCGGCGCCAGGATGCTGAGCGTCTGCACGGGCGCGTTCGTCCTCGGCGCCGCGGGGCTGCTGGACGACCGGCGCTGCACCACCCACTGGATGCACGCCGAGCAGCTAGCCCGGCTGTGCCCGGCGGCGAAGGTGGACCCGTCGGTCCTGTACGTGGACGATGATCCCATTTTCACCAGCGCCGGAACCGCGGCTGGCATCGACGCCTGCCTTTACCTGCTGCGGAAGGAACATGGCAGCCGGGTAGCCAACGCGGTCGCACGGCGCATGGTCGTCCCGCCGCACCGCGACGGCGGTCAGGCCCAGTACCTGGAGCGCCCGCTCGCGTCGCCGGAGTGCGACACGCTGCAGGACGTCATCGGCTGGATGGAGCGGCATCTGGACGAGCCGGTCACCGTCGCCGGGCTGGCCAGCCGGGCCGCGATGTCGGCGCGGACCTTTGCCCGGCGGTTCGTCCAGGAAACAGGCACGACTCCGCAGCGATGGCTGACTGGCCAGCGGATCCTGCTCGCCCAGCAACTCCTGGAGGAGAGCGACATGACGGTGGATCTGGTCGCCGAGCTGTCCGGCTTCGGCAATGCGACCGCGCTGCGCCATCATTTCCGCGCCTGGCGGGCGACGACGCCGCAGGCCTACCGCCGCCAGTTCCGGGATCCGGCTCCCCCGCCCCCTCCCGGGCCGCCCGCGCAGCTGTCCACCGCCCCGGCCGCCGCCGGCTAGCCGGGCCGCCGCCGGGCTAGGCAGCCCCGCCGCCGGGCTAGGCAGCCCGCCGCCGGCTGAACCGGGCTGGCAGACGTATCGTGACAGGAAGCGGGCCGCTCCCCTGGCCCGCGCTGGAGAGGCCGATGACGCTGCAGCCCGGAAACCCCATGCCCGGCGGGCATTGGTCCATGCGATCCTCCACCGCTGACCGGGAGCGCGCGATCGACGTACTCAAGGCCGCCTTTGCCGAGGGCCGGCTGTCGCGGGAGGAGTTCGAGCAGCGGGCCGGGCAGGCATACCGTTCGCGGACCTATGCCGAGCTCGGCGTGCTGACCGCCGATCTGCCGGCCGGCCCGCTGGGCGCCGTGCCGCCGCCGCCGTCGCCGTACGCCCCGCCGCCGTACCCCCCGCCGCCGCCGTACGCCGCGCCGCCGTACCCCGTCGCGGCATCAGGCCGGCGAGTGAACTCGCTGGCGGTCGCCGCGCTGGTGTGCTCGCTGATCCCCGGATTTCCCTCGGTCGCCGCCATCATCGCTGGCACGACGGCGCGCCGGCAGATCCGGCGAAACGGTGAGCGCGGCGACGGCATCGCCGTCGCCGCGATAGTGATCGGCGCGATTTCCCTGCTGGTCTTCCTGCTGTTCCTGGTGGGCACAGCGCGGTTCCCGTAACCGGCAAATGGCTTGCCCTGATTCGCTGCCGACAGGCACACTGCGTCCGTGGCAGCGGCGCCGACATTCGAGGAACTGCTGGCCGAAGGTGCAGCCGAGCCAGTCGAGGGCTGGGACTTCTCCTGGTTCGACGGCCGGGCCACCGAGGAGCGCCCGTCGTGGGGCTACTTCCGGCTGCTCGGCGAGCGGATGGCCGGTGCCACCGCCGCGCTCGACGTCCAGACCGGCGGTGGCGAGGTGCTCTCCCGGATCTCGCACCCGCCGCCGACCCTGGCGGCCACCGAGTCGTGGCCGCCGAACGTCGAGGTGGCTGCACGTGCGCGCGCAAGCACGCGCGCACGCGCACGGCCCGCCGCCGGGCGGCCGGCCCGACCCGTGGTATGACACCGTCCCCGGCCCGGCGACCTGGAACCGGCTGGCCTGCGCCGCGCTCCGGCAGGACGCGGCCTGGGGGCCGGCCCTGGCCAGCCGCATCAGCCTGTTGCGCGAACTGGCCGCCCTGGTCACCCCGGTCTCCGGCGACCAGATCGTCATCTGCCATCGTGACCTGCATCCAGACAACGTGCTTGTCGACGCCTCCGGCGAGCTTGTGCTGCTCGACTGGGACGACATCGGCGAGGCCTGCCCGGACCGTGAGCTGGCCCAGCTGCTGGCGGAGTGGCACGTCCGGGATGGCGTGGCCGATGATGCCGCGGTGACGCGCACCCTGACGGCGTACCGGGCCGCCGGCGGCTCCGGGCTCCTGCGTGACGAGCGATCGTTCGGCATGCTGATCGCCTCCCGGCTGAACTTCCTGCGGGCGCAGGCGAGAGTGGCACTCGACCCGCGCACCACACCGAAGAACAGGATTTGCGCAGCCGACGAGATCCTGGACACCCTGGCCAGGCTGCCCAGCCCTGGGCTGATCGCCCGGTTGCTCGCCGTGGCGGCCGCCGCCTTCGGCTGATATCGCGGCCGGATCGCCTTCGCGCCGGCGAGCGCTTCATGATCGCGGAAGATCTGCGTTGTTCCTGGTCCTCGGGTGTGCCGCGATCACAGGATTGCGCCCGGGCCTGGGCCGGCTGGCTCAGCGGATGTTGGAACTCGTGATGACGCCGTTCTTGACCGTGTAGGTGCCGTGGAAGGTCTTGACCGAGCCATCCTTCTGCTGGGCGCTCAGCCGGGCGGTCACCACGTTGCCGCTGACCGACTCGACGGTCAGGGTGTCCTTCACGGTGGTGCTGAAGCCCTGCCGGAAGGCTGGGTAGGACGAGCTGCTGATGTTGCGCCCGCCGAGGTTCCAGGCCCGGGCATAGTCGTGCCGGTTGATCGCCGCGATGTATGCCCGCACCGTCGAGGCCGGGCCGGCCGGCCCTGGGTTGCCCGTGGCGCCAGAGGCACTGGAGGTAGCGGGGGGTGACGTGGCGGCCGTCTCGCTCGCTGGTCCCGCGCCATTGTGGCGCAGGTACACGAAGGCACCGCCGGCGATGCCGAGGACGACCAGGATGACGATTGCTGCGATGGCCAGTGAGCGCCCGGCGGACCCGCCGCGCGGCACCGGCGGCGGGTAGGGCATGGGCGGGTACGACCCGGGCGGCGGGTACGACCCGGGCGGCGGGTACGACCCGGGCGGCGGGTACGACCGGGCGGGCGGGTAGGCCCCGGACGGCGGGTAAGACGGCTCCGGCCCGTGCCCGCCTGGCCCATAGCCGGGCTGCCCGTGCCCGGCCCGCTCGTAGGCCGGCCGCCCGCCAGCGCCCTGGCCGCGCGTCTGCTGCTCGTTCAGCGCTCGGCCAGTCGCGGCCAGCCCCGTCTCGGCGGCCGTGAGGCCTGGCCTGACGGGCTCGGAGCCGCGCTGCTGGCGTCTCGTCGGCGGAGCCGATGGCCGCGACCCCGGCGGCCGCAGCGCGCCGCCGGCCGGGTTTCGCCCGGCCGGCGGGCCGCCTGTGCCGATCGGGCCGGCCAACTCGGTGACCGCTCTCGGCGGGCCGGGGACGGGCTGTCCGCCTGCGCTCCAGCTGAGCCCGCAGGTCGCCGCCAGGGCCGCCGAGAACTCACGGCAGCTCTGCTGGCGGTCGGCGGGTGACTTAGCCATCGCCCGGGCCAGCACCCGGTCGACCGCAGGCGGCAGTCCGGGACGGCGCGCGGTCACCGCCGGCGGCGGCGCCGAGAGCTGTGCGAACAGCCGCCCGAGATCTTCGCCCCGGTTGAACGGCGGCTCGCCGGCCAGCATCTCGAAGGCCGCGCAGGCCAGCGCGTACAGATCGGCCCGGCCGTCGACCGGCTGGGACTCGATCTGCTCGGGAGCCATGTAGTCGAGCGTGCCGACGAACTGGCCGGTCTGCGTCAGCCCGCCCGTCGCCATGGCCTGCTTGCTCAGCCCGAAGTCGGAGAGGTAGACGTGATCAGGGTGGCCGCCGCCAGCGACCACGCCGAGCAGCATGTTGGCCGGCTTGACATCGCGGTGCACCAGCCCGACCGCGTGCGCCGCGTCCAGCGCCGACGCGACCTGCGCGATGATGCTGGCCACCCGCGCCGGATCCAGCGGGCCGAGGCGGCGCGCCAGCGTCCGGACGTCGCCGCCGCCGACGTAACGCATCGCGATGAACAGCACGCCGCCAGACTCCCCGGCCTCGAACACCGGGATGATGTGCGGATGATCGACCGCGGCGGCCGCCCGCGACTCGCTGATGAACCGCTGCCGGAACGAGGAGTCCCTGGCGATCTCCGGCGCCAGGATCTTCAGCGCGACCCACCGGTCGAGGTTGACGTCGAGCGCCCGGTAGACGACGGCCATGCCGCCCCAGCCGATCTGCTCGGCCAGCCGGTAGCCGGCTACCTGCGCGCCGGCCGTGAAGTCACCCGATGCGGGAGGGACCCCGTCAGCCACCGCGCCTCCTGCGTTCGCCCGTTCACCCAGCGCCCGCTCTCACGACGCGCAGCGGCGTCGCCCTGGCACCAGGATCATTCGCTTTACTGGCAGATTGCGGGATAGACCTCAAGTATCCGCATCGCCCGCGGCCGGCTGTCAACCCGGGCCGCGGGTGGCTCGCCGCCGCCGATTGCCGCTAGTGGTGCTGGCTTCACTGGCCCGCTGGTACTGGCCCGCGCAGCGGTCCGCTGCTGACACCCTTCTTTGCGCGTCTCCGCCAGCAAATAATCACCATCAAGAGGTGAGAAATGGAGCAGGCCCCCTCGACGACAGCTGCGGAGGCAATGCCAGAAACCGGCCGCCGGAAGGATAGCGCCCGGCAATGGTCCCCTATCAGACCACAGGCCGCGTTCGTGCGTGCATGGTCCTGCTGGGCGGTGACCATCGGGGCCTCCGTGGCCACCTTTGCCTTCAGCCGAAGTCACCCGGCGCTCGCCAGCGCCGGCCGCCAGGGCAACGTGGGCACTGCGGTGGCCGCGGTCATGTTCATCGGGGGCTTCGCCACCGTCGGCGCGCTGCTGGCCTGGAAGCGGGCCTCCAATCCGATCGGGTGGCTACTGTCCGCCGCCGGGCTGTCGTACGCGGGCGGCGTCGCCGCGCTGTCCCTGGCGGATTTCCGTCAGACTCTGGCGCTCTCCCACTGGGTGGGCTGGATCTGGCTGGTTGGCCTCGGGCTCACCGTCTTCGTGCTGCTGCTGTTTCCTACCGGCACGCTGCCTTCCCGCCGCTGGCGCCCGGTGGCGTGGGCGACCGCGGCCGGCCTGGCCAGCTGGGTCATGGGCAACGCGTTCGCCCCGACGGTCATCACCGCGAGCACTAACCTGGCGGTCCGCAATCCGATCGGCGTCGGGGGACCAGCGGGGTCTCTTTTCAGGCTTCTTACGGTGGCCGGCGCCGGGCTGATACTCGCCGCCGGGCTTGGCTCGATCGTCTCCCTCGTGTTCCGATACCGGCACGCCCGGACGGTCGAGCGGGAGCAGCTGAAATGGCTTGTCTACGCGGCCGCGCTGATCGTGGTAGCGCTGGCCAGCGAGCCGTTCCTGGAGCGGCTGGCCGGCCCGGGAGATGCGGCGAACAATCTCCAGAACGGGATCAGCACCGGCTCGGCAGCCCTCATCCCGATCGCGATCGGCGTCGCCATCTTCCGGTATCACCGCTGCGACATCGAGCTTGTCATCAACAGGACCCTGGTCTACGGGTCGCTCGCGACGCTCATCACCGGCGTCTACGTCGCCATCGTGGTGGGGATAGGCTCAGCGGCGCAGCACCAGGCGCAGCCGAATCTCGGCCTCCCGCTGCTGGCCACGGCGATCGTCGCGGTCGCATTCCAGCCGGTCAGGGAGCGCGTGCAACGGCTGGCCAACCGGCTGGTCTACGGAAAGCGGGCAACGCCCTACGAGATCCTGTCGGAGTTCTCCGCGCGGATGGCGGGGACCACGGCTGCCGACGACCTGCCGCGGATGGCGAGGATTCTCGCCGAGGGCACCGGGGCGGCCAGGGCTGACGTCTGGCTGAAAGTCGGGGACATCCTGCGGGACGACGCCAGCTGGCCGCCGGGCGCGCCGCCGTTTCCCTCGGTCGGCGCGACCCCGGCCGGGCCGCCCGCGGTGGCAGGCGCCGACCGCACCCTGGCTGTCGCGCACCAGGGCGAGATGCTCGGCGCCCTGTCGGTGTCGAAGCGCCCGGGCGAGCCGCTCACGCCCACCGAGGACAAGCTGCTGGCCAGCCTCGCCGCCCAGGCCGGCCTCGTGCTGCGGAACGTCGGGCTCAGGGCGGAGCTGCTGGCCAGGCTGGAGGACATCAGGGCTTCCCGGCAGCGCCTGGTGGCGGCGCAGGACGAGGAGCGCCGCCGGATCGAGCGCAACATTCACGACGGAGCTCAGCAGCAGCTGGTGGCGCTGGCCATCAAGCTAAACCTCACCGAGTCGCTGATCGGCACGGACGCCGAAGGCGAGCGGGAACTGCTGGCCGAGCTCCGCCAGCAGGCCGTCGACGCCGTGGAAGAGCTGCGGGACCTGGCCCGCGGGATCTACCCGCCGCTGCTGGCCGGCGAGGGCCTGGCCGCCGCCCTGCGCGCGCAGGCCAGGAAGTCGCCGCTGCCCATCTCGGTCACCGCTGACGGCGTGCGGCGTTATCCCCAGGAGGTCGAGGCCGTCGCCTACTTCTGCGTCCTCGAGGCCCTGCGGAACGTCTCGAAGTACGCGAGCGCCAGCCGTGCCCAGGTCCGGCTGACGTCCGCCGGGGACGATCTGGTGTTCACCGTCATGGACGACGGCACCGGCTTTGACCTGGGCAAGGGAACATACGGAACGGGCCTGCAGGGGATGATCGACCGGCTGAGCGCGATCGGCGGCACCCTTGATGTGCGGACATCGCCAGGGGCCGGCACCATCGTGGCTGGCCGCATCCCAGCCGCCGCAGCGCTCCGCGCCTCGCCGGGCTGACCTTTATCACGTCATTCCTCGCTGGCCGGCCGGCGTGCGCCGGCTAGCCAGCGAAGACCTCGGCTCGCGGGCCGGAGACGTGCTCTGACCGGCACGCACTGGCTATTTCCCCCGCTCCGTCGCCGCCCGGGCCGAGCCTGGGCGGCGACGTTCGCGCGGGCGTCACTCAGCGGGCGCTGGCATCTCAGCCTGGACGGGCACCTCGATCAGCAGATCGGCCGCGGTCTCCATGCCGGCCCGCCAGACCGAGCGGGACACGATCTTGGTCGGGTCGGCCCGGTGCCGGTAGTGGCCGGCGATGTCCCGGCACTCCTCCAGCAGGCCCTCCGACAGCGTGGTCGGCTTCAGGCCGAGGGCCAGGAATTGGTCGTTGCGGACCGCCAGCTCGTTCTCCTCGGCCTCCTGCCGCGGATTCGGCAGGTACGCGATGTCCACCCCGGTAGCGGCCGAGACCAGCTTGGCCAGCTCGACGACGCGGTGCACCTCGGTGATCTGGTTCAGCACCTGCGGCCGCGAGCCGGCCTGCGGCGGGTTGCTGATCGCGATCTCGATACACCGGACGGTGTCCCGGATGTGGATGAACGCGCGGGTCTGCCCGCCGGTGCCGTGCACGGTCAGCGGGTGCCCGATTGCGGCCTGCATCAGGAACCGGTTCAGCACCGTGCCATAGTCGCCGTCGTAGTCGAACCGGTTGATCAGCCGCTCGTCCCGGCTGGTCTGGTCGGTCTGGGTGCCCCACACGATGCCCTGGTGCAGGTCGGTGATCCGCAGCTGGTCGTTCTTGGCATAGAACGCGAACAGCAGCTGGTCCAGCGTCTTGGTCATGTGGTACACCGAGCCGGGGTTCGCCGGGTGCAGGATCTCCCGCTCCAGCTCGCCGTCCGGCGTCGGCACCTTCACCGTCAGGTAGCCCTCCGGGATCGGCGCGGTCCCTGACCAGCCGTACCCGTAGACGCCCATCGTGCCCAGGTGCGCCAGCGCCGCGTCGATGCCGGTGTCGACCAGCGCGGTCAGCAGGTTATGGGTAGCCCGGACGTTGTTGTCCACGGTGTACCGCTTGGTGTGCGTGGAGCGCATCGAGTACGGCGCCGCGCGCTGCTCGGCGAAGTGCACGATCGCGTCCGGCCGCAGCTCCTTCAGCACCGCGACCAGCCGGTCGTACTCGGTCGCCAGGTCCAGGCTCACGAAGCCGATGTCAGCGCCGGAGACCTCTTTCCAGGCGCGGATGCGCTCGCTGATCGGCCGGATCGGCGTCAGCGACTCCACCTCGAGGTCGACGTCGATCTTCCGGCGGCTCAGATTGTCGACGATGGTGATGTCATGACCGCGATCCGACAAGTACAAAGAGGTCGGCCAGCCACAGAAGCCATCGCCGCCAAGAACCAGAACGCGCATTCCGACTCCCATCAGGTTCGTCAGTAAAGGCAGCCCACGACCGCTGCCGGGGGGCTAGGGCCGGCTGGATCGTGGCCCACCACGTACGGCATCCCGTAGCGCGGGCAGTCTACCCGGCTGTCTGCGCGTCTGCCCGGCCGTGCTACAGAGTGGCTACCGAGTGACAGGACCAACGGAACAGTACAGGATATTTCGGGCAGTCTAGGACGTCGCGTGAGCGCTCGCCTTGCCGCAGGGAGAGGGCAACCTAGCCAAGCCGGCAGGTCGCTTCCCCGGGCAAAGTTAAAATCTTGGTCATTGCCACGGGCTCGGCGTCACGGCGTCGACGCGCCGAGCCGGCTGAGGTCGTGCGCGCGCATGTACTCAGAGCCTACGATCAGCGGCCAGGCCACGAGAGAGGCCATCCGGCAGCCACCGGGCGCTGGCTGGCCGATCGGCCTCGGCCGCTCCCCGGAGCGGCCGTGAAGCCTGGCGGGAGATAACGTTGGCAGGGTCGCCACCCGAGCGGCCAGGAAGAGGGGCCCTGACCGTGCCGCGCTATAACAGGGTCGTCGTCAAGCTCAGCGGCGAGGCGCTCGCCGGGCCAGCCGGCTCTGGCGTGGATCCTGCCAGCCTGGCCCGCGTCGCGGATGAGGTTCTCTCCGTGCGGGATCTCGGCGTGCAGGTAGCAGTGGTTGTTGGCGGCGGAAACTACTTCCGCGGCCGGATGGCCGACGGATGGGGCATCAGCCGGGCCGAAGCGGACAACATCGGGATGCTCGGCACCGTGATGAACGCGCTGATGCTCCGAGGGGTGCTCACCGCACGGACAGACATCGACGTGCGGGTGATGACCGCAATGCCGATCCACAGCGTCGCTGAACCGTTCATCAGGCTGCGGGCAGCGCGTCACCTGGATCGCGGCCTCATCGTCCTGCTGGCCGGCGGCATCGGCCAGCCGTACGTCACTACCGACTACCCGGCCGTCCAGCGTGCCCTGGAACTCGACGCCGATGCCTTGCTGGTGGCCAAGCGAGGAGTGGACGGGGTCTACGACAGTGACCCGCACGTCAATCCCGCAGCGGTCCGCTACGCGCAGCTGACCTATGACGAAGCTCTTGCCGCCGGGGTACGCATCATGGACACCAGCGCGTTCGTGCTCGCCAACGAGCAGGGCCTCATCATGCACGTCTTCGATGTCGCCACTGCCGGGGTCATGCGCCGCATCTGCGAAGGCGCCGACCTGGGCACGCGCATCACCGCCAAGGCGTAGCCAGGGCTTTTCCGCGTGGACAGCGGTCCGCCGCCACGATCATGAATCGGGGCCGCGTGCTAGTGCCCGCGGTGAGCCGTGCTGCGACGCAGAGAGCTCGTCAGGTTGCACCGGGTGCCCGGCAGCGGAAGTCGTCGATGACGCTGTTGATCGCATCGGCGATCTGCCCGGGCCGGACCTGGTTGATCGCATGGTCGGTGTCCGCGAGCACGATGTGCCTGCCGCCGGGAACCTCGGCGGCCAGGGCGGCTTGCCGGCCGGTCCACATCTCGCGCTGGTCGGCTGGCATGCCGATGGTCGCGCTGAGCACCACCATGGGAACATCAGGCAGTGCGGTGGTGGCCCGGATCTGCTGGATAGCCGGGACAGCCTCGGAGAAGAGCCGGTATTCATCCTGGATCATGCGAGCTTGGCTCCGTTTCACATAGCTAGATGCATGGGCGTCCAGGATCAGTTCCTGCAGGTGCGGGTCCGCCGTGAGGCATCGCGCGAAGGGCCCGAACATGTCCCGGATGACGGCGGCGAGTTCGCCATTCGCGTGCTGCCGTAGAGTCCGGTAGGACGGGCAGTTCAGGCAACGTTAACGGCGAGGTGTCAGTCCCGTCACCGCGCGCCAGGCTTACCTCCTCAGAGTCTGATCCGGTAATGGCAGATGCTGTCGGTCACGTCGGCCAGCACGCCGCCGTTGGCCTCGATGACCCGGCGCGAGCCGATGTTGTCCTCCGCGCAGGTGACCAGCAGGCGGCGCATGCCGCGTTCGCGGCAGAGGACGCAGGCGCTGGCGAGCATCGCCGTCGCATGCCCGCGACGCCGGTGCGCCGGCACGACGTTGTAGCCGATATGGCCGCCCTCGCGGCGCAGGTCTCGCGTGAGCCTGTGCCGGATCATGAGCGCGCCGATGTAGACAGGGCCGCTGACATACCACAACTCGGTCGTGGGAACGCCCCACATCTGCCGCGTCTGCTTGCGACTGGCGACGAAAGACTCAAAGTCGGCCGTAGCGCTGTCCAGCCACGACGCTGACGTGCCGTCGTGCGCGCTGGCTGCACGCTCCCCGGCCAGGAACGAAGCTCGCACAGCCGTCGTCGGGGGGACCAGTTCAGGCACGACGACAGGGTGCCACGCCGGCGGCAGAGGCGCCATCCGATAGCCGTGCCACCGGCGCCGCCGCCCGTGACGGACGCGGAATCGGTTTGCTGAACCCGCATCGCGCCCGGCTCGCGGTGATGCGTACTCAGTCCTGCCGGGCGCGGTAGAGGTCGCGCAACAGGGCGATCTCGCCCGCCAAGGCGCTCCTTCGCTGAGGCGCCCGGGCTGCCGGATCGTGCTCGCCAGCTATCTGGTGAGGGGCGCAAGCACGACCACCCACAAGATATCGCTACCCGGGAACCCCGGCGGCGAGCAGCTTCGGCTGCCCGAACGGAGGCGCTGATAGCAACTGCCCTGGACGCCGGAAGGCCGCGGTGATCCGGCCCGCACGGGACGACCCTCGGCCGCGGTGGTCCAGCCCGCCCGGGACGACTTCCCGTGCCGTGCTGGCCTTGACTGGCCCGGCCGGGCGCTCTAAACTCAGCAGTTGTACAACCGATTAGTTGTCTATGAAGGAGTCGCGATGATGCATCTGATCGCAGCCGAGCGCCGGGAACTCGCGGAAGTGCTTGGCGGGCTCAGCGCCGCCCAGTGGCAGGCGCCGTCGTTGTGCGCCGGCTGGACGACGGCGCACGTGGTGGCGCATCTCACGATGCCGTTCCGGATCTCCGAGCGCGAGTTCGCGCTCGGCATGCAAGAGGCTGCCGGCGACTTCGGCACGTTTTCCGACGCCGTGGCGAGCCGGGATAGCCAGCTGCCGCAGGCGGAACTCGTCGCCGCGCTGCGTGACAACGTCGACAACCCGTGGAGCCCGCCCGGCGGCGGCCAAGCGGGCGCGCTCAGCCATGACATCATTCACGGCCTCGACATCACCTGGCCGCTGTCCATCAGGTACCCGATCCCCGGCCAGGCGATGACCACCGTGCTCGACCTGATCGTCAGCCAGGGGAACCAGAGCCTGTTCGGCTTCGCCCTGGGCGGCATCGAGCTCCAGGCCAGCGATCTCGGCTGGTCATCCGGCACCGGCGCGCCGCTGGCCGGGCAAAGCCGGGACCTGCTGCTCCTGGTCGCCGGGCGGACGATCCCGCAGGACCTGTTCAGCGGACCCGGCGCGCAGCACCTCGGCGAAACGGCCCGGTGACGGCGCCGGCTGCGGGGCAGCCTTGCGCTGTCGTCCTGACCACCTGCTCGAGCCGGCCGGGCGCCCGGGCACACGGCCTGTCACTCGCCGGACCGCAACACCTTCCGGGGGTGACTGCCGTCGACATAGCCGAGGAATGGCGGGTAGATGTTGTAGCCGAGCAGTTCCTGGAGCCGCTCGGGGAGCTCCCTGACAACGCTGCGCGGGACGGCGAGGCAGTGGTTTTCCTGCGGCCGCAGCCAGGCAACGACGTACTCCAAGATCACGCCAAGGCGTGGCCGGCTGGTGCGGTTGGCGCCGCCGCCGTGCCAGAGGCTGCCGAGGTAGAACATGGCCGAGCCCGGTGCCATGACAGCCGTCCGGACCGGATCGTCGGCGGTGGGCGCGCGCCCGGGCTCCCAGCGGTGGCTGCCGGGGACGAACCTGGTGGCGCCGTTGTCCTCGGTGAACTCATCCAGCGGCCACATGGTATTGATCACTACCGGCGGGTGCGGCTGCGGTAGCGGGTAGATCGCGTCGTCCGTGTGCAGCACCTGGGCGCTCTCGCCGGGCCCGATGCGGATGCCCACCGGGGCACTGAGCTGGTAGTACCCGAGCACACGGTCGAGCATCGCCAGGATGAGCGGGTGCGTGGCGGCTTGGTCGAACATCCGGGTCTTGGCGAAAAGGGCATACACCCGCTGGGTCGCGAACCCTTCGAACTCGTTGCGGCCCGTCGGCGTCCTGTCCAGGATCCGGCCCAGGTCCGCCCTGGCCGCCCCGACATCGTTCTCGCTCATCAAGCCGGAGACGATCACGTAGCCGTCACTGATCAGCCGACGCGCCACGTCCTGGCCAGTGGACGTGGCGCCTGGCATCGTGGCCATCATCGCCAGCTTAAGGCAGGCCTGCGGGTCAGGCACGAGCCGCCAGCGTGGCAGCATGCAGGCCTGCGCGGCAGCCGCGGCCGGTGCTCAGGATGTCATGGCATCGCGGCCGGGTCGATCGTCCGGACTGCGGGTGTGGCCGCGCGCGAGCAGGACCAGATAGGCGGCGGCGACAATGCCGGTGAGATTGATGATCAGCTGGAGGGCTGATCCTGCCGCATCGTGAAAGCGACCGAACACCAGGGCCAGCGCCAGGTTTCCCGCGGCCGGGATCGTGGTGACGGAGATGAACACGCCCACCAGGGCCGCCGATTTCGCGGACGTGAGCGCCAGCATGCCGGCGGCGCCGGCAACCAGCGCGGTGATGAGCGAGAACCAGCCAGGCTGGTAGATGTACTCGGTGCCGACCGAGTTAGCGAGGGTGCGAGCATCCACCAGGCCGGTAGCGCGCCATAGGACGGCCACGACGGAGGTCGCGGCGATGGCGCCGGCGAACCCGACGACCAGCGCCGTGATCCCGCGGCGGACGGCATCCATCCGGTGCAGCCGCAGTCCGACGGCTACCGCGGCCAGCGGCCCGAACTCCGGGCCGACGACCATCGCGCCGACGATGGTGATCGGGGAGTTGGTCGCTACCCCGATCGCCGCCAGCAGGCACGCCAGCACCATGAATGCCATGAACGTCCAGGTCAGGGTCGAGTCCTCACCGGTGCTGGCGATGACATCCGCCCAGATGATCGCATCGGCGGCATCGCCCGGGGCGTCCCGCTCGGCCCGGCGCACGCAATCGCCGATCACGGTCTCGGCCGGGTCCCAGCTGATCGAGCCACGCCGGTCGACACCCAGATCCCGCAGGTCACTGACGACTTCCTGGACGCTCTCGCGCGCGATGTCAGCCTGGATCAGGTCACCGTCCGGCTGGCGGGCCGCGCCCGGGAGCACGATGAGATTGGTGGCCCCCCGGTGATCCCGCAATATCGCCTGTGCCTCATCGCTGAGATCGGCCGGGCTCAGCACGCGCATATGCAGCATCGACATGGTGAACAAGCCTGCCCGATGGCCCGCCAGGCCGTCTGCAGCCTTCTCAAGATCAGAATTAACGGATCCTCCGCAGCCAGCCTTGCCCCGGCGCTGCACATCGACGGGGGGCCCTCGTTAGAGGCTGGCAATGATCTCGGTGAGATCGGGCAGGGCGCGGTCGGTGGTGATGAGGTACGACAGGCCGAATCGCTCACGCCGGGCTTGCAGGTCCTCGCGGATCTGGGCAACGCTGCCGATGAGGATCGTCGGCATCTGCCAGACGGCTTCGGCGTCGATCCCGCTCCAGCCGCGCCTGGCGATGAATGCCTCGGTGTCGGCGCGCCTTTGCCCAGTTACCACGATCGTGATGAAGGCGCTGAGTTCCAGCCCGGGGAAGCGGTCGCCGGCCCGTGCGCGCCGCATGCCGATTTTCTGGTCGAGTGCGGCTGGCAGGAGGTCGTGAGGGTCATCACGGTCCTGGGAGTTCTTGATCGGGGCCGGCAGCAGCCCGAACGTGAGGTCCGCCAGCCAGCCCGGGCCGGGCAGCCGGCCTCAGTACTTGATGCGGAAGTTCCCGATGAAGGTGATCCTGTTGCCGTCGGGATCGGTGATGGCCGACAACTGCACGCCCTTGTTCACCGTCTCGACCGCTCCTGCGGCCATGCCCCGCGCGGAGAGATCGGCGATGTGCCGATCCAGGTCGCCCACCGCGAAGTTCAGCAGGGCTGAGCCGGCCCGCTCGGCGTCGAAGGTTACCTGCACCCACCCGCTGTCGGTCACCCGCCATTCGACCAGGCGACCCTCCATCGGCAGGTTGTCCGCGGGACGGCCGAAGAGACGCTCGTACCACGCGCGGGCAGCGTCAAAGTCGGCCACCGGGACGACGGCGAGTACATGATCTATGGACATTGCCTGTTCCTCCAGGGTCGGGACGCTGACAGTCAAGCAAGATGTTAACTATCTCGGGGCAGCCGACAGGCGCGCCTCGCTCTTGCCTCCCGGCCGCCTGCCGTGGCCCGACCTGATCAGCTCCCCGCAAGTTCAGCATCGCCAACGGCTCGGTGGTCAGCGGCCCGGCCACGTCCCCGCTGGCCCCGGTCAGCATCAAGGTCCAGGGCGCCTCCATCATCCAGGCATAACGAGCCGTGGGGGGTTATGGTGACCAGACGGCCGCTCCGCCGGCGCCCGGTTAGTGACCGGCGATCTGGCCGCCGTCGATGTGCAGGATCTCGCCGGTGATGAAGGGCGATGACTCCAGGAACAAGATGCCGTCGACGATGTCGCTGACCTGGCCCACGCGCTGGAGGGGGTGCAGCCCGGCGAGCGCGTGGTAGCTTTCCGGCGGCTGTTCCGGCGTCTGGATGATGCCTGGTGAGACGGCATTGACCCGGATGCCGCGGGAGGCGTACTCGATGGCCAGCGACCTGGTGGCCGCCGCCAGGCCGCCCTTGGTCAGCGCGGCCAGCACGGAGGGCACGCTGGAGTTCGCGTAGTCGGCCAGGGTGGTGGTGATGTTGACCACGTGGCCGCCGCCGCCTTGCTTCAGCATCTCGGCGATGGCGCGCTGGGTCATCCGGAAGAATCCGGTGACCCGCTCGGCTGAACGATGGGGCGTTATTCCGTGTCTGGTGCGGGCCACAGCTCGCGCATGTGCTCCCAGCTGTCCTCGTCCGGGGACTCCCCGGGCGCGATGTACCGCGCTCCGGGGAACGTCTGCGCCGGAGCGGTGAAGCTGCCCCTGGCGAGGAGCCGGCCGATGTTCGCGCGGTAGATCTCATCGACGTCGGCGTGCCGCAGCGGCTCGTCATCCAGCCAGAGGTTCTTGGGGTGGACAGGCTCCTCGTACATGCGCCGGAAGATCTCCGTCCGCAGGTCCTTCATCCAGTTCGAGTTGAGGTTCATCGTGCGGAACTGGCGGAGGGCCTCGATGTCGATGATCCCGGCAACGAATGTGTTGGAGCCCGATGCGGTGTGCCCGAGCACGCTGCCCTGGTAGTCGACGATATGGGAATTGCCGCCGGCGATGTCGTACGGGTGCTCTATCTTCGGATGCACGTAAACGGGGCCGACGTTCGGGCAGATCATGTAGACGTTGTTGAAATGCGCATGCGCCCGGTTCTGCAACAGCCATGTCCCGCCAGGCTCCAGCCCGGTCTGGGTCATCGGCACCGCCTCGCTGGGACGGTAGACAACCTCGGCGCCGTTGAACGCGAGCGCGCGCACCGCCTCCGGGTACTCCCCGTCGGAGCAGCAGATCGTGCCGATATTGCCGATGTCGCTGGTGCGCAGCACCGGGTAGAAAGCATCAATCCCGTCGCCGAACAGCTCGACCCAGCGGTCGTAGACATCATGCGGGACGCACGAGCGCTCGCGGCACCACAGGTGGTTCTTCGCCGCCTTATGCACGATCTCACCCTGCGGGGAGATGACGAACAGAGTGTTGAAGAAGCGTTTGTCGATCACCTCGGGCCAGCGCGCCTTGCACTGGGCGACGATGTAGGTGTCGTACTGCCGGGCGAGCGCGGCGAGGCGGCTCGTTTCCGGTCCCGGGATGTCAATGAACAGATCACGCGCCGCCGTGACGTGCGGGATGTCGAAGATCTCGTCGGTGAACCCGGTCAGGGCACCCTCAGCGAGCGCGATCAGCCGCACGGGCATGTTGATGCCGATGATCGATACGGCCGCGTGGATCGCGTCCTCGACGATTTGCAGGTTGCGCTCGATGTCCCGGCGGCTGCCGATGCCGTGCACCACGGTCGAGAGCCCGACGGCCATGTAAGGGGCGACCTGCTCCTGCGCGCGTCCGCTCACTGTGGGCCACCTTCCGCCGGAAAGATGAGGTACTGGCTCGGGTCAGGTCAGTGTCGAGGGGAACCCTGACAAGGTCAAGACCTTCCCGGGCCTGCCCGGCGACCTCGGCTCCTGACTCGCACCATGACGTCAGCGACCAGCTGGTAGCAGTTGCTGTTCACCAGCACGAAGAAGCGACTCACCGGGGATATCTTCAGAACGGGACGATGGTGGTGAGCAGGCCGGCTGGGTGCCCGCGGCCTGCGAGGGCGCGGCAGAAGTCGACAGCGTCGAGCGATAGGTGCTCGGTGCCGTGATGGCCTGGGTCGTGGCTGTACGTTCCGCCGGCGTCGCTTTCAGGGAACGACCTCTTCAGCAGCGGGTCATCCACCCGGGAGCACGTCCATCTGGCGTGCCACGCACGTACCGCACCGGCATCCGCTCCCTCGTTCTTCGATGCGCGGGCCTAGCTCGCCGACCCTCGCTGCCAGGAGCACAAGGGCAGCCGCGCCGAGCACGATCCACCATGGGATTGCGATGGCCTGAAACCAGCCCCGGTACCCCGGCCGTGCCTGGACGAGCCAAAATAGGAGTGGCCAGCCCGCTGCCACGGGGAGGCCGATCAGAAGCCCTAGAGACACGCGCCAAGCGCGGCGCCGCAAGCCAGTCATGAGCGCGTTCGCGAAGAGCGGCCAAATCCGCACGCCAGCACGGATGAACCCGGCCAGCATCATCGCCCACGCCGACCAGCACTCGAACAACAAGAACCGCACGACAAGACGCATGGCCGCCTCTCCAGCGGGCCGACAGACCTTGTGATGTGACACGGGCAGGCGTCGCCCCGTTCCCTCTATGGAACACCTCGCGTGGAGCCAGCACAACGTCGACCTCCGGCAGGTCAAGACCCCACAGGGGTCCTGGCGCTGCGCAGTTAGCGCACGTTCTGGCCTGCGCCTGTGCCCGCGGTTGATGCGCCCGGCGGGCGGTGAAGCGTGGCGACTGGTCAGCGATGCGCCGGGTTACCACGTCTTTATCCCCAGCTGGTGCATCGCGGGGGCGATGAAGCTGGCCGGTATCGGCAGGTGATTTGGTCCAGCGGGAACTGAGGGTCGCCGTGTAGTACAGGATCGTTCCTGGTGGCGTGCCGTCAACCCCAGGTGCGCGCGATCCGCAGTCGGCTCCGGCTTACCTGCGCACCGCCGACACGGCGGCGCTACGTGTGCGCCGGTGCCGGATCGCCCGGGAGCGCCCGCTGCTCGAGGAGATGCTCGACACGTGGGAGCGGGCGACCACCGAGGAGGTGGTCGAGCAGGTCGAGCGCGCGGGCGGCGACGCCGGGGCTAAGCTGCGGCGGCTGTTCGCGCTCGCCTCCTCCGGCGTGGTGGCGGTCGACCTGGCAGTGCGCGACTGGGCCCGGCGCGAGCAGGCGGTCGCCGAGCGCCTCCGGCGCATCGACAACCGGCGGATGGATTACCTGCGCTCGCTGTTCGGCGCCTTCTGCCCCGACGCGGACGACGTCGAGGCCCGCTGCATGCTCTACTACTCGCTCCTGATCGGCAACCACTTCATCGCCGCCGGCCACGGCGCGCGCAGCCGCGCGGACGTAGTGAAGCTGGCCCTCAGACGGCTCGGGGCCCACTAGCGCCATTGATTGCGGATGCCCGGATGGCGAGCTTGTCGTGATGGCCTGGGGGCCGCTATCGACAGCCCGGGTGTCAGCTTCCGCAACTTGTCAGCCTGGATTGACACTCTGCGCATTGTCAGTCTAGATTGACAGCATGGGAGTGAACGAGCTGGCTGCGATCCTTGAATCCGACGATCCCGCGGCCGGCCTGCGGGCAGTAGGCGCGCTGCACCGGCTCGCCGAGCAGGTCGAGGCGCATATCAGCCAGCTGGGCGGCCACCACGCGACCGCGGTATGCGGCGGCCAGGCGCCGTAGCAGGGGCGTGCGGACCAGATAGCCAGCCCGCGAGTCATAGTACTGTAGTACCATAGTACTATCAACGTCATGACTGACGACGTTCGGCAGTTCAAGGTGTACCTGCCGGCGGATCTCATCCGCGAGATCAAATACCGCGCGGTCGACACCGAGCAGTCGCTCTCGTCGATCGCCGCGGCGGCCCTGCGGCAGCACCTGCAGGCTGCTCGGCACGAGGGGGAAAACATGGGGACACGCGGAGTCGAAGGGATCATCATCGAGACCCGCAACTGGGGCAAGACCGTCGCGTTCTGGCAGGCGCTGGGCTACCAGGTGGAATTCGAGACCGGCCGCAACTCCGGCAGGCTCGAGCATCCGGCCGGCGGCCCTTACCTGTTCATCGTCGAGCGTCCCGGCAGCCAGCATCCCGAGATCCAGCCGCTCGTCGGGACCAGCGACGTGGATAGCTTCGAGCCGCCCCGCGCTGGCACCGTCGAGCAGCCGTTCACCGACATGCACTGGGGAGCGGCCCAGATGCTGCTGCGCGACCCGGACGGCCGGCACGTCAGCATCCAGGCACCGCTGCCCGCCGCAGACGAGCCAGCACCCGGCTCCTGACAACCCCGCACAGGAAGCGAGCAGATCCATGGCAACAGTCAGCGTCCGCTACATCGTCAACGACATCGACGCCGCGATCAGCTTCTACACCAGGCACCTCGGGTTCAGCGTCCACATGCATCCCAACGACATGTTCGCCATGCTCACCCGCGACGACCTGCGGCTGGTACTCAGCGTCCCGGGAAGCGCCGGCGGCGGCGGCCAGGCGATGCCGGACGGTACGGTACCCGAGCCCGGGGGCTGGAACCGGTTCGCGGTCGAGGTCCCCGACCTAGCCGGGGCCATCACGCATCTCCGCCGTGACGGCGTCCGGTTCCGCAACGACTTGGTGACCGGCGTGGGCGGCAAGCAGATCATCGCGGAAGACCCTTCCGGCAACCCCGTCGAGCTCTTCGAGCCGACCATGCCCCAGGCCAGGCTGTCCCGGACCTGACCGTCCCGTCCAAGCGATCGCGCATCGCCGCCAGCCACGGAAACGGGCACGGCCCCGCGGCTCTGAGCTACTCGCGAGCGCAGATAACCGGACTCAGCACTAGCCCCGATCAGGCGGTTACGCGACAGGCAGTCACTGCAGAGGGGCGACGCTCCGTAAGAGGCGATCGTGCATCCAGTAGTCACGCCAAAGGTAGGCTTCCACGTCTGTGGGCTAGTTGAGGCGAGCGTGTGCGGGTGATGCACTATGACAGCCGGTCTGGCCATGCGGGTCCGGACGATCTGCCTGGCGCTGCCCGAGGTTACCGAGCGGCTCAGTCACGGCGCGCCGACCTGGTTCGTCAAGGACAAGAGCGCGTTCGTGACGCTGTGGGCCCAAGGCCACCACGCGAATGACTTTCCGCATTTGTGGTGTGCGGGCCTGCCGGGGGCACAGCGCGAGCTCGCCACGTCCGAGCCCACCCGGTTCTTCCGGCCACCCTATGTGGGCAGCCGGGGATGGATCGGCGTCCGGCTTGACCGCGACGTGGACTGGGCGGAAATCGCTGAGCTGTGCCAGGACGCGTACCGGGTCATCGCCCCCGCCCGGCTGGTAACTCTCCTCGACGGCTAGCACCGGCGGGCTGGAGGCCAGCCATGGCGGCCGTGACCTCGCGCAGAAATCTCCAGATCTGGGCGGTCGGCACCCTGGCCGGGAACATACCCGGCCCCGCGCCGTTCTGGCGGCCCTGGAAGTCCTTGGCCCGGGGCATCGGGGTGTTCGCAGGGGGCCGAAAGGCTGGAACAGGGCAGGCGATCGGCGCAGGCTTGTTCCGTGCCGGGCATCAGGATGAGCGTGCAAGCCGAGCCGGGCGATCTGGACTCGTGGGCTGGCGCTGACGCGCCGCAAAGGACTTCGCTTTAGGTGTTCAGTCTCCGCAGTTTCAGGGAAATCCGTCCGTCCGGCGCTGCGAGCCGCACCTCAGCGCTTGCGGTACGTCGCGGTATAGGTGGTGTTCACCGCGGGCGCAGTAATGGTGTGGCTTTGCGGGCCGCCGTCCGACCACGACGTGAAGTAGTAGGTGGACCGGTTGAACAGCTGCGGCGACGGGGCGCTGACCGAGTTCGCCGAGCCGACGACCACTGTCACGGAGAACGGCGGGTATTGCCTCGGCGAGGCTCTCGGACAGATCGTTGGAGGCGTCTGCGGGCTGAGCCGGCGTGTTAGCGGGTACCGGTGATGTAGCCGGTCAATGCGGCTCGCTCGGTTTCGAGTTCTTCGATGCGGTTCTTCACCACGTCGCCGATGCTCACGATCCCGCGCAAGCGGCCGTCAGCCACGACCGGCGTGTGCCGGACCCGGTGCTCGGTCATGATGCGCATGACCTCCTCGATTTGGGCCTGTGGCGTAACCGTGTGCACCTCGGCTGTGTAGATAGCCGTGATCGCCTCGGACATCACCGTGGCGCCTCGCTCGGCCAGCGCCCGGACGATGTCCCGCTCACTGGCGATTCCGTCGACCGAGGTGCCGTCGTGAGAGACGACGACGGCGCCGATCCGGTGTTCGGCGAGCACCGCGAGAAGGTGCCGCACGTCGGTGTCCGGGGTGACGGTGACGACCTGCCCGCCCTTGACACGAAGTACGTCGCTGATACGCATCTGGCCCTCCCAGACACCGGTGCGGCACTGACCGTGTACCCGCCGGCACCCCCCAGGCTATTACTTCAACCCGCGGTTGCCGGGCTGATGATCGGCAGCGGATACCGGCATTGGCCCGGCTCGGGTAGGGCGACCCGCATCGCAGCGGGGCGCGGCGAGGTCAGTAGGGAGCGCCGAGTATGAAACCCGCCCCGAGGCGGCCGCGTCACGGCCAGGGGGACTTGGGCGGCGCGCTCATGGGCGGACACCGGCGCAACCGTCCCGTCACCGGACGCCCGTGATCATGTCTCTTCGGGATTCCCGCCCGAGTCGCTTGACGAGCCCGCGGCCGATGCCGCGGGGTCGGCATCATGATCGGCATCGAGCCCTCGCCTGCCCCGATCGGCGCCTCGGCGAGTCAATGGTATGGACAGGCCGAACACGCTCCGTGATTAGGGGGTGAAAGTCCTAGAAGCGCGCCGGTCTCAGATGTTGTCTCGGCCGTTCGATCATGACCCGCCGCAGGAAAAATGCCGCTCAGCGGCCGATCTCCCATGCCACGGCCAGATCCCGGCCGGTCCGCCAGCCCTCCATGGCTGCATGACGGTTTTTCAATACTCCTCGTACACGCTCCTGACCTGCGGTGACCCGGCCGCGGCGATCCTGATCGCGGATTCGGCCCGATCAGGCTCATGATTGCCGGTCTGGAGCGCGCGTGGTTTCGGGCACTCGGGTGGCCGGTACGTCGCCAGCCGCGGCTCCGCAGAATAGGCGGCCAGGCCGGGCGGATCCTGACATGTGCCCTGCTTCGCGGGCTGGTGACGGATAAGGTGGCACCACTGCGAGCCTCCGCCGCGCTGCGAATTCGCGGCGCGGCGGTCGGCAGCGTCCTGCAGGGCTCCACGTACCGCGTATGCGCAGTGACCTTCGCAGGCGCTTGCCGCCAGTGTCCCGGCGGTGCTTCTCCGCGCGGGCCGCGGCGAAGTCGGGTCGAGATGGATCTGAAGGCGGTGGGATCATGAGGCGAGGCGGCGCGCGCGGGTCCCGCGATACGACTGGCGATGACAGCGAGTGAACCTGGCGGCGTGTCCGGGCATCCCCTGAGCGGGACCGAGATCCTGGTAGCGGACACCGACCTGGGGTCGGTCCCGGCAGAGACGCACGTCGACATGACCGACGCCGACGCTGTGGTCACCGAGCTGTACGGCGCCCATTACCGTTCCCTGGTCCGCCTTGCCGTCCTGCTGGTCCATGACACCGCAACCGCGGAGGAAGTCGTGCAGGACTCGTTCGTGGCGATGCACGCCGGCCTGTACCGGCTGCGGGACAACGGGAAGGCACTGTCCTACCTGCGGGCGGCCGTCGTCAACAGATCACGCTCCGTATTGCGTCACCGCGTTGTCGTTGACCGGAATGCCTCCAGGCCAGCACCGGACATGCCGAGCGCTGAGCACGGCGCGCTCGCCCTGCTCGAGCGGTCCACGGTCGTGTCTGCCCTGCGCACACTGCCGGACCGGCAGCGCGAGGCCGTGGTTCTGAGGTACTACGGCGACTTGTCAGAGGCGCAGATCGCAGCCACGATGGGGATCACCCCCGGCGCCGTCAAGAGCCATACATCGCGGGCAATGGCCGCTCTGCGGTCCGCGCTGGAGCGTGAGTCATGAGCCATCCCCGCCCTGAGCCCTGGCAGCGCGATCTGGAAGACGCGCTGCGCCGGGCGCTGCGCACGGCCGCTGACTCCGTCGAGCCCGCAGCCGACGGCCTGGACCGGATCCGATTCCGGATCTGCGCCCAGCGCCCGGTGCCCTCCGGCTGGAACATGGCCGAGCTGGCCGGACCCGCCGTGCTCGGCAACCCCGTGCTGCGTAACCTGCTGCCAGTCAGCATCGCTGCGCAGGCTGCCTTCCACGCTGTTGCCCGGTGGTTCCGGCCAGGCCCTGATGCCATCGGCTGGTATCGCTGGCTGCGGCCGGCCGCCGCGCTGGCAACCGGGCTCTTCGTCGTCCTGGCAGGCTCCTGGGCCATCACCGCCCTGCCGCAGGTCATCGCGCCCTCCGCCAGCAACGGCTCCGCGCCCGGTTCCGGTGGCGGACGCGTCCCGGTAGCGAGCGGCTCAGGCCCCGCAGCGCCACGAACTGGATCACAGAGCCCGGTCGCGAGCCCCAGTTACCCCACCAGCTCGGCAACCCCCACCGGGCATCGTGGCAAGTCCTCACCGAGCGCCATCCTGCCAGCCCTGTCCAGCTCGCCGTCCGCCAGCCCCACCCCGTCCAGCTCGCCGTCCGCCAGCCCCACCCCGTCCAGCTCGCCGTCCGCCAGCCCGACCCCGTCGGCGAGCTGCTCGCCGTCCGCCAGCCCGGCCCCGTCGGCGAGCAACTCGCACGGAAACAAGCCGCAATGCCACCATCGGCCCCATCACAACCGGCGATGATCCACTGGGCGAGACGCACGCCATCAGCTGACCCCGGGCCCTAGCGCAACCGCCGGGCCGGGATCCACGAGATCGAGACCCGCACCAACCCAGTCCGCGCTTGGTCACCCAGCCATCAGCCTCATCGTCGTGCGGCAGGTCCCTCAGCTAGCTGGCACCAATGGCCGACAGAGCAGATGACCCTGTGCCCGCGGCCCGTCATTGAGCGCACTAGCCATATCCATCCCCGCACGCGCACCGGCACCGCCGGAAGCTGGACACACCGACCCGGCCAGGCGGCGGCTCTGCTTTACAGGTTCTAGCTGGTTGGCGGGTAGCACCGTTCCGGAGCCGCGGGTTAAAAGCTGGACCCTGGCGAGTACGCGTTGGTCCGTACGAGTCCGCCGCACAGGTCAGATCAGTCGACCGCACGCCGGTGAAGGAGGGCGGTCGAGGGCGAACTGCAACCCAAGCTGCAACCCTGCGGAACTAGTGATCACCCGTTGCGGTGTGGGGGGACTGCGCTTGGCAACTGAACGGTGTGAAGTGAACTTGCTGCTGGCCGACAAGCATCTCCGTTGCCGGGCCGCATACATGGGAGCAAGCGGGTAGATGGCTGTCGTGAGTATTTTCAGCCAGATCCGTCCCTATGTGCAGGTGCTGCCCGCCAGTCGGCGGAACCGGCTCGACCTGTTGCGCTGGCTGTGCCGTCGCCCCCAGATCCTCGTTGGCACGGCCACCTACGAAATGGCGCTGCTTGGAAGCGCCCGAGTGGATCCTCGTCTGAAGCAGCTCGCCGAGCTGAAGGCGGCGGCGCTTGTCACCTGCGAGTTCTGCTTGGATATCGGCTCGGCGCTCGCGAGAGCTACCGGTATTGCCGAGGCGCAACTGCGGGATCTCCCGAGGTTCCGCGACAGCGACGCGTTCGATGCCGACGAGAAGCTGGTCCTTGAGCTTGCCGAGGCGATGTCAGGCACGCCTGTTTATGTCCCCGGCGAGCTTCGCGATCGCTTGGCCAAGCGTTTCCCCCCCGCCGAGCTCACCGAACTGGCCGCCACGGTGGCATGGGAAAACAACCGGGGCAGGCTCAACCTTGCCCTCGGGGTGAGACCCTGTGGGTTCTCCGAGGGCGTGGCCTGCGCCATGGCCGAGCGATGACCGCCAAGGGCAGGCCAGCCGGATGGGCCGAGAGGCACCTCGCCAACCCGCTCATGCGTGCCCTGCTCCGGATCGGGCTGGCGCCCCGCGCCTTTGCCCTGCTCGAAACCACGGGTCGGCGGACAGGCAGGCTGCGGCTTACTCCGGTCGGAAATGGGCTCGACGGTGATGTCTTCTGGCTCGTCGCGGCGCACGGGCGGCGATCTTCCTACGTCGCAAACCTGAGTGCCGAGCCAGCATGTCGCGTCAAGGTGGGCCGACGATGGCGCAAGGGCACGGCCACGCTGATCGAAGATGACGACGGACTCGCCCGCAGGGCCCGTCTCGACAAGGCCAACGGGATCATAGGGCGCCTTGACGGGTTTGCCTTCAAAGCAACGGCAACCGATCCGACCACAATCCGAATCGATCTCAAGCCAGATCCTCACCCCAGCACCAACAGCGATACGTAGCTAATTGACTGCTCCGACCCCCTCGATGCGAACTCTGCCCGCGGTGGTCGATGACGGTCGTTGTCGCCAGTCGCCAGACGGAGGGGGGCGTGCCAAGACGGTGACAGGCGCCTTGGCTGCTGGACGTGTTGCTGCACCAGCCCAACCTTGCCAAGCTGCGCTAGCTCCGGTTGGGGTGCGGTTTACAGACCCCCGACGAGTGTGCCCCGACCTGAGCAAAACGCCAGCTCCTAGCTCGAACGCGGCACACATTGGGCATGATCAAGCGTTCAGCTGCCCGCGCAGTGCCAGTGCATACACGGTTCCGGAGGCGGTAGGTGCTTAATGCCGGTGTCTGCGTACATCATGATCCAGTTGGCCGCATGGTGGTGGCAACGACGGCGGCCGACTGCGACACTGATCCGGCGGCAACAGTCGCACCCCTCCGCACCAGGCACAGGTTCACTGCGATCCAGGGCCAACGTGACGATGCTGTGTAGTTCGCCACGAGCAGGCAGCGGGCCGCCAGGTGCGCGCAGCGGGCACCCGAGGCAAAGTGGGAAGCACGCTGGGGCGTCTGGTGGGCTAATCATGGTGGCTACGACGCGATGCCCCCTTCCGGGAGCTGCACCATTACGCCCTGATGTACTGCCTGGAGGTGCTGGGTCTCAGCATCATCGCGCGGTGCCGGGCCGGGAGCGGCTACGTCCACAGCGACACCCAGGGGACCGACCGGCGGGATCCGATTGTCAGGCGTAGGGTCCCGCCGGCCAGCCGGTTCCGCCGCTGGCCCGGCCGGTTAGAGCTGAGGTTGCGGCATGCGCTGCCAGGCGAACGGGCCGAAGGTCGTGGCGGTGGTCTTGTAGTGGGCGTCGGGATCGATCGTCAGCTTCAGCCATTCGAGCGGGAATGTGCTGCCATGCACGACGACACGATGGAAGTTCGGCACGTTGTAGAAGGGGTGCTCGCTCCACGCGGTGTTGTTCGGGTCATGTGCGCACACCGACATCCCGGTGGCGGGATCGGTCTCGCCGATGCACGGCGCGGTCGGCGAGAGCGGGTTGTCGGACCGGTACAGGTGCGAGTCGCCGTTGAACAACAGCACCGGGCGGGCGAATGCGGTCGTCAGCGACGCTATCTCGCCGATGATCGGCTCGTAGTTGGTCAGATGAGCCGGGGTCTTGCCGTCGAGGTCCCACATGTCTGCCTGGGTGACGATGACAACCCCCTTGGCGTGCTGAGCGGCCGCCCGGGCGAAGGCTGCGTCGAGCCAGCGAATGTCCGCGCCGGTGCGGTTGGCTCGCTCATCGGTCTGCGCCTGCGACGCGGAAGGAGCCCCGTACCAGACGTCGGAGTCATTGTTCGTCCCGCCAGGCACGTTGATGGTCACGAACACGATGTCCCGCTGCGACCACATCACGTTCTCGACATACTGGGCGTCGGTCGGATGGTCCGGGTCGTAGGCGGTGGCCTGCGAGACGACGTTCAAGGTTCCGCTGCCAAGCGTGTGGCCGGGCTGGGAGAAGAACAGCTGGCGGATCTTCGCGAGGTTGTCTATCGGGCTCCCGCAGTGGTAGTCGACACACATAGAAGGATCGGTCGTCAGGCCCGACGTTCCGATGTAGTTCAGCACGCCGGAGCTGTAGAACCCGCCGCCCTCACCTGGCTTGGTCAGGCTCGTGGCCTTGTGACAGTCGGACCACTCGTTGTCCCCAGGGGTGTAGACAAGCGGCTCTTGGTACTGCTGCCAGAGCGACGCGATCTGGCTGTCGTACGCCTCGGTGCAGAAGTCCTTGCCGGAGTGGATGTCGCCGACGTGGATCACCTCGCTGACCGACGGGTCGGCGTTGATCGTGCTGATGAACGCGGGGCTCTTCTGCAACTCCGCCGGATCACCAGACTGGCCACCTGGCGGATAGGCGGCTACGCCGTACGGTGAATCACCGTAGACCGCGACTGTCAGCGGGCCACCGCTGCCTCCGGGCGAGGCGAGCGCGGATCCGGCAGGAACCGCTGCCGCAAGCAGCCCACCCGCCGCGAGCGCCATCAGGGCACGTATGCGCATCTCTTCCCTCCAGGCACATGAATGGGATTTAGCCTGGGCCCAGCCAACTGTGATCAACCCATCAGGAGAGTAACAAGAAAGAGAAGGCCAGATGAACAGGCGATAACCCTTCTATGCACCGCGGCGCGAATAATGGCTCAGAAATGTAGCGATCCATCGCATTCCGGCAAATCATCGCGCAGCGGCAGCCGCGGCGGCGGCCTCGGCACAGGTCGCCTCGATCTGGTGATCCGTAGGTACCCGTAAGGCTTCCAGCCTCGTTCAGATCAATCCGCCCCCGCGGGTCAGCGCTCCTCTGCGGTTCATGTCTGTTCGGAGCGGTAAGAGGTCGTCCGGCCGGATGGCTCCCAGCGTGGCTCCCCGGCGACCACTCTGCTCATGGACGTGCCCGAGTCGCAGCGCAGCGCTGAGACAGCGCAGCTCGGGAGAAAGTACGGGCACCGGCTCAATGCACTATGGAACTTGTATAAGCAGTATGTCGCACCGGCTGACTTGTCCCGGTTCGACTCGGTGATCGCCGAGCTCCACCGATGGGAGGATGTGCGATACGGTGGCTTCCCCGATGCTACCGCCTCAGTTGCCAGGAGCATCGGAATGGTACGAGCAGGTGTCCGCAGCTCCAAGAAACGAAAGGTTTACGACTTTGGCCTGCATGAAATTGACGACCTGTTCACTGCGATGTTCGCGGCGAGCAGCATCAATCCTTCGTTCGTCGGCGGGGGATACACCCGCACAGCGCTCCCCGAGTTGTACGCGACGGAGAACCAGCACATGATGCCCGACCGGTTCGGATCAGCCCAACTGCTACCAACGCTGCCCGATGACCCTGCGGATTAAGTGACAGGCTCACCCATGCTGCAAGTCGTCCAAGACCGTCTGTTCCTTGGGACTGGCCTTGGCCTCCGCATCCGCCGCGGTGCGCCGAGATCCGGCGCCGTCCGATGGCGTTGCTGCTTGGCCACCCATGAACAGCACCAGCTTGGAAGATCGGTGTCCCTTCATGGGCGTGATGAGGGCTGACGTACAGGCTGGTAGGGCCGGTGCTGTGCCCGTGAGTTACCGCCACCGACTGGGAAAGCTCTTGGTGCGTGGCGCATATATGGCACGAGCACGGAGGTGCCACCGTCCACCGGCTTGGAACGTCTGGCCCGTTAGGCGGCTCTGGAGCATGTGATCCCTGGGAATGGGCGGACAGTCCGCCTATTCCCACGGATCACATGGTCAGCAGTTGAGCGGGGACTGCGCCTGGTGACCAGCGTTCGCGTCATCCGCCGGGTCCTCTTCTGCGACACGGTAGTTCGACAGGCCGAGGAGACAACCAAAGCCGGTCACGCCGAGGATCGCCAGGAACGGCCACCACCAGGTGGCCCTGACCGCGATAGCGATCGTCAGGCCGACGAAGGCGGCGATCGCGGTGAGCTTCCCGGCCAGAGCCCACGACCGCTGGGCGATAAGCTGCTGGCGCTCATCAGCCCGGGAACCGGCCAGCGCACCTTCGTCGGTGTCCTTCTCGGCCCGCAGGTACATGGTGATCGCGCGGATCACTACTACCACCTCGACCAAGATCGCCCACAACCACCAGTACGGGCCGCCACGCACCACATATGCGCCGCGAACACCGTCCCACCAAGCACAAACCATGCGGGCTTCCGCAGCCGCGGGCGGGTGAACGTCATCATGGGCCTGCCTCCTCATCTTCCGGGTCGAACATCTTGTCGACCGTCAAGTCGAAGAACCGCGCGATCTTGAACGCCAAAGGCAGCGACGGCAGGTAGCGGCCGCTCTCGATGGAGATGACTGTCTGGCGCGACACGCCCAGCGCGGCCGCTATCTCAGCCTGGGATAGTCCCCGCCGTGTCCGCTGTTGCCGGACCCGGTTCCGCATGATGTAAAGGTAGCTTTACTACCCTCCTGATGTCAAGCGACCTTTACCAGTCCGCCTGACTGCCCCGCGGCCCGCTGGCGTTCGCGACTTCTCGGTCACCTGGCGCAGGCAGGCGATGGACATGAAGGCTTAGAAGTTTGCTCGCTCTGCTCCGTCGTCCTCCTAGGCGCCGGATCCTGGCGAGTGGACGCCGGGTCTAGGTTGGCGAAGCCATCGCGCAGCGACGCCCGCTGGGCGACCTAGAGGCGGCGGCCAGGAGCGGGACAATGGATCGCCGAGGAAGACGGCACTGTCCAGCACCGGTTGCGTGGTCGGTCGGGCCTGACAGATCAGCGGTGGACTGAGGGCGTGGGGCCGGCGCGCGCCCGGCCGGGGCCTCGCCAAGGCTGAGGCCGGGCGCTAGTGTCGGCCCGCGGCGCCGCGCAGCGGTGCTGCCTTGATCTAAGAACGGCTCAATTCGGCAACGCAGAGCCGGTTGCGTTGCGCTGAGGCCGTTCTGCCGCTAGGCCATGTCTTGTAGATCTCCAGCCTGCTGCGCGACTGCCAGCGATGCCTGCGGCACTTTCCCCGGTCCCATCATGCGGGCCTGTCGTAGGTTCGCTGTGGCTGTGGACCGTTGAGGGGAGACCGGATGGTAGTCCCTGTTGCTGTGCGGTCATTGGCCGCGGTGGCCGGTGGCGCGCTCGTGATCGCGGCATGGGCGAGCGTCATCGGGACGCTCATCGTGCCCCGCCGGGTCAGTAGCTGGCTGACACGATGGGCGGACCGGATCGTGAACCGGGCATTCATCGTGGTCGCGGGTGCCGATGCAGACTACCGGCGGCGTGAGCGGGTGCTCGTCGCCCAGGGGGTGATGATCCTGATCGTCCAGTTCGCGGCCTGGCTGGGGATCTCCTTCATCGGGTTCACGCTGCTGCTGTGGCCGTTCGTGACCGGTGGCATCATGCAGGCCTTCACCGTTGCCGGGGGGTCGATGACCACCGTCGGGTTCTCCGAGCCAACCGGTACCGTTCCGCCGGCGATCGTGTTCGCCGCCGCGGCGTCCGGCCTGGTGATCGTCGCTCCGCAGATCGCCTACCTGCCTGCCCTGTACGCGGCGTTCAACCGCAGGGAAACCGAGGTGACGCTGCTGAACGCGCGGACCGGTGTGCCGTCGTGGGGGCCCGAACTGCTGGTACGCACGCACTTGCTCGGGTCGGGCGTGTCGACCATCGACACGCTGCCCGGCCTGTACGCGCAGTGGGAACGTTGGGCCATCGACGTCGCGGAAAGCCACAGCGCGTACCTGCCACTGGTGCGGTTCCGCTCGTCACAGCCGCTGACATCCTGGGTGACCGCCCTGCTCGCCGTGCTGGACTCGGCGGCGCTGCTCCTGGCGCTGTCCCCGGAGTCCGCGCCGGTGGTACCCGCTCGCCACTGCCTGCGCAGCGGGTACATCTGCTTCACCCAGATCGCGCGGGCGATGGGCCTCGACGCGCCCGGGGAGCCCGATCCGGGCGGCGGAATCAGCCTCAGCTACCAGGAGTTCCGCGACGCGGTCGCCCGGTTGCGCCAGGTCGACTTCCCGATCGAGCGTGACCCCGCCGAGGCATGGCCCGATTTCGTCGGCTGGCGGCTCAACTACGAGCAGGCCGCCTACGCGGTGGCCTTCGCCGTCGACGCCGTGCCAGCGCTGTGGTCGGGACCCCGCCGTCACCGCACCGCTGTCATCCCTCCGTTCCGGCCACCGCGCGACCGGCCGCCCAGCTAGCTGCGCGAGATGGCCCGGCGCTCTAGGCCACGCGGGCGTCGAGGTAGCGCTCGTGGAAGTCGTCGGACCATCTCCGCGCCTGCATGGCCGGCACCAGCCAGACGAGCAACACCACGACCAGGACGATCGACAGCGCTGTCAGCGAGTACCGCAGGTACCGAACGTCCTCGAGCCATCCCCACACGAGTAGCGCGGCCGCGGCGAGGACAACGACGCCCGCAAGGACCAACCTGTTCGGCATCAGGGTTCACTTCCGTCTTCCGCATCCCGCGCTTGCCCGCGTCGTGCGGTCCTGACGATGGCCTACCGCATCTTCTCGGCGTTTGTCCTCACGTTCGTGGTTTGCGTTCCGCCTGGGGTTTCCTTGCCTTGACAGACGCTCGACTCGCCACGGGTGCAGAGAAGACATGACCCCGCGCCTACACCAGGTAGCCATTGGCGGTACGTGACGTTGCCTCCGATGGCGGCCCTGGCACTGCCGCACACGCACAACCCGGCGAGTTGCGCACCGCTCTACCCAGACCATTTTCCAGAGGCCACATGAAAGCCCAGCTCACCAGCGTAAACGCTGGTCAGTGGACTAACGCAGCCATGCTACCGCTGGTCCGCCCAGGTCCGCCTGCGTCCGTATGATCTGTGGGTATCCAGTGCCAGCACCCCCATGTCATCGGCGCTCTGTGGGCATTTTGTGGCCTGGCGAACCAGAGCCGATTAGCCGGGGGGCGCGAGCAGCAGCAGTCTCATCGCGCGCTCAGGTCGGCCGGCAGGACGATTTCCCGCTTAAGGATCTTGCCGGTCGGGCCCTTGGGCAGCGCGTCGACGATCCATACTTTGCGCGGGTACTTATAGGCCGCGACCTGCTTCTTGACGTGGTTGCGCAGTTCATCGGCAGTGACGCTGGCACCCGGCTTGACCGCCACCGCCGCGCCGACCTCCTCTCCCAGCGCCGGGTGCGGCAGGCCGATCACGGCGGCCTCGGCGACCGCGGGGTGCTCATAGAGCACTTCCTCGATCTCCCGCGGGTAGACGTTGTAGCCGCCGCGGATGATCATGTCCTTCTTCCGGTCAACGATCACGAAGTAGCCGTCCTCGTCGACCCGGCCCAGGTCACCCGTGCGGAACCAGCCGTCGCGAATCGCCTCGGCCGTTTCCTCAGGCCGCCGCCAGTAGCCCTTCATCACGTTGTGGCCGCGGATCACGATCTCGCCGACCTCGCCTCGGGAGACCTCGTGGCCGCGGGAGTCGACGACGCGCATCTGCACGCCCCGGATCGGGGTGCCGATCGAGCCGGGCTTGCGGGCACGGTCCGGGTGGTTGAACGAGGCCACTGGCGAGGTCTCCGACAGGCCGTATCCCTCAAGCACCAGGCAGCCGAAGGCCTCCTCGAAGCCGCGCAGCACTTCGACTGGCAGCGCTGCTCCCCCGGACATGCAGAGCCGGAGCGCGGACAGGTCATATGCCGCCTTGTCCGGCTGGGCGAGCAGCGCAACGTACATCGTCGGCACGCCAGCGAAGACGGTCACCCGGTGCCCGGTCAGGATCTGCAGCGCCTGATCCGCGGCGAACCGAGGTAGCAGGGTCAGGCACGCCCCCGACGCCACGGCAGCGTTAAGGGTGCAGGTCTGCCCGAAAGAGTGGAACAGCGGAAGCCCGCCGAAGATCACGTCGCCGGGACTGAGGTCCATCACATCGGTGCAAACCACGTCGGTGTTGCGGCCGAGGTTGGCGTGAGTGAGCTCGGCACCCTTCGGCCGGCCGGTGGTGCCCGAGGTGTAAAGGATCACCGCGGTGTCCTCGGCATCCCGATAAGCGACCTGGTGATCCGGGGCCGCCGAGGCGACAAGATCCGCGAAGGTGGCCGGGTCGACGACGACTGCATCCGCGTCCGCCTGCCGTGCGCCACCACGCGCTTCGTCCGCGAACGCGTGCCACGCGAAGATCAGCTGGGCCCCGGAGTCGGCGAGGTAGTAGGCGACCTCCCGCTTCTTGAGCAGCGGGTTCATCGGGACGATCACGCCGCCAGCGCGGAGCACGCCGTAGTAGATGACTGCGAACTCGGCGACGTTGGGCAGCATGATTCCGACCCGGCCGCCGGGCCTGAGGCCGCGCTCGCGGAGCAGCGCCGCGACCTGGGCGCTCGCCAGGTCGAGTTCCCGGTATGACATCGCGGTCTCACCCACGCGCACAGCCACGCGGTCAGCGTGGGCGCCCGCGGTGGCCGCGAGGTTCGATGCGAGGTTCACCATGATGATCGTCCTTCGGCGGAGGGGACCCCTGCAGCGTGAACGCCAAGGGTCACTTCATCGTCGGAGGGCTGAGCCCGGCCGTCGATGTCCCCGGGCATCAAGCCATTTCCCGGACCTTGGTCCCGGAGCACAACCGCCCATCGGTCCGCCTGTCGAGTTTGCGCTGCTCGCTTGCAGCGTCCCGGATCGGCCGTGCGACGCCTGCCTGGTCGGCTGTTGTGCCGCCCGCCCAAGAAAGCGGCGGATCCTCGTGTTACCAGGACGTTTGTCTCACGATCACGACTCCTTAGTGTCGTAAATCAAACGCTGAGCCGCTGGCACGAAGCATTCGTCCGCAAGATCGCGTGACCGCGCGATCTTGCGCCGGTCGTGGCAGTACTCAGGCTCCCGGCGAATTACTGATCACAGCGAAAGGGGCCGGGATGGACGCCATCCGGCGCTACTCGATGCTCATCGATGGGGACTGGGTCGACACCGACGACCGATTCGAGATCCGCAGCCCTGCCACGGAGGAACTCGTCGCAAGTGTGGCCAAGGGCGACCGCGAGCATGCCGACCGGGCAGTCGCCGCAGCCAAGGCAGCGCACGAAGCGGGCATATGGCGCGGGACGCCATCGGCTCAACGGGCCGCCGTGCTCGATGCGATAGCAGAGCGGCTCACTGAGCGGATGGACGAGCTTGCGATCCTCCAGGTACTGGAAAACGGCACGACACTGCGTCAGGCCGGGGCATTCCACCTCGGCTTCTCGATCGCCCACTTGCGGTACTTCGCCGAATCGGCCCGCCGGTATGACTTTGAGCGTCCCGGACCACTGCTGACGGTCCCGACGCTGGCCAGCGGCATCGTGCGCCGTGAGCCGATCGGCGTGTGCGCGGCCATCGTGCCGTGGAACTTCCCGCTGCTGCTGGCCGTCTGGAAGATCGGCCCCGCTCTGGCGGCGGGCAACACCATCGTGGTCAAGCCCGATGAGGGCACCCCGCTGACGCTGCTGGAATTTGCCAGGGTGGCGCAGGAATGCGGGCTGCCGGCCGGGGTCCTTAATATCGTGACTGGTGAGGGCCCAGTCGTCGGAGCACGGCTCGCCAGCCATCCGGACGTCCGGAAGATCGCCTTCACCGGGTCGACGGCCGTCGGCCGAGAGGTCATGCGGCAGGCCGCGGGCAACGTGAAGCGCCTGACCCTGGAGCTTGGCGGCAAGGGACCCAGCATCGTGCTCGACGACGCAGACCTGGATATCGCCGTGGACGGCACTCTGTTCGGCTGCCTGATGAATCAGGGCCAGGCTTGTGAGTCGGGTACCCGGGTCATCGTGCTGAGCAGCGTGCACGACAAGTTCGTCGAGCGCCTGATTGACCGCGCCAGGACGATCTCGATCGGGAATCCGCTCGATCTCGCCACCGACTTCGGACCGGTCATTTCGGCTGAGGCCCGCGACCGCATCCTGCGGTACATCGAAACCGGCCAGCAGGAGGGCGCCACTCTGGCACACGGCGGCCACGTGCCGACCGGACCGCAGTTCGAGCGCGGCTTCTGGGTAGAGCCGACGATCTTCGTCGACGTCGACAACGGCATGACGATCGCGTGCGAGGAAATCTTCGGCCCGGTGCTTGCGGTGATCCGCTGCGAGACCGTCGAGCAGGCGGTCCGGATCGCCAATGACACTGAGTACGGGCTTTCCGCCGGTGTCTGGAGCACGGACACCCAGCGTGCGCTTGATGTTGCCGGCCAGCTCGAGGCCGGCATCGTCTGGGTCAACGACTGGCACATGGTCAGCGCCGCCTACCCCTTCGGCGGATACAAGCAAAGCGGACTGGGCCGCGAACTCGGTCCGCGCGCCCTGGACGAGTACACCGAGGAGAAGTTCGTCCATGTCGACCTGTCCGGCCGGCTGGAGCGCCGGGCCTACCCGCTGCTGCTCGGCACGGCGGCGGCGAGTTGATCAGTCTCGGCAGAGCGCTGCCCGTACAGAAACGGCAATTACCAGGATGGAGGCGTCATGGACGTACTGACCGAGGGCTATGCCCTCCCGGTTACCGGTGGCTTCTACCCGAAGCCGCCTTACCTCTACCGAGGCGCAAAGGCGATCATCGCCTTGTACGAGGCTGATCCGGCCGGGATTGCCGGCCTGCTTCCTCCGGGCTTGACGCCACTGGAAGACCCGCCGGTGTGCATCGCCTGGGTGGTCCACTACCCGTTCTCGACGCTGGGCGTCTACAACGAGACGATCATGCTGATCCGGGTCAGCTTCGAGGGCGAGGCATATACCTTCTGCCCGTTCATCTACGTCGACAACGATGCGGCGCTGGCATGCGGCCGGGAACTATGGGGGTTCCCGAAGAAATTTGCGAGCATGGGCTACGCCCGCCCCGCTGCCGGTTCGCCGTTCGGCGAGCAAACGATGTTCACCGTCGAGCGGCCCACCGGGAAACGACTCCTGACAGTGACGATGAACCCGGAACGGCCAGCGGCAGCGGATGAGGTGAGCTTCCCGCCGGCGCTGACCCTGCGCAGGGTCCCGAGCAGTCGCCTCGGCGCCGATCTGCCCAGCATCTGCGAGCTGATCCGGACCGACTACTCGATGGCGCCCGTGCTCAGCGCAAGCGGAACACCGGAGCTGTGGTCCGGCCGGTGCTCGGTGACGATGGACTCCGCCTCCGAGTTCGACCCGCTGTACAAGATGGCGCCAACACAGGTGCTGGGCGCGGTCTACGGCGTCGCCGACGTCACCCTCCCGCTCGGAACGCCAGTCAAGGACTACCTCGCGGAGGCCGGGGCCGGCAGCAAGCCGGACCTCAAGGCCGCGGGTTTGCCGGCCTGACGAGAAACCCGCCTCTCCTGAGGTAGCGCTTCCCCGGCACGCAGAACAGTCCATGTGGCGAAGGAGACGACCGTCATGGTTCAACATGCCAGCATTGCCCGTCCCGCTGAAGGCTCCCTTATTGCCGCGTGGGAGGAGGACCCGCGTGGCACTTTGCAGATGACGGGCGCCGAGGCGCCGCTTGTGAAGGAGGAGCAGGACCTCCTCGACGGGGTGCACCGCTTCGCCGCCGAGGTCATGCGGCCTGTCGGGGAGCGGCTGGACCGCATGACACCTGAGGAAGTCATCGCGAAGGACTCCCCGCTGTGGCAGGTATTCGATGGCTTCGGGCAGCTCGGCGTCGGCGTCGACCAGCTTCTGGCCTTCGAGCCCGCGCAAGCGGCCAAGGCGGCATGCCTGATTCTCGAAGAGCTGGGCTGGGGTGATGCCGGCCTCGCCAGCTCGCTCGGGGTCTCGATGTTCCCGCGGTGGATGGCGGCCTCGTTCGGCAATCAGCATCTGCTCGAGCTGACACCCGGCTCGAAACTCGGCTGCTGGGCGACGACCGAGCCCGGGCACGGTTCGGATCAGCTCGATCCCAGCAGGCAGATCTTCCACTCCGGAGGCGAGTACGGCCGTCCCGACTGCGTGGCGACGTTGTCCGATGAGAGCATCGTTATCAACGGCCGGAAGGCCGACTGGATCTCGAACGGCACGATCGCCCAGATCTGCATCCTGTACTGCGCCGCCGACACCGGTGGCGGGCCTGACCCGGAACGCGGCTGTGTCGTCATCGTCCCGATGGATACCCCTGGGGTCAGCCGCGGGGCACCTCTGGACAAGTTCGGGCAGCGGGCTCTGAACCAGGGCGCGGTCGTCTTCGACAATGTCGTGCTTCCCGCCTCGAATATCCTGGCCGGCCCGGACGACTACAAGCGTGCCGCCTATCAGGTGCTGTCCATCGGCAACGCATGCATGGGCGCCATCTTCGTCGGCACCGCCCGCGCCGCCTACGAGTTGGCACTTGCCTACGCCCACGAGCGGAAGCAGGGCGGCGTGCCCATCGCGGCGCACCAGAGTGTGGCCTACCGGCTGTTCCACATGTACCGCAAGGTCGAGGCGGCCCGGGCGCTGGCTCGCCGGGCCATGCTTTACAACTTCACCCAGCCCGTCCCCGCGCTGCAGGTCGCCATGGCCTCGAAGATCACCGGCACCCAGGCGGCGTTCGAGGTCGCCAGTGAGGCGCTGCAGATCTTCAGCGGCGCCGGCATTCGCCGTGACCGGCCCATCGAGAAGATCTTCCGGGACGCCCGCCTGTCGATGATCGAGGACGGGTGTAACGAGATCCTTGCCATAAAGGGCGGTATGTATCTGACGGCCAGCCCCTGACGTGCGGCGGCCGCCAGCGGCCGTCGTCCGCCTCCGAGACCTAGGGGAACGACGTGGATGATCTGAAGTTCGGCATCGGCGATGCGCTGGGCACGGACTACTTCTTCCTCAAGGAGCAGATGACGACCCAGCAGCTGGACTACCTGCGGCGCACCCGGGAGTTCGTCGACCATGACGTGCTGCCGGTGATCAACGGCTACTGGGAGCGAGCCGAGTTCCCGTGGCCGCTCGTTGAGCAGCTGGCGAAGCTGGGCATCGTCGGCGACGGCATCGATGGCTACGGCTGCCCGCCGCTGGATCCGCTGTCAGCCGGGCTGATCCACATGGAGCTGAGCCGCGGCGACGGCAGCCTGGGCACGTTCGTCGGGGTGCAGGCCGGGCTTGCCATGCAGTCCATCGCACAATGCGGCTCGGAGGAACAGAAACTGCGCTGGCTCCCGCCGATGGCCCGGCTAGACAAGATCGGGGCCTTCGCCCTCACCGAGCCCGACCACGGGTCCGACTCCGTCGCGCTGGACACGACCGCCCGCCGGGACGGCGGATCTTACGTGCTCGACGGCGCGAAGAAATGGATCGGCAACGGCACCATCGCCGACGTCATCGTCGTGTGGGCCCGCGACACCTCCGACGGCAAGGTCAAAGGGTTCCTCGTCGAGCAGGGAACGCCCGGTTACCAGGCACGCGTCATCGAGGGGAAGGCGTCGCTGCGCGCGGTGTGGCAGGCGGAGATCGCGCTGGAGGGCGTGCGGGTGCCAGCCGAGAACCGGCTGCCCGGCGCCAGCTCGTTCGCCGACTGCGCAAAGGTGCTGGTCGGCACCCGCAGCGCCTGGATGGCACTCGGGCATGCCGTGGCCGGGTTCGACGCCGCGCTGGCTTACGCGAAGCGCCGTACCCAGTTCGGCAAGACCCTGACCAGCTTCCAGATTGTCCAGCAGCGGCTGGTGCACATGCTCGCCGACGTCACGGCAATGCAGCTCTACTGCGTGCAGATCGCGCGGCTGGCCGAGGCAGGAAGACTCGCCCCAACCCTGGCGGGACTGGCGAAGCTGCACAACACCACGAAGGCCCGTGGCGTGCTCGCCGATGCCCGGGACTTGCTCGGCGGTAACGGGATCCTGCTGGACTTCCACGCCATCCGGCACATGGCCGACATCGAGGCGGTGCATACCTTCGAGGGCACCGAAACCATCCAGACGCTGATCGTCGGCCGCGACATCACCGGCGTCGGGGCATTCGCATGACCAGCCGCCGCGGAAGACTAGATCAAGGCCTTCAACCTGCGCCAGGCCGGGATCAGCGGCGAGGACCTGGGATGGATGGAGCCGTGACGATGGAGTTCGACGTCCTGATCGAGATCCCGCGCGGCAGCCGCAACAAGTACGAGGTCGATCACCGCAGTGGCCGGATTCGCCTGGACCGCATGCTGTTCACCGCGACCCAGTACCCGGCCGACTACGGCTTCGTCGAGGACACTCTCGGTGAGGACGGCGATCCGCTTGACGCCCTTGTCCTGGTGCAGGAGCCCACGTTCCCTGGCTGCCTGATCCGCAGCCGCCCGATCGGCATGTTCCGGATGACCGATGAGAAGGGCGGCGACGACAAGGTCCTGTGCGTCCCTGCGCACGACCCGCGCCAGGAGCACCTGCGCGATATCCACCACCTGCCGGAGTTCCACCGGCTCGAGATCCAGCACTTTTTCGAGATCTACAAGGCCCTTGAGCCGGGCAAAAGCGTCGAGGGCGCGTCCTGGGTCGGCCGCGCCGCCGCCGAGGCCGAAGTCGAGGCGTCCCGGCGCCGGCTGCGCGATACTGGCGAGTGAACGTCCCATACTGCGGACGGATATCGGCGACCTTGGCTATGCGGGTAGGGTCCAGGGACGCCTGACTGGACCGGTGCCCCACACCACCCTCCCAGCCGTCTTCCGCTCGATCCGTCGCCGACGGCAGTCACGGCCTGGGTCCTCTAGGTTGCCGCAGGACTGCTGCGCCGAGCCAACCGCTGGCGAGCAGGGCCAGTTCGACGTGCAGGCGGTCCTCGCCGACGGGACGGCCGAGGCTTTCCTCCGCTTTGCGTACCCGGTACTGGACGGTGTTCTTGTGCAGCATGAGGCGCTCGGCCGTGGCCTTGTAGCTGCCGTTTTCCTGCAGGAAGACGCGGAGGGTGTCGCGCAGCCGGGCGCCATGGCCGTCGTCGTCGGCGAGCGACCCGAGAGTCTCGATGACCCAGGCCCGCATGAGCTCGATCGAGCCCGCCATGAGGGCCAGCGGCGCGACCTCGCCGAAACTGGTCATGAGCGGCCCTGACGGGCCCGCGGCAAGTGCGACAGAATGCGCGCTCAGTGCCTGCTGATGGGTGCGGCGGAAACCGGAGACGCCCGCGGCGGCAGCGCCGAAGGCGAACCGGATCCTGGCTTCTCCGCCGGCAGTTGCGGCGCTAGCCGGCTCAGCGGCGAAACGGTCCTGAGCGCCGAAAGGCAGCCACGCCCAAGCACTCGACTCGTCTTGCGGAAGGAAGATCGGCCGGCCCTCGCACCCCGCCCGGCCTGCCACCTCCGCAGTCGCCAGTTCCAGCCGCGCGAGGGTTTCGCTGCCAGTCCCTGCCTCGCCGGCCCAGCACACCACGCCGACGTGGTGCTGCCTTAGCCGGTATCCCAGGATCGCCTCGAAGGCACCGACGTTCACGTCCTCGTCGTTCAGCAGCGCGCGGACCCGGGATGCCCGGGCCACGCTGCGGTTCCGCAGCCAGTTCTCCTTCTCCCGCTCGTAAGAGGACACGAGCTCCTCGGAGATCCGGTCGATGTACTCCGCAGTGAGCTCTGAAATGCGCAGTGCTGCGGCGCTGACCATCTGGGCGTCGTCGGTTCGGCGCGCAAGTTCCTTCAGGCACTGCTCCTGGAACCGGGCCGAGCCGATTCGGTAGGCACGCAGCAGGACGGCGATGGGAATGCCGCGCTGTGCCAGCCGCCGGGCATACTCATCCGCCGCGGCCGGGGCATGCACCTGCTCCAGCTCGATCCCGTGCTGGAGAACGTGCACCAGCGTGGCCACGTTCTCGCCCACACTCGCTTCCAGCAGCGTGAGGACCCGCTGATCGCCCCGCAACTGCGGGATCTCCCGCACGATCAGCTCGTATATGTCCGCGGTGACTTCGGCCACACGCGGCGTAAGCGCGCCGGAGACCTCCGAAATGCGCTCGCTGACGGACGGACTGGACCTGTCCACCGACGGATACTACGTCATGGTCGCCTGAGCTACCCCATCGCCCGGGACAGCTGAAGTCATGTGAACTCGCGGATGCGTGCAAGCGCGGGCACCCATTGCGGGATGGATGTGCCCGGGGAACGACGCCGCGCCGGGGCTTCGTGACGTGCGCCCAATGGCATGGCGCCGCCGCGGGCCTATCGTCGGGGACAGAACGGAAAGGGTACCGCCGTGACCGCAGCCGCCATTCCTGATGGGAGGGGCTTGCGCGACTGCGCGGCTGAGCTGGCAGCCGACACGGCTGCCGGAAAGCTCCCCTGCCGTGCGGCACAGGCCAGCCAGACGGAAGTGGCCAGCCGATGAACGCCGACAGCTCTGCCAGCGCGGCCGCTGCAGACGCCGTCTCGGCGCCACTAGACATGCTGCTGACTGCCGCCGCGTTCGGTCCAGCGCACTGGATCACTCCGCGCGCTGGTGCCATGCGCCTGACGGCGGCGATGGCCACCCATCCCAGGCTCGTCGCCGGGCGCGGCTGGCAGCTGCTCAGCGAACTGAGTCGCGTCACGCTCGGCACCTCGACGCTACAGCCCTCCCGGCGGGACCGCAGATTCGCCGACCCCGGCTGGACGGGCAACCCCTTGCTGCGCCGCAGCGTCCAAGCGTATCTCGCCGCAGCCCAGACCGCGGAGAGCCTGGTCGAGGAAGTGGGTCTGGAGTGGGCCGACACCGAGCGAGCCCGCTTCGCGGTGCGCAACCTCGTCGACGCGCTTGCCCCGAGCAACAACCCGGTTGTCAATCCGGCTGCGTGGAAGGCGGCTATCGACACCGGCGGGGTCAGCGCGCTGACCGGCCTGCGCCGGCTTATCTCCGACCTGGCCGCTCCGCCACGAGTGCCGTCCATGGTCGAGCCCGACGCATTCGAGGTCGGCAGGGACCTGGCTGTCACGCCAGGCGCCGTGGTGCTGCAGACGCCGGTGTTCGAGCTGATCCAGTACGGCCCGGCCACGGCCAAGGTCAGGCAGGCACCGCTGCTGATTGTCCCGCCGACGATCAACAAGTTCTACGTACTCGACCTCGCGCCCGGCCGCAGCCTGGCTGAGTACCTGGTCGGCAGCGGTCAGCAGGTCTTCATGATCTCCTGGCGCAACCCGGACGCGCGGTACGCGCGATGGGATCTCGACACCTACGGCCAGGCGATCCTTGATGCACTGGACGCCGTCTCCCGGATCACCCACAGCGACCAGGCGGCACTCACGGGGGTCTGCTCCGGCGGCATTATCTCCGCCATGGTGGTCGCGCACCTCGCGCAGACCGGCCAGCAGGACCGGATCGCCGCCGTTACCCTGCTGGCCAGCATGCTGGATCAGGAACGGGCCGGCCTGGCCAGCGCCGTCATCGACGAGCGGATAGCGCAGGCGGCCGCCGCCGCGTCCCAGGCGCGCGGCTACCTGGACGGGCGATCGCTGGCCGAGGTGTTCGCCTGGCTGCGGCCAAACGACCTGATCTGGAACTACTGGGTCAACAACTACCTGCTGGGCCGCCCGCCCCCGCCGTTCGACATCCTATTCTGGAACGCGGACACCACCCGGATGACCGCAGGCCTGCATCGCGACTTCCTCCAGCTGGCGGTCGCCAACGCGCTGGCGAAGCCCGGCGGCGCGACCATGCTCGGCTCGCCGGTGGACCTGTCGCTGGTTGATCTCGATTCGTATCTCGTCGCCGGGATCGCCGACCACATCTGCCCCTGGCAGAGCTGCTATCGCTCCACCCAGATGCTCGGCGGCAGCACCCGATTCGTGCTATCGACCAGCGGCCACATCGCCGCGATGGTGAACCCTCCAGGGAAGGACACGGCCAGCTACCAGCTCGCCAAGGAAACTCCCGCAGACCCGCAGGGATGGCTACGACAGGCGGAGACCTGTTCCGGATCCTGGTGGCCGGACTACACGGCGTGGCTAGCCGAGCGCTGCGGTCCGGAGCAGACGGCACCGCGCAAGCTCGGCGGCGGCGGACTGACGCCGCAAAGTGCAGCACCCGGAACATATGTCCACGATCACTGACCCGCCTCGCCCAGTGGCGGCCGGGAACGGTCAGCGGCGGGGCCGGCTGCCCGCTGTGACTTCAGGCTGGCGGAATCCCGCAGCCGAGCACGTGCGGACGCTGACCATCCGGGGCCGGGCGTTGCGCGTCGCGGTGCGGGAAGGGAACGGCCAGCTGCCCCCGCTGCTGCTCTGCAACGGCATCGGCGCCAGCCTTGAGCTGCTGCAGCCGTTCGTCGACGTCCTCGAACCGAGGCGAACGATTATCCGATTCGACCTGCCGGGCGTCGGCGGGTCCCCGCCACCGGTCCTCCCATACCACATGACGACGCTGGCGCCGATGCTGGCCGGCCTGCTGGACCAGCTCGGCCACCAGCAGGCCGACGTCCTGGGCATCTCCTGGGGAGGCGGCCTCGCGCAGCAGTTCGCCCTGCGATGCCCGTCCCGCGTGCGGCGCCTCGTGCTGGTGGCCACGGGTACCGGCGCGCTGATGGTTCCCGCCAACCCGCGCGTCCTGCTGCACATGCTCACACCGCGCCGCTACCGTGACGCGGGTTACGTGGCCGGCATCGCGGGCGAGCTTTACGGAGGCAGCGTCCGCGCCAGCCCGGCGCTAGCCGCCGACCTGCTGCACGCGACGACGCGCCGGGGACCGGGCCGCGGCTATTACTACCAGCTGCTGGCCAGCGCCGGGTGGACGAGCCTCCCGCTCCTGCCGCTGCTGCGCCAGCCCACGCTGATCCTGGCAGGCGACGACGACCCGATCATCCCGCTGGCCAATGCCCGGATCATGCACCGGCTGATCAACCGAAGCGAGCTGACCGTCTACCACGGCGGGCACCTAGAACTGGTCTCCCAGCCAGAGCCCATGGCTGCCATCGTGGAGGCATTCCTCAACGCCGAGACAAGATCCGCCGCCGACAGTGCTGGTGCCGTGTTAGACGCGCTCGGCGGGCCGAGAGAGGCCGGGGCGTCACAAGCGCTGCCAGCACGGCGGCTGCCAGACGTCATGATCTGGTTCATAAGGATGCCAAGTCCGGTGGTTGTGCATGGTTTACGCAGCCGCCACTGGTGCGTGCTGCCGCAGCGGCTGTGAACGCGTCCGAAGATCATGTCGTCGGCATCTGCGGTGACGCTACCGCCCGACGCGGCCAATGCCATGTGGAGCGAATCGCAGAGCGATATGGCAACGCCACTCCGCGGACAGCCGAAGGGCCGTCGGTTCAATCCGGCGACCGCGACCCACCACCATCCGGCCATGTCGCACGCTCGATGACGACAGCGGAGCCGACCATCAAGACAGCTACCGGGCGGGGTCCTCGAGCACTCGTCTGTGCAGCTCGGTAGTGAGCCTGTGGATCTCGCGAGTCAGCTGGGTATTGGTTTTGAGCTCCAGCTCCTGTTCGTTGAAATCATGATCCGCCTTGGCCTGCTGGAACGCCGCCTGCCGGTTCTGGCCGATCATGACGAACGTGGACAAGAAGATCGCTTCCAGCGACACGACCAGCGTCAGCGTCGGCCACGGCTTGGACTCGATGAACAGCATCCAGATCGTGAAGAGCGCGATGTGAAGGTAGACGAAGTTCATCGACCCCGCGAAAGAGGTGATCCAGTCCGCGATCCGCAGCTGAAGGTCGGCGGCCCGTTGTGCCTGTTGCTGCAGGACGACGGGGTGCTGCCGGATTTTGTCCAGTTGCGCGGTTAGCCGATCACCTCCCGGCCCGGTCGCATGGGCGCCGGCGCCAGCTGGGTCCCGCGTCTGCTCCGGCGGCTCTGACTGGGTACGTGGATCGTCTGAGCCCTCTGCACCCTGGTTCGGTTTGGCCATCGTGGTGACTCCCTACCTGTTGCGGCCGGGGGGCTTGGTGATGAGCATCCCAGCCGAGCCGGTCCAGGGGGCTGGGTAGGCGCTGCGTGGGCCCCATCGCGGTGCGGGGCCCACGCCCCGGGCCGGCTCAGGCCGCATCCTGCATGACCGAGTTCAGGGTCTTCCCGGTCCGGCGCAGCTCGACGCCCATCGTGATCTGCGAGACGCCGTAGATGATGCTGAACAGGCCGAACAGCAGCGCGAGGGTGACTGCACCGACGTTGGGGCGGGCGAAGAGCACCACGCCGAACGCGATGGACACCAGCCCAGCCAGGATGAACAGCGCGCGGGTGCCCGCGCTCTCTCTGTTCAGGAACGCGGCGAAGATCTCGAAAAGGCCGCCGACGACCGCCCAGATCCCCACGATCAGCACCAGCACCAGCGCGGTGGGCCCCGGCCAGACCAGCGCGACCACCCCGGCCGCCAGGTCAACCAGCCCGAGAAGCAGGTGACCGAAGACCGGTCCCGCGGTCCTGCTGCTAAATGCCCGCATCGCCTGCAGCCCCGCGTCGATGAACGCGTACACCGCGAACAGGATGACCAGCGCGAGAATCGTCACCCCGGGCCAGGCGAGGGCAATGATCCCGACGATGATCGCGAGAACGCCGAGCAGAATCAATGAGATGGATGATGATTTGAACATGGAAGGCGTTCCTTTCGTTCAGTTTAGCCGCGCCCACGCTGTCTTTGATATCCGCAGCGCGCCTCGACACTAGTGGAGGCGAAAACGGTACGGCCGGCCAATATCTGCCGTCAATAGGCGTATAGCTGCCGGCATCTGATCATCCGGGGGGCGGTACCGATGGCTTTGATTTGCCGGCTGCGCCCGTGCCCAGCCGGAGGCGAAGGTAGGCCGCCGCCCCGGGAAGCAGCGGGAGCCAGTAGTTCACGACCCGGTAGCCGAGCACGGCAATGACCGCCGTTGGCCGCGGCGCGCCGAAGCCGACCGTGATCGCCACCAGCGTTACTTCTACTACGCCCAGCCCACCGGGGGTGATAGGGATGGCGCTGGCGATGTTCGCCGCGGCGTAGGCAACCGCCAGCGGCCCGAAGCCGGGCTGGTACCTGAAGGCAAGAAACATGAAATCAAGCGAGAGCAGGTCGAGGAGCAGGTCGGCGGTGGCGAATCCGTAGCTTGCCAGGAATGCCCTGCCGGTCAGCGCTGACCGTGCCAGCGACACGAGCCGCTTGCTGGTCTGGGCCACTTTCTCCGGATCGATGCTGGAGCGCACGTGCCGCGCCCAGCTGGCCACCCGCCGCCCCGCCCGCTCGGCAATGCCGGGGTGGGCGCCCACCAGGAGCGCGATGGCCAGCACCGCAACAACCAGCACGAGCGCAACGCCCGCGATCGTGAGGTAGCCCCGGGACAGGTGCCGGCCAGCGGTGGCCACCAGCCCCGTCCCGAACAGCGCGATCAGGGCGATCGTGGACACCAGGCTGGTCAGGCCGATCGCCTCACCGGTCGTGGACGCGGCAACGCCTTCCGTTTCCAGCGTGCTCACGTTCAGCAGGGTGCCTGTCGCCGATCCGAACGGGGTGACGTGGCTGACCAGGAAGGTCGCCAGCGTGACCTGGACGGCCAGCCGAAAGCGCAGCCGCGCGCCGAGCGACGCGAGCACCCGCCGGTACAGCAGCGCATAGCACCCGAGCGATAGACCCTGCGCCACGACCGCTGCCGCCACGAAGACCGGGAGGGCGTGCCGCAGACCGGCGGCGTCGCGCGTCAGTCCGCCCAGCCGTGGCAGCAAGCCGAACACGCCAGCCGCCAGCCCCACCAGCAACACGCCATGCACGATCCACCGCATCGCCGGCCGCCGCCGGCCCTTCTGGCGCGGTGGCGGCCCGCCGGCCGGAACCTTTGGACCAGTGTCCGACTGCAGGGATGCCCGCTCGGCCGGTGGATCCGGCCCAGTATCCGCGCGCTCGCTCGCCGACATGCGTCGCCACTGCCCGTGCCGGGCTTTGCGGTCAGGCCGCGGAGTGGGTGATGGTCATGGCGTGCCTTCCTTGGCGGGTAGGCATTGGCGCCTCGCCTCTCGGGCGCGACGTGGATCGGTCACAGGACAGGCCGGTCCCCCAGACAGTACTCCCGGGGACCGGCCCGTACGAGGCCCTGGCGTGAGGGCTTGTCACGCGGTCAGCCGGTGACGTACAGGTCGTCGCGGACGTCGAAGACACCGCCGGCCATCCAGGCGGCGCTGATCACCGCGTCGTGCTCGGCCCAGGTGCGGACGTTGCCGGTCAGTGTCACTGTGTTCCCGCTGGTATCCACCGCGACGTCACTGTCATCAGGGATCAGCGCGTAGCGGTCCAGCGCAGCCTGGACGAGGAACGTGACGTCGTCCGGGTTGGGATCGTGGATTATCTCGATGTCGTCCCTGATGTTGCGGACGCCGGTCAGCCCGGCGACCGCCAATTCGGCGGCGGCGCGCTGCGCGCCGTACTTCACGATGCCGGTCAGTTCCACGTTGCCGTCGCGTGCGGATGCCTCAACACCGGCCGGCACAGTGACATTCATCGTCAGCGCGTTATTCGCCGCGGTGGTCAGCATCGCGTCATCGCGGTAGTCGCTATCTGGCAGCACGACCTCCAGGTGATTGTGCACGTTCTTCACGCCGGCGACGCGTTGCGCGGCGGCGGCCGCCTCCAGATACTGCGGATAGCTCGGCACGGTGCCGTTCAGCGCCACCTCCCCGTTCATGTTCCTGACGGTGATGTCTGCTGGGTCGACGAGCGGGTCGAAGCTGAGCTCTGCTTCAACTGCCTCGCGGATATCCTTTGTCGTGCCCACTTGTAGATCCTCTCCTGTGGCGGGCCGGCGGCGGGTTTGCCGCTCATTAACCAGCCCACCCCACGATCTCGCGGTCGTAAAGGCGATAGTGGCTCTCGTGATATTGGCCAGCGCTATGGGATGGGCCCACCGCCCTCGGTCAAAAAGTGATGCCAACGGCGGTGTCGAAGAGCACTTGCTGCAGCTGGCGCGGCAAGTCGCCGCTCCACACCAAACCGGCTGTGGCGGCCAGCGGATGCCGTTCGATGCGGACGGGAACCATGCCAGAGGTGCCGGTGCCCGTTGCTAGATCGGGCTGTGCCGGTCCGGGCCCGGTCTCATGAGGTGACGCGGGCTCGTCAGCACCGCGGTAGGCCGGGTTCAGGTCCAGCACTGCCCGGCCCTCCAGCAGGAGAAGCAGGACGAGCACCGCGATGGTTCCCAGCGTCACCACCAGCGACACCGCGCCCTTGCCGAAGGTCAGCGCCGGCCTGGCAGGCTCGCGCCAAAGCTCCGCAATTTCGGGGCGTTCCGCGCCGCCCAGGCCGCCAGGTGAAAGCGGCGCACCAGGTGGCCGATCCAGCCGCGGCCGTGCTCCGCGTCCTGCACGTACGCGGGCAGCCGCTGCGACAGGTGGGTCAGCCCGTGCGCTAGCGGATAACCGAACGCCACCACGAGGCCGGCGAACACCAGCGCCGCCCAGATGGCCACCACGGCCACCGCCCAGCCACGCCGCCGGATCCGCCAGCGTTGCAGATACACCACCAGCGGGTTCAGGATCAAGGCGATGAACCCCCCGACCACCATCAGCAGAATGACGTCCCGCAGCCGGTAAAGGAGCTTGCCCGCGAGGTAGGCGAGGGCCACCACGACGACGGCAGTGATGATCGCGGCCAGCGGTCAGCGGTATACCACGTGCGGACGCAGCCATCCCAAGACGCGCGCGCCGGGTCCGCGCCGCAGTCGTGGCGTCAGCGGCTACGGCAAGCTGCGCCGGATGACCGACCGCAACCCGGCCATCGTCGTCTTCTACCTCTACCTCGCCGCCGCGTTCGTCACCATCCGCCAGCTCATCCAGCGAGCCCGCACCCGCTACCGCTGGGACACCCGCCCGACCACCAAGCGACTCAAGTGACACCAATTGCCGCGCTCTTAGTCCCCTGGAGTTTCGCGTGCACAGAATGCCAAGATCTGTGCCTGCTCGCGGTCAGCGACCGCGACCCGTCGGCCGCGCATAACGATCGTTATCTGAAGTCCCTTCAAGGATGTTGTGCATGACCAGGACCTTTGCCGCGTGCACATGTCTCCAGACAGACTTCCCGAGTTCGAGACTGAGGACGAAAATCGGCAACGACAAGGAGGTCTGCGTCCGGTCACGGCGGAGACATCGAGCGTTATGCAAAACTCCCGAACGTGATCTTGCTCCGACGCTCTGACCTGCGGCTCCCAAGATCGTCGATCTTGGGAAATAGGGGTTTCGCATAAGCCTCATCGCTTCAGATAACGTGTCCACGCCGCAGGGCAAATCACCACAAAATGCTGCGGCAGCTACAGCGTTGACGCCCAAATTCGGGCTTGAGATAACGGCGGCTCGGCGTGCGTTCTCCTGACCTTCTCCATCACGCAGCGTGATGCCGTTTATCGATGTAGCCGACGCCCGCGCGTCGGCTCAGGACGACTGGATGGTGGCACGGGATTGGCAGTAGCAAGACGGTCTTGGGCTGCCCGTCCCGCAGCCAGGCAACAGGGTCATCGGCACCGCAATCGGCGAGACCGCGAGCCATGGCAGTCGGCAATCCAGCAGGATCGCACGGCCGGCCGGCGGAACGTGTGTCGGGCGGCCCACGAATGCGGTACGCGGGTTGTGGGCGCTAGCTGGCTGGCAGTGACGGCGGCGATCAGCGCGGTGAGTGGCGCCAAACCGGCCTCTACAGCCGGGCGTAGTCCTGGATGTCCTGCTCGAATTGGGCGGCCATCTCCTCGGTCAGGGTGCGCCGGGTTTGCGCGATCCCGCGCAGGACATCCGCGGTGGTGGCGAGTTCCTCGCCGTGCTCGAACATGACCCGCTCGAACACCAGCTGCGCGGCCCTGCGGGCGGCGAACTCGATGTCGGCGGGGGTGAACAGCCTGGACCGCTCGACGATCTCCGCCATAGCCAGGTCCGCGTGCGGCATCGCGGCCAGGTACTGGTCCCAGATCGCCTGCCGGGCCTGCTCGTCGGGCGGGCCGACCGGGATGAGGTAGTCGAACCGGCCATGCCGCAAGAACGCGGTATCCAGGTCATGGACGGAGTTGGTGGCGCAGATGAGCAGCCGCTCCTCCCGTTCCCGGAACGGCGGGATCAGCTTGAGCATCTCGTTGGTGACGCCCTGGGCGGCCGAGACCGTCCGCGGCTGGCGCAGCCCGGCGATCTCTTCCACCTCGTCAATGAACACCACCACCTTGTCCAGCTCGGCCACCAGCGCGAACGCTTCCCGCAGCGCGGCCGCCAGGCCGGCCGGTGAGTCCCCGGCCAGCCGGGAGGGGAACAACTCCACAAACGGCCAGCCCAGCCGGGAGGCCACCCCCTTGGCGAAGGTGGTCTTTCCCGTGCCCGGGGGGCCGAACAAGATGACCGCCTGCGGCGGGACCAGCCCCAGCCGGCCAGCCAGCCGGGAGTTGGCCAGCGGAAGGATGACCCGCCGTTCGATCAGCTCCTTCTCCCGGGCCATCCCGCCCAGCTCGTCCCAGATGCCCGCACGGATCATGCGGCCACCCAGCTGCCCCAAGATGCCGACGTCGGCGGGCCCGACCGGCTCCAGCTTCTCGTAAAGAACCATGCCACTGCGGACGGTGTACCCGCAGTGCTCCAGCGCCGCCGCGCCCATCTCAGTCTCACCCCCCAGCAGGCACCCGGCCCGGTGCACCCCAGCCGCCACCAGCCGCCGCTCCAGCTCGGTCAGCATCGAGCTGCCGATGCCCCGCCGCCGCCAGCCCGGCGCCAGGCTGATCCGCATCACCAGCGCCCGGGCACCGCTGACGGTCGCGACCACCGTCCCGACCAGGTCGTCCCCGACGACCGCCACCACCGCCGGCGCGCCCGCGCGGACAGCCGAGATCAGGTCGGAGACCCCGAACACAGGCACCGCAGTACCCGCCGCGGGGTCATCCCACAGCCGGACCGCCGCGTCGAGATCATCCTCATGAAAGTCACGGATACGCCACGGCGTCATCGGACAAGTGTGCCAGCCGCCTGATGCGTGCCTTCCACGCCATCCGGCGCCTCTTGGCATGTGAGCACGGGTAGGCCGCCAGGCCCTGCGCATTCGCTTCATGGCACTTCGGGTCCGTGCACGGGTGCCCTTGCCGGTGCTCGAAGGACGCTCCGCGAGATGCCGCCACGCCCGGAATCTAACACCCAGGCTGCACCGATGGGACCACTCTGGGACCCAGCTTGACCATCTTCAAGATCTACATATGCTCTGAGCTGGTGAGGTCTTCACGTTTGGGGTTGAGCTGGGCAAACGGGGGCCGGCTGGAGGGCTGCCCACAGGTTAAGCGGGCGTAGCCCACGTTTCCGGGCCGCCGTTCCGGTTCGGGCCTTCGGTGCCGGCTAGCGGTTCCAGCGGGGGTCAGCCTCGGCGATTCCGTATGTGTGGCCCCGCATCACTGGTGTGGCTTTGAGGGCTCGGCCGTCACAGCTGCGGGGAAGTGGCTGCTGGGGTGGCCGAGTAGGGGAAGCTGCTTCGGGCGTTGCCGGGCTCGCCGGGCCTCAGCGGGGTGGAGGCTGGCTTGATGTGCTGGATGGGCCGAGGTTGTGCCAGGCCAGGGGCCGACCCGGCTGCGCACGCCGAGTTTGCGGTAAATGCGGGTCAGGTTGGCCTCGATGGTTTTGACGCTGATGTACAGGGTGGCAGCGATCTCGGGATTGCTGCGGCCGGAGGTGACGAGTTCGGCGATCCGCCACTCGGCCCGTGGGAGTATGGGCGCCTTCAGGGCCAGGGGCGAGTCGCGCGCGCTGCGCGTCGGCAAGCGCCTGCCACCGCTGGGCGCCCAAGGGCGCGGAAAATGGTGGCTGCTTCGTCGAGGGTGGTAGCGGCCCTCTTGCGCTGGCGGGCTTTGCGCTGCGCGGTGCCGAGCATGAGCAGACAACGGCCGAGCTCGAACGGCAATCCCCGCTCGCGCGCCTCGGGGATGACCGCGGCGACCGCCCGTACAGCCGCGGCCGGGTCGTGCTGGGCGAGCCGCAAGGCGGCTTCGGCGCGGCCGGCGGTGATCCGCGCCCACGGGTGGTCCAGGCGCCGCGCCGCCTCCTGCAGCCAGGCCAGCCGGTCGGCTGCGCGCCCCGCGAGGAGACGTCATGTCCGAGCTTCCCGGCGCCGAGTCGGGAGAGCGTGATCGGCTGTGGCGGGGTGGTAAGGAGCACCAGTCGTTCCCGTCATGAAGCCGTCACGGTCGGCTGCCGGACCGGGTGTCGGACATCGGCGTGTTGACCGTGATCTCGCCGGTGTAGGCGCGGAAGTGTAGCGCCGACTCGTGACCATGTCCGTGGTGCAGGGTGAGGTGCGCGATCGGGCCGTCAGTGGCCAGGTCGTTGCGGTCGCCGGCATGCCAGTTGCGGTCCGCGAGCGGGAAGTTGGAGCCTGCGATCTCGATGCGGATCCGGTGGCCAGCCGGGAAGTAGTTCGCGGTGGTGATGCCGCCGATGCGGACTCGGTGGATCTCGCCGGGCACGAGCTTGGCTGGCTGCTCGAAGCCGTCGCGGTAGCGGAGCCGCAAGCAGCTGTCGGCGAGGTTGTAGGCGGTCTCGTCCGGATAGACGTCCACGAGCTTGACGAAGACATCCGCGTCCTCGACGTCGGCTGACACGTAGAGTTCCGCGCTGACGTCGCCGACGATCGCTATCGGCTCGGTCAGCACGGGCGTGCTGTACACAAGCACATCGGCCCGGCACTCAATCACCCGCTGATCCACGCAGATCGGGTCCTGGGTGGCAATGTCGCCGCCGAGCGACGGCACGGGGTTGTGCGGGTCAGCGATGAACTCGTCGATCCCGGCGCCGCGGGCGGCCGGCACTAGGGCACCATCGCCCCACAGCGTGTTGGCGGACTTGTCACTGGCCAGGAAGAGCGTCCGCGTCTCGGTCTCGGGCAGCGGCCAGGACTCGCCGGTCAGCCAGGTGCACGCGCCCATCAGGAAGACCTGCACCTTCGGCATCGGCTGCCAGGCATCTGCCTCATCGCGGAGGAACCGGTCGAACCACGAGATGATGATCTCGTCGTAGGGGAACCGGGTGTCGCCCATGGGCCGCTGGCCCAGGCGGGCCTCCGGGCCGGTCACCAGCATCCGGCAGTGCTCCGTCGGCGCCATGATCAGGTACTGGTCGGGATGATGCTGCTGGAACTCGAATAGCTTGACAGTCTCGTGTGCGCCGACGTCCATCCACCCGTTGATGTTGATGGACGGCGTCGCGCCGGTGTGGCTAGCGTTGATCAGGTCAACGACTTTCCAGGCCGGGCTGGCCGGCCCGTCGGCCATGAAGGTCTCGTAGCCCGTCAGCGGCGAGCCCACCCGCCGCAATATGCGCCCGCTTGGTGCTTGCAGCGTCGCCTTATTAAGGGCTGCGGTGTACTCCGGGCTGCGGAAGTCCGGCACGGTCACCGAGTACTGCCGGAAGATCCGGGCCAGCTCGTCGCCCTCGGCGTCGGCGGGCAGTTTCGGCCGCTGCCGGACCCCGAACGGGCCATGCCACAGTGCCCATGTCTTGATCATGGGAACGCTGCCGCGGAAGAAGCAGCCGTTCGATCCCTCCGCACCCGGGATGTCGCCGACGCCCGCGCCTGAGCTCATCGGCACGCAAGCGCGCAGCGCCGGATGGCCGATGGCGCCGAGTTTCAGCTGGTTCTCGGCGGTCGAGGAGCAGCCGTGCAGGCCCACCTTGCCGTTGGACCATTCCTGCGCGCTGATCCAGTCGAGGGTGTCCTGTGCGTCTGCGGTGGTGGTGGTCAAGATGCCGAAGTCGCCTTCGGACCATTCGCTGCCGCGCTCGTTCTGCATGATCAGCACGTAGTTCTTCTTGAACTGCGCTGTGTGCATGGGCTTGAACTGATCGGGGATGGCGGCCGCGTACGGTGACCGGACCAGGAGGGTGGGATAGCGGCCTTCAGCGCGCGGCCGGAAGACGACGGTCGCCAGCCGGATTCCGTCGCGCATCGGCAGCATGATGTAGTCGACGCGGTAGCGGATGGTGTCCGCTCCGAGGGCGCGGACAGCCGATTCGAGCGCCGTGGGCGGCCGGAATTCCTCGGGCCTGTCATCGGCTGCTGTCATGCTCGGTCGACCTCCAGCGGTGGTTAGGCGATCAATGCCTCCGGTGTGCGGTCCATTATCGATGTTGTGGCAGTAGCGGCCGCAGAGCCGTCCGGCTCGAAGATTCCGCCGCCGGTATTGTTCTGATATGCACCGGCGGGCGGGGAGGATCCGGAGTCCGCTGACGCTACAGGACCGCGATAAGGCGGGTGATTGGCGCGGCTGGTACCGCACAGCGGTCCCTCGCGCCGGGCAGTTGTGTGCGGAACATGCCACCTGGCGCCGCGCGCTTCTTCGCGGGCAGGCTTCCGCCGCTCCGGCCCTGCTGGCCAAGACCATGAACGGTCGTCGTCCGCGTGCACGGGCCAGGCCAGTCCGTATTGGACGGCTCCTGGCACGGCCCGGCCCTCAACGTTGGTGCAGCCCTGACGGCACGCCACGATGCTGCACGGCATCCCGCCCCCAGGGCTCGAACGGCTCCTCGGCTGGCTGACTGACCCACATCGCCGTAACACTCGAAGGTCCTCACGCGAAGCCACAGCAAGCCAGGGAACCATCGCGCCACGACCTCCAGCACAGAACCGGGAACTCTGGACCTTAACCAGCGACCGTGCCAGCCCAACTGGACAAGCTCGTAATCGGCAGGGATCCGGCACCACGCGGGCCGACGACCGGATCACGCTCCGCGACCAGCGCTGGTCCGCAGCCGATGCGCAAGATCCGCCGTTCTGGCGCATGTTGTCGGCCCGCCTTGGGCGCCCAGGCCGCACCGAACTCGGTGATCGGCGCGCTTACGCTAGGTAGCAAGCGGGCTTTCCGGTGTGGTGCCCGATGACACGGTGAGCCGGCCGCCCTCGGGGTCGCCGCTGACCTGCGACCGGCGGTGCAGTGGTTGTGCTGCCGCGGGCAACCCGCCGGGTGCCGGCCTGGTCACTGCTTGGGGATCTGTTTGCCGGGGTCGATGAATGGCTTGGGCACGGTGACGCCGCGGTGGCACCCGGTAGGAGTCTCGACCTCGAATTGCTGGCCGAGCGGCTCTGCGAGCTCGATTGGCAGCATCGCATAGCCGATGTTTTTCTCCAGCCGCGGGGAGTAGCAGGCGGAGGTCACGGTGCCGATCTGATGACCGCGCCGCAGCACCGGGTACATCTCGATCATCTCGTTGTCGATGTAGGAGCCGGCCGCCGGCCCTTCGATCTGGATGCCGACAAGCTTTCGGCGCGGGCCTTCGGCCTTGATGCGCTGCAGTGCTTGTTTGCCGACGAAGTCAGCCTCCTGGCCGAGGTCGACCATCCAGGGGTAGCCCATGTCCACCTCGAAAGGGTTGGTGTCGTACCAGATGTCGCAGCCGAACGCGAGGATGCCTCCTTCGATGCGGCGGATGTGGCACGGGCCGGTCACCTGCAGCCCGTGCGGCCGCCCGGCCTCGAGCACGGTGTTCCACAGTTTGGTCCCGTTCGCCGTCGCATCGTGCAGGTAGATCTCGTAGCCGAGCTCGCTGGTGTAGCCGGTCCGTGACACGCACACGCGCATGCCCTCAAGCTCAAGGTCCTCGGAGATGCGGTAGTAGGGGAGTTCCAGCATCTTCTCGCCGAACAGGCCGGCCATGACTTCCCTGGACTTCGGCCCCTGGATCTGGACCGGCGCCACGTCCACTTCGCCGATCGTGACGTCCAGGCCAGAGTGGTAGGCGAGCCCGCGGGCCCACAACCCGACGTCGGAGTCCGCCAGCGACAGCCAGAAGCGGTTGTCCTCCAGCCGCAGTAGCACCGGGTCGTTGGCAATCCCCCCGTCCGGCAGTGTGATGAACGCGTACTTGGCCTGGCGCACGGCGCACTTGTTCAGATCGCGCGGGGTCATCATGTTGGCGAAGGTGAACGCGTCAGGGCCGGCGATCTCGATCTGGCGCTCCACGCCCACGTCCCACAGCGTCACGCCCTCCAACAGCGCCCAGTATTCCGCTACCGGGTCGCCGTAGTGACGCGGGTGGTAGGTGTGGTTGTAGACGCTGTAGCGGCGCACCCCGTGCCGGCGCGAGGCGTGGAAATATGGCGACTTGCGGATCCGCGTGTACAGCAGAATCCCCGGGTTCTCCTCAACGGCCACGTCGTTTCTCCTTCCCGGGCCAACCCCTCATTCTGCGCTCCGCGGCCCGGCCCGGCCCGGCCGGCGCCCGCTTCGACCGGGCCTACCCCAAAATGCCCGCACACATCGAGGCCGGCCCCGCGGATGGGCGGCCCGATCACCAGGCCGAAAGCCGGGTAGGCGATTGACTACCAGAAGGCCATGCTCGCCTGGATGGCTTCGAGGGCTTTGAACCGCCCGTGCCTGCGCCGGAGATACGGTGGAAAGAGCGGAAGACCCCAATCCCAGCCGGGCCGGTGCGGTCTGCTGAACAGGTCGGAAGGGGTTCACCATGGCGCTTGAGCTCGCCCACCCAGACCCGCGGTACGCCAAAGTTCATCTCATCGAGCCGGCTCCGCTGGGCTACCTGCACCTGGCTGCCGACCTGCAGGCCCTCACCGTCCCGGCCCCATCTGGCCAAGGTCATTGGCACGGCCAAGCGCTACGGCCTGCCGGCCGGTCAAGGCCGTTCCGCAAGGTGCCAGCCCGGCATACCTCAGCGGATCGGCAGCGGTAATAGCGATGGCGTCGAACGGGCCCTCGACGATGACGGGCATGGCGCCCCGAGCAAGCCGGTCGCGAGCCTCATGCAGGCCGAACAGCAGGTCGCCCTTCGTGTAGCGGAGGTCTCCGGGCTATTCAGATATTTGGGAACGGCTGGTCCGGCTTCCGGGCGCGCCCGGCCGATGAAACCGGCAACCATACCGTGCTCGTCCCGTACGGCGAGCATGACGCGGTCACGAAAGTGATCGATGAGAGTCCCGCGGGAGGACCGGCGGGCCAGCCCGGCTGCTTCGATCAGGGCGTCGTCATGGCCGAGGTTACGAAGGTGGCTGATAAGTGCAGTCCATCCCGCTGGGGCGTAGCCGATGTGCCATTGCGCCGCCAGCGCCGGATGCAGGCCGCGAGCCGCGAGGTAACCGGGGACCCAGCTGCGCTTGAGATGGCCGACGTAGAACCGTTCTGCGTCGAGAAGCACACGGCCAAGGTCAGTCGCTGGACGATCCGGGGCCGCCGCCCATGAGATCTCGGCGGCCTGGCCAGTTGTAGCGACCGGGATGTGCGCCGTGGCCGGCATGCTCCGGCACAGCTTCGTAGCCTCTTGCCGCATCCACCGTGAGCGCCGACGCAGGCACCGCCTCCGACGACGGCGCGGCAAACAAAATGACGTCAAGGTGGGCAGCAATCGTGCCGACCGCGACAGTGACGCGCTCCCCCGAGGCGCGGATGGTCTCCTCTGGCCGGGCGCGCGGGTCGCGGCCCGCCCAGCTGGCCACGTAAGGCCACGAATAAGCAGACGTGTCCACGCCCAGGCGCGTCGCGACGGTGAAGGCTACGGAGTCAGCCTCAACCTTCCGGACACCCCGGCACCCGGCGGTACTGGTCCCCGTTACAAGAGATAGGCCGTCGTGCGCCAGGACATGACCGAGTTCGTGCAGCAGCGCCATAGCCGCCTCAGACCCGTCCAGGCCAGACCGGATCACGATGCGCCGGCCACTCCAGTTCGTGACGCTGTCCGAGGGACCGCACGGCGCGCGCCCCACGCCGAACCCTTCGCGCCGGGCCAGCCACGTCAGCGCGTCCCAGAGCCCCGGCGGCAGTCCTCCCCCCGGCCATAACGGCAGCTCCGGGCCAGCACCGGGGATCCATCGGTCTGGGCGACGTCCCACACATAGGTACACCGGACCGCCCGTGCGTGATCCCCAGCCCCGGAAGCCGCCCCAGGGTTCGCGGCCGGTACAGGAGCGCCAGACAGGCCGGGCAACGGGCGCGGCTCGGCGACGACCTGGATACCAGGCTCGCCCTTGCGGACTTGCCGTCCGCGTGCCTGCCACTCCTTGTATCCGGCAATCA
>WNGB01000041.1_pt1 | contig 197160 bp, 214 predicted proteins | sample 5400681 | NCBI WGS metagenome assembly WNGB01 (sample SAMN13153367, study PRJNA577476) | soil metagenome | isolation source: 115 cm soil or saprolite under grassland replicate 2 | place: USA:California | collected 2016-06-15 | reverse complement strand
GCGCGCCGAGCGGCGTGTCAGCTCAGCGCAATAGGCGAAGCGCGACTCCGAGACGGTCGGTGAAGATCCCCTCGACGCCGGCGGCGTCGAGCTCTTGCATCCGCTGCTCGTCGTTCACCGTGTAGACGAGCGGGACGAGGCCGAGGGCACGCGCGGCGTGGACGCCGCGCGGCGTGACGCGCGCGTCCGCGAAGCCGGCCGCCCAGGCGTTGCGTGCACCGCGGATCGAGACGCCGTAGCCGACGTGCTGCACCGTCCGGAGCGCGGGGCGGAGCGCACGCACCTCCTCGAGCGGCGGCCGCTGGAAGCACAAGACGACGTCGTCGGCTCCGAGCAGCCGCGCGGCGCGCGCAACGACGTCGTGCCGGCGATAGCGCCGTGGCGTCTTCAACTCGACCATCGCCGGGATGCGGCCGCGCATCAGGTCGAGCGCCTCGTCGAGCGTCGGATAGGCGCCACCCGGCCGTGGGCGGTCGTGCGTGACGACGAGCCGCCCTGCCCGGTCGGCATGGACGTCGAGCTCGATGAAGTCGGCGCCGAGCTCGATCGCTCGCTCGAACGCGGGGAGCGTATTCTCCGGCAGCTCGGAGGAGGCACCGCGATGTGCGATGACGAGCATCAGCCGAGTACGCGACGCATCACGTCGACGTCGATCCGCTCGATGAGCTCGTCGGCCGCGCGCAGCCGGTGCGGATCGAGCGTCCCCTGCTTCGCGAAGACCTTCATGCCGGCGGCCTTCGCCGAGGCGGTGCCGGCTTCGGTGTCCTCGAAGACGAGCACCTCGCTCGCGTCGACGTCGTCGAGGAGCTCGGCGAGCACCTTCAGGTAGCCCTCGGGATGCGGCTTGCCCTCGACGACGTCGTCGGAGGAGACGATGCCGCGAAAGAGGGGAGCGAGACCGGAGGCCTCGAGCACGGGCTCGATCTCGGCTCGGGCCGCGCCCGAGCAGACGGCGAGCGGCACGAGCGCCGACGCGTAGCGAACGGCATCACGGACGTGTTCGTGAACCGAGGATCCGTCCGCCACGGCTCCGCGGTAACGCGAAACCCGCTCGGCGATCACCGCGTCGAGGTCGGGATGGTCGCGACCGAGCCATGTGCGGACGATCTCGGGGTCGGAGAGGCCGGCGAGCTGGTCGTAGTACTCCTGCGCGGACAGCGGCCGGCCGTGCTCGGCGAACAGGTGGATGAAGATCTCGCAGAGGATCGGCTCGTCGTCGGAGAGCGTGCCGTTGAAGTCGAAGACGATCGCCCGCGTCACCCGATCTGCGCCTCCCAGACAATGGTGGTGCGGTCGCCGCGGAAGACGTCGCGCGAACGCTCGACGGCGCTGCCGCCCGCGGAGTACGCGGTACGGTCGACGAGCATCACCGGCGCGCCCGGGTCGATGCCGAGGCGCTGAGCCTCCTCGTCCCGCGCGAGCGCCGGTTCGAGTCGCTCGAGGGCGCGCACGGGTACATCGTCGTAGCGAGCACGGATGAGCTCGTAGAGCGAGCCGTCGAGACGCCCGTCGAGCAGGCCTGGAAACGCGTCGACCGAGTACGCTCCGCGCTCGAGCGCCACGGGCTCGCCGTTGGCGAGGCGGACTCGCTCGATCGCATACACCCGCGCGCCGAGCTCCGCTTCGTCGGGTTCCGCGTCGCGCTCGACGGCGGAGAGCACCTGCGCCCCGGCGGCGAGGCCGAGCCCGCGCAGCTGGTCGGAGAGGGCGGAGGTGCCGGCCAGCTCGAGCTTCGGCTCGGCGACGAACGTGCCGCCGTAGCGGCCCTTGTTGCGGACGAGCCGGCCCTGCTGCTCGAGCGCGCCGAGCGCCTGGCGCAGGGTCATGCGGCTGACGCCGTACCGCCGGGCAAGGTCGCGCTCGGCCGGCAGGCGGTCGCCGGGGGCGAGCCGTCCGCGCTCGATCGCATTCTCGAGGGCCGCCTCGATCTGCGCGTGCGCCGGGCCGCGGCCCGGCTTGACAGGAGCTTTCGGAAGCGTGACTATGGTCTAGACTTTAGCGCATGGACGTGACGGTGGAGGAGAGAGCGGTGACAGTCGCGTGGCCCGACGGCAGCCGGAGCCGCTTCCACGCGCTCTGGCTCCGCGACAACTGTCCGTGCCCCGAGTGCCGGCACGAGAGCGGGCAGCGCCTGCTCGACACCCGCTCGCTACCGGACGACCTGGCAGTGGTCGGCGCGACGGCGAACGGCGACCTCGACGTCGCGTTCTCGGACGGCCACTCCGGCCACTTCACGAGCGAGTGGCTCCACGGGTTCGCGGTGGCACCGGCGCCGCCGGCCCGGACGCTCTGGGGAGGGGAGATGCAGGGGCGCCTACCGGTGTCTCGCTACGCGGACGTCGCCGCAGGCGGCGAGGCGCTTCGGCGGTGGCTCGTCGCCGTCGACGAGCTGGGCTTCGCGATCCTCACGCGCTGCCCGACCGAGCCCGGCACCGTGACGCGTGTGGCCGAGCTCTTTGGCTTCGTGCGCGAGACGAACTACGGCCGGCTCTTCGACGTGAAGACGGTCGTCAACCCGACGAACCTCGCGTACACGGGCCTCGGCCTCGGCGCGCACACGGACAACCCGTACCGCGAGCCGACGCCGACGCTGCAGCTCCTGCACTGCCTCGCGTCGAGCGCCGAAGGCGGCGAGAACACGCTCGTGGACGCTTTCCGGGTCGCCGGCGACCTGCCGGACGATGACGTCGAGCTCCTCTCGCGATTCCCGATCCGCTTCCGCTATGCCGACGCCGACACGGAACTCGAGGCGGAAAGACCGGTTCTCTCGGTCGACGGGGGCGGTGCGGTGCGCGCGGTTCACTACAACCCCCGCTCGACGCAACCGTTTCGACTGCCGGACGACGTCGTCGGTCGATACTACGAGGCGTACCAGCGGTTCGGACGCATGCTCGAGTCGCCGGACTACCGCATCCAGTTCAAGCTCGACGCCGGCGATCTCTTCATCGTCGACAACCAGCGCGTCCTGCACGGGCGCACCGGCTACGCGGCGAGCGGGGGAGAGCGCCACCTGCAGGGGTGCTATGCCGACCGTGACGGCCTGCGGAGCCGTCTGGCCGTGCTGTCGCGATGACGGAGCTCGTCGACGAGATCTTTCGGGTCTTCCGCGAGTACGGCTCCGGCGCGTATCTCGGTGAGCCGGTGTCCATGACGGAGCACATGCTCCAGTCTGCGTTTGCGGCCGAGCGGGACGGCGCTCCGCCGCGTCTCGTCGCTGCAGCGCTGCTGCACGACTACGGCCACTTCATCCACGAGCACGATGAGGACGCGGCTGAGCACGGCATCGACACCCATCACGAGGACGTCGGACACGCGTTCCTCTTGGAGCACTTCGGGCCGGAGATCGCGGAGCCGGTCCGGCTCCACGTCGCGGCGAAGCGGTATCTCTGCGCGATCGATCCTTCCTACCTTGGCGAGCTCTCGCCCGCTTCCATCCACAGCCTCGAGCTGCAGGGCGGTCCCTACTCGGCGGCCGAGGTCACGGCATTCGAGGCGTCGCCGTACGCAGCGGACGCCGTGCGCCTCCGCCGCTATGACGACATCGGCAAGGTCGCGGGGCTCGAGACGCCCGACCTCGAGCACTACCGGCCGGTGCTCGAAGGCTCGATCCGGACGTAGCGCGCTGCCCACCGAGGCACTCGCCCTCGCGCTGACCGCGGCCGTCGTCCACGCGGTCTGGAACCTCCTGCTCGCAGGGGCACGCGACTCGCATGCCTTCGCCGCGCTCGTGCTGCTCGTCGGCGCAGTCGTAGGCGCCCCGGCCTGTCTCTTCTTCTGGCAGCTCGACGCCTCCGTTTGGCCGTACCTGATCGGCACGTCGGCTCTCGAGCTGACGTACTTCGTGCTGCTCGCGCACGCGTACAACCGCGCCGAGCTCTCCGTCGTCTATCCGCTCGCGCGCGGGCTCGCGCCCGTGCTCGTGCTCGCGGGCACCGTCGTGCTCACGGGCGCGGAGACGACGGCGAGGCAGGTCGCCGGCGTGCTCCTCGTCGGCACCGGCGTCATGCTCGTGCGCGGCATCCGGCGCGGGCGTGGGGCCATGCTGGCAGTTGTCATCGCCTGCGTGATCGCCTCGTACACCGTCGTCGACAAGCACGGGGTAGCACACGCGCATCCGGTCGCCTACCTCGAGCTGATGAGCATCTTCACGGGCGTTGCGTACGCGGGCTTCATCGTCGCGACGCGCGGCTCCGCGGCGCTGCGCAGCGAGCTCGGCTGGCGGTCGATCGTCGCGGGAGTCGGCACGTTCGCCGCGTATGCGTGCGTGCTCGCGGCGCTCCAGCTCGCGTCCGCCGCGTCCGTCGCAGCCGTCCGCGAGAGCGGCGTCCTCGTCGCGACGGCGCTCGCCGCGATCGTCCTGCGCGAGCGCGTGACGCTCTGGCGGGCGGGCGGAGCGCTGCTCGTCGTGACAGGAGTCGCGCTGCTCAGCCTGTAGGGATTGACACATACGGCGCGAACTAAATAAGTCGGGGCCCAAGCGACCGAGGAGGGCAAACCGTGGACGCAGTCTCCCGCGACGAGCAAGATCTCGCGCGGTTCGGCTACAAGCAGGAGCTGAAGCGCACTCTCGGGGGCTTCAGCTCCTTCGCAGTCGCGTTCAGCTACATCTCACCGTCGACCGGGATCTTCGCGCTGTTCTATCTCGGTCTCACGACCGTCGGCGGCGTCTTCATCTGGAGCTGGCCGATCGTCGCGATCGGACAGCTGCTCGTCGCGCTCGGCTTTGCGGAGCTATCGAGCCACTATCCCGTCGCCGGCTCGGTCTTCCAGTGGACGAAGTACCTCGCCGGCAAGACATATTCGTGGTTCACGGGCTGGATCTACCTGTTCGCCGGGATCCTCACGGTGGCGTCGGTGTGCGCGACACTGCCTGTCGCGCTCATTCCGGCCTTCAACAACATGGGCTGGAACCTTGCGAACACCCCGAACAACAATCGCTGGATCGCCGTGATCACGCTGGTCGCGATCACCGTGATGAACATCTTCGGCGTCCGCCTCGTGGCGATCGTGAACAACACGGGCGTGCTGTTCGAGATCCTCGGCATGGTCGTGTTCGCGTTCGTCGTCGCGCTCTTCCACCACCACCAGAGCGCCGGCGTGATCTTCCACACCGGCGGCACGAGCCTCACGACCGGGACGTTCCTGGTCGCGATGTTCATGTCGCTCTACGTGATCTACGGTTTCGACACCGCTTCCACGCTCGCGGAGGAGACGAAGAATCCCCGCGTCGAGGCGCCGAAAGCCGTGATCGCATCGGTGATCGGCGCGTTCGTGATCGGGGCCGTCTTCCTCTACGCGATGCTTCTGGGCATCCCGAACATGAAGACGGCGATCGCCGAGGGTTGGGGCCCTGCGCAGATCATCGACGCGAACTTCGGCAACGCCTTCTCGACGGTGTTCCTCCTCGTCGTCGCAGCCGCGATCTTCGTTTGCTGCCTCGCGATCATGACCTCGACGATCCGCCTCTGCTTCGGCATGTCGCGCGACGACACGCTCCCTGCGTCGCGCCAGCTCAGCAAGGTTCACCCGAGGCTCCACACGCCGATCTGGTCGTGCATCGTTGTCGGGATCCTCGCAGGCATCCCGTACATCCAGTTCGCGGGCGTCTTCGTGATCGCGATCGCCGCCACCGGGATGATCTACCTGAGCTACCTGATCGGGAATTTCGCGCTGCTGCGCGCGCGATTCCAGGGTTGGCCGAGGGTGAAAGCGCCGTTCGCGCTCGGACGGTGGGGCCTGCCGGTCAGCGTCCTCGCAATCGCGTACGGCGGCGGAATGCTGATCAACATGGCGTGGCCGCGCGCAGCGACGAACCCGCGGCCCAAGGAGCTTCCCGGCACGCTGAACTTCCACTGGCACTGGCTCAACGGTCAGCCTGTCCTGTGGACCGTGCTGGTCGTGATCCTCATCGTCGGCGGGCTGTACTACGCCCTCGTGCAGCGAACGAAACCGGCGCATCTGCAGGCGCCCGAGGGCGAAGTTCCGGACGCGCCGGCGGTGCCGGCCTCGTAACCCTCAGACGTCTCCGAGCAGTCGCTCGAAGTCCGGGCCGTCGAACTCCTCGACGGCCCGGACGTACTTCTCGAGACCCCACGACCAGAAGTCGAAGTCGAGCTCGGAGACACCGTCCTGGATCGACGCCCAGAGCATCCAGCCGTACTTCGACATCAGCCCCCAGAGCCGGCACCGGGCGACCTTCGCCGGCGACCGTTCGCCGTAGTAATGCCCGACGAGCTGCTCGAGCTGGTCGAGCGAGAGGTTCGACTCGCTCCAGACGTTGCCGAGCTCGAAGCTCGGCTCGTTGTTCCCGGAGTACTCGTAGTCGATGATCCGAATCTCGCCGCCGACGTCGATGAAGTTCTCTGCGAGCAAGTCGTTGTTGCACGGGACACGCGGCTCCGGGCGCACGCGCATCGCGCGCTCCATCGTCTCGACCTGCGGCGCAAACGACAGATAGCGCTCCGGGAGTCGGAAGCCGCGCTCCGCGACGAGTCGCAGATAGCCCCGCTGGATCTCGAACATGTCGAACTCACGGAGGAAGGGCCGCGCTCCGTGCAGCCGCCGGCACGCCGCGGCGACGAGATCGAGCCGATCGCCGCGGCGCAGCGTCTCCGGGCTCATCGTCTCGCCCTCGAGGAAGGCGAGCACGAGAGCGTGCAGCTCGGGGACCGCCGCGACGACCTCCGGCGCGACGCCGGTCTCGGCGGCGGCGCGCGAGCTGTGCAGCTCGTTGTCGCGGTCGATCCCTAGCAGCCCAGTGTCCTTGCCCGCGATCCGCACGACGTACGCGGCGTCCGGGCAGATGACCTTGTAGTTCGTGTTCGTCAGCCCGCCGGGCAGGGGCTCGACCGCAACGGCTGAGCGCAGCTGCGGCACCGCATCGATGACCGCTTCGACGCTCACCGCGCGAGCATATTGCGATACTCGATCCGTGCTTCCGGGTCGTGCACGCGCCGTCGTCGTCGGCGGCGGCGTCATGGGCTGCTCCATCCTCTACCACCTCGCAAGGCAGGGGTGGACGGACTCCCTGCTCGTCGAGCAGTTCCAGCTCACGCACGGATCGACCTGGCACTCCGCCGGACTCGTCGGCCAGCTCCGGTCGTCGATCTCGCTGACGCGGATGATGCAGTACTCGGTCGGGCTCTACGCCGAGCTGAAGGAGCTGACGGGGAACGACCCGGGCTGGCACCAGCTCGGCGGGCTGCGGCTCGCGTCGTCGGAGGCGCGTCACGAGGAGCTGCGGCGGCAGGCGTCGTGGGCGAAGACGTTCGGCCTGCCGATGGAGATCGTCTCGGCCCGTGAGGCGCAGGAGCTCTTCCCGCCGCTCGGGACCGACGGCGTCGTCGCCGCGGCGTTCATTCCGGACGACGGCTACCTCGATCCGAGCCAGCTGACGTTCTCGCTCGCGGACGCAGCCCGCCGGCTCGGAGCGCAGATCGAGGTCCGCACGCGCGTCACCGGCATCGTGACGCGCGCCGGCCGCGTCACGGCCGTCGAGACGGACAAGGGACGGATCGAGTGTGAGGTCGTCGTCGTCGCCGCGGGCATGTACTCGAAGGAGCTCGCGCAGCTCGTCGGAGTCGACCTGCCGATCGTTCCGTACGGCCACCAGTACCTGATCACCGAGCCGTTCGACCCGCCGCTCGAGCCGCTGCCGACGCTGCGCGACCCGGACAACCTCGTCTACTTCCGCACCGAAGTCGGCGGGCTCGTGATGGGTGGCTACGAGCGGACGCCGGCACCGTGGGCGCTCGACGGGATCCCGGACGGCTTCGAGGCGCAGCTCCTGCCCGAGGAATGGGACCGGATGGAGGAGCTGTTCTCGAACGCGATCGTCCGGGTGCCGGCGATGGAGACGGCGCAGGTGAAGAAGTTCTTCAATGGGCCCGAGGCGTTCACGCCCGACGCGGACTTCCTGCTCGGGGAGACCGACGTGCCGGGGTTCTGGGTCGCCACGGGCGGCTGTGCGCACGGGCTCGCGGGCGCCGGCGGGATCGGGAAGACGATGAGCGAGTGGATCGTCGACGGCCGGCCCGAGTGGGACGTGTGGCCGCTCGATCTGCGGCGCTTCGGCCGCCAGTACCGCAGCCAGTCGTACACGCTCGCGCGTTCGTACGAGGCGCTGTCGCAGTACTACGACATCAAGTACCCCGGCGAGGAGAAGCAGGCCGGCCGGCCGCTCCGCGTATCGCCCGCGTACGCGCGCCACCAGCAGCTCGGCGCGTCGTTCGGAGAGAAGGGCGGCTGGGAGCGCGTGAACTGGTACGAGTCGAACGCTGCGCACGGAGACGAGGCGTTGCGGCCGCGAGGGTGGGCGGGGGAGAACTGGTCTCCGGCGATCGAGGTCGAGGCGCGCGCGGCGCGCGAGGACGTCGCGCTCTTCGACCAGTCGAGCTTCTCGAAGCTCGAGGTGCTCGGACCGGGCGCGCTTGCGCTCCTCGAGCGGGTTTGTGCGAACCGCATCGACCGGCCGGTCGGCACCGTCGTCTACACGCAGCTTCTGAACGAGCGCGGTGGGATCGAGGCGGACCTCTCGGTCATGCGTCGCGCCGAGGACAGATTCCTGCTCGTCACCGGGACCGCGTTCGGCACCCACGACCGTGCCTGGCTCGAGAGGAACATGCCGCGCGACGGATCGGTGTACGTCAACGACGTCACCTCGGCGTTTGCCTGCCTGTGCCTGTGGGGCCCAAAGGCGCGCGCCGTGCTCGATCTCGACTTCCCGTACATGCAGGCGCGCGAGCTTGCCGTCGGCGACGTGCCGTGCATCGCGTCGCGCGTGACGTACGTTGGCGAGCTCGGGTGGGAGCTCTACTGCCCGGCGGAGTACGGCCTCGAGCTGTGGGACACGCTCTGCGTCGACGGCGTCACGCCGGGCGGCTACCGCGCGATCGACGCGCTGCGCCTCGAGAAGGGCTACCGAGCCTGGGCGAGTGACCTGAACGCCGAGACGACGCCGTACGAGGCGGGCCTCGGCTTCGCGGTCAAGCCCGACAAGGGCGACTTCATCGGGCGCGCTGCGCTCCGCGAGCCGGAGCAGAAGCTCGTGTGCCTCGTGCTCGAGAATCCGCGGTCGATCGCGCTCGGCTCCGAGCCCGTGCGCGCGGCCGGCGGCGAGATCGTCGGTCGAGTGACGAGCGGCGGCTACGGCTATGCGGTCGGCGCGAGCATCGCGTACGCGTACGTGCCCGTCGAGCATGCGGAGCCGGGCACCCCGATGGCAGTCGACATCTTCGGGGAGTGGGTGCCGGCCGAGGTGCGGGCAGAGCCGCTCTACGATCCGAAGGGCGAGCGCGTCCGCGCGTGATCCTCGCCATCGACCAGGGGACTACCGGCACGACGTGCCTCGTCGTCGACGACGAGCTGAACGTGCGCGGGCGCGGCTATGCAGAGTTGCCGCAGCATTTCCCTCGGGCAGGCTGGGTCGAGCACGATCCCGACGAGATCTGGCAGAGCGTGCTCGCAGCGACGGAGATCGCGATCCGCGAGGGCGGCATGCCGACTGCGATCGGGATCACGAACCAGCGCGAGACGACGGTCCTGTGGGACCGCCGCAGCGGGCGGCCCGTGCACAATGCGATCGTCTGGCAGGACCGCCGCACGGGGGAGCGCTGCGCGCAGCTGCCATCTGACCTGATCTGCGAGCGAACGGGTCTCGTGCCCGATCCGTACTTCTCGGCGACGAAGCTCGAATGGCTGCTCGAGCGGTACGAGGGCGACCTCGCGTTCGGCACCGTCGACTCGTGGCTCGTGTGGAAGCTCACCGGCGGCCGCGTGCATGCCACTGACGAGACGAACGCCTCGCGAACGCTGCTCTGCTCGCTCGACACGCTCGACTGGGACGACGAGCTGCTCGATCTGTTCGGCGTTCGGCGCGCGCTGCTGCCCGAGATCAAACCCTCAGGGGCGCACTTCGGCGAGGGGGAGCTGCTGGGCCTGACGCTGCCGATCTCCGGCATCGCCGGCGACCAGCAGGCGGCGCTCCATGCCGCCGGCGGCGCCAAGGCGACCTACGGCACCGGCTCGTTCGTGCTCGTCGAGACAGAAGAGCCGGCGCGGCCTGGTGTGCTGCGCACCGCGGCGGCCCGCTTCGAGGGAGAGGCGTCGCGCCGGGCGCTCGAGGGCGCGGTGTTCGTCACCGGCGCAGCGGTGCAATGGCTGCGCGACGGCCTCGGCCTGCTCGGCGACGCCTCCGAGAGCGAGCGGCTTGCGGCGTCGCTCGACGACAACGGCGGCGTCTATTTCGTTCCCGCGCTCGTCGGCCTCGGCTCGCCGCACTGGCGCCCCGATGTGCGGGGCACGATCACCGGTCTGACGCGCGGGACGACGCGCGCTCACCTCGTCCGCGCCGCGCTCGAGGCCGCCGCATATCAGACGGCCGACGTTCTCGACCAGATGCCACCGCTCGAGCAACTGCGCGCCGACGGCGGCATGACGCGCAACCGCTGGCTGATGCAGTTCCAGGCCGACGTGCTCGGAGTTCCGGTCGAGACGGCGCGCGAGCAGGAGCAAACGGCGCTCGGCGCTGCGCTCCTTGCCCTCGGCAGGCGCACCCCGTCGCCGGCGGGAGAACGCTTCGAGCCACGGGCGACGATCGATCGCTCCGGCTGGCGCGACGCGCTGCGCCGAACTCTTACGTAGCTCTTAGCCCGCTCCCAGCCGGGACTTAGGCGCCGCGACGAACGTGTGCCTACCCAACCGAAAGGAGCCAGGCAATGCAGGGCAGCAGACTCACAAAGGCAGTGGTCGTCACGGCACTCGCACTCGGCGTCGGCGGCGGCAGCTACGGGCTCGCGAGTGCCGCGAGCGGGAACTCGACGGCAACCACGTCGACCACGACGGACGCGGCGGCACCACCCAGTACAGGCCGCCAACCTTGGGGAGGCCAGCGAAGTGACGAAACGCTCCTCACGGGCGACACACTCGCCAAGGTGCAAGCGGCGGCGCTCGCCAAGGTCTCCGGCGGAACGATCGTCCGGGTCGAGACCGACGCCGACGGTCACGCGAAGTACGAGGCGCACATGACCGACGCCAGCGGCAATCCGGTCACGGTCTACGTCGACGAGAACTTCAACGTCGTCAGCACCGAGACGCGCTGACGCCAGAACTGAGGGGGCGGTCGAGGCCGCCCCCTCAGGCCATTCCCTCTCTACTTACCGAGCCATTTGTTGACCTTGGCCTTGTTGGCCGCGATCCACTTCTGCGCCGCCTGATCCGGGTTCATGTGATCGCCGGCGATCATCTTCGCGACGGCGTTCTGGTCGGCGTTCGACCAGCTGAAGCGCTGCACGACGCCCACGGCCGGCGAGGCGCTCGTCGCGAACTTCTTGCTCATGAACTTCAGCAGCGTGTAGCTCGGGTACGCGCAGGCGAACTTCGCCGGCGGCCCGCCCACCTTCTCGTCGTCCAGGCAGCCCTTGAAGCGAGCCGGCAGCTGGATCTGCGAGACCTGATACGTCGCGTTCAGGTACTGCGGGTCGTACCAGTAGAAGAGCACGGGCTTCTTCTGCTTGTAGAGCTGCGTCCAGCGAGCGACCTGCGCAGGCTCCGCGCCGACGCTCACGAACTTGAGGTTCAGCTTCAGCGCCTTGATCAGCGTCTGATCCTTCTGCTGATAGGAGGGATCGCCGCCGAGGAACATCCCCTGCGAGCCCGACTCAGGGCTCTTGAAGAGCGATTCCTCGCCCTTCAGGCCCTTCCACGTCTTGAACTCGGGGTGCTGCTTCATCAGGTAGGTCGGGATGTACCAGCCGATGACGCCCTTGACGCCGTTCGGGCCCGCGCGGACCACGGTCTTCTGCTTCGTCACGTACTGGGCCCACTGCGGCGCGTGGCCCCAGTCTTCGAGGATCGCGTCTGTCTTGCCGTCGGCCATCGCCTGGTAGACGGGCACCTCGGCGACCTTCGTGATGTTGACCTTGCAGCCGAGGCTCTTCTCGAGGACGTTCTTCACGACATACGTGTTGGCGGTCGAGCCGGCCCACGCTTGCTCGTTGAGCGTGACCGTCCCGCACGCGTTCGCCCGCGCGCCCGCGCTGCCGACGACCACCACGGCCACAACGAGCGCCGCGACGGCCAGCCCTCCTACACGAACCTTCATCCTGCCTCCTTTTTCGTTCACGCCATTTCTCCCAGCCGCTTGCGGCTGCGTCCCTGCGTCACCCGGTCGAGGGCGATCCCCAGCGCGAGGATCGCGAGCGACGCAAGCACGCCCTGTCCGAACAAACCGCGGTTCAGCCCTTGCGCGACGTCGTAGCCGAGCGCACCTGAGCCGACGAGCCCGGCGATCACGACGACGGAGAGCACCATGATCAATCCCTGGTTGACGCCGAGCATGATCGCGTCGCGTGCGAGCGGAATCTTCACCTTCAGCAGCACCTGGGCGCGTGTGGCGCCGAACGCGCCCGCGGCTTCGACTGCATGCGGCGACACCTCGCGCACGCCGGCGGCGACGAGCCGGATCACGACCGGCGCCGCGTACAGCACGGCCGCGATCACGCCTGGTACGAGCGACACGGGCATCAGGTAGATGAACGGGATGATGTAGACGAGCTGCGGCAACGTCTGCAGCACGTCGAGCACCGGGCGCATCATGCGCTCGGCCCGCCGGCTCTCCGCAGCCCAGACACCGAGCGGGATGCCCACGAGCATCGTCAGCAGCGTCCCGACGAGCACCTGCGAGAGCGTGTCCATCCCCTGCGGCCACTCGTTCACGAGGCCGACCAGCGCGAGCATCGCCACCGTCACAAGCGCGGGCCGCAGCCCGGAGAGGAGAAACGCGATCAGCGCCAGCCCGAACACCATCGCGGGCCACGGCACTTCGGTGAAGAAGCTCTGGAGCGGGACGAGCCCGTACTTCACGATGAAGTTGCCGACGGGGTTCGTGATATGGAAGACGAACGTGTCCGGGTTCTGGACGTAGTCGAGTGCGGCCTGGACCTGGCGCCGGAGCCACGGCTGCGCCGACCATCGCATCCAGCTACTGCCGGCTCCGAACGCGTTTCCGAGTCCCGCGGCAAGGCCGATGGCGACGGCACAGGCCGCGGTGAAGATGCGGAGCCGACGCTTCTTCGACTCGGTGAGATGGCGGTGTGTGGGGTCGGTGCGAATCGCCATCGCCTCGGTCGCACGGTCGAGCGCGATCGCCATCACGACGATCGCGCCGCCGGCGATGAGCGCGAGCGCCGGGTCGGAGTAGATCCCGCTCGTGACGACGTCGCCGAGCCCCTGCCCGCCGATCAGGCCGGCGATCACGACCATCGAGAGCGCGAACAGGATCGTCTGGTTCACCGACAGGAGCAACAGACGCCGGGCGAGGGGCAGCTGCACCTTCAGCAGGGTCTGCCAGCGGGTTGCGCCGAAGGCCGTCGCGGCTTCGACGGTGTTCGTGGGAACCCCCCGGATGCCGAGCGCCGTGATCCGGATCGCCGGTGGGATCGCGTAGATCATCGTCGTCACGACGGCGGCGCCCCGGCCGACCGAGAAGAGGATGACCACCGGCATCAGATACGCGAAGGCGGGAATGATCTGCATTGCGTCGAGCAGGGGTGTGATCGCACGCTGGAAGCGATCCGAGCGACCGGCGAGGACGCCGAGCGGCAGCCCGATCGCGAGCGAGAGCGCAACGGCTGCGAACGTCAGCGCGAAGGTGCGCATGCTCGGCTCCCAGAGGCCCATCGCGGCGAACGCGGCGAACGCCGCGAGGGTGCCGAGGGCGGCTTTGCGGCCGCCGAAGCGTAGAACGACGAGCACGCCGAGTGCCGTCGTACCGATCCAGGTGAGCTTGAAGAAGAGGCTCGTCAGCCAGCCGACGAGGTTGTCGAGGAAGTCTGCGAGCCCGTTGAAGGCGCGAAAGAAGACGCTCGGATGCGCGACGTTCCGGTTGTTCGAGAGCCACGTCTGGAAGTCGTCGAGATGGTGCGAGAGCGCGTTCCACGTCAGCGACGCCGGCCAGAGAAGCTCGTTCCGCCAACCGAAGAACGCAAGCAGCATTCCGGCGACCACGGCGAGCACGAGCGCGTTGCGGCTGCGCCACCACGGGGACGGCGCCGCGACGGGGAGACGGGCGGCGTCGACCGCCGCCATCAGTCGCTCTCGCCGGCGATTGCCGTCAGGACGGCCTCCTTGTCGCAGACGCCGACGACCCGATCGTCCTCGACCGCGCAAACGGGCCGTTCGCTGCCGGCGATCAGCGACACTGCCTTGCGCACGGTCGTGCGCACGTCGAGCCGCGGACCGTCCTCCTCGCCCGGACGCGGGTCCCGCATGATCCAGCGCAGCGTCAGGACGTGACTGCGCGGGATGTCCCGCACGAAGTTCTCGACGTACTCGTCGGCAGGCGAGCCGACGAGATCTTCGGGCGTCCCGAGCTGCACGATTGCGCCGTCCCGCATGATCGCGATGCGGTCGCCGAGCCGAAGCGCCTCGGGTAGATCGTGGGTGATGAAGACCATCGTCTTGCCGGTCTCGTGCTGGAGGCGGATCACCTCGTCCTGCATGTCGCGGCGGATCAGCGGATCGAGCGCGCTGAACGGCTCGTCGTAGAGCATCACCTTCGGCTCGACCGCGAACGCGCGCGCCAGGCCGACGCGCTGCTGCATGCCGCCTGAGAGCTGGTCCGGGAACGAGTTGCCGACCTCCTCGAGGCCAACGAGCTTCAGGACTTCTTCGGCCCGGGCGAGCCGCTCGGATTTCGACACGCCCTGGATCTCGAGTCCGAAGGCGACGTTGTCGATCACGCGCCGGTGCGCCAGTAGGCCGAAGTGCTGGAACACCATGGACGAGGTGTGCCTGCGGAGCTGCCGCAGCTCGGTCGGGCTTGCCGAGGTGACGTCCTGGCCCGCGATCTCGATCTCCCCGGCCGTCGGCTCGATCAGCCGGATCAGCGTCCGGACGAGGGTCGACTTCCCGGAGCCCGAGAGGCCCATGACGACGAAGACCTCGCGCGGCCAGACCTCGAACGACACGTCGCGGACCGCGGCGACGCAGTCGTGCTTGGCCCGCAGCTCGCTCCGCGAGAGCTGCGCCTCGGGCGTGCCGACGATCTTGTCGGCGTTCCGGCCGAAGACCTTCCACACGTTGCGGGCGCGGATCAGGGGCTCCGCGCTGCGGTCGATCTCGTGCCCTAGGGAGGCCGTCTCCGCGACCGCTACCACCGCTACACCGTACTCCGACGCTCGGGAGAATCCAAGTTCAAAATAGTCCTACCGTGCGGCCCTCGTCGTCGATGTCGACGTTGACGGCCGCCGGATGCGCCCCGTAGCCGGGCATCGTCTGCATATCGCCGCAGAGCGCGACGATCCAGCCGGCGCCGGTGTAGGCGCGGAGATCTCGAATCGTCACCGTGAATCCGGTGGGCGCGTTCGCGAGCGTCGCGTCGTGCGAGAGGGAGAGGTGCGTCTTCGCCATGCAGATCGGCAGCCGGTCGAGGCCGCTCCGGTTGAACTGCTCGATCTTGTCCCGGGTCGTCTTCAGGAGAAAGATCCCGTCGGCCCCGTAGACGCGCTTTGCAATCGCCTCGATCTTCTGCTCGATCGGGGCATCGATGGGATAGATGTAGTCGAAGTTCGACGGCTCGTCCGCGGCGGCGACGACCGCTTCGGCGAGCGCCGCCGCCCCCGCGCCACCCTGCTCGAACGCGTCGTTGACCTCCGCCGCGTAAGCGCCCTGCTCGACCGCCAGCTTGCGGACGAGCTCGATCTCCTCCGTCGTGTCGCCCGGGAAGCGGTTGATCGCGACGACGGGGTTGACGCCGAACTCGCGCACGATGCCGAGATGGCGGGCAAGGTTCGCGGCGCCGATCTCGATCGCCTTCGCGCCGCCGTCGGGGTCGCCGGCGTGGTGCTTCAGCGCCTTGACGGTCGCGACGAGCACGACCGCGTTCGGCTTCAGGTCCCCGGCGCGGCAGACGATGTCGAAGAACTTCTCCATGCCCATGTCGGAGCCGAAGCCGGACTCGGTCACCACGTAGTCACCGAGCTTCAGGGCGACCCGGTCGGCGACGAGGGAGTTGTTGCCGTGGGCGATGTTCGCGAAAGGACCGCAGTGGATCAGCGCCGGCTGCCCCTCGAGCGTCTGCACGAGGTTGGGCTTGATCGAGTCCTTCAGCAGCACGGTCATCGCGCCGGCGGCCCGAAGCTGCTCGGCGGTCACGGGCTCGCCCTCGAACGTCCGCGCGACGGTGATTGCACCTAGCCGGCGCCGGAGATCCTGGAGGTCCGATGCGACGGCGACGATCGCCATCACCTCGGAGGCGGCGGTGATGTCGAAGCCGGTCTGGCGCGTGTAGCCGTTCGCTCGGCCGCCGAGCCCGATCACCGTGTCGCGGAGTGCACGGTCGTTGATGTCGAGGCACCGGCGCCACGAGATCGAGAGCGCGTCGATGCCGAGCTTGTTCCCGTGGAGAATTTGCGCGTCGAGCATCGCCGCGAGCAAGTTGTTCGCCGCGCCGATCGCGTGGATGTCGCCGGTGAAATGGAGGTTCAAGTCCTCCATCGGGACGACCTGGGCGTAGCCGCCGCCCGCCGCGCCGCCCTTGATCCCGAAGACCGGGCCGAGCGAGGCCTCGCGCAGGCAGAGGACCGGCGAGCGGCCGATGTGGCCGAGGCCCTGGGTGAGCGATACCGACGTGGTCGTCTTCCCCTCGCCGGCCTTCGTCGGTGTGATCGCCGTGACGTCGATCAGCTTCGCGTCGGGACGGCCGGCGAGCCGGTCGAGGACGCCGAGGTCGATCTTCGCCTTGTAGCGCCCGTAGGGCTCGATCTCGTCGGCGAGGAGCCCGGCGGCTTCCGCGATCTCGGCGATCGGGCGGAGCTCGGCGCCCTGGGCGATCTCGAGCGACGATGGCATGTGTGTGGCCAACGCAGGTCTCCCTTCGTCTGATAGGCAAAGAGAATATGATTAAAATATCACTTCGTGTCGTCCCTAGCCGACAAGGCCTATCACGCAATCCGCGGGCTGATCGTGTCACTGGAGCTCGCGCCGGGGGCGGTCATCGACGAGCGCGCCCTCATCGAGCGGCTCGGAATCGGCCGTACGCCCGTGCGGGAGGCCCTTCGCAGGCTCGCGCAGGAGCGGCTCGTGGAGGTCTATCCGCGGCGTGGCATGTTCGTGACCGGGGTCGACGTCCGCGAGCTGGCGAGACTCTCCGAGGTCCGCGTCGTGCTCGAGCCCGAGGCGGCGCGGCTCGCCGCCGAGCGGGCGACGGAGGCCGACCGGGTGGAGCTGACGGCGCTGATCGATGAGCTCGACGCCGGCGGGAACGAGTTGATGGGGCTCGACGAGCGTATCCACCGCGCCGTCTACCGCGCGGCCCACAACGACCTGCTCGAGGCGACGCTCGAGCAGTACTACGTCCTCGCAACGCGCATCTGGTCGATTGCGCTCGGCCATGCGTATGAAGATAGAGCTCACGAGCTCGAGGAGGCCGTCGAGGCGCACCGCGCGCTCCTCGAGGCGATCAACGACGGGGACGGCGAGCGGGCGGCCGAGACCATGCGCGCCCATGTCCAGGACTTCGAGCAGGCGATGCACCGCGTGCTCCTGACCGTGTGAGGCGACGTGAACGACTTTCCCAGTAATGCTCGGTGCGTGGTGATCGGCGGCGGCATCGTCGGCAACTCCTTGCTCGGCCATCTCGCCGAGCTCGGCTGGCGGGATCTCGTCCAGCTCGACAAGGGCCCGTTCCCGAACCCTGGCGGGTCCACCGGTCACGCGTCGAACTTCATCTTCCCGGTCGACCACTCGAAGGAGATGACGCAGCTCACGCTCGACTCGATGAAGCAGTACCGCGAGACCGGCACGCTGCACGAGTGCGGCGGCATCGAGGTCGCGCGCACCGAGGAGCGGCTGGAAGAGCTGCGGCGCCGAATGGCGTCGGCGAAGTCGTGGGGCATCGACGACGTGAAGCTCGTGACGCCGGCCGAGGTGAAGGAGCTCGTGCCGTTCATCGACGAATCCGTCATCGTCGGCGGCTTCTACACGAAGTCGGTCGCCGTGGTCGACTCCCTGCGCTTCGGCACGATCATGCGCGAGCGCGCCCAGGAGAAGGGTGCGCAGGTGTTCGCGAACACCGAGGTGCTCGGCATCGACGTCGAGGACGGGCGCGTGACGCGCGTTCGGACATCGCGCGGGGATGTGGAGGCCGACGTCGTGGTGATCGCATGCGGCGTGTGGTCGCCCCGGATCGCGCGGATGGCGGGTGCCTCGATTCCGCTCACGCCGGCCGTCCACCAGATGATCGACGTGGGCCCGGTGCCGCGCTTCCTCACGTCGAAGACGGCGGTGGACTTCCCGATCGTCCGCGACATGGACACGAACATGTACGAGCGCCAGGACGGGCAGGGCCTCGAGGTCGGCTCGTACGCGCACCGGCCGATCCTCCACGACCCGGAAGAGATCCCCTCGATCGAGGCGTCGTCGCTCACGCCGACCGAGCTGCCGTTCACGCAGGAGGATTTCGAGCTCCAGCTCCAGCACGCGCTCGAGCTCGTGCCCGAGATCCTCGGCGACGAGTCGGTAGGGATCAAGTACGCGATCAACGGCTTGCTCTCCCTGACGCCCGACGGTCTGCCGCTCCTCGGCGAGACTCCGGAGGTGAAGGGCCTGTGGTCGGCCGCCGCCGTCTGGGTGAAGGAAGGCCCCGGCGTCGGCCGTGCGGTCGCGGAGTGGATGACGAACGGAGAGTCCGAGATCGACCTTCAGTCGTCCGACGTCGCGCGCTTCTATCCGGAACAGCGCACGCCGGAGAACGTGAAGGCCCGCGCGTCGGAGGGCTTCAACAAGACGTACGGGATCGTCCACCCCTCCGAGCAGTGGGCATCGAACCGAGGCGTTCGCGTCTCGCCGTTCTACGACCGAGAGCAGGAGCTCGGCGCCGTGTTCTACGAGGCGGCGGCATGGGAGCGGCCGCACTGGTACGAGTCGAACGCCGGCCTCGTCGAGGAGTACGGCGTGCAGCCGCGTGAGCACGAATGGGACGCGCGCTGGTGGTCCCCGATCATCAACGCCGAGCACCTCGCGATGCGCGACCGGGCCGCGATGTTCGACCTGACGGCCTTCTGCATCTTCGACGTGGTCGGCCCCGACGCGGTCGACTCGGTTCAGAAGGTCGCCGCGAGGCAGATGAATGTCCCGAACGGGCGAGTGATCTACACGCCGGTGCTTGCGCCGAGCGGAGGCTTCAAGTCCGATCTCACGATCATGAAGATGGACGACGACCGCTTCCGCGTGGTCACCGGCGGCGCGCACGGCATGGCCGACAAGAAGTGGTTCGCGGACAACCTCGTCGGCGACGCGCGCATCGAGGACCACACCTCGTCTCAGTGCACGATCGGACTCTGGGGTCCGCGCTCCCGCGACATCCTCGCGTCGATCACGCGAGACGACGTATCGACCGAGGGCTTCGGGTTCGGCACGTGGAAGACGCTCGCCGTCGACGGGATGGAGGTCATCGCGTCGCGCATCTCCTACGTCGGCGACCTCGGCTGGGAGCTCTACGTCCCGTTCGGGGACGGCCCAAAGCTCTGGGACACGGTGTGGGAGGCGGGGAGGCCGCACGGCGTCGTGCCCGCGGGCATCGGGGTCTACGGCACGACCGGCCGGCTCGAGAAGGCGTACCGCGCGTTCGGGTTCGAGCTCGACGCGGACTACACCGTCGTCGAGGCGGACATGGCGTGGTGGAAGGTGAAGAGCGAAGACTTCGTCGGCAGGGAGGCGCACCTCGCGCATCGCGAGGCCGAGCCGGCCGCGAAGCTCTGCACGCTGACGATCGACGACCACACGTCGAAGAACGGCGTCAGGCGTTACCCGCTGGGTCGGGAGCCCGTGACGCTCCCGGACGGCACGCCTATCGTCGACGCGCACGGACGTCGTTCGTACGTCACCTCCACGGGCGCAGCCCCGTCGCTCGGCAGACACGTCGTCATGACGTACCTGCCGCCCGAGCACGCCGTGGAGGGCACAAAGCTCGCCGTCGAGTACATGACAGAGCGTTATCCCGCAACGGTCGAGATCGTGGGCTCGCGGGCGCCCTTCGATCCCGAGAACGCGAGAATCCGCTCGTGAGGTTGCTTGTTTGCGTCAAGCGGGTGCCTATCACCGGCGGCAAGATGGTGCTGACCGCCGACGAGCAGGCGCTCGAGACGAAGCATCTCGGCTTTACGATCAGCCCGCACGAGGAGTGCGCGGTCGAAGAGGCGGTCAGGATCGTCGAGGCAGGAGGGGGCGAGGTCGTCGTGCTGACCCTCGGGCCGCCCGAGGCGGAGGAGCAGATTCGCGACTGCATGGCGATCGGGGCCGACCGCGGCATCCATCTCAGGACGGACGGCACGGAGTGGGACGCGCAGGCGACTGCGGGCGCGATCGTCGATGCCGTCCGGTCGGAGGAGCCCTTCGATTTGATCCTCTTCGGCAACGAGTCCGCGGACTCCGGCAACTACCAGGTCGGGATCCGCGTCGCCTATGCGCTCGGGATGCCGGTCGTCACGGGCCTGAAGGGCATCGACGTGCAGGGCGACAAGGTTCGCTGCGAGCGCGACATCGGCGGCGCGCGTGACGTGTACGAGGTGCCGTTGCCGGCGGTGTTGACCGCCCTCGAGGGACTGAACCTGCCGCGGTATCCATCGGTGCCGGGGCGGCTGCGCGCAAAGTCGAAGCCGCTCGCGGTGGTCGAGCCGGCACGCCCGGAGTCGAAGCTCGAGAAGCTGCGGCTCGTCGTGCCGGAAGGTCAGGGCAAGCAGGCGGAGATCCTCGGCACCGGGCCTGAGGCGGCGCCGAAGGTCGTCGAGGTCATGCAGCAGCTGGGTGTTGCATGAGCCGCAACCTGACTTCAGTTGAAACCTGGTTGCGGGAAGGGCGGGCGTGAGCGAAACGCTCGCACTCCGCGCGTCGGACGTCGACCGCGAGCGCGCGATCGTCCTGCTGCGGGAGCATGCGGTTGCGGGGAGGCTTACGCTCGAGGAGTTCACCGATCGGATGTCGGCTGCGTCCCGCGCGGTGACGAAGGCCGAGCTCGACGAGCTCACACGCGATCTACCCGCGGCGCCCGTCCCCGTCGCAACCTCCCGGCGCGGGCCGACGCGCATCGTCGTCGCGCTCTTCGGCTCCAGCGAGCGTGAGGGCCGGCTCCGGGTTCGCGGCCGGGTCGCTTGCCTGGCGGCGTTCGGCAGCGTCGATCTCGATCTGCGCCGGGCGACGCTCGAACCTGCACGGCTTTTCGCTTTTCGGCCACAAGGGCCTGCGCGGGAACGAGCCGCCGCCGCTACCCGGCACTCCGCTCGTGCGCGTCTGGGCACTCTCCCTCTGCGCCGGCATCGACGTATGGCGCGTCCCGATCGCCTGGACGGAGAAGACATGGCGCGAAGTGATCCGCGGGATCCGCTCCGGCGCCCACAAGGAGCTCGAGGCATGAGCGTCGCTCGCCTTCGGCTCGCTCCCGTGGGGGAAACCATGTTTCCCCCACGTCAAACCCCCTTCTTCTTGTCTTGTGTGGGGGAACCTCCCGGTTCCCCCACACCCCCTCCACACGCTCATAGGCCGCGGGTCGGCCTATGAGCGTCCTTCTCTTCGTCGAGCCGGATGACGACCTGTCGCTGCAGGCGCTCGGGCTTGCCCAGACGCTCGGCGACGTGCGTGCTGTCTCTGTCGACGGGCCGTATGCGCCCTCCGCCTGGGCGGCTGCGATCGCGCACGCAGCCGGCGGCGCCGATACGGTCGTCGCCGCCGGCTCAGACCGCGGCAACGAGCTGCTCGCGCATGTTGCAGCGCGCCTCGACCAGCCGTTTGCAGCCAACGTCACCGCCGTCGACGGCGACGTCGTCACACGCGTCCGGTGGGGCGGGAGCCTCTTCGAGGAAGCGCGCCTGCACGGATCCCCGCGGATCATCTCGGTCGCGCCGCACACGCGCCCGGCCGCTGAACCGGTCGCCGTCGAGCAGCTCGAGCTTCCGGCGGACGCCGACATGACGGTGCAGGTCGTCGGCCGGGTCGAGGAGTCGAGCGGCGGCGTCTCCCTGCGCGACGCAAAGGTGGTGGTCAGCGGCGGGCGCGGCGTCGGCTCGTCGGAGGCCTTCGGCATCATCGAGGAGCTCGCCGGCCTGCTGGGCGGAGCAGTCGGGTGCTCGCGCGTCGTGACGAGCGCCGGCTGGCGGCCGCACACCGATCAGGTAGGGCAGACGGGGACGAAGATCTCGGCCGATCTCTACGTCGCGTGCGGAATCAGCGGCGCGACGCAGCACATCGCCGGCGCAAAGGGCGCGAAGAAGATCCTCGCCATCAACTCCGACCCCGAGGCGCCGATCTTTGCGAGCGCCGACTACGCGGTCATCGGCGACCTGCATGAGATAGTCCCGGCCATCAGTGCCGAGCTGAGAAGGGTCCGCGGCTCATAGGCGCCGTCGTTCTCGGGCTACTGCTCCTGATCGTCGGCAGCAGCACCTGGCACCGCGCCAAGTTCCTCGCGGAGCAGGTCCGGCGGGCGAAGCCGAACGATCGTCCGCCCGACGTGCCGCAACGGGTGCGGAACGAGGTCGAGATCGTGCTCGGCCAGAGCAAGCTGTTGAAGCGCCTCGTGCCGGGCCTGATGCACGCGTTCATCTTCTGGGGCTTCCTCGTCCTGTTCCCGACGATCGTCATGGCGATGATCGCGGCCGTCGACAAGCATGCCGAGTTTCCGTGGCTGGGACATCAGACGTGGTTCGGCTGGATGGTCGACATCTTCGTCGTGCTTGTGCTGATCGGCGTCGCCGCGGCTGTGTGGATTCGCAAGGTCGTGCGGCCTCCGCGCTTCCAGGGCTCGCATGTCGGCGAGGCCGACTTCATCCTCTTCATGATCGCGGGCGTCGTCACGACGCTCCTCTCTTGGCATGCGGCGGCGCACGCGGCGGGTCTGAACGAGCACGTGGGCCCGCTCTCGGAGCAGCTCGCGAAGCTCTTTCCGAATCACGGCCATGCCGAGCGCGTCTTCGTGTGGGCGCATCTGACGTTCGTGCTCGGCTTCCTGCGCTACCTGCCGTACTCGAAGCACCTCCACATCGCGACCGCCGCGATCAACGTCTGGATGGCGCGCACACGGTCGCGGGGCCGGCTCGAGCCGCTGCGTTTCGACGTACCGGAGGATCAGATGCGGTTCGGCGTTGCGACGATCGCCGACCTCACGAAGAAGGAGGTGATGGACGGCTTCTCGTGCACGGAGTGCGGCCGCTGTCAGGACGCGTGCCCCGCATACGCAACGGGCAAGATCCTCTCGCCCAAGCTGCTGATCATGGGGGTTCGCGACCAGGTGCTCGCGCAGAGCACGGAGCCGATTCTCGGCAACGGCGTCCCGGAGCAGATGATCTGGGACTGCGTCACGTGCGGTGCCTGCGTCGAGGCCTGTCCGGTGTCGATCGAGCACATCGACCACATCGTCGACCTGCGGCGAAGCCGCGTCATGGTCGACTCCTCGTTTCCTGCCGAGGCGGAGCCGATGCTGCGGGACGTCGAGCGTGCGGGCAACCCCTGGGGCAAGCCGCAGACCGAACGCGCGACGTGGGCCGAGGAGCTCGGCGTGCGAGTGCTCGAGCCGGATGATCCGGCGCCGGAGTACCTGTACTGGGTCGGGTGCGCGGCGGCGTTCGACGAGCGGGCGAAGAAGTCGGCCGAGTCCACCGCCAAGCTTCTGAAGGCAGCGGGCGTCGACTTCGCAATCCTCGGGCCGCGGGAGTCGTGCACGGGCGACCCGGCCCGGCGGATGGGGAACGAATACGTGTTCCAGGCGTACGCCGAGCAGAACGTCGCCACGCTGAACGAGCAGCATGTTCGGAAGATCGTCGCGAGCTGCCCGCACTGCTTCAACACGCTCGCGAACGAGTACGGCGACTTCGGCGGGAACTACGAGGTCTTGCACCACACGGAGCTGCTGGCAGAGCTCGTCGACGTGGGGAAGCTGCAGCCGAAGGAGGGCGGGACTTCGATCACCTACCACGACAGCTGCTATCTGGCGCGGCACAACGACGTGCGCATGGAGCCGAGGAAGCTACTGAATGTAATCGGCCAGCCGGTCGAGATGAAGCGGAGCGGAAAGCAGACGTTCTGCTGCGGCGCCGGCGGCGCCCACATGTGGATGGAGGAGACCGGAAAGCCGATCAACGAGGAGCGGGCCCGCGAGGCGACGGAGACAGGAGCGGAGACGCTCGCGGTCGCGTGCCCGTTCTGCACGGTGATGCTCGACGACGGCGTCCGCGCCGTCGGCTCGGAGCTGCGAGTCGCCGACGTGTCGACGCTGCTCGCCGAATCGCTCGAGTAGGCCCGCGTGAGCGATACGTGAGTGCCCCTCCGTAGCTTCGTGGCTGCGCGGTTCCCCCTGTCCGGCATCGGCCGGTCGCACCGCGCAGGAGGTGAGACACATGACGATCAAGGCACGCCTCACGGCCGGTGTGGCCGGGTTGCTCCTAGCCACGCTCGCCCTGGCCGCCGGCGGCGCGGCGGGAAACGCCGCGTTCGCGGATCCGGGCGGCGACGCGAACGGGGCCCCGGACATCACCTCGATCTCGATGAGCGACGTGCCGGGAACCGGAGCGATCACCGTGTCCGTCACGGCGTCGGGTCTCGTACCTTCGACGTCGGTCGATATCTGGCTGGACACCGACAAGGACAGCTCCACGGGCTCGGCGTCCGGATCCGAGTACTACTTCGAGATCTGGCAGGAGGCCGACGACTGGGGTTGGACGATCGACAGGTGGACCGGCGCGGAATGGGCCATGACGCCCGATTCCCCGAGCATGCACTTCAGCCGGAGCGGGAACGTCTTCACGTGGACGCTAAACAGGAGCGACCTCGGAGGCACGGCGGGCTTTGCGTTCCACGCCGGCGGCTTCCTCATCGACGAGGCCGGCAACGTCCGGAGCGGCGACTTCGCCCCCGATGGCGGCTCGTGGGTCTATGACCTCTCTGGCTCGCGGGTGCAGGTGGTGAAGGCCGTCGTCGGCAAGCCGCTCGTGGTCCCGGCGAAGCCGAGTGCGGGCAAGCTGCTCTCGCTCGCCTTCCCGGTCACGCGCAGCGACGGCGAGACTCTGAGCGGTGCGACGATTTCCGCGACGACGAGGATCGGTACCGCGTCGATCCCGCACACGCAGTCGCTGAACGGCGGCACCGCGTCGGTCAACGTGTTCGTCCCGAAGAAGGCCAAGGGCAAACTGTTGACCGTGACGGTGCGCATCTCGTTGAACGGGCAGACGACTACGAAGGTCGTCTCCTTCAAGATCACTTGAACGCGCGAGAGCGGGACCGGCATGAGCACGCCGGTCCCGCTCTGCTCGTAGAATCGCTCGAGCAGGTGTTTCCCGTCGGCGCATCGGTGACGCTGGACGACCTCGAGGCCGATCCGCATCCGGTGCTCGCCCGGCTGAGGGAGAGCGAGCCCGTCTCCTGGATTCCCGCGCTCAACGGCTGGCTCGTGACGAGCCGCGAGCTCGCACTCCATGTGATGCGCGAGCCGTTCGTGTACACGGTCGACGACGAACGGTTCTCCACCGGCCGGGTCGTCGGCCCGAGCATGCTGACGCGTGACGGGGACGAGCACGCTCGTCATCGCGATCCGTTTGCCGAACCGCTACGGCTCGCCGCTGTGCGGAGTCGCTTCTCGGCGCTCGTCGAAGCCGAGGTCGATTCGCTCATCGACGAGTTCGCGCCGGCGGGCCGCGTGGAGCTCCGGCGCAGCCTCGCCGGCCCGCTCTCGGCGCGAGTCGTCGCGCACCTGCTCGGCCTTCAGTCGGCCGATACCGGGGCGATGCTCGGCTGGTACGACGCGATCGTGGCGTCCGTCACAGGCGTCGCCGCCGGAATGCCGCCGAGTGAGGACGGGCGTGCCGCGTTCCAGGCGTTGCACGACGCGGTGGAGCCGTCGCTCGAGGTCGGCGGCGATCTCAACCGCGGCGAGGCGGTCTCGAACGCCGCCGTGATGATGTTCGGCGGCATCGAGACGACCGAGGGGATGATCGCGAACCTCGTGTTCCATCTCCTCACGAACGGCGAGGACGCCGTCGAGCCGAACGCTGTCGAAGAGTCGCTGCGGCTGGAGCCGGCCGCAGCAGTCGTCGACCGGTACGCGACACAGGATGTCGAGCTCGCCGGGGCGCCGATCAAGAGAGGCGACCTGGTGGAGGTTTCGCTCGCCGGCGCGAACCGCGATCCGGAGTTCTTCCGGGACCCGGACCGCTTCGACGTCCACCGCGAGAACGCACGTCAGCACGTGACGTTCGCGCACGGCCCGCATGTCTGCATCGGGATGCACCTCGCAAGGCTCGAGGCGCTGACCGCTGCGCGGCGGTTGTTCGAGCGGCTGCCCGGGATCCGTCTAGACCCCGAGCGTCCCACCGCGCCACGCGGGCTCGTGTTCCGCAAGCCTCCCACGCTCGAAGTCCTCTGGGACGCAAGCCCGCTCTGATCAGCTTGCGCGCACGCGGCCGCGCGTAGGCTCCGGGCAGCGTGTCATGCGACTCCTTGCAGTGCGTTCCGGCAGGCAGCAGCCCTCACTCGCGCTGCTCGTCATCCCGCCGCAGACGCAGCTCATCGCGGCGGTTGGGCAGCGGGCCGCGAAGGCGCGCGTCACGCGCCGGGCGGTCACGCTCACGATCATGGCGATTATCAGCGCCGCGAGCGCGGTCTCGATCGTCGTGCTCGTGCACCTGCTCGTCGGCGGCGCCACGGCGCAGGCACCGCTCCTGCTTCGCGCCGCGATCCACATGTGGTGCACGAACGTGCTGCTCTTTGCGCTCTGGTTCTGGCAGCTCGACGCCGGCGGGCCGGCGCGGCGCCTCCGCGATCCGGCCGCGCATGACTTCCTCTTCCCGCAGCAGGCCATGCCCGAGCTCGCCCGGGCCTGGCAGCCGACGTTCATCGACTATCTGTATCTCTCGTTCACGAACGCGACCGCGTTCAGCCCGACGGATGCGATGCCGCTGAGCCGGTGGGCGAAGGTGCTGATGCTCGTCGAGGCGGCCGCGAGCCTACTCCTGGCGCTCATGGTCGCGGCCCGCGCGGTGAACATTCTGAAGTGACGCGCCGTCCTCCGCGAGCTCGAGCCAGCGCGCGAAGATCGTGCGCGCCACAGTGCCCATCTCGTCCGCTCGACGCGCGACGTCCTCGAGCAGCCGCTCGGCGGCTCCCGCTCCGAGCGTGCGCTCCAGCGAGGCCGCGTACTCCGGCACCTGCCCCCATTCGTGGGCCATCTCGGCGGAGACCTCGAGGTGAAACTGAACCCCGTACGCTGAAGTGCCGACGCGGAACGCCTGGTGCGGGTATTGCGGCGAGCTGGCGAGCAGCACGGCTCCGTCGGGCAGGTCGAACGTGTCGCCGTGCCACTGGAGCGTCGGCAACGTCTCCGGCAAGTCCTCGAAGAGTGGATCCTCTGCGGCCGCCTCGGTGAGGAACACAGGCAGGAGGCCGACCTCGGGCTCGGCGCCGCCGTAAACGCGGGCGCCGAGTGACGACGCGAGGAGCTGCGAGCCGAGGCACGCGCCGAAGAACGGCGTCCCCGCCCGCACCGCAGAGCGGATCAGATCCTTCTCAGGTCGCAGCCAAGGCAGCTCGGCTTCGTCGTTCACGCTCATCGGCCCGCCCATGGCCACGATCGCGTCGAACTCCCGCCAGTCCGGAAGCGGCTTGCCCTCGTCGAGCTCGACCCGCGTCAGCGACCAGCCGCGCCCGCGCAGGACGTCCTCGTAGACCCCGGGCGGCTCGCAGGCGATGTGCTGCAGCACGAGCGCGTCCATTGCCGAAACCCTACGTCCGATTCGGCGTCAGCGTAGGCCGAACGCAACGAGCTCCGTCACCGACCCGGTCGACCGCCGGACCCCTGCGCCCACGAGAAAGAGATCGCCGGCGACGGCCGGGCATGCGTTCATACCGGCTCGCATGCTCGCGCGCCAGAGGATCGTCCCGTCGCGGGCGCTGAGTGCGTACAACCGACCGTCGTAGGTGGAGGTGAAGACGACGTCGTTCGCGACCGTTGCGCAGCCAAAGTTCGGCGAAGGCAGGCGTTGCTGCCACAACGTTCGCCCCGTTGCCGCGTCGAGCGCGACGAGCCGGCCTCTTCCCCGGGACGGATCGACGCTCGTCAATTTCTGTTGAGCGACGGCGCTGCCCCACCCGCACAGGTCGACGACCGGCACGAACAACCGGCCTTCGGCGTACGCCATCGGCGTCTCGACCCCGCCGAGCAGGCCGGGGCACACGGTCACGCGATGTCGCGGCAGCGGGCCGAGGTCGTTCCGGTGGAGCCCGACGGCGGCGGCCCAGACCCGCTCTCGCGTCCCGCGATTCCATGCGATCACCCGTCCCGCTTTACCCGCTCCGATCGCGAGCTCGATGCCGCCGACGCGCGCGAGAATTGGCGTCGCCTCGAAGTCGTAGTCGCGGACGTCGTGCGGTGTCACCTGGTCGTGCCAGAGCAGCCGGCCGGTGCGCGCATCGAGTACGAGAAGCGAGTCCGTGTACGGGACCGGGCCCGGGAATGCGGCGCCGTTCGGCCGCTTCGGCGTGCCGCCCCACGGCGTCGGATTCGAGTTGCCCGCATAGAGCCGCCCGCTCCCGTCGACGGAGACCGGATACCACAGTCCGCCGCCGCCTGCCTCGAGTGGATGCGCCCACGGGTGCTCGATCGACACGAACTTCCAGCGCACTACGCCGGTCGCGGCATCGAGCGCATAGATCGCGCCACGGCCGAGCGGCGCGTACCCGACCGTGCTCTCGAAGACGATGCCCTTCCAGACGACCGGCGCGACATCGACGAACTGCTCGCTCCGGCTCGTGAGATGCCGATGCCAGAGCACCTCGCCGGTGGACGCGGAGAGCGCGAACGCATCCGAGTCGGTTGCGCCGTACACGCGCTTGCTGTCCATCGCTAGCCCGTTCGGCCCGTCGTTCCGCGCGCGGAAGCGCCGTGCCCAGCGCAGCGCACCTGTGCCGCGGTCGAGCGCGAAGACGTTGCTCCTCAGGTCCTGCACGTAGATCGTGTCGCGGTCGGCAACCGGAGTCGACGCGAAGATGCCGGAGAAGCTGGGCCTCGCCACGAAGCGGAAGCGCCAGCGCACGCTGAGCCGCGCGACGCTGCCCGCGTCGATGGCCGACCCGGACGCCGCGCGCGTGCCCGCGAGATCGCTGTTCGGGAGCGTCCACGTGCCGTCGGCCTCGCGCGCTCCGCAACCGCAGAGAAGGCTCGCGAACATTGCCGCCGCCGCGACGACCCACCGTGACGGTCTGAGAGGCACAGACCGTCGCTAAACTACCGGCCGTGAGGTCGCGCCTCTCCGCGCTTGCAGCGGTCTCGGCTGTGGCGCTCGCGCCCGCGGCGCAGGGCGCTCAGCAGAGCTCTGTGCGTCCTCAGACGACGGCTCCGCCTCCGATGGTGGACATCAAGGTGACGATCACCGATACCCGGATCAGCCTGAGCCCGAAGCGAGCATTTCGCGGTGCTTACGTGCGCTTCATCATGCTCAACGTCGGCAACAAGCCTCACACGTTCGCATTCGGCACAGCCAAGCGGGCCACCGGCGTGCAGACAGGATTCACCCGGCCCCTCGAGCCCAAGCAGCGGAAGATCCTCGTGCTCTTCCTCGACCACCGCGGCCGGGTCGCGTATTACGGCAGTCTCGCCGCCGACCGATCGAAGCCGGGTATGAGGGGCGTCTTCACCATCAGCTGAGCCCGGCCTACGGGCGCGGAAGCTTCAGCGTGGCGAGGCCGGTCGGAACGGCGTCGCCGAGCTGCGACGGCCACGCTGCGAGATCGACCGCGCCACCGGGCCGTGCCGGGAAGCGCGAGAAGAACTGCCGGTCGTTCTCCCAGAAGCGCACCGTCTTACCGCGCAGCGATGCCGGCAGGCGCATGGAAAACGATCCCCTTGCATCCGGCCAGCGCTCGGCCAGCGGCTTCACGACCTTGTCGCCCGAGGTGATGCCGACGATCAAGCCGGAGTAGACGGCGCCGGCCTGCGCCGCGGGCGTCTGCACGGTGTAGGCGGTGCCGGTGCCGAGATGGATGTCCAGCTCCGCGCTGCGCAGCCGCTTGAACGAGGCGTTCGTGCCGAGGTTGCCGCCGTACGAGACACCGCCGAGCGCGACGCCCACGGCGAGCACGACCGGATCGGCGGCGGTTTCGTCCGACGCGGCGAAGAACGAGGTGTAGCGCCCGGCCGCGTCGGTCGCCGACGAGTGCGTCCAGAAGTCTCGGTCCTGCGTGCGCGTGATCACGACCGCGCCCTGAACGGGCTTCCCGCCGGCGTCGGTGATCGTGCCTCCGAGCCGGTAGGTGAGCAGCCGCACGGTCGGCGGCGCCTGACCGCTCGCGCCGGCGAGGCGTCCGGTGACGAGGACGCTGCCGTTTTCTTGCACGCCGGCATGCAAACCCTGGAGCCCGTAGCCGACGCTGAAGCCGCCGGCCGCCGCGCGGAGAGCATTGCGCTGTCCCGGTGTGAGGGCGCGCCCGTGCACGGTGGCGTGATCGAGCCCGACGGGGCGGACGACGCGACGCAACGGGACGGTGATGTCCACGTCCGTGGCGAAGCTCCCGTCCTTCTTCGTCGCCTGGGGAACGGTGTAGCCGTCGAGCGAGACGCGCGCGCCGGCGACGGGGGCGCCGTTCAGGACGACGCGCCCGCGCACACGGGCGACGTTCGACGAGTTCGCCTCCCAGAGTCGCACGACGAGCCCGCCCTGTGTCGCCACGCGTCCGAAGCCCTCAGCGGCGGCTCGGCGCTGCGGCTCTGCCTGTCGCGTCGGCTGCTCGCGCGACTGCAAGACGCGGCGAAGCGGTGGCGGCGACTGTGACGACGATCCGCCGAGCGTGAAGACCTGCAGCTCCGTAGCGGTGCCGCCGGCGGAGGAAGTGGGCGTTCCGCCGACGGTGACCGCCAGGTACTGCTTGCCGCCGATCGAGTAGGCGGACACGCCGCTTGCGATCTGGTGACCGGTCTGGAAGGTCCAGAGGACCTTCCCGGTCTTGAGGTCGAACGCGCGGAGGACGCCGTCGCCGCCGCCGGCGAAGCCGAGGCCGCCGGCGGTCGTCGTGACGCCGCCGCGCTCCGGCTCGGGCGTTGTGAACTTCCACACGCGCCGTCCGGAGTTGACGTCGATCGCGCTGATCGACCCGTGGTCGTGCCAGCCTTGCAGCGTCGCGCCGAAGTCGTTCGCGAGTCCGAGGAACACGTCGCCGAGCGTGAACTTCCGCTTCTTCTGCGTCGGCGTGAGCTTCGTCTGGACGAAGACCGCGGCCGTCTCGGCTGCAGCGTTGAAGACGTAGTTCGTCTTCGGGTCGAACGAGGCAGGCGAGTAGTTCAGGCCTCCGAGCGACGACGGGAAGACGGTCACGGGCTTGCCGGCCTTGAGCGTCGGGTGCTCCGTGCGGTCGATGACCTTGATCCGCTGGTAGATCGGGCGTCCGCTTGCCGCGTCGTAGGCGAACCACACGCCCTCCATCGTCCCGACGGAGACGATGCGCCGCTTCGACCCGCCGACCTTCGCGGTGTAGACGAGCGGCGGCTGCGCGGTGTCGTACGACCATTCGTTGTGCGCCATCTGCTGCTGCCACCACTTCATCCGGCCCGTCGCGAGGTTCACGGCGATCAACGAGTCGGCGCGAGGATTCGAGCCGGGGCGGATCGAGGGGAAGTAGAGGGGCGTCGCCGAGCCGGTGCCGAAGTAGAGCGTGTTCGTCCTCGTGTCCACCGTCGTCGGCGCCCAGACGACCCCACCCCCGACGAGTGTGCCGTTCCGCCGCCACGACGTGCCGGCCGGCGGGATCGTCCAGAAGGGATTTGGCCACGCGGGCGTGAGATCGGTCCGGTACGCCATCACGAAGCCGCGCACGCCGTACTCGGAGCCCGCGGCGCCGACGATCAAGCGATGGTTCGCGCAGATCGGCGCACTCGTCTCGGAGTAGCCGTAGCTCGACGATGCTCCGCGAACGGCCTCCGCGATCGCGACGCGGCGCTCGAGCCGCCCGGTCGCCGGATCGAGCGAGACGATCGTCATGTCGAGCGTGAGGATGAAGACATGCCCGTCGCACAGGGCGACGCCCCGATTCGCGACGATGCCGAAGTTGCGGAACACGGCGACGTTGTCGGGCGTGTAGCGCCACTTGACCTTGCCGGTGAGAGCGTCGACCGCCCAGACGTTGTCGTCGTTCGTCGTGACATAGAGCGTCCCGTTCGCTTCCACCGGATACGACTGCTCGCCGCGGCGCACGCTCGCGTCGATCTGCCTGAAGTCGACCGTGTAGAGCCGCCCCAACTGGCTCACGTTGGCCGGCGTGAGCTGAGTGAGCGGCGAGTGGCGCAGCTGATCGGGCGTGTTGCCGAAGCCGCCCCAGCCGACGTCGCCCGACGCCCCGCTGCGGGCCGCGGCAGAGGCGAGGAGCATTCCCGCTGCGACCGCGACGAGGACCGCTGCAAGCGCCCGTGGGGCGGCGCGCCGACTCATGGCCACGTCAATCGTATGCGTCTTGCCGCCGACGGAGAGGGGCCGAGCGCGGCGAGCAGTGCGAGCACCCCGGCCAGAGCCACGTATGGCGCGAGCGGGACGGTGCTGCTCTCGGAGCCGCTCGTCCGAATAGTCGGGCCGTTCCCCGCGAGCTTGCGGAGGTACGACCCGGCTGCTCCGGTCTGCGCTTCCTCGAAGCTACGGCCCTCGAGCGCGGCGGCGAGCGTGCGAAGCACGTCCCCGCCGGATGGGTCAGGTCGGTACGCCGGCTCGGCGGCGCCGTCGGCGTCGTAGACGGATTCGCCGGCGCCCCAGAACTGGATCGCCGCGAAGCGGTAGCCGCGGCTCGCGGGCAGGGCGCGGGCGAGAGCGCTCGTGTCCACCGGGTTGCTCTCGCCGTCGGTGAGGAGAACGACGAGACGGCGGGAGGCGGTCGGTGCGAACACATTGCCCGAGGCGATCTCGGCGAGCGCTCCGTAGCGGGTCGCGCGCACGCTCGAGCTCCGCGGCGGCGGGCTCTCGATCCGCACTGCTCGCTCGACGACGCCGGCGAATCCCTGCCGATCCGGGACCGGCAGCAGATCGGGGAGAACGCGATCGGTGAGCGTCAGCACGCCCGACTCGATCTCGGGAATCGCGTCGCGCAGGCGCACCGCCGCGGAGACGGCGCGATCAAGTCGCGTCGGCGACGCAGGCGTCGCGGATGCGGCCATCGAGCGCGACGTGTCGAGCACGAACACCGCCTGCGCGTCGCTTCGGATCCGCGTGCTCGACGTCCGGGTGAGCGCGGGCTGCGCGACCGCGAGCCCAAGGAGCGCGGCTCCGGCCGCCGCGAGCAACGGCCGCAGCAGGTCGGCCCGCCGCTCGGGCGGGGGCAGCCGTAGCGCCCGCCGCACGGCGTCGGCTCGGCGGTGCCCGAGCAGTTCGGCTGCGAGAGGAAGGAGCGCGGCGAGCGCGGCGAGCCCGCCAAGTGGCGTCAGCAGCGTCATCAGCGTCAGTAGCCGTTCCCGGCCTGACCACCGCCCCCACCGTTGAGGCCTCCGCGGCCGAAGCCGTTGCCCTGGCCAGGCGCGGTACGCGAGCCGTGCACGGCGATCCGCCGGAGCAGCAGCTCGAGGTCGTAGGCCGCCTGTTCGTTGCCCGTGTCGGCGCGCAGCGCATCGGTGAAGTCCGCGATCGCTGCATCGACCTGGCTCTGCGCGCCGCCTGCCGCGGCCGCGCGGAACGCGAGGATGCCCAGGAGCGTCAGCGCCTGCGACGCGCCCTGCAGGTCGTGGCCTCGTCCAGCACGCTCGAGCGCATCCTGCGCCCGAGCACGTGCGCTCTCCACCTCGACTGCGTTATCGAGGCGGAGGCGCAGCTTCGAGGCGTCGACGTAGAGCTGCAGGGCCCGGCGCAGGCGGAGGTCGTCGCCCGTCCCGAGCAGCGCCTCGGCGATGCCGTCGACGCGCGTGCTTGGCGACCACGATGCACGCGACGGTGTTGCGGCGTAGACGGCATCGCCGCCGGTGAGCGCATTGCGCCACGAGCGGACATCGTCCCCGAGCAGCGCCACGACCACCGCGCCGGCGGCGAGCAAGGCGACGAGTGCAATGCGCAGCGCGGTCATACGCGACCCCATTCGAGCCGGGGTGCCCAGGCAGCACGGAGCGCCAGCGCGCCGGCCACTAAGAGCGCCAGCGCGAGGAGCGTCCATGGAAACGGCGTCGTCGAGTGCGGTGCGCTCGCGGCGAGAGTAGGCGCCTGTACGACGACCGGGCGAGGACTCAGGAGCCGGTCGAAGAGCGCGACATCAGCCGGTGACGGGTCAAGGCCGACGATCCGCACCGGAACATGGTCTCGGCGGTAGGCAAGGAGTACCGATGCGAGCCGGGCCAGGTCGCCCGGTTCGTCGTCGAGGTCGCTGACGAGGACGACCGTGGCGCGCCGCCGGCCCGCGACGGCAATCGAGTGAGCGAGCTCGAGACCGAACGAGATCTGCGTTCCGCCCGTGAACGTCGACTGCCACGGATTAGTCGGAAAGGTCGGTGCGAAGCCGGGCGCGCGCTGTTTCGGCAGCGTGAAGTAGCGAACGAACGGCATCAGGTCGGCGGCGGGCGTGCCCGGCGGCATCGCCTCGTAGGCCTGGTCCGAAAAGACCACGAGCCCGAACCGGTTGCCGCTGCGTGCGAGCGCCGCCAGCGTGCCGCCGATCTGGGAGAACGTGTCGGACGAGATGCTCGCGGAAAGGTCGAGTACAAGCACGGTCTGCGCGTTGGCGGGCAGTGGGACGATCGTGCGCGTGTGCGGAGCCCGCGAGACGAGGACGGCCGCCACCGCAGCTCCGATGCAGGCGAGTGCGAGCGCGCCGCGCAGCACGAGCGTCCGTCGCGCGGGTGCCTGCAGCGCGGATGCATCGGCAAGTGGGATCCCGGTCATGACCCGACCTCGCGCTCCACGTCGCCGACGACCGTTGCGAGCGCGTCGCGCTCCGGGGCGGGCTTCGACCAGGCGAGGTCGCTCGCTGTCCCGGCGAGCTTGCGATCGCGCACCTCCAGCAGTCGGGCGAGCAGGCCGAGCGCGCGGCGCCGGTCGGGCTCGGGCCGACCTCCAGCCTCGCGGGCGAGGCGCAACGCGCGGGCGAGCTCGTCGAATGGCGCCGCACGGCGCTGCCGGCGCATGAAAAGCAGCACCTGGTAAGCGGCGAGCGCGAGTGCCGCGAGGCCCAGGACCAGCGCGGCGGCGTCCAGCAGCCACGCGAGCGTCGAGGGCGCAAGTCGGTACAAGGGCGGCGCGGGCACCGTGTCCCCGCGGAACGGCGGGCTGGGGCGCGCTGCGTCGGCAGAGCTGACACGCCCTTGCACGTGCAGCGCCGGCCAGGCGGTGGAGGCGCTCAAGGCGTCGCCGTCGCTCCCCGTCGCAGTCACCGTGATGCGCGCCAGCGTCGGCGTCGCCTCGCCGCTTGCCGCCACGCACGCCTCGCTGAGGCAGCTCGCGGTGCGGTCGACCGCGACGATCAGTGTGTCGCCGTGCGCAGTACGGGTCGTCCCCTCCGCCCCGAGGGGGGTCAGCGGTGCGATGTCGTCGACGATGCGCAGCGAGTCCGTCCGGACCAGCCTGCGGTCGATCTCCACGACGACGTGCGTGCGAATCGCATCGCCGAACTGCACCACCGGCGTGTCGAACGCTGCGCGCACGACAAGCGGCGCGGAAGCCGCGTTCGGCGCGAGGATGCCGCCCGCGAGCACTGCGACGAGTGCTCCAGCGCGCTTCATCGTGCCCACCGCCCGCGCCGCCGCTCCTCCGCCCATGCGAGAAATGCCTCATCCACCGCAAACGGCTCGGCGGACTCGATCTCGACCGGACGCAACCCGACCGACTGGAGCTCGGCGAGGATCGCCGCGTAGCGTTCCTCGTGCTCGCGCCGCAGACTCTCGGCCTCGCGGCCGCTCAAGCGGACGAGCGCAGTACGGCGGCCGCGCGGCTCTGCGACCGGCACGGCGACGCCGCCGACGTCGGGCCAGCTCCGTTCCCAGACGGGGTCCTGGATCACGACCGGCACCACGTCCCAGCCCAGGCCCAGCGCGTCGATCCAGCTATGGGTCGCCGGCCCGGCGAGGAAGTCGGAGAGCACGAACAGAAACGTCCCGCCGGGAACATCGGTTCGGCGGTCGGCGAGGAACTCGAGCGCGCGGGAGATGGAGTCCTCGGGCGCGTCGAACGCGGCTTCCCCGGCGCGCTCGGCGACGAGCCACGGACGGTCGCGCCGCCCGGGCTGGAGCCACCACGGCTCTCCGCCTCCGAAGTCGAGCGAGCCGATGTCGGCCCGCGCCGCCGCGGCGCTGGCCGCGATCGAGATCGCCGACTGCCGCTGCGCCTCGCGCTTCGAGAGCCACGGCAGCGGCTCCGGGTAGAGCCCCATCGCCGGCCGGCGGTCGAGGACGAGGGCGACACGCGGGGCTTCGTCGGCGGCGCGGTCGCGGACCACGAATTCGTCGCCGCCGCGCGCGGACGAGAGCCGTGCGGACGCGAACCAGTCGATCGTCGAGACCGGATCGCCGGGCTCGTAGGGCCGCGAGCCGATGACGTCGGTGCCGTGCCCGCGGCGGCGGCCCGGAAGGTCGCCGAACGGCAGCCCCGTCAGCCGGCGACGAGGCACGAGCGGGAACGTGCGCCGCTCGCGGGTCGACACGTCAGCCGTCCCAGTCGGGCCCCGGCGGCGGTGCGAGCTCGAGCGTCCGCGCACGAATCCGGCCGAGCGCCTCCTCTCGCCCGAGCGCACGCGTCTCTGCGAGGTAGGACGCGGTCAAGAGCAGCCGATGGCCGAGCACCGGCAGGAAGAGAAATTCGACGTCGTCCGGCGCGACGTGTGTGCGGCCGTGCAGGAGCGCCCAGGCACGCGCCGTGCGCTCGAGCGTGAGGCTGCCTCGGACGGACGCTCCAACCGAGACTCCCTCCACGTCGCGCGTGGCGCGCACGAGCTCGACGATCCAGCGGAGGAGAAGATCGTCGACGTAAACGTCCTCGATGGCGCGGCGCAACGCGCGGATGTCGTCGCCGGAGACGGCGGGCTCGAGCTCATCGAGCGGGTGACCGCGGCGTTGCGCGCGCACGATTGCGATCTCTTCGTCTTCCTGCGGGTAGCCCAGGCCCATCTGCAACGCGAACCGGTCGAGCTGCGCTTCGGGCAGCGGATACGTGCCCTCCTGGTCGATCGGGTTCTCGGTCGCGATCACGACGAACGGATCGGGCAGCGGCCGGCTCGTGCCGTCCACCGTCACCTGCCTTTCGGCCATGGCCTCGAGCAGGGCGGACTGCGTGCGGGGCATCGCCCGGTTGATCTCGTCGACGAGCAGGACGTTCGCGAAGACGGGCCCCGGCCGGAACTCGAACTCGCGCGTCTTCTGGTTGAAGATCGAGAGGCCGGTGACGTCGGTGGGTTGGAGGTCTGGGGTGCATTGCACCCGCGAGAAGGTCGCTCCTTCGATCGACTGGGCAAGCGATCGGGCGAGGATCGTCTTCGCGGTTCCCGGCACGTCCTCCAGCAGCACGTGGCCGCCTGAGATGAGCGCCGAAACCACGAGCGCGATCTCGTCAGGCTTCCCGACCACCACCCGTTCGATGTTGGTGAGCAGCCGCCGCGCCGGTTCGCTTACGGGTTCCGCGTCCTCGGGAGGCTCCGGGCGTCTGGCTTGAACCACGGTGAGCCAAAAGGTATAGGGTCGAGGCTCTTGCTCCGCTGCTCCGCCAACCATTTCGAGCAAGGGGTCGAAACATGTATCGGTTTTCGCTCACGCTGTCACTGCTCGCCGTTCTCGGCGTGCTCGCCGCTCCGGCGCTAGGCGCCCGCGCGCACTCCACCGCCACGACCGTGACCGTCACCGCGACGGAGTTCAAGTTCAAGCTTTCGAAGCTGACTGTCCCGCACGGCTCGGTGACGTTCACTGTCGTGAACAAAGGCAAGGTGGCGCACGACCTCAAGATCGCCGGCAAGAAGACGGCGCTCATCAAGCCGGGCAAGAGCGCAAAGCTCACCGTCACGCTCAAAGCCGGCAAGTACCCATATCTCTGCACCGTGCCGGGTCATGCCGCCGCCGGTATGAAGGGGACGCTCCGAGTTACGTAAGGCGGTTCAACGCGGCTGCCGGGCGGCGAGAGCGTCGCGGCCGCGAAATTTGACGCAGCGGTGCGAAGCCTGCACAATCCCGTGGAACACCCGTTCCACTATGTGAGATGGCGGACGCCACAGGTACCCAGGCGATCGACCGGGCGGCGCAGCTTCTCGTCAGCGTCGTCGAGTCGGCGCGTCCGCCGTCGGTGGGCGAGCTTGCCCAGCAGGCCGGCCTCCCGAAGAGCACCACCTCGCGTCTGGTTGCAGCGCTCGAGCGGCAGGGCCTCGTCCAGCGCCTCGGCGACCGCGGACGCGTGCGGCCCGGGCCGGTGCTCCTGCGGTACGCGAACCGCGACGCCTCCGAGACGCTCGTCGAGCTCGCGCTGCCGGCCCTGCGCAGGCTCGCCGACGCGAGCGGCGAGACGATCAACCTCGCCGTGCCCGGCCCGGAGGGCGCCGAGCATCTCGCCCAGGAGGACACGAACCACTTCGTCGGCGTCACCGACTGGGTCGGCCGTCGCGTGCCGAACCACCTCGCCGCGAACGGCAAGTGCTTCCTCGCATTCGGCGCCGCGGAGTCCGGCGACGCCGACGAGGCCGAGCTGCAGCGCGTACGCGCACGCGGCTACGCGACGTCGATCGACGAGCTCGAGCTCGGGCTCTCGGCGATCGCTGCTCCCGTCTTCGGTCCCGGCGGCGACGCGCTCGCCGCACTCTCGATCTCCGGGCCTACGCCCCGACTGACCTCCGAGCGCCTCGCCAAGCTCGCGCCGCTCCTCATCGAGGAGGCGACGCAGCTCGCGGGACGGCTCGGCCACCGCGACCACGCTCGAGGTGCAGCATGACGCACGAGGAAATCCTCCAGGGTCTCTACGACAACACGCTCGTCGGGAACGCGCCGGAAGTGAAGGACCTGACGAACAAGGGCCTCGAGGAGGGGATGGAGCCAGAGTCGATGCTCTACGACGCGCTCATCCCGAGCCTCGAGGAAGTGGGTGCGCGGTTCGAGCGGGGCGACTTCTTCGTCCCCGAGATGCTGATCGCCGCGCGTGCAATGCAAGGCGCGCTCGACATCCTCCGCCCGCTCCTTGCCGAGACCGGCGCGAAGCAGGTCGGCACCTATGTCATGGGAACCGTCAAGGGCGACGTGCACGACATCGGCAAGAACCTGGTCAACATCATGCTCGAGGGAGCCGGCTTCACCGTCTACGACCTCGGCGTCAACGTCGCGCCCGAGGTGTTCGTCGAGAAGATCAACGAGCACAAGCCCGACATCGTCGGCTTCTCCGCGTTCCTCACGACGACGATGCCGATGTTCAAGGCGAACATCAACGCGCTCGAGAAGGCCGGCATCCGGGACAACGTGATCGTGATGGTCGGCGGGGCGCCGGTGACGCAGGAGTACGCCGACATGGTCGGGGCCGACGGCTACGCCGCCGACGCGTCGACGGCCGTTCGGCTCGCCAAGGACCTGATCGAGAAGAAGCGCACCGCGGTCCCCGCCTAATGGGCCCGCTCGCCCTCGTCGAGGCGGCCGTCAAGAAGCCGATCTGGGGCTGCCAGATGTGCGGCCAGTGCGTGCTGCACTCGACCGGCATGACATGCCCCATGAACTGTCCGAAAACGCTCCGCAACGGGCCGTGCGGCGGGGTGCGCCCCGACGGGCATTGCGAGGTGAAGCCCGAGATGCGCTGCGTGTGGGTGAAGGCCGTCGAGCGCGCGCCGAAGACGCCGTGGGCCCACGAGATCCACGACCTCAGGCCGCCGGTGGACAACCGCCTCTGGGGAACGTCGTCGTGGCGCAATTTCCTCTCGAAGCGCGACAAGCTCGTTCCGAAGGGGTGGCGTGTCGAGGCTTGAGCGGGCGATCGACGCGGGGCGGTTCGTCGTCACCGCTGAGCTGCTCACGGTCAACTCCGGCGGGTTCGACGCCGTGCAAGAGCATTTCGCGCCATATGCCGACTACGTCGACGCGGTGAACGCCACCGACAACACGTCCGCGCACGCACACGCCTCGCCGCTTGCGATCGCGATCGCCTTGAAGCAGCTCGGGATGGAGCCCGTGATGCAGCTGACGTGCCGCGACCGCAACCGGCTCGGGCTCGAGGCCGACATCGTCGGCGCCGCGCTCCACGGGATCGAGAACATCTGCTGCCTGACCGGAGACGACGTCACGGCCGGTGACGAGCCGGAGGCACGGCGTGTGTTCGACCTCGATTCGACGCAGCTCGTTGCGCTCGGCGCGACGATCGCGAACGGCATGTATCTCTCCGGCAGGAAGATCGATCCCGCGCCGCACCTCTTTCTCGGTGCAGTCGAAAATCCCGGTGCTCCCCCGTACGACTACCGCGTCGACCGTGCGATCAAGAAGGTTCGCGCCGGCGCCCGCTTCCTCCAGCTTCAGATCAGCTTCGAGCCGGAGCGCCTGGCCGCGTTCATGCAGGAGGCGGTGGAGAAGGGACTCGCCGAGAGGTGCGCGCTCATCCCGTCGATCTGTCTCGTTCGGTCGGCTCGCTCGTTGCGCTTCATCGACGAGAAGGTTCCCGGGGTCGCGGTGCCGGTGGAGACGATCGAACGCTGCGAGCGCGCAGCCGACCCGGAGGCCGAGTGCTTCGAGCTCGCCTGTGAGCTCGCCGAGCACGCGCGCTCCCTCCCGGGCGTCGCCGGGCTGCACCTGATCAGCTTCCGCCGCGAGGCCGGCATCGCCCGGCTCTGCACGCGGCTCGGAATACCGACACGAGAAGAAAGGGAGATGAGTGGATACCGTCGTCCAGTCGCGGTCTAGGACCGTCGTCATCGGTCCGGACCAGCCGTTCTGCGTGATCGGCGAACGGATCAACCCGACGGGCCGGAAAGCGTTCCAGGCCCAGCTCCAGGCAGGCGACCTCTCGCAGCTCGAGACGGACGTTCCGCAGCAGGTCGAGGGCGGAGCCGACATGCTCGACGTGAACGTCGGCGACCCGCTCGCCGACGAGGTCGGGTTGATGGCGCAGGCGGTCCCGCTCGTTCAATCGCTGACCGACATCCCGCTCTGCATCGACTCGTCCGTCATCGAGGCGCTCGAAGCGGGCCTCGAGGCTTACGAGGGAAAGGCCCTTGTCAACTCGGTCACGGGCGAGGACGAGCGGCTCGCGGCGATCCTGCCGATCGTCGCGAGGCACGGCGCCGCCGTGATCGGGCTCGCGAACGCCGACGACATCCCGATGGAGGCGGAGCGCCGTGTCGAGATCGCGAAGAAGATCGTCTCCGTCGCAGGCGACCATGGGATTCCACCGGAGGACGTGATCATCGATCCGCTGGCAATGCCGATCGGCGCGGAGCCTCGCGCCGTGACGCTCTTCATCGAGACCCTGCACCTGTTGCGCGACGAGCTCGGCGTGAACACGACCTGCGGCGCGGGCAACACGTCGTTCGGCCTCCCGGGGCGCCACACGCTCGGCGCAGCGTTCCTCGCGGTCGCGCAGAGTCACGGGTTGACGAGCGCGATCATGGACTCGCGCCGCCCGGAGATGGTCGAAGCGGTTCGCGCGACGGACTTCCTGCTCGGCCGAGACGAGTGGGGTGCCACGTGGATTCGGCTCTACCGGGAAAGGCAGGCCGCAGCCGCACGTGCGTAGTCTCGACGGAGCACGCAGGGAGCGGAGGTGCCGGCTTTGCCGGCGCCGGAGCGGGAACGAGTCGTGATTGCTCTCGAAGACGTTCCGGTAGATCCGCATCCCGACCGGGTCCGGCTCCGCTTCCTCCAGTCCGGCGAAGACCGCGCAGTCAAGGAGGCGCGCGTGCTCGCGGGCACGACGATCTTCGACGCGGCAAGCTGGAACGGGGTCGCGATCGACTCGACCTGCGGCGGCCACGGCACGTGCAAGAAGTGCAAGGTGAAGGTCGTCTCGGGCCACTCGGAGCTGAGCGCCGTCGACCCGCGCGCGTTCTCGATCGAAGAGCTGAAGTCGGGCTGGCGGCTCGCGTGCCGCGCTCCCGCGCAGGAAGACATGACGATCGAGGTGCCGCCGCTCCAGACGAGGCCGAAGGCCGCGCTGGTGGGAGTCGGCCGGCACGTGATCCTGCGGCCCGCTGTGCAGAAGCGCTACCTCGAGCTGGACGAGGCGACGCTCGTAGACCAGGTGTCGGATCTCGAGCGCGTGCTCGCGGCGATGGACGACGTCGAGCCTCGCGTTCCGCTCGACCTCGTGCGGAGCCTCGGCGGAACGCTCCGCCGGTCGAACTGGAAGGTCACTGCCGTATTGGCCGACGACGTGCTGATCGACGTCGAGCCGGGCGACACGACCCACCGGCGCTTTGCAATCGCGTTCGACCTCGGCACGACGACGGTCGTCGCGACCTTGCTGGATCTCGAGACGGGGTTGCCGAAGGCGGTCCAGTCGATCCTCAACTCGCAGCAGCCCTTCGGTGCCGACGTGATCTCGCGGATCTCCGCGACGATGATGGACGACGGCGCGATGGAGATGCTCCAGACGCGTGCGCACGAGACGTTGCAGCAGCTGGCGGACGAGGTCTGCAAGGAGGGCGAAGTCGAACCGACCGAGGTGTATGAGATCGTCGTCGCGGGGAACGTAACCATGATCCAGCTCGCACTCGGGATCGACCCCGAACCGTTGTCGATGGCTCCGTTCACCATCGCGGCTCGAAAGCTGCCCGCTGCGCTCGCTTCCGACTTCGGGGTGAAGGTGCACGAGCGGGCACCGGCCGTGATGTTCCCCGCGCTCGGCGCGTACGTCGGGCCGGACATCGTCGCCGGTGTGCTCGCGACCGGGCTCACGCTCGATCGACGCATCCGTCTCTTCATCGACGTCGGCACGAACTCGGAGATCGTGCTCGGCTCGTCGGCGAAGGTGCTCGCGACCGCGGCTCCGGCGGGGCCGGCGTTCGAGGCCGCGCAGATCCGCTGCGGGATGCGCGCGGCCGAGGGCGCGATCGAGGGCGTCAAGATCCACGACGGAGAGGTCGACGTGACCGTGATCGGCGACGTCGAGGCCGCCGGCCTCTGCGGCTCCGGCCTCGTCGAGGCGGTTGCCGAGCTCCTCGGCGCGGGAATCCTCGACAACTCGGGGCGCTTTGTGCTCGGATCCTCGGACCGCCTGCGGAAGATCGGCGAGGAGAACGTCTTCTACCTCTCCGACGAGGTGTTCCTGTCGCAGCGCGACGTGCGCGAGCTCCAGTTCGCGAAGGCGTCGATTGCGACGGGGTGGACGATTCTCTGCAAGGACCTGGGCATCGAGCCCGAAGACATCTCTCAGGTCCTCCTCGGCGGCTCGTTCGGCTCGTATCTCACTCCCGCGAGCGCGGTGCGGATCGGCCTCGTGCCGAAGCTTCCCTACGCGCGGATTGTCGCCGCTGGGAACGTCGCCGGCGAGGGGGCCAAGATCGTCGCGCTGTCGGTCACCGAGCGTGCGGCCGCAAATGCGATGCTCGACGAGATCGAGTACGTCGAGCTCTCCGGGCGCACGGACTTCAACGATCTGTTCATCGACGAGCTCTCGTTCCCGGCATGACCCAGGTAGTCGTCGCCTGCGGAGCGCTCGCGCTGCACGTGAAGAAGATCGCAGCCCGCCGCGGGTGGGACCTCGAAGTGCGCCCGGTTCCGCCCGAGCTCCACAACCGCCCGGAGCGGATCCGCGCCGCGGTCGAGGAGACCGCGAACGGCGACGACGTCGTGCTCGCATACGCGCATTGCGGCGCCGACCTCGCCGGGTTCGAGCGCCTCGAGGGCGCGCACTGCTACGAGGTCTACGGCGCCGAGCATGAGCCCGCGACGTATTTCCTGACCGATTTTCTCGTCCGGAGTTTCGACCGCGTCGTCTGGCGCGGGCTCGGTCTCGACCGGTACCCGGAGCTTCGTGACGACTACTTCCGAAACTACGAGCGGGTCGTCTGGCTCGCACAGGAGCCGACGCCGGAGCTGCACGCGGAGGCCGAGCGTGCTGCTGCGAAGCTCGAGCTGCCGCTCGAAGTGCGGGAGACCGGAGACACGGGGTTGGAGATCCAACTCGAGCGACTACTGGAGGCTAGAGCGTGCTGATCAATACGTTGCCGCGATTCGAGATCCTCGACGAGGCGGCGCTGCAAGAGCTGGAGCGCGGCTGGCGGCGCATCGTGAGCGAGCTCGGGATCGAGTTCCTCCACGAGGATGCGCTCGACTACTTCCGTAAGGCCGGCCAGAGCGTCGAGGGCGAGCTCGTGAAGTTCGACCCGGACTGGATTCTCGAGCAGGTGGCGAAGGCGCCCGCCGAGTTCACGTTGCAGGCCCGCAACCCGGAGCGGAGCGTGCAGATCGGCGGCAACCACATGGTGTTCTCCGCCGTCTACGGTTGCCCGTTCGTGCGCGAAGGGCTCGAGCGGCGCAACGCGACCTACCAGGACTTCCAGAACCTCGTGAAGCTGTCGCAGTCGTTCCCGCAGCTCGACACGCCTGGCGGGACCATCTGCGAGCCCGACGACAAGCCGCTCGACTCGCGGCACCTCGACATGGTGTACGCGCTCATGACGCTCTCCGACAAGCCGTTCATGGGGTCGGTCACCTCGGCCGCGAACGCGGTCGACACGATCGCGATGGCGGAGATCGTCTTCGGCGTAGACTCGCTCGACGAGACCCCCGCGATCATCTCGCTGATCAACGTCAACTCGCCGCTGCGCTTCGACGACCGCATGCTCGGAGCGCTGATCGAGTACGCGAAGCGCGGCCAGCCCACGATCGTCACGCCGTTCCTCCTGATGGGCGCGATGTCTCCGGTTTCGGTTGCGGCGACGCTCGCTCAGCAGGTTGGCGAGGCTCTCGCGGGAATCGCCCTTGTCCAGACGATCCGGCCCGGTTGTCCCGTCGTGTTCGGCTCGTTCCTCTCGAACACCGACATGCAGTCCGGGTCGCCGGCCTTCGGCACGCCGGAGTCGGCCGTCGGCCTCTTCTGCACGGGCCAGATCGCGCGCCACTACAACCTGCCGTTTCGCAGCGGCGGCTCCCTGACCTCGTCGCAGGTCGTCGACGCGCAGGCCGGCTACGAGTCGATGATGACGCTCTGGCCGACGTTCCTCGCGGGCACGAACTTCGTCATGCATTCGGCCGGCTGGCTCGAGTCGGCGCTCGTGTCGTGCTACGAGAAGTTCGTCACCGACATCGAGACCTTGCGCATGATGTACGAGGTGTTCAAGCCGCTCGAGATCAACGAGGAGACGCTGGCGTACTCGGCGCACCAGGAGGTGGGGCAGGGCGGCCATTTCCTCGGGGCCGTGCACACACTCGAACGCTTCCGGGAATGCTTCTACCGGCCGATCGTCTCGTCGACAGAGAACTACGAGCGCTGGAGCCGAAACGGCGGCAACGACACAGCTGCCCGAGCGAACGAGGTCTGGAAGAAGAAGCTCGAGGAGTACGAGGAGCCGGCGATGGAGCCGGACCTGATGGCGGAACTCAAGGCGTACGTCGATCGGCGGCGTACCGAGCTAGGAGACTAAGGAGCACCAATGACCACCGTAGGCGATGTGATGTCGCGGAACCTCTTGACGGTCGAGCCGGCCACCGAGCTGCGCCAGGCAGCCGAGCGGATGAGCGAGCGCGGCGTCGGCGCGATCCTCGTGCTGAGCGGCGACCACGTCTCCGGAATCCTCACCGAGCGAGACGTGCTGCGCGCCGTCGCGACCGGCCCGGTCGAGGGCACGCACGTCGCCGCGTGGATGACGCGGGACCCCGAGACGGTCGACGTGTCGGAGCCGACCGGGCAGGCCGCCGCCTTGATGATCCACGGCGGCTTCCGGCACCTGCCGGTTCTCGACGGCGGCACGGCGGTCGGGATCGTCTCGATCCGCGACCTGATGCGCGTCGTCGTCGACGACGAGAGCCCGCGTGGCGTCTAGCAACCTGACTTCAGTCAGGTTGCAGTCGTTTCGAAACGACTGCCTCCCTGCGTCCTTCACAGGAAGGAGCTCACGGCCGTGACCAGCGAGATGTTCGTCGACGGCCGCTGGACGCCGTCGCTCTCCGGCGAGACGTTCACGGCCGAGTCTCCTGCGACGGGCGAGGCGATCGGCGAGGTTCCGAACGCCGGCCGCGAGGACGCGCAGATCGCCATCGGGGCTGCGAACCGGGCTGCCGACGCCTGGGCGAGCGCGACCGCCTTCGAACGCGCCGACGCGATGAACCGCGTCGCGGACGTGATCGAAGGCAAGCGGGACGAGCTCGCGCGCACGCTCACGCTCGACCAGGGCAAGCCGATCTCGGAGGCGCACGACGAAGTCGAGGAGCTCGTGCAGTACTGGCGGAACGCGGCCGAGGACGGCAAGCGGCTTGAGGGCCGGCTGCCGAACAGCATCTCGCCCGGAAAGAAGGTGCTGCTCTTCAGGCGCCCGCGCGGCGTGATCGGTGTGATCACGCCCTGGAACTGGCCGTACACGATGCCGGCCGAGCTGATCGCGCCCGCGCTCGCGAGCGGGAACACCGTCGTCTGGACGCCCGCCTCGACGACCGCGATCGCGGCGATCGCGCTTGCGCAGTGCGTCGTCGAGGCCGACCTACCGCCGGGCGTCTTCAACCTCGTGACCGGGCCGGGGTCGGTAGTCGGCGACGAGATCGCGCGCAACCCCGGCACGCACGGCGTCGGCTTCATCGGCTCCACCGAGACCGGGCGGAAGGTGGCGGAAGCAGCAGCGGGCAAGGCCGCGGTGCTCGAGCTAGGTGGCAACGGGCCCGTCGTCGTGATGGAGGACGCCGATCTCGACGCCGCCGCGGAGGCGACCGTGACCGCCTGCTTCCTCTGCGCGGGCCAGAGCTGCACCGCGGGCGAGCGGCTGCTCGTGCACCGCGACGTGCGCGAGGAGTTCGTCGCGAAGCTCGCTCGCCTCGTCACCGAGCGCGTCGTGCTCGGCGATCCGTTCGACGAGCGGACGACGATGGGGCCGCTGAACAACTCCGGCGTCGCCGAGAAGATGGACGAGCACGTAGCCGACGCGCTCGAGCGCGGCGCGGAGCTCGTGAGCGGCGGCTCGCGCGCCGCCGGCTTCCCGACCGAGCTGTACTGGCAGGCGACGGTGCTCGACCTCGTCCCCGACGACTCGCTCGTCGCGCGCGAAGAGACGTTCGGCCCGGTGGCGCCGGTCGTCGCCATCGAGTCGCTCGAGCAGGCGATCGAGCTGACGAACGCGTCGCCGTACGGCCTCCTCTGCGCGATCTTCACGCGCGACCTGGCGCGAGGCCTGCGGTTCGCCGAGTCGGTGCGAACGGGGTGGGTCAACATCAACGAGTCGTCCAACTACTGGGAGAGCCACCTGCCTTTCGGCGGGCGGTCGGGCACGGCGAGCGGCATCGGCCGCGTCGGCGGCACGGCGCCGATGGAGTCCTTCACCGAGCTGCAGACGGTCGTTCTCTCGTGAAGGCCGACATCGTGATCGTCGGCGGCGGCTCGGCCGGCTGCGCGCTCGCCAACCGGCTGAGCGAGGATCCGTCGACCACTGTGCTCGTGCTCGAAGCCGGCCGGCCGGACTACTCGTTCGACCCCTTCATCCACATGCCGGCGGCGCTCGCCTTCCCGATCGGCAACAAGCACTACGACTGGATGTACGAGTCCGAGCCGGAACCGTTCATGCACGGGCGCCGCGTCTACCACGCGCGCGGCAAGGTGCTCGGCGGCTCGAGCTCGATCAACGGGATGATCTTCCAGCGCGGCAACGCGCTCGACTACGAGCGCTGGGCGGGCGATCCCGGAGTGGAGAGCTGGGACTACGCCCACTGCCTGCCGTACTTCAAACGGATGGAGACGTGTCTCGCGGGTGCCGACGAGTACCGCGGCGGCACCGGTCCGCTGAAGCTCGAGCGCGGGCCGGCGACGACGCCGCTCTTCGGCGCGTTCTTCGAGGCCGTGCAGCAGGCGGGCTACGAGCTGACCGACGACGTCAACGGCCGCCGTCAGGAGGGGTTCGCGAAGTTCGACCGGACGATCTACCACGGCCGGCGGTTGAGCGCCGCGCGTGCGTACCTCCATCCGGTGCGCAACCGGCTCAACCTCGAGGTGCGCTGCCGCGCATTCGTGAATCGCGTCGTCTTCGACGGAACGCGTGCCGTGGGCGTCGAGGTCGACGAGGGCGGGCGGACGCACGTCGTTCAGGCCGGCGAGGTGATCCTCTGCGGGGGCGCGATCAACTCGCCGCAGCTGCTGCAGCTCTCGGGGGTCGGCAACGCGGGCGAGCTGGCGGCGCTCGGCGTCGAGGTCGTCCACGACCTGCCGGGCGTGGGCGAAAACCTCCAGGACCACCTCGAGGTCTACGTCCAGTACTCGTGCACGCAACCGGTGTCGGTGCAGCCGTCCCTGAAGAAGTGGAAGCGCCCGTTCATCGGCGCGCAGTGGCTCTTCTTCCGGAGCGGCCCCGGCGCGACCAACCACTTCGAGGCGGGCGGCTTCGTGCGGTCGAACGACGACGTCGCCTACCCGAACCTCATGTTCCATTTCCTGCCGGTCGCGATCCGCTACGACGGGTCGTCACCCTCCGGCAAGCACGGCTACCAGGTGCACGTCGGGCCGATGTATGCCGATTCGCGCGGCTCGGTGAAGATCAAGAGCCCCGACCCGCGCCGGCATCCGGCGCTGCGCTTCAACTATCTGTCGACGGACCAGGATCGCCGCGAGTGGGTCGAGGCGGTTCGCGTCGCGCGCAGCATCCTCAGCCAACCCGCGTTCGACCCGTTCAACGGCGGCGAGACGTCGCCGGGGCCGACGGTGGAGACCGACGACGAGATCCTCGACTGGGTAGCGCGCGACGCCGAGACGGCACTGCACCCGTCGTGCACCGCGAAGATGGGGACGGACGAGCTGTCGGTCGTCGACCCGGAGACGATGCGGGTGCACGGACTCGACGGCCTGCGGGTCGTCGACGCGTCCGTCTTCCCGTACGTGACGAACGGGAACATCTATGCGCCGGTGATGATGGTCGCCGAGAAGGCGGCGGATCTCATTCGCGGGAACACGCCGCTGCCGGCGCTCGAGGTCGATTTCTACCGCCATGCTGAACGAGCTTCAAGTCGGTGAGTTCCTCGCCGCGCTCGGCGAGCGGACGCCGGCGCCTGCAAGCGGCGCGGCGACCGCGCTGACCGGGGCGCTGGCGGGCGCCCTCACCGAGCTCGCGGCGCGCTTCGGCGAGGACGACGCCGCCGCGATACGCGCGAAGTCGCTGACGATGCGACTCGTGCAGCTCGCGGACGAGGATGTGGCGGCCTACACGGCTTTCATGGCGGAGCGCAACGACGAGACGCGCGCGCGGATCGTCGCGGTGCCGGAGGAGATCGCTGCGAACGCGGACGAGGTGGCCGCGCTCGCGGAGAGCGTTCGGGCGCAGTTGCGCTCGAGCGTCGCCGGCGACGCGGAAGCGGCGGCCGAGCTGGCGCGCGCCGCCGGCCGGGTGGCGCGGCGGCTCGCCGAGCTCAACCAGGCTTGACGCCGAACACTCGCGTGTAGAGCTTCTGCCAGTCGGCGGAGATCTGCCGCCGAGCATCGCGCAGCTTGATGTCTCCTGCGCAGACCAGGTCGTGGAGGCGATTCTCGAGCTTGTCCTTGAAGCGATAGCCCGGGCGCGCGTCTGCCCGTTCGGGAAAGAGGTTGGCGGGCTCGTTCGAGCCGCCGAGCTCGAGCGAGACGATGTGGTCGATCTCGAGCGCCGAACCATAGGACTTCGGCTCGAGCCCGTACGCGATCTCGACGGCGCGTTTCGTCCCGTCGGTGACATGACGGACGCTCGAGGTTCGAAACGTGTCCGAGCAGATCGTGCGCTTCGTGAGCCCCGTGTAGTACGCACCGGGCGAGCAGGCGCGATCCGGATTCGGTCCGAGCTTGCAGTGGTCGGTTCGCGTCTGCCGCCCGAGCAGCACGGTCGACCCGATCGCGACCGCCCGCGGATTGACGACGATCGCCGCGAAGTGCGCCCGGCGTGAGGGGCCCGAGTCCGGAGCCCTCTCCGCCGACACGGCGAGGCCGGCGAAGCTCGCCGCGGCGGCCGCAGCGACTAGGAGTCGCTTCGCTCCCATGGCCTACCACCTTCGCTTCTAGCGCTCGCGGCCCTCCTTGTCCAGCGGCCACCGACAGGTTTACGCTTGCTGCTTGGACTCAGCCGGGGGGCTACCGCAAGGAGACGATATGAGCCGGGTTGGGAAGTTCGCGATCCTTGGTGCCCTCGTCGCGCTGGCCGTGAGCGCCGGCACGACGGGCGCCGCAACGCAGGACCACCGGGGCGGGACGATGAAGCTGCTGGCGAAGGCGGCCGGCGGCACCCTCGACCCGCAGGTGAACTACACGCTGCAGTACTGGCAGTTGTACCAGGCCACCTACGACGGCTTGCTCGCCTTCACGAAGGCGGGCGGCAACGCAGCGTTTACGGTGGTTCCGGACCTCGCCGAGAGCATTCCGACGCCGACGAACGGGGGCAGGACCTGGGTCTTCAAGCTGCGCAAGGGGATCAAGTTCTCCAACGGCAAGCCGGTGACCGTGAACGACGTCGTCGCGTCGCTCCAGCGGATCTTCAAGGTGAAGAGCCCGACCTCCGGTGGCTTCTACTCCGGGATCGTCGGCGCGCAGGCATGCCTCAAGAAGCCCGCCGGCTGCACGCTCAAGGGCGGAGTCAGCTCCGACCCGAAGAAGAACACCGTGACGATCAATCTCGTCGCACCGGACCCTGAGTTCAAGTACAAGCTCGCGGTGCCGCATGCCAGCATCGTTCCAGCGAGCTCGCCCTCGAGCGACGCGGGCACGAAGCCGATCCCGGGCACCGGGGCGTACTACTTCGCCTCGTACAACCCCAACAAGCAGCTCGTGATGAAGCGCAACCCCTACTTCAAGCAGTGGTCGAAGCAGGCGCAGCCGGAGGGGTATCCGGATCAGATCACGCAGTCGTTCGGCCTCACCGTCGAGGCGCAGATCACCGCGATCCAGAACGGGCAGGCCGACTGGACGCTCGAGGCTCCGCCTGCCGACCGCCTGAACGAGATGGGGACGAAGTACCCGAGCCAGACGCACGTCGAGACGCTGACCGCCTTCTGGTACGCGCCGATGAACACGAATCTCGCTCCGTTCAACAACCTGAAGGCGCGACAGGCGGTCAACTTTGCGATCGATCGGAACGCCCTCGTGAAGATCTTCGGTGGGACGAAGCTCGCGACGCCGTCGTGCCAGGTGCTGCCGCCGGGCTTCCCCGGGCATGTCGACTACTGCCCGTACACGAAGAACCCCGGCGCGAAATGGTCGGCGCCCGACCTCGCGAAGGCGAAGCAGCTCGTGAAGCAGTCAGGCACCGCCGGCCAGAAGGTCGCCGTCCTCTCGTCGGACGACGAGGTCAACAAGGCGGTCGGCGTCTACCTGCAGAGCGTACTCAACCAGATCGGCTACAAGGCGAGCGTCAAGCCGATCTCCGGCAACATCTTCTTCACCTACGTCCAGAACACGAAGAACAAGGTGCAGATCAACGTCCAGCAGTGGTACCAGGACTACCCGGCTGCGTCGGACTTCCTCAACATCCTCTTCGGCTGCGACTCGTTCCACCCCGGCAGCGACTCGAGCATCAATATCGCCGGCTTCTGCGACAAGAAGATCGACGTGCAGATGAAGCACGCCCTGAAGACGGCACTCGAGGACGAGGCCGCGGCGAACAAGGAGTGGACCAAGATCGACAGGGAAGTCACGGACGCCGCCCCGATGGCGACGCTCTTCACGCCGAAGCACATCGACTTCGTGTCGAAGCGGATCGGCAACTTCACGTTCAGCAAGCAGTTCTATTGGCTCGTCAGCCAGTCCTGGGTCCAGTAGCAGGCTGATGGGCGGCGCGATCGCAGGCGAGGCGCCCGTTCGGGCGGGCGACCTCGCCGCGATCGGCGGTAGTCCGTGGGCGATCGCGCGCAGGCGGCTGCTGCGCAATCGGATCGCGATGACGATGGTCGGCGTGCTCGCCGTCATCGTCGCGCTCTGCCTCGCCGCGCCGCTCTACGCGAAGCATGTCGCGCACGCCGATCCGTTCCATTCGAACCTCGACGGGACGACGATCGTGAACGGCAAGTCGGTGTCGGTGATGCAGGAGTCGTCCACGGGCCTGGGGCTCGGCGTGACGCCGATCGGGCCGACGTGGGACCTGCACCACTACTTCCTCGGCGCCGACGACCAGGGCCGCGACGTCGCCGCCCGACTCCTTTACGGCGGCCGGAACTCGCTGCTGATCGGCGTCGCCGCGGCGCTCCTGACGTGCATCGTCGCGACGGTCGTCGGGCTCGTTGCCGGCTTCTTCGGCGGCGTCGTCGACGGCGTGCTCTCGCGCCTGCTCGACGTCGTCTGGGCGTTTCCCGTCTATCTGCTGGCGATCAGCCTCTCGACGGTGCTGATCGCGCGCGGCTTCTCGTGGGGCCCGTTCCACCTCGAGTCAGGGAGCCTCCTGCTCCCGATCGCGATCATCGGCGTCGTCTACATCCCGTACGTCGCGAGGCCGATCCGCGGCGAGGTGCTGTCGCTGCGTCAGAGGGAGTTCGTCGAGGCGGCGATCGGGCTCGGCGCGTCTACATGGCGCCTCCTGTGGAGCGACATCCTGCGGAACGTCGTCACGACGGTGATCGTCTTCTTCCCGCTGATGCTCGCGATCGACATGCTGACGGAGGCCGCGCTGTCGTTCCTCTCGATCGGCGTGCAGCCTCCGGACGCGAGCTGGGGCACGATCATCCTGGACGGCCAAGGGCTCCTGTACACACGCCCGGCCGTCGCGCTGGCGCCCGGGATCGCGATCGCGATCACCGTGCTCTCGCTGAACGTTCTCGGTGACGGCATCCGTGACGCGTTGGATCCGAGGGCGAAGCTGAGGCGGGTCGATTGATGCTGCGGTTCTTCGCCCGGAGGCTCGTCTCGATGGTCTTCGTCCTGTTCTCGATCAGCGTGCTCACGTTCCTGATCTTCTTCGCGACGCCGGGTGTCGATCCCGCGGCGCGCATCGCCGGGCGGAACGCCGACCAGGCGACGCTGCGCGCCGTGCGCAAGGACTTCGGGCTCGACCGGCCGATGCCCGTGCAGTACGCGCTGATGATGAAGAAGCTCTTCATCACGCGCGACCTCACGTCGTTCGTCAACCGCGGCGCGAAGGTGATCCCGCAGGTGACCGAAGCCGCGCCGGTGACGCTCTCGCTCGTGCTCGGAGCGGCGGTGATCTGGGTCGTCTTCAGCATCGGGATGGGGCTCGTCGCGGCGGTGTTCCGGGGCACGCCGATCGATGCGGCGGTGATGATCGTCGGGCTGATCGGCATCTCGATGCCGGTCTTCTGGCTCGGGGAGGTGGTGAACCTCCTGACGCAGAGCCGATTCCACGACACGTTCCTTTTCGCCTGGGTGCCGCCGCTGGGGTACACGCCGTTCACGGAGTCGCCGTTCGGCTGGTTCAAGTCCCTGATCTTCCCCTGGCTCACCCTCTCGGTCCTCTACATCGGCATCTACGCGCGCGTGCTCCGCTCGGCGCTCGTCGAGGCACAGGAGGAGGACTACGTGCGCACGGCACGCGCGAAGGGTCTGACGGAACGCCGCGTGCTGCTCCGGCACGCCCTGCGCACCTCGCTCGTCGCCTTCGTATCCCTCTTCGGACTCGACTTTGGCGCGCTCGTCGGCGGCGGCGCACTGCTGACCGAGGTCGTCTTCGGCCTGCACGGGGTCGGCAAGCTCACGTTCGACTCGCTGCAGAACCTCGACCTGCCGGTGATCCTCGCGACGGTGATGTACGCGGCCTTCTTCGTCGTGCTCGCGAACGCGCTGGTCGATCTCGTATATGCCTGGCTCGACCCGCGGGTGCGGCATGCCTGACGCGCTGCTCGAGGTGCGCGATCTCTCGGTCTCGTTCCGCACCGAGAACGGAGTCGTCCGCGCGGTGGACGGGCTCTCGCTGTCGCTCGCCCTCGGCGAGGTGGTCGGGATCGTCGGCGAGTCCGGCTCCGGCAAGACCGTCTCGATGATGGCCGTGATGCGGCTGATCCGCGACCCGAACGCGGTGATCGAGGGCGAGGTGCTGCTGCGCGGGCGCGATCTGATGCAGCTGCCGCAGAACGAGATGCGGCTCGTCCGCGGCGGCGAGATCGCGATGATCTTCCAGGACCCGATGACCGCGCTGACGCCGGTCTACACCGTCGGCTGGCAGATCGCCGAGCAGCTGCGCGCGCACGAGGCGATGTCCCGCAAGCGGGCGCGGACCCGCGTCGTCGAGCTGCTCGCGGAGGTGGGCATCTCGAACCCGGGGCGACGGGTCGACGACTACCCGCACCAGTTCTCGGGCGGGATGCGACAGCGGGTGATGATCGCGATGGCGCTCTCGTGCAACCCGTCGATCCTGATCGCGGACGAGCCGACGACCGCGCTCGACGTGACGATCCAGGCGCAGATCCTCGAGCTGATGAAGCGCCTCCAGCGCGACTACGGGTCGTCGATCCTCCTGATCACGCACGACATGGGGGTCGTCTCCGATCTCGCCGAGCGTGTCGCTGTGATGTACGCCGGCAGCGTGGTGGAGGAGGGGTCGAAGTCCGCAGTGTTCCGCGACCCGCAGCACCCATATACGTGGGGGCTGCTCGGATCGATCCCGCGCGTCGGCCGCCCGCGCGTCCGCCGGCTCGCCGCGATTCCGGGGACGCCGCCGTCGCTCCTTGCGCCGCCCGAGGGCTGCCGGTTCGCGCCGCGGTGCCCGCACCGGTTCGACCGCTGCTCGATCCGCCCGGAGCTCGCGCCGCGTGTGTCGGCGGACCGCCTCGACGCCTGCCATCTCGATCCCGCGATCCGCCCGTCGCTGCGCCAGAGGTCCGTTGCATGAGTGAGGTACTGCTGGAGGCGCGGGAGCTCGTCAAGCACTTCCCGGTACGGCGGAGCAAGGACGTCGTGCACGCCGTCGACGGCGTCTCGCTCGAGGTTACGCGCGGCGAGACGCTCGGCATCGTCGGCGAGTCCGGGTGCGGCAAGTCGACGCTCGGGCGGCTCCTCGTCCGGCTGCACGAGCCGACGAGTGGAACGGTGCGGTTCCGCGGCGACGACATCACGAAGCTCTCGCGACGCGAGCTGCGGCCGTTCCGGCGTGAGATGCAGATGATCTTCCAGGATCCCTACGCGTCGCTGAACCCACGGAAGCGCGTCGGGCAGATCGTCGCCGACCCGTTTCACATCCACCGCACGGCGGGCCGCGAGGAGACGCGCCGGCGCGTGCAGGACCTGCTCGAGGTCGTCGGCCTCTCGCCGGATCACGTCAACCGCTACCCGCACGAGTTCTCGGGCGGCCAGCGCCAGCGCATCGGCGTCGCGCGGGCGCTCGCGCTGAGCCCGCAGCTGATCGTCGCCGACGAACCGGTCTCGGCGCTCGACGTGTCGATCCAGGCACAGGTCATCAACCTGCTCGACGACCTGCAGGACGACTTCCAGCTGACGTACGTCTTCATCGCGCACGACCTCGGCGTCGTGCACCACGTGTCGGACCGGATCGCCGTCATGTACCTCGGCGTCGTCGTGGAGATCGGGCCGTCGGATCCGCTCTTCCTGCACCCGATCCACCCGTACACCCAGGCGCTGCTGTCGGCGATTCCGCCGATCGAAGCCGACGACGAGGCGCGCCGCGAGCGGATCGTGCTGGAGGGCGAGGTTCCGAGCCCGATCGACCCGCCGTCAGGCTGCCGCTTCCATCCGCGCTGTCCGTACGCGACCGAGATCTGCCGCGTCGAGCAGCCGGTGCTCACCGACCACGGCGGCGGTCGGTTCGCCGCGTGTCACCACCCGCTGGACGCGAAAGGAGCCTGAGATGGCCGAGGGAAGGATGAGCTGGAACGGGCACGAGACGTGGTACGACGTCGTCGGCGATCTGCACGGCGGCCCGACGCCGGTCGTCATCTGCCACGGCGGGCCGGGCGCCGCGCACGACTACACCGAGCCGATCGCCGAGTTGAGCCGGTACGGGCGCGGCTGCGTTCTCTACGACCAGGTCGGTTGCGGCAAGAGCACGCACCTGCCCGACGCTCCGCGTGAGTTCTGGTCGCCGCGACTCTTCAAAGACGAGCTCGTCGAGCTGACACGCCACCTGGGCATCTCCGATCGGTTCGCCGTCGTCGGTCAGTCGTGGGGCGGGATGCTTGCGATGGAACACGCGCTCGAGCATCCGGCCGGGCTGCGGGCGATCGTCGTCGCCGACTCGCCGGCGAGCATGCCGCTCTGGGTCTCGGAGGCGAACCGGCTCCGCGAGGATCTCCCGCCCGATGTGCAGGCGACACTCGTGAAGCACGAGACGGAGGAGACGACGGACGACCCTGCGTACGAGCAGGCGGTTCGCGTCTTCTACGACCGGCACCTCTGCCGCGTGCCGTGGCCGGACTGCGTCGCCCGGAGCTTCGCGCAGATGGGGGAGGACCCGACCGTGTACCACACGATGAACGGCCCCTCGGAGTTCCACTGCATCGGCTCGCTCAGGACGTGGGACATCACCGACCGGCTCTCCGAGATCACGGCGCCGACGCTGCTCGTTTCCGGCCGCTACGACGAGGCGACGCCGCACATCGTCGAGCAGATCCACAGCAGGATTCCGGGGTCGCAATGGGAGATCTTCGAGGACTCGAGCCATATGCCACACGTCGAGGAGCCGGAGGCGTTCCTCGTCCGGGTAGAGGCGTTCCTCGAGTCGATCGACTGACCCGTAACCTGCCGGGCCCGATCCGCGTTCTAGAGGCGGACGGTCGAAGGCGCTCTAACGGGCGGAGTCGCGACAGGTGCCAAGTGACCCGCCGACCGAGGTGAGACTGATTCAGCCCAGAGCCCGCAGCGATGCGGGCTCTTTTCGTCCGGCGGAGGTTTGGCGGCCGGATGGCGTCTACTAGATGGCGGGTGGGCGCGCTTACGCGGCCCGAATCCGCGCCCCCCGCTACTAACTCGCGCCGCCCATGCTCCAGACCGCGATCGCGGTCGGGGTCAGTGAGCAATTGACGGCGCCTTTGCCGACGGCATCGAACAGCTCGCCTTGACGGTAGTCGGCCGCCGATCGTTCGAGCTTGTACTCGAAGTGGCCGTAGCTCCCGTCTTCGCGGACGTCGCTGCCGTTGAACCGGAAGAACCGGATCCGGATGTGGTCGCGCTGGGCATGCCGACGCGTGAAGTAGCGCCGCAGCGACGAACGATCGTACGCTGCCGCGCCGCGGTCACCGGGAGCACCGGAGGAGAACCACTTGAACACCGGCTCGCGCGCGACCAATCCGTCCAACGCGTCGAGGCGTCCCTCGTTCCAGGCGGCGACGAAACGGGTGACGGTACTCCGAGTCTCCTTCGCCGTGCAGAGCCTGGCCGCTCCGTTTTCCGCGCTGCCAGGTGCAGCAGCATCACCGACGCCGGCGAAGATCGCGACACCGGCGACGCCCGTCAGGACCACGACAAGGCTCCGTTTCATTTCCGCACCTTGTTCTACACCGGAAACGCCGGCGAGGTTCTGCCGTCTGCTCCTATCTGCTTGCGCGCAGGGCGGCGAGCAGTTCCTGGTGGCGCCGCTCCTCGTCGGGCATGCCCTCTTCGATCGGCTCCTTCGGGCCGCGGGCGAGCATCATCTCCACGGGCTTGACGATGAAGAAGAAGACGGCAGCTGCGATCGCCACGAACTGGATGGCGTCGGTGAGAAACGCCCCGTAGCGAAACACGGAATGATGGATCGTGAACGTGAGGTCGCGGAAGTCCGGCTTGCCGATGATCGCGGCGATGATCGGCATCACGAGGTTGTTGACGAGAGAGTTGACGACGGCGGCAAACGCGAGGCCCATGACGAATGCAACCGCGAGCTCGACGATGTTGCCCCTGAAGAGGAAGTCCTTGAACTCCTTGATCATGGTTGCTCCTTCGCGGTCGTGAGGAAACGCCCTGAGCCCGGAGTCGCGTAGCCTGCCTCCGAGATGATCATTGTGTTCCCAATTCTCCTCGTAGCCGCGACGTTCCTCACGCTGCGAAGAGCGGAAGGACGACGATCGGCTTCGGATGGCGCTCGCTGGCGCTGGTTCGCAGCCTGGTCGGCTGCCGGCGCGGCAATGTCGTTCAGCTTCCTGACCGGTCTGAGCATCGGCCTCTTCGTTCTCCCGCTCGGAGCCGCGCTCCTCTTGTGGGTCGCGCGGAATGCGCCTCAGCTACGGGATGCGCTTGGCTTCGTGGCTGGGATCGGCGCCGTGCTCGTTCTGGTGGCGCTCCTGAACCGTGCGGGGACCGGCGTTGACCCGATCCCGTGGTTCCTGGCCGGTCTGACGCTGGGCGGATTGGCGCTCCTTGCGTACGGCGTCCTGCGCGTCCGCGCTCTCCGCGCGTAGTTGTCTGAGCGAACGGGCAGAAGCAGGTGCGCCTCCTCGAGCGCCCACTGATTTCGAGCGAGGCGTCCTGACCCCGAGAAGGAAGGAGACCTCACCGTCTATTGATGCGCCGGCGCGCCTGCTTCCACGATTGATTAGTTGCCGGCCGTCATCGGTTTCGGCGAGCGGAAAAACCAGGGCGAACGCTACGAAGGTCGGGGAGCAAAGCAGCCCGGCTGGCAGTCCGCCCGTCGTCGTCCGTTTCCGGCCGTTCGAGTGCCCTACCCCGGCGCCAAGGCGCGACATCGGAGCCTCGCCACCTTGGCGCCGGCGGTGATGGGCGGCTGCTACGGCAACATCACGAACAGGTTGTCGCCGGTGACGTGCTTGTTGAAGTTGGTGCCACGTGCGTTCGCCTTGACCCCTTCGCTCGTCCCCGGAGGCGCCTGCCCGCCCGGGTCGTGGATCTGGCAGTTCACCTCGTACAGACCGTAGTGGTCATCGCCGGTGGACGATCTGGCGTGGAAGGTGAAGATCACCCGGCCGCCGCAGGCGTCCGACGGGAGCTCGAGCGGCCCGTCCGGCGTCGCTACCTCGCCGCACCCGTAGAACTGGAACGAGACAAGCCCGGTGAGCTCGAACGTTCCATGCTCGATCTCGGTTGTGCCCGCCATGACCTCGTACATGCCGTCACCGCTTGCCGTATTCGCAGCAACGTCGAATTGGCCCTCGAGCTCGGAGTGGAGCGTCACCCCGGTGCCCGCCGCGGAGGTCGTCTCCTCGACGAACACTAGGAACGCCGATTTCGAGGTCGCGGAGCCGGCGCCTCCCGCAGCGATGGCCGCGACGGAGAACACGAACGCAAACGCCAGCGCGAAGCGTCCCATTGTTCCTCCTCATCTCGCATGACAGAAGCGGACTCGAGCCTAACGTCTCGTGTCGATGCGCACAAGCATGATTGACCGTCGCGCGATCGCGGAATACTCCCGCCCGGAAGGGAGAGCGTTTGCAACCCACGGATTTCCTGGGGTGCAAGTGAGTCGTTATCGCACTCGATCCGACTGCGTTGACGCTGCGCGCTCGTCTGCGGCTCGTAAGCGGTCTCCGTCTTCGGCCTTCAGCGCGCTTCGATTCGCCTGAAAGGAGGCGAGATGAGGATTCGAGCACGGTACTGGGGGCTGGGCACGCTCCTGGCCCTCGGCGCGGCACTGGTGCTGCTGGCGGCTCTACCTTCCTCGGCCGACCCCGGAAAGGGACAGGGCAAGCACAGCGCGAAGAGCGGCGCAATGCACGTCCGCTGGGACATCATCAGCCTGGTCGGCGGAAACCCGCCGGGGCCGGTAAACGCCGGCGGCTCCGCGTCTGCCTCAGCTCCTAACGGCGGCGACACGATCACGCTCACCGGGACCGGCACGTTCGTCGCGCCTGCCGGGAACAACGGCGGCTCCGGCGCGGTTACGGGAGGCGGCACCTGGCACACCTCGACGGGGGCCAGCGGCACCTACGAGGTCAAGGAGCTGGTCTCGTTCGTATTCGCGAACTTCCAGGCTGCGACGCCGCCCCTCACCGACAACATCGGCGTCTCGAACGAGCGGGCCAACGGAACCGCAGTCCTGAGGGTTCGGTTCTCGGACGGGTCGTCCGGCGTCCTCACCGTGGGCTGCCACGGACCGGGCGCCCCGAACGGGATCTTCGAGGGCATCGCGGTGACGAAGGGGTACGTCACCTACTACAACGTTGCGGCACCGATCGGCGGCGTGGACGCCAACCGCACCATTTTCCACGTCCGGCGATGAAGTCGAGGCTCGTTCGGCTCGGGCTCGTCGTCGCCGTCGCTCTCGCGCTGAGCGCGCAGGGCGCGCCTGCGGCGACGGGTCACCTCTCCGGCGGCGGCACCGCGTCGATCTCCCAAGTGGCGATGAACGTCGCCTTCGGGGGGTCCGGATCGGCGTCGGGGAGCTTCAACTGCCTGATGGCGGGCAGGTCCGCGTTCGTCCTCGGGGCGTTCAACCTCGCGCACATCATGAAGGTGCAGGCGACGCCTGCGAAGGGCTCGGTCTCGGGATCGATCGCGACGTTCTCCGGGCCGGGATTCCTGATCACGGACGGCGGCCAGCGCATGAACATCGACGTCAGCGTCTGGGTCAACGTCGCCACGCAGGAGTTCCAGCTGACCGTGGCCCAGGTTGGAGCGATGCCGGTTGAGACCTTCGCCAGCGGCGGTGTGAGCCTCCGATGACCACCGGTGGGAGGGCGGCGCGCGCCGCTCTCCCACCTGACCGGGTGCAAGCGTTCTTCCGTTCGCGGGGCTTGACCTGATGTCAACTAGCGTCGTAGCATCCGCAACTAGCACGGCGCACTCCCTGCGGCGAGCGCGACCAATCGCCGACTGTCGCCGTGGCCGCCGCGTCGATCGTCGCGCCACCCACTAGGAGGAAACTGCAATGGCGAAAGAAGACCTTAGGCTCGTCCGCTTTCTTCAGCTGGGTGACGAGGGCAGGGACGTCGTGGCGATCAAGCGGATGACCTCGCGCGCCGGCGTCGGCTACCCGAAACAGGTCAAGGTGAAAGGCAAGTTCAACGACGTCTTCGGCGCGAAGCTCGAGGCCGCAATCAGGCGCCTGCAGAAGAAGCGAGGTTTGGTCGTGGACGGCGTCGTCGGCTACATGACCTTCAAGGCGCTCGTCCCGCTTGCCGACGCCTTCGACTCCAAGGCGCTGCGAGACTTCGCCGTCCAGAAGGTCGGAGATTGGGGGCTCATCGGTCGCCACTCGGCATTTGCTGGACTTGATATGGGCGTCGACTTCCTCGGCGCCGGGCCGATTCCGATGTTTGCCGACGGTGAGATCGTCCGAGTCGTCCACAAGGGCTCGGGTTGGCCGGGGATAGGCGGCCTGATCGTCGTCAAGTGCGACAAAGGGCCGATGTCTCTGCACCCGATCTACGTCGCCGAGGACATCAAGATCCCGGCCTCGCATAAGGTTGGCAAACGGCTGAAGAAGGGCGAGCTGCTGGCGGACGCGACCGGCACCCGCGAGGCGCCGGGTATCGAGATCGGCTGGGCCGGGCCACCGCCCGGCCACATCGGCACCCTCTTCCAATCTGTCCACGGCCATTACTCGATGAACCCCAGGGCCACCTCTGAGGGGACGCACTTCTGGAAGACCCTCTCGACCTGGATGGCGAAGGGCCTGTGACGGGCCTGGGCACGGCCGTCAGTCTTCCGAATCCCACCCCAGCCGTACCGGCCGGGTGCGGCCGTACTTCGTGAGCCGACCGAACTGCCCCTTCTTCTTTGGGTCCTTGGCGAGGACAGCAACACGGCTGCGCTTCTTGGCGCCGACCTGCCTCCAGCCGCTGCCCGGTGTGAAGACCGACATGTAGCCACCCGGAAGAATCTTCAACGGCTCGTCGATCTTCTTGTTGCGGTCGAACTGACCGGTCGAGCCCGGAATGAACCACTTCGGCAACACGAAATCCGAGACCTTTATCGCCGGGAAACCCCCGGCCTTGATCGAGTAGGCGAACTCGTCGGCCTCGCACGGGTCGCAGATCTCTTTGGCGAAAAAGCGGGTATCGGTGATCTGGAAATTCTCGCTGATCCACGGGTCGGCGATCATTTCGGCGATCTCGTGCGTCGCGGTCACCGTCGGGCTCGCTCCGAACTTCTTGGCGTCAGCGGCGAAGATGTAGGAGATCGGGCGACCGTCGGGCGTAAAGTCGTGATAGCCGAGGTCGCCGGCCTCATCGCTCTTGTCGGCGAAGACCAGCTTCCAGGCGAGGTCGGGCTCCTTGTCACGGGGGCACCAGACAATCGAGACCGACCTCGGCCACCACTCGCGGACGTGGTCCGCAAAGACGTCGAAGGCCGGAAGCCAGCGCTGGATCTGCGCATCCTTGAGCACGGTGCTCTTGTTGATGACGTAGATGTTCATCCCTGGCTACGACCTGTCTTGGGGCGTTACCCGAAGCTGCGGGGCAGGGACTCGAACCCCAACTTCCTGATCCAGAGTCAGGCGTCCTACCATTAGACGACCCCGCAACGGGTCGCGGCCAGTGTACCGACCTGCTCCTGGAAAGGCTGATCGGCGCCAGGTCCGCGCCCGGCTCTCGCTACAGCTCGAGCCTGTAGGTCTGCACGAGGCGCTGCTCCGTCTCCGTGTCGATGTGCGCGACGACCTCGACGTAGGGCTCGAGCCCTGACCCGCGGAGCTTCGCCTTGAGCAGTCCGTCGATCTGGAAGATCCCGGAGGAGTTGTTCATCCGGATCTCGATCGCGATCGGGCGCTCCTCGCCGTCGGTGATCGTCACGTCCTCGATCGCCGCGGCGGACAACGAGTGCATCGAGACGCGGCCCCGCTCGAACGGGACGCGCGAGCGGCCCTTCGCCATGTCGAGCGCGTCGGCGACGCGGACAAGGCCTGCTTCGATCGTCAGCGGCTGCCCATCGGCGCGATGGCTGATGATCGCCTGTAGGACCTCGGACACGATCACGGTGCGGTCGGGCTCCTCGTAGATCTTCTCGAGCAGCTCGTGCAGCTTCGGCTCGGCGAGGAACAGGCTGAAGTCCTCGTGGCCGTGCCGGTGGATCGACATGCCGATGCAGTGCGTCAGCGCCGCGAGCGTCACGACGACCTCGGCGTCGTCGCGCGTCATTCCGTAGTCCCGCACAACCGACGGCTCGACGTGATGCTTCGTGAGCTGGCGGAGGAGCTTCAGTGCGATGTTCGCGACGATCTGGATGTGCACCCACGAGTGGTCGTTGATCTCCATGCGCGCGACGGCGTTCACGTTCGAGACGTGCCACCAGCCCTTCAGCTGCTTGTCCTCGTTGACGCGATCGATCAGCGTGCGCAGCTTGCGGTTGCCGCGCACGGGCACGTTGATCCGCATCCGCTCGATCGCCTCGGCGGGCGTGAGCCGCGTTTCCTGCTCCGCCTCCTCGGCGATGGGCTGGTCGATCCGGTCGGCGGTCTCCTTGTCGATCGCCATGAATGGAGCATAGTCCGGCCGAGATCCGACGGACCTGACATGAATGCTGCGTGCAGGAGCATCGAGAACACCCCGTCCGGCTCGTCGTCGAGGACAATCTCCGCCGCAATCGCCTGACGGTCTTCTTGCGGCTGATCCTCGCGATCCCGCACCTCATCTGGATCATCCTGTGGACGATCGCCGTCATCTTCGCCGCGATCGCGAATTGGATTGCCACGCTCGTGACCGGAACGCCGCCGGCCGGTCTCCATCGCTTCATGTGCAGGTACATCCGGTACTCGGTCCATCTCGGTGCCTACATCCATTTGGTCGCGAACTCGTACCCCGGGTTCGTGGGCGAGGAGGGCGAGTACCCCGTCGACGTCCGGCTGCCCGGGCCGGAGCCGCAGGCTCGCTGGAAGACGTTCTTCCGTCTCTTCCTCGCGCTTCCGGCGTTGCTGCTCAGCAGCGCGCTCGGCGGCGCGGGCGGGCCGACCTACGGCGGCGGCAGCAGCCGCAGCGGATCGCGGTACTCGGTAGGCGGCAGCGGCTTCCTGACAGCCGCCGTCGCCGTCCTCGGGTGGTTCGCGAGCCTCGTTCTCGGACGAATGCCCAAGGGCCTTCGGGACGCCGGCGCCTACGGGATCGGCTACAACGCGCAGGGGCTCGCCTACCTGCTACTCGTCACCGAGCGCTACCCGAACGCGGACCCGACGGAGCTCTTAGAGGACGTCGAGCGGCCGCCGCAGCACGTCGTGCACCTGATCGGCGACCCCGAGGACCTGCGGCGCTCCCGACTCACCGTGTTCTTCCGGGTACTGCTCGCTATCCCGCACCTCATCTGGCTCGTGCTCTGGACCGTAGCGGCGGTCGTCGTCGGCATCATCTCCTGGTTCGCGACGCTAATCACCGGGACGCCACCGGCGTCTCTGCACGCGTTCCTCTCGCGCTTCGTGCGGTACTCGCTCCACCTCAACGCATTCCTCTATCTCGCGGCGAACCCGTTCCCCGGCTTCGTCGGCGAGCCGGGCAGCTACCCGCTCGACCTCGCGCTCCCCGGGCCGAAACGGCAGAACCGGTGGATCACCGGGTTCCGGATCGTCCTCGCCGTTCCCGCGTGGATCGTGAACGTCGGGCTCGCCTTTGCGCTCGTGGTCGCGGCGATCTACACGTGGTTCGTTGCACTCGTCCGCGGCGTCGCGCCGTGGGGCCTTCGCAACCTGATGGCCTACGCGCTGCGCTACGGTGCGCAGCTGAACGCGTACCTGTATCTCATCACCGACGCGTATCCGCATGCGAGCCCGCTCGAAGGAGCGGGGGAGGCTCAGCCGGTCGACGAGGAGCAGTGAGCCGAGTCACCGCGCCGCGGGCGCTAGCGCTCGCCGCGCTGGCCGGCGCCTGGGCCACAGCGTCCTGGATTCTGTGGCAGTCACGGGTTCCCGGCTCGCTCCACCTCCCGCGCCTCGACGAGCAGGACTACTTCTCGGCGGCGCAGCTGCGCGCGAGCGCGTCGTTCTCGAGGATAGAGCTCTTGTTCTGGGTCCTGGGCATCGTCGTCCAGGTGGTCGTGCTCGCGTTGTATGCGTGGCGGGGTCACCGGTTCATGGGCGAATCCGCGGCCGGGCCGTTGGGAACCGGGATGCTGCTCGGCATGCTCGGCTTCGCGATCCTCTGGCTCGCGCAGCTGCCTATCTCGGTGCTCGACCTGTGGTGGCAGCGCCGGCACGACCTCGTAACGCTCGGCTACGCCGACTACCTCTTCCAAGGCTGGTTCGCGCTCGGCGGCGAATTCGCGTTCCTCTGCCTCGCGCTCGCGATCGTCATGGGCTTCGCCCGGCTGCTCGGCGATCACTGGTGGCTACCGGCTGCGCCGATCTTCATTGGTCTCGCCCTTCTGTTCGCGTTCGTGTACCCGTACCTGACGCCGACGCACAGGCTCGAGGATCCGCAGCTGCGCGCGGCCGCACAGCGCTTCGAGAAGATCGAGCACGTCGAGCACACGCCCGTCGTCGTCCAGAACATGCGTGACATCACGTCGATGCCGAACGCGGAAGCGATGGGCCTCGGCCCGAGCCGGCGGGTCGTGCTCTGGGACACGCTCGTCGACGGGCCGTTCTCCAACCGTCAGCTCGAGGTCGTTGTGGCCCACGAGCTCGGCCATCTTTCTCGGGACCACATCTGGAAGTCCGTCGGCTGGTACGCGCTCTTCGCGTTCCCTGGTGCCTATTTGATCGCGCGCGCGGCTCGTCGCCGCGGTGGCCTGGCCCGGCCGGAGGCCGTGCCGCTGTCGCTGCTCGTCCTCGTCGTACTGAGCCTATTGGCGTCGCCCGTCGAGAACGTCATCACTCGTCACATGGAGGCGGAGGCGGACTGGATGTCGCTCCGGACGACCCAGGACCCGGTTGCGGCGAAGCAGCTGTTCCGCCGCTTTGTTCCGACAACGCTCAGCGAGCCGGATCCGAACACATTCGAGTACCTCGTACGCGAGACGCACCCGACCATCATGCAGCGCATCGCCATGGCCGACGCCTACGCGACGTCGGCGGCCCAGTCGCCGTAGAGCGAGGTGTAGAGCCCGCGCTGCGCGAGGAGCTCGTCGTGCGAGCCCTGCTCGATGACCCGTCCGTGCTCGAGCACGACGATGAGGTCGGCGTCACGGATCGTCGAGAGGCGGTGCGCGATGATGAACGCCGTCCTGTCGGCGAGGAGCACGCGCAGCGCTTGTTCTATCCGCCGCTCGGTTCCGATGTCGACCGAGGAGGTCGCCTCGTCGAGGATGAGGATGCGCGGGTCGGCGAGCAGCGCACGTGCGAACGCGACGAGCTGTCGCTGCCCGAGCGAGAGGCGGGAGCCGCGCTCGCCGAGCTGTGTCTCGTAGCCGTCCTCGAGCCGAAGGATGAACTCGTGCGCGCCGACGGTCTGGGCCGCGCGGACGATCTCGTCCGCGGTCGCGTCGGGCTTGCCGAAGGCGATGTTCTCGGCGACGGTACCGGCGAAGAGGAAGCCCTCCTGTGGGACGACTCCGAGCTGACGTCGCAGCGACGCCTGCGTGACGTCGTTCAGGTCGACGCCGTCGATCGTGATGCGACCGTGCGTCGGCTCGTAGAAGCGGGCGAGCAGCTTCGCGATCGTCGACTTCCCGGCTCCGGTATGGCCGACGAGCGCGACGGTCGTGCCGGCAGGAACGTCGAGGTCGATCCCGTGCAGCACCTCGTCGCCGCGCCCGTACGTGAAGCGGACGCCGTCGAACGCGACGTGACCGCCGATCTGCGCGAGCTCGCCGGCTGCCGGCCTGTCGACCACCTCAGGCGCCTCGTCGAGGACCCCGATGATCTTGTCGAGTGCCGCCGTCGCCGAGAGAAACGTGTTGTAGAGCTGCGACAGCTGCTGTACCGGGTCGAAGAAGTTCTGGACGTAGAGCATGAAGGCGAAGAGCGTGCCGAGCGTCAGCGAGCCGCCGAAGTAGAGATGGCCGCCGTAGGCGAGGACGACGGCAAGCGCGACCGACGAGAGCAGGTCGACAACCGGGAAGTAGAAGCTGTTGAGGACGACCGTCTGCATGTTCGCATCGCGGTAGCGCTGCGCGACGGAGCGGAAGTTCTCGAACGCCGGCTGCTCGCGCGTGAATGCCTGGAGGACACGCATCCCCGCAATGTCCTCGGCGAGCGTCGCGGTAACGAGGCCGAGCCGCTCGCGCACCGCTGCGTACGCACGGGCGGAGCGCGAGCGGAAGATCGCCGTCGCAACGCTCATCAGCGGGATGACGGCGCACGTTGCGAGTGCGAGCCGCCAGTCGAGGACGAAGAGGATGATCGCGGTGCCGACGAGCATGAGGGTGTTCTGGACGAGGCTCGTGACACCGTCGGTGACAAGCTGATCGATCGCCTCGACGTCGTTCGTGAGCCGGCTGATGATCACACCGGCTCGGTTCCGCTCGTAGAAGCCGAGCGAGAGCTTCTGGAGGTGGTCGAAGAGGCGGTTGCGCAGGTCGGCGAGGATGCGCTCGCCGACCCAGCCCGTGAGGTAGGTCTCGACGTACGTCATGCCCCAGTTCGCGAGGCCGGCGCCGACGAAGACGGCGACGACCAGGTAGATCTCGTTGCCGCCACGCTGCTGGATCGCGTCGTCGAGTGCGAGCTTCGCGAGGTACGGCGGGGCCAGCGCGGTCGCGGTGGCCGCGAGCAGCGAGAGCACCGAGAGCGCAGTCCTCCCGCGGTACGGCCGCGTCAGGCGCCAGAGCAGGCCGAGGCGCCGCCGCGTCTTGCCCCAGGACCAGTCGTCGACCTGCGCGCCTCGCGGGTCCATGAGACTGCTGCCGGCCTGGTAGACCTTCACGCGACGTCCTCCATCTCGCCGCGCGCCTCGACCGCGTCGGCGAACTGCCGCTCGAGCAAGCCGTGCTCGTAGATCTCGCGGTAGACCGCGCTCGTCTGCACGAGCTCGTCGTGCGTGCCGCGGGCCGCGATGCGGCCATTGGCGAGCACGACGATCTCGTCGGCGAGCGCGAGCGTCGAGAGACGATGCGCGATGATCAGTGTCGTCCGGTTACGTGTCGCCGCTCGGAGGCCGGCCCGGATGCGCGCCTCGGTCGTCGCGTCGACGGACGCGGTTGCGTCGTCGAGGATGAGCACCCGCGGGTCGACTGCGAGCGCCCGCGCGATCGCGATTCGCTGCCGCTGTCCGCCCGAGAGCGTGATCCCGCGCTCCCCGATCACCGTGTCGTAGCCTTTCGGCAGCCGTTCGATGAACTCGTGGGCCTGGGCCGCTCGCGCGGCCCTCTCGATCTCGTCCTGCGAGAGATCGCTACGCCCGAAGGCGATGTTCTCGCGCACGGTCGCCGAGAAGAGGAACGGGTCCTGCGCGATCACTCCGATCTCCCGTCGCAGTGAGTGGAGCGTCACGTCGCGAACGTCGACGCCGTCCAGCTCGACGCAGCCGTCGGTCACGTCGTAGAACCTTGGCACGAGCGACGTCAGCGTCGTCTTCCCCGAGCCGGTGTGGCCGATGAGCGCGATCGAGCTGCCGGGCGTGACGTCGAGGTTGACCCCAGCCAGCACCGGTCGCCCCGGCAGGTACTCGAACGAGACGTCCCTGAAGCGAATGGCCCCGTCGCCCGGCGGCAGCTCGATTGCGTCCGGCTTGTCCGCCACCTCTTCGGGCTCGTCGATGATCTCGAAGATCCGCTCGCCGGCCGCAGTCGCCCGCTGCGCTTGGCCGATCCACATGCCGAGGGCGCGCAGGGGGAGCACGAGCATCCCGAGGTAGAGGTTGAAGGCGACGAAGCTGCCGGGCGTGAGCGAGCCGTTCCTGACCATGCGCGCGCCGACGAGGAGCACGGCGGCCTGGGCGAGGAGCGGCACGAAGGAGATGAGTGGAACGTAGGTCGCGCGCTGGCGGTTCGCGCGCAGCGTCTGCTCGAAGACGCGCTCGGAGCGCGCGTTGAACTTCGACTGCTCCGCCGGCTCCTGTGCGAACGCCTTCACGACGTGGACGCCGACGATGTTCTCCTCGGCGACCGTGGCGACGTCGGCGAGCCGCTGCTGAACGTCGCGCAGCGTCGGGTGGGCGATGTGGCTGTATCGGTACGCGAGCGCCACCAGCAGCGGCGTGACTGCGAGCACGATCAACGCGAGCCGCGCCTCGAAGAAGAAGAGGACAGCGGTCACCGAGACGACGGTCAGGACGTTCTGGAAGAAGAAGATCAGCCCGTAGCCGAGGAAGAAGCGCACGCCCTGAAGGTCGACGCTCGCCCGCGACATGAGCTGCCCGGTCTGATGGCGGTCGTAGAAGCCGAACGAGAGCCGGACGAGGTGCGAGTAGAGGCCGCTTCGCATGTCCATCTCGACGTCGAGCGCCTGGCGTCCGGAGATCAGGCGGCGGCCGGCCATCAGGGCAGCGCGGAGCAGCCCGAGACCGACGATCGCGGCGACGGAGATCCAGAGCCTCCGGGTGTCGTGGTGGAGGAGCGCCTGGTCGATCACGTCGCGGCCGGTGATCCAGACGAGCGCGATCTGCGCCGCCTGCGAGCCGACGGCGAGCACGACCGACAGGACGAGCCCGGCGCGGTAGGGCCGCAGGAAGCCGAGCAGCCTCATGAAGGTCGAGCGATACGGGACTGCCGTCACCGAATCAGGGTACGTTCCGCAGCCTGACTTCAGTCAGGCTGCAGTCGTTTCGAAACGACTGCGGCCCCGTGATCCAGCCAGCGCGCGTGGGCCGAATTACGCGCGGCGCAGCAGGACGAGCAGAGCCTCCCTTACCGGAGGCCTGAGAGCGTAGACAAGCATGAACAGGGATTCGCGCGCGAGCCGCTGTGCGTGCTGGTCGAGGAGGACGGTGCGGCTCCCCTCGGTCACCATCAGCGTCGCGGCTGCTCGGTGCCCGAGCTCCGCTGCGGCGGCGCGAGATGCGTTGATGTCCGCTTCGTCGAGCGAAGCGCGGACAGAGGCGAGCTCGTCGTCGAGCGATGAAGGCCCGAGCAGCAAGCAGCAGCGGCGGACAATTCCGAGCGCGAAGGCGGCGTGGATGCGTAGCACCTCGGACGGCGTCGGTCCGTCCACGTATGGGTAGCTCGACGTCAGCCGATCGCCGGGGACCAGCAGCCGGTCGAAGTCCGCACGCACCGTCGCGCTCGCCTGGATCGCGACGAGCTCGAGCGGGGTCACCGAAAGCTCTGGTCCTGTGACGGCGTCGACGAAGAGCCAGACGACGCGCCCGTCCTCGTCCCGCGCGGCAGTATGGACGACATCGATCCGTCCCCAGCCGGAGAGCCACGGCGATCTCCCGCTGAGGAGCCAGTCGGCGCCGTTCCGTATGGCGTGCAGGGTCGGCTGCGGCAGTGCGCCGCCCAGGGCGAGTCCCGCGCGCATCGTGCCGCGCGCGAGCGGCTCCAGCCAGCGCTCCTGTAGCTCCGGCGAGCCACCCTCGGCGATTGCGTGCACGGCTCCGAGGTGCTGGCCCCAGACGAAGGCGGTCGTCAGGCATCCGCTCGCGAGCGCTTCGATCACCGCACAGGTCGTTTCGAAGTCTCCGTCGAGGCCGCCGACGGACGCGGGCGCCGCGAGCCCGTAGAACCCCGCCTCCGCGAGCGCATCGAGCAGCTCGACGGCGACGACGTCGGCTCGGTCGGTGTCGAGCGCGGCCGGGAAGAGGACCTCATCGGCGAGCTGCTGTGCCATCGTCACGACCCGCTCGTCCACGAGCCGAGCCTATGTCAACCGGGTGAGCTCGTCGTGCACGAGCGCGACCGCGACGTCGAGGCGGGCGCGGTGCGCGGGCAGGTTGAGCCAGCCGCTCGCGCCGGACGGATGCGGCAGCGGAATCACCGGGACGTTGTCGAGCTCGTAGCGCCTGCCGATGGAATCGGTCAGCTGCGAGAGGCCGAGCAGGCGCCGAAGTGCGAGGCCGCCGACCGTGACGATCAGGCGCGGACGCAGGACCTCGAGCTCCCACGTGCGCCAGAACTCGCACAGGTCCTGCTCCCGCGGCGTCGGCGTGCGGTCGCCGCGCCCGGACGGCGCCCGGCCCGGGTAACAGCGCGTGACCGACGCGCAGTAGAAGGTCGCGTAGAACGTCCGCTCGTCCAGCTCGAGCCAGCGGCGAAGCGTCTGTCCGGCGCGGCCCCGCCACGGCAGCCGCTCCGCGCCTTCGACGACGCCCGGTGCTTGTCCGTACATATAGGCGCGCTGGTGCGCGAACGGCGCGCGGACGGGAAGCGACTCGAGCGGGTAGCCCGCCTCGACGCACGCGCGGCAGCGCGCAAGGTCGCGCTGGAGCGATGCGAGCGAGCGATAGCTCGACTTGCGAACGGTCACGCGGGGTACCGTGACCTGAGGATGCACGAGCTCTTTTCGTTCCCGAACCCGGTCAACGAGACCTCGGCGCGGTTCGTCGCCGGGTCGGTGGCCGTGCTCAGCGTCGTCACGGTGGCATTCCAGCAGGGCTGGCTCCTGCCGGTGCTCGCCTACGGCTTTCTGGCCCGGGCGCTGACCGGCCCGACGCTGAGCCCGCTCGGGCTGCTCGCGACCCGGGTCGTGACGCCTCGCCTCGGCGTGGTTCATCGCTACTCGCCCGGGCCCGCGAAGCGCTTCGCCCAGGTGATCGGCGCCGCCTTCACCGTGACCGCGACGCTGCTCTGGTTCGTCGCCGGCGCCCACACGGCCGCGCTCGCGCTCGTCGGCGTGCTCGCGGTCTTCGCGTCGCTCGAGGCGGCGTTCGGCCTCTGCGTGGGTTGCCAGACGTTCTACCTCGGCATGCGGCTCGGGCTCGTGCCGCCGAGCGTGTGCGAGGAGTGCTCGCGTGTGCTCGCCGTGTCCCGGTAGAAACCGCTCCGTAGAGTACGGCCGGTGACGCTGCCGCTCGAAGCAGTGCCGAACTTCTCGGAAGGGCGCGACGACGACGTGGTCAAGGCGATCGGCCGTGCGCTCGCCGAGCGCGCCGAGTTGCTCGACGTGCACGTCGACCCCGATCACAACCGTTCGGTGTTCACACTCGTCGGCGACGACCGGGAGATCGTGGATGCGCTCCTGGCGGGGATCGCCGTCGCCCGCGAGCGGATCGACCTGCGAGAGCACCGCGGCGTCCACCCGCGGATCGGCGCCGCCGACGTCGTTCCCGTCGTCCCGATCCGGCCGGCGGATGCAGAGCGCGCGCAGGCCGTCGCGCGAGGGCTCGGCCGCCGCATCGGCAAGGAGCTCGGCCTGCCCGTGTTCCTCTACGCCGACTGCAGCGAGGGGCGCGGGCCCGCCTTCTTCCGGCGCGGCGGCACGGGTGAGCTGCAGCGGCGGATCGACGCAGGCGAGGTGACTCCGGATTTCGGCCCGCAGCGTCTCGATCCCGCCGCCGGCGGCGTGATCGTGGGCTCGCGCCGGCCGCTGATCGCGTTCAACGTGAATCTCGTCGGCGCGAACGTCGAGGCGGCGCGCGAGATCGCGGCCGTCGTGCGGGAGCGCGACGGCGGCTTCCCGGGCGTACGCGCCCTCGGGCTCGACCTGCCCTCGGCCGGCCAGGCGCAGGTGAGCATGAACGTCGAGGACTGGGAGGCCGCGTCGCTGCACGAGATCGTCGCGGCCATCGAGCGCGAGGCGGCTGCGCGCGGGATCGAGGTCGCCGGCGCCGAGCTCGTGGGCCTGATGCCCGCGGGCGCGGCTGCGGCCGCGGCGGGCGCGCTGCTCCGCATCGAGGGGTTCGACGCGTCTCACCTGCTCGAGCTGCGCCTGCTCCGCTAATGCCCCGAGCTAGACTCGACGCGTGGCGCAGCAGACGGCGATCGGCCTCACCGGCGACGATCTGACCGTCACGGAGGTGTGGGCGGTCGCCGTCGAGGGCGCACCGACCGCGCTCGCCGATGCCGCGAAGACGAAGATGCAGGCCGCGCGCGCGCTCGTCGAGCGCGCCGCGCACGGCTCGCGCGAGCACACCTACGGCGTCAACACCGGCTTCGGCCGCTTCGTCAACCGCTCGATTCCGGAGGAGCTGACCGAAGAGCTGCAGCTGCGGCTGCTGCGCTCGCATGCGTGCGGCGTCGGCGATCCCTATCCGGACGAGATCGTGCGTGCGGCGATGCTGCTCCGCGCAAACACACTTGCGAAGGGAAACTCGGGTGCTCGCATCGAGACCGTCGAGCTCCTGCTCGAGTGCCTCGATCGCGGGGTGCTCCCGGTCGTGCCCAGTCGCGGCTCGGTCGGAGCGTCCGGCGACCTCGCGCCCTTGGCACACCTCGCGCTGCCGCTCGTCGGCGAGGGCGAGGCGTTCGTGGAGGGCGAGCGCATGCCGGGCTTCGAGGCGCTCGCCCGCGTCGGGCTCGAGCCGATCCGCCCGGCCGCGAAGGAGGGCCTGTCGCTCATCAACGGCACGCAGTTCATGGCTGCGTTTCTTGCGCTGGGGCTCGTGCGTGCGCGCCGGCTCGCGCAGACCGCCGATCTCGCGTGCGCGCTGTCGCTCGAGGCGCTCCAGGGCTCGCGGACGTCGTTTCTGCCGCAGATCCACGCGCTACGGCCCCTGCGCGGCCAGATCGACTCCGCGGCGAACGTGCTGCGCCTGCTCGAAGGGTCGGCGATCAACGAGGCGCACCGCTGGTGCGACAAGGTGCAGGACGCGTACTCGCTGCGCTGCGCGCCGCAGGTGCACGGCGCCTCGCGCGACTTGCTCGACTACGCCGACTACACGGTGTCCGTCGAGCTGAACGCCGCGACGGACAATCCGCTCGTGCTGGTCGACGACGACGCGCTCGTCTCGAACGGCAACTTTCACGGCCAGCCGCTCGCGTTCGCGCTCGACGCGCTCGCGATGGCGGTGTCGGAGCTCGCGAGCATCTCCGAGCGGCGCATCGAGCGGCTCGTCAACCCGAACCTCTCGGACGGTCTCCCTGCGTTCCTGACCACCGACGGCGGCCTCAACAGCGGGTTCATGATCCCGCAATACGTGGCCGCCTCGCTCGTATCGGAGAACAAGGTTCTGTGCCATCCTGCCTCCGTCGATTCGATTCCGACGAGCGCCGGGCAGGAGGATCACGTGTCGATGGGCAACGCGGCAGGGCTGAAGGCCTGGCAGGTGCTCGCGAACTGCGAGCGCGCCCTCGCGATCGAGCTCCTCGCAGGTGCCCAGGCCGTCGAGTTCCACGCACCGCTCGAGCCGGGCGCCGGCGTCCGCGCGACACGCGCGGCGGTGCGTGAGCTCTCGCCGCGGCTCCGCGACGACCGGTCGCTCGCGCCGGACATCGAGGCCGTTGCGACGGCGATCCGCGACGGGTCACTCGTCGCCGCGGCCGAGGCAGAGATCGGAGAGCTGAGATGAGCACGACCGAGACGCTCGCGGCTCGCGTGGAAGCGCTCTGTGGGGACCTCTCGGACATTCACGCGCCACATGGCAGCGAGTTGAACGCACGGCAGTGGTCGACGGAGGCGCCGCTGCGGATGCTCTTGAACAACCTCGACCCTGACGTCGCCGAGAAGCCGGAGGAGCTGATCGTCTACGGCGGCTCCGGGCGCGCGGCACGCTCGCACGATGCGCTGCGCGCGATCGTCGGCGCGTTGCTCGAGCTCGGGTCGGACGAGACGCTGCTCGTGCAGTCGGGCAAGCCGGTAGGCGTCTTCACGACGCACGAGGGGGCGCCGCGGGTTCTGATCGCCAACTCGCTCCTCGTGCCGAAGTGGGCGACCTGGGACGAGTTCCGCCGGCTCGAGGCGGAGGGCTTGACGATGTTCGGTCAGATGACCGCCGGTTCGTGGATCTACATCGGCACGCAGGGGATCCTGCAGGGGACGTACCAGACGTTCGCGGCCGCGGGCGAGAAGCACTTCGGCTCGCCGGATCTGAGCGGCAAGACGATCCTGACCGCCGGCCTCGGTGGCATGGGCGGCGCGCAGCCGCTCGCGGGAACGATGGCGGGCGCCGCCATCCTCTGCATCGAGGTCGATCCGCATCGCATCGAACGCCGTCTCGAGACGCGGTACCTCGACGAGGCGACCGACTCGGTCGACGACGCGGTCGCGCGGGTGAGAGCGGCGGCAGCCGAAGGGCGTGCACTCTCGGTGGGCTTGCACGGGAATGCGGCGGAGGTCGTTCCTGACCTCGCGGCGCGCGGCGAGCACTTCGACTTCGTCACGGACCAGACCGCTGCCCATGATCCGCTGACCGGCTATGTCCCCGCGGGCCTGTCGCTCGCGGAGGCAGATGCGCTGCGCGCGTCCGATCCGGACGAGTACGTCCGCCTCGCCCGGGAGTCGATCGCGCGCCATGTCGAGGGGATGCTCGAGTACGTCCGGGCCGGTGCGTATGTTTTCGATTATGGCAACAACCTCAGAGGTGAGGCCCGTGAAGGAGGCGTAGCGGAGGCCTTCTCATACCCGGGCTTTGTCCCGGCCTATATCCGGCCGCTCTTCTGTCGCGGCATCGGGCCGTTTCGCTGGGCGGCGCTGTCCGGGGACCCGGCCGACATCGCGACGATCGACGCCATGCTCCGCCGGCTCTTCCCGGACGACGGACTGCTGCAGCGGTGGCTCCAGCTCGCGCCCGAGCGGGTCGCGTTCCAGGGTCTGCCCGCGCGGATCTGCTGGCTCGGCTACGGCGATCGTGCAAAGGCCGGGCTCGCGATGAACGAGCTCGTCGGGAGCGGCGCGGTCAAGGCGCCGATCGTGATCGGCCGCGACCATCTCGACTCCGGCTCGGTCGCATCGCCGTATCGCGAAACCGAGGCGATGCGGGACGGCTCGGATGCGATCGCCGACTGGCCGATCCTCAACGCGCTCGTGAACGTAGCCGCCGGCGCGACGTGGGTCAGCGTCCATCACGGCGGCGGCGTCGGGATCGGCAACTCGATCCATGCCGGCATGGTCGTCGTCGCGGACGGTACCGCCGACGCCGCGGAGCGGCTCGAGCGGGTGCTCACGACGGATCCCGGCATGGGCGTGATCCGCCATGCCGACGCGGGCTACGAGGAGGCGATCGACGCCGCCGAGCGCGGGGGCGTGAGGATCCCGCCCGTCCCGCGCGACGAGTGAGCGCCGCCCGGCTGCTCGTCCGCGACCTCGCCCAGCTCGCGACGCCCGCGGGCCGTGAGGCGCCGCTCCGTGGGCCCGCGCTCGGTGCGGTGGACGTCCTCGAGGACGCGTACGTCCTCTGCGCCGGCAACACGATCGAGGCGGTGGGGCGGATGCACGAGCTGCCACCGCTCGACGGCGACGTCGTCGAAGTCGACGGCCGCGGGCTCTCCGCGATCCCGGGCCTCGTCGACTGCCACACGCATCCGGCGTTCGGCGGCGACCGAGTCGAGGAGTTCTCGCTGCGCGCCGCGGGCGCGTCGTACGAGGACCTGCACGCCCGCGGCGGCGGCATCCTCTCGACCGTCAACGCGACGCGCGCGGCCGGGGAGACCGGCCTGCGCGAAGCGGTCGAGCGCCACTGCGGGTGGATGCGGGCCCACGGCACGACGACGTTCGAGGGCAAGTCCGGTTACGGGCTCGACCGCGACACGGAGCTCGCCTCTCTGCGCGCGGTCCGCGACGCGGGCGGCGTCCCGACCTGGCTCGGCGCGCACGCGGTCCCGCCGGAGTTCGACGGCGACGCCGACGCGTACCTCGACTTCGCGCTCGCCGAGGTCCTGCCCGAGGCTGCGCAGCTCGCCGAGGCGGCGGACGTGTTCCTCGAGCGCGGTGCCTTCGACGCCACCCGGGCGCGCCGCTACCTCGAGGCGTGCCGCGACGCAGGGCTCGCGCTCCGGCTGCACGGCGACCAGTTCACCGAGCAGGGCGCGATCCCGCTCGCGATCGAGCTCGGCGCACGGTCGGTCGACCACCTCGAGGCGACCGGCGACGAGGGCGTGCGGGCCCTCGCCGGCAGCGGCGTCGTCGGGGTGGTCCTGCCCGCGAGCGCGCTCTTCCTGGGGCGTCCGATGCCGCCCGCGCGGGCGCTCGTGGACGCCGGCGCCGCCATTGCGCTCGCGACCGACTTCAACCCGGGCAGCGCGTTCTGCGAGAGCCTGCCGCTCTGCTGCTCGCTCGCTGCGACGCAGCTGAAGCTCGCACCGGCCGAGGCGCTCGGCGCCTGCACCGTGAACGCCGCCCACGTGCTCGGCCGGGCCGACCGGCTCGGCCGGCTCGCGCCGGGCTTCCGCGCCGACCTCGTTCTGCTCGACGCGCCCGACTGGCGCTACCTCGCCTACCACCTCGGCGGAGACCTCGTCGCTCGGGTCGTGCTCGCCGGCGAGCTACGCTGAGGCACACGATGCCCACCAGGAAGCAGCGGCGCCGCGAGGCGAAGGCGAAACGACACGAGTACGAGACGGTCTACGTCGACGCCGAGGGCAACGTGCTCGAGGATGTCCCCGAGGAGCTCGAGCGCCCGAAGAACGAGCGCACCGGGAGCCGAAACGGCGGGAAGCCCGCCGCGAAGCGGCCGCAGCCCCAGCGTGGCCGGCGGGTGCCGCCCGAGCCGTCCTGGAATCGCGCCTTCAAGCGCGCCGGCCTGCTCGGAATCGTCGTCTTCGTCCTCTTCTCGTTCACCTCGAAGGGGAACTACTTGAGCGTGGTTCCGCTGGCGCTGCTCTACACCGCGCTCTTCATCCCGTTCACGTACTACATCGACCGCTTCGCCTACCGGCGGTACCAGGCGCGCGAAGAGCAGGGGAGCGGACCGGCTAAGAAGCGCTGAGCCCGCTGCGCTCGTCGCCGCGGTAATGGCCCACGCCGGGCCAGGGCGAGAGCGATAGGAGCACGCGGGCGCCGCCCTCGGTCGCGACCGAGCGGCGCTCGTCCGGGTCGAACCGGAAGAGCTCGCCGGGGCCGGCCTCGACGGAATCGTCGGCGGCTTCGACGCGCACGCTGCCGCTCACCACCTGGAGGAACGCGGCCTCCTTCACCTGATGCTCGTTCAGCGCCTGGCCGGGCAGGAGCCCGATCAGCACCACGCGGCTCTGGCCGTCCTCGGAGTGGAGGACGACCGGCGAGCGCGACCCTTCGGGCGTCGCGATGTCGTTCAGCTTCCAGTGCTGCACGCCGCCACGATATCCGCAGCCCGAAAGCGCTGCACATGGACGCCGTTACACTCGCCCGCGTGAGCGTCGTCGTCGACCGCTACGGGCTGGGCCCGCTCCAGACGAACTGCTACGTCGTACGCGCAGACCGCGGCGCGGCGGAGGCGGTCGTGATCGATCCGGGCGGAGAGGGTGCCGAGCTGCGGCTTCAGCTGGCGCGACTCGGCGCGAGCTGCGCCGCGATCCTGATCACCCACGGACACTTCGACCACGTCGGCGGCGTCGCCGACCTCGCCGAGGGAACCGGTGCGCCGGTGTACATGCCCGAGGGGGAGCGCGACCGCCTCGAGCGCTATTCCGAGTTCGCGCCGGTCGGCATGCCCGGCCGACCGTATACGCCCGACCACCTGCTCGAGGGCGGCGAGACGGTCGAGGCCGGCGGCATCACGTTCGAGTGCGTCGCGATTCCGGGCCACTCGCCCGCACACGTCGCGTTCTCGGTGGACGGGCACCTCTTCAGCGGCGACCTCCTCTTTGCCGGGTCGGTCGGCCGCGTCGACCTTCCGGGCGCCGACTGGGACACGCTCCTCGACTCTGTCCGCACGCTCGCAGACCGCTATCCGCCGGAGACGATCGTCCACCCGGGCCACGGGCCGCAGACCACGCTCGGCGCAGAGCTCGAGCGCAATCCTTTCCTCGCGGAGCTGCGCGCGTGACGGCGCGCATCGAGGCGCCGCGCGGCACACACGACGTCCTCCCGTCCGACCAGCCGCTCTGGCAGAAGGTGACCGGGGAGATGGAGCGCCTGTGCGCGCTCTACGGCTACCGCCGCATCCAGACGCCGAGCTTCGAGGACACGGAGCTCTTCAAGCGCACGTCCGGCGCCGGCTCCGACATCGTGCAGAAGGAGATGTACACGTTCGAGGACCGCGGCGGCCGTTCGCTCACCCTCCGCCCGGAGGGTACGGCGCCGATCTGCCGCGCCTACGTCGAGCACGGCATGCACCGCGAGCCGCAGCCGGTGAAGCTCTACACGCTCGCCCCGATGTACCGGTACGCGGCCCCGCAGCGCGGCCGTTACCGGGAGCACTACCAGCTGTCGCTGGAGAGCATCGGCTCCGCCGACCCCGCCGTCGATGCCGAGGTCCTTCAGTACTACGACAGCCTCCTCCGCAACCTCGGCGTCGAGCGGTACGAGCTCCAGCTCAACTCGATCGGCGACCGCAACTGCCGGCCCGCCTACGTCGAGAAGCTCAACGAGTGGCTCGACGCGCACGCGGACGTCCTCGATGACGACGCGAGGCAGAAGCGTGCAACCAGCCCCCTCCGCGTGTTCGATGTGAAGAACGAGCAGGTGCGCGCGGCACTCCAGGATGCACCGAAGATCGGCGAGTCGCTCTGCGACGAGTGCGCGCAGCACTTCGAGCAGCTGCGCCGATACCTCGACGCCTACGGCGTCGCCTACACGCTCGAGCCGACGCTCGTTCGCGGACTCGACTACTACACCCGCACGACCTTCGAGTTCGTCGGCCCCGACGAGAGCACCCAGGGCTCGACGATCTGCGGCGGCGGGCGCTACGACTATCTCGTCGAGGAGATCGGCGGCCCGCCGACGCCGGGCATCGGCTTCGGCGCCGGTATCGAGCGCCTCATCCTCTCGCTCGAGCTCGAAGGCATCGCCGCCGAGGAGCCGCGGCTCGAGCTCTTCCTGGTGCTCGAGGCCGCCGAGCACCGAACCGAGCTTCTGCGAACGCTGACGGAGCTCCGCGCCAAGGGCTACTCGTGCGACACCGACTACGGTGGGCGCTCGGTGAGGGGCCAGCTGACGCAGGCCCAGAAGCGCGCGAAGGCGATCGCGATCCGCGGTGCCGAGGGTTGGACGCTCAGGCGCCGCGGCGAGCAGGACCGGACGGGCGCGAGCCTCGAGGCGCTCCTGTGAGCAGCTGGCGCGACACGACGTGCGGCGCGGTCGGCGCGGACGACGTCGGCAGGCGCGTCACGCTCGCCGGCTGGGTCGACACCAGGCGCGACCACGGCGGGCTCGTCTTCATCGACCTGCGTGACTACTCGGGCAAGGTGCAGCTCGTCATCAACCCGGAGCTTGCCGCCGATGCGGCCGAAACGGCACACGACATCCGCAACGAGTTCGTCGTGCAGGCCGAGGGCGAGGTCGTCCGCCGCGACCCGAAGAACGTCAACCCGAACATCCCGACAGGGGAGATCGAGGTGCAGGTCGATGCGTTGCGCATCGTCTCGCGCTCCGAACCGCTTCCGTTCCAGATCGGGGAGGACGTCGACGAGGTACTCCGCCTGCGCTACCGCTGGCTCGACATGCGCAGCGATCGCATGCAGCGCAATCTGCGCCTCTGCCACGTCGTGATCGCCGCGATCCGACGTCAGATGGACGAGCTCGGCTTCGTCGACGTCTGGACGCCCTCGATGACGAAGGGAACGCCCGAGGGCGCGCGGGACTTCCTCGTGCCTGTACGCCTGCAGCCGGGGAAGTTCTTCGCGCTCGCGCAGTCGCCGCAGCTCTTCAAGCAGCTCTGCATGGTCGGCGGGATCGACCGCTACTACCAGATCGCCACGTGCTGGCGAGACGAGGATCTCCGCGCCGACCGGCAATTCGAGTTCCGCCAGCTCGACTTCGAGATGTCGTTCGTCGACCGCGATGACGTGCTCGACGTGATGGAGCGCGCAGTCGTCGCGAGCTTCGCCGCGGTCGGCCGTGACGCTCCGTCGACGCCTTTCCCCCGGCTCACCTACGAGGACGTGATGCAGCGCTACGGCTCGGACAAGCCGGATCTCCGCTACGGCCTCGAGATCGAGGACGCGACGGCTCTCACGCGCGACTCGCAGTTCGGCGTGTTCGCGAACGCCCCGGTCGTCCGCTACATCGTGGCGCCGCGGCCGTTCTCCCGGGCCGAGCTCGCGCGGCTCGAGGAGCTCTCGAAGGAGTGGGGCGCGAAGGGCCTCGCCTACCTCGTGAACGACGGGGGCGAGATCCGCTCGCCGATCGCGAAGTTCCTGTCCGAGCGCGAGCTGGGAGCGATCCGCTCGGAGCCGGGAACGACGGTGCTCTTTGCGGCGGGCGACGAGGCCCTCGTCAGCCGGGTGCTCGGCGGCCTGCGCGCGCACCTCGGCCGCGAGCTCGGCCTCGCCGAGGGCGCGCCGGACGCCTTCCACTGGGTGACCGACTTCCCGTTGTTCGAGCGCGACGAGGCGACCGGCCGCTGGACCTTCATGCACCATCCGTTCACCGCGGCCGTGCCCGCCGACGAAGACCGGATCGAGGCCGATCCTGGCCGCGTTCTCGGCCAGCACTACGACCTCGTCTGGAACGGTTGGGAGCTCGGCTCGGGCTCGATCCGAATCCACCGCGCAGACGTCCAGGAGGCCGTCTTCCGCGTGATGGGCCTCGGCGAGCAGGAGCAGCAGGCGAAGTTCGGCTTCCTCCTCGACGCCCTTCGGATGGGCGCACCGCCGCACGGCGGCTTTGCCATGGGGATCGAGCGCTTCGTCGCCCTCATGGCCGGCGAGCCCGACATCCGCCAGGTGGTGGCCTTTCCGAAGGTCTCGAGCGGGGGCGACCCGCTCACCGGCGCGCCGACCCCGATGCCCGATTCAGTCCTGAAAGAGCTCGGAATCGCGTCGATCGTCGAGCCCGGCGATTCAAGCGCAGGCAACTGATCGCCGATGGAGAAGTCATACTTCGAGCTGCGCGCGCCGCGCGTCTACGCGTAGACAGGGAGGCAAGCAAGAAATGGCAACCGAGGGCCCGGGTCGGGCAGACGTCCCGTCGCTGACGTCCCTGCCGAGATTCGAGGACATCCCCACCTCCGGGGACGGCCTCGATCCCGAGCGCACACGCGAGGCCTTCGACGCGTTCCGCCGCCATGCCGCGCAGCTGCAGGCGCAGCTCCGGGTACTCCAGGCAGCAGGACGCTCTGCGGCGGTCGAGGCGCAGGGCCACGCCGTCCGCATGGACGCGCTGCACCTCATCCGCGGAGCCGCGGAGTTCGCCGACACGATCGAGCGTGACGCGCAGAACGCGTCGGCGGCGCAGCTCGCGGTAACCGAGCAGGAGGTCCGCCGCCGCCAGACCGAGCTGCAGGACCGCGAGGCCGAGGTCGAGCGCTACCGCCAGGAGAGCGAGCGCCAGCGCGCGGAGATGCTGAACGCCGCACGAAACGAGTCGCGCGAGCTCCTCGCGAAGTCGCACACCGACGCGACGCGCGAGCTCCAGGAGGCCGAGGCGAAGGGCAGCCGCCTGCTCGAGCAGTCGCGCCATCAGGCAACCGAATTGACGAATGCAGCGCGCGCCGAGGTCGAGTCGACGCTCGAGTGGGCGCGCGCGCAGGCGACGGCGATCCTCGCCCGGGCCCAGCACGGCGCGGAGCAGCTCCTCGCTGCAGCCGGTCTCGGCGAGAACGCAATCTCCCAGGTTGCGAGCGCGATCGTCGAGGCTGCCGAGCGGACCGCAGAGCAGGCGCGCCCGCAGCCACCCGCCGCCGCGTCCCAGGCGCCGGACGAACCCGTCTCGACACCTCCGCCGCCCCCCGTCTCTGCGCCGCCCGCGCACGACGACGTGGCGGCAGCTCCGCCGTCGGACGAGGCACCGGCCGACGGCGAGGAGCAGCACGACTCCGAGTCGTAGGCTCAGCCCATGCGCCGCGCCTTCGGCCCCCGGACAGCGTTTGAGGCTGCGTTTCTCGTCGCCGTACCCGTCGTCGCGCTGGCGGTCGGGCTCGGCCCGTACGCGATCGTGGCAGCGAGCGCGGTCGGCTACCTCCTGATCCTCGTGCTCGAGGCGATGCTCTGGAGGACGGGGTCGAAGCTGCCGAAGCCCCGGCCGGGCCTAGCGTCCTCGCCGCAGGCGCCGCAGCCGGTCGAGGCGGTCCCGGTCGTCACTCCGCGGCCCGAGCAGCCCGAGCACGAGCCGGAGCCCGAGCCCACTCCGGTCACGGTCGCCGAGGAGCCTGCGCCGGAGCCGGAACCCGTGCGCGTGCTCCAGTCGGTCCCGGAGCCCGAGCCGGAGCTCGAGCCTGAGTCCGAGCTGGAGCCCGAGCCCGACGCGGCCGAGGTCGTGCCAATCGGCATCGGCGCGGGACCGCGCCAGTGGAACCTCTGGGATCTCGAGCGGCTCACGCGGGAAGCGTCAGGCACCGACTTCGCGCTCGACGAGGAGCGAACGTTCCTGCTCATGTATCTGCGCGAGTTCGCCGGGCCCGACGGGTCGCTTCCGGTCGACTTCGACGGGCTCGTTCGCGACAGCTTCGGCGAGCTCGTGGGGGTGCGTTGACGGCGTTCGCGGGCCTGCGCGCGGCCGCGCTCGCGGGCGTCGCGCTCCTCGGCATCGCGATCGCGCTCGCCGTCTCGCACCGCTCGCACGACAACGCCGACACGCTTCCGGCCCCGGCCGGCCAGTGGTATTCGGCCCTCGCCGCGCCGTATACATCCTCGACGAAGGCGAAGAAGAGCGCCTGCGGCGTCACGATCGACGCGAAGACGCGCGGAGTCGCGCACCCGGTGCTGCCGTGCGGCGTCAAGATCTACATCGAGTTCGATGGACGTCAGGTGCTCACGCAGGTGATCGACCGAGGACACACCGCGCCGGGCAGGGTCTTCGACGTCACGCCGGCGCTCGCGAAGCTGCTCCGCCTCCAGGGCACGCAGACGATTCGCTGGCGTTTCGCGTCATAAGCGCTACTGTGCGACGCAGTCGACCCTGTGCGTTGGTCCGGGCTTCAATGTAGAACCAACGCCTACATGAAGGGAGCCGGCGTCCCGACTGAGGCTTTTGCCGAGGAACGGCGTGGCACCCACCTGGTTCGCCAGGTTCACATAGCCCGGACCGATCGGCAGGGTGGATTTGCGAGGGGGCTTTCGGGCCCCCTCGCGCTACGGTGCGTCGATGATCGACGTCTTCGGAGACTCGACGCGCGACGGCGAGTGGGCCTCGGTTCGCCTGCTCGTCGACGGCGACCGGATCGTCGAGGCTGACGCGCCGGGGCTCGAGCGGCCCCTGGCGGGCCTGACCCTGCTCGAGGCCGCCGCAGTCGGCGGAGAGACGCTCGCCGCCGACGCGCTCGCGAACGCGCTCGGCCCAGTCTTCCGAGCCGAGCCACAGACGGGCCGAACCGCGGTCGCGATGAGCGGCGGCGTCGACAGCGCAGTCGCGCTGCTTCGCGGCGGCAGGGAGGCGGTGGGAGTGACGCTGCGGCTGTGGCTCGATCCGGCCGGACCCGACGCAGAGCGCGCCTGCTGCTCACCGGAGGCGGTGCTCGCCGCGCGCGAGACGTGCCATCGGCTGGGTCTACCGCACGTGACGCTCGACCTGCGCGAGGAGTTCCGTCGCGCCGTGGTCGAGCCGTTTCTACGCGGCTATGCACGCGGCGAGACGCCGAATCCGTGCATCCGCTGCAACGGCGGCTTTCGTTTCGCAGAGCTGCTCGCGTTTGCGAGCCGCGCCGGCTGCACGCGCCTCGCCACCGGGCACTACGCGCGCATCGCGGAGCATCGCGGCCGCCTGCTGTTGCACCGCGGGGCCGACGGGAGCAAGGACCAGTCGTACATGCTCGCGCGGCTCGACCCAAAGCACCTCGAGCGGATCTGGTTCCCGCTCGGCGACCAGGACAAGGAGATGACGCGCAGCGAGGCGGCGCGCGCGGGTCTCGCCGCGGCGCAGCGCGCAGAGAGCCAGGAGGCGTGCTTCCTCGCGGGCGACGATTACCGAGCGTTTCTCGGCCGGCACGGGCTCGCACCGCGCGCGGGCTCCGTCGTCGACGAGCAGGGCCGCGAGCTCGGAGGGCATGACGGCTTCTGGAGGTTCACGCCCGGCCAGCGAAAGGGCATCGGCGTCTCGGCCGCGACGCCCCTGTACGTGCTCGAGAGCGACCCGGATGCGAATACCGTCGTCGTCGGGCCACGCGACTCGCTTGCACGCCGCCGCGTCGCCGCATCCGGCCGGCTCTACGTTGACATCGACCGCGCGTCCGCAAAGCTCCGGTATCGCTCACCGGCGGTCGGGGCGCGGGTGTCTTCGAGTCCCGGCGGCTTCGAGCTCGAGCTCGACGAGCCGGCCTACGGCGTCGCGCGCGGCCAGGCCGCCGTTCTCTACGAAGGCGATGCCGTCGTGGGCTGCGGTCTCGTCTCGTCCGCCGCCTGTAACTAAGATCGGACACGGATGCTCGTCGCCGCATTCACGTGGGGGGATCTCTGGCGACTCGCGCTCGCCGTCTTCCTCCTCGCCGTCGGACTGTCCTTTGCGTACCTCCTCGTGCGCCTGGGCGGAACCGTCGGCCGCCTTTCTGCGTTCATCTCGGGAGCAGAACGAGAGGTTCTGCCCGTGATCAACAAGGTCGGAGGCAGCGTGGATCGCGTCAACAGCCAGCTCGACAAGGTCGACCGGATCACCGACAGCGCGGTGGACGCGGCCGACAGCGTCGACACCGCCGTGCGTGCGGTGAGCATGGCGGTGACGCGGCCGGTGCAGAAGATCTCCGGCCTCGCGGCAGGAGTCACGTATGCGACGGCCGATTTCAAGGCGAGGCGCGACTGGCGCCACGCCGTGCAGGCGGGGAAGGAAGCAGCGGCTCGACGCGAGCAGGAGCTCCTCGAAGAGCTGCGCGACGCGGACGACGCCACGTGACGGACGAGATCAAGCTCGTCCTGCCGGCGCAGGAGGACTTCCACGCGATCGCGCGCCTCGTCGTCGGCGGGCTCGCAGCGCGTCTCGAGCTGACGTACGAGCAACTCGAGGACCTCGAGGTGGCGCTCGATGCGGTGCTCCGTTGCCGCGACGACGACGGCGATCTCTCCGTCTCGCTGGCCGTCGACGGCCACACGGTTCGAACGACCGTCGGTCCTTTCGACGATGCGGCGCTCGCGGACCTCGACGGCGACGGGAGCGAGCTCGGGCTCCGCCGTGTGCTGCAGACCGTTGCCGACGACGTGCACGTCGAGCAGCGCGACGGCGGCTCCTGGGTCGAGCTCACGAAAGGCCCGCCTGGCTGATGCCGCGGATCGACGACAAGATCCTGCTTCGGCGCTACCACGAGGAAGGAGACCTCCACGCGCGGGAGCAGCTGATCGAGCAGTACATGTCGCTCGTACGCTCACTCGCTAGGCGCTATTCGTACCGTGGCGAGCAGCTCGAGGATCTCGTCCAGATCGGAGCGATCGGGCTGATCAAGGCGATCGACCGGTTCGACCTCGAGCGCGGTGTCGAGCTCACGACGTACGCGACTCCGAACATCATCGGCGAGATCAAGCGGCACTTCCGCGACAAGGGCTGGTCGGTGCGTGTGCCCCGCGGCTTGCAGGAGCTGAACGTGCAGCTGTCGCGGCTCATGGAGCAGCTGACGGTGCAGCTCAGCCGCTCGCCGACGATCCCGGAGCTCGCGAAGGCGTCAGGGGCGACCGAGGAAGACGTGCTCGAGGCGCTCGAGTCCGGGCGCGCGTACTCATCGCTTTCGCTCTCGACCGGCGGCGGTGGCGGCGACGGCGACGAGGATCTCGATCCGCTCGAGTCGATCGGCAGCGAGGAGCACCAGTACGAGGTCTCCGAGGACCGCGCCGTGCTCGCACCGGGCTTCAAGGCCCTCGACGAGCGCGAGCGCAAGATCCTCCAGCTCCGCTTCTTCGACGGCCTGACGCAATCGCAGATCGCGCAGCAGGTCGGCATCTCGCAGATGCACGTCTCCCGCCTGATCCGCCGGTCGCTCGAAAAGATCCGCGACGAGATCGCCTCGGACGAGGAGACCGGCGCTCGCAGCGCCCGCTAGCCCTTCGTCACGAAGCCGGCACACTCGCGTAACCGGGCCTGGCCCCTGCCTGTGGAACAGCCGTGCGCGGCGGCTCCCTGAGCCAAAGGCAGGGGCCAGGCCCCCGCCTTTGAACCCTCACCCGAGCGACGCGAACCCGAAATCGAGCAGCCGTGTCGCGTCGTCGTACATGTTCGACGAGTCGAGAACCACAGCGATGAGCGAAACACCGCCGCGCGTCGCCGACGCGACGAGGCACGGCCCGGCTTTGTGCGTATAGCCGGTCTTCACGCCGTCCGCGCCGCGATACGAGCGCAGCAGCCGATTGTTGTTCACGTAGATCTTCGCGTACGTCGGCGCCGACCACTTCACGTGCGCGACCTTCTTGCGCACGATGGCGCGGAAGCGCTCGTTTCGCATCGCCACGCGGGTCAGCGCCGCGAGATCCCACGCGCTCGAGTAGTTGTCGGCGTCCTTGACGCCGCTCGGGGATGAGAAGTGCGTGTCGCGCAGGCCCAGCCTGTGCGCCTCGGCGTTCATCTCCCGAATGAAGGTCCATTTTTCGCCGGCCGCCGCGATCGCCAGCGCGAGGGCGTCGTCGTTCCCGGAGAAAAGAAGCATCGACGTGAAGAGCTTCCACGCCTCGACGCGCTCGCCCGCGCGAAGGCCCTCCCGCACGAGTGGGACACGCGGCACCGACCGGTCGACGGTGACGATGTCGTGCGGCTTGAGCGCCTGCAGGGCGAGGAGCGCGGTCATGATCTTCGTCGTCGAGGCGACCTGACGGCGCTCGTGGGCCCTGCGCGCCCATAGTACCCGGCCGGTCTTCGCATCCACGACCACCGCCGCTGCGCCGGCGAGCCGCGGCGAGAACTCGTGGCGAAGCAAGGAGCCGCCAAGGAGCAGCCGCTCGGGTTGGACGACCGCGGCCTGCACCCGAACGAGCGGATGGAGCGAACGCGCGGTGGCGAGCTGGGCGCTCGAGGCGAGGGAGTCAGAGGGCTTGTGTGAGCCGATCCATGCGCCGCCGATGCCTGCGAAGACCACGAGGAGCCCGACGGGGGTCAGGCGGCGCAGGCGATACCGGTAGCGCTTTCTGCGCACGGGCGGCACGAGACGATCCTACGACGCTGGTCGGCGATTTCCTCACCCCTACAATGAACCGCCGATGCGCACGTCGAACGAGATCCGTGAGGGCTTTCTCTCCTTTTTCGAGGAGAAGGGCCACCTGCGCCGCCCCTCGGCGCCGCTCGTGCCGCGCGCTGGCGACCGCTCGACGCTCCTGACCGTCGCGGGCATGCAGCCGCAGATGCCGTACTTCCTCGGCCAAGAGGAGCCGCCCGCGCCGCGGACGACGACGGCCCAGAAGTGCTTCCGCACGCCCGACATCGACGAGGTCGGCCTCGACACCTTCCACCTGACCTTCTTCGAGATGCTCGGCAACTTCTCGTTCGGCGACTACTTCAAGGAAGGGGCGATCGAGTACGCGACCGAGTTCATCAAGGAGCGGCTGAAGCTCGACTGGGACCGCATCTGGATCAGCGTCCACGCCGGCGATCCCGAGCTGAAGCTCGGCCCGGATACCGTGGCAATCGACCTCTGGAAGAAGATCGGGGTGCCGCCCGAGCGCATCGTCGAGCTGCCGTCCTCCGAGAACTTCTGGTCGGTCGGCGGCCCAGGGCCGTGCGGCCCCGACTCGGAGATCTACTACGACTTCGGAGAAGAGGCCGGCTGTGGCGAGCCGGACTGCAAGCCCGGCTGCACGCGTTGCGAGCGCTTCCTCGAGTTCTGGAATCTCGTCTTCATGCAGTACGAGCTCCACGCGGACGGGACGCTCACCGAGCTGCCCAAGCAGAACATCGACACGGGGCTCGGCCTCGAGCGCACGGCGCGCATCGTGCAGGACGTCCCGTCGGTCTACGACACCGACGGATACCAGCGGATCATGCAGTGGATCGCCGACCAGTCGGGTGTCGCGTACGGCGACTCACCCGACGCGACGAAGGCGCACCGCGTGCTCGCCGACCACGGCCGCGGGATGACGTTCCTCGTTGGCGACGGCGTCACGCCTTCGAACGAGGGGCGAGGCTACGTCTTGCGGCGCATCATTCGGCGCGCTGCGCAGCACGGCCTGCGAATCGGCATGCAGGCACCCTTCCTGGCCGGCCTTGCCGAGGCGGTGATCGAGCAAATGGGAGAGGCGTATCCCGAGCTCGTCCAGCACCGCGCCGAGATCACGCAGCTCCTCACTGCCGAGGAGGAGCGCTTCGCCGAGACGCTCGAGCGCGGCATGAAGCTCTTCGAAGAGGCGGCCGCACAGGGGCGGATCACTGGTGAGGACGCGTTCACGCTCCAGGCGACGTACGGCTTCCCGATCGAGCTGACGCAGGAGCTCGCGCGCGAGCGCGGCCTCGAGGTGAACGACGAGGAGTACACGCGGCTCATGGAGGAGCACCGCGAGATCTCGCGTCAGACGAGCAGGGTGCAGGTCGACGTGCGCTTCCCGAACGCGCCGCGCACCGAGTTCGTCGGGTACGAGCGCACCGAGGTGCTCACCGGGATCACGGCGTGCGCGGATCTCGGTGAGGGTCTCTTCCAGGCGAAGCTCGAACAGTCCCCGTTCTATCCGGCAGGCGGCGGGCAGGTCGCCGACACGGGCGTGATCGAGAAGGAGACCGGCGAGCGCGCGGAGCTCGTCGAGGCGCTGCGGCTCGAGAACGACCAGGAACTCGTCTTCCGCGGCGAGGGCTTCGCGCAGGGCGACCGGGTGAAAGCCGTCGTCCCCTGGAACACTCGTTTCCCGACGCAGGCGAACCACACGGGGACGCACATCCTCCACGAGTGCCTGCGCGAGGTGCTCGGCGGCCACGTCAAGCAGGCCGGCTCGGCCGTGCGGCCGGACAAGCTCCGCTTCGACTTCACCCATCCGCAGGCGCTGACCGCAGACGAAAGGACGGAGATCGAGCGGCGCGTGAACGAGCGCGTCTTCGCGAACCTCCCGGTGCGAATCTACGAGACGACGATCGACGAGGCGCGGAAGCTCGGCGCGCAGATGCTCTTCACCGAGAAGTACGGCGCGATCGTCCGCGTCGTCGACATCGACGGCTGGTCGGTCGAGCTCTGCGGCGGAACGCACGTGCGGTCGACGGCCGAAGTCGGGCCGTTCGCAATCCTTTCCGAGGGCTCGGTCGGCTCGGGCGCGCGGCGCATCGAGGCCGTCACCGCAGGCGAGGCGTTTGCCTATCTGCACGAGCAGGCGCGCGAGGCGGACGAGCTTCGAGTCGAGCTCGAGCGCGTGCGCAAAGAGTCGAAGCAGCCGACCGCGCGCGACGACGTCGACGTGAACGTCGTGGGCAAGGAGGGAAACATCCTCTTCGTCGAGGTCAAGGGCGTGAAGGGCGGGCCGCTCCGTGATCTCTCGGACCGGCTGCGTCAGCAGGAGAAGGCCGACGGCGCGATCGTCGCCTCGGTCGAGGACGGCCGCGCGTTCCTCGTCGTCAACTTCGACGAGTCGCTCGTGCAGCGCGGCCTCGACGCATCGAGCTTTGTGCGCGAGCTCGGCAAGCACATCGGCGGCGGCGGCGGCGGCAAGCCGACGCTCGCCGAGGCGGGCGGCAAGAACCCCGGCGGGGTGCGCGAGGCGCTCGAGGCGGGCAAGCAGGCCGTGGCGGCGGCGTTGCGCTCGTGAAGGTGATGGCGCTCGATTTCGGCTCCGCGCACACCGGCGTCGCCGTCTCCGACCCGACGGGGGTGATCGCGCGGCCGCTCTGCGTCGTCGAGCGGGCGGCGAGCGAGAAGGGGCTGAACGAGCTCGTCCGCATCGTGGAGGACGAACACGCGGAGCAGGTCGTTGTCGGGCACCCGCTCACGCTGCGCGGCGAGCGCGGCGAGCAGGCGCGTGCGACCGAGAATTTTGCGACGGCCCTGCGCGCGCTGCTCGAGGTTCCCGTCGTCCTCTTCGACGAGCGCTTCACGACCGATCTCGCCCAGCAGACCCCCTCGGACACCCCCGAGGATGCTCGGGCGGCGGCGCACCTGTTGTCGAGCTACCTCGCGTGGTCGAGCGCCGCCCCGGCGTGATGCCGCCGAAGCCGGGGCCGCCGCCCCGGCAGGTGTCGCGACGGAAGATCGTGCAGCGCCGGCTCCTGGCGCTTGGAGGGGTCGCGCTCGCGGCGCTGGTCGTCTTCGCGCTCGTGAAGGTCACGGGCCGGAGCAGTTCGGCACCTCCGCCGACGACGGCGCCGATCGTGTTCGCGAAGCCGTTCCGGATCGTCTTCCCCGAGGGATTCAATCGCGAGGAGATGGCGCACCGAGTGCAGGTCGTCGCGAAGATCGCGCAGGGCAAGAGCAAGAAGCGGGTCCGCCTGTCGAGGACCGGGTACCTCGCATGGTCGCGACCCCGCGCCGTCCCGGGCTTCGGCTCGAAGAGGCGCAACCTCGAAGGGTTCCTGTTCCCGGCCACCTACGACTTCCTCGCCGGCACGACCTCGAAGCTGCTCGTCGAGAAGCAGCTCGAGGCATTCCGCGTGAACTGGGGGAAGATCGACCTGAGCTACGCGCGGAAGAAGAACCTCACACCGTACGACGTGCTGATCATCGCCTCGCTCGTGGAGAAGGAGGCACTGGCGCCCGACGAGCGGCCGCTCATCGCCGCTGTCATCTACAACCGGCTCCACGAGCGCATGAACCTCGGCATCGACGCGACAACCCGGTACGGCCTGCACGTGCCGGGCAACAAGTCCCTCAGACAGTCGCAGCTCCAGAGCGACAACCCCTACAACACGCGGAACCCGAACATCGTCGGCCTCACGCCGACGCCGATCGCGAACCCGGGGCTCGCCTCCATGCAGGCGGCGGCGCATCCGGCGAAGGTGGGCTACCTCTACTTCGTTCGCAAGCCGGACAAGGTGCACCACTACTTCACCCGCAGCTACCAGGACTTCATCAACCATCAGATCGCCTACGGCTACAAGTGAGCGAGCTCGTCGCGCTGCTCGGGCATCCGGTCGCGCACTCGCTCTCGCCGCGCATGCAGAACGCTGCGTTCGCAGCGCGAGCCCTCGACTGGGAGTACGTCGCGATGGACGTCCTGCCCGAGCGGCTCGACGAGGCCGTGCGTGGACTTCTGGCTCAGGGGTTCTCGGGCGCGAACGTCACGGCACCGCACAAGGCCGGGGTGGCGCAGATCGTCGGGTCGGCGCTTCCGTCGGTGAACACGCTCGTCGTTCGCGACGGGCAGTTCGAGGCGCATTCGACCGACACCGCAGTGCTCGAAGGCGTGCCGACGGAGCGGCCGGCGATCATCGGTGACGGCGGCGCAGCGGCGGCATTTCTGCTCGCGCTGCCGCACGCTCGCGTCTTCTCGCGACGCACCGAGTGGCCGCCGGACGCCTCCGGCTCCGACCTCGTGATCAACGCGACACCGGTCCGCGACGAAGTACTCGTCGAGCTCGGTCCGGGCCAGACGCTCGTCGACCTCCCGTATCCTCGCACCGCAACTGCGGACGCCGCGGAGGCGAACGGCGCGCGCGTGTTCGACGGCCTCGAGGTCCTCGTCGCGCAAGGCGCCGCGTCGTTCGAGCTCTGGACGGGCGTCGCCGCGCCGGTGTCCGTCATGCGTAGGGCACTAGGCTTGTCCGTGTGACGCTGGTACTCGCAACGGCGGGCGAGTCGCACGGGCCTGCGCTCGTCGCCATCCTCGCGGGCCTGCCGGCGGGGCTCGTGCTCGAGCGGCGCGCGATCGACGCCGATCTCCGCCGCCGCCAGCAGGGCTACGGACGCTCGCCGCGGCAGCAGATCGAGACGGACGAGGTGGAGGTGCTCGCCGGCCTCCGGCACGGCCGCACGCTCGGCACGCCGCTGGCGCTCGTCGTGCGCAACCGCGACCACAAGAACTGGACGTGGGGGATGAGCCCGTGGCCACCGGAAGGCGAGCCTGAGGGCAAGGGAACCAAGGAAGTGACGCTTCCGCGTCCGGGCCACGCGGATCTTGCGGGCGTCCAGAAGTACGGTCACTCGGACGTGCGCGACGCGCTCGAGCGGGCGTCGGCGCGCCACACGGCCGTGCACGTCGCGGCCGGCGCGGTCGCCAAGGCGCTGCTCGGGCACATCGGCGTCTCGGTCAGCGGCGAGGCCTTGCCGGAGGCGGGTGCGGATCCCGCGGCGGTGGACGCCGCGCGCGCAGCTCGGGACACGCTCGGCGGCGTCGTCGAGGTGCGCGCGCGCAACGTCCCGCCGGGGCTCGGCTCGTACGCGCGCAAGGAGGACCGTCTCGACGCTCGCTTCGCAGCGGCGCTGATGGGCATCCAGGCGGTGAAGAGCGTCGAGATCGGCGACGGGAGGGCGCTCGCGCAGCTGCGGGGGTCGGAGGCGCACGACGAGATCTACCGCGACGAGCAGCGCGGCATCTACCGGGAGACGAATCGGGCGGGCGGGCTCGAGGGCGGCATGTCGAACGGAGAAGAGATCGTCGTGCGCGCCGCGATGAAGCCGCTGCCGACGCTGATGCAGCCGCTTGCCTCGGTCGATCTCGAGACGGGCGAGCCTGCGACTGCGCTCGTGGAGCGGAGCGATGTCTCCGCAGTCGAAGCGCTCGCCGTCGTCGCGGAAGCGGCAGTCGCGTGGGAGCTCGCGCGCGCCGCCCGTGAGAAATTCGGCGGCGATGCCGTCGGCGACTTCGTCGGCGCGTGGCGCGCCTACGTGGAGCGGATCGACTGGCAGCCGCGCGGGGCGTGACGGCTCCCGTGGTGTCTGACACCAGGGCTACGCCCTTTGGGCGCATACGATTTCTGCAAGTTTCCGCGCGCACGCCGTGGAAGCGCGGTCGTTCGTCACGAAAGTGTGACGACTTTGCAACGGTGTCTGACACCAGGTCACGGCTATGAGGGACAAGCACGTCGCGATCGTCGGGTTCATGGGCGCGGGGAAGACGACGCTCGGCGAGCAGGCGGCCGCGCGAGCAGGGCGGCCGTTCCTCGACCTCGACCAGGAGATCCAGCGCCGCACCGGGACGACGATCGTCGAGCTCTTCGCGAGGGGCGAGAGCGGCTTTCGCAGCGTCGAGGAGGAGATCGTCTGCGACGTGCTCGCGCGCACCGATCCGCACGTGCTTGCGCTCGGCGGCGGAGCGGTGCTCTCGGAGCGCACGCGCGAGGAGCTTCGGCGCCGCGCGACGACGCTCCACGTTCCGGTCGGCGTCGACGAAGCGTGGAGGAGGGCGGAGGGAACCGGTCGTCCGCTCGCCCAGGGCCGCGAGCGTTTCGGCGAGCTCTACGAGGAGCGGCGCCCGCTCTACGAACAGGTCGCCGATGCAGTCGCCCGGGATGCGGACGACGTCGTGCTCGCCGCGGCCGGCGTCCACGTCGAGTCCGGCGCTTTGCAACGGCTCGGCGAGCTCGTCCCCGGCGGCGGCCCGGTGGCCCTCGTCAGCGATCCGCACGTCGCCGGGATCCACGGCATGGACACGCAGCTCGCGCTCGGTCCGCGCCTCGCGGAGATGCACGAGCTGCCGCTCGGCGAGGAGGCGAAGACGCTCGCCGCCCTCGACCGCCTCTGGCAGGACCTCCGCCTCGACCGCACGGGAACGATTGTCGCGCTCGGCGGCGGCTGCACGACCGACGCGGCCGGCTTCGCCGCCGCCACGTATATGCGCGGCGTGCCGTGGGCTCCGGTGCCGACGAGCCTCGTCGCCCAGGTCGATGCGGCGATCGGCGGCAAGACGGGAATCGACCTGCCGCAGGGCAAGAACCTCGTCGGAGCGTTCCATTGGCCCGCGCGGACGATCATCGACCCCGCGCTCCTCGCCACCCTCCCGGAGGCACAACGCCGCGAAGGGCTCGCGGAGGTCGTGAAGACCGGGTTGCTCGCCGGCGAGCCCTTCTGGGAGCTGCCCGACAACGAACTCGTCCGGCGCACCGCCGCGTTCAAGGCGGCGCTCTGCCTTCGCGATCCACACGACGACGGCGAGCGGAAGATCCTCAACCTCGGGCACACGTTCGCGCACGCACTCGAAGCTGCGGCCGGATACGAAGGGCTCACGCACGGCCGCGCGGTCGCGCTCGGTCTGCGCGCCGCACTACGACTGTCCGGCAGGGACATCGGCCAGGTGGAGGAGATCCTCCGACCGAAGCCGGTCGAGGTCGACCGGGACAGGGCCTGGGCGGCCATGCAGCGGGACAAGAAGGCCGTCGGCGGCGAGCTCCGGCTCGTCCTGCTCGGCGACGACGGACCCCGCTTCGACGTCGCAGTGCCCGCCGCCGAAGTGCGCGCTGCGCTGGACGAGCTGATCGCCGGATAGAGTCGCGCCGGTGCGGGTGATCGTCCTCAACGGGGTCAACCTGAACATGCTCGGGCGGCGGGATCCGACCCTCTACGGCGGTCTCTCGATCGCCGAGCTCGAGAGCCGCATCTACCAGTGGGGCCGCGAGCTCGAGCTGACGGTGCAGTGCCGCCAGACCAACAGCGAAGGCGAGTTCGTCAAGTGGTGCCACGACGCCTTCGACAACACAGACGGCATGGTCGTGAACCCCGGCGCGTGGTCGCACTACGCCTGGTCGATCCACGACGCGCTCGAGATGCTTCCGATCCCGGTCGTCGAGGTGCACCTCTCGAACATCGACGAGCGCGAGGAGTGGCGGCGCAAGTCGGTAATCAAGGATCTCGTCGCCACGCGGTTCATCGGCAAGGGCCCGGACGGCTATCGCGAAGCCCTCGTATACCTCAAGGAGAACGCATGAACGACCGCATCGCACGACTGGTCGAGCGGATCGACGATCCGCTGCTCGTCACGAACCCCACCAACGTCGTCTACCTCGTCGGCTTCGAGAGCTCGAACGCCGCCTTGCTGGTCGAGCGCGACCGAGTCCGGCTCTTCACCGACTTCCGCTACGTCGAGGCCGCGCGGGCGGTCGACGGCGCCGATGTCGTGCAGACGCGGCGGGACGTCATCGGCGAGATCGCCGACACGCTTTCCGGCCGCATCGCGTTCGAGGCGGCGACGCTCACCTACGCGCTCTACGAGGTCTTGCGCGACGGGGGCATCGAGACGGTGCCGACGAAGGGCGTCGTGGAGGGCCTGCGCGCAGTGAAGGACGAGCAGGAGCTCGACACCATCCGCCGCGCGTGCGCGATCACGGACCGCGTGTTCGAACGGCTCACCGAGGTGCCGTTCGTCGGCCGTACCGAGCGCGAGGTCTCGTGGGACCTCACGCAGCTCTTTCACGAGGAAGGAGGGCAGGGCCTCGCCTTCGAGTCGATCGTCGGCGCGGGTCCCACCGGCGCGAGGCCGCATGCGCGTGCCGGCGACCGCCGGATCGAGGCCGGGGAGCTCGTCGTCGTCGACGCCGGCACGACGATCGACGGCTACGCGTCGGACTACACGCGCACCTTTGCCACCGGCCCTCTCGGCGACGAGGCGAAGGAAGCCTACGAGACCGTCCTCCTCGCCCAGCAGGCAGCCCTCGACGGCATTCGCGCCGGAATCACGGGCGTCGACGCGGACCTGCTCGCGCGACGCGTGATCGACGAGAGCCCGTTTGCCGGCACACTCGGACACGGGCTCGGGCACGGCCTCGGCCTCGACATCCATGAGGCGCCGCGGCTCTCGACCGAGTCGAACGACACCCTCGTCCCCGGCAACGTCGTCACGGTGGAGCCGGGGATCTATCTCGAGGGCCGCTTCGGCATCCGCATCGAGGACGACGTCGTCGTCACCGAAGACGGCGTCGAGAACTTCACCGGCTTCCGGAAGGAGCTGATCGAAGTCGGCTAGCAGCACGAGCTAGACTGGCCGCCGCCGATGGCCGAACAGGTTGACACGAACAGCTTCAAGAACGGGATGCACATCGAGCTGGACGGCAAGGTCTGGCGCATCCTCGAGTTCCAGCACGTGAAGCCGGGCAAGGGCGGCGCGTTCGTCCGCACGAAGCTCCGGAGCCTCGACGCAGGCGCCGTCGTCGACAGGACGTTCCGCGCCGGCGAGAAGTTCGCGCGCGTCCACACCGAGGTCAAGAACGCGCAGTACCTCTACGAGGACGGCTCTGATGCGCACTTCATGGACTCGGAGAGCTACGAGCAGTTCTCCGTGCCGCGCTCGGAGATCGAGGACGAGCTCACGTTCATGCAGCCGAACGCGACGGTGCAGGTGCTCGCGGTGAACGGGAAGCCCTCGAACGTGCAGCTGCCCGCGTCCGTGGAGCTGACCGTGACCGAGACGGAGCCCGGCGTGAAGGGCGACACGGTCTCGAACGTCACGAAGCCCGCGACGCTCGAGACCGGCGCGGTCGTGCAGGTGCCGCTGTTCGTGAACGTCGGCGACCGCCTCAAGGTCGACCCGAAAGAGAAGCGCTACATCAGCCGCGCATAAAGAGATGCGCGAGGTCGCGGCGCTGTCGCTCGTCGGTGCGGTTGCCGGTGCAATCGGCGGCGTCGTATTCTGGGCTGCGCACGGCGAGACGACGCTCACACGCGCGATCGCGTACGGGCTGTGGGTTGCAGCGACGCTGTGCCTCGCGCTGATGATCGTCGTGGGCCGCAAGCTCGTCTGGCGCCGGACGAGCCTGCCGGTGCCCGAAGCCTGGGTGTGGGTGACGACTGCCGTGGTGCTGACGATCGCCGGCGCGGCGATCGACGCGGCCGCGAGCTGAAGGCGCGGTAAGGTCCCGCCCTGTGCCGACGCTCGCCGACACGACGATTCGCCTGCTTGGACAGGAGCCGCTGGCGGGCGTCATGCCGACCGCCGAGCAGCTTCGGCTCGCCGAGATCCTCGACGGCGCGGGGTTCGCCTACCTCGAGGTCTCCGGCGGCGGCTGCTTCGACGCGGCGGTCAAGCGCGGCCTCGAGAGCCCCTGGGAGCGCATCCGCGCCCTGAAGTCGCGCGTGAAGACGCCGCTCGGGCTCGCGCTCCGCGGCCGCTTCCTCGTCGGCTCGAAGCCGGTCGATGCCGACTTCGCCCGGCGCTTCGTCGCCTCGGCGGCCCAGAACGGGATCGACGTCTTCCGGCTGCACGACCCCCTCAACGACGTCTCGAACCTGCGGGAGGCGGCCGAGGCGATCGTCGCCGCCGAGCGCGACTTCGAGGCGGGCCTCGTCTACAGCCCGGGCCCGACCGGTGAGGTCGACGGGCTGATCGAGCGCGCGAAGGCGCTGCCCGAGCTCGGCGCGGTGCGCGTGCTCCTCCACGACCCCACCGGATCGCTCCAGCCGCACAAGGCCGAGCATCTCGTCGGGGCGCTGGCCGAGGCGAGCGGCCTGCCGGTCGGCATCTACGTCCAGGGGTCCGGCGGCAGTGCGCTCGCTGCCACCCTCGCCGCGGCGCGCGCGGGCGCGCAACTCGTCGCGTGCTCGATCTTTCCGCTCGCGCTGAGCCTGCACCGCGTCTCCGGCGAGGCGCTCGCGGAGGCGCTCACGGGCATGGGGCTCGACCCGGGCGTCGACGTCGCGACGCTCTGGAAGGCGTCCGAGCTCGTCGACGAGCACCTCGGCGACGAGCCGGTCGCACCGCTTGCACCGCGGATCGCGGTCCGCGCAGCGCAGCACGACCTCCCGGCCGGCCTCGTCGCGGGAGTGGACGCGACGCTCCGCGCGCAGGATGCCGGCGACCGGCTCGAGGAGGTGATAGAGGAGCTCGACCGGATCCGAGCCGAGGTCGGCTGGCCGCCGCTCGCCGCGCCGATCGGCCAGGTGCTCGCGTCCCAGGCGCTGCTCAACGTGCTCTCGGCGAGCAGGTACCTCACAGTCGTCGACGAGCTGCGCGCGCTCGTGTCCGGATACTTCGGCGAGCCGCCTGAGCCGATGGATCCCGCGGTCGTACGCGCGGTCGAGCTGACGAACGACCCCGAGACGGTGGACGACGTGGTCGCACCGCTGAGCGAGATCCGCGAGCAGGCCGAGGGGATGGCGGCGAGCGAGGAGGAGCTGTTGCTTCTCGGGCTCTTCGGCGACGACGCGCAGCGACTGCTGCAGTCGATACGCGGCCGCACGAGCGCCGACGACGACGACCTCTCCGCGGTCGACAAGGCGCGTGCCGAGCGAATCCGCGACATGGTGCGCATCGTCCAGGAGTCGGGCATCGGCGAGATCACCATCGAGGAGTCGGGAATGCGCGTCACCGTGCGCTCGTCCTCGGATCTGCCGCCCTCGCCGGCCTCCACGTCGCCGCTTGCGATCCCCGAGCCGGAAGCGGCGCCGGCCCTGCGCCCGTCGAACGGGCTCGTCGCCGTCGAGTCGCCGATGGTCGGAACGTTCTACCGCGCGCCGGAGCCGGGTGCGCCGCCGTTCGTGGAGGAGGGTGACGTCATCTCCGCCGGCCAGACGCTCTGCATCCTCGAGGCGATGAAGCTGATGAACGAGGTCAAGTCCGACCTCGAAGCGGTGGTGCGCAAGATCCACGTTGGCAACGCGCAGCCGGTCGAGTTCGGGCAAGTGCTCTTCGACCTCGAGCCGCTCACCGGGCGCCCGCTCGACGCGGTCTGATGTTCACGAGGGTCCTGGTAGCGAACCGCGGCGAGATCGCCGTGCGCGTCATCCGAGCGCTGCACGAGCTCGGGATCGAGGCCGTGGCCGTCTACTCGACCGCCGATGCCGACGCGCAGCACGTTCGCCTCGCGGACCGCGCCGTGCGCATCGGCCCGCCGCCGGCGTCGGAGAGCTACCTGCGAGTTCCGGCCATCGTTGCCGCGGCGGCGACGACCGGCTGCGAGGCGGTGCATCCCGGGTACGGGTTTCTCGCGGAGAACGACGAATTCGTGCGGGCGTGCGAGGAGAACGACCTCGTCTTCATCGGGCCCCCGGCGGACGTGATGGCGGCGATGGGCGACAAGGCGCTCGCGAAGGCCGAGATGCACAGGGCGGGCGTGCCGCTCGTGCCCGGCTCCGACGGCGCCGCGACCCTCGAGGAGGCCAAGCTTGCCGCCGAGGAGCTCGAGTACCCCGTGCTGCTGAAGGCGGCCGCAGGCGGCGGCGGCCGCGGCATGCGGCTCGTCGGCGGTCCGGCGGAGATCGACGCTGCCTACTCCCAAGCCTCGGCGGAGGCGCTCGCCGCCTTCTCCGACGGCACGCTCTACGTCGAGAAGGCGATCTCGCCCGCGCGGCACGTCGAGATCCAGGTGATCTGCGACAACCACGGGAACGTCCTCACCTGCGGTGAGCGCGAGTGCTCGATCCAGCGCCGCCACCAGAAGCTGATCGAGGAATCGCCGTCGCCGGCGCTCGACGCTGAGTTGCGCGAGGAGATGGAGTCGGCGGCCGAGCGCGCATGCAGGCACATCGGCTACCGCAATGCCGGCACGTTCGAGTTCCTCGTCGGGCCCGACGGTTCGTTCTCGTTCATCGAGCTGAACGCGCGGCTGCAGGTCGAGCATCCGGTGACGGAGGTCGTGACACAGCTCGATCTCGTGCGTATGCAGGTGCGCGTCGCCGCGGGCGAGCGGCTGCCGTTGACGGGCCGTGCCCCACGCTCGGGACATGCGATCGAGATGCGGATCAACGCGGAGGATCCGACGCGCGGCTTCGCCCCGGCCCCCGGCCGCCTCGAGCGCTTCCGCCCGCCGCTCGGTCCCGGCGTGCGGGTCGACACCTTCGTCGAGGACGGATGCGTCATCTCGCCGTACTACGACTCGCTGATCGCGAAGGTGATCGTGAGCGACGACACTCGGGACGCGTGCATCGCGCGGGCGCGGCGGGCACTGCTCGAGCTCGACGTGCAGGGTGTGCCGACGACACGTGACGCCGCGTTCGAGATCCTCGGCAGCGACGAGTTCCGAAGCGGCGAGTATTCCACCTCGTTCATCGACGAGGCGGGGGCGAGGTTGCCGGCGCTGGCGGGAGCATGAAGATCCTCTCGCCGGGAGTGAAGGTGACCGACGCCGTCGTGACGCAGATCGTCGTGCGGGCGGCCGAGACCGTTGAAGGGGCACGGGTTCGGCGGCCGCGGCGCCACCTCGCGGTCGAGCTGGACGACGGGGAGGCGCGGGTCGAGCTCGAGCTCGCCGTCTCCTTCGGCAAGGTGCTGCCCGACGTCGCCCGCGACGTGCAGGAGCGGGTCGCCGCCGCGCTCGGCACGATGTGCGGCGTGAACGTGAAAGCCGTGGACGTGTCGGTCGAGGAGCTCAGCTGATGGCGCCGATCAGCCGCCGCGAGGCGCGAAAGTCCGCGCTCACGCTGCTCTATCAGTGGGACGTGACCGAGCGGGCGCCGGGAGAGCTCTACGAGGGCGAGATCGACGACTACGCGCAGACGGTCACCTCGGCGGTCGTCCGCGACGCCGCGGAGCTCGACCGTCGGATCACGGAGGCGGCCGCCGAGTCGGGCTGGACGGCCGACCGTCTCGGTGCCGTCGAACGGAACATCCTGCGGATCGCGATCCACGAGCTCGACACGGGCGAGATCCCGGCACGGGCCGTGATCGACGAGGCCGTCACCCTCGCCAAGCAGTATTCGACTCGCGAGGCCGGCCGGCTCGTGAACGGGATCCTCGACCGCATCTACAAGGAGGCTGCCGCATGACCACTGAGGATTCCCTGACGCGAGCCGAGGAGCTGCTCGCGCGACTCGAGGCTGCACGGGGCGAGCTCGATCGGCTGGCACAGGAGGAGGGCGGCTCGCCGGAGCGGGCGCTCGAGATCCTCGGCGAGCTCTCGGAGCTCGCCAAGGGGGTCGAGGAGGAGCTCGAGCGCGCCAAGCGCGCCGCGGAGGCCGATGCCCAGAAGTCCTGAGGAGCTGCGACCGCTCGTCGAGGAGTACCTCGAGGGGCTCGAGCTGTGGCCGCAGCTGCACGGCCAGGCGGAGTCGGTTCGCTACTCGATCGCCGTCGGCGGCAAGCGAGTCCGGCCCGTGATCTGCCTCGCTGTCGCCGAGGCGGCCGGCGCGAGACCGGAGGCGGCCCTCGCGGCCGGGTGTGCGCTCGAGCTCGTGCACACGTTCTCGCTCGTCCACGACGACCTTCCGCCCCTCGACGACGACGAGGAGCGGCGAGGGCAGCCGTCCACGTGGAAGCAGTACGGCGAGGCGGTCGGGATCCTCGCCGGCGACGCCCTGCTCGCAGAGGCGTTCCGGCTCGCCACCTCGTACGAGACGCCGCGCGTCGCGCGGGAGCTCGCTGAGGCGACGCTCGGCATGATCGGCGGCCAGTACCTCGACATCACGGGCACCGCGCCGGACGAGGCGACGCTGCACAAGCTGAAGACCGGCTGCCTCTTCTCGGCCGCCGTCGGACTCGCGCTCTGGGTCGCCGCGGTGCCCGACGACGGGCAGCGCGCCTGGCGCACGTTCGGCGACGAGCTCGGCCTGCTGTTCCAGATCGTCGACGACATCCTCGACGGCGACGGCTACGCCGTGAAGCACGGCGTCGACGGCGCCCGCCGCCTCGCGGACGAGGCTGCGGAGCGCGCGCGCGTCCGCCTCGCGGGGATCGACGCGGACACCTCGGTGCTCCGGGAGATCGTCGACGGGCTCGCCGTTCGCACGACGTGAAGCCGGGCGACGTCTTCCGCGCGCGCAAGCCCGCATGAAGATCGTCGCGGTTGCAAGCGGCAAGGGCGGCGTCGGCAAGTCCACCGTCAGCCTCAATCTCGCCCGGGCGCTCGCCGCGCGTGGGGCCGCCGTCGGGCTCCTCGACGCGGACGTCTACGGGCCGGACATCCCGCTGATGCTCGGCCTCAAGCAGACGCGCGAGCTGCGCCGCTGGGACCTCGGCCGAAACCCGCGCTTCGGCCGCCTCGAGCTCGAGCCCGTGGAAGCACTCGGGCTGAAGGTGATGTCGGTCGGGTTCCTGCTCGCCGAGGGTCAGGCACTCACGATGCCGGCGGCGATGGTCGAGCTCGTTGGACGGCAGCTGATCCAGGACGTTCGCTGGGGCGAGCTCGACTACCTGATCGTCGATCTGCCGCCCGGTACCGCGGACCTCCAGCAGCAGCTGTTCTCGAATGTCGAGCTCGCGGCCGCGATCGTCGTCGTCGGGCCGCAGGATGCGGCGCATCTCGACGCACGCAAGGTGCTCGCGATGCTGCGAGAGGCGGGCGTCGCAGTTCTCGGGGCGGTCGAGAACATGCGTGGTCTGCGCTGCCCGCACTGCGGCGAGCTGGTCGACGTTTTCCCGCCGGTCGCCGACGACCGCTCGATCCTGCGCGAGCTGCCGCTGCTCGGGACGGTCCCGCTCGATCCGGCCTTCGCGCGCCTCAACGGGATACCGGAGCCCTTCCTCGCGATCGCCGACCGCGTCGCGGCGTCGCTCGGGTGAAGAAGCGGCTCGACGTCCTGCTCGTCGAGCGTGGGCTCGCGGAGTCGCGGGCGCAGGCGCAGGCGCTCGTCATGGCGGGGCTCGTCCCCGGCTACGACAAGCCGGGCCAGCAGGTCGACGAGGACGCCGAGCTGACGGTCGAGCGAGGGCCCGCCTACGTGTCGCGCGGGGGCGAGAAGCTCGCGAACGGCCTCGATGCGCTCGGGGTCGACCCGGCCGACCTCGACGCCGCCGACGTCGGTGCGTCGACCGGCGGGTTCACCGACGTCCTCCTGCAACGAGGTGCGGCCCGCGTCGTCGCGATCGACGTCGGCTACGGACAGCTGCACCCCCGGCTGCGGCAGGATCCGCGCGTCGTCGTGCTCGAGCGCACGAACGCCCGCGAGCTCACGGAGCTCCCGTTCGCACCGCAGCTCGTCGTGTGCGACGTCTCGTTCATCTCCGTTCGCACTGCCCTGCCGCCGGCCCTGCGGCTGGCAGCGCCGGCCTGGCAGGCCGTGGTGCTCGTGAAGCCGCAGTTCGAAGCGGGCCGTGCCGACGTCGGGAAGGGCGGGGTCGTTCGCGACCTCGCGGTTCGGGCGCGGGTGCTGCGTGAGGTCGCGGAGGCGGCGCTCGGATGGGGGGCGAGCGTGGCCGGCGTCGTAGACTCCGGGCTGCCCGGCCCGAAGGGCAACCGGGAGTTCTTCCTTCACCTCACGCAGGCCGACGACCCAACGCTTCCCGATGACCTCGACGAGCGGATCGCAAGAGCGGTCGCGGCCGGTTAGCACCGCCGCGATCGTCACGCACGGGCGCGTCGACGTTCACGACGCGGTCGCCCGGGTCGAGGCCGTCGCGGAGGGGGCGGGCGTCAAGCTCGTGGAGGACCCCCGCGAGGCCGGCCTCGCGATCGTTCTCGGCGGCGACGGGACGATGCTTCGCACGCTCGCAAAGCTGCTGGGTAGCGGCGTACCGGTGCTCGGCGTGAACTTCGGCCGCGTTGGTTTCCTCGCGTCGATCAGTCCGGACAACCTCGAGCGGGACCTGCAGCGAGCGTTCGCGGGCGAGTACGTGCTCGTCGAATTGCCGACGATCGAGGTCCGTCTCGACGGCGAGCGTCACGTCGCAGTCAACGACGTCGTCGCCACGAGCTCGATCCTCGGGCGGATGGTCGAGCTCGCCTGGGCGATCGGCGGCGAGGAACTCGGCACGGTCCCGTGCGACGGAATGATCTGTGCGACTCCGACCGGCTCGACGGCCTACAACCTCTCGAACGGCGGGCCCGTCCTCGTGCGGGGCCTCGACGCGATGGCCGTCACGTTCATCGCGCCGCACTCGCTGGACGCCCGTCCGCTCGTCGTTCCCCGCGGGCTCGTGGTGACGGTCCGGAACGTGACTCCGGACGTGCCGGTCGCCTTGCTCGTCGACGGTCACCGCGTCGGTGACCTCGCGCCAGGTGCCGAAGTCGCCGTGTACCTCTGCGAGCAGACGAGCCTGCTCGCGACGCTGCCCGAGATGACGTTCTTCGCTCGCTACCGCGAGACGTTCGCGTCCTGAACGGACGATGGTCGGCGTCGGATGCCGTCTCTACGATGGCTGCGTGCTCCGACGACTCCGAATCGAGAACCTCGTCCTCATCCGTGAGGCCGAGCTCGAGCTCGCGTCCGGGCTGAACGCGATCACCGGCGAGACCGGAGCGGGCAAGACGATCCTCGCGCAGGCGGTCGGGCTGCTGCTCGGGCAGAAGGGCGACGAGTCGCTCGTGGGGCCTGCCGGAGCAGATGCATACGTCGAGGCAGAGCTCGATTTGCCCGACGAGCTCGACGAGCTCGCCGAGCTGCGGCCGGACGACGAGGACTCGCTGCTCGTGGCGCGGCGCGTCTCGGCGGGCGGCCGCACGCGGGCGCTCGCCTGGGGGCGGACCGCGACGCGCGAGGACGTCGCGGCTGCGGTCGAGCGGGTCGTCGCGATGTCCGGGCAGTTCGAGCAGCGCCGCCTCGCCCGGCCGTCGTATCAGCTCGAGGTGCTCGACCGGTTCTGCGGCGAAGACCAGCTCCGTCTCCGAGCTGAGGCACGCGCCGCATGGCGCGAGCTCGCGGCCGCACGGAGGCTGCACGAGGAGCTGACTTCGAACGCCGCGCTCGCAGAAGCGAGGCTGGCCGAGCTGGGCGCGCTCGTCGAGTACACGGACGGCCTCGAGGCCGGCGACGAGGAGCGCCTGCGCGGTGGGCGCGAACGTCTACGCCACGTCGCCGACCTTGTGGAGGCCGCCGCCTCGGCCGCGGCTGCTCTGGCGCCCGAGGACGGCGACGGCGCCACCGGTCTCGTCGCGCTCGCGGAACGTGCGGTGGCCCCGCTCGAACGGCTCGCGCCGGAGCTGCAGCGCGCCGGCGACGAGCTTCGCGACGTCGAGCTGCGACTCCGCGAGACGGCGTCCGAGCTGCATTCGTTCCTCGCCTCGCTCGAGGCGGAGCCGGGGCGGCTCGAGGAGCTCGAGGCGTCGCTCGACCGGATCGCCGAGGCCAAGCGGCGATTCCGCTGCCAGACCTTCGAAGAGCTGCTGGCGCGCGCGGCCGAGGCGCGCGCGGAGCTCGCTGCGCTCGCCGACGGCGTCGATCCGGCGACAGCCGCGGCGGAAGCGCTCGCCGCCGCCGAGGCGCGTGTGCAGGCGATCGCCGACGACCTGCGCGCGGAGCGGAACGCGGCGGCCCCGGCGTTTGCGGACGCCGTCGCGTCGGAGCTGCACGACGTCGGCATGGGCGAAGGCGAGTTCGTGTGCGACCTCGGCGAGCGCGAGCTCGGAGCAACGGGCGCCGACGAGGCGGTGTTCCTCGTGCGCCCAAATGCCGGCATGCCGTTCGGGCCGGTGGCCGAGACGGCGTCAGGAGGCGAGCTGTCGCGAATCGCGCTGGCGATCGCGGCGGTGGCGGGCGGCGAAACGCTGATCTTCGACGAGATCGACGCCGGCATCGGCGGCGAGACCGCGAACGCCGTCGGGCGGGTGCTTCGCCGCCTGGCCGAGCGCGCACAGGTGATCACGATCACGCACCTCCCGCAGATCGCGGCGCTCGCCGACCGCCACTTCGTGGTCGAGAAGGTGCCCGGCGACCCGACGCACACCCGCATCGCGCAGCTCGCCGACGAGGAGCGCAAGGCCGAGCTCGAGCGGATGCTCGGCGGCCAGGAGTTCCTTGCCACGGTACGCGGCTGAGCGCGTTCTCTTCGCGCCGCTCGAGGACGTGTGGACGTTCCTGGCCGAGCCGTTCAATCTGTCCGACTGGTGGCCGACGATCTCGGGCGTCGAGCCCGACCGCCGCGGGCTCGCGCCCGGAGCGCGCTGGAAGGTGGTCGCGCCGAGCGAGCCGAGCCTCTTCCGCAGGCCGCAGGCGAGCGGCACGCTGCTCGTCCTCGACGTCGTGCCGATGCGCCGCATCGCGTTCCAGCTGCCGGCGGAGCGTGTCGACGCGGAGCTCGAGCTGGAGCCGGTCGACGAGAGCCACACGAAGGCGGTGCTGACCGTCGAGGGCTCGTGGCTGATGCGGAGCTCGTTTCCGCGGCGCGCACTCGACCGCCTGCAATCGCTGCTGCGGACCGGGGAGGAGCTGTAGACCTGGCCGACCTCCGCCGCTGCTACCCTGAAAACCCGTGAGCACACGGGCCGCCCCGAAGTACGTCTTCATCACCGGGGGAGTAGTCTCGGCGCTCGGCAAGGGGATCGTGGCCGCATCGCTCGGGCGGCTGCTGAAAGCGCGAGGCCTGCGCGTCCAGCTGCAGAAGTTCGATCCATACCTGAACGTCGACCCAGGGACGATGAGCCCGTTCCAGCACGGCGAGGTCTTCGTGACCGAGGACGGCGCGGAGACCGACCTCGACATCGGCCACTACGAGCGCTTCGTCGACGAGAACTTCCTGCGCAGCGCGAGTCACAGCGCGGGCGCGATTTGGTCCACCGTGCTCCGCAAAGAGCGCAAGGGCGACTTCCTCGGCGCGACCGTCCAGGTGATTCCGCACATCACGAACGAGATCAAGGCTCGCATCCGCCGCGCGTCCGAGAACGAGCCGACCGACATCGTCATCTCCGAGATCGGCGGCACCGTGGGCGACATCGAGTCCCTTCCGTTCCTCGAGGCGATCCGGCAGTTCCGCCGTGAGGTCGGCACGGAGAACGTGATGTACATCCACGTGACCCTCGTCCCGTTCATCGAGGCGGCAGGTGAGCTGAAGACCAAGCCGACACAGCACTCGGTGAACGAGCTGCGGCGCATCGGTATCCATCCCGATATCGTCGTCTGCCGCTCACACGAGGAGCTCTCGCGCGACATTCGCGACAAGATCGCGCTCTTCGCAGACGTCGATCCCGGCGCCGTGATCGCGAGCCCGGACGTTCCGGACGTCTACCTCGTGCCGTCTGTGCTGAAGGAGGAAGGGCTCGATCGGCTCGTCTGCGAGAAGCTCGGGCTCGGGTCCGGCGACGTCGACCTCGGCGAGTGGGCGGAGCTCACGAAGCGGATCGACGAGCGGCGCGAGCTCGTGGAGATCGCGCTCGTCGGCAAGTACGTGAAGCTCCAGGACGCGTACCTCTCCGTGCACGAGGCGCTCAAGCATGCAGGCCTCCACAACGGAAGCGCCGTCCGCGTGCGCTGGGTCGACGCGGAGAACATGTCGTACGACGAGACCGCGGAACTCCTCGAGAGCGTCGACGGCGTGCTCGTTCCGGGCGGCTTCGGGTCCCGCGGCTGGGAGGGCAAGATCCTGGCCTGCCGCGTCGCGCGCGAACGGCGGATTCCGTATCTCGGCATCTGCCTCGGCATGCACGTTGCGGTGTCCGAATTCGCACGGCACGTCGTCGGGCTCGACGGCGCCAACTCGACCGAGATGGATCCCGAGACGCCGTATCCGGTGATCGACCTGTTGCCGGAGCAGAAGGGCGTCGAGGATCTCGGCGGCACGATGCGGCTCGGCGCGCAGGCGGTCGAAGTGGGTGAGGGCACCAGAGCTCGCGAGCTCTACCGCGAAGCCGTGATCTTCGAGCGGCACCGGCACCGCTACGAGGTCAACAACCTCTACCGTGACCGGCTCATCGACGCGGGGCTCGTCGTCTCCGGCACGTTCGAGGAGGGAAGGCTCGTCGAGATCGTCGAGCTGCCCGACCATCCCTGGTTCGTCGCGAGCCAGTTCCACCCGGAGTTCAAGTCCCGGCCGACCCGCCCGACTCCGCTCTTCCAGGGGTTCGTCGGCGCCGCGCTCGCACGGGCACGGGCCCGCGCCGGCCAGACCGTCGCCGCTTACTAGTCGTCGTCCTCGGCGAGAAACCCGACGGAGACGAAGAAGGCGAGGCCCGCGACGCGGGTCTTCGTCGCGCGGTAGAAGAACGTCACCGTCGACCCGTCCTTGCGCGCCAGGAGCGTCGTACCGTGGCGGAAGCCCCGGGCGAGCATCTCGTCGTACTCGGCTGCCGCGCCCGGCTCTTGAGCGACGTCGGTAACGCGGAGGGCGAGCAGCTCGTCGCGCGAGTAGCCGAGGGCACTGCACGCGGACTGGTTGACGGCGACGTAGCGCATGTTCTCGTCTGCGACGAAGACGAGCGCGGGCCCGGAGTCGACGGCCTCCCCGAGTAGAGCCGTCTGGATCAGCACCTCTGCGCCGGTCATGGTGAGCGTCATTCTAGGATCGGGCGATGAGTTTCCAAACCCCGGCACTCGCGCTCTTCCTCGAGCTCGCCGCGATCCCGAGCCCTCCCGGCGAGGAGCGCGCGGTGGCGGACGCCGTGCGGCGGTATCTGGCCGACCTCGGCCTCGAGGCCGATGAGGACGGCTGCGGCCCGGAGATCGGCTCGACGATGGGAAACATCTACGCCCGGCTCGAGCCGACGGCGGAGGGAACGCCGCTCTTCTTCTGCGCCCATCTCGACACCGTGCCCCCGTCCGGGCCGCTCGAGCCCGTCGTCGAGGACGGCGTCGTGCGCAACGCAGGGGGAACGATCCTCGGCGCGGACAACAAGTCGGCCGTCGTCGCGATGCTCGAAGGCGTGCGGCGCGTACTCGCCGAGAACCGTCCGCACCCGGGAATCGAGCTCCTGTTCACGCCGAAGGAGGAGGTCGGTCTCATCGGCGCCTACGCTTTCGACCACGATCGGCTCCACGCGGAGCTCGGCTATGTCTACGATCAGGCCGCGCCGATCGGCGAGATCATCCTCGGTGCGCCGTGGGCGCAGGGCATGCAGGTGCGCTACCACGGGCGAGCGTCGCATTCGGGAATGTTCCCAGAGGAGGGGCGGTCCGCGATCCAGGCTGCCGCGCGCGCGATTGCCGACCTGCGCCTCGGCCGAGTCGACGAGGAGACGACCGCGAACGTCGGCGTCATCTCCGGCGGCACAGCCGGGAACATCGTCCCCGAATGGTGCGAGTTCCTCGCCGAGGCCCGCAGCCAGGACGAGCGCAAGCTCAGCTCCTTCGTGCAGGAGATGCTCGACAGCTTCACCTTCGCGGCGAGTGCCAGCGACTGTGAGGTCGAGTGGGAGTTGCGGAAGAGCTACACGGGCTACCGCTTCAAGGAGAGCGACGACGTCGTCCGGCTTGCAGCGTCTGCGCTCGAACGGTGCGGCTTCGGAGTCTCGTATGCGCTCTCCGGGGGTGCAGCCGATGCGAACGCGTTCAACGAGCGGGGACGCCGCTGCGTGAACCTCGCGAACGGCATGACGGACATCCACACACCCGACGAGCGGATAAGCGTCGCCGATCTCGACGCGATGGTCGACGTGACGGTCGCGCTCGTCGACGCTGCGCGCGCCTGATGGAGCAACGCCGGCTCGGGCCCGTTGTGGGACTCGGCACCTGGAACACGTTCGCCGACGACGCCGCGCGTGCGCGTCGCCTCGTGGAGCGGCTCGCATCGTGAGGCCCGACGATTCGCGCCTCGTGTACGACGGCAAGCTCATCGACGTCGCGCTCGAGCGCTGGGGCGACAGAGAGCGCGAGATCGTCGAGCATCCCGGAGCGGTGGCGATCGTCGCCGTCGACGCGGAGGAGCGCGTCTGGCTCGTACGGCAGCTGCGCGAGCCCGCGCGCAAGGAGCTGATCGAGCTGCCGGCCGGAACATGCGAGAGCGGGGAGGAGCCGCTCGAGACCGCGAAGCGCGAGCTGCGTGAGGAGTGCGGCCTCACCGGCGGCGTGTGGCACGAGCTCACAGCCTTCTGGACGACGCCCGGCTTCTGCCGCGAGTACATGCACGTCTACCTCGCCGAGGGCGTCGAAGCGGGGGAGGCCGACCCGGACGAGGACGAGGAGGTGGCGCTCGTCCACTGGCCCGTCGAGGAGCTCGAATCGAGGCTCGGCGAGATCGAGGACGCGAAGACGCTGGCGGGATTGCTGCTCTATCTCCGCCACCGTTCCTACAGCTAAAGTCCGCGCGTCTTGCGGATCGGTGTCGCAAAGGAGATCAAGAGTCACGAGTATCGCGTCGCGCTGACACCGGCGGGCGCGCGCGAGCTCGTGCAGATGGGGCACGAGGTGCTCGTCGAGACGACCGCCGGCGAGGGCAGTGCGTTCCCCGACTCCGACTACGAGCGCGCGGGCGCCCGCATGGTCTCGGTGGACGACGTGTGGGCCCAGTCGGAGCTTCTGCTGAAGGTGAAGGAGCCGGTGGCGGCCGAGTACCCGCGCCTGCGCGAAGGGCTCGTGCTCTTCACGTACCTCCACATCGCGGCCGACGAACCGCTCACCCGTGCGCTCGTCGAGAGCGGCGTCACCGCCGTCGCGTACGAGACCGTCGAGACCGACGACCACCGGCTGCCACTCCTCGCGCCGATGAGCGAGATCGCGGGCCGCCTCGCCGCACAGGCGGGCGCGTACTTCCTCGAGAAGCCGCTCGGCGGCCGCGGACTGCTGCTCGGCGGCGTGCCGGGGGTCGCCCCGGGCCGCGTACTCGTGATCGGCGGCGGGATCGTCGGCTACAACGCGGCGATCATCGCGATCGGCCTCGGCGCGCAGGTGACGATCCTCGACCGTTCGATCGACCGGATGCGGCACCTCGACGAGATCCTCTCGGGCCGCGTCAGCACGGTCATGTCGTCGACGCTCCAGATCGAGTCGTCGATCGCCGACGCCGACGTCGTGATCGGCGCCGTGCTCGTCCCCGGCGCGCGGGCGCCGAAGCTCGTGACGCGCGCCATGCTGGGCGTCATGAAGAAGGGGGCCGTGATCGTCGACGTCGCGATCGACCAGGGCGGCTGCGTCGAGACGGCGAGGCCGACGACGCACGACGATCCGGTGTATTCGGTCGACGGGATCACGCACTACTGCGTCGCCAACATGCCGGGAGGCGTGCCGATCACCTCGACGAAAGGGCTGACGAACGCGACGCTTCCGTTCGTCGAGGAGATCGCCGAGTTGGGGCTCGCGAGGGCGGTCGCGCACGATCGTTCGCTTGCGCGGGGAGTCAACGTGCTCGACGGCAAGCTGACCTACGAGGCGGTCGCCGAGGCGCACGGCCTCGAGTACACGCGCCTCGAAGACGTCCTGCCGCTTGCCGCCGTCTAGGACGGTTCGGCTTCGGGGGAGTCCTTCTTCGCCGGAGTGAGCCGTACGACGACCCACGTGAGGCCAGCGGCGAGGCCGATCACGCCGGCGATGTAGACGACGAAGAGGATCAGGCCGAGGGCGGTATCCATGCCGAACCTAGAATAGCCCCCATGCCCAGGAGAACAGCGCCGAAGACCGCCGGACCGAGGGCGTGCGTCATCGTGCTCGACGCGGTGGGCGCCGGCGCGCTGCCGGATGCCGACCAGTACGGCGACGAGGGCTCGAACACGCTTGCGAACGTCGCAAAGGCCGTCGGCGGCCTCGACCTGCCGAACCTCGAGGCGCTCGGGCTCGGCAACGTCGAGCCGCTCGAGGGCTGTCCGCCGCAACCCGGCGCTCCTGCCGTCGCGGGCCGCCTGTTCGAGCGCTCGAAGGGTAAGGACACGACGACCGGTCACTGGGAGTTGATGGGGATCGTCACGGCCCAGGCCTTCCCGACGTATCCGCACGGGTTCCCGCACGACGTGATCGACCCGTTCATGCATCGCACCGGCCGCGGCGTGATCGGAAACAAGCCCGCGTCCGGAACGGAGATCATCCAGGAGCTCGGTGAGCAGCATCAGGAGACGGGCAAGTGGATCGTCTACACGTCCGCCGACTCCGTCTTCCAGATCGCGGCGCACGAAGAGACGGTGCCGCTCGAGGAGCTGTACGAGGCGAGCCGGATCGCACGCGAGATTCTCACCGGGAAGCATGCCGTGGGCCGCGTGATCGCGCGGCCGTTCGAAGGCGAGGCCGGGAACTACGTGCGCACGCCCAACCGTCACGACTTCTCGCTCGAACCGCGGCGCCCGAACTACCTGTCGCTCGTTCGGGACGCCGGCATGAAGGTGCACGCCGTCGGCAAGATCAGCGACATCTTCGCGGGCCGCGACATCGACGAGTCGCATCCGACGAAGTCGAACATCGAGGGCATCCAGCAGACCGAGAAGCTGTTGCAGGAGCTGGACGCGGGGTTCGTCTTCACGAACCTCGTCGAGACCGACTCGCTCTGGGGTCACCGGAACGACCCGGTGAACTTCCACCGGTGCCTGCAGGACTTCGACCGGCGGCTGCCCGACCTGCTCGAGGCGCTGCGCCCGGGCGACCTGCTGATCCTCACGTCCGACCACGGCTGCGACCCGACCACGCCCTCGACCGACCACTCGCGCGAGCATGCGATGCTCGTCGCATACGTCGCCGGGCGGAACGCCGCCGGGCAGATCCACGAAGGTGAGTTCGCAGACGTCGGGGCGACCGTGAACGCATGGTTGAAAGGGAAGGCGCCGTCGCGCGGAATCCCCGGGCAGCCGATCCTCACGCCGTGAAGCTCGAGAGGCGGCGGTGATCCGCCCGGCCGAGCTCATCCAGCGCAAGCGGGACGGGCACGAGCTGCCCGGCGAAGAGATCTCGGAGCTCGTGCTTTCCTACGCACGCGGCGAGGTGCCCGACTATCAGATCGCCGCGTTCTGCATGGCCGTCTACTTCCAGGGGCTTTCGAGTGCGGAGACGTTTGCGCTCACGGACGCGATGGTGCGGAGCGGGGAGACGATCGATCTCGCGGGCGCGCTCGGCCGGCGCGTCGTCGACAAGCACTCGACCGGGGGTGTCGGAGACAAGACAACGCTCGCTGTCGGCCCAATCGTCGCGGCCTGCGGCGTCCCGTTCGGGAAGATGAGCGGCCGCGGGCTCGGGCACACCGGCGGCACGCTCGACAAGCTCGAGGCGATTCCAGGCTTTCGGGTCGAGCTGACCACCGAGCAGTTCGTCGCGCAGGTGCAGGAAATCGGTCTCGCGATCGTCGGGCAGACCGCGAACCTCGTTCCCGCCGACAAGAAGCTCTACGCGCTGCGCGATGTGACCGCGACCGTCGACAACGTCTCGCTCATCGCGGCCAGCATCATGTCGAAGAAGATCGCCGCCGGCGCGAACGCGATCGTGCTCGACGTCAAGGTCGGCGACGGCGCGTTCATGAAGACGCTGCCGGACGCGCAGGTGCTCGCCGAGGCGATGATCGCGCTCGGGCAGCGCGCCGGCCGCGAGGTCGTGTGCGTCCTCACCGACATGGACCAGCCGCTCGGGCGCGCGGTCGGGAACGCGCTCGAGGTCCGCGAGGCGCTCGCCACCGTCCGCGGCCACGGCCCGGCGGACTTCGCCGAGCTCGCGCTCGACGCATCCGCGCACCTGCTCGCGCTGTCGGACCTGGGTGTCGACCGCGTCGAGGCGCGCCGCCTCGCCGAGGCGGCGGTGGCCGACGGCTCGGCCGTGGCCGCGTACGAGCGGTGGGTGCGCGCGCAGGGCGGCGATCCCGACGAGGCGTCGCTGCCGAAGGCGCCGCACATCCGCGAGGTGTTCGCCCCGCGCCCGGGCCACGTCCAACGGCTCTCGGCGCTCCCGGTCGGTCTCGCGGCCCTCCATCTCGGCGCCGGGCGGCGCGAGAAGGAGGACTCGATCGACCACGCCGTCGGCGTCGTGTGCCGCAAGAAGCGCGGCGACGCCGTCGAGGAGGGCGAGCCGCTCGCGGAGATCCACGCTGCCGACGAACGCACCGCACTCGAGGCGGCGGCCGATGTGCTCGCCGCGTACGAGATCGGGGACGAGCCGCCGCGCCCACGGGCGATCGTTCTCGACACGCTGGGCTGACGGCTGCGAAGAGCGTGCCGGGCCAAGACGTGGCACCTGGCTAGATTGGACAGGTGCCTGAGCTGCCCGAGGTCGAGAGCGTGCGCGCGCGGCTAGAGCCCGTGCTCACCGGGCGCCGTTTCGAGCGCGTCGAGATCAACGACACACGGCTCGTGCGGCCGTACGAGCCTGCCGAGGTGGCGGCCGAGCTCGAAGGCGAGCGTGTCGAGGCGGTCGAGCGTCGAGGCAAGTATCTGATTGTTCGGTTCGAGTCCGGTCGCGTTCTCCTGATCCACCTCCGGATGACGGGATCGTTCCGCCACGCCACATCGGGTTTGCGCGATGACCCGCATCGGCGTGCCGTTGTCAGATTAGATAACGGATCGGACGTCACGTACCGTGACGTCCGACGCTTCGGAACGTGGCTGCTGCTCGAGCCGGGCGAGCTCGAGCCGTATCTCACTGCGAAGCTCGGCGACGAGCCGCTCGACGCGCTCTTTACCGCGGCCCGCCTCGGCGAGCTCCTCGAGAAGCGTCGCGCGCCGATCAAGGCGGCGCTCCTCGACCAGCGCACGCTCGCCGGCATGGGGAACATCTACGTCGACGAGGCATTGTGGCGTGCGCGGATCCATCCGCTGCGCCCGGCCATGAGCCTCGACAAGCCCGAGCTGCGCCGGCTGCACAAGGGCATCCGCGACTCGCTCGCCGTCGGCATCGCCCGCCAGGGATCGACGCTCCGCGACTACACGCTGCCGGACGGCACGAGCGGCTCGATGCAGACGGCGTTCAAGGTGTACGGCCGCGGCGGAGAGCCGTGCCGGCGCTGCGGGTCGCCGATCGCAAAGATGCGCGTCGGCGGCCGCGGAACGTGGTACTGCTCGACGTGCCAGCCCCTCGAACCGCCTCAGGCGGCGAGCAGCTCTTCGAGCCGGCCTTCGCGGTCGAGGCGCCAGAGCTCGGTGTAACCGCCGATCACCTTGCCGTCGATCAGGATCTGCGGCACCGTCCAGCCGCCGGTGAGGTCGAAGAGACGCTGCCGGAAGCCGGGATCGTCGTCGAGGTGGATCTCCTCGTAGGCGAGGTGCTTCGAGTCGAGGAGCGCCTTCGCCCGGACGCAGTAGCCGCACCAGCGCGTCGTATACATCTCAATTCTGGGCATCCTGAGTTCTAACGCATACCGGGCGCGATCCGTTCCCGTCCCTAGACTGGATCGGCCATGGCCGGACGTTCATACAAAACCGAGGCCGTCGTCCTGCGGTCGATTCGCTTCGGCGAGGCCGACCGGGTGCTCCACCTCTACACGCACGACCGAGGCCGGATCGGCGCCGTCGCCAAGGGCGTCCGGAAGACGAAGTCGCGCTTCGGCGGCAGGCTCGAGCCGCTCTCGCACGTCGCGCTCCTGCTCTACCCGGGCTCGGGCGACCTCCAGACGATCACCGGCGTGGATCTCGTTCGGCCGCACCAGACCGCGCGCGACGACTACTACCGGCTGAACGTCGGCCTGATCGGGGCCGAGGCGATGCTCCGGCTCTTCACCGAGCAGGAACAGAACGAGCGCGCCTTCACCGCGCTCACACGCTTCCTCGACGTGCTGGACGACGCCCCGCACGCCGCGGAGCGGCCGCAGCTCGATCCGCTCGCGCTCGCGTTCCAGCTGAAGCTGCTCTGGCTCTCCGGCTACCTGCCGCACCTGACGAGCTGCGCCGAGTGCGGGGCGGAGGACGCGCCGCTCGTCGGCTACTCGCCACGCGCCGGCGGCGCCGTATGCCGCGCCTGCGCGAACGAGGCGGAGGCGCTCGCGCTCAGCCCGGACGGCGTCGCCGGCATCGAGGCGCTGCTCGCGAGCCCGCTCGCGGACGCTGCGTCGATCGGGCTCTCGGAGCGAGCTGCGCGGGACGCGCTACGTGTCGTGACGGCGTCGTACGAGTACCACGGCGGCTTCCGCCTGCGCACTCTCTCCGCGTAGCCCGTGAAGCGCGATCTCGGCGACGGCTTCGAGCTGGACGACGACCGGACGCGAGTCGATCGCGACGCCGTCCACGCCTACCTCGGCGGCGAGTCGTACTGGGCCGAGGGACGGACGCGCGAGCGGCAGGATGAGCTGATCGACGCGAGCGATCTCGTCGTCGGCCTCTACAACGGCGGCCGCCAGATCGGGTTCGCGCGGGCGGTGGATTGCGACGCCGCCGGCTTCGTCTACCTCGCCGACGTGTACGTCCTCGACGAGTTCCGCGGGCGACGCTTCGGCGTGGAGCTCGTGCGCGAGATCGTCGAGAACGGTCCATTCGCCGATCGGCGCTGGGTGCTGCACACACGCGACGCGCACACGCTCTACGGGAAGCTCGGGTTCGGGCCGAACGAGCGGCTGCTGGAACGCGGCGCTAACCCGCCGCGGTGAACGCCGAGAAGGACATCGTCCCGCGCTCGCACACAGGTGTCGGCGGCCTGATCGGCACCTCGAGTGTGCCCTCGCCGATCGTCAGATGGAACGTGAACGCTCTCGGCTCGCACGGTCCGTCGGTCTGCTCGCTCCCGCCGGGGACGTCCGGCGAGAATCGGGCTGTCGCGACCGCCGCCTCGTGAGGCTTCAGGACGACCTTCGCCGCAGTTGCCGCTCCGGGCGTCGCGGGCTGGACGTTGGTCGGGAGAGCGCCTCCCTGCTCGCCGATCAGGAGTGCGGCGGGAAGACCGGAGACGAAGCACGCATCGGCGGACGTGTTCTCGAGCCTCAGGATGTAGCTGATCTGGCCCGCGCCGGCGCTCCCGGGCTCGACGTTGAACGTGCCGCTGAGATCAGCCGCGTTGCACGGCGGCGGCGCCGCTTGGGACGCCTGCGTCGTCACGGTCACGGTCCGCGGCAGTGTGACCGTCTCGGTGGTCGTGACCGTCTTCGTACCGCCGCAGGCCGCGACGCCGAGGACGAGCAAGGCCGCGAGCGCGACGCGTCTCATGTCTTCGGCGAGCTCCACGGCTGCTCGAGCGCATCCTCGAGCCACCCCAGGACGCCGGCGATCGGCAGTCGCTCCTGTGCGAGCGAGTCCCGGTCGCGAACCGTGACCGTGTCGTCCTCGAGCGTCTGCTCGTCGATCGTGAACGCCCACGGCGTTCCGATCTCGTCCTGCCGGCGGTACCGCCGCCCGATCTGCCCGCTGTCGTCGTACTCGACCATCCACCGCTTGCGGAGCACCTGGAGGAGCGCACGCGACTTCGACACCATCTCGTCGTTCTTCGAGATGAGCGGGAGGATCGCCGCCTTGATCGGCGCGACCTGCGGGTGGAGCCGCACGACCGTCCGGTCGCGCTCGGCGACGACCTCCTCGTCGTAGGCGTCGACAAGCATCGCCACGAAGATCCGCTCGATCGACACGGCCGGCTCGACCACGTGCGGTGTGTAGCGCTCGCCGTCCTGGCCGACCCACTCGAGCTTCGTACCGGAATGCTTGGTGTGCTGCGTCAGGTCGAAGTCACCGCGGTTTGCGACGCCTTCGAGCTCCTGCCAGCCGATCGGATAGAGGTACTCGATGTCGCTCGTCCCACTCGAGTAGTGCGACCGCTCCTCTGCGTCGTGCTCGCGGACGCGCAGCTGCGACCGGCGCAGCCCGAGGTCGAGATACCACTGGAGCCGCTGCTCGATCCAGTACTCGTACCAGCGCGGCGCCTCGCCGGGTGGCACGAAGTACTCCATCTCCATCTGCTCGAACTCGCGCACGCGGAACAGGAAGTTGCCGGGCGTGATCTCGTTGCGGAACGACTTGCCCACCTGCGCGATGCCGAACGGCGGCTTGCGCCGTGCGAGCTGCATGACGTTCTTGAAGTTGATGAAGATGCCCTGCGCCGTCTCGGGGCGGAGGAACGCGGTCGACGACGCGTCCTCCATCGCGCCGACCTGCGTCTGGAACATCAGGTTGAACTGCCGCGCCTCCGTGAGATCGCACTCGGAGTACTCGCCGGGCCGCTTGCTGGGTCGCTTCCCGCATTGGGCGTCCTCGAGCCGGTCGGCCCGGAAGCGGAGCTTGCAGGTGCGGCAGTCGACGAGCGGGTCGCTGAAGCCCGCCACGTGCCCGGACGCCTCCCAGACGGCAGGGTTGAGGATCACGGCCGAATCGAGTGCGACCATGTCGTCCCGCTCCTGGACCATCGAGCGGAACCACAGCGAGCGGATGTTGTTCTTCATCAGCACGCCGTAGTGCCCGTAGTCGTAGGTCGAGCCGAGTCCGCCGTAGATCTCGGACGACGGGAAGACGAAACCGCGGCGCCGGCAGAGAGAGACGATCTTGTCCATGGTCACGTCGGTCATCGGGCCGTACCGTATCCACCATGGCCGCCACACCCGCCATTGCACTGGCGGAGCGGGAGGGCATCCGCTTCGTCCTGCACGAGTACGAGCACGACCCGAACGCGGCGTCGTACGGGCTCGAGGCGGCCGAGAAACTCGACGTCGAAGCCGGGCGGCTCTTCAAGACCCTCGTCGTCTCGGTTGACGGAGAGCTCGCCGTCGCCTGCGTGCCTGTGACCGCCCAGCTGGACCTGAAGGCGCTCGGCAAGCGTGCGCGGATGGCGGACAAAGGGCAGGCGCAGCGCGCCACCGGCTACGTGAGCGGCGGCACGAGCCCGCTCGGCCAGCGCAGGCAGCTGCCGACGCACGTGGACGCCTCGGCGCTCGGGCACCGGACGATCCTCGTCAACGGCGGCCGCCGCGGCCTGCAGCTGGAGCTCGATCCGCGCGACCTCGTGCGCCTCACCGGCGCATGTGTCCACGAGATAGCGTCCGGCCCGTGACGAAGGCGCCGGTCGAGCTGCACGTCGTCTCGGACGCGACCGGCGAGACGGCTGCCCGTCTCGTGCAGGCGCTCGAGGCGCAGTTCCCGGACCAGGAATTCGTCGAGATCAGGCATCCGCGCGTCGAGTCGGAGGAGGACCTGCACGTCGCCGTGAGCCGGATGAAAGGCCGTCCGGCGGTCGTCATCTACACGATCGTGGAGCCGGACCTGCGCGAGGCGATGAAGATGCTCTGCCGCCGCGCAAAGCTGCACTACTGCGACCTACTAGGTCATCCGATCGAGGCGGTCGCGCGCGTCTCGGGCATGGCCGCACGGATGACGCCGGGCTCACGGCCGCCTCTCAACTCTGCGTACTTCAAGCGCATGGAGGCGATCGAGTTCGCCGTGCGCTTCGACGACGGCGTCGGTCGCGGGCTCCACGACGCCGACATCGTGCTCGTCGGCGTGTCGCGTACGTCGAAGACGCCGCTGTCGATCTATCTCGGCTACCTCGGCCACAAGTCGGCGAACGTCCCCGTCGTCAAGGGGATCGCGCCGCCGGCGCAGCTCTTCGAGATCGACCCGGCGAAGATCGTCGGGCTCACGATCGACCCGAACCGCCTCTCAGAGATCCGGCGCGCGCGCGTGCGGACGATGGGCGCACGCAACCGCCGGTACGCGGAGCTGACCGAGATCTACGAAGAGCTCGAGCAGGCCGAGAAGCTTCAGCGCCGGCTCGGCTGTCCCGTGATCGACATCTCCGAGCTCTCGATCGAGGAGACTGCTCACCGCGTGCTGCGAGTGATCGAAGAGCGGAAGACCCCGGCGTGAGAAACGAGAAGGGGTCGGTGCCGCTGCGCTACTGGGCGCTGTGGTGGACGGGGATCGTCATCTTCGACTTCGTCTTCTACGTGCTCCTGACGCCGATCTGGATCGGCCTGCGCGTCATCGCGTGGCTCGCGGAGTTCCGCGCGCGGCGCCGCCGCTAGAAAAGGACGCGCGCGGCGAGCGGCGCCTCGCTGTCAGCCTCGACGAGGTAGCCGCCGGAACCCGGCACAGACGAGACGACCTCGTGCAGCTCTGTGCCCACGTAGTGCGCGCCTGCTGCGTCGTCGAGCGCGATCCCCGCCGGAAAGCCCTCGAGCACGAGCTGCTGGTAGACCGGGCGGCGGCGCTCCTCGCCGTCGTAGTGCGGGCATGCGCTTCCCGCCAGGAAGCCGAGCCCGTCGCGCATTCCGGCCAGCTGCGGTCCGAACGAGTCCGTGACGCCTGCCTCGAACCAGCAGATCATTCCGGCGCTCCACCCGCTCAGGACGACGCCGCGCTCCCATGCCTCGCGCAGCACATCGTCGAAGCCGTGAACGCGCCAGACGGCGAGCATGTTCGCGGTGTTGCCGCCGCCGACGAGGATCACGTCGTGCTCGAGCGCGAACCCGAGCAGGTCGGCGGGAGGCCAGGGATGAAAGCGGAGCACCGAGAGCTCGGCCCGCCCGCGAAGGCGCTCGAGCCAGTCGACGGTCGCGTAGGGGTTCTCCATCCCCGCTGTGGGCACGTGGAGCACTCTCGATCCCCGGGCGAGGCCCAGTACGTAGTCGAGCATCGAATTGCGCGGGAAACTGCCGAGGCCGACGATCTGGCGGGAGGCCATGAGACCTATATGACAACATGGGCGCGCGTGACGCGCTTCGTCTACGACTTCGACGAGCCGGCCGAGGGCGGCCGAGACCTCCTCGGCGGCAAGGGCGTCGGCCTCGCCGAGATGACGCAGCTCGGCGTTCCCGTTCCGCGCGGCTTCACGATCACGACCGACGCCTGCCGCGCGTACATGCGCGAGGGCGGCTCGCCGGACGGGCTCGAGGAGGAGGTGGGCGAGCACATCGCGCGGCTCGAGGAGAAGACCGGCAAGCGCTTCGGCGACACGGAGGATCCACTGCTCGTGTCGGTGCGGTCCGGAGCCGCCGTCTCGATGCCCGGGATGATGGACACGATCCTGAACCTCGGGCTGAACGACGATGCGGTCGAAGGGCTCGTTCGGACCACGGGCAACCCGCGCTTCGCCCACGACTCGTACCGGCGCTTGATCCAGATGTTCGGCGAGGTCGTCGACGGCATCGACGGGCACCGCTTCGAGCAGGCGCTCGGCGATCTCAAACGCGAGCGAGGCGTGCAGCAGGACGTCGATCTGTCGCCTGACGATCTCGCGCGGCTCGTCGAGACGTTCAAGGACATCTACGGCCAGGAGACGGGCGGCGGGTTCCCGCAGGACGCCCGCGAGCAGCTCCGCCGCGCCGTGCTGGCCGTGTTCGAATCCTGGGACAACCCGCGCGCGCAGGTGTACCGGCGCACCTACGGCATCCCGGACGACATCGGGACGGCCGTGAACGTCGGACAGATGGTGTTCGGCAACAAGGGAGAGCGCTCCGCGACGGGGGTGTGCTTCACGCGCGACCCGTCGACCGGCGAGCCCGGCCTCTACGGCGAGTACCTGGTGAACGCGCAGGGTGAGGACGTGGTCGCCGGCATTCGCACGCCGCAGCCGATCGAGGAGATGCGGGAGCGTCTACCCGAGGCGTTCGCGCAGCTGCTCGAGACCATGACGCGCCTGGAGCAGCACTACCGCGACATGCAGGACATCGAGTTCACGATCGAGGACGGGACGCTCTACCTCCTGCAGACGCGCTCGGCGAAGCGCACCGCCGCCGCATCGGTCCGCTCCGCCGTCGACATGACGGCGGAGGGCCTGATCACGCGGGAGGACGCAATTTCACGCATCGATCCGGCGCAGCTCGACCAGCTGCTGCACCCGATGCTCGATCCGAAGGCGGAGTTCGAGGTCGCGGCGCGCGGGCTCAACGCGTCACCGGGCGCAGCATCCGGCCCGATCGTGCTCGACGCGGACACCGCCGTGGAGCGCGGCAAGGCCGGCGAGTCCGTGATTCTCGTCGGCTGGGAGACGACCCCGGACGACATCCACGGGATGATCCACTCCAAGGGCGTGCTCACCGCACACGGCGGGATGACCTCGCACGCGGCCGTCGTCGCGCGCGGCATGGGGAAGCCGTGCGTCGCCGGATGCGAAGGGCTCGAGATCGACGCGGCGACGAGGACGGTGCGCCTCGGCGGGCACGAGTTGCACGAGGGCGACACGATCACGATCGACGGCGGCACCGGCCGAGTCGTCATCGGCGAGGTTCCGCTCGTGCCTCCGGAGATCAATGAGGACTTCGAGACGGTGCTCAAGTGGGCCGACGACGTCCGGCGCCTGAAGGTACGCGCGAACGCCGACAATCCGGAGGACTCGGCAAAGGCGCGGGAGTTCGGCGCGCAGGGCATCGGCCTCTGCCGCACCGAGCACATGTTCTTCGGCGATGACCGCCTCCACCTGATGCAGGAGATGATCCTCGCCTCGGACGAACGGGGCAGGCGAGGCGCGCTCGACCGGCTGCTGCCCATCCAGCAGGCGGACTTCGAGGGCATCTTCGAAGTCATGGCAGGGCTGCCGGTGACGATCCGGCTGCTCGACCCGCCACTGCACGAGTTCCTGCCCCCGCTCGAGGAGGCGACCGACGAGCGGATGCGGCATCGAATCCGCGCGCTGACCGAGTCGAACCCGATGCTCGGCACCCGCGGGTGTCGGCTCGGGATCCAGTGGCCCGAGGTGTACGAGATGCAGGTGCGCGCCATCGCGCGCGCGGCGAAGGCGGTGCAGCTGCGCACCGGCGATGCACCGCTTCTCGAGATCATGCATCCCCTGGTCGGCTTCCGCGAGGAGCTGCACCGGCTGCGCGAGCTCACCGAGCAGGTGATGGAAGACGAGGCGCCGGAGCTCGCCTACCTCTGCGGGACGATGATCGAGCTGCCGCGCGCGGCGCTGCGCGCCGACGAGATCGCCGAGGTTGCCGACTTCTTCTCGTTCGGCACGAACGACCTAACCCAGACAACGCTCGGCATGTCGCGCGACGACGCAGAAGGCAAGTTCCTGACCTTCTATCTCGAGGACGGCGTGCTTGCGAGCAACCCGTTCGAGACGATCGACGAGGGCGGCGTCGGCGACCTGATGCGGATCGCCGTCGAGCGCGGGCGCGGCACGAAGCCCGACATGAAGCTCGGCATCTGCGGAGAGCACGGCGGGGAGGCGAAGTCGGTCGAGTTCTGCCACCGGCTCGGGCTCGACTACGTGAGCTGCTCGCCGTACCGCGTGCCGCTCGCGCGCCTCGCCGCCGCCCAGGCCGCCTTGAAGGAGGGCAGCCGGGCCGAGTACGTTGCGGCCGGTGGCTAGCTTCGAGCTCCTGATCGACGGGCGTCGCCGCTGGAAGGCGCGCTCCGAGGACGAGGTGCGGACATGGCTGCGCGAGTACTGCGACGAGCACGCCGCCGACGATCCGGATGCGGCGCACGTACAGATCCGCTGCCTATCGCGGCTCGCATGGCTGACCGGCGGCAGGCTCGTCGACCGTGACGCCTTCCTGCGCGAAGGGTGAGCCTTGTCCGGGCGCTCGTCGCCCTGCCGCTGGCGTTCGTCGTCGGGGCGCTGCTGACGCTTTTCGTCGATCCCGGTTATCCCGTATATCCGAATGCCCTCGCGGCCGCGGTCGTGCCGGCCGTCCCACTCGGCGTGCTGCTGCGACGCTCGTCCCGGCGGGTCGCATTGCTTGTGCTTTCGGCTGCGGTTCTCGGTGGCGCCGTGCTCGTCGTAACTGCGCCGTCGGCTCCCGACCGCGGACGCGCCGCGCGCACTGAGCAGGCGCTGCTCGGACTAATCTCTCCGCACCCGGGATCGCGGCCCGCCGCGGTGCGGACGGAGCCGCGGACGTCGAACGACTGGGGAATCAACCTGTGGAATCCTCCGGATTCGTACGAGACGACCCGTAAGGACGTCATGCAGCCGGGTGCGGTCGAGGAGCGGGTCGCTGCGGCGTACAGGCGGCAGCTCCGTGCACGCGGCTTCCGGCAGATCACGGCCTTCCGGCTCCACTTCCCGCTCGGGTTCGAGGTGGATGCGGTGCGCGGCGAGGGACGCATCGAGATCCAGGTTCAGAACGGCGTCGCGCTGCTCACGGCACAATGTCCGGCGTGCGCTTCGTAGCCCTCGTCGCGCTGATCCTCGCGCTCACCGCGCCTGCGCAGGCGGCGCTGAAGCCGGGCGACCGCGCCGCGATCGCCGTCTCGGTCGCGACCCTCTGGAAGGCCCCGAACGTCTACCGCACGATCGACCGGCCGGCGGTGACGAATCCCGTCGACCTCGACGCCTGGAACAGAAACCTGGCGACCGGAGCTCTTCGCCGCGACCTCACCGCGAGGGTCCAGACGCAGGCTCTCTACGGGGAGCTCGTCACGGTGATCACGGTGGCCGGCGGCTGGGCAAAGGTGGCCGTCCGCGATCAGCCTGACCCGCAGGATCCCCGCGGGTACCCCGGCTGGCTGCCGGTGTCGCAGTTGCGCAAGGGCTACGACCCAACCGGCAGCGGGCTCTCGGTGCGCGCCCGCACAGCCGTCATCGACCTGAACACGGGGCGGAGGCTGCCCGTCAGCTACGGAACCTGGCTGCCGGTCGAGCGGGCGACGCTCGACGAGAAGCGCTGGGTCGTCCGGACGCCTCAGGGATACGGCACGGTTGCAAAGGCAGCCCTCGGGCCGGCGCCGTACCCGTCGGGCGCGTCGATCGTCCGGCAGGCAAGGCGCTTCCTCGGACTCCGCTATCTCTGGGGCGGGCTCTCCGCGTGGGGCTTCGACTGCTCGGGCCTCGTGTGGGACGTCTTCCGCGTGCACGGGATGACGATTCCCCGCGACGCCGACCCGCAGTTTCGGCACGGCACGCTCGTTGCGCGAGACGCGCTTCGCCCCGGTGACCTCGTCTTCTACGGGACACAGCGCTACGTACACCACGTCGCGATCTACGCCGGTGGCGGCCAGATGATCGAGGCGCCGAACTCCGACTCGATGGTCCGGCTCGTTCCGTTCAGGACGGCCGAGTACGCCGGCGCGCGCCGCTATACGCCGAATTGAGGATTGTGGACATGTCCGCCTCGTGCCATCCTCGTGGTGGATGCGGGGTCTTCTTGGTGCAGCGCTCGCGGCGAGCATCGCCGTGGCCTGGGGTGCAGGTGGGGCCGATGCCGCCGGCAGCTGTCAGCGCGTCCAGCTCAGCTGGGGCGTCAAGTGCATTGCCGCCGGACAGTTCTGCAGGATCAAGGGCGACGCCGAGTACCACCGCTTCGGCTACCACTGCCATACGGGTCGCCTGAGCAGGTCTGCCGCGGGCGGCAACAGCGCGGGCGCGGGTTGCCAGCCGGGCTACTCGCCGTGCCTGCCGCGGGTCGCCGACCTCAACTGCGCCGACATCCCGCCGTCGAAGAAGCCGGTGCGCGTCACCGGGACTGATCCATATCGACTCGACGGCAACGGCGACGGCTGGGGCTGTACGTCCTAAGCGAGCCCGCGGACCTGCCAGTACGCGATCGCGATGCTCGCGACCGCGACGAAGGCGAGCCCGGCTAAGCCCGCAAAGCCGAGTCGCCCGTACGCGGCGTGCCCGCGCCCCCAGCGTGCGTAGGCGAGTGTCGTGAGGATGCCGCCGATCAGCCCGCCGATGTGGCCGCCGATCGAGATGTTCGAAAGCGCGAACGAGAGGGCGAGGTTGATGACGATCAGCGTCATCGCGTTGCCGCCGAGCCGGCCGGTCGCCTGCCACTCGAGGATGAGCATCGCGCCGAGGACGCCGAAGATCGCGCCCGACGCGCCGACCGTGACGCCGTGCGTCTGGGTGAGCGCACCGGCCGATCCGGCGAGGCCCGAGACGAGGTAGAGGCCGATGAACCGGGCGCGACCGAGGTACTCCTCGACCGGCGCGCCGAACCACCAGAGCGCAAGCATGTTGAAGCCGATGTGCAGCAGGCTGGCGTGCAGGAACGCCGCCGTGATCAGCCGCCACCAGTCGCCGTTCGCGACGTCGGGGCCGTCGAGCCACATCTTCGCGAAGAGCTCGCCGCCCGGTGCATTGATCCCGTTCCCTTGCACGGCGGTCACGAGGTAGATCGCGACGTTGATCGCGATCAGTGACTTCGTGACGAGGGCTTCCGTCGAACCGCGACGCATCTGCGGCGCCCGCGCGATCCCGCGCTTGGCGACGACGCGCGCGCCTCGGCGGTTGCCGGCGTGGTCGGGACACCGGAGGCCTACCGCCGCAGGCGTCATGCATTCGGTGCAGATCGGCCGTCCGCACTCGGAGCACGAAAGTCCAGTCTCGCGGTCCGGGTGGCGGTAGCAGGTCGGCAAGCGTGTCTCCGTGGTCGCCATCCGGATTAGCCTAGCCGCGTGCTCGTGCACGTCGCTTTCACTCCGGGAGAGCAGACTCCGGCGCCGATCGGCATCGTCGTCGACGTCCTTCGCGCGACCTCGACGATGACACAGGCGATCGCAGCGGGCTATCGGCGCGTCCTCTGCTGCGCGGAGATCGACGAGGCGCGGGCGCTTGCGGAGACCGAAGGTCCGGCGAAGCTTGCGGGCGAGCGGCGGCTCGAGGCGATCCCCGGCTTCGACTTCGGCAACTCGCCGCGCGAGGTGGCCGAGCATCCCGACGTCGACACGCTGATCCTCTCGACGACGAACGGGACGCGCCTGCTCGTCTCGGCCGCTGCGCGCTTCGAGCACGTCTACGTCGGCTCGCTGCTGAACCTCGACGCGGTCGCGGCGGCGGCGAGTGCGCACGGACAGGACGTCGCGGTGCTGTGTGCCGGCATCCTCGGCGAGCTCGCTCTCGACGATGCGTACTGCGCGGGTCGCATCGCGGAGACGCTCGGCGGCGACCGGACCGATTCCGCTACAGCAGCGATCCGCCTCGCCCAGAGCTACGCCGACGCGCGCGAAGCGCTCGGCGCCGGGCGAAGCGCCTGGAACCTTCGGCGCCACGGCCTCGAGGCCGACATCGACTGGTGCGCACGCGAGAACGCCCTCGCCGTCGTGCCCCGCTACCGCGGGTCGGTCGGCCCGGCGGCCGAGATCCGGCTCTGAGCGAAGGAGGGCGACCCCTCGCGGCAGCAGGGGTCGCCCTGGAATCGGGCTCGGTGGCTGGCGAGCCTTCCCACTGGCGCTCTCGCGGGTGGGCTTCGAGCGCTGGGACGATGCCCGATGCCGCATGATGACAGAGTGTTGCCCCTTGTCCAGTCCCTCTTCGAGGGAACACCGCGGGACGGGTAGATTCAGGCCGTGAAGGCCTTTGCGCTTGCGCTGCTCGCCGCGGCGTTCCTGGCTGCCGGAGCGAGCGGGGCGGCGCCCGCGCGTCCGTGGCTCTGGCAGTGCGAGCAGATCCATCTCGAGCAGGCGCAGGACGCCTGCTACGTGCGGCTCCTGCTCCAAGACATCGATCGTTCGGGCGATCCGGCGACGGAGCTGCCGAGGATCGACGCCCGCGCGCGGGCGGCCGGGACGTCGCTCTACGGACGCTGCCACCTGCTCATGCACGAGGTCGGCCGGCGCTGGGCGGTGGAGCACCGGCTCACGCTCGAGGGGTTGCAGAAGGTCGTGCCCCGCTCGAACGATCCGGGCTGCTCGGCCGGCTTCGGCATGGGCATCGTGATGGCGCTGGGCCCGCAGATCATCTCGACCGGCGGCAAGAGCGCGTTGAAGACGTGCGTGACGCTGCCGACCCGCATGCGCTCGTTCACGTGCGTGCACAGCCTCGGCCATGCGCTCAGGCGCGGCTACCACGAGACGCTCTTCCTCGCGGTGCACGCGTGTGAGCGGCTTGGCCCGCGCTACGCGCCCGATTGCGCGCAGGGTGCATTCCACGACTACTGGATCTCACTCCGCGGCGCAGACGACACGACGTCGCCTCTCGACCCCGTACGGTCGCCGCGGAAGCTCTGCGTGCAGTACGCGCGATTCGCGATGGCATGCTGGTACCGCTACTGGATCGAGCAGGCGCCCGGGCCGGTCGTCCTGAACGCAACTGACCTGGTCAGGCTCTGCCGTGGGCTCGAAGGAAGCCAGCGGGCCGGATGCGTGGCAGGTGCCGCGAAGGCGGTCTACGACACCCCTGTGGCGCAGACGAGGTTGTGCGCACAGCTCCGCGCTGCCGACGCGCTCGCCTGCCTGCGCGGCGTCGGCAACCAGGCGTACGCGGGCCATCTCCGGAGCGAGCTCGCGCTCTTCAAGGAGTGCGCGCGGATGCCCGTGGGCGCCCGATCGGGCTGCGCAGCCTGGTTCGGCCGCACGTTCAACGTCGTCTCGAACGGGCGCTTCCTCGTCGTTGGTTGTCCGAGGCTCGCGCCGGCCGTGCGGGCAGCGTGCAAGGCGGGAGCCCGGCGGTGGCTCGAGCCGCTCGTGAGCTTCTCCTGAGGCGCAGTTCGCGGAAGGACGACGAGCCCTTCTAGTCGCTTGGCGGCGGCGCGACCACGACTTCCGTGCGCTCGTCGTGCGGAAGCTCGGGGGTGCCGGCGACGATCGCGTGGGCCCGGCTCCATGGTTTGTCGTTCGCGAAGAACGGCGCTTCCTCGGCCTCCCAGTGGTCCCAGAACGCAACGATGTCGTGGTCGCCGCGCAGCGCGTCCCGCTCGATCCCGCGAGTCCTCGACGACACCGCATCGGACTGCACCCAGACGATCAGGTCGTAGAGATCCGCCAGCTCGGCCCGTCCGCTGCCGACCCCTTCGATGATGAGGAGCTCGCATGACGCCGGGACCTCGATCGCGCCCGGGCGCGCATGTGCCTCCCAAGCCGGCGGCCGGAAGGACACGGGCTCGCCGCGGTGCAGCGGCTCGAGCACACCTCCGGCGAGGAGGTAGGCCCAGTCCATGATCGCCTGGTACCACGCGATGTCGTCGGTGTGGACGACGGTGGAGTGGGGGGACGTCCCGGCGATCCGCTCGGCGAGGGTCGTCTTGCCCGACGCGCTGCGCCCGTCGACGGCGACCACATGCGCCCGCCTCGGCGGCGGCGGAGGCGCGGGCAGCAGGCGCGAGACGAGCCCCGTCAGGGGCTCGACGCGCCACGGGCCGGCAGGAGGCTCGCCGTCGTGAAGGCGCAAGGACATAGGGGATATTCCTAGTCGGTTTGGGACGGGTTGACAGGGGAACGTGTGTTCGTGTAGAACATACGTTCCCATGATCGCCTGCCTCTCCATCCCCGGGTTCGAGCTGAAGGCGGCATTGCGGGCCCGTCCGTCGCTCGGGCTGCGCCCGGCAGCCCTCTCGCCGGAGCCCGTCGGTGAGCCGCTGCTCGGGCCGGTGACGGCCGCGGCGGAGGCGCTCGGCGTCCAGCCGCGGATGCGGCTCGGCGAGGCCCTCGCGACGTGCCCGCAGCTCGTCCTCGTCGAGCCCGACCCGGCGGGAGCCGAGCTCGCCTGGGAGGAGATCGTCCGCTCGCTCGAGGACGCCGGGTTCGCCGTCGAGCCGGCCGGACTCGGCATCGCGTTCTTCGAAACCCGCGGAGTGGAACGCCTGTACGGCGGGCTCGAGGCGGCGCTTCGGCAGGCGCTCTCCGCGGCCGGAACGCAGTGGGACGCGCGGATCGGTGCGGCGGGCCGGCGGTTCGCCGCACTGGCGGCGGCGTCGGTCGCGAAGCCGGGCCAGCTCCTCGTCGTACGCGACGAAGAGGTCGGGCGCTTCCTCGCTCCGCTGCCGCTGACGCTGCTGCCGCTCGAACGGCAGCGCTACGAAGAGCTCGAATCGCTTGGAGTCCGGAGGCTCGGACAGCTTGCCGGGCTCCCGGGCGGTGCCGTTGCCGAACGCTTGGGGCCGGACGGCCGGCGCGCCTGGGGCCTGGCGAGAGGCGGAGCGGCCGCGCGGGTGCGCGGTCGCCGTCCTCCTGCCGAGCTCGCGGAGTCGCTCGAGTTCCCGGAGGCGATCGGCAACGAGTTGACCCTGCGGCGCGCGCTCGGAGCGCTCGTCGAGACGGCGCTCGCGCGGCCGGAGCGGCGCGACCGCTTCGTCCGCAAGGTCGCGCTCGCAGCCCGACTCGTGTCGACCGGGTCGGGGGGCGGCGGCTCGTGGCGGCGGTCGCTGACGCTGCGCGAGCCGAGCGCCGAAGCCGACCGGATCCGCATCGCGCTGGCGCCGCGGCTCTCGGAACTGCCTGCGCCAGTCCTCGAGCTGCGGATCGAGCTCGTCGAGCTGACGGAGCCGGCGGGGCGGCAGCTCGAGCTCCTAGCCGCCGGGGCGGAGGACCGCACCCGCCTCAGCGAAGGGCTGCGCCAGGTGCGGGCGAGCACCGGGTCCGGCTCCGTCTGCAACGTCGTGGAGGTCGCACCGTGGTCGCGGATTCCCGAGACGCGCGCGCTGTTCGTACCGCGGGACGACTGAACGAGCCGCGCCCTGCGCGCGTCGAGGCGAACTTCGACGGCACGCCGTGGCAGGTGAACCATCAGCCGGTCGCGGTTCTCCGTGAGGAGTGGCGCGTGCTCGATCGCTGGTGGACGGAGGAGCCCGTCGAACGGCGCTACTTCGAGGTCGTGCTCGAGACGGGCGAGAACACCGTCGTCTTCCACGACGGCGCAGGAGGGAGGTGGTTCACCCAGAGAGGCGCGTAGACGAGGTGGGAGACGCCGACCCGCGGCCAGGTCGGCGCCCCCGAGTGCCGCAGGACCTTGACGATGCCCGCGAGCGCCGCAAGCAATCCCGCCGACGTGATCAGCCTCGGTTCGAAACGATCGCGGCCTACTCCGGGAGTGGGTACACGTCGTGCGCCGCCGCGTCGACGCGCTCGCCGGCGTCCACCTTCCTGAGGTACTCGACGAAGCCGAAGCTCGGTGCGTGGACGTTGAGGAACCGCGCTGGGCCGACGCTCGTGAACTCGTGCGGCACGCCCGGCGGGACGATGACTGACGTCCCTACCTCAGCACGCACGGACACGCCGTCGACGCGGAACTCGAGTATGCCCTCGAGCACATGGAAGCAGTCGGCGTGACGCAGGTGCACGTGCAGGCTCGCTCCGTCGTACTCGCCGTCGACGAAGTACTCGAGCACGTCGAGATGCGAATGTTGAGCCTTGACGAGCGCGAGACGGTGCTGCTTCGTCAGACGGTCACCGTCGCCCGGCGCGCTGACGCTCGGGCGCGCGTTGGCCGAGGCACGTTCTTGACCGAACGTGTCGTAATCCTCCGGCGGCAACCCGTGCGCACGGCTGCGCGCCCACACTCCGGGTGCGTGCAGATTGAGAAACGGCGCGTCGGCGTCGCCGGGATTCCGGAAGCCGTGGACGAGCAGCGGGGGAGCCGCGACGCACGAGCCCGCGGGAACCCGCACCGTGCCGTCGCCGAGCCGGAACTCCATCGTGCCCTCGAGCACGTAGAAGAGATCCGTGTGCGCGGCGTGCGTGTGCGGAGCGACCGGGCGCTGTCCCGGCGCCCACGTTCCGAAGAGCCACTCGATCTGCGGCAGCAGCACTTCTCCGCCGCGAACGACGACCGCGTCGGTCGGTGGCAGCACGCTCCTCAGCGCGCGGGCAGCAGCTTCGGGGTCCTCTGCGTCGCGGATCGCGCGGACGACGGCGACACCGTACGCGCCGGAGCCGGCGACATCCGCGATTGTGTGCGCATCGACGCCGCCGATTGCGAACCAGGGCACGCGGAGCGTGTCCCGTGCCGCGCGCACGAGCTCCAGTCCACCTGCGCCGGCGTCGGGCTTCGTCGGTGTTCCGTACACCGCGCCCACGCCGAAGTAGTCGGGGTCGCCACCGAGCTCTTCGCGCGTGCTCGCGGAGAGACCGACGAGCCGCTCGCCGCCGACCGTCCGCCTTGCGTCGGCGAGCGATGCATCGCCTTGGCCGACGTGCACGCCGTCGGCGCCCGCCGGGTCAACGAGGTCGGGCCGGTCGTTCAGGACGAAGAGCGCGCCGTACGTGTCGCACGCGCGCCGGAACGGCTCGGCAGCGCGCACGAGATCGTCGTCCCGGAGCGTCTTGTCACGCAGCTGCACGACGTCGACGCCGCCGCGTAGCGCCGCGTCGAGCAGAGCCGACGGATCGTTTCCCTGCGGCCGCGCCTCGACGACGAGATAGAGGCGCGAGCGGGCCAGGCGGGCGCGGCGAAGAGTGCCGTTCACGGCGGCAGACCCTATCGTCCGCGTGATGGAGCGGTTCGACACGGTCGTCGTCGGCGGCGGGATCATCGGTCTCGCGTCGGCCCGGCGCGCCCAGCAGCTGGGCCTTCACGTCTGCCTGCTCGAGCGCGGACTCCCCGGCCGTGGCGCGACGTATGCGGCCGCAGGCGTGCTTGCTCCCGATCCCGAGACCAAAGGGCTCACGGCATTGGCGCGCCGCTCCGCGGAGCTCTGGCCTGCCTTCGCCGACGAGCTCGGCGACGTCGGCTACACGCGCTGCGGGTCGCTCGTGCTCGCCTTCGACGGCGAGCAACCGGACAACGAGGGCGACTGGGTCGACGGAGCGGCGTGCCGCGCGCTCGAGCCGGGAATCGCAACCGACTGCACGGGCGGCGTCTTGCTTCCCGACGACGCACAGGTGGATCCAAGGCGAGTGGCCGAGGCGCTCGTCGCCGCCCTTGGTGACGCGCTGCGGACAAACGCCGACGTTGTCGAGGTCGCACCGGACCGCGTCGTGCTCGCTGACGGGTCCCGCATCGAAGCCGGTCGCGTCGTGCTTGCGGCCGGTGCGTGGTCGTCGCGACGTCTCGCGAGGCGATTGCCTCTTCGCCCGGTCAAGGGCCAGACGCTCCGGCTGCGAGGGCCGCTTCCTGCGACGCGGATCATCCGGAGCAAGCACGTCTACGTCGTCCCTCGCGCGACCGGCGAAACGGTCGTCGGCGCGACGGTCGAGGACGCCGGCTTCGACGAGGCGGCGACCGACGAAGCGACTCGAACGCTGATGGCGCACGCGGTCCGTGCTGTGCCCGCCGTCGCGGAGCTCGAGCTTGTCGAGGCGGTCGCGAGCCTGCGACCGGGAACGCCGGACGATGGGCCGCTCATCGGCGAGTGGGAGGGACTGCTCGTCGCAGGCGGCCACTACCGGAACGGGATCCTCCTCGCCCCGATCACTGCGGACGCCGTCGCCGCGCTCCTCGTCGGCGAGGAGCCGCCGCCAGAGGTGGCGCCGTTCTCGCCACAACGGTTCGATTAGGGTCGGACGCGTGTTCCGCTCGAAGCAGCGACCGGTCGTCTATTCACAGGCGGAGCACTCGCGGCTCTCCGGCGTGATCGCCGCCGCCTGGGCCGAGCCGACACCGCTCCCGTTCGCCTCCCTCGTGCGGGGTGTCGCCGTGCACGACCGCGGCTACGGCGAGCTCGACGCCGACCCGCTCGGCGAGATGCCGCAGGAGCGATGGCTCGAGATCACGAGACGAGGCTTCGCTGCGCAGGACGACGATCCGATCGTCGACCTCGTGGTCGCGATGCATCTTCATCGGCTCGTCTCGACTGCTCCGGTGCCCGTCGGGCCCGAGGTGCAGCGCGAGTTCGACGCAGGCCTCGAGGAACGATTCGCAGCCGCAGGCGTCGACCGCGAGGCAGCAGCATCCGCCGACGAGATCACGAATCTCTGCGACAGCCTCGCGTTCAGCTTCTCGTTCGAGCAGGACGCGTCAGGGTGCGCCGGTCCGATCGCGTATACCGTCGCTCGCGACGGGCGCGCGACGCTCGCGCCGTGGCCGCTGCGCGTCCCGGATCTGCGGGAGACCGTCGTCGGTTACGAGGCGGACGGCTACCCGGAGCGGCTCGAGCCCGTCGAGCGCGACTTCGTCGTCAGCCCCGCCTGAGCCGCTCGGCGAAGCCCGTGTTCGGCCCGTGGATGTTCAGCATCCGGAGATCGCCGGGACCGACGTTCCGGAAGCCGTGCACGACGCCGATCGGCGCGGCGACGTAGGTTCCGGGCCCGGCCCGGACGACGTCGTCGCCCATGACGAACTCGGCCTCGCCCTCGAGCACGTAGAACGAGTCGACCTGGTCGGCGTGGCTGTGCGGATCGACACCTGCGAAGTCCGGCCCGAAGCAGAGCTCGATCACCTCGAGCTCGGGGAGCTCGGCCAGGATCCGATGGTTCCTGGGGCCGCGGTCAAGCCGCTCGCCCCCTCCGGGGCCGACCACGATGCCGTCCACGAGCCGAAGTGTTTCATACGAACGCATGTTCGTGTAGAAAGAGGGGGTGACCTATGTCGAGCTCCATGCCCACAGCGCCTACTCGTTCCTCGACGGGGCCTCCCAGCCCGAGGAGCTGGCGGCGAAGGCGGCCGAGCTCGGCTATCCGGCGCTCGCGCTCACCGATCACGACGGCGTCTACGGCTCGCTCGAGTTCGCGCACGCGGCGAAGCACTTCGGCGTCCGCCCGATCACGGGCGCCGAGCTGACACTCAATGGAGGAGCCCATGTCACGCTGCTCGTCGAGACCTCGCAGGGGTACGCGAATCTCTGCCGGCTGCTGACCGCCTCGCACGCGGACACGCGCCCGAAGGAGCACCGCGAGCCCGTGCCGCCGTCGCTCGATCCGAGGCTGCTCCAGGAACTGAACGAAGGGCTCGTCTGCCTCTCGGGCTGTGCGCGCGACGGGCTCGCCGTTCACTACCCGAATGCGGCGGCAAAGCTCGCGCAGGCGTTCGGACGCGATCGCTTCTTCATCGAGCTGCAACGCCCGTACGAGCGGGGCGACGCCCACCGCAACGCGGCGCTGCGCGATCTCGCCGAGATGCTGAAGGTGCAGACCGTCGCGACGGGCGACGTGCACGCGCACGACAGCAGCCGCGCGGAGCTTCAGGACGTACTCGTCGCCGTTCGCTGCCGCACCTCCCTCGACGGCTGCGAGCGCGAGCGCCGAGGGAACCACGAATCCGTGCTTGCAGCACCGGCCGACGTGCTCGAGCGCTTCCCCGAGGACGGCGACGCCGTCGCGCGCACGGTCGAGCTCGCCGAGCGGCTCCGGTTCGACCTGACGGAGGAGCTCGGCTACCGCTATCCCGACTTCTCCGACGGCGTCGAGCCGGCGATCGTCCAGCTGCGCCGCGTGTGCGAGCAGTCCTTCGACGAGCGGTACTCCTCACCAAGTGACAAGTTGTCACTTGGGCAGGTTCGGAGCCGCTTGGACGAGGAGCTCGTGCTGATCGACGAGCTCGGGCTCGCCGGGTTCTTCCTGCTCCACTGGGAAGTGCTCGAGCTCGCGCGCGAGGTCGCCCTCGAGGTGCGCGGGCCCGGCTCGATGCGGCACGTGCTGCCGCCCGGCCGCGGACGCGGGTCGTCCGTCGGCTCGCTCGTCTGCTACCTGACCGGCCTCTCGCACGTCGACCCGGTCGAGAACAACCTCTCGCTCGGCCGCTTCCTCAACCGCGAGCTGGCGTCGGTGCCGGACATCGACCTCGACTTCCCGCGCGACATCCGGGAGAAGCTGATCGTCCGCGTCACCGAACGCTACGGCCGCGAGCACGCTGCGCTCGTCGCGAGCTTCGCGACGTACCGCTCGCGCGGTGCGATCCGCGACGTCGGCAAGGCGCTCGGGCTGCCGTTCGCCGACCTCGAGCGGCTCGCGAAGCTTTCCGACGGCTGGAATGCGCAGCGCGTCGGCGAGGAGATCGCCGCGCTCCCGGACGCGGCGACGAAGCTCGCGTCCCCGCGCTGGCGCGCCTTCGCCGACCTCTGTGTGGAGATCGCCGGCCTGCCGCGCCACATCTCCCAGCACCCGGGCGGGATGGTCATCTCGTCGCGGCCGCTCGTCGAGCTCGTGCCGGTGCAGCCGGCGGCGATGGCCGGGCGCCAGATGTGCCAGTGGGACAAGGACTCCTGCGCGGACGCGGGCTTTCTGAAGATCGACCTGCTCGGTCTCGGGATGCTGTCGGCAGTCGAGGAGTGCGTCGACCTGATCGCGCAGACGCGCCACGAGCAGATCGACCTGTCACGCGTGCGGCTCGACGACCCCGACGTCTTCGCCGAGATCCAGCGTGCCGACACCATCGGATGCTTCCAGATCGAGAGCCGTGCGCAGATGCAGACGATCCTGCGCACGCGGCCGGAGAACCTCGACGACATCACGATCCAGGTCGCGCTCGTACGTCCCGGGCCGATCCAGGGGAAAGCCGTCCACCCGTACATCGAGCGGCGGCAGAAGCTGCGTGAGGATCCGGACTACGAGCCGCCGGCCGACCACCCGCTGCTGCGGGAGCCGCTGCGCGAGACGCTCGGCGTCGTCGTCTTCCAGGACCAGGTGCTCGACGTCGCGATCCACCTCGCCGGCTTCACCGTCGGTGAGGCGGAGGGCCTGCGCCGCGCGATGAGCCGCAAGCGCTCGCACGCCGCACTCGAGGCGTACCGCACGCGCTTCGTCGCCGGCGCGCTCGCGAAGGACGTCGACGAGGTGCTCGCAAACGAGATCTACGACAAGCTCGTCGCCTTCTCGGGCTTCGGCTTCCCGAAGTCACACTCTGCCGCGTTCGGCCTGCTCGCGTACCAGTCGGCGTGGCTGCGCCACCACTACAGCGCGGAGTTCCTCGCCGCGCTCCTGAACGCGCAGCCGATGGGGTTCTACCCGCCCGCGACGCTCGTGCGCGACGCGCAGCGACGCGCAGTCGAAACGCGACCGCCAGACGTGAACCGAAGCGGCGTCCACTGCGAGATCGAAGACGGGGCGGTTCGTGTCGGATTGAAATACGTACAGGGCGTAGGGGAGGACGACGCGGAGGCCGTCGTCGCCGAGCGCGACGCAGCCGGCCCGTACGGCTCCATACGCGCGCTTGCGCAGCGGACGCCCCTGTCGCAGGACGAGCTCACCGCGCTCGTCGAGTCCGGCGCGTGCGACGGCTTCGGCCTGAAACAGCGTGAGCTGCTGTGGCAGCTCGGGCTCGTGCCGCGGCCGCAGAGCGTCCCCGGCTCGGGCGGCGAGGAAAAGCAGCTCGCGCTGCCGCTCGAGCCAACGGTCGAGACCCCCGACCTGCCCGAGCCGACGGTTTGGGAACGGATGCTCACCGACTACCGCACGACGAGCCTGTCGGTCGGCATCCACCCGCTCGAGCTGATGCGCCCTCATCTGCCACCGAAGACGCTCTCGACCGAAGAGCTACAAGACCGGACGAACGGCTCGACCGTCGCCGTCGCGGGCATGGTCGTCGCGCGCCAGCGGCCGTCGACTGCGAACGGCGTCGTCTTCATGCTGCTCGAGGACGAATACGGTCAGATGAACCTGATCGTGCCGCCGCAGGTGTACGACCGCTTCCGCGCCGTCATCCGCGGCGAGCCCCTCATCCTCGCGCGCGGCCGCTACGAGCACGCCGACCGCAACCGCAATGTGCTCGTCCGCGAGCTCCTATCGCTCGGACCGCTCGCCCGTGAGCTCACCGACGGCGCCGACGTGCACGGCTCGCTGCCCGGAGCGCACCACTTCGGGCATCGCTGATCACGTCGCATGCCGTCGCTCCATGGGCGACGGCAGATGCGCGAGGACGTTGAACGCCGAGTTCACCAGCGCCAGATGTGTGAACGCCTGCGGGAAGTTGCCGAGCTGACGCTTCGCTCTCGGGTCGTACTCCTCCGACAGCAGGCCAAGGTCGTTCGCAAGGGCGACGAGCCGCTCGAAGAGGGCGTACGCGTCGTCGTGCCGGCCGAGCAGCTCGTAGCAGTCGACGAGCCAGAACGAGCAGGGCAGGAAGACGCCCTCGCCTGGCGGAAGCCCGTCGACGCCGTCGTCGTGCGTCCGGTAGCGGCGCACGAGCCCGTCCTCGATCAGCTCGCGCTCCACTGCCTCGATCGTTCCGCGCATGCGCGGGTCGGTCACGGGGATGAAGCCGACGAGCGGCAGGAGCAGCAGGCTCGCGTCGAGGTCGCGCGAGCCGTACGACTGCACGAACGATCCGAGCTCGTCGTCGTAGCCCCGCTCGTGCACCTCACGCCGTATGCGTTCGCGCACCGTGCGCCAGCGGTCGGCCGGCCCTTCGAGCCCCTGCTCCTCGACGGACCGGACGCCACGGTCGAACGCGACCCAGGCCATCACCTTGGAGTGAACGAAGTGGCGAGGCTCGCCGCGGACCTCCCAGATGCCCTGGTCCGGCTCCGGCCACGCGCCCTCGAGGTGCCTCAGCAGGTTCAGCTGCAGCGCCCACGCGTGCTGCTCCTTGGCGACGCCGTGGACGCGGGCCTGGTAGAGCGCGTCCATCACCTCGCCGTATACGTCGATCTGCGACTGCTCGCTCGCCGCGTTGCCGACTCGGACCGGCGCCGAGCCCTCGTACCCGTGGAGCCAGGGCACCTCGTACTCGATGAGGCGCCGCTCGCCGGCGACGCCGTACATGATCTGAAGGTCTGCCGGATCGCCCGCTACGGCGCGGAGCAGCCAGCGCCGCCACTCGCGCGCTTCCTCGACGTGGTCTGCGTTCAGCAGCGCGAGCAGCGTCAGCGTCGCGTCGCGCAGCCAGCAGTAGCGGTAGTCCCAGTTGCGTACGCCGCCGATGTGCTCGGGCAGTGACGTTGTCGGGGCGGCGACGATGCCGCCCGTGGGCGCATACGTCAGCGCCTTCAGCACCATCAGCGACCGCCGCAGCAGGTCGCGCAGCTCCTCGGGAAGCTCGATCGTGCACAGCGCATTCCACTTGCGCCAGAAGCCCTCGGTCTCCGCGAGCGCCTGCTCTGGATCGACCGCCTCGGGCACCGGCTCGTGCGAGGGATACCAGGTCAGCACGAAGGGGACGCGCTCCCCCTCCTCGACGGTGAACTCGGAGACCGTGTGCATGTTCTCGCCGCGCGTCGGCGCGCGGGTGTGGAACGAGAGCGCGTCCGGGCCGGCGACGACGAGGCGTGCGTCGCCCACCCGGCGCACCCAGGGCAGGATGAGCCCGTAGTCGAAGCGCACGGTCAGCTCCGAGCGCATCTGCACGTGGCCTCGCAGCCCCTCGACGATCCGCACGACGTCCGGTGCCTTCCCACGCGGCGGCATGAAGTCGAGCACGCGCACGGACCCGGCCTGCGTCTCCCAGGTCGTCTCGAGGACGAGCGTGTCGTCGAGGTAGCGGCGCGTAGGCGTTCCGCCGGCCTCGGGTGCGAGGAACCAGCGCCCGTTGTCCTCGGTGCCGAGCAGCGCGGCGAAGCATGCGCCCGAGTCGAAGCGCGGAAAGCACAGCCAGTCGATCGAACCGCCGCGCTCCACGAGGGCGACCGTCTGAAGGTCGCCGATGAGCGCGTAGTCCTCGATCCTCGATGTCAACGGTTCTCGATCTCGAGCCCGAAGGGGGGCCAGCGCTTTTGCACCGCGCGGTTGAACGCGGCTTCGTACACCTCCGCGCCCGACTCGTCGAGCGTCCGGGCGTAGCGATCCCGCATGTCGGCGAGCGCTTCGGTCACCGCCTCGACCACGTCCACGTAGTCGCCGTAGCGCTCCTCGGCCTCGTCGCGCTCGGCGCGATCGTAGAGGAGCTTGGCCTCCCGGACCTCCTCGAGGAGCCCGTTCGCCTCGTCCTCTGCGAAGACGTCGAGCTGGCGCGCGATCACATCGCCGAAGCGTCCGCGCCGGAACATCACGTCAGCTCTCCGTACAGCGCGAGGTGCGCGCGGGCAGCAGCGTCCCACGTCAGCTCTTCGCGCGCCCGCCGTGCACCGGCGCGCGCCTGCTCGAGAGCGTCGCGGTCGCACAGGAGCTCATGCACGGCGGAGGCGAGCGCGCCGACGTCGCCGGCCGGAACGACACGTCCGGCGCCGAATCTGCGAATCGGCTCCGCGACGCCGCCGACGTCGTAGGCAACCGCCGGCACGCCTGCGCCGAGAGCGCGCAGCATCGCACCGCTCTGGTCGAGCTCCGGCCGGTACGGGAAGATCGCGACCGTCGCTTCGCCGAGCGCCCGGTCGACCTCCGCCGGCGGCAGGTACCCGAGGCGCCACTCGACGTCGAGCCCGCGGGCTGCCTCGCGGTGCGGCTCCATCGGCTCGAGCGGGTCGCCCGCGACGAGCAGCCGCGTGTCGCCCAGGCGCCGCACCGCCTCGATCGCATCGGACAGTCCCTTGTACGGCCGGATGACCCCGAAGCAAAGCACCGTGCGGCCGTCGTCGCGCCGCTCGGGATCGCTCGGAAAGACCGGGTGTGGGATGACGGTGGCGTCGATGTCGAGGCCGGCGAGCGTCTCACGCCCGCGCTCGCTGTGCACGACGACCCGATCGAATCGCTGCAGCAGCCGCCGCCACACCTGCTGCTTGCGCGCGGTCCGCCGCGGGAGGAGATCGTGGGCGGTGAAGACGGACGGGAGGTTCGGCCTGAGGAGGCGCACGTCGAGCTCCGGCACGAGCCATTGCACGTGCAGCACGTCGGCGCGCCGCGCGCGGAGTGCCACGAGGCCGAACGGATGCTCGGCGACCTTCAACGGCAGCCGCAGGCGCGAGCGCCGAAAGAGTCGCGACGAGAGCGGATAGAAGAGCTCGCGCCGCGCGTAGCCCTCCGCCGCCGGCGCCTCACCGAATCGGAAGCGCGACGTGACCAGCTCCACGTCGGCGCCGGCGCGCGCCAACGCCGCCGCGAGCTCGTGGTCATAGGCCGGCGTGAACGCCGGGGGATCCGCCAGGACGACCCGCATCCGACCGTAGGCTACGCCGCGTGTCGATGCTCGTTCGCACGTGGAACGTCTTTCACGGCAACGCTGTCCCGCCGCGGCGCCGCGGTTTCCTCCGCGAGATGGTGCAGCTCGTCAGCGGTGACCGGCCCGACCTCGTCTGTCTCCAGGAGGTGCCGGTGTGGGCGCTGAAGCACCTGGAGCGCTGGAGCGGGATGCAGGCGGCAGGCGCCGTCGCGGCGGAGCCGCGTCTCGGGAGCGCCGAGCTCGGGAGGTGGATCACCGAGCTGCACCACGGCCTCTTCCGTTCGGCGTTCACGGGCCAGGCGAACGCGATCCTCGTCGGCAGTCGGTTCACGGTCAGTCACGAGCGGACGCTCATGGTGAGCGCCTGCGGGGAGCGTCGGGTCGCCCAGGGCCTGAGTCTCGACGGCTCGATCTTCGTGGCCAACGTCCACGTGACCGGCGGTGCGCACGCGGACGAGCAGCTCAGCCTCGCAGCGGACTTCGTCGAGGAGCAGGCGAACGATCAGGCGATCCTCGCCGGCGACTTCAACCTCCGGCCCGGCGAGGGCAAGACCTATGAGCTTCTGCGCAGTCGACACTTCTCGGAGCCGCTGCCCGGAAGCATCGACCAGATTCTCGTGCGCGGGCTGCCCGCGACGCCGCCGGCGGCGTGGCCCGACGACCGGCGCCGCATCGGCGGCGTGCTGCTCTCCGATCACGCGCCGGTAGAACTCACAGTCGGATGACATTCGAGGAGGCACGCGCGCAGTTCCCCGTGCTCGAGCGCTATGCGTATCTGAACGCGGGCACGAACGGACCGCTCGCGCGCGCAACGATCGCTGCGTTCGTCGAGGAGGCGGAGCGAGATCTGAGCGAGGGCCGGAGCAGCAAGCAGTACTTCGAGCGGATGCTCGAGCTGCGTGAGGAGGCGCGGCACGGCTTCGCCGACCTGCTCGCAGTCGACCCGCTGCACATTGCGCTCGTCGAGTCGACGACCCGCGGCTGCGCCACGGTGCTGGCGGGCCTCGGGCTCACCGGCGAGGACGAGGTGATCACGACCGATCAGGAGCATTTCGGCCTGACGGGACCGCTGTACGCCACCGGCGCGCGCGTCCTCATCGTCAACGCCGACGAGGACGCGATCCTCGAGGCGATCAGCCCGAGGACGAAGCTCGTCGCGACCTCGCACGTGCTCTGGACGACCGGCAAGCGCCTCGACCTGCACCGTGTAAGACGCGAAGCAGGGCTGCCGATCCTCGTCGACGGCGCGCAGTCCGCGGGCGCGATCCCGGTCGACGTCGGCGAGCTCGACTTCTACACGGTGTCGGCCCAGAAGTGGCTCTGCGCACCCGACCCGGCGGGCGCGCTCTACGTTCGCGATCCGGAGCTCGTGCGCGTCAAGACGCCGTCGCACTTCTCGCAGGACTCGTACGAGCTCTCCGGGGCCTTCGTGCCGAAGGAGAGCGCTGCACGGTTCGACGGCGGCTGGATCGGCGTCCCGGCGCTCGTTGGCATCGTCGCCGCGCTCGGCACTCATCCGGAGTGGCGCTACGAGCGCGCCGCCGAGACGGCGGCGCGCTGCGCTGAGCTGCTCGCCCCGCACGTCGAAGTGGTTACGCCGCGCGGGCACTCGACCCTCGTCTCGTTCCGGCCGCCGGCGGATCCTGTCGTGCTCGTGTCAGAGCTGTACGACCGCGGCGTCATCGTGCGCGAGCTACCGGGACGCAATCTCATGCGCGCATCGTGCGGCTGGTGGACGAGCGAGGACGATCTGCAGCGCCTCGTGGACGGCGTTCAACGACTCGCACCCTGACTTCAGTCAGGGTGCAGTCGTTTCGGGAACGACTGCACTCAACCGGGTAGGCCGAGCTCGCTCGAGATCGGCTTCAGCGCCTCGACGACGACGCGAATGTGTTCGTCGAGCTCGACGCCGAGCTCCTCTGCGCCCTTGTAGACGTCCTCCCGGTGCACGCCGGATGCGAACGACGGCTGCTTGAGCTTCTTGCGAACGGATTTCGGCTCGAGTCCGTCCAGCCCGGTGGGCCGAACGAGGGCGCAGGCGTGGACGAAGCCGGACAGCTCGTCACACGCGAAAAGCGCCTTCTTGAGCGGCGTATCTCGCGGCAGGCCCAGGTGCTCCGCGTGGGAGAGGACTGTCTCGACGACCTCTTCCGGGTAGCCCTCCTCGCGGAGGATCGGCGCACCGTCCTGGGGGTGCTTGTCGAGCGTGGGGTGCAACTCGTAATCGAAGTCGTGGAGGAGCGCGGCCACGCGCCAGAGCTCCTCGTCCTCGCCGAACTTCCGGGCATAGGCAGCCGTCGAAGCCTCCACGGCGAGGGCGTGGCGGAGAAGGGATTCGCTCTTCGTGTACTTCGTGAGCGTCCCCCAGGCCTGGTCGCGAGTCGGTCCCAACGCGCGGCTAGCATAGCCCGCTATGGCCGTCGCACCAGCGCTCGCCGATGCCTTCGTGATCGAAGGGCAGAGGCGGTTGAGCGGAACGATCCGCGCCGCAGGCAACAAGAACGGCGCACTGCCGATCCTCGCGGCGACGCTGCTCGCGGACGGACCCGTGACGCTCTCGAACATCCCGCGAATCCGCGACGTCGACAGCATGATCGACATTCTCGGCGACCTCGGAGCCGACGTGACGTGGGCCGGCGCGAACGAGGTGCGGGTCGACGCCACCGGCGTCTCGAAGTCTGCACCCGATCCCCGGCTCTGCAGCACGATCCGCGCGTCGTTCCTGCTCGCCGGTCCGCTGCTCGCGCGCTTCGGCCGCGCGACGATGCCGCCGCCGGGCGGCGACGTGATCGGGCGGCGTCGCCTCGATCCGCACATCCATGCATTCGGCAAGCTCGGTGCCGAGGTCGACATCGGGCTGATGTACGACCTGAGCGCTCCGAGCCTGCGCGGTGCCAGCGTCTTTCTCGACGAGGCGAGCGTCATGGCGACGGAGAACACGGTCATGGCCGCGGTGCTGGCTCCGGGCGAGACGGTGCTCGGCAACGCAGCGTGCGAGCCCCACGTGCAGGACCTCTGCCGCTTCCTCGTCTCGATCGGCGCGCAGATCGAGGGCCTCGAGTCGAACGTGCTTCGTATCCAGGGCGTCGAACAGTTGAGCGCCGGCGACTGGGCGGTCGGCCCGGATCACATCGAGGTGGGGAGCTTCATCGGGATGGCCGCGATCACCGGGGGCGACGTGACGGTCGAGTGCGCGCGTCCGCACGATCTCATCTCCATCGTGCCGGCCTTCGAGAGGCTCGGAGTGAGCGTGGAGCTGGGGGAGGACAGCGTGCACGTGCCGCCGCGCCAGCAGCTGATCGTCGAGGACGACCTCGGCGGGGCCGTCCCGAAGATCGAAGACGGGCCCTGGCCGGCGTTCCCGTCCGACCTCACCTCGATCGCCGTGACCGTCGCGACGCAGGCGTTCGGCACCGTGCTGATGTTCGAGAAGATGTTCGAGAACCGGCTGTTCTTCACGGACAAGCTCGTGTCGATGGGGGCGCGGATCATCCTCTGCGATCCGCACCGCGCGGTCGTCACCGGGCCGGCGCGGCTCGTCGGCCAGCGCATGGAGAGCCCTGACATCCGAGCCGGGATGGCGATGCTCCTCGCTGCGCTCGCGGCTGACGGGCAGTCGACGATCGGAGCCGCGCACCAGATCGACAAGGGCTACGAGCGGATCGACGACCGGCTCCGTGCGCTCGGCGCGTCGATCGAGCGGATCGAACGCTAGTAGAGAGCCTCCGCGCGGGCGACAGCGGCCGCGACGTCGATCACGCCGTAGCCGAGCCCGTCGTCGCGTCTGCCGAGCCCTGAAGCGGTCTCCTTAAGCAGCCTGACGACCTGCCGCGGGGAGAGACGCGGATTCGCGGTCCAGACGAGGGCAGCCGCAGCCGACACGAGCGGCGCGGCGAACGAGGTCCCTTCTTCGCCCGGCGCCGCCACGGAAACCCAGGGGCCGGTGTTCGAGAAGACCGCCCGCGTCCCGTCACGCATGACCGCGGCGACGGCGAGACCGTCGGCACCGAGGAGCGCGGCCGGGTATTCCGGACGGCTGGCGTAGTCGTCGCCCGCGGCGGCGACGACGAGTACGCGACGGCTGACTGCGTACCGAATCGCGGCTCGTTCGACGGTCGACGTGTGCGGTCCCCCGAGGCTGAGGTTGACGATGCGCGCGCCATGGTCGACCGCGTACCGGATCGCCGCGGCTTCGTTCGCGTCGCTGAATGCCCCGCTCGAGCTGCCGGCGCGGATGATCAGCAGGCGGGCAGGCCCGCTCGAGCGTGCGACGATCGAGGCGACGAGCGTGCCGTGACCGTTCAGATCTCGAACGTCACGTCCGCGCGTGCGGACGTCGTAGGTGGCGGGCTGCTTCGCGGCGATCTCCGGCACGCGTACGTTCGCGCCGGTGTCGATGACTGCGACCGTCACCGGCTGTGCCGGGGCGAGCACTGCAGTCGCCGCAACGAGAGCTCCGAGCCACGCCATCGTGTCGTTCGAGTATCGGGGAGCGATCCGACGCTGCCCATGGGCCGAACGGCCCATCTTCGGCCTCGTGCGCTCCTGTAGCCTCCGCGGCGATAATGACGGCGGCGGGGCGCAGTGGGATTCGCGTGCAATTGGGCGGCAGCGGCGCGGCGAGCGTCGAGACCGGCTTGCCGGTGCTCGACCGGCTGCTCGAGCGGCTAGCGGAGTATGCGCGCTTCGATCTTGCGCTCGAAGTCGAGCCGGGTGCGGCGGAGGTCGAGATCGCCGAGGCGGGCAGTGCGCTCGGCCGCGCCCTCGCCGATCCGTTGCGCGCCGACGGCGCGCGCGGGTACGGGTATGCGTCGATGACCTCTGCGGAGGCGCTGGCGAGCGTCGTGCTCGAGGTCTCGGACGAACCGCTCGTCGTGTCGAACGTCGATCTCACGGAGGCGCGTGTCGGCGGTCTCGGCACGGACGTCGCTCGACGCTTCCTCGAGCGCCTCGTCGAAGGCGCTGGGCTCACGCTGCACGTCCGCCTGCTGGACGGCACCGACACGCAGCACGTCCTCGAGGCGATCTTCAAGGCGCTGGGAGTTGCCCTCGCGCAGGCAACGAGTGAAGGAGGAGCAGGTGGCGGATAAGACCGTTGTGCGTACCGAGGCGGCGCCCGCCCCGTTCCAGGGCGCTCCGTACTCGCAGGCGATCGCCGCCAACGGGTTCGTCTACGTCTCCGGACAGCTCGCGCTCGAGCCGGGCCACTCGCGGATGGTCGGCGCGACGATCGAGGAGCAGACGGAGCAGGTCTTCAAGAATCTCGGCGCGATCCTCGAAGCGGCGGGCAGCGGACTGGACCGGCTCGTGAAGACGACGGTCTTCCTCGTCAACCTCGACGACTTTCAGGGGATGAACTCGGTGTACGCGAAGCACGTCGGCGACCGGCCGCCGGCCCGCGCGACGATCGAGGTCTCGAAGCTCCCCTCGGGCGCGCTCGTCGAGATCGAAGCCGTAGCCCTCGCGTAGAACAGAATGCGCCGGTGCGGCGCGAAATCGAGAGCTACGTCCGGGATCTCGGGCTCGATGCGTATCTCGTCGGCGGCGCCGTCCGCGACGAGCTGCTCGGGCTCGAGTCCAAGGACGCCGACTTTCTCGTCCCCGGCGTCGACACGGACGGCCTGAAGCGCGCGCTCGAGCCGCACGGGCGCGTCGAGGATCTCGTCGTCGGCGGACGGCTCGTCGGCGTACGGCTCTATCCCCGCGACAAGGCGATTTCCAGGCTTGCTCGGGCCGGGATCGAGTTCGCACCGCCGCGCAAGGAGGTGAGCACCGGCCCCGGTCGCCACGATTTTGAGATCGTCGCCGACCCGTCGCTTTCGGTCGTGGACGATATGCGCCGCCGCGACTTCACGATCAACGCGATGGCGCGTCGCCTCGAGACCGGCGAGCTCGTGGACCCGCTCGGGGGGAGAGAGGACCTCGAGGCGGGCGTGCTGCGGACGGTGTCGCCGACGAGCTTCGCCGAGGACCCGCTGCGTCTCGTGCGCGCACTCCGCTTTGTGTCGCAGGTCGGGTTGGAGCCCGACGAGTCGACACTGCAGCAGATGCGGGACGAGGCGACGTCAGTCCGGCTCGTCTCCGGAGAGCGCGTCGGCGGCGGTCTCGCAGCAGACGGCATGGGGGAGCTCTCGAAGCTCCTGCTCGGGAAGGAGCCGGCGCGCGCACTCCGGATCGCCCGCGACACGGGCGTGCTCGTCGAGCTGCTGCCGGAGTTCGAGCGCGCGATCGGCTTCGACCAGGGGAGCAGGTACCACTCGCTGACCGTCGACGAGCACACGTTCTCGGTCGTACAGGCCGCTGCCGACGCCGGCTTCTCGCTTGCGGTGCGCCTGGCCGCCCTCTTCCACGATCTCGGCAAGCCGTACGTCGCCTGGCGCGGCTCCGACGGGCGGCTGCACTACTACGCAAGGCCCGGGTACGCGGAAAAGAGTCACGAGCAGGTCGGATGCGAGCTCGCAAGGAGCGCGCTCGCACGCTTGCGCTATCCGACGGCGCTGCGTCAACGCGTCGAGCGGATCGTCCGCCATCACATGTTCAGCATCGGCAAGGGGGACGCGCTTCGCGCGCGACGCTTCCTCGCGAAGCACGGAGACGAGGTCGCATTCGAGCTCGTCGATCACAAGGAGGCCGACTACCGTGGAAAGCCCGCGCCTGACGGCGAGCCGCCGCTCGAGGACCTCGAGAAGCTCGAGCGGTTCCGCAGGCTCCTCAAGCGCGAGCGAAAGAACCCGCACCGCCGCGCCGACCTCGCAATCGACGGCACGGATCTGATCCAGGCCGGGTTCACGCCAGGGCCGAACCTCGGCCGCGTGCTCGCGGACCTCCTGCACGACGTCGTGGAGGATCCGGCCCTGAACACGCGGGACGAGCTCCTCAAACGCGCATCGCGGCGGCTGACCGATTCGTGAGAGTGTAGGAGTGGTGGCCGATCTCTCTCTGATCGAGTGGGATGCGCCGGGTCCGTATCGCGTCGCGTTCTCCACACGGATCGGCGGAGTCAGCGAAGGCGAATTCGCCTCGCTCAATCTGGGGATCCTCACCGAGGACGACCCGGCGCGTGTCGTCGTCAACCGCACCCGGTTGTCCGAGGCCGTCGGCGCCGATCCCGACGGAGCGACCATGGCCTGGCAACGGCATGGCGCGACTGTCACGCGCGCACAACCGCGCGGCATCATCACGCCGGGAACGGTGTACGACCATTGCGACGGGCTCTGGAGCGACGAGCCCGGGCGCGCGATGCTGCTCCTCACGGCAGACTGCATGCCGATCGCGGTCGCGCGCTACGACGGCGTCCGGCCGGCGGTCGAGATCCTCCATGCGGGCTGGCGCGGGCTGCTTGCCGGGATCGTCGCCGCCGGCATTCGGGCGCTCGGCTCGCGCGCGCTCATCGCAGCCGTCGGGCCGAGCATCGGTCCGTGTTGCTACGAGGTGGGGGAGGAGGTCGCGTCGCCGTTCCGGCAGGCCTTCGGCGACGACGTCGCGCGCGACGGGAAGCTCGATCTCTGGACGTCCGCCGAGCGTGCTCTACGGGCGGCCGGAGTGGAGCGCGTCGAGCGCTCCGACCTGTGCACGTCCTGCGACCGCGAGCGGTTCTTCTCACACCGGCGCGATCAAGGCCGCACCGGCCGCCAGGGGGTCATCGCCTACGTCGTCTGAGGAGCTCCGGGAGCGTTACGCGCAGATCAAGGAGGAGGTCGGCCCCAGGGTCACTGTGGTCGTCGCCACCAAGTACGTGCCGGCCGGCGGGCTCGCCGTTCTCCTCGACGCAGGCGTCGAAGTCCTCGGCGAGAACCGGGCGCAGGACCTCGAGGAGAAGCACGCACGCTACGGCGACGCCTTCCGCTGGCACTTCATCGGCCATCTACAGAGCCGGAAGGCGAAGACGGTCAACGAGCTGTGCGAGCTCTGCCACTCGCTCGCGTCCGAGTCGGCCGCGAAACGGCTGACGATCCCGGCACTCGTCGAGGTCAACCTGAGCGGCGAGCCGACGAAGTCAGGCATCGAGCCGGAGCAGGTCACCGGGTTCCTCGAGTGCTACGACGACGTGCGGGGACTGATGACGATGCCGCCGTTCGCCGAGGATCCGGAGGCCTCGCGGCCGTACTTCGTCCGCCTTCGCGAGCTCGCCGAGAAGCACGGGCTCCCCGAGCTCTCGATGGGGACGAGCCAGGACTACCGCGTCGCGGTGGAGGAAGGCGCGACCTACGTGCGCGTCGGATCTGCATTGCTGGAAGGGAATCGCCGGTTACCGCAGTAACATTTCGCTCGATGAGCTTCGCCGACGTCTGGAACAAGACCCTCGTCTACTTTGGCATCGCCGAGGAGGAGGAGTGGGACGAGGACGGCTACCTCACCGACGAGGAGTTGCAGCGCGCGTATGCCGAACGGCCAAACGTTCGCCGGCTCGCGCCGCGTCGCGCCCGCCGTGAGGACTTCGACGACTGGACCGACCCGGAGCCGGCGACCGGGCGCACGAGCGTCCTGCGCCCGGCACCCGAGCCGCGCCGGCTGCGCGGCGTCGAGAGTGTCCCGTCGAGCGCCTCGGTCAAGGTGCATCTCGTCCTGCCGCGCAGCTTCAACGACGCCCAGCAGATCGCCGACCGCTTCAAGGAGGGGGTACCGGTCATCCTCAACCTCCAGGGCTTGCGCTCGACGGCGGCATGCAGCGTGTGGCCGACAAGGTCTTCCTACTCACGCCGCGCAACGTCGAGGTCTCCGCCGAGGAGCGCGCCCGCATGCTCGAGCGTGGCGGCTTCTTCAACCAGGCATAGAGGCATAGCTAGGACTTCCGTTCTGGACGGCGAAGGGCGGTGACGATGGGCGGCGCTGCCAACCTCACCTTGCTCGCCGATGCGATCGACTCGGCCAACAGCTTCATCTGGGCGTTCACGGTCGTGTACACGCTCGTGCTCTTCGCCTACATCCTCACGAGCTGGGTGCGGCTCCCGTACTCACCCTGGCTGAACCGGATCCAGCGCTTTCTCTACGAGGTGTCCGCGCCGTATCTCTCGATCTTCAGACGGATCCTGCCGTCGATGGGCCCCCTCGACCTGTCGCCCCTCGTGGCGACGATCGTGCTCTGGCTCGCCGCCGGACTGCTCATGCGGATCCTGGACCAGTTCCACTAGACGGAGGAGACCCGTGGCACTCACACCAGTCGAGATCAGACATCTGAAGCCGAGTACCGGCTTCATGGGATACACGCGCGGACAGACCGACCGGCTCTTCGAGGAGATCGCGGTGAGCTTCGAGGACGTCTGGCGCGAGCGCGCCGATCTCGCGGACAAGGTCGAGCAGCTCGAGGCCGACCTCGTGCGCTTCCGCGAGCTCGAGAGTCTGCTCCGCACGACGCTCGTGTCGGCCGAGCGTGCGTCCACCGAGTTGAAGGAGCAGGCCCGCCGCGAGGCCGACCTCATCCTCAGCGAGGCGCACGCCGAGGTGCGCGCCATCCAGCGGAACGCGATTGCCGAGAACGAGCGGCTGATCGTCGAGTCGCGCCGGCTACGTGCGCAGCTGCGCGCCGCGCTCGAGACGATCGACGACGTCCAGGACGCCGAGGACGCTCCGCCCGCCAAGGACGACGGCCAGAACACCTGGCCGGGCGAGCGCGAAGCCGCATAGCGCGACATACACTGGGCCCCATGACTGAGGCGTCAACTCGTCTTCGCCTGCGTGTCAGTCCCGGTGCGGGCCGCGCGGCCATCGTCGGACGGCACGGTGACGCCTGGAAGGTTCGCGTAACCGCAGCGCCGCAGAATGGGCGCGCGAACGAGGCCGTGCTGCGGCTGATTGCGGACACGGTCTCGCTACCGCGCGACGCAGTGACACTCGTTTCAGGCCACAGCGGCCGGGACAAGATCGTCGAACTGACCGGGGTGGGACCGGCGCTCATCGAACGCCGCCTCGCGTCTGCCTCGACAGACGTTCGAGTACGAAAGGACAGACGCCCATGAGCATCGACACTGACCGCTTTCGCACAGAGCTGTTGAAGGAACGCGAGCGCGTGCAGAGCGCGATCGAGAACCTGCGCGACAGCCACCCCGGCACGCTCGACGACGAGACCGAGGAGATCACCGGGACGAGCGACAACCATCTCGGCGACGCCGCGACGGCCACGCTCGGCCGCGAGATCGACTACACGCTCGGCGAGAACTCCGGGCAGGTCCTCAGCGAGATCATCTCCGCGCTCGAGCGGATCGAGAAGGGCACCTACGGGACCTGCTCCGCCTGCGGCGGCGAGATCGGCGAGGAGCGCCTCGAGGCGTACCCGTGGGCTTCGCTCTGCATCGACGACGCGCGGAAGGCCGAGCGCAGGTGAGCCAGCCGGTCCGGCGTTTCGACGTCCGCGTCGGGTCTTCGACGAACGGGCTCGCGCCCGTTTCGTCTGCTTCGCGGTCGCTCGCCGCGGGTGTGACGCAATGGCTCGCCCTCGGCGCAATCGCGTTCGCGGCGATCGCCGCCGACCAGCTCACGAAGCACATCGTGACGAGCCGGCTGAGCCTCGACGAGGGCACACACGTCGTCGGGCCGTTCTGGATCCACCACGTGCAGAACTCCGGCATCGCGTTCGGGTTGTTCGCGAGTGCGACGGCCGTCGTGATCGTGCTGACCGGCGTCGCGGTCGCGTGGATGCTGACGTTCTTTGCGCGCTCCGGCGCCCGCCATCCGATCCTCCCGTTGGCGCTCGGGCTCGTGATCGGCGGCAGCCTCTCGAACCTCCTCGACCGCGTCCGGCTCGGATATGTCACCGACTTCCTCGACCTGCGGTACTGGCCGGCGTTCAACCTCGCCGACAGCTTCATCGTGGTCGGCGTCCTCTTGCTGCTCGGCGCACTGATGCTCGCGGAGCGCGAGCCGCGCCGGCGCAGGCGCGTGCGTGACGCGAATCCGCGTCCCTCCTGAGGCTCAGGGCAAGCGGCTCGACCGCTTCCTCGCAGAGTTGCCGGAGATCGGTTCACGCACAGTCGCCGAACGACTGCTGAGCGGCGGCGGCGTCTCCGTCGACGGGCGCCTGCGCGCGAAGGGCTACAAGCTCGAGGGCGGCGAGCACCTCGAGTTCGAGCCGCCGGCCGCGGCGACGAGCGAGCTCGAGCCGCAGGAGATGGATCTCGTCGTTCCCTACGAGGACGAGCACCTCCTCGTCGTCGACAAGCCTGCGGGTCTCGTGGTGCACCCGGCGCCCGGCCACGCTCGAGGGACACTCGTGCACGGCTTGCTGGCATACGACGTCGAGGGTGGCGACGAGCCGGAACGGCCGGGCATCGTGCACCGGCTGGACCGCGACACCTCGGGGCTGCTCGTCGTCGCGCGGTCGCCCGAGGCGCACCGGGCCCTGCAGAAGCTCGTCCAGGCGCGCGAGCTGACGCGCGAGTACCTCGCGCTCGTCGTTGGCCGGCCCCGGTCGCGAAGCGGCACGATCGACGCTCCGATCGGGCGCGACCGCAACGACCCGCTGCGGCACTCGCTCGACACGGACTCCCCCCGGGACGCGGTCACGCATTTCGAGCTTGAGGAGCTGCTCGCGCGCCATGCGCTCCTGCGGGTGACACTCGAGACGGGGCGCACGCACCAGATCCGGGTCCACCTGGCCGCGATCGACTTGCCGGTGGCCGGCGACCCGGTCTACGGACGGGCGGACGAGCTAGGCCTGCGACGCCAGTTCCTCCACGCTGCGCGGCTCGCGTTCGAGCACCCGATCACCGGAGGACAGGTCGACATCTCGTCGCCGCTGCCGCCGGAGCTCGAGACGGCACTCGGCGCCGCCCGATCCTGAAGCTACCGTGGCGGCCGTGCGGTACTGGCTCGCGCTTCTTGGAGGACTGGTTGTCTGTGGAACCGCCGCAGCCGGCGCCGTTCCCGGCCTCAACGGGGCAGTCGCATTCGAGCGAAACGGCGTCGTCATCGCGTTCGATCCGCGCTCCGGCGCCACACGAGATCTCGTAACCGGCATCCAGCCGGCGTGGTCGAACGATCTCGGGAAGCTCGCGTTCGTTCGTGACAATACGGTCTACGTCGCGGAGTCGGACGGCACCGGCGCGGGGCCGGTTGCGCCGGGGCTTTCGCCCAGCTGGTCGCCGCACGGCGACAACCTCGCGCTCGTCCGCTACGACGGCATCCCCCAGCCGGAGAAGCCGAACGGAACGCTCCAGGTCTACGTGCTCCAGATCGCCGCCGGGAGCGAGCAGCAGCTGACCTTCGGGACGACGGATGTCACATTCCCCGCCTGGTCGCCGGACGGCAGCCGGATCGCCTACGGGATGAACGGAGGTCTGTACACGATCGGGCTCGACGGGTCCCCGCCGCAAGCGGTCCCCGTCACGGCACGGGTGAACGGCGGCCCATCGTGGTCGCCGGACGGAACCCGCCTTGCCGTCGTCGCCTCGAACGGGCAGGTGTGGGTCGTCGACGCCGACGGGGCGCACGGGCGACAGGTCACGTACACGCTGCAGGGCGGCAGCGACTCCGCGGCGCGCCCGGCCTGGTCACCCGACGGCCAGGCGATCGCGTGGATCCAGAACGGCGACCTCTGCACCACCGATCTCGGCGGGAACGTACGCCGCCTGACCTTCACGCCCCGGAGCGGTGCGACCGTGCCCGCAAGCCTGCCGGACTGGCAGCCGACGACCGGTGCGCCGTATCAACCGGTCGCCGGGCCGCCCAGCGGAAACGATCTTCCCGGGTGCGACTGGAACCCCGGCGTCCGCGTCGAGCTCCTGGACACGAACGTGTCGCCACGAGACGTCTCCCTCAGCGCTCCGCAGGAGATCGCGTTCGTCAATCACACGTCGACGCCCCTCAACGTGACGACGACGCTGAACGGTGCGCGCGCGACGATCGACCCGGGCGGCTTTGCCCACTTTCCAACAGTGCCCGGTGCGTACGACTTCACCGTCGCCGGCTACCCCGACGGGGCGCCGCGACGCGGGACGTTCCTCGTCGCAGCCGCCGGTAGCGTCGCCATCGACCCGCATGCCCCTGTTCGCTACGGGGCCGCGACGGTGCTGTCAGGGGCCGCGAAGGGGCCCGTCGGCGCGGCCGTGACGATCCGGGCTCGCGCGACCGGCGCGATCCGCTCGGTTCGGCTCGCGACCGTGCGGCCCGCCGGCGGGCGCTGGCAGCTGCAGGTCAAGCCGGCGATCACGACGCGCTACGAGGTCGAGTTCGCCGGCGCGACGGCCGAACGCCTCGTGCGCGTGATGCCCGTCCTACGGGTCCGCAGCAGCCGGGCGACGGTGACCGCCAGCCTCGCGCCCCTTCCGCAGCTCGCCCGAAAGACGGTGTTCCTGTTCAGGATGACGGCGCAGGCGTGGCGCAACGTCGGGGCAGTCCGGACCGGCCGCGACGGCGTCGCCCGCTTCCGGAACCTGCCCTCCGGCCGCTACTACGTCGGATTCACGGGCGGCGGGGACTACTGGAGCACCGCGAGCGCCCCGTTCCCGGTCCGCCGCTAGACTTCAGCATCCAGTCCCACGACCCGGCGGAAGCGCCGTGGGCGCGGGTGCCGGCCCTTTGCGGCCGGTGCGTCTCGAGCCCCGCCGGAGCACCGCAATCGAAACCGAAAAGGAGCTAACGATGGCAGTCGCCTCCATGCGCGAGCTGCTGGAGGCCGGAGTCCACTTCGGCCATCAGACGCGACGCTGGAACCCGAAAATGCGCCGCTTCATCTTCGCGGAGCGGTCCGGCATCTACATCATCGATTTGACACAGACGAGCGAGCGCCTCGAGGAGGCCGCGCAGTTCGTCCGCAACCTTGCCGAGCGCAACGGCACCGTCCTCTTCGTCGGCACGAAGAAGCAGGCACAGGACGCGATCGAGAACGAGGCGAAGCGCGTCAGCATGCCGTACGTCAACCACCGCTGGCTCGGCGGACTGCTCACGAACTGGCGGACGATGTCCGACCGGATCGAGCGGCTGCACGAGATGCGGCGCCTGCGCGACGAGGGCCAGATGGACCTCCTGCCGGCGAAGGAGCGCATTGCGATGGCGGGCGAGCTCGAGAAGCTCGAGGCGAACCTCGGCGGTGTCGCCGAGATGCGCCGGCAGCCTGACGCGGTTTTCATCATCGACCTCAAGAAGGAAACGCTGGCCGTCCGCGAGGCTCGCCGTCTCGGCCTGCCCGTGATCGCGCTCGTGGACACGAATTGCGACCCCGACGAGGCGGACTACGTTGTGCCGGGAAACGACGACGCGATCCGCGCATGCTCGCTGATCACGCGCGTCATCGCCGACTCGATCGCCGAGGGCAAGCAGAAGGTCTCGGTAAAGGACTTCCAGCCGGCCGCTCAGGAGAACGGTGCGGCGCCCGCGGCTGCCGCGGTGACCGAGGAGCCGGCCGCCGTCGCCGCAAACGAGGAGCCCGCCGCTGCGGTTGAGCCCGAGCTCGTCGCGCCGGAAACCGTCGACGTGCCGATCGAGGAGCCAGTCGCCGCTGCCGAGCCTGAGGTCGCCGCTGCCGAGCCCGAGGTCGCCGCCCCCGACACGGTCGAGGCACCTGTCGAGGAGACCACCGAGGTCGAGCAGTGATGGCGGAGATTGCCGCAGCACTCGTAAAGGAGCTCCGCGACCGCACCGGCGCGGGGATGATGGACTGCAAGCGCGCGCTCCAGGAGACGAACGGCGACATCGATGCGGCGGTCACGCTGCTCCGCGAGCGGGGCATGGCGCAGGCCGCGAAACGAGCGGGCCGCGAGACGACGGAGGGCAAGGTCGGGTACCGGCTTGCCGACGACGGGTCGAAGGGGACGATGGTGGCCGTCGGGTGTGAGAGCGAGCAGGTCTCCAACACCGACGAGTTCCTCGCGTACGCGAAAAAGGTGCTCGAGCTCGTCGAGCAGAGGGGCGTGGGCGCCGAGCGCGAGCTCGAGGAGGAGCGTGTCGCGCTGTCTGCGAAGCTCGGCGAGAACATCGCCGTCGTGGGCGGCGCCCGCTTCGAGGCCATCGACGGCGGGCTCATCTCCGCGTACGCGCATCCGCCTGCGAACAAGCTCGGAGTCCTCGTGCAGGTGCGCGGCGCCGACGCGGATCTCGGCCGCAAGCTCGCGATGCACATCGCGGCTTCGAATCCGCAGTGGATCGGTCGGGAGGACGTGCCGGAGGAGACCGTCGCGTCGGAGCGCGAGATCTACGCGAACTCCGACGAGGTGCAGTCGAAGCCGGAGCAAGCCCGCGAGAAAATCGTCGAGGGCATGCTCAACAAGAAGTTCTTCGGCGCGAACGTGCTCGTCGACCAGGAGTGGATCCACGACTCGTCGAAATCCGTGGGCCAGGCGCTGAAGGAGGCGGGCGCAGACGTGCTCGAATTCGAGCGCTTCGCCCTCTCCGGATGAGCGTTCGAGCGAGAGAAGCCGTCGAGGTCGCGAAGGCGGGCACACCCGGGTTCCGGCGCGTGCTCCTGAAGCTCTCGGGCGAGGCGCTGATGGGAACGCGCGACCACGGCGTCGACGTACCGGTCGTCCGCCGGCTCGCCGAGGAGATCGTGGCGGTGCAGGGCTCCGGCGTCGGCGTGGCGATCGTGGTCGGCGGCGGCAACTTCTACCGTGGCCTCGCGGCCGCCGCGGAGGGGATGGAGCGTGCCACGGCCGACTACGCCGGCATGCTCGCGACGCTGCTGAACGCGCTCGCGCTGCAGGACGTCCTCGAGCACCAGGGCGCGCACACGCGGGTTCTCTCGGCGATCGAGGTAAGCGAGGTCGCCGAGCCGTACATCCGACGCAAGGCGATCCGGCATCTCGAGAAAGGGCGCATCGTCATCTTCGCCGCAGGGACCGGCAATCCGTTCTTCACGACGGACACGGCGGCGGCGCTCCGCGCGCTCGAGATCGGCGCCGACGCGATCCTCATGGCGAAGCACGGCGTCCAGGGCGTCTACGACGGCGACCCGAACGAGGATCCAACCGCGCTGTTCCTTCCTCGTCTCACTCACCTCGAGGCGATCGAGCGGGGGCTGAAGGTCATGGACACGACCGCACTCTCGCTCTGCATGGACAACAAGCTCACGATTCACGTCTTCGAGCTCGCCGACGGCAACATCGCCCGCGTCGTCGCCGGCGAGGACGTTGGCACTGTCATCGAGACCCGGTAGGAGGGCAACGAGCAATGGCAACCGTCGACGAGCTCATCCAGGAAGCGCAGACCCGGATGGGAAAGTCCGTCGAGCATGCGCGCAACGAGTTCGCCACGGTGCGCACGGGCCGCGCGTCGGCGGCGCTGCTCGACCGCATCTCGATCGACTACTACGGCACCGCGACGCCGTTGAAGCAGCTGGCGACGATCGGCGTTCCTGAGGCCCGGATGCTCACCGTGCAGCCGTTCGACCCGAGCACGATCCGCTCGATCGAGAAGGCGATCCAGGAGTCCGACCTCGGCCTCACGCCGTCCAACGACGGCAAGCTGATCCGCCTCCCGATCCCGCAGCTGACCGAGGAGAGACGGAAGGAGCTCGTGAAGGTCGTCCGCGGGCTCGCGGAAGGGCACCGCGTCGCCGTCCGCGAGATCAGGCGAGACGCGATGAAGCACCTGAAAGAGCTCGTGGACAAGGGCGAGGTCGGTGCCGACGAGGAGCGCCGCGCCGAGGACCGGGTCCAGAAGCTGACCGACGAGCATACGAAGCACATCGACGATCTGCTGAAGCACAAAGAAGCGGAGGTCATGGAGGTTTAGCTTGACCTCCTTGTCCGGAACCGACGCCGATCCAGCTGCCGAGCACGGGCTGCCGGAGGTCGCGCGAGCCGTCGCGATCATCATGGACGGCAACGGCCGCTGGGCCGCCTCTCGAGGCGTAACGGTGGCCGAAGGGCATCGCGCGGGCTCGCGCGCGCTGCGCCCCGTGGTCGAGACGGCGATCGACCTCGGCGTCGACTCGCTCGCGGTCTACGCGTTCTCGACCGAGAACTGGACCCGCCCGGGCGACGAGGTGGAGGCGCTGATGGAGATCTTCGGGGAGACGATCGATCGCGAGCTCGTCGACCTCGCCAAGGAGGGTGTACGCACGCGGTTCGTCGGTCGTCGGGACCGCGCACCGGTGTGGCTGCAGGAGAAGCTCGCGGAGCTCGAGGCAGCGACCGAGAAGGAGTCGCGCCTCAATCTCTGGATCGCCTTCGACTACGGCGGACGCGCCGAGATCGTCGAGGCCGCGCGCCGGCTCGCAGAGAGCGGGGTTGAGGCGGACGAGAACACCTTCGCGCGGCATCTCTACGCGCCGGAGATGCCGGATCCCGATCTCGTGATCCGGACGTCCGGCGAGCTGCGCGTGTCGAACTTCCTCCTCTGGCAGTCCGCCTACGCCGAGTTCGTCTTCACCGACACGCTCTGGCCCGACTTCGGCCCAGACGAGTTTCGTGCTGCAATCGAGGACTACGCGAGCCGCCGCCGTAGATTCGGCGGCAGATGAGCGGAGTCTTCTCCCGCGTGCTGGTCGCACTCGTCGGCCTGCCGGTCGTGCTCGGCATGGTCTGGCTCGGCGGCTGGTGGCTGTTCGGGCTCGTTGCGGCGGCGGCGGTCATCGCCGTGCACGAGTTCGTGACGATGGCGCGCCCGCTGCGCCCGCTCGCGCCCGCCGCCTATGTCGGGACGATCCTCGCGCTCGTCGGCGCGCAGGAGGGCGGCGTCGTCTGGATGCTCGGCGGCTTCCTCACAGTCTTCCTCGTCGCGTTCGCGCTCAACGCGGTCGCCGAGACCCGTGCTCCGTCGACCGCAGCGATCGGCGCGACGGTGCTCGGCGCCGCCTGGATCGGCTTCGGCCTCGGCCACCTCGTGCTGCTGCGGCGAATGCACGACGAGCCGCGCGTCCTCGCCTTCACGGTGCTGCTGACGGTCTTCGCCGCCGACACGTTCGCGTACTTCGGCGGCCGCATGATCGGCCGTCGCAAGTTGGCACCGACTCTCTCGCCGGGGAAGACCTGGGAGGGATTCGCCGTGGGCTCGATCGTCGGGATGTTCGTCTCGTTCGTCGCGCTCTACGCCTACCGCGACCACTACCTCCAGATGTGGCAGGCGGTCATCCTCGGCCTCGTCGTCGTGCTCGCGGCCGCAGCCGGAGATCTCTTCGAGTCGATGCTGAAGCGCGACATGCAGGTGAAGGACACGGGGCGGCTGCTCGGCGGCCACGGCGGCGTCCTCGACCGGGTCGACGCGCTGCTTTTCGCCTCGGCAGCTGCGTTCTATCTGGTGCTGGGCTTCAACTACGTCTAACGATCCCGTTGCAGTCGTCGAAACGACTGCAACCTGACTGAAGTAGGTCCGGCGGCCGGGGCGGCCGCCACCGTCACGGTGGGTGAGAATGCCGGCGTCGGGTCGGCCGACGCCGGCACCTGTCTTGGAGCTGTGAGCCCGAACTGAAGTATGGCGCGGGGGCCTGCGGAACCGCTAACTGCTGCCGTGAGCGCGAACCTCAGTCTCGTATCTGGAGGCCCCTCCGATCCGGCCTGTCCTGTCGTCTGGAAAGGAGGCGTCTGATGGACGTCGTCGTTGAGCGCTGCGCGGGGCTGGATGTGCACCGCGACAGCGTCGTCGCCACCGTGCGGCTGCCGGGGAAAGGCCAGAGCCGGCGCCGCCGCGCGCAACAGACGCGCAGCTTCGGCACCACGATCGGCCAGCTCGGGCTGCTGGCCGACTGGCTGCAGAGCTGCGGGGTGACGCTGGTCGGGATGGAGGCAACCGGCATCTACTGGAAGCCCGTCTTCTATGTGCTCGAGCAGCGCTTCGAGTGCTGGCTCTTGAACGCCCAGCACCTGCACAACGTGCCCGGCCGCAAAAGCGACGTGCTCGACTCGGCCTGGTGCTGCCAGCTGCTCGAGCACGGGCTGCTGCGGCCCAGCTTCGTGCCGCCGCCCGAGATCCGCCGCCTGCGCGACCTGACCCGGCTCCAGTGCGCCCAGGTCGAGGAGCGCACGCGGGCGATCCAGCGGCTCGAGAAGGTGCTCCAAGACGCCGGGATTAAGCTCTCCAGCGTCGCCTCCTCCAGCTACTCGGCCTCGGCGCGGGCGATGCTGGAGGCGCTGTTGGCCGGCCAGAACGACCCGGCCCTGCTGGCCGAGCTGGCCAAGACACGGCTGCGCGCCAAGATCCCGCAACTGCAAGAAGCGCTCGCCAACCGCTTCCAGCTCGCCCACCACGGCGCCCTGGTCGCCAGCCTGCTCGCCCACATCGACGCGCTCGAGCAGACGATCGCCAACCTCGAGGCCCGCATCGCCGCCGCCACCCAACCACACACCGAACTGATCGCGCTGCTCTGCACCATCCCCGGCGTCGGTCTCCGCACCGCCCGCGTGCTGATCGCCGAGTGCGGCCTCGAGATGAGCGTCTTCGGAAGCGCCGAACGGCTCGTCTCCTGGGCCGCGATCTGCCCCGGCACCAACCAATCGGCCGGCAAGCGCCGCTCCGGCCGCACCCGCCACGGCAACCGCTGGCTGCGCAAAGCCCTCACCGAAGCCGCCCGCGCCGCCGCCCGCAGCAAAAACACCTACCTCGCCTCCCACTACTGGCAAGTCCGCGGCCGCCGCGGCGACGCCAAAGCAATCGGCGCCACCCGCCACGACATCCTGATCGCCTACTACCACATCGTCCACGACCAGGTCCCCTACCGCGAGCTCGGCCCCGACTGGCTCGCCCGCCGCTACTCGCCCGAACACCGCACCCGCCGCCTCATCAAACAACTCGAAGCGCTCGGCCACACAGTCAGCCTCGAGACCGCCGCCTAAACCAGCAAACCCCGACACCACAACCAACCCACGTCGGGCCCGCGGCCCGACCGCTCGCGCACGCCCCAACCCGCCCCCCACACACACCGGCATTCGCACCTCAGTCAGGTTGCGGCTGCGACCTAGACTGAGCTTGTGAAGAGAGTCGCCCTTCTCGGTGCGACGGGGTCGATCGGCCGGCAGGCGATCGAGATCGTCGAGGCCCATCCCGATCTCGAGCTCTGCGCGGCGGCGTCCGGCTCATCGCCGCTCGACGACGTAGACGCGCCGCTGAAGCAGGTCGGCGGCGATCTCACGGAGCTGCTCGAGCGCGCGGAGCCGGACGTCGTGCTGAACGCCGTCGTCGGCTTCGCGGGCGTGCACGCGACGCTGTGGGCGATGGAGCACGGGGTCGATCTCGCGCTCGCGAACAAGGAGAGCCTCGTCGCCGCGGGCGAGCTCGCGACGCAGGCGCAGGCGCGCGGCGGAGGCCGGACACTGCCGGTCGACAGCGAGCACTCCGCGCTCTTCCAGTGCCTCGAGGAGCGGCTGCCGGCGCAGGTGCACACGCTTGTGCTCACCGGTTCCGGCGGCCCCTTCCGCGGGTGCACACGCGACGAGCTCGTGAGCGTCGCACCGGAGGAGGCGCTTGCCCATCCCACGTGGCGTATGGGCCCGAAGATCACGATCGACTCGGCGACCCTCGCGAACAAGGGACTGGAGCTGATCGAAGCGCACTTTCTCTTCGGGATCCCATACGAGCGGATCGAAGTCGTACTGCAGCCGACGTCGATCGTGCATTCGCTCGTTCGCTTCCGCGACGGCGCCGCGCTCGCGCATCTCGGGTACCCCGACATGCGCGTTCCGATCTCCTATGCCCTGACCTATCCCGAGCGCGCTGCGACACCGGCGCCGCCGCTCGATCTCGCCTCGCTCACGCTGGAGTTCGAAGCGCCCGATCTCGAGACGTTCTCCATGCTCGCGCTCGCGCGGGAGGCCGGGGAGAAGGGCGGCACGTACCCGTGCGTCTACAACGCCGCGAATGAGGTCGCGGTCGCCGCGTTCCTCGCCGGTCGGCTGCCGTTCCTCGGAATCGCTGAGGTCGTGGCTGACGCGCTCGCACGCGCCGACGGCGCACCGGCACGGGACCTCGACGATCTTCTCGAGGCCGACCGAGCCGCTCGCGCGCTCGCGGACGAAACGCTTCCGGTCGCATGATCTGGCTCGTCGTCGTCGTCGGCTTGCTGCTTCTGATCCTGCTGCACGAGCTTGGGCATTTCCTCGCCGCGCTCGCGGTGGGCATCCAGCCGCGCAAGTTCTACGTCGGGTTCCCGCCCGCGCTCGTGAAGTTCCACCGCAAGGGAGTCGAGTACGGCATCGGCGCGATTCCGCTCGGCGGCTACGTGAAGATTCCCGGCATGCACAGACCGGCCGCACGCGACTTCGACACGTGGATCCGTCCTGCACTGCACGAGGAGCCCGGGCTCACGTCGCTTGCACAGCAGATCCGCAGACAGCTCGACGCCGAGGACTTCGAGGGCGCGCGCGCCTCCCTTCCCGAGCTCGAGCGCGTGGTCGAGCTCACGAAGCTGTCGCCGGGAGCCCGGCGGGCCGCAGAGCGGGCGATGCGGGAGCTGGAGGAAGGGACGGGCCGCGACGCGTACTGGCGCCAGCCGACATGGAAGCGCCTCGTCGTCATCTCGGCGGGTCCGCTCGCGAACGTCCTCGTGGCCTTCGTGATCTTCTTCGCCGTCTTCGCGACCGGCGCGCCGTCGCAGACTGCCGGGACGGAGGTCGCCGCCGTCACGTCGAACACGCCCGCGGCCGCCGCCGGCCTGCAGTCGGGCGACAGGATCGTCGCCGTGGACGGAAAGCACGTGTCGACCTTCGACGCACTCTCGCGGCAGATCCGCTCGAGCCACGGCAGGCCGATCACGGTCACGGTCGACCGCGGCGGCCGCAAGGTGACGCTCGGCCCGCGGAAGACGATCAAGTCGAGCGGCCGCTGGATCTGGGGATTCATTCCCGCGGCGCGCCTCGTCTCGTACTCGCCCGGCGAGGCGGCCCGGAAGGGCGCAAGTGCGTGCTGGAACGTGACCACCGGGACCGGGCAGGCGATCGGGGGGCTTTTCCGGTCGAAGGAGCGCGGCCAGGTCGTCGGGACGGTCGGGATCGTCCGCGCCTCCGCTGCGGCGCTGCGCGTCGGGCTGCCGTACTACCTCGAGATCGTCGCGCTCGTCAGCATGTCCCTCGCGCTCCTGAACCTGCTCCCGCTGCTGCCGCTGGACGGCGGGCACATCGCGGTGTCGCTCGTCGAGGCGATCCGCCGACGCGCGTTGCCGCGCGAGGTCTACGAGCGCGCGTCGATGATCGGAATCGCGATCGTCCTCTTCATCGCGTTCATCGCCCTCTCGAACGACCTCTCCGGCGGCAACCCCCGCTAGACAGGATGTAACCGGCAACGTTCGCCGGGCAACGTCACCGGCCACATCACTAGAAACTCAGCGTCCGCTGAGCCTCGGGAGCGCAACCAGGGTTCACCCTGGTTGCAGTCTTTCCAGGGCTAGACTGAGCGCCGATGGCGAGCACGCGCCAGATTGCGGTCGGCGGCGTCACGATTGGCGGGGGAGCACCCGTCGTCGTCCAGTCGATGACGCTCACGAAGACCCACGACGTCGAGGCGACGACGGCCCAGATCGCCGCGCTCGCATCGGCCGGCTGCGAGGTCGTCCGGGTCGCCGTACCGAAGCTCGAGGACGCCGACGCGCTACCGCGGATCGTGCGGTTCTCGCCGATCCCGGTGATCGCGGACATCCATTTCAACGCGAGCCTCGCGTTGAAGGCGATCGATGGCGGCGTCGCCGCGGTGCGGATCAACCCCGGCAACATCGGCGGCGCTGACAAGGTCGCGCTGGTCGTCAAGGCCGCGAAGCAGGCCGGCATTCCGATGCGCATCGGCGCGAACTCCGGATCGCTGCCGAAGCATCTCTCGGATCTCGCTCAGCGCGACCAGGCGGAGGCGCTCGTCGAAGCCGCGCTCGAGGAGGTGCGCCTGCTCGAGAGCCTCGACTACTACGACTTCAAGATCTCGGTCAAGTCGAGCCACGTGCCGACGATGATCCGCGCCTACCGGAGGCTCTCGGAGCGCGTGCCTTACCCGCTGCACCTGGGTGTCACCGAAGCGGGTACGCCGTTCTCCGGCTCGATCAAGTCCGCCGTAGGGATGGGCGCGTTGCTCGTCGACGGGATCGGCGACACGGTGCGCGTCTCGCTCACCGCCGATCCGGTGGAAGAGGTCAAGACCGCGTTCGAGATCCTCAAGGCGCTCGGACTCCGTGAGCGCGGGCCGGTGATGATCGCGTGCCCGAGCTGCGGCCGCGACAACGTCGGGGTCCAGACGCTCGCAGAGAAGGTGGAGGAGCGGCTGCACACGTATCCACAGCACTTCGAGGTCGCGGTGCTCGGCTGTGCGGTGAACGGGCCCGGCGAGGCCGGCGACGCCGACTTCGGCATCGCGGGCGGCCGGGATGTCGGCTTCGTCTACGCGCACGGCCGGGTGCTGAAGAAGGTCAGCTCCGACATCCTGATCGACGAGCTCTTCTTCGAGATCGACAAGTGGATCGCAGAAGGAATGAGCCGGCCGAAGCGCCTCAAGATGGCGAAGCCGGCGGCGCTCGCGATGGCCGAGGCGTCGCTGATCCCCCTCGAGTAGCCTGCCCGGACAACGCTGAATGATCGCCCGGGCCTCACAGCTCTATCTCCCGACGCTGCGCGACGACCCCGCCGACGCGGAGGCCGCGTCGCACAAGCTCCTCGTGCGCGGCGGCTACATCCGCAAGGTCAGCGCCGGCCTGTGGACGTTCATGCCGCTCGGGTGGCGCGTCCACCGCAAGATCGAGCAGATCATCCGCGAGGAGATGGCGGCGATCGGCTCGCAGGAGATGTACGCGCCGGTGCTGACGCCGGCGGAGCTGTGGCAGAAGACGGACCGCTACAGGTCGCCCGAGGTGTTCAAGCTCGAGGACCGGAGCGGCCGGCCGTACGTGCTGCCGCTCTCACACGAGGAGACGTTCACATTCCACGCGACGGAGATCCAGTCGTACAGGCAGCTGCCGCAGATGTGGTACCACCTGCAGACGAAGGACCGTGACGAGCCGCGCCCGAAGGCCGGGTTGCTCCGCGTGCGCGAGTTCGTCATGAAGGACTCGTACTCGTTCGACCGCGACGAGGCCGGCCTCGACGTCAGCTTTCGCGCGCACGCCGCCGCGTACGTGAAGATCTTCGACCGCTGCGGGCTCGAGTACTACCGTGTGAAGGCCGAGTCGGGGCTGATGGGCGGCTCCGAGAGCGACGACTACCTCGCACCCGCCGGTGCCGGTGAGAACCTGCTCGTACGCTGCGAGAACGGCGACTACGCGGCCGACATGGATGCGGCCACGGGTGTGCCCAGGGCGCCGGCGTTTCCGGAGCGGCTCGACGGGCCGGAGGAGGTCGAGACGCCCGGCGTCACGACGATCGAAGGGCTGGCAGAGCTCCTCTCGCTCGACACGGCGGCGACCTCGAAGGCGATGCCGGTCGTGAAGTCCGACGGGACGCTCGTGCTTGCCCTCGTCCGCGGCGACGACCGCCTCGCCGAGGACAAGCTCATGGGTGAGCTCCAGAGCGATTTCCGCGCCGCGACCGACGATGAGATCCGGAGCGCGTTCGGCGCGGGGGGTGGGTCGCTCGGACCGGTCGGCTTCGAGGGTCAAGTGATCGCCGACGAGACGCTCAGGGAGGGTCAGTTCGTCGCCGGCGCGAACCGGGATGGATGGCACCTGCGCGGCGTCGAGGCCGGACGCGACTACGAAGCGACGTTCGCCGACATCCGCGCCACGAAGGAGGACGACACCTGCCCGGTGTGCGGCGGCCGCCTGTTCGTGCAGACGGCGATCGAGCTCGGGCACATCTTCAAGCTCGGGACTCGGTACTCCGTGCCGCTCGGCGCGACGTTCCTCGACGAGGACGGCTCGGAGAAGCCGCTCATCATGGGGAGCTACGGCATCGGACCCGGCCGCGTGATGGCGGCGATCGTCGAGCAGCACCATGAGGACGGAGCGATTGTGTGGCCGAGTGAGGTCTCTCCATACGACGTACACGTGGTCGTGCTGCCGGGGGCGGAGGAGATCGGCGGGCGGGCGGCGGAGGCGGTGTCGGCGGCGGGCCTCGACGTGCTCCTCGACGATCGCGACCTCCGAGCAGGGGAGAAGTTCGCCGACGCCGACCTGATCGGCTGCCCGCTCCGGATCACCGCGGGCAAGAAGAGCCTCGAGGACGGCAAGGTCGACGTACGGAACCGGACGACCGGCGAGGAGCAGCGGTTAGCCGTTGCCGATCTGGGCAAGATGCACTGAGATGGCTCGCCGGAGGCGGTTCAGCGAAGAGGGCTTCGGCCCGACGATCGAGACCCTGATGACGGAGTCGGGCGTCACGTACCGTGAGCTCGCGGCTCGCACCGGCCTCTCCGCCGGCTATCTGAACCATCTCGTGCACGGAAACCGGCCGGTGCCCTCGAACGACGTCGTCAAGACCCTCGCTGACGCGCTCGGCGTCGAGCCGGAGCATTTCCGCGAGTTCCGGCTGCGGGTGATCACCGACCGGCTCGAGGCGATGCCGGAGCTGATCGACCGCCTGTACAAGCGCCTCGGCGACTAGTACATCCGGCCGTAAGTTCAGTGGTTTATCCGGCGAGACGCCGCCGGGAAGCGGCCGAACTTGCGGCCGGGTGACTAGCACCGCCGAATCCGTAGTTGCCCCGGATGCCGTCGGGCCGCCGCGGGAGGACGATTGCGGAAGACAGAGAGGCGTTGGCAGATGACAGGTAGCGGAAAGCCGAGACACGTGGTCGTCGCAGGAGCAGGCGTCGCCGGCCTCGAGACCGCGCTCGCCCTCCGGGCGCTCGCCGAGGGCCGCGTGTCGGTCGAGCTCGTCGCGCCTGAGCGGGAGTTCACCTATCGGCCCCTCGCCGTGGCCGAGCCGTTTCAAATCGGGGAGATGCGGCGGTTTCCACTCGAGCCGCTCGTGCGCGCGACGGGCGCGCACCTCCGGAGGGGAACGGTCAGAACCGTCGACCCGGCGGAGCAGTTCGTAACCCTCGCCGACGGCGTCCAGCTCTCATATGACGTCCTCGTCCTGGCGCTCGGCGCCCTTCCGCGGGAGGCCGTCCCCGGTGCCCTCACCTTCCGCGGCGCGGAGGACCGAACCAGGCTCGAGGATCTGCTCAACAGGGCGACGTCGGGGCAGCTCCGTCGAATCGTGTTTGCGATGCCTGAAGGCGCTACGTGGCCACTGCCTCTGTACGAGCTCGCGCTCCTGACGTCCGAGTATCTCGCCGCCCACATGACGCGTGCGGTCGAGGTCGTGGTCGCGACTCCGGAGGATCGGCCGCTGGCGCTTTTCGGCCCCGCGGCGAGCGGCGCCCTAGCGCAGCTCCTCGAGATCCGCAGGGTCCGACTGGAGACCGGCGTCTCCCCGGTCGCCTGGAACGACGGCGTGCTCTGGCTCGCAGGCGGCGGCAAGCTGGAAGCCGACGCTGCAGTCGCCCTCCCGAAGCTCGTGGGCCCGCCGATCGCAGGTATCCCGCAAGACGGCTCCGGCTTCGTCGCCACCGACGAGTTCGGCTGGGTCCTGAGCCTCACCGACGTCTACGCGGTAGGCGACCTGACGCAGTCCTCGGTGAAGCAGGGCGGGATCGCAACACAGCAGGCCGATTCGGCCGCGAGCGCGATCGCCGCGGATGCCGGCGCAATCGTCAGACCCGCGGTCGTGAAGCCGGTGCTGCGGGGGTTGCTCCTCACGGGCCTCGCGCCGCGCTTCCTTCGCTCGGAAACGGGAGCCCGTCCGTCGCTCGTCGACACCCAGCCGTTGTGGTGGCCGCCGGCGAAGATCGTGGGCCGCTACCTGAGTCCATTTCTTGCCCAGCACCTCAGCCTGGCGAAGGACTACGCACGACCGCCGGCAACGGAGGCGGTGCCGGTCGAGGTCGCGCTCGACACGCGCGACCACGCCACCTGGTCGTCGGTCTGAACTCGGCGAGCATCCGCAACCAGGTTTCAACCGGGTTGCAGTCGGTTCGGATACGACTGCAACCTGACTGAAGTCAGGCTGCGGCGGATCCGTCCCCGGATCAGCTGAGGGGGTTCGGCGAAACAGTGGCTGAGCCGCAGGGCCGCGCTGGGACGAGCACCGTTCCGCCAAACCCCCCTAGGATCCGCTGATGGCCCAGCCACGGATCGTCTGGCTCGTGCTGCTGGCGCTCCCCGCCGCGGGGTTCGCACTCCTCGTTGCACGTCCAGGCCTCGACGTGCACTGGCAGCACAATCCGAGTCACTTCTGGCTCGTGCTCGCCGCCGGTGCGGTCACCGCGTCGCTCGCGTACGCGACGGGCACCGCAGCCCGTCGGCGCGCCGACGCGCGCGTGCACCTCGTGTCGCTCGCCTTCCTCGCGGCCGCCGGCTTCCTCGGCCTGCATGCGCTCGCGACGCCCGGTGTCCTCCTGAAGACGAGCAATGTCGGCTTCGCGCTCGCAACGCCGCTCGGCCTCGCCCTCGCGGCGGCATTCGCCGCCGCGTCGAGCCTCGAGCTCGGAGACGTGAGCGCGCGTCGGCTCCGGCTCGTCCAAAACACCCTCCTCGCCCTGCTCGCGGCGTGGGGCATCGTCTCGCTGACGGCGCTGCCGAAAGTGCATGACACGACGGCGTTCGAGCGGGCGTCCGGCCCTCTGCTCGCGGTCGCCTCCGTCGGAGTGGTGCTCTACGCCGTCGGGGTCGTACGCTACCTGCGGCTCTTCCGGCGGCGGCCGTCACCGCTGCTGCTCGCGATCGCGGCGGCGTTCGTCCTGCTCGCGGAAGCGATGGTGGCGATCGGCTACGGCCGAAATTGGCACGCGTCGTGGTGGGAGTGGCACGTCCTCATCCTCGCGGCGTTCTTGATCGTCGCGCTGGCCGTGCACCGCGAGTGGCACGAGGAGCGCTTCAGCGACCTGTACCTCCAGCGGACATCGGCCGGAACGCGGGACATCTCCGTGCTCTTCGCCGACTTGCAGGGGTTCACGTCGTTCTCGGAAGGAAGCCAGCCGGAGGAGGTGACGACGATGCTGAACACCTACTTCGACGTCGCCGTCCCTGCCGTCGAGCGCCACGGCGGTGAGGTCGACCGCATCATCGGGGACGCGCTCATGGTGACGTTCAACACGCGGGGCGATGTTCCCGACCACGCGATGCGCGCGGTTCGCGCCGCGCTCGATCTGCAGAAAGCCACCCGCAAGGTCGCCGCCGACCACCCTGGCTGGCCCCGGTTCCGTGCCGGAGTGAACAGCGGCACGGCGTCGACCGCCGTGCTCGGCACGGGCGGAGGCCGTACCTACAGCGTCATCGGCGACACGGTCAACCTCGCTTCGCGGGTCGAAGGACTGGCCCCGGCGGGCGGCGTGGCCGTCGCGCACGAGACCGCGGACCGGCTGGACGACAGCTTCGAGCTCGAGTCGATCGGGCTCGTCATCGTGAAGGGGCGTGCCGAGCCCATCGAGGTGAAGCTCGTCTCCGAGCGCTGAGCGTAGGAGGGGGCCTCGGTCGTGAGCTGGCCGGCCGTGATCTGGAAGAACCTGCTGCGACGCCCGGCGCGGACCGTCCTCACCGCGGTCGGAGTCGGGCTCGGCGTCGCGCTGATCGTCGCCCTGCTCGCGACGACGAACGGCGTTCACCGCACAGCGCAGGACCTGACGCACGTCGGACGCGCCGACTTCGGGCTCTACCAGGCGGACGTTTCCGACTTCCCGCGGTCGCTTCTGCCCGAGTCGCTTGCACGCGAGGTTGCACACGAGACGGGGGTCGCCGCGGTAGCCAAGATCAAGCTGCTCGTCGTCGACGGCACGCTCGTCTTCGGCCTAGACCCGACGGAGTTCGCGTATCGGCGCTTCGTCGTCGTGTCTGGGAGGCGAGCCGCCGTCATGGCCGGCGACCACTCCGAGAAGAAGCTCGGCGAGGTGCTCAACATCGCCGGCCGCGAGTTCACGGTCACAGGCATCTACCACTCCGGCGACCGCTTTGAGGATCTCGGAGTCGTGCTGCCGCTCCACACAGTCGAAGCACTCGCGCACCGGCCGGGCGAGATCACGTCGATCGGCGTGACGGTGACGCTCGGTCACAACGTGAAGGCCGTGGCGCGTCGTCTCGAGCATCGCTACCCGGGCGTCGCTGCAATCACCGAGCCGGGCGACGCGATCAAGGTCGACACCTCGAGTCGGCTGATCGTCTCGACAGGCTGGATCGTGTCGCTCCTCGCGCTGATCGTCGGCGGGATCGCGGTCGCGAACACGATGGCGATGTCCGTGTTCGAGCGAACGCGCGAGATCGGCATCCTGCGCGCGGTCGGCTGGTCCGGGCTCAGAGTCGGCGCGATGATCGTCTCGGAGGCGCTCTGCATCTGCCTGCTCGCGCTCGCGGTCGGGTGCGCGCTCGGCGTCCTCGCCGCCCAGCTCTTTGTCGGCCGCAGTGCGCTGTCGGGCCTCATCAGCCCGAGCTACACCGCCTCGACGTTCGCGTGGGGCCTGGCATTCGCCCTCGGAGTCGGGCTGATCGGCGCGCTCTACCCGGTGTGGAGAGCGGTCAGCCTCGAGCCGGTTGCGGCGCTTCGGCATGAATGACGCCGTCTCGTAGACGTAACCGTCGCGCCGCGTGAGCCGCGACGTCCTCGTCGTTCGTGACGAGCAGGATCGTCATCCCGCGCTGCCGGCGAAGCCGTTCCAGCAGCTCGAGCACCTGGTTGCCGGTGACGGAGTCGAGCGCCCCCGTCGGCTCGTCGGCGAGCAGGAGTCGCGGATCGTTTGCGAGGGCGCGGGCGATCGCGACCCGCTGGCGTTCACCCCCGGAGAGAACTGCCGGTCGCGCGTCCGCACGGTGCTCGAGACCGACCTCCCGCAGGAGGTCTCCGGCCTTCACTTCCCGCTCGCGCCGGGGTCGCCGGCCGAACATCGGCACCTGCACGTTCTCCGCGGCAGTCAGCGTCGGCAGCAGATTGTGGGCCTGGAAGACGAAGCCGACCGTCTCGCCCCGGTACCGGGCGGGGCTGGCGAGCTCGTCGACGCGGAGGCCGTCGACGAGGATCGTGCCGGTATCCGGCGTGTCGAGCGCGCCGATCAGGTTCAGCAACGTGCTCTTGCCCGATCCCGAGGCGCCGGTCAGCGCGACGAGCTCGCCGGGCTCGACGGCGAACGAGATGTCCCTGAGCGCGGGCACGCGTCCGTCTTCGAAGGACTTGCGCACGCCGGTGACGACGATTGCGGCTCCGCCGCTCACCCGCGCGGCGTCACCGCGTAGGTGACGATCTTCTTCACGCCGTTCGCCCGCACCGTGATCCGCAGCTTCAGCGGGATGCCGCGAGAGCTCTTCGGCCAGATGACGAAGTCACGGAACTCGCCCTTGAACGGCCAGTTGACGACGTTCTTCGTGGTCTTTCCGAACTGCACGAAGTGCGACCCTCCGATCGGGTCGACGATCTGAGCTGTGATGCGGGCCGCCACCGGCTTCCCCTGCCATGTCGCGCGCACGGCGTAGCTCCACCGTGTGCCGACCTTCGGCGTATGGCCGGGAGCCGTGAGGGTCACCTGGAGCGGCGACACGACCAGCACGCCGAGCGCAAGGGCCATGACCTTCATGGGAGGAGTCTGGCTGAGAGTGCGACGCTCAGCACGGCCGCACCGCGGATCTCGCCCGCCCGGAGCCGGCCGAGGGCCTGCTCGGCCTCGGCGAGGGGGAACGTCTCAACCTCGATGCGGACCGGAATCGTCGGCGCGAGCCGGAGGAGCTCCTGGCCGTCGCGACGGGTGAGGTTCGCCACCGAGCGGACGCTTCGCTCGCCCCAGAGGAGCTCGTACGGGAAGCTCGGGATGTCGCTCATGTGGATGCCGGCGCAGATCACGGTGCCGCCCTTGCGCACGGCGTGCAGTGCCCCCGGAACGAGCGCGCCCACCGGCGCGAAGATGATCGCGGCGTCGAGCTCCTCCGGGGGCGACGCCTCCGAGTCGCCCGCCCACTCGGCCCCGAGCTCACGCGCGAGGGACTGCGCCGCGTCGTCGCCTGCGCGCGTGAACGCAAAGACACGTCGGCCCTGGCTCCGCGCGATCTGCGCCACGATGTGCGCGGAAGCGCCGAAGCCGTACAGCCCGATTCGCGCCGCGTCGCCCGCGAACCCGAGCGAGCGGTAGCCGATGAGCCCGGCGCAGAGGAGCGGCGCCGCCTGGGAATCCGGATAGTTCTCCGGGACCGCGAAGCAGAACCGTTCGTCGGCGACGGCCTCCTCCGCGTAGCCGCCGTCGAGGTGGTACCCGGTGAACCGCGCCCGGTTGCAGAGGTTCTCCTGCCCGGAGCGGCAGTACCGGCACTCACCGCAGGTCCAGCCGAGCCAGGGCACGCCGACGCGCGTCCCGCGGCCGAAGGTCCCGCCGCCCTCGATGACCGTGCCGACGATCTGGTGCCCGAGCACGAGCGGCAGCTTCGGCTCCGCGAGCTCGGCGTCGCGGATGTGCAGGTCCGTGCGGCACACCCCGCAGGCGTGGACGCGGAGCCTCACCTGTCCTTGCTCCAGCTCCGGGCGCGGCAGCTCCACCTCGCGGAGAGGCGACCGCGGCGCCTCGAGCACCATCGCCCGAACGCTCACCGAGCAGAAGGCTACGCTCTCGCCGTGGACGCGGACGCCGTCGAACTTCGAGTCCTCGGCTGCCTGATCGAAAAGCAGCGGACGACGCCGGAGCAGTACCCGCTCTCGCTGAATGCGCTGCGACTGGCGTCGAACCAGGCGACGAACCGCGACCCCGTCGTCGACTACGACGAGGGAACCATTCGCGCCGCCCTGGACCGGCTCGGCCAGCGCAACTGGACGCGGCTCGCGAGCGGGCCGACGAGCCGCGTCGCCAAGTTCCGGCACCTGCTCGAGGAGGCGCTCGATCTCACGCCGTCGCAGCTCGCCCCGCTCGCCGTGCTGATGCTGCGCGGCCCGCAGACCCTGGGCGAGCTGCGAACGCGGAGCGAGCGGCTCTACCCGTTCCCCTCGACCGACGACGTCGAGGTGACGCTGATGGGGCTGGCGGAACGCGAGCTCGTCGTGCGCCTTCCGAAGCGGCCCGGGGAACGCGAGGAGCGATGGATGCAGCTTCTCGGCGGCGGCGATCCGGCGCCCGGCGTTGTCGAGAGCGTTCCGGTCGCCGCGACGGCCAATCCGGATCTCGAGACGCGTGTCGCACGGCTGGAGCTCGAAGTCGCCGAGCTTCGCGAGCGGCTCTCCGCGAGCGACGCATGACCAAGCCCGTCTTCGTGCATGACTCCGACCGGGAATGGGAGACATGGCCGGAACCGCTCGTCGAAGAGCGGGGACGGATCTTCTGGAAAACGCTCGTCAGCGGCGACGTCACGCCGAGCGACGGGCTGACGCTCGGCGTCGCGAAGCTGGCTCCCGGCGAAGAGCTCCATGCGCACCGCCACGAGCAGGCAGAGGTCTACCTCGTCACCGCAGGCGAGGCCCTCGTCACGGTCGATGGGGAAGCACGGAGTGTCGGCCCCGGAGCCGCCGTGTTCATCCCCGGCAACGCCATTCACTCATGCGCGAACACCGGCGCGAACGAGGTGCGCTTCGCCTACGTCCTCGCGGCCGACTCCTTCGCGGACGTCGACTACGTCTTCGAGCAGCGCGACCACTCTTAGTCAGCTCTTAGGGCGCTCACACCGAACGCATAGACGGACGGAGTTTCCTGCGTCTCGGGCCCCGACGAGACGAAGGAGAAGGTTGGTCTACCTCAGCTACATGCTCTCGGAGCTGCGCAGGCGGAAGGGCCGAACGCTCCTGACGGCGCTCGGCCTCGCCCTCGGAGTCGGCGTGGTGATCACGGTCAGCGCTCTTTCCGCGGGTCTCGATCGTGCACAGGCCCAGGTGCTCGAGCCGCTCACCGGCGTCGGCACCGACATGTCGGTGACCAGGCCGATCGTCATCAGCTCCGCGTCGTCCAGCTCGAGCACGAACGACGGGCCGGCGCAGCTCTCTGCCAAGGAGCGAGCCCAGCTCCAGAAGGAGAACGGCGACCAGCGCGTCGGCTTCGGGAACCTCAAGGCGGGCGAGAAGTTCACCCGCACGTCGTTCCGCTCGACCCAGCTGAGCTTCCCCGCTTCGCAGGTGGCGAAGATCTCAGCGCTCGACGGAGTGTCAGCTGCAGCGGGCGGCCTGACGCTGAACCTCACGACCGTCTCCGGCACGGTGCCGGAGCAGACCCAGCAGCAGCCGTCGGCCGGTCCCCCGAGCGGAAACGGCGGCGGCTTCAACGGACCGCGCAGCATCGATTTCACTTCGCTGACGGTGAGCGGCATCGACGCGACGAAGCCGGCTCTCGCCGCCATCGCGCCGAGCCAGCTCACGAAGGGCGCCTACTTCTCGCCCCGAGCGGCCCGCGAGGCGATCCTGAACGTGAGCTACGCGCGGGCGAAGAAGCTGAAAGTCGGCTCGTCGATCACGCTGGCCGGCAAGAGGTACTCGGTGATCGGGATCGTCAAGACGCCGCTCGGCGGGCAGGCCTCGGACGTCTACGTCAAGCTCGGACAGCTGCAGAAGCTCTCCGGTCGCGTCGGCCGGGTCAACACGGTCTACGTTCGGGCCACGTCGGCGGCGCAAGTCGACAGCGTCGCCAAGAGGATCAGCGCCACCGTCCCCGGCGCCTCCGTGACGACGGCCAAGACCCTGGCAGCGCAGGTGACCGGCTCGCTCACGGACGCCAAGAACCTCACCGGCAAGCTCGGTTTCGCGCTCGAGCTGGTCGGGCTCCTCGGCGCACTGGGCATCGCGTCGCTGCTCACGCTGTCCTCGGTGACCAAGCGCGTCCGCGAGCTCGGAACCCTGAAGGCAATCGGCTGGCCGCAGAGGCTCGTCGTCCGTCAGGTCACCGGGGAGGCGCTGCTCCAGGGCATGCTCGGCGGTGTGCTCGGGATCGGGATCGGCGTTGCGGCGGCTGCGCTGATCAGCGCGTTCGCGCCGACGCTCGAGGCGACAGTGGCGTCGGCGGCGCAGTCGGCCTTCGGAGGACCCGGTGGGCCGGGCGGTCCGTTCGGCCAGGGTGCCGTCGACACCTCTGCCGCCTCGCAGGCGGTGAGCCTGACCGCGCATGTGTCGGTCGGGCTCATCGCGCTGGCGGTGGCGCTCGCACTGCTCGGCGGGCTCGTGTCCGGCGCCGTCGGCGGTCTACGCGCCTCGCGCCTGAGGCCCGCGGATGCTCTACGCCACATCGACTGAGTCCACCGACGACCGAGAGGAAGAACACTCGATGAACGAGGCCATCACGACTGAAGCGCCGATCTACGAGCTCCGCCGCGTGACGCGGAGCTACGGCAGCGGCACGACGAAGGTGGACGCCGTGCGCGACATCGATCTCACGATCGATCGCGGCGAGTTCATCGCCGTCGTCGGTCCGAGCGGCTCCGGCAAGACGACGCTCCTTCAGCTGCTCGGCGGCCTCGACCGGCCGACGAGCGGGGAAGTGGTCTTCGAGGGTCGCAGCCTCGCGACGCTCAAGGAGTCGGAGCTGACGCAGCTGCGGCTCGGGACGATCGGCTTCGTGTTCCAGCAGTTCAACCTGATCCTGACGCTCTCCGCCGCGCAGAACATCGAGCTCGCGCTCGCTCCGAGCGGTCTCACCGCGTCGCTGCGCCGCGCGCGCGTGACGGAGCTCCTCGGATCGGTCGGACTGGCCAGCCGGGGACATCATCTCCCGAGCGAGCTTTCAGGTGGCGAGCAGCAGCGCGTCGCGATCGGACGAGCGCTCGCGAACGCGCCGGACGTCCTGCTCGCCGACGAGCCCACCGGCAACCTCGACTCGACTACCGGTGACGAGATCATCGCCGTCCTCCACCAGCTCAACCGGGAGCAGAATCAGACGATCGTCGTCATCACACACGACCCGTACGTCGCCGCCGCCGCTCCCCGGATCGTCCGGCTGCACGACGGGGCCGTGGTCGATGCCGATGGATCGCGCGTTTTGGAGGTCGTGAGCTAGGCGCGTCGGCGGTTTCGCTGCGCACGGCGCAGTGCGTCGAGCCGCCGGCGGTCCAGCTTCGTCGGCCGGGCGCCGAGATCGGCGCCGGGCGGTCTTGCGGCCCGACGCTCGAGCGCAGACTTCTCACGGGCGTTGATCGACTCCGGCGTCTCGGCGTAGAGGGTCGCTGCGACGCTTGCAGGCCCTCGCTTGTCGCTGATTCCGGTCACCTCGACCATCCGCTTTACGGGGCCGATCGTCACCTCGACCGTATCGGCCGCACGCACCTCCTTCGACGGCTTCACACGCACGCCGTTGACGTGAACGTGACCGCCGAGCACGGCCTCCGTTGCCGCACTGCGCGTCTTGAAGAAGCGCGCTGCCCAGACCCATTTGTCGATTCGGACGCTTTCCATGGGCGCGTGTGCCGATGATCGCACGAAGGGTCCACTTGGCACCGACGCGGCCGAGCGGGAGACTTCGCCGATGGCGTCGACCTACTGGGTCGGTGAATACGAACGGTCGATCGAGCTCTCGCGGCGGACGCGCGCACTCGCTCGCGACGTGCAGAGCGCGGAGTCGCTTCTCCGCGGCGGTGGGCTCGAGGCGCTTGGTCTGGCTGGTCTCGGGAGCCACGAGCAAGCGATCGCTATCTGGGACGAGCCCTTCGAGGTCGCCCGCGAGCTCGGCCAGAACCCGCGGGTGCTGCTCAACTACTCAGCGCTCGTATACCGCGAGCTGCACGACCTCGACGAGGCGCGCAGGCGCAGCGCGCAGGCGGCGTGGCCGGTGCGGTGGAAGGGCGTGGAACAGGCCACCGGTTGGACGACCTGGCTGATCGCGGGACGACTCACGTACGCGCGCGCCGAGATCGCCCGCCATGCGGAGAGCCCCGAGTCCGCGGCGGAATGGGCGGCGCGCGCGACCCGCCGGGGCGGTGGCAGGCGCGTTCGGCGCTCGCGGAGGTCGCGTACGCGCTCGGCGGCGACGAGGACGCGGAGTCGGCGTTCGTCGAAGCGGCGAACCTCGTCGAATCGTTCGCACGGACGTTGCTGCCAGAGCGGGCAGCACGGCTCCTCGGCGCACCCGCGGTCGAGGAGATCCTCGCGGCTGCGGGGCGCACCTCGGCTACGGGCAGGTGAGCTGGAGGTCGCGACGAACTCTCGGCGGAGCGTCGCAGACGACACCGGCAGCGCCGAAGTAACGCAAGGACCACTTTCCGGTTCGTCCGCCCCTGTGGAGGACTGCGGCGTCTCCCCCGAGGTACGTCAGCTGTTTGTCCCAGGCCTGGAGGCCGACCTCCGCCCAGCGCGGGTCAGCGGTGGACACGATGACGTAGTCGATCTTGATCCGCTTGATCCCGTCGCAGCACGTCGACTCGACGTAGGAGCGGACGATCTGAATGAGGATCGCTCGCTCTCTCGACGTCGGAGGGCGCGTGTCCGATTGGACGGCTCCGACCGGCGAGGCGGCGATACCGCCGACGGTCGCAAGCAGGGCTAGTGCGAGCGTCACCCTCCTGACTCGCGCGTGCCTCATCGTGACCTCCTTGCCGGCAGCGTTGCAGGCGCCAGAGCCCGGTTCAAGTGGTATGACCTGTGGATGAAGGGGCCGATCATCGGCCGGCAGGTTGAGCTCGACCTCATCGAGTCGCTGTTCGATGCGGCGTCCGGCGGGCCGCGAGCCGTCGTCCTCGAAGGTGCGGCGGGCATCGGCAAGTCCCTGGTTCTCGCCGAAGCGTTGCGGCGCGCTCGGGGGCGCGGGATCACTGTGCTCGAGGCGCTCCCGAGCGGCGGTGAAGTGGAGCTCGCCTACGCGGGTGTCAGCGACATGCTCGCGTCGGTCAGAAAGACGATCGATGCTCTCCCACCGCCTCAACGGAGGGCACTGCGAGTTGCGCTTCTGCTCGAGGAACCGGGTCGGTCGGCTCCCGACGAGCGGGCCGTTGCGGCGGCGCTCCTCGGGCTCTTCGCCGCGCTGTCGCGCGATTCGGTTGTCGCCGTCGCCGTCGACGACCTTCAGTGGCTGGACATGGCGTCGGCGCGCGCACTCGCGTTCGCGCTCCGGCGTCTGCGCGAAGAGCGGGTTGTCTTTGTCGCGACACTCCGGGAAGGTGAGGCTGAAGCGGCGTCGCGTCGTGGTCTCGACGACGTAGCCGGCGACCGAATCAACAGGCACACGCTTGGACCGCTGACGGTCGCATCGATCTTCACCCTGATCGAGTCGCGACTCGAGACCGCACTCCCCCGACCAACCGTCGTGCGGGTGCACGAAGTCGCCGGCGGGAATCCACTCTTTGCACTGGAGCTCGCACGCGCGGTGATCGAGCGTGGAGCGACGCTCAGCCCGGGCGATCCCATTCCTGTTCCAACCGAGCTGAGGGACCTCTTTCTCCGCCGGCTCGGTCGGCTCTCGGCCGCGGCGAGCAGCGCTCTGGCCGCGGCGGCGGCTCTTGCCCGCCCGACGGTAACGCTCGTATGTGCCGCCGAAGGAGCGTCCGCGGCTGACGCGTTGGACGAGGCTGCGGAGGCAGGAGCGATTCACTACGAGGGCGATCGGATCCGTTTCGCGCACCCACTCATCGCGTCGATCCACTACGAGAGCGTCTCGCCGGTCAGACGTCGCGAACTTCACAAACGCCTGGCGGCGGTTGTCCCTGAAGGTGAGGAGCGCGTACATCACCTGGCGCGCTCGGTCGTCGTGGCTGATCGCCGGATCGCGTCGGAGCTCGACCGGGCGTCGCAGTCGGCTCGATCGCGTGGCGCTTCTGCGGCGGCCGCAGCGCTCGCCGAACAGGCGCTGGCGTTGACGCCGCCGAGCGACCGGGAACTGGTTCACGCCCGGCGGCTCGAGGCTGCGGGTCATTACTTCGCGGCGGGAGATTCGGCGAGGGCGCGTGAGTTGCTCGAGTCGGCGATTGCGGATGCGGCGGACGGAGCGCAGCGGGCTGCGGCGCTGGGTGCGCTCGCCCGCATCGAGCTGGGAGCCGAGGACGTCGCCAAAGCGTTCGAGAACTTCGGCGCGGCCGTCGCCGAAGACGGTCTGGACAACCGGCTTCGCGCCTCGCTCCTCGAAGGCATGGCACATGCCGCCGCAATCCGCCAGTCGCTCGATGCGGCTGTCGCGTATGCGCGCGAGGCGGTCGCATGTGCCGGTCGAGAAGACGAGGCCCTGCGCGCGCAATGCCTCGGCATGCTGGCGCGATGCGAGCATCATCGCGGCCGTAACCGGACACCGGGAGTGCTGGAGGAGGCCGTAGAGCTCGAGCGGCGCGGCGGAACGCTAGCGTTCGACGCGAGCCCGAGCGGCGTATACGCACAAACGCTGCTGGAGGCCGGCGACGTCGACGGGGCCAGGTCTGTGCTCGTGGATCTCTGCGAGCGTGCGCGAGACGCGGGGGACTCGTCGCTCAGCCGTCCGCTCTCGGAGCTCAGCCGGCTCGAGTTGGGGACGGGCAACCTCGATCGGGCAGAGGCGCTGGCGCGGGAGTCGTACGAGGTAGCCGTGCAGGCCGGGCGCGAGCTCGCGCAGGCGCCCGGCCTCGTGCAGCTCGGACACGTGATGCTGGCGCGCGGGAACACCGACGAAGCCAGGGCGCTTGCCGCCCGGGCGCTCGAGTTGACGCAGCGAACCGGCAGAGCGAGCCGCGACCCGAATGCCCTACTCGGGGCGATCGAGCTGGCCGCGGGACGCTACGAGGAGGCGTGCACACATCTGAGCCGGTGCAACGAAAAACACGCGGAGCTGGGCTCGTGGATACCGACCAAGGCGATGGTGCACGGGATCGAGGTGTTCTCGGCCCTGTCACGCCTGGATGACGCGCGGACGCTGCTCGAGCCGGTCGTGGAGTACGCGGAGCGGTTCGACCGTCCCCGCGACCACGCCGTCGCCGACTACTGCCGCGGCCTGATCGCGGCCGGAGCGGGCGAGCTGGAGCTCGCCGCCACATGTTTCGAGCGGAGCCTTGACGCACGCCCGGTGCAGCCGATCGTCGAAGGGCAGAGACTGATTCAGCTGGGCATCGTGGAGCGGCGGCTGCGGAGGAAGGCCGACGCTCGCCGCACGCTGATCGCTGCGCTTGCTCTGCTCGAGCCGGTGGGCGCGGAGCTCTGGGCCTCCAAGGCGCGTGAGGAACTGAGCCGCATCGGCGGCCGCGGCGCGGCCCGTGAGGGCCTCTCCGCGACCGAGCAGCGGATCGTCGACCTCGTGGCGGCGGGTCGCACGACACGCGAGGTGGCCGAGGAGCTGTTCGTGAGCGCGAAGACCGTCGAGTGGAATCTGACTCGGATCTATCGCAAGCTCGGCGTTCGCTCTCGTACCGAGCTCGCGGCGCGCGGGGGAGAGTAGGCGCAAGTCCGGGGATATCCCCTGGTGACCCGGCGGCGTTTCGGTCGTACCGTCGAGCGATGGTCGCATGGATCGTCGAGCGGTACCTTCCGGAAGCGACCAGGGAACAGGTCGACGAAGCTGCGGCACGGCTCGCCGCGGCCACCCTCGCCCTCGCTGCGCGTGGCGTAGAGATCCGCTATCTCGGTTCCACGTTCGTCGCGGCCGAGGAGTACTGCATCTGCCGCTTCGAGAGCGTGACCGCCGATGACGTGAGGCTCGCATGCGAGCGCGCCGGTGTGTCGTATGCGCGGATCGTGCAAGCACGGGAGCTACCGCCGACTCCGCTCGTAACCAAGGGGAGGAAGGAATGAACACGAAGCGTCGCTCTGTCACGCTGTTGCTGACTGCGCTCGCCGGAATCGCTGGAATCGCCGCCGTCGCCGCGATGGCGCTGGCCGGCAGCTCCGACCGCCGGGAGCTCAACGGGACGATCTGGGTTGCGAATCGCGGTGCAAACACGATTCGAGGCTTCGATGCGGCCACCGGGCAGGTCGTGCACACCTGGCCCATGGCGCCCAACTCGCAGCCCGGCGATCTCGCTTTCGCAAAGGGCAAGCTCTACGTCTCCGAGGAGTTCGGCGCGGCGCCGGCACTTGCGGTCGTCGATCCCGAGTCTGGCGAAGTGCTGAAGCGGTTCTTCGCGACGGGGATCACCGATCGTCCGCACCACGTGCACGCGAGCCGCGGCGGCAGCCTCGTCTCCTTCGGGCTTTACGGGACCGACATGGTGGGTGTCGTGGATACGCGCACCGACACGCTGCTCGGCCCGTGGGACACCAACCCCGATACGACCAACGGACGGGCGCACGCGGGTGTCTTCTCGCCCGACGGGAAGACGCTCTATGTCGCGAGCGACGCAACCAGCGAGCTGATCGCCCTCGATCCGCGAACGGGTGAGCTGCTCTGGCGGCTGGTTGTGCCCAACGCGCACGAGCTCGCGATCACGCGCGACGGGAAGACCGCGTACGTCTCGGCGCGCACCGGCAGTGCGATCCGGATCGTCGATCTCGAGCGGCGGCTCGTATCGGCGAGCTTCGCGCTCGGTCCGACGCCCGACACGCTGCAGCTCTCGCCAAACGACAAGCTGCTGACAGTCGGGCTCCGTGGCACTCCGGCGCAGGTTGCGGTCGTCGACACGCAGACGCTCGACTACGAGATCGTCAAGATCGGGCCTCCCGGCAACACGACAACGATCGCGGGCCATCAATGGACATCAACGAACGGGCATTTCACGTTCGCCGCGTTCGAGGGTCCCGGCGCGGGTGTGGCGGTCATCGACCACAGGGAGGGCAACGCGGTCGTCCAGACCCTCGACTATCCCGGCAGGCCGCACGGAGTCACCTTCGCCCGGCCGGCGGAGGAGTCGGACGACGACTAGGCACGGGCGTGCGCTGCGGCGGCCTGAAGGAGCGGTTCTCAGGCCGCCGCAGCCCCGGAAGGGCGATGTAGGGTGCGGGACACCTACGGCGCCACTCGACCGGCCGGCGGTCGAACGCCAAGACCGGGAGTCGCTTGCCACTCGAAAGGCCGCAGCTCGAAAAGCCCGAGGGCGACATACCCTTCGAGCTCGGCATCGAGGACGTCGTCGTCGGCGACGGAGACGAGGCCACGAAGGGCAAGAAGGTCTCGGTGCACTACGTCGGAGTCGCGTTCTCCTCGGGCGAGGAGTTCGATGCTTCGTGGAACCGCGGGCAGCCGTTCGAGTTCAAGCTCGGCAAGGGCCAAGTCATCCCGGGCTGGGACGCGGGCGTGCAGGGAATGAAGGTCGGCGGCCGTCGCAAGCTCACGATCCCGTCCGCCATGGCCTACGGGGCGCGCGGGGCGGGCGGGGTCATCAAGCCGCACGAGCCGCTCGTATTCGTCGTCGATCTGCTGTCCGTCGGCTGATCGCAGTTGCAGCCGGCCGTCGAAACGGCCGAATTCCGCGTTCGCTACGATCCGCTCCGCGGGGCGTGGCGCAGCCTGGTTAGCGCGCCAGTCTGGGGGACTGGAGGTCCCGAGTTCGAATCTCGGCGCCCCGATGAAAACCCCGCTATTTGCGGGGTTTTTCTCTAAAGAGGCAACGCTCGCCGCGCTTGCCATCGCCCTCACGGGCACGCTCCTAGTGGCGGCGGTAGTGATGGTCGCGCGCCGCATCGACGCGCGCCCCTGATCTGAAAGCCCGATCGCCGTATTCGCCGCGGGAACGTTGACGCCACCGATGACGATGACTCGCGCCCACGAGAACCACCTGTTCCTGGGCGTAGTTTTCGGCCTCCTTGCCGGCGCGCTCTTCACCGGCCGAGTCTTTCGCATTGCTTTCCACGCGATCGTGTTGCTCCAGTTCGTGGCCCTCGTGTCCCTCTACCACTTCGGCGACTCCGGGCCGTACTGGCCGTTCCTCTGGCGTGGAGGGGCGTACTTCACTGACCACCTCTGGTGGGCAGCGGGTGCCGTCACCTTCGTGGCGTTCTGGGTCGCCTACATTTCAATATTGGCGGGCGTGCTGGGAGCGCGGACATTGGCCCAGGCAAAGCTGGCAATCACCGGAAGCCACGCGACCGCTCCCTTGCCTCGAGAATGAAGGCGATGCAGAAGGCGGCTATTGCGATCCCATTGGCGCCCGGCAAGAGTTTCCCCGTGCTCGACCTCGCGCTGGTCGAGGAGGAGGGCTCGCCGTACGTCGGGCTCCTGAGGGTGGAAGCCGCCTAGGCAGGGAGCCGACCACCCAACTGCTTACGCGTGTTCGACTACCTCCCGAACCTCAACGTTCTCGAGAGTGACCGTGTCAGGAATGTTGCTCCGGATCTGCTCTGCCCCCGCCCGCGCAGCTTCCTCGGACTCGAAGATGATCATCGAGAGACCTCCACGTCCGTCGTCGGACCGAGTCCAGTAGCCGGCGACGAACCCTGGCGCTTGCGAGACCCGGGGCACCACCTTTTCGCGCAAGTCCTTTCGACTGGCCTCGAAGTCAGCGATGTTGACCCTTACGACTACCGCATGCATCGCGCTCCTCCTATCACGATGGAAGGCAGGAGCCTAACGCCTTACTTCGTGGGGCTGCTGAGAGTGGAGGCCGCAAACCCGTCTGCCGTTCAACCGCCCAGGGTGGTCAGTGCTTTCCGCCAAATGGCGTCCCTGACCACGTCAGCCGACTTTGTCGGGCAGTCGCGCTGCTGGATGGCGCGGGTGAACCTGCCGGTGAACATGCCGGATGCCGTCCCTTGACTCGTCATCGCCGAGGGGGCCGGCGGGACGAGCCTACCTCGCGCCGCGCAGCAAGGCGGGCCGCCGCCCGAAGACGGCCGCGAACGCGACAGCGAACCCTGTTGCCGCAACGGTTAGGTCGACGTACTTCGGGAGCATGCCGCTGATATCGGCAGCAACCGCGTCGCCCCTGAGGGCGCGTTGGCGGCTTCGTCGAGCGCGGCCTCGGATCGCAGCCTCACGTTCGCCTGTGTGTAGCGCGGGCGCCCAATCCGCTTACTTCACATCCGTTCAGTCGAAACAGGGAGGTACGGGCCGAGTACGCGGGCGAGCTGATCTTCCGCGGCCACGGGCTCGGAGCCTACTCGCCGACCTTGAAACCGAACGACGGCTTCTCGCTGCGGACGTACTTCATCTCGACGTGGCCGATTACGGGTACGCGGACGAAACGCACCTCGGGGGGTCCGGGATAATCGCTCTGAATCCACACCCATTCCGGGTCGGTTAGAGCATCCGGCCGAACGTGGTTCGCCTCGAACACCTCGCCGCTTACCAGGTGAACAAGCGCGACGGTCCGCTGGCCGTCGGGGCACTCCTTGTCAAGCTCCTCGTACGTGAGCCGCGCCTGGCGCCAGAAGGGATGCTCGGCCACCGCTCCTAAAAGTCTAGAGACGAGCGATCGGCTCCACGGGTCGCCCGGCCCCGACTGACAAGGGAGGCCGCGATGTACCGCACTTCGAGGACGGCAGCGAAGCCGGCGACGCCGCATACGCGGACTGGGTCCGCGAAGGCGACCAGCTCCACCTCGGCCCCGGGAACAAGGTCAGCACCTCCCACGCCTGTGTGAGGTGCTCAGCATCGTCCACAAGAACGTCGAATTCGACCTCGCTGAAAACCCTCACGCGGCACGCTGACGCCCGGGCAACCGCTCACCGTGTGCCGTGCACGATGTGGATCGGCAGCGTCGTCGTGGGGCCGCTGTCATCGACGACAAACTCGATCGAGTAGCTGCCCTCCTCGGTAGCCGGGAAGCGGACGCCGAGCGGGAGAAGGATGCCGGCGAGGAAGTCAGGCCGAGCCAATTGCACCTCGGCGGCAAAACCGCCGCGACCCTCCCCGATCACCTCGCCGCGCGGATCCTTCACGTAGTTGACGAGTGTGTGCTGCTGTCTTTCTTCAAACTCCTCGACGATCCCCGCGAGCGGGATCGCGACGAGGACCTGAACGTCAGCCGGAAGCTCGGGAAACCAGTAGGTGTCGATGCCGGCGCCGACGATCGTGCCGAGGTTGTCGTGCACCTCGACGTAGCGGCAGGGGATCGCCGGCGCTTCCTCGAACGCGGCCATGTCCATGTCAGGCCCCCGCGCGCCGGCATCCGGAGATCGTCGCGGCGGGGCTCGGTCAGTGCCCAATCAGTACCCAAACGATCTATGGAAGGCGTCCCGGGCCGCCCGCTCACGTCGCTGATCTCTTCTCAGATCATCAATTCCCTAGTAGTGTCCTGCACCACGCGCCGATACGGCGTCACTGCGGAAAAGGGGAGACAAATGCGCGTAAAGTCCTTGCTGGCGGCTTCGGTCTGCGTAATCGCCATTGCGAGTGCAAGTGCTGGTGCCGCGTTCGCCGGGGAGATCAAGGGCCCAGGTTCTCCGACCGGCATTCCCGCGGAGGGGCCGGACACGGCTGCTCTGGCGCATGCGAATTCGATCTGTTCGGCGTCGGGGCTGAACGAATACCACGCGGGGGTGCCTGGGGAACTGCTGATTCGTACGCAGTCGTACGGGCAGCTTGTCGCCGTCGGCCTCAAGGAGGACTTCCCGAGCCCTGGTGTGGCGTGCAATGGCCACACCGGATTCTTCGCAGGGGGTTAGTCGCTCGCGAGGTTGTCTAACTGACGTATCGGTTGGCCCCGATGCACGCGTCGGGGCCAACCGGCCTCTTGCCCGCGTATGCGCGGACGCACGATCGCAGGATCTCCTCCAGGGCCCAGCGATCCATCGCGGTGCCACTGGGTGGCGACTCGCGAGAGGGATAGGTGTCGTAGTCTCCAGCGGGCGTGAACATCCAGCCCGACGCGGTGATCAGCTGGGGCACGGGCCCGGCCGTCGCGATGGCGTTCCTCGTCAACTTCGGGGTGTTCGCCGGCCGCGACGTCTCGCAGCTCGAGCTCGATCGGCTCGGCGCCGACCTGCTGGGGCTCGTCGGGGGCGTTGCGGTCGTCAGCGAGCACCGTCGCGAGTTTGCGGCACACTCCTCGATCGATCTCCATCAGGTACGCGTCGAGATCGATCGCGACGTGCTCCCTCCTGGCGAGCCCGATATCGAGGCCCTGCGGATACGGATCGCTGGAATCCTCGAGAAGTGGCTCCACTCCTGCCTCACCGAGATCAGCGGGCAGGAGTTCACAGACGCCGAGCTCGATGCCCGCGACGCGGTCGTCGAGGGGGTGCTCGGAGAGCCCGGGCCTCAGCAGCAGCGCTAGATTCCGCGCGAGGCGGTGCCCCCGTCGGGCCGCAGGGTCCCCCCTTAAGAGAACCCTGCGGTGACGCCGAGGCGCAGGAATCGCCACCGACGTCGTCGATGAGGACGTCCGCGCGCCTGCCGATCGCACCCGGCGAGCAGGAGCTGCCTGGCGAACCAGATGTCGCGCGTCTCGAACTGGACGAACTTGGGATACATCGCGTGCCTCCTTTCCGAAGCAATACGTTGCCTCAGACGGCCACGCGCCGCGTTGTGGGGACCCCCCAAAGCTCTCCCTAATATCGACCCCGATGCGCTCGGCTGGGCACAGGAGCCGCGTGTGAGGCGGTGCGCACCTCGTGTGGCGCACCGCCTCACGCCGCGAAGCCGTTAGATGTCGTTCTCGCGATAACCGGCGCCGCCGGGGCCGTAGTACGAGCCCACGTCGCCGCGGTAGGCGTCGTCGCGATAGCGGTCTTCGTCGAACTCAGGCGCGTTCTTGATCTCGTCCTTCGTCCGGTTTACGAAGACGGTCTCCGTGTCGAGATCGATGTCTTTGATGACGCCCGCCGGCAGCATGACCTTCTTGCCGAAGATCCAGGGGCCGGTGTCGACGACGATGTAGCCGGCGCCGACGTCGTTCGTCGCCTCGTCGATCTTGCCGATCGACCCGTCGAGCGCCTCGACCGAGAAACCTGCGAGGTCGCTCTGCGTCCAGCGCGTCTCGCGGTACACCCAGATGTCCGCGGTTGCCATAGGCAGTCCTCCTTTTGGGTTAACAGCCTCCTTCCCGACCCCGCGGATTCCGAACGTCCAGGCGCGTGCCTGGAATACCGCCTCCTCAACGCCCCGGATCGATCGCAAAGGGCTACCCTGAGAGGTGCCGAGGCGGTCTCCCCGAGTACCCGTCCTAGCCTGGACACCCGCTTCGTGCGGAAGTGCCCGAGGTCTCTTCGCCGGCGGCCTGGACCCCGCCGAACAAGGGAGTGACCATGCAGGAAGCGTCCGACGGACTCGACGCGCGGCGTCAGCGTGCCGCGAAGAACCAGAGCTTGTTCCGCGAGTTCAACGAGCGGATCGAGCACCTCGCGGGCGGGGCGTCCTCAGCCGAGTTCATCTGCGAATGCCTTCAAGCGGAGTGCGACGAGCCCGTGTCGCTGACACGCGACGAGTACGAGCAAATACGTTCGAGCTCGAACCGTTTCTTCGTGCTTCACGGACACGAGTTCGCCGACATCGAAGAGGTCGTGGAGACCAACGACCGGTATCTGATCGTGAAGAAGCTCGGGGTCGGCGCGGACGTCGCGCAGACGCTCGACCCTCGGACACGAGAGGCTCGTCATGTCGACCGAGCTTGAGGACAGACTCGCATCCCTGGAGCTGGAGAACGAACAGCTTCGGGCTGCGCTTGCCTCCCGAATCGTGATCGAGCAGGCGAAGGGTGTTCTGATCGAGCGGCTCGACCTTCCGCCCGAAGACGTGTTCAACCTGCTGCGATCAGCGGCGCGGCGAGGGCGCATGAGCATCCACGTCGTGGCCGAGGAGATCCTCAAGTCGAGGGTCACGCCCGACCACGTCGCGCGTCAGATTCAGCACCTCAGATCGCCGTCACGTGAGCACGGCAGAGACCGCCCCGGCCCCGAGGTGGTTCATTGAGGGAGCGAAGCGAGGCGAAGCGGAGCGGCAGGGCTGACCGGGATCCAGCCGAGGTAGCCGCATCCGGGACAGCCCGGGTTCTTCTCGACCGTCCCGCCGAACGCCGGCTTCGAGTAGGTGACGCCGCAGCTGAGACAGCGCACGCCCTCGAGAACCACCACCGACCGAGACATCTGTTGTGCCGCGATTCCCATGGGAGCACGCTACGGGATCGACGGCTCGCTGTCGTTCGCGCCCTTGACGGTGTGAGTGTCACCGCCGCTACGTAGCGGGTTCATTCGAGAGAGGTGAAGAGGCCGGCGGGTGAGGCTGCGGCTCCCGAACCCGCCGGCTTCTTCGAAGAGGGAAAACGGGCTGCGGCCCACCGTTCCCTCCGTACGAGAGGTATCGGCCGCCGGGGGCCCGTCTGGAGCCTCATCCGAGTGAACCGATCGAGTGAACCACCGACTCAGTGATCGATGAACTCCGGCCTCCTGCCCGATGATTCAGCTACCGAGGGCCCCGATGCGGCGGGGGCTCCGGGGAAAGGAAAGCCAGGTGCTTCGCTCCCGGCGGCGAGAGCGTCGAGCACCAAGAGATCAGGGCGAACCGATGCGGCGGGTTCGCCCTTTTCGTTGCCCGCGACGCAAGCACAATGGAGCGGAATGCCGGGAATGGCCGTCCTGATCGTCGAAGACGACGCGGAGCTGCGGAGCGTCCTCGGACGAGGGCTGCGCGAGGAGGGCTTTACGGTCGAGACGGCTGCCACCGGGGGAGACGCCCTCGCCCGGGCCGCCGTCACCACCCCCGACGTCTTCGTGATCGACATCGGGCTCCCCGACTCCGACGGCCGCGACGTATGCCAGGCGCTCCGGGCCCGCGGCGTCCAGGCGCCGGTGCTCTTCCTCACCGCGCGCGACGCGGTGGTGGATCGCCTCGCCGGCTTCGACGCGGGCGGCGACGACTACCTCACGAAGCCGTTCGCGATCGCCGAGCTGATCGCGAGACTGCACGCACTGCTCCGGCGCTCCGGCGCCTCCGGTGCGGTCGAGGCCGCCGGCCTGCGGCTCGACCCGGTGACGCACGCGGTGAGCTCCGACGGAGTCGAGGTGCCGTTGACCCCGACCGAGTTCAGGCTCCTCGCGCGGCTGCTGTCTCGCCCGGGCGAAGCGGTGCGCCGGCGCGAGCTCGTGCGCGCCGGGTGGCCGCACGGTGCGATCGTGCGCGACAACACCCTCGACGCCTACGTTGCCCGGTTGCGGCGGAAGTTGAAGAGCTTCGAATGCTCGCCTGAGATCGTGACCGTGCACGGCGTCGGCTACCGGCTCGGATGACCCGGCTCGGGATTCGCCGGCGACTCGTGCTCGTCGTCGTCGCAGCCGTCGCAGGGGCGGTCGCCGCGCTGCTCGTCGGCTTCAACCTCGTTCTCCTGCGGACGCTCGACCGCAACTCCCACGACGTCCTCCGCTCGCACGTCGCCGCCGAGATTGCGACGCTCCGGCCGGTCGCGGGCGGTGTCGAGCTCGGCGAGGCTCCTGACGTCGCCGCACCGGACCGGAACGCGTGGGTGTTCTCGCGGGGGCGCGTGCTCGAGTCGCCGCGCAGCACCAACGCCGCCCTGAACGAGGCGGCACGGGAGCTCGCGCACGGCCGAGCGGGATTCCGCGACGTGCCCGCCACTGACATCCGGCTCTACGCGGCGCCGGTGAAAGACAACGGGCGGCGACTCGGGGCAGTCGTCGTCGCGCTCTCGCTCGAACCGTACGAACAGACGCGGCAGGTCGCACTCGTCTCGTCGCTCGTCTTCGGCTTCGTCGTGCTCGTGCTCGACGGGCTCGCTGCGCGGTGGCTCCTCGGAGCGTCGCTGCGCCAGGTCACGCGGATGACCCGGCAGGCCGCTGCGTGGAGCGAGCGCAACCTCGACCACCGGTTCGGTCTCGGCGAGGCACACGACGAGATCACCGAGCTCGCCGCATCGCTCGACGCGCTGCTCGACCGGCTCGCCGCAAGCCTCCGCCGCGAGCAGCGGTTCTCGGCCGAGCTCTCGCACGAGCTGCGCACACCGCTCGCGCGTGTTATTGCCGAGACGGAGCTTGCACTCCGGCGCGAGCGGGAACCCGCCGAATACCGGCGCGCGCTCGAGACGGTCAAGCGCAACGCCGAGCAGCTGACCCGGATCGTCGACGCCCTCGTCGCCGCGGCGCGCCACGAAGCCGGCTCGTTCCGGGGGACTGCCGACGCGTACGTGGTTGCGGCCGAGGCAGCGGAGGCGTGCAGCGGGCTCACGTCGGAGCGACACATCGAGCTCGTGATCGAGCAGCCGCCGCGGCCGATCCGCATCGGCGTCGACCCCGACATCGCAGAGCGGATCCTCCAGCCGGTCCTCGAGAACGCATGCCGCTACGGGGCGAGCACCGTGAGCATCGGGATCGATCACGCGGGGTCGGCCGTCGAGTACGCGATAGCAGACGACGGCCCCGGCGTGCTCGACGAGGAACGCGAGCGCATCTTCGAGCCCGGAATCCGGGGAACGGCCTCGAACGGCGACGAGGGCTCGGGCCTGGGCCTGTCCCTGGCCCGCAGGCTCGCGGAGAGCGTCGCCGGGGAGATCGAGGCGGTTTCAGACGCAGGCGGCGGCCGGTTTCTCGTTCGCCTTCCTGGAGGCTGACGCGGTCGCGATACTGGGCACGTGCCGGACGCTCCGAACCTCCGCCTGCTGGACGTGCTCTCCAACCTGGCCGAGGAGCTCTGCACGCAGCTCGCTGCAGAAGGCTGCGTGATCTCCCGGGTGATCGGCGACGTCCTGATCATGGTCGCCGAGCGCGCGCCCGAGGGCGTGACGCTCCAGCAGGGACAGGGCTACTTGGTGCCGGACTTCCCGACTACAGCCGAGGTGCTCGCCACAGGACGCCCCTGCACGCTGACGCTCGACGAGCCCGGAGTCGACGAGGCCGAGGCGGCGATTCTGCGCTTCCACGGGTTCGGTGCGCTGCTGATGCTGCCGCTGACGCTCAACGGGAGTGGCTGGGGCCTGATCGAGCTCTACCGCACGAGCACAGTGCGGTTCTCCGAGGACGAGATGCGGCTCGCCATGGAGCTAGCGCGGATCAATTAGTAGTCGCCCCCGCAGTCGTTCCGAAACGACTGCTACCTGACTGAAGTCAGGTAGCGCGGCGCCGGCCACATCACTCGCGCACCACGACATCCGCCGAGCACCCGTGAACGAGTGCGCACAGCGGCTCGTCCACTCCGCGAAGCTGCGGATGTGCAGCGTCGATCTCGATCGACGGCCACTCTTCGATTCCGAGCGACGCGGCGCCCTCGTCGGAGCCGATCGCCAGCAGCTCGTCGACGCTGAAGACGTCGCGCCGGCCGGCCTGGCGGCGCGCGATGCCGTCGAGCTCGCGCAGCTCCTCCAGCGGGTCGATGCGGACGTTCGAATCGGAGCCGATGCACAAGCCGATGCGCCGGTGGAGAACCCTCTCGACCGGCAGGAACCCATCGGCGAGGTTCGCTTCAGTCGTGAGACACGCGCAGATGCGCGATCCGGCCTCGCCGAGCAGGTCGAGCTCGCGTCCGTCGGCGTGCGTCGCGTGAACGATCGTCGTCCGTGGTCCCACGCACCCGCAATCGGCGAGCAGCTCGATCGGGCGAAGCCCGTGCTCGGCGAGGCACTCCTCGATCTCCCGCGGCTGCTCGTCCGCGTGGACGTGCAGCGGCAGCCCGTGCTCGTCGGCGTACCGACCCAGTTGCTCGAGCCACGCGCGGGTGCAGGCACGCACGGAGTGGGGAGCGACGCCGACCCGAACTCCCGCATCGCGGAGCTCCTCGAGCCCTCGGAGATACTCCCTCACCGAGTTCTGCCGGAAGCGGTCGATGCCGCCGCGGCCGTACGCGACGTAGAGGAGCACGAGCTCGATGCCTGCCTCGGCCGCCGCCGTGGCAGCGGCGTGCGCCTCCGCGAGGCCGAGGTAGTGAAACTCGCCGGCGGCCGTGTACCCGGCGTCGAGCATCTCGGAGTAGACCTCGGCGTATTCCGAACGGACACGCTCCGGCGTCTGACCCCCGGCCAGGTCCAACATCGTCTCGCGCCACGCCCAGAAGTCCTTGCCTTCGGTGCGCCCGCGCAGCGCACGCTGGAAAGCGTGGCTGTGCGCATTCACGAATCCGGGTACTTGAAAGTTGTCCAGCATGACAAGAGAATACGCGGGTGCTGCAGCGCCTCCTGGTCGTGGGGCTGGCAGGGGCGTGCTTGTGCGTGCCCTCGCTCGCGCGCGCCGGGACGGTGTCGATCTTCTACTACCCCTGGTACGGCACCCCGGCGCGGGACGGAGTGTGGCAGCACTGGAACCAGAACAACCATCTGCCGCCGGGCGACGTCTACTCGAGCTTCTACCCGGCGCTCGGGCTGTACTCGAGCAGCAACGGGGTCGTCGTCGATCAGCAGATGGCCCAGATCGCGGCCGTGGGCATCGACGAGGTGGTCGTCTCGTGGTGGGGTCAAGGCTCCGCCGAAGACGTGCGCCTACCGCTCGTCCTGGCGGCCGCGCGCAGGCACGGGCTCCTCGTCGGGCTCCATATCGAACCGTATCCCGACCGCTCGCCCGCGACCGTCGCCGGCGACCTCGCGTACGCTGCGTCGCTCGGAATTCGCGACGTGTACGTCTACCACCCGCGCGACTTCGCGGCTGCCGACTGGGCGGCGATTCGCGGCGGGGTGCCGCCGACCCTCCGCGTGCTCGCGGGCACCGAGCTGGTCGGCTTCGCCGCCGCAGGCCGCTTCGACGGCATCTACACCTACGACTTCATGACGTATCACGGAGGGAGGTTCGCGCGCCTCTGCTCGCAGGCGCACACCCACGGGCTCGTGTGCGCGCCGAGCGTGGGCCCGGGCTACGACGGGCGGCGGGCCGGCGAGCCGCCGGCGCTACGCGGCCGTCGGAACGGTGCGACCTACGACGCCCTCTGGGCGGCCGCCGTCGCAGCGCGACCGGACATCGTGTCGATCACGAGCTTCAACGAGTGGGGCGAGGGAACGCAGATCGAGCCCGCCGCCGCCCGGCTGGGCTACCGCGGCTATGACGGCTCGTGGGGCCTCACCGGGCCGGCCGCGGAGTTCGCCTACCTGACCCGAACCGCCTACTGGGCGGGGCGGTTCCACGCGACGCCCTGACGGGCGAAGCGCGGCCGTAGACTTGGCCCGGATGGCGAGCAACGCAGTCCCGGCTCCGCTCGCGGCGTTGCCGAACGCGCTCACGATCGGCCGGCTTGCGCTCATCCCGGTCTTCGTGGTCCTGATGGTGCGCGCGGGCGGCGGACACAGCTGGCCGGCGGGCATCCTCTTCGGCGTCGCGGGAGTGACCGACCAGATCGACGGCTTCCTCGCGCGGCGCTGGCACGTCGAGTCCCGCTTCGGGAAGATCGCCGACCCGCTCGCGGACCGGCTGATGATCGACGCGGCGGTCATCTTGCTCGTCGCCTACGGGCGGCTGCCGTGGGCCGGGCTCGTGGTGATCGGCGCCCGCGACCTGCTGCTCCTCGCGGGGTGGCGGCTGCTCGCGCCACGCGGGATCGACCTCGAGGTCAACCTCGTCGGCAAGGTCGCGACCTGGCTGCTCTACTTCGCGATCGGCTTCCGCATCGCCACGCACAACCACACGAGCTGGCCGTTGTGGCTCTTCTGGATCGGCCTCGGCGCGGCCGTCGTGGCGGCCGCGTTGTACGTGCTGGACGCGCGGAAGGAGCTACACCGGTGAAGGCCGTCGTGATGGCGGGCGGCGAAGGCACACGTCTTCGCCCGCTCACGTCGAACCAGCCGAAGCCGATGGTGCCGATCGTCGGCAAGCCCTGCATGGAGCACATTCTCGAGCTCTTGAAGCAGCACGGACTCGAAGAGGTGATCGTCACGGTCGCCTTCCTACCGCAGGCGATCCGCTCGTACTTCGGCGGCGGCGAGACGCTCGGCATGGACATCTCGTACTCGGTCGAGGAGTCGCCGCTCGGAACCGCGGGCTCGGTGCGGCTCGCCGCCGGAAGGCTCGACGACACCTTCCTCGTCATCTCCGGCGACGCGCTCTGCGACGTCGACCTCACGAGGCTGATCGAGTTCCACCGCGAGAAGCACGCGTCCGTGACGATCGGCCTGAAGTCGGTCGACAACCCGCTCGAGTTCGGGATCGTCGTCACCGACGAGGAAGGCCGCATCGAGCGCTTCCTCGAGAAGCCGTCGTGGGGCCAGGTGTTCTCCGACACGATCAACACCGGCATCTACGTTGTCGAGCCCGAGGTGCTGCGGCACATCCCCAAGGACCGCCCGTACGACTTCTCGAAGGAGCTCTTCCCGCTGCTCCTCGAGATGGGCCGGCCGATGTACGGCCACGTGATGGACGGCTACTGGCAGGACATCGGGAACCTCGACCAGTTCCGGCAGGCGAACTTCGACGCGCTGGACGAGCGCGTGCGCCTCGACGTCTCGGGAATCCGCATCCGAGGCAACGTCTGGATCGGCGAGGGGGTCGACCTGCACGATCTCGACGCGATCGAAGGGCCGGCGTTCCTCGGCAACTACTGCCGCGTGGCGCCCGACGCGACCGTTGGCCCCTACTCGGTGCTCGGAACCAGCGTGACCCTGCGCGAGCGCGCGCACACGACGCATTCGATCGTCGACGCGTCGACGTCCATCGGGCGCTCGACGAGCGTCGAGGGGGCGATCGTCGGCCGCTCGTGCGATCTCCGAGCGCACATCCGCGTCCGCGAGGGCGTCGCAATCGGCGACGAGGTCACGATCGGCTCCGAGAGCGTGATCATGCCGGGCGTACGGATCTATCCGTACAAGGAGGTGGAGACCGGGTCGCAGATCTTCGAGAGCCTCATCTGGGAGTCGCGCGGGACGACGCGCATCTTCCGGATGCAAGGCGTGTCGGGCCTCGTGAACGTCGACCTCACACCCGACGTCGCGGTTCGTCTTGCCGCCGCGCTCGGCACGGCGCTCAAGCGGGGGGCCCGGGTCGTCGCCTCGCGCGAGGGAGGCGCCGCGTGCCGGATGATCAAGCGCGCGATGATCGCCGGCCTCGCGTCGACGGGCGTCGCGGTCGCAGACCTTCGCGTCATCCCCGCGGCTGTAGCCCGGCACCTCCTGAAAGCAGAGGGGTTCGCCGCCGGCGTCCACGTCGGGATCAGCCCGAACGACCCCGAGGCCGTGCGGATTCAGTTCTTCGAGGCGCCGGGAATCGAGATGAGCGCCGTGATGCAGGCGGAGGTCGAGAAGCACTTCACACGCGGTGAGCTGCGTCGCGTCCCCGCGATGGAGGTCGGCAGCGCCTCGTATCCGGCCCGGGTCAGCGAGGGATATGCGAGCGACCTGCTGAGCACGATCGACGTGGACATGGTCAGCGCGCGGCGTTTCCGCATCGTCGTCGACTACGGCTATTCGGCCGCGTCGTATGTCCTGCCGCTCGTGCTGGGCCCGCTAGGCGTCGAGGTCGTGGCCGCCGACGCGTTTCCCTCCGAGGGCGACGGCGCTCCGCGCGACCTCGCAACCTCGATCGGCCAGGCGAAGCGACTCGTCTCCGCGATCAACGGCGACCTCGGCGCGGTCTTCGACCGCTCGGGCGAGCGCCTCTATCTCGTCGACGACCAGGGGCGGGAGGTTCCGGTCGAGAAGACGCTGCTGCTCTACCTCCAACTGATCAGCTCGAACGGACGGAGCGGGAAGCTCGCGTTCCCGGTGACGGTGACGAGCCAGGTCGACCGGCTGACCGCGGGCTCTCCGCTCGAGATCGTCCGGACGCCTGCCTCTCTCCAGGCGCTCACCCAGGCCGCCGCGCAGGAAGGGGTCGTGTTCGCGGGTGCCGTCGGAGGCGGCTACGTCTTCCCCGAGTTCATCCCCGGCTACGACGCCGTCGCGAGCCTCGCCAAGCTGCTCGAGCTGCTCGCTCCAGTCGAGCGGCCGCTTTCGGAGCTCGTTGCCGACCTGCCGCAGTCGACCCTCGTCCACCACCAGCTCCCGTGCCCTTGGGGGATGAAGGGGCTCGTCATGCGCGTCCTGAACGAGCGGTTCACAGACCGGGACGTCGATCTCACGGACGGGATCAAGGTCTTCGACCCGCGGGGCTGGGTCCAGGTGCTGCCCGATCCGGACGAGCCGTTCATCCACCTCTATGCCGAGGGCGAGACGATCGAGGGGTCGGAGGAGCTGGCCGCGGAGCTTCGCGTGATCATCGAGGAGATCGAGCAGGGCGAGGCGGTTACAGCGCGAACCTAAAGCCCGGGTCTAGACTTGGCTGTCCCAAAGGCTAAAGTTCAACTTGACCCTCTGAGCGAAAGGTTGCCGTGGAACCACTGCCCGACCTCGCGACGCTGTCCGACCCAGACCTCAAGGGTCTGATCGAGGAGTACACCCAGGAGGAGCAGGAGGTGTCGTACCGGCGCCGGATCCTGCACGGGAAGATCGACATCCTCCGAGCCGAGCTCGTCGCGCGCCTGCAGAAGACGCAGGGGCGCAGCGTCCTCGACCAGGTCGACGTCGAGTCACTGACCGAGATCCTCGCCGGGAAGGCTGCGCCTCCCACCGAATGAGCCATATCTACTGTCCCGAGTGCGGCTTCCAGAATCCGGAGGCCGCGAACTATTGCGCCAAGTGCGGTGCGCTTCTGCACGACCGTGAGTCCGAGACGGGGGAGCAGACGCAGACGTTCACGGCCGAGGAGCGCGACGAGCTCCTCGAGACGCTCGGGGACATCGGCATCAGCGGCCCTGCGCTCGTCGTCCGCTCGGGCGGCGGCCGCGCCGGCGAGACGTTCGCTCCGCAAGGCGACAGCACCACGATCGGGCGCTCGCCCGACTGCGGCATCTTCCTCGACGACGTCACGGTGTCCCGCAAGCACGCCACGCTCGTCCAGCGAGACGGCCGCTGGCTGATCGAGGACGCCGGCAGTCTCAACGGCACCTTCGTCAACCGCAAGCGGGTCGAGTCGGCCGAGCTCGGGGACGGCGACGAGCTCCAGATCGGCAAGTACCGACTGACCTTCCTCACCCGCTGATGTCCGCGACAGCCCCAGCCCGCGAGCGGCTCCTCACGATCGGCACCGTCTGCCGCCGTCTGAAGCCGGAGTTCCCGGACATCTCGATTTCGAAGATCCGGTATCTCGAGGACCAGGGGCTGCTGACGCCGAAGCGGACGCAGGGCGGCTACCGGCTGTTCGGCGAGGACGACGTCGTCCGGCTCGAGACGATCCTGCGGCTCCAGCGGGACGAGTTCCTGCCGCTGCGCGTGATCCGCGAGGAGCTCGCGGCGGGCGCGGGGAAGGAGCGGCGCCGTCGACTGGCCGCACTCGGCGAGGCGGAGGAAGGGCTCGACCTCGAGGGGCTCTGCGAGCACGCCGGAATCGAGCCGACCCGGGCGCGGGAGCTCGAGGACTTCGGGCTGCTCGAGCCGCGTATCGAGGGCGGCCAGCGGCTCTACACCGAGACCGACGCGGAGATCGCCGAGGCCTGCGAGACGCTTGCACGCTACGGGATCGCGCCGCGCCACCTGCGCGCGTTTCGCACCGCGGCCGACCGAGAGACCGGCCTGCTCGAGGCGCTCGTGGCGCCTGCGCTGCGCGCCCGCACGCCAGAGCGCCGTCGCGCAGGGCTCGAGGACCTCCAGGCCATGGCCGAGTCCGCGAACGAGCTCTCCCAGCTCCTCTTCGCGCGGAACGTCCGTAGACTCGCCGGGCAGTGACCGCGATCGACCTCCGCTCCCTCGTCCGCGAGGTCGACGACTTCCCGGAGCCGGGAATCGGCTTCAAGGACATCACGCCGCTGCTGCTCGACCCCGCTGCGCTGAGGCAGGCGGTCGACGGGCTCGCCGCGTGGACGGCCGAGCGGGAGCCAGATCTCGTGCTCGGCGCCGAGGCGCGGGGTTTCATCCTCGGCGCCGCGATCGCGAAGGAAGCGGGGTGCGGCTTCGTGCCGGCACGCCGGCCGGGCAAGCTGCCGCCCGAGACCGTGACGGCGCGGTATCTCCTCGAGTACGGCGAGAACGCCCTCGAGGTGGCCGCGGACGCGATCGCGCACGGGGCGCGGGTCGTGATCCACGACGACGTCCTCGCGACCGGAGGGACCGTTGAGGCGATCGGCGGGCTCGTCGAGCAGCTCGGGGGCAAGGTGGTCGGCGTGAACTTCGTAATCGAGCTGACGTTCCTCGAGGGCCGGAAGCGGCTCGGGAACTACGACATCTACTCGCTGATCGAGTACTAGACAGGATGGAGCCGTAGCCGGTGTGGCTGCGGTGTCCGGTCGCTGGCGGAGAGTGGTCGGCGCCTACGCATTTGTCGTGGGTTGCCGGGGTGGCCCGGTAGAGCCACATACGGAGGTCGCCGACCATGAGCGAGCTTACGACGGTAGCGGTTGGATTGGACGTGCACGCGCACTCGATCCGTTTGGCGGCGGTCCGCGCCGACGAGTTGTTGGAAGAGCGGGCTGAGCTTCACCCGGTTTGCTTGACACCTTGATGATTGGCGGCGGTAGCCGTCAGGAGAGGAGTCAGGATGGGTCGTCCGTCGAAGTACACGCCGGAGTTTCGGGAGGAAGCGGTGCGTCTGCATCGCGAGCAGGGCGCC